>OGXX01000001.1_pt1 | contig 200420 bp, 154 predicted proteins | sample 1576301 | NCBI WGS metagenome assembly OGXX01 (sample SAMEA3541469, study PRJEB24748) | human gut metagenome | biome: human gut; feature: human-associated habitat; material: faeces | place: China | collected 2012
GCTATGCCAAGACGGCCGTTGCCTGGGCTACCGCTAAAAATCTCTTTGAGGGTTTTCCCAACGGCACGCTGCAGCCCAAGGATACCTTAACCCGCGCTCAGTTGGCCAAGCTGCTGACGATTCTGGATCAAAATTTCTGATCCTTCTCCTTTTACCTCTTTTTTTGGGCACACCCCTACAGCCTCCAGGCTGTGGGCGGTGTGCCCTATTTTTACGTAAACGTCAAAACTAACGGTGGCTTGCAGGGAGCGCACGGGTATGAAATAATACTCCCGTATCGTAACGGATCGTATATGCGACCTGCAGATAAGGTACAATAAGTTGCGCAATTCATTGCACCTTTCTGATGCGTGCGGCGATTTCAACATAGATTTACCCCCTAACGCCGACTTTGGATTTTTCCTTGGTCTACTTTAGGGGGCAGTTCAGCTTGCAAATCAAAATGAGGCAGGCTATGTATGCGGTTCCTGCCTGATTTTGCCCTCCAGAAACTCCATTCCCCGCCGGTACCCCTCGATTCCCAGTCCCATGAAGGTAGCTGCGCAGGCTGGGCGGATGTAGGAGATTTGGCGAAAGGGCTCCCGCGTTTTAAGGTCCGAGAGGTGGACCTCCACTGTGGGGATGCCCACTGCCAGAAGGGCATCCAAGAGGGCGATGCTGGTGTGAGTGTAGGCCCCGGGGTTGAGGACGATACCGTCGTACACGCCGTAAGCGTCCTGAATCCAGTCCACCAGGTCCCCCTCGTGGTTGGACTGGCGAACGTCTGCCTTCAGGCCCAGCCTCTGGGCGGTTTCTTGGATCAGGGCCAGGAGATCGTGGTAGGTGGCGGAGCCGTAAATCTCCCGCTCCCGCTGGCCCAGGAGGTTTAGGTTGGGGCCGTTGAGAATCAAAAGCTTCATGGGGCGGTTACCTCCAAAATTTGTTGGATGACCTCTTCAAATGTACCGGCATTGGAGACGGTGCAGCCGGCAAAGCGGGCATACAGGCTCCGGCGGGCTTTGAAAAGCTCTTCCAGGCCCATTTCCTGTGACAGAGGCCGCCCCTGGATGCTGAGGAGGTTCAATGGCCGCTGAATCCAGATGATTTTCCCGTTTTGCCGTAGGGATAGGTAGTTTTCCTCCCGGGTGACGCAGCCACCGCCGGTGGCGATGACTTGACCCGATCCCTTTCCCAAATCCTGCAGCACCTGGGCTTCCAGGTCCCGGAAGGCCGCCTCCCCGTAGCGGCTAAAAAACACCGGAATGGGCATTCCGGACCGGACCTCCAGCTCTCGGTCTCCATCCACAAAGGGGCGGCCGGTACGCTGGGCCAGGAGCTGACCAATCCGGGTTTTTCCACAGCCGGGCATCCCGATGAGCACCCAGTTTTCCATCTCGGCCCCCACCTGGGCCACAATGGTGTCCTGGACGCTTTGAGAGATTGCCTGACCGGTGAATTGCTCCGAGGACTTGGCCGCCTGGGCCACCAGCATGGTGAGGCCGTTGGAGCAGGGAATGCCCCGCGCCTCCGCCTCCAGCAGGAGCCGGGTCCGGGCGGGGTTGTAAATGAGGTCAAACACTGCCTCCAGCCGGGGTAGGCGGTCCAGAGCCAGGGGGCTTTCTCCGTTGTCCGGGTACATGCCCACGGGGGTGGCGTTGATTAGAATGGCCGCGTCCCGGTGGCGGTCCAGGTTTTCGTAATTGTCTGCGCCGGTTCGGGAGATCACCACCACCTGGGCCCCCAGCTGCCGGAGTACTGCCTGCACTGTGACGGAGGCCCCGCCGGAGCCCAGAACCAGGGCCTTCTTTCCGGTGCAGCCCACATGCAGCCGACGAAAGGCTTCCCCAAAGCCCCAAGCGTCGGTGTTGTCTCCATACAAGCTCCCGTCTGGGCAGCGCACCAGGGTGTTGACGCTGCCCAGGCGTTGGGCCAGGGGGGAGAGCCGGTCACAGCAGGCGGCGGCAGCCTGCTTGTAAGGAATGGTGACATTCAGCCCATCCCAGGCCCCTTCCCGCAGAAAGGCTTCCAATTCCTCCGGTTCCCGCTGAAAAAGCCGGTATTCGTAAGAGCCCAGGCGAGCGTGAATGGCAGGGGAGTAGCTGTGGGCCAGCCTCCGGCCCAGGAGGCCGCAGCGGCGCGGCATGGCGGCGTGGCGGCTCTGGTGGGCTTTGCTCAGGGTGAACAGGCAGGTGAGGAGGGTCCCGGCGTCATCGCGCAGCGCCGGGGGCAGCTGCGCCAGGAGGGCCGTTCGTTTTTCCTCCTCCCGATGAGGATCATAAACAGGCAGGCCATGCTGCTCCTTGTAGGCGGCAATTTGTTCCACCGTCTCCATCCGCCGCCGGAAGAGGGCCATCAGCTCCTGATCGATTTCGTCAATTTGATTGCGAAAATCCGCCAAATCCATGGGTTAGTCCCCCTTTTTCCCTTGCAGGTAAGCGTCATAAATGGCCACGGCCGCAGCTGCCTCCACACAGGGCACTGCCCGGGGAACGATGCAGGGGTCGTGACGTCCGGGAATTTCCAGGGTGACCGGCTCCCGGCGGGACATGGATATGCTCTCCTGGGGCCTGGAAATGGAGGGGGTGGGCTTAATTGCCACCCGGAAGAGAAGGGGCATGCCACTGGTGATGCCCCCCAGGATACCCCCGTGGCGATTGGTCTTGGTCCGGACTTGACCGTCTTCCAGGCAGAAGGCATCGTTGTGCTCACTGCCCCGGAGCCGGGCGGCGGAGAAGCCGGCCCCAAATTCCACGCCCCGGACGCCGGGAATCCCAAACACTGCCTGGGCAATCCGGTTTTCCATGCCACCAAAGATGGGGTTCCCCCAGCCGGGCTGGAGGCCCAGGGCGGCGCACTCAATGACGCCACCCACGGAGTCCCCCGCCGCCTTGGCCTCTAAAATGGTCTGAGTCATGGCGGCACCTGCCGCCTCCCGGAGGACAGGGAAGGGCCGTGCCAAAAGGGCCTGCAGCTCTGCTTCGTCCACGGCTACGGGGTCAAAGGGCAGGTCTTCCTGGTCTCCAATGGCTTGAATATGGGCGGCAATGGTGACCCCCTCCCGGGCCAGCAGCTGCAGGCAGATGCCCCCTGCGATGCACAGGGGTGCAGTGAGGCGGCCGGAGAGGTGTCCCCCACCGGCGGCGTCCTGGGCCCCGTGAAATTTTGCTTGAGCGGTATAGTCCCCATGGCCGGGCCGTGGGCAGTCCCGGAGACTGCGGTAGTCCTGAGGGTGGATGTCTCTATTGGGGATGACGGCGGTGAGGGGAGCCCCGCAGGTGACATTCCCCACGAGGCCTGAGAGAAATTCCGGACGGTCCTCCTCCCGCCGTGCTGTGGCGGTGGGGCTTCTCCCAGGGGCCCGCCGGTTTAAAAAGGCCTGCAGGGCCTCCAGATCAATGGGAAACCCGGGGGGAACTCCCTCCATGGTGACCCCCACAACGGGGCCGTGAGACTGGCCAAATAAAGTGAATCGAATGGTTTCGCCATAGCTGCTGCTCATGAGATCTCCTCCCAAATGCCTCCCAGGCTCTGGTAATCCTGCCAGAACCGGGGATAGGATTTTGTGACGGCCTCTGCGCCAATGAGGCGTACCGGGCCGGTACAAAGACTGGCTGCCACAGCAGCGGCCATGGCAATGCGGTGGTCTCCGTAGCTCCTTACTGCGCCACCGGTGAGGGGAGTTCCGCCCTGAACCACCAGGCAGTCCCCCTCCAGAAAGGCAGAGCCTCCCAGATCCTGCAGCAGGCGGCAGAGGGCTTCCAGCCGGTCCGACTCTTTCAGACGGAGCCGCCCGGCGTGTTCCACCCGGGTGATTCCGGGAGCGGCCGAGGCGGTCACAGCCAAAATGGGAACCAGATCCGGAATGGACCTGGCATCCACCTGGAGGGGCTGTAAAGGACCCGGCGCTGCGGTGCAGCTGCTTCCGGACCAAGCGGTTCCGGCCCCCATGGCAGACAGCAGGGTGCAGATGGCCCGGTCGCCTTGCAGACTGTTTCGGTTCAGCCCCGCAACGGTGACGCCGCCGCCCAGGGCGCCGGCGCAGAGCCAGAAGGCGGCGTTGGACCAATCTCCCTCCACATGGGCTTGCCCCGGGCTCCGGTAGGAGGCGGGGGAGAGGAAGTAAGCTGCCCCACGGACTGTGGGTTGAATGCCAAAAAGCTCCAGAGCCGCCAAGGTCATCTTCAAGTACGGCCCGGACTCCACCGGACCTGTCACTGTGAGGGTGCTTTCCCGGTCCAACAGGGGGAGGGCAAAGAGGAGACCGGAAATGAACTGGCTGGATACATTCCCCGGCAGACGGAAGGAGCCAGGCTCCAGCTTTCCCCGGCACTGGAGGAGGCCCGGCTCCGGGCGGGAGAGGCGCACACCGTGGGCCTCCAGCTCCCGGCCCAGGGGGGCCAGAGGGCGGGAAGGAAGCCGCCCCTCCATGAAAAAGCCGGCGTGAATCCCCAGAGCTGCCACCACAGGCAGGAGCAGGCGGAGTGTGGAGCCGCTCTCCCCGCATGGCAGGCGGCAGCATCCAGGAAGCCGCCCGGGATGAACCAGCACGGTATCGCTTTGGTAGGTCAGCTCCGCGCCCAGGGCGGACAGGCAGCTCATGGTGGCCTGAATATCCCGGGAGAGGGGGCCACAGGAAAGCAGGGTGGGTTCCCCGGACAGAGCCGCGCCCAAAAGCAGCCGGTGTGCCCAGGACTTGGAGGGGATGGCTGCCACAGTACCGGCAAGGGGACGGGGGTGTAAAATCAGGTCCATGGGCAGGCCTCCGGGTATCCGGCTGCAATCCACCGGGGCAGCTCCTCCAGGGGAATGTCATGGAGAATGCAATCCCCCATAGACTGGGGCACCACCAAAGTGAGGCGGCTGCCCCGGCGCTTTTTGTCCCCCAGAGCCAGGCGGAGCAGGATCTCCGGATCCAACCCTGTCTCGGTGGGAAGCCGGTATTGGCGGAGCAGGGCCAGGATTTGGTCCCTGGTTTCCCCGCTACAGAAGCCAAAGCGGGCGGCTGCCCGGGCCATCATGGCCAGTCCCACAGCAACACAGGCTCCGTGGGCCAGAGAAAAGCCGCTGCCGGCTTCTACCCCATGGCCCAGGGTGTGCCCCAGGTTCAGAAGCTGCCGCGGCCCGGTGTCCCATTCATCGGCTTGCACCAGGCTCCCCTTGGCTGCCACACAGCGGGCAATGATCTCCGGGGTGTGGCGGCTGATGCCCTCCTGCACCAGGCCTGTCAAAGGCTGACCTGTGAGGACTGCATATTTGATGATTTCCCCACACCCCGCCTGAAACACGGCAGGCGGCAGGGTGGAGAGTGTGCCGGTATCGCACAGCACCAGGCGGGGGGAATAAAATGCGCCGGCCAGGTTTTTCCCACCGGGCAGATTGATGGCGGTTTTTCCACCTACGGAGCTGTCCACCATGGCCAGGAGGGTGGTTGGGACCTGGAGGTAGGGAATGCCCCGGAGGTATGTGGCGGCGGCAAAGCCTGCCAGGTCGCCGGTGACGCCGCCGCCCAAAGCCACGAGCAGATCTCCCCGGGAGATCTGGTTCTGCGCCAGAACCTCCAGGATTTTGAGATAGGTCTCTCCATTTTTGGAGGCTTCTCCCTGGGGAAATACATAGGTGCAGACCAGGAAACCAGCTGCTTCCAGGGCAGTCTGGGCCCGCTGGCCGTACAGGGACGCTACGACGCTGTCGCAGACCAGGGCAGCCCGGCGACCTGGGACGAGGGGAGCGGCCCTCTCTCCCAGCCGGTCCAGCAGGCCGGGGGCGATTGCAACGTCATAGGGCCTGGAGCTCAGAATCCGAATCTCAGTTGGCTTCATTCTGCAAGGGCCTCCCGTATCCGCCGGATGCTCCGGGCAGTTTGGGCAAATTGCTCTGGCGTCAGGGCCTGGGCCCCGTCGCACAGGGCATGGGGCGGGTCGTTGTGAACCTCCACCATGACCCCGTCCGCTCCCGCTGCCGCAGCAGCCAGGGCCATGGGCTCCACCAGCCGGGCCAGGCCGGTGCCATGGCTGGGGTCCACCAGCACCGGCAGGTGGCTCAGCTCCTTCAGCATGGGGACGGCAGCCAAATCCAGGGTGTTGCGGGTGTTGGTTTCGTAGGTGCGGATGCCGCGCTCACAGAGCATCACCTGCTGGTTTCCCTCAGAGAGGATGTATTCTGCGCTCATGAGCAGCTCCGTCAAAGTGGCGCAGAGTCCCCGCTTCAGGAGCACAGGCTTTTGCAGCCTGCCAACCTCCCGCAGAAGGTCGTAGTTTTGCATGTTTCTCGCGCCAATTTGCAGGATGTCCACCTCTTCAAACAGGGGGAGCTGGTTGACGCTCATCACCTCTGTGATGATGGGAAGTCCAGTTTCCCGTTTGGCCTCCACCAGCATTTGGATTCCCTGAGCCCCAAGACCCTGAAAGGCGTAGGGGGAAGTCCGGGGTTTGAAGGCGCCTCCCCGCAAAATTTGGGCGCCTGCTGCCTGGACGGCTTTGGCGACCCCCAGGATTTGCTCCGGACTTTCCACGGAGCAGGGGCCGGCAATGAGGCAGAAGCTGCCGCCGCCAATCCGGACCTGGGAGCCCGGCAGAGAGATGACCGTGTCCTGGGGCCGGAATTCCCGGCTGCAGCACTGGAAGGGCTGAGATACCCACTTTACCTCTTGCACAATCTCCAGACCGGCCAGCAGCTCTATGTTCATTCTGCTTGTCTGGCCCACCAGGGTGAGAGTTGTGTCATATTCCCCGGCAAAGAGATGGGCCTGCACCCCTTGGCTTTGGAGCCAGCGAATCAGGCGGTCAATTTGGTTCTGGGGGGTTCCGGCTTTGATGATGACGATCATATGCAATTCTCCTTGGCGACATCGTGACGGGTGTATAAGATGGAAAGCACCTGGGGACCTGCCGCAAAAGTGGGCGAGTTCAAACCCGCCCCACAAGATGCAAAGCCATCCTTTCGCGCGATTCTCGTTTGCAGTTGATGTTCGCGCATATTTTCACAAAATAACCATACCACGGTTCGACTTCCTTGTCAATGCCGCGCCCTGGCCCCCGCCAGGGCAGCAACTTCCTTCTTCTGGGTCCAAGTTACTCCCTCATCACTGGCACGGGAGCGCCCCGCCTTCTCCCGGGGAGGCTAGGCCGCTCCCGGGTCAGCACGGAAAAAGGAAATGTGGCTGCCCTGCTGGCGCACGGTGCGTCAATTTACAGAAAATTGAACAAACAAATGCGGTTAAATCAAAACATATGATCTAAAAAATGAAAAATTGGGAGCCTGTTGCCATAACGGGTGGGACAAGGCGCTCTCTACAGAATATTGAGTAAAAGTAAAATACAATATCCTGAAGGGAGCTGCTTGGCTGTTCCGTTTCACAACAGGCCCCGGGATGGATTTATGCACCAAATTTGGCTTTTACGTAGTCCCAGATGATGTCTGCGGATTTTTCAATGCCGATGGAGCTGTTGAGGGCCATATCGTAGTTGCGGATATCGCCCCAGGGGTATTCAGAGTAGGTGTTGTAGAAGGCGGCGCGGGATTTGTCCTTCTTTTGAAGGGCTCGCTCCGGATTGTCCATGGGCTCTTTGTAGTCGTCACGGGCACGGCGGATGCGTTCGTCCAGTGGTGCATGGATGAAGACATGCACACTCCTGGGGAAATTTTTCAAGATGCAGTCGGCAGCCCGTCCCACAATGACACAGGGCCCCTGTTCTGCCAATTCCCGAATCACAGCAAATTGGGCGTTCCTGGCTTGCTCATACACCGAGGGCACAGTGGCGGCGGCATAAATGCTGTACAGGAAGCTGGCAGTTTGCTTTTCCTCCACCTCTTTCACAAAGTCCAGGGCAAACCCGGTTTTCTTTGCAGTCAGGGAGATGAGCTCCTTGTCATAGTAGGCAATGCCCATCTTCTTGGCCAGGCATTCGCCGATGAGGCGGCCGCCGGAGCCATGCTGCCGAGCAATGGTGATGATTACATTTTCCATATTCCGTCCCTCCCGGTCTGGATTGTAGATTCTGCTTGCTACTGTAACTATACCGCATTTTCATAAATTCGGCAAGGTCTCTCGAAGAATTTTTCTGGTTTTGTACGGTTTTGATTTTGGATTTAGAGGTTACAGACGGGTAATCCGGGCAAAACGGGACAGACTATTCCCGAGGGGGGAAGGAATATGAACATGAATCCCAAGGAATATGATGCATATGTGAAGCAAATGGGCCCCAAATCCCCGATTTGGAAGGACTGCTTCCATGCCTTTTGGATTGGTGGGCTCATCTGTGTGCTGGGGCAGCTGATTCAAAACGGCTTTGCCGCCGCTGGTTTGGACAAGACAGACGCCGGTACCGCAACTTCTATGAGTCTGGTGGTCCTGTCTGTTCTCCTCACTGGCTTCAGCCTCTATGACGACCTGGCCAAGGTGGCAGGAGCCGGTACGCTGGTACCCATTACCGGCTTTGCCAACTCCATCGCCGCACCGGCCATTGAGTTCCGCAGCGAAGGAATTGTCACCGGCACCTGCGTCAAGCTCTTTTCCATTGCCGGTCCTGTGCTGGTATTTGGCATTTCAGCCAGCGCCATTTACGGCCTGATTTACTGGCTGAGCACCAGCGTCTTTTAGTGTGCCCCCGATTTCTTTTTTGTGGGGGCAGCGCAGAACCCCTGTAGGGCGCACAGCTCACACTGTGCGCCCTACAGGGGTTGGACCGTAGCCCCGTAGCAGTAGGGTGTGTCCAGGAGGCCGCACCCTACACGGCTCCGGTTACCAAAACCCGAAAAGCCGTGCTGCATTCGCTTTCGCTGCACGCACATGCCCCCGGGGGAAGACAGGCGCTGCCGTACCGGCGATGGGTGGGTAACTTGGATCCAGAAATGGGAAATGCTGTTGCCATGCAAGGGTAAATTTCTCCCCTTGACAAAGGAAAGAATGGAGGTTAGAATAAACTAACCTTATTGGGAGGTGAACGCTATGTCCTTAGAGGCCTGGTACGGCATTCTGATTCCTTTTTTGGGGACGGCCCTGGGCTCGGCCTGTGTATTTTTGATGAAAAAAGCCATGGGAGACCGTCTGCAGCGGGCGTTAACCGGCTTTGCCGCCGGGGTCATGGTGGCGGCCTCCATCTGGAGCCTGTTGCTTCCGGCTATGGAGCAGGCGGAGAGTATGGGGAAGTGGTCCTTTGTCCCGGCTGCAGCAGGGTTTTGGCTTGGCATTGCGTTTTTGCTGCTTTTGGATCACCTCATTCCCCATTTGCACCGAAATTGTGCCGCTGCTGAAGGGCCCAAAAGCCGCCTGCAGAGAAACACTATGCTGGTGCTGGCAGTGACCCTCCATAACATTCCGGAGGGAATGGCGGTGGGGGTAGTCTATGCAGGATACCTGGCGGGAGATGGGCAGATTTCTGCAGCCGCTGCTTTGGCCCTCTCCCTGGGCATTGCCATTCAGAATTTTCCGGAGGGCGCCATTATTTCTATGCCCCTTCGGGCGGAGGGGATGAATCGGTCCAAGGCTTTCATTCGGGGGATTTTGTCCGGAGTGGTGGAGCCGGTGGGGGCTCTGCTGACCATTTTGGCTGCGACGCTCCTCGTTCCTGCGCTTCCGTACCTTCTGAGCTTTGCGGCAGGGGCCATGCTCTATGTGGTGGTGGAGGAGCTCATTCCGGAGATGTCCCATGGAACCCATTCCAATGTGGGAACCTTGTTTTTTGCCCTGGGCTTTTCCGTCATGATGGTGCTGGATGTGGCATTGGGATAGGGAAGGTTTTCTGGGGGAACCGTCGCTTTCTGGAAAATTTCCCTTGCCATCTTGGAGCAGCCGTGATATAATGGACCGGCTATGGAATGAATGTCCTGCGGGACGTGAGATCGGCTTGCCGTCTGCCGGAAACGCGGCTGCCGCCTTGCGGCGGATGGAGGTTTATTGTTATGAAAGCTTTGGAAATTGTGCTTGCAGTCCTGCTGTCTCTGGTCAGCTTGGCGCTGATTGCCATTGTGACGCTCCAGTCCGGGAAAGAGGCCGGCTTGTCTGGCGCTCTGTCCGGTGGCAGCAACGACAGCTATCTGTCCAAGTCCAAGACCGGGAACCGGGATAAGCTGCTGGCTTCTCTGACCAAGTGGATTGCCCTGGCCTTTGCGGTGCTGGCCCTGGTTCTGAATCTGGTGTAAGGCCAGGATTGAAACACCATATGCAAGCAAGGAGTCTGCTGTGCAGCGGGGGAGATTTCCCCGGCTGACGGCAGACTCCTTTTGCGTCAAAGAGGCGATTGTGAAAAGACGGTCCAGGGATACGTGGAGGGCGGGTCCAGGCGGAAGGTCATGGGCGCTCCTGTGGCAGGATGGCAGAAGGCCAGGCTGTGGGACCAAAGGGCGATGGGACAGCCGTCGTCCAGCAGGCTGTATTTCCGGTCCCCCACCAGGGGAAGGCCCCGGGCGGAGAACTGAGCCCGGATCTGGTGGGTGCGGCCGGTTTGCAGCCGGATGCGCACCTGAGACAGGGACCCCACCTGCTCCAGCAGCCGGTATGTGAGCACGGCCTCCTGGACGCCCTTGCCAGGCAGCTCCGTCACATAGGTTTTCCGTTCCGCCTTGTCCCGCCGCAGCAGGTCCTGAAAGATTCCCTCCGGCTCCTGGGGGCAGCCGTGGACCACGGCCAGATACTCCTTCTGGAAGCCCTGCTCCCGGATTTGGCAGGAGAGCTGAGAGGCGGACTCCGGTGTTCTGGCCAGGACCATGAGCCCGCTGACTACCCGGTCCAGCCGGTGCACCGTCCGCACGCATCCATGGGGTTCCCCCAGCGCCGCCCGTACCAGCTCTGGTACGCCGCCGGGCTCGTCGGTGGACAGCACTCCTGCCGGTTTGACACAGACCACAATGCTCCTGTCCTGATAGATGAGTTCCATGGTGTATTCCTCGCTGTGTTTTTCCCCTATGATACCAAAAATGTCCCAAAAAAGGAAGAGGGCATTCGGCAAATTCCCCGGGAGCCGGGTGGTATGATGGAGTTCCCAAAGCTGGACAAGCAGGCGAGGAGGAACGGGAATGAAACGTGCGTGGGTATTGACCTTGGCGGCAATCTTTGTAGGTGTTTGGATTCCGGCTCTGTTTTTACTGGGCCGGCAGGAGGAGCCGGAGGGGACCCTGCCGCCGGAGCCGGTACAGACGGCCCCGGCGGACCGGACAGAGGCCGTTCAGACGGTCCCCAGTGGAGACAGTCTGGACGGAACGATGCTTTTGCAGGTGCTGATGAGCGACGGAACGGTGGAGCAGAAGCCGCTGGATGACTATTTGGCAGGAGTGATTCTGGCGGAAATGCCCGCCTCCTTTGAGGAAGAGGCGTTAAAGGCTCAGGCGGTGGTTTCCCGCACCTATACCCTGCGCCAGACCGCCCGAAACAAGCATGACAGCGCGGACATCTGTACGGACCCCGGCTGCTGCCAGGGATGGATTTCCTATGAGGATTACTGCGCCAAGGCCGGAGAGGCGGGACCGGACGGAGCCCAGGCGGCGGCCCAGGCGGTGAAGGCCACGGATGGGCAGGTTCTGGTCTATGACGGCGGCCTCATCGACGCCACCTTCTTCTCCTGTTCGGGAGGCCGCACGGAGACGGCGGTGGAGGTTTGGGGCAGCGATGTGCCCTACCTGCAGTCCGTGGACAGCCCCGGCGAGGAAGCGCCCCACAATGAGGACACCGTCTCCTTCTCCACAGAGGAATTTTCCGCCCGCATCCTCTCCCAAAACCCGGCGGCGGACCTGTCCGGCTCTCCGGAGAGCTGGTTTGGAGCGGTTTCCGCCACGGAGGGGGGCGGGGTGGAGGCCCTGGAGATTGGAGGGGTTTCCTTCACCGGAAAGGAGCTGCGCAGCCTTTTGGGCCTGCGCTCCACGGTATTTGCTGTCAGTGTGATGGGAGACGAGATCTTTTTCCAGACCCGGGGCTATGGACACCGGGTGGGCATGAGCCAGTACGGCGCACAGGCCATGGCTCAGGCGGGAAGCGGCTATGAGGAGATCCTTCTGCACTATTACACTGGCGTGGGCCTGGAAAATTACTTCCAACAATCTTAAGACAAAGGTCTGTTGCCAATGGAACCGGTTGTATCCGAACCGTTTCCATTGGTGACAGACCTTGTTTGGCTTTTTACCACCGGGGAATTTCCCGGGAAATCATGGGAAACGTGTGCCACAGCTCCCCCTCCGGTGGATGCAGGCAGGTGATGGTTTCACCGGTGACGGGATGGGGTAGGGTGAGGCGGAAGGACCAGAGGGCGGGGGATCTGATGTCATCCCGGCTGCCGTACTTGTGGTCTCCGGCCAGAGGGAAGCCCCGGCTGGCAAATTGCACCCGGATCTGGTGGCTCCGGCCGGTATACAAGCGGATGTGCACCAGGGTCAGAGGAGTGGCCTCCTCCAGCACCCGGTAGGCGAGCTTGGCCGCTTTGACCCCCTTCCGCATCCGCCGGACCACAAACACCTTGTTTTTGGCGCTGTCCTTCCAGAGCAGGTCCTCCCAGGTACCGGCAGGCTGGGTGGGGCAGCCGTGGATCAGGGCCAGGTATTCCTTTTGGAGGTTTCCCGCCTGCACCGCCTGGGACAGGGCGGAGGCCGCTTGCCGGGTCCGGGCATAGACCATGACGCCTCCCACGTTCCGGTCCAGCCGGTGCACCGGGAACACCGGCCTACCCAGTTGGTCCTCCAAAAACTCCGGCAGAGAGCCGGCGCCAGCCTCTGAAGACAGCCCTGCAGGCTTGACACACAGCACAATCTGGGAATCCTGATACAGCAGCTCCATGAAAACGCCTCCTGATGCATTTTCTCCCAGTATACACCATTTTATGTTTCGCTACAACCGGGCAGCAGCATTCGCTTTGCCAGTGGGAAGGAGTGCTGTGCATTTCGTCAAAGCGTGCCATGTTGCAGTGCAGGCCCACCCTGACATCTTGAAAAACCAGGGAATTTCCAGATTTCTGGGGCATTCCTTCTGGTTGCTGCTGCGAAATGTTGCCGCTTTGTCCTTGCATCTTTTGAAAAAACCGGTATAATAGAGCCAGAATTTGTGTAGCAAGCGAGGAATGGAAGAATATGACCACCAAGGATTATCGAACGAAAGGCTCTTTGCGGATTTTTTTCTCCTACTTTAAGCCCCATTTGCGGCTGTTTCTCCTGGATATGCTCTGCGCCCTTCTGGTGGCGGTCATTGATTTGGCCTTCCCCCTGGTGTCCCGCCAGGCTCTGTATACGTGGCTGCCGGACCGGGCCTACCGGGTGTTCTTCCTGGCCATGGGGGTGGTGGTGGCGGCCTATGTGCTGCGCAGTGTGCTCAACTATGTGATTTGCTACTGGGGTCACACCTTTGGCATCCGGGTGGAAGCGGACATCCGCCGAGATCTCTTCACCCATATGCAGGATTTGGGCTTTGACTTTTACGACCGGAACCGGACCGGCCAGCTGATGAGCCGCCTCACCTCGGACCTGTTTGACCTGACGGAGCTGGCCCACCACGGGCCGGAAGACACGGTGACCTCCTGTATCACCATTGTGGGCGCTCTGGTGGTGATGTTCACCATTCAGTGGAGGCTGGCTCTGGTGGTGGCGGTTTTGATTCCCATTTTTGCCCTGGTGGTGACCACCCAGCGCAAGCGTATGGCAGCGGTCTCCAAGGAGGTCAAGCAGAAGGTGGGCCACATCAATACGGAAATTGAGTCCTCCCTCTCCGGCATCCGGACGGCCAAGGCCTTCGCCAACGAGTGCTGGGAGAACGACCGGTTCAGCCGGGCCAACGGAAAATACAAGACCTCCAAGCGCCAGTTCCACAAGGCCATGGCCCGGTTCAGCTCCACCATGGAGTTCTTCCTGTGCATCCTCCAGGTGGCGATAATTGCCTTTGGCGGCTTTTTGATTATGCGCAACCAGATGGATCTGGTGGATTTGCTGACCTTCTCTTTGTACATTGGCACCTTCGTCAGCCCCATGCGGAAGCTGGCCAATTTCTCAGAGATGTTCGCCAGCGGCTTCGCCGGCCTGTCCCGCTTCCGGGATATTATGGCCACAGAGCCCAGCCAGAAGGATGCGCCGGACGCCCGGGAGCTGCGGCAGGTGCAGGGGAGCATTGACGTGGACCACGTCTCCTTCTCCTACGACGGGGACCTGGCGGTGCTTCACAATGTGGACCTTCATGTGCAGCCCGGGGAGACGGTGGCCATTGTAGGCCCCTCCGGCGGTGGCAAATCCACCTTGTGCCAGCTGATTCCCCGGTTCTATGACGTATCCTCCGGTAGCATTCGCATTGACGGGGTGGATGTGCGCCAGGTGAAGCAGAGGTCCATTCACCAGAACATCGGCATTGTCCAGCAGGACGTGTTCCTCTTTGCCGATACAATTTTTGAGAATATCCGCTATGGCAAGCCTGACGCCACAGAGGAAGAGGTGTACGAGGCGGCCCGGAAGGCGGAAATTTATGACGACATCCTGGCTATGCCCGATGGGTTTGACACCTATGTGGGCGAACGGGGGGCCCTCCTGTCCGGCGGCCAGAAGCAGCGGGTGTCCATCGCCCGGATCTTCCTGAAAAATCCGCCCATTTTGATTCTGGACGAGGCAACCTCCGCCCTGGATTCCGTCACCGAGGCCAAAATCCAGCGGGCCTTTGACAACCTGTCCAAGGGCCGGACCACTCTCATCATCGCCCACCGTCTCTCCACCATCCGCTCCGCCTCCCGCATCGTCTCCATTGCAGACGGCGTCATCCAGGAGGAGGGAACCCACGCAGAGCTGTTGAAACAGGGGGGCCTGTATGCCGACCTGTACAAGACCCAGAGCAATTTGGCTTGCTGACCATTATCATCTGGAAGTAAATTGCCAATTTTGGGAAGCACGTCTTACGCTTTGGCATTTGAAGCGATAGCTTCCTGCGTCTTCATGGATCTGAGGATGTAGGGTGCGGCCTCCTGGAGGCGCCGGCGGTAGAATGCTTCGCAACCCATAGCTGTTTGGCAAATCCGGACCGGCTCTCAGGCCGGTCCGAATTTGCCTAGGCAGTCTGCAACCGGCCAACCGCTTCGCTTCCCTGGCTCCCGGGGGAAGGCAGGGTGCTGCTGCGCCAGTGCGTTTATGCTGGCGCTCTGGCATTTTTTTCTTGTGCGCTTGACTGTTTGCTTCAAATGCTGTATGATGATATCAAACATTTGGACTAGGGGGGTGGACCTTACGGATACGAACCGAGTGAAGCGGGCGATGGAGTGGTTTAAACGCACCGTCTTTCAGGATGAAGCGGTCCAGCCCAGGCGCCAGGAGGGGGAAGAGCCGTTGCCTGCCCCCATCCGCGCCGCCCGGTCTTTGGCAGAGGGTACCTTTGCCTACCGGCAGTCCCGGGAATCCCTGTTTGTGATGCAGGCAAAGGTGCTTGCAAATTACGAGGACGACTACGTCTATGATGAACCGGTGCTCCACTATTACCCCACATACCAGTCCCTGACGGATCCGGAGCTGCGGGGATACTTTTCCTGGCGGACGAAGCTACGCAGGGGAGATGTTCAAAAAACGTCTCTGTCCTACGCATTTCTTTACATCTACGAGCTTCTCAACCAAATCGGCGTTACAGATCCTGTGGACGGCTACCAGAAATTGAAGAATTTCCAAAGCGTCTATGGCGGCCTGGATGGGGGCGTTCTCCCGCATTTAAACAGATGGCTGGTGGATTACGTCATCTATTACGGCCTTGACCCGGCCCTGCTGGCAGACACCGCCCAGGTTTCCTTTGACAAGGCTCTGGCGGTGCTTGTCCATATCGGTCGCCATGACAGCCGTGAGATTATGGAGGCAGTCAACCGCCTGGTCCCCGCTCTGACCCGCTCCAGGTTTTACAGAGAATACCCCGAAGACATGGACGCCGTCGTCCCCCGGGTACTCCGCCAAGTGTCTGCACACTACGACAGCCGGTGCAAAAGAACGATGGTGGAGCAGTATTTTGGCGCTTACAGCGAATTCTCCGTGACGCTGTTTGAAGCGGCCGTTTTTCTTGACCGGGCGGGCGCCCGCAGCTGCGAGTTCCATGTGGATGAGGTACGCACCTACCGCTGCCGAAACGGCTTCTGGTGGGTGCAAATGTACAACTGCCCGGAACGCTCAAGCGCAAAGCTGGTTGCTCTGGTCAAGACCATAGATTCTGTAATGCGGGAATGCTATGCCTACCGGTACCCGGTCAAACGGATGCTGGATACCAAATGGATTCTGAAGCTCATAGAGGAAGAGGCCCGTGGGCTTCTGGCGGAGAAACAGGCCGCCGAAGATAAGAAGGTCAGCATTGACTATTCCCAGCTGGCCAAAATCCGCCGGGATGCTGCCGTGACCCAAGATAAGCTGATTGTGGAAGAGGAAGCCGCGGAAGCCGAACCGGATCCAGCCCCGGAAGTGGCAGGGCCAGAAGGGGAAACCGCCCAAACGCCCCTGAGCCAGGAGGAGTACCGACTGCTCCAGTGCCTCCTGTACGGCAGGGACTATGGCTGGGTGCGCGCCTCCGGCCTGATGCTCTCCGTTCTGGTGGACAGCATCAACGAGAAGCTGTTTGACGAATTTGCCGACTCAGTCCTGACTCTGGACAATGGGCCGGAGCTGATTGAGGACTATATTCAAGACTTGAAAGAGAGGGTGCGCCCATGAAGATACCGAAAAGAATCGCCCAAGCTTTGCTCAACTCCCTCAAAGGCGGCGTCGTGCCGCGGGTTGGGCTCCCCTATATTGCCGTTGGACGAAAGGAAGAAATTGACGCCCTGCTCCACGATGTGGACATCATTGCAGAGGGCGGCGCTTCCTTCCGCTTTCTGGTTGGAAAATACGGCAGCGGCAAAAGCTTCCTGCTGCAAACCATTCGCAACTATGTGATGGCAAAGAACTTTGTGGTAGTGGATGCCGACCTGTCCCCGGAACGCCGCCTGCAGGGCACCCGGGGACAGGGGTTGGCAACCTACAAGGAGCTCATTCGCAACATGTCCACCAAGACCAAGCCGGAGGGTGGAGCGCTGTCCCTGATTTTAGACCGCTGGATCAGCAATGTCCAGCAGGAGGTGATGGTTTCTGAAAATCTGAGCGTCACGTCTGCGCAGCTGCCAGGCCTGGTGGAGAAGCGGATTTCCGCCGTCATCTACTCCCTGAATGAAATGGTTCACGGCTTCGACTTTGCACGGCTGCTGACCCTGTATTATCAGGCCTACATCGCCGGTGATGACGAGACCAAGGCCAAGGTCCTCAAGTGGTTCCGGGGCGAATACGGCACCAAGACCGAAGCGCGGCAAGAGCTGGGGGTCCATATGGTCATCACGGACGACGACTGGTATGAATATTTGAAGCTGTTTGCCTGCTTCCTGAAGCAGGCGGGCTACGCCGGTATGCTGATTTTGATTGACGAGCTGGTAAATATTTACAAAATTCCCAACGCCATCACAAGGCAGTATAACTACGAGAAGATCCTGACCATGTACAACGACACCATGCAGGGCAAGGCCCAGCATTTGGGGCTGATTTTATGCGGTACCCCCCAGTGTATGGAGGACCCCCGCCGTGGCGTCTACAGCTATGAGGCTCTGCGTTCCCGTCTAGCGGAGGGCCACTTTGCCGGTGAACACAAGGATCTGCTCTCCCCCGTGATCCGTCTCCAGCCTCTGACGCCTGAGGAAATGTTGATTCTAATCGAGAAGCTGGCGGATATTCATGCCGGACTTTATGAGTACGCCCAAATCGTCACACAGCAGGATATGGGGGATTTCATTGAGATTGAATTCGGCCGCATCGGCGCGGACGTCCACATCACCCCCCGGGAGGTGATCCGGGACTTCATTGAGGTCCTGGATATCGTATATCAGAATCCAAGCCTCCAGGTGCGCACGCTTTTGAATTCGGAGCAGTTCACCTATGCGCGAAATGCGGTGCAGGAAGGGGAAACAGACCAGGAATTTGCGGAATTTGACCTGTAAGGGGCCGATGGGTACCGCTGAGGGGCCACTTTTACTATAAGGGGGAATCTATGTTGGGTGCATTTGAACGCTACGCGCCCTTTGTACAGGAGTATATTTACCGCAATCGCTGGGAGAATCTCCGGGCCATCCAGGTTGCCGCTGCCCATGCAATCTTCAACACGGACGAAAATGTGCTCCTGACTGCCTCAACCGCCTCCGGAAAAACGGAGGCTGCATTCTTCCCCATCATCACCCTGTTTTCGGAGGATATGCCTGCGTCTGTGGGTTGCATCTACATTGGCCCTCTGAAGGCGCTGATCAATGACCAGTTTGCCCGCTTACATGACCTGTGTGCCGAGGCAAATATCCCGGTTTGGCACTGGCACGGGGATGTGGCTCAGAGTCATAAGGCAAGGCTGATGAAACATCCCTCGGGCATCCTGCAAATCACACCGGAGTCTCTGGAGGCCCTGCTTTTGCATAAGCATGCCGCAATCCCCAAGCTGTTTGGCGACCTGCGGTTTGTCGTGATTGACGAGGTACATTCCCTGCTGAGGGGCGACCGGGGCGGGCAAACCCTGTGCCTGATCGAGCGCCTATCCCGTATGGCAGGGGTGAATCCCCGCCGCATTGGCCTGTCTGCAACCATAGGCGATCCGGAGGGGACCGGGGAATTTCTTTCTCTGGGCACCGGACGGGGAACCGTCATTCCCAAGATTGAGGCGAAAGGCGCCAGGTGGCGGCTCAGCATGGAGCATTTCTATGTCAAGGGCGCACAGGCTGCCGAGGACCGGGTAGTCCCCGATGCGCTGCCGGTATTGGAGGAAAAGACCGATGAAGCGCCTCTGAACGCGGACCCGGGAATCGGATATATTTTTGAACACACCCGGGGGAAAAAGTGCCTGGTTTTTGTCAACTCCCGGGAAGAGTGCGAGACGGTGACCACCACCTTGCGCCGGTACTGCGAGTGCCGGCACGAAGGGGATCGGTTTCTCATCCACCATGGCAATCTCTCCGCCTCCTACCGGGAAACGGCAGAGGAGGTCATGAAGGACGATTCGCAGTATATGACCACGGTGACCACCGCGACCCTGGAGCTGGGCATCGACATCGGCCGATTGGAACGGGCGTTCCAGATCGACGCGCCCTGGACGGTGTCCTCCTTTTTGCAGCGCATGGGCCGCACCGGCCGGCGGGAGCTCCCACCACGATTCCCTGGAAGCTGCTTCAGGGGATCGCGTTGGTTCAGCTGTATTTGGAGGAGCGTTGGGTAGAGCCGCCCCGGTTGGACCGGCTGCCCTACAGCCTCCTGTACCACCAGACCATGTCCACCTTGGCCTCCTGCGGCGAGATGTCCCCACGAGCCTTGGCGGACCGGGTGCTACGCCTGCACTATTTTCACCGGATCTCTCAGGAGGACTATAAAATACTCCTGGGGCATTTGATCGGCACCGGCCAGATTCAGCGGACGGAGCAGGGAGGCTTGATTGTAGGCATCGCAGGGGAGCGGGTGGTGAATTCCTTCAGGTTTTACGGCGTGTTTCAAGAAAATGAAGAGTACACCGTCCGCAGCGAATCCCAGGAGCTGGGTACGGTGGTTTTGCCGCCGCCTGTGGGAGAAAAGCTGGCCATTGCCGGGCATGTGTGGCAGGTGCTGGATGTGGATCACAAGCGCCACCTGGTTTACTGCCAGCAGGTCAAGGGCACGGTCCCCGCTTACTTTGGACAGTGCCCCGGGGATCTGCACACCAAGATCCTGGAGAAAATGCGCCAGGTGCTTCGGGAGAAGAAGCAGTATCCCTATCTGATGAAGCATGGGGTAGCCCGGCTCGAACAGGCTCGCTGCACGGCGCTTCACTCCGGTGCGGCGGAAACGCCGCTCATACACCTGGGTGGCAACATGTGGTGCTTGTTGCCCTGGGTTGGAACGTATACCTTCCTGGCCATGGAGCGATTTCTGAAAATCAAGTGTGCAGACCGTCTTGGCCTACGGAATTTTGATTCGGCCAGACCTTATTTTATGCAGTTCACTATGAAGGTGGATGAGGATACCTTCTTCCGGACCCTGTTTGAAGAAATCCAAAAGCCTATGGACCCCCTGGAGCTGGTTTATCCCAAGGAGCTGCCCCTGTTTGACAAGTATGATGAGTATTTGCCGGAGTCATTGGTGCGGAAAGGCTTTGCCTGGGGGGTGCTGGATGTGGACGGGCTGCGGGAGAAGATCCTGAGCTGGGAGGCTGCACAGACCTCCAGTCAAGCCTGATTGCATATCTTCAAATTCATTTCCACAGCCGCTGCAATGATGTCACATTTTTCCACCTTCGGGGATACATTGATGGTAGGGAGTACCTGCGGGCGCTTCCGGAGCGATTGGCAAAGGGGTGGTTTCATGGACATATGGTTATCTCTGGACCGGCTGCGGGCTGGACAGCGGGGGACCGTGGAGAAAATTGGCCTCACCGGTCCCCTGGGGCGGAGACTGACGGACCTGGGGCTGGTAGAGGGGACCCGGGTGGCCTGCCGGATGACGGCGCCTCGGGGAGATCCCCTGGCCTTTGAGCTGCGGGGAACCGTCATCGCCCTCCGGGCTTCAGACGCCCGGAGAATCCTTTGCCGCTTGGAGGGATGAAGGTGACGATTGCAGAAAAGAAGGCCACCCGAGACTGGGTGGTGGCCTTGGCCGGGAATCCCAATGTGGGAAAGAGCACGGTGTTCAACAACCTCACGGGAATGAACCAGCACACAGGAAACTGGCCGGGGAAAACGGTGAGCCTGGCCAGCGGCCGGGTGCGGTGGGGGGAGGAGACCTATGTTCTGGTGGATTTGCCCGGTACTTATTCTCTGAGCAGCCGCTCCAAGGAAGAGGAAGTGGCGGAGGAATTCATCCGGTCCGGCCAGGCGGATTGCGTGGTGGTGGTCTGTGACGGCACCAGCTTGGAGCGCAATCTGATTCTGACCCAGCAGGTGCTTCAACGGCAGGACCAGGTGGTGGTGTGCGTCAACCTCATGGATGAGGTGGAGCGCAGCTGCATTCAGGTGGATTGCAAAGCCCTGGAGGAGGCTCTGGGTGTCCCGGTGGTGGCCACTGCGGCAGGCCGGGGCCGGGGAATGGACCGGTTGCGCAGCGCCATTGCCCAGGTGGCTTCCGGCGCCCGGAGATGTACGCCCCACCGGCTGGCGGCGGACTGCACGCCTCAGGACCTGGTCCGGCGGGCGGAGGCCGTGGCGAATCAGGTGGTGGTTCGGGGGGAGAGCCAGTATCAGAAACGGCAGCTGCACCTGGACCGGCTGCTCACCAGCCGGGCAACGGGGCTTCCTGTGATGCTGGCTCTTCTGCTGGTGGTGGTATGGCTGACCGTCTCCGGGGCCAATTACCCCTCCCAGCTTCTCCAGAGCCTGTTTGACAGCGGGTATCTGTGGCTGACCGGCCTGGCTGCCCAGTGGGGCCTGCCGTGGTATCTGTCCGGCCCGCTGCTGGATGGGGTCTATACCACCGTGGCCCGGGTGGTGGCTGTGATGCTGCCGCCTATGGCCATTTTTTTCCCACTCTTTACTCTCCTGGAGGATGTGGGGTATTTGCCCCGGGTTGCCTTCCTCCTGGACCGTGGATTGGCCCGGTGCGGCGCCTGCGGCAAGCAGGCCCTCACCATGTGCATGGGTCTGGGCTGCAACGCCGCCGGGGTGACCGGATGCCGGATCATCGATTCTCCACGGGAGCGGCTCCTTGCGGTACTCACCAATGCCTTTCTCCCCTGTAACGGGCGGTTTCCCAGCTTGATTTTATTGGGGACCATTTTCTTTGGGACCGGTGGCCTCACCGGGGCTCTCCTCATTACGGGACTCATCGCCCTGGGGGCAGGGGCGTCCATGGCGGCCTCGTGGCTTTTGAACCGGACGGTTTTGAAGGGGGAGAGCAGCGCCTTGATCCTGGAGCTGCCCCCCTTCCGGCGGCCTCGGGTGGGTCAGGTGATTGTTCGGTCGCTCCTGGACCGGACCCTGTTTGTGGCGGGGCGGGCTGTGGCTGTGGCGGCTCCGGCGGGTCTGCTCCTCTGGCTGTGCAGCAATCTGGGATGGGGCGGGCGGAGTCTGCTGCTGCATCTGGCGGATTTTTTAAACCCGCCAGGGCTCCTGTTGGGGATGAATGGGGCGGCGCTTCTCAGCTTTCTCCTGGCGCTTCCTGCCAATGAGCTGGTGATGCCGGTGCTGCTTATGACCATCACCGGGGGAACGGCGCTGGGAGGGGAGCTGTCTGCCGGAGCCACGGGAGAGCTGCTCCTGGCTGCCGGATGGACCTGGCAGACGGCCCTGTGCGCCATGGTGTTTATCATTTTTCACTGGCCTTGCAGCACCACCCTCATCACCATCCAGAAGGAAACCGGCAGTTTCCGCTGGACGGCCCTGGCCTTCCTCCTGCCTACGGCGTTCGGCGTAGTCCTGTGTATGCTGCTGCGTCTGCTTTTGCAGCTGGTGTAACAGGGAAACGCCCATGCCGCAGATGCGGAATGGGCGCATGGCCGGCTATGTAGCCGTATCCTGGTGGCACTGGGCAGTGAGGGCGGAGATCTCATAGGCGGTGCGGACCTCCACGCCGTCGCCGGTGGCTTTCCGGTAGAGTCTGCTTTGCAGGCGGCCGGTGAGGGAAATGGTATCGCCGGTGGCGCACTGAGACATGGCCTGGGCGGTCCGCCCCCAGAGAATGCAGGGCAGGTAGTCGGAGCGCCGGTAGGACCGGGGCACCGCCAGCATCACATCGCAAATTTCCCGGCCCAGGGGGGTCCGGCGGTAGATGGGAGCCTTGCAAATGGTCCCGGTGAGAAGGACCTGGTTGCAGGGCTCCTCCTGACTGGTTTGGACGGAGTCTGCAAAGACGAAAATCAGCAGCCGCTGCCCCACAGAGCTGTGATTGTTAAAAGAACGGACCTGTCCCCGTACCTCCACGTACGAGCCGCCGGACAGGTCCATTTGATTGAGAGCCTCCTCCCGGGCAATCACCGGCAGGTGATCCACGGCTCCGGACAGCCGCGGGACCTCCAGAAGGAAACGGTAAAACCGGCTGCCGTGATTTTCATGGGAAAACTGGGGCAGCTCCAGCAGGGTGCCCCGAATGGCGGCCTGATTGGCAGTGTGTTCCATACTTCCACCTCAAATTCCAGTTCGTATGGAATACTCTATGACAGGCCCTGGCGGGATATGCGGCCAACTACTGGGGCTTGGCGCTGCCTCGGGGCTTCCTGGAGGCGGGTGTCAATGCCGGCCCTTGGGCTGGCGGGGTGGTTTGATCAGACATTTGGGACCGAAGCCAATCAGGTCCTCCCGGCCGGCCAGGACCAGGGCTTCGTGGACCAGCCGGTAGTTTTTGGGGTCCCGGTACTGGATGAGAGCCCGCTGCATGGCCTTTTCATGGGGGCTGCGGGGTACATACACCGGCTCCATGGTCCGGGGGTCCAGGCCGGTGTAATACATCACCGTGGAGAGCGTAGAGGGGGTGGGATAGAAATCCTGGACTTGCTCCGGCATATAGCCCATGTCCCGGACGAATTCCGCCAGCTCCACCGCCTCGCGAAGGGTAGAGCCGGGGTGGGAGGACATGAGGTAGGGCACCAGGTATTGCTTCAAATGGTACTGCTGGTTCAGGGCGAAATACCGGGCGGCAAACTGCTGGTAAACGACGTTTTTGGGCTTACCCATTTTGGACAGAACGGCGTCAGACACGTGCTCCGGGGCCACCTTCAGCTGGCCGGATACGTGGTGCTGCACTAGCTCCCGGAGGAAGGTATCCCGCTTGTCCGCCAGGACGTAGTCAAAGCGAATGCCGCTGCGGATGAAGACCTTCTTCACCCCCGGCAGCTTCCGGAGCTTGCGCAGGAGGCTGAGATAGTCGCTGTGGTCCGCCCGGAGGTTGGGGCAGGGGGAGGGGAAGAGACACTGCCGCCCGGGGCAGACGCCTTTGGTCAGCTGCTTGTCACAGGCCGGGGCCCGGAAGTCAGCGGTGGGGCCTCCTACATCGTGGATGTAACCCTTGAAATCCGGGTCATGGGTCATCTCCTGGGCCTCAGTCAGAATGGAGTGGTGGCTGCGGGTTTGGATGATCCGCCCCTGGTGGAAGGTGAGGGCGCAGAAGGAGCAGGCTCCGAAACAGCCCCGGTTGGACACCAGGCTGAACTTCACTTCCTGGATGGCGGGGACGCCCCCGGATTTCCGGTAGCTGGGATGGTAATCCCGGCAGTAGGGGAGGTCATAAACCCCATCCATTTCCGCCTGGGTCAGGGGCTTCTGGGGTGGATTTTGCACCACAAATTCCTTCCCATAGGGCTCAGCCAACCGTTTGGCTGTAAAGGGGTCCGTATTGCGGTACTGGATACGAAAGCTTTCGGCATATTGCCTGGGGCTTTTCCGGAGCGCTTCGAAGTCCGGCAGGATCAGGGTGGGCAAGCTGTCGTCCAGGGCCCGGGTCCGGTAAACGGTGCCGTCGATGTAGGTCATATCCTCAATGGCAAGGCCGCTGTTCAGGCCGTCCGCCACTTCCCGGATGCTCCGCTCTCCCATGCCGTAGAGGAGCAGGTCCGCCTGGGCGTCCAGCAGGATGGAACGGCGCATCTGGTCAGACCAGTAATCGTAATGGGCCAGCCGCCTGAGACTGGCCTCCACGCCGCCAATGAGGATGGGTACATCCCGGAAGCTCTGGCGGATCAGGTTGCAGTATACAATGGTAGCCCGGTCCGGCCGCTTTCCCATCACTCCGCCGGGGGTAAAAGCATCGGTTTTCCGGCGGTGATGGGATACGGAATAGTGGTTTACCATGGAGTCCATATTGCCCCCGGTGACCAGAAAGCCCAACCGGGGCCGCCCCAGGGCGCAGACGGACTTAGGGTCCTTCCAGTCCGGCTGGGAGAGGATCCCCACCTTGTATCCTGCCGCCTCCAGGACCCGGCTGATGATGGCGTGTCCAAAGGAAGGGTGATCCACATAGGCGTCGCCAATGACATAGACAAAGTCACATTGCTCCCATCCCCGGGCCGCCATATCCGCCCGGGAGACCGGCAAAAATTCAGGCATAAAAATGCCTCCCATTTCAAATTCTCCCCCTCAGTATACCAGAAGTCGCCCCAAAAGAAAAGCCCCGGTTCTCTGCCAGCGTGGAGGCGGGGCGCTCCCGCGCCAGTGGGAAGAAATCAGGTTGTGCGTGTTGCCTGAACCAGGATCGGAGAGATGGTTGAAAAAGATCATAAAAAACATCGCTACCTCAGAGACAGGTAATTTCTGGTTTGACAAATCTTGACAGGCTGGCACATAGGTGTTCATGCCAATTTTACAAAGTAGTGAAGCGACGCTGTTCAAAGCAAGGCCTGGGGAATATCTCCAGAAAAAACCTTGCCAGCGTCTACTTGACACATGCGTACCTTGAGAAAACAGGCGGAGCAACTTGACAATGCCTTCTCTTCATGATATACTAGCTCTACACCGAATACTTATATTGCACAGATAAGAAATACCTGTGCGAGGACCATGGGTGCATGCAGACGCGGTGTAGTCACGATCGGAGAAAAAATGGACTAGGAGGATGTATATGAAAAAGCGTTTATTCACTCGGGTACTTTCTGCTCTGCTGACTATTGTGTTGTGTTTGGGGAATATCGTCCCAACCATTGCCGTGGCTGCAGAGCCGAAGGAGAAGCTCACGTTTGAACAAGTGGAAAATAGCGGAATTTCACTGGAAACACAGCTGGAAGAAGTGGAAGATATGGAGGAAGCACCGGCTTACGCCGATGCGGATGTAGTCCGTGTATCCATCATTCTGCAAAAGGAATCTACGCTGGAGGCGGGATACTCCACCCAGGGGATTGGGGAGAATGCGACTGCTATGGCCTATCGGGACGGCTTGAAGGCAGAGCAGACCGCTGTGACAGCCCGGATTGAACGGGCCATGGGGACGGAACTGGATGTGGTTTGGAATCTGACCCTGGCGGCGAATATCATTTCCGCCAACGTGCAGTATGGCCAGATTGAGGACATCAAGGCCGTTTCCGGTGTTAGAGATGTGGTTCTGGAAGCGCTGTACGAGCCCTGTGAAGTGGACGAAGGGGAAGAGTACGAGCCAAACATGTCAACTTCACCGGAGCAGATTGGTAGCCCTGCGGCCTATGCAGCCGGTTATACCGGTGCGGGTACCCGGATTGCCATCGTAGACACAGGCCTGGACCTGGATCATATCAGCTTTTCCGCAGCAGGCTTTCAGTATTCCCTTGCCCTGCAGGCCGGCCGGGCGGATGTGAGCGTTGAGGATTACATCCAGCAGCTTGATTTGTTGGATGCGGAGGAAATTCAGGCGCATTTGGATCAGCTGAATGTCAAAGAATATGCAGCTGGGATCACAGCGGATGGCCTTTATCAGAATAGGAAGGTGCCATTCGGATACAACTATATAGACCGGTCTCATACATATCTGGGCCATGACCAGGACCTGGAAGGGGAACACGGCTCCCATGTGGCGGGTATTGCCACTTCCAACGCCTACATACCCAATGGGGATGGCACCTTTTCTACGGCGCTGGATTCCGTCCTGGTGCAGGGTGTCGCCCCGGACGCCCAGCTTCTTGTGATGAAGGTCTTCGGCCAGAACGGCGGCGCCTATGATTCAGACTATATGGCCGCCATTGAGGACGCCATTGTTTTGGGTGCGGATTCTGTGAACCTGTCGCTGGGTTCCACATCGCCCGGCTTCACCCGGAGCGAGGCATATCAGGAGGTGATGGACCGGCTGACGGAGAGCGACACGGTTGTGGTGATCTCCGCCGGAAATGCCGGCCACTGGGCCGATAACGGGTTCCATGGCAAGAAGGGTTATCTGTATGCCGAAGATGTGGATATGTATACTGGCGGTTCTCCCGGCGCCTATCCCAATGCCCTGACTGTGGCCTCCGTGGACAATGGGGGTGTGACCGGCGGCTATATTTCAGTAGATGGCAAACCGATCTTTTATAATGAGACCGCTTACAAGAATTTGCCTCTGCGCTCTTTGGCGGGGGAGCACGAATATGTCTTCATTGACAGTTACGGCTCCGGATTTGATTTTGCGATCCTAGCGGATGCTGTGGCGGGGAAAATCGCCATCTGCTCCAGGGGCACCAACTCTTTCTCAGCCAAGGCCGTGGCCGCTGTGGCCCATGGGGCAATTGCAACCATTGTGTATAACAACGAACCCGGCGTGATCAACATGGACCTGTCGGATTACCAGTACACCGCTCCCTGCGTGTCCATCACCCAGGAGGACGGAGCTCTGATCCGGGCTGCCTCCACTTCTGCGACCGCCGCCAGCGGTGCGCGGTATTACACTGGAACAATCACAATCGGCGGCAAGGCTACCAGCGCTGCATCCGATCTGGAATACTACACAATGAGCGACTTTTCCAGCTGGGGCGTGCCGGGAGATCTGAGCCTGAAGCCTGAAATCACGGCGCCTGGCGGCAACATCTACTCCGTCAACGGCCTGCACATGACAGCTGGTGGCGTCCAGGGCGGCAACGACCAGTATGAGAAGATGTCCGGCACCTCCATGGCGGCGCCGCAGGTTGCCGGTATGTCGGCCTTGGTGAGCCAGTATATCCGAGAAAACAAGTTGGATGAGAAGACGGGCCTGTCTGTGCGGGCTCTGACCCAGAGCCTGCTCATGTCCACGGCGGAGCCGCTGCTGGAGGACCAGGGGGATGGCGAGGGCTACTATTCTGTCCTGAAGCAGGGCGCCGGCTTGGGCAATGTGGGCAAGGCGGTGGCAGCCGGGTCTTATATCCTGATGCATGCCGATGCCACGGATTCCTATGCCGATGGGAAAGTCAAGGTGGAGCTGGGGGATGATCCGGACCGCACCGGCCAGTATACCTTTGGCTTTACGTTACATAATCTGACGGATGTGGAACAGAAGTATAGCCTTTATGCGGATCTGTTCACCCAGGGCTGGTTTGAAGAAGATGGCTATGCCTATATGGACACCCAGACAGACGCCTTGCATGGGGATGTTTCCTGGACCGTCGACGGAGAGACTCTGGTTCCGGAGACGGACATGGAGCAAATGGACTTTAACGGAGACGGACTGGTCAGTGGCGAGGACGCCCAGGCGCTGCTGGACTACATCACCGGTGTCCGGGAGGAGATCACCAACGCCGATGCCGCAGATTTGGACGGCAATGGAAGTGTCACCTCTTACGACGCCCATCGGTTCCTGCGCAGCCTGAACTCCGGCGTTTTAACGTTGCCCGCAGGCGGCAAAACCGAGGTGCAGGTCACCGTGACCTTGACCCAGGCGCAGAAAGAGGCGTTGGAGGAGCGATTTGTAAACGGCGCGTATGTAGAGGGCTTTGTCTTTGCCCAGCAGCTTCCAACCGCAGAAGGCGTGGAGGGGACGGTCCACTCCATCCCCGTGCTGGGCTTTTACGGCAACTGGTCCGATCCCTCTATGTTTGAAAAAGGCACATATATTGATGGCCTATATGGAAGAAATCCCACCCCAATGTATTACCATCAGGAAAGTCCCAACTATGTGGGCCTGAAGTATGATGGTGATCGGGTGCAATATAAGTATGCTGTGAATCCCTACTGTGTGGAGGAGACCTATCCTGAAGGTCGAGCGGCAATCAGCAGCAAAACCACCGTCTTTGTGCAGAGCTGGTCGCTCATTCGCAATGCCGCCGCCATTACCACAGTCATTACCAATCAGGATGATGAATGCCTGTATATGTGCCCAGTGTACAACCAGGATTCTAAGGGATTTAGCCCTCGTGCCGGTTCGTTCTTTGAGGAGAGAAGCGGCGGCGGTGTGAATAAAAAGGTCTCCGCTTTCGATGTGCAGGAGGGGGACGAGATCACCATCTCCCGTGTGGCCGTCCCAGAGCTGTATGAGACGGAGGGCAACATAGACGCTGCCCAGCTGAGGGATCTGATGGACAGCGGCATTCTGGGCAGTGGCGTATCCCTGAGTACCACCATGAAGGTGGATGACACAGCGCCTCAGGTTTTGAATGTCTATAAGGACCTGAACACCGGTAACCTGATTGTAGAGACCAGAGATAACAACTATGTGGCCTCCGTTCAGGTGAAGAGCGCCCGGGGCAAGCTCTATGCCTCCGCTACACCGGAACAGACCGAGGCCGGACAGAGGGCCTACGCCACCTTGGATTTGTCTGGGATTGCGGTGGGTTCTGAGTGCTACGTGGTGGTGGGCGACTACGCCAAAAATGAGACCGCCTATCTGGTACAGTACGCCGGCGAAGCAGAGGATTTTTCCGGCCAGATGTACGGCTACACCCGGGGCAGCATGCGGGGAGAGAGCCAGCGCTGGATGGAAATCGACCCGGAGACGGTGTGGTATGGCGACACCTCCGCCTACGGCGGTACGGCAAATCTGGACCAGACGGATTTGATCGTGACCGCAGCCGAGTATGCCAATGGGTACGTCTTTATGGCAGCTCAAGATGGTTACCTCTATGTAGCCCCCCACGATGCCTGGAGTAAGACCAAGCACGTCAGCTATTATGCCGATACCACAGCGGAGATCCTGGACATGGCCTACAGTTATGCAGATCAGACCCTGTACGCCTTGGGAGCGGACAGCACCATCTACAGCGTAGACCAGATCTCCGGAAAGCTGCAGCGGGTGGCCGTTGTGAGTGTTACCTGTCCCAATATGACGGACCCCCGTGGCTTGAAACTGACCGGTTTGACCATTGATGACAACGGAACGTTCTATGTCCTTAACCATAATAGTAATGAGTGCTATCTATACAGGTTTACGCTGGATCAAATCGTAGACGGTGCATTCATCACAGGTCTGGCGCCGATCAACAATACAGATGACGGCAGTACCGGCTACTTCGGCTATTATGGCTGCTTGGCCTGGGACCATGACAAGGATATCCTGTATATGACCAGCGGTGTCATGCCCACTTATCATAGCACTTCTTATTTAGTCCAGCTGGATCCGGAAACCGGCAAAGGCATCAAGGTCAACACCACCTATGTGGACAATCCAGCCTATGATCCGGCCACCTGTGGCTCTTATCTGAATGATGTGGTAGTTGGCCTGTATATCGTGCCCTCCAGCACCGGGTCCATCCCGTCCAGCACAGAGGCGATGGGGGTCGCCCTGGACCAGACGGAGGTGCAGTGTCTGCGTGGCGCCACCTTCACCCTGACCCACTGGTGCTACCCATGGAACCTGACCAACTCCGCTGTCACCTGGACCAGCTCAGACGAGACGGTAGCCACTGTGGCCGATGGTGTGGTCACCACGGTGGGCGTTGGCACTGCCACCATCACAGCCACCACGGTGGCCAAGCCCAATTTCTCCGCCACCTGTGAGGTCACCGTGGAGAATCTACCCAATACCAAAGTGTCTGCGCTGATATACAACGGGGATGGGGACGCTTACTGGTCCGAATTTGAGACCGACAACCTCGCTGCCTGGAATCCCGTCAGCGAGAAAGCAAACGCCTACATTGCCGGCACATACAATGACAGAATGCTGTACACCCACGATGGCAGCCATCTGTACGGCGTTGACGCGGACACCTTTGCCGTCACCGATTATGGCCAGATCGACGCCAAGTGGCAATGGTCCGATGCGGCGGGGGCGCCTGCGGATGAGGATCGGTTTGGCTTCATGCTCGGTATCTGCAACGGGGGCGCCTACCTGGAGATGCTGGAGCCGGAGAAAGGCTCTGTGTCTTACTTTGACCTTTCCAGTGCCTTTGGAGAGGACCCCATGGCCACCATTGCTTTTGCAGGCAACGGCACCGATCGTTTCTATGATTGCTGTTACTATATTCTGACGGAAGCCGGTGATCTGTGGTATATGACCCTCAGAACCGCATCTGGCGAATACCGTATATCCTATAAGAAATTGGGCTCTGTAGGTTTGAATCTGACCGGTGTTTCCACAGTTACCGGCGGCATGTATGCCTCCATGACCTATGACCCGGCCACGGGATATCTGCTTCTGTCCCGCTGCCTGCAGGGGGAGACCAGCGAACTCATTGCCATTGACCCGGAGACGCTGCTCTGGGCTAAGCTGGGGGACTTTGGCCAGGGGGTCCGGCCTGTGGTTTCGTTGTATCAGTATGAGCGGATCACGGAGTTGACCGTCTTCCTCAGCCAGGCCGAGGCCCAGGTGTGGGAGGAGGACAGCGTGACCCTTACGGCCCAGGTGCTGCCGTCCTCCTACCAGGACCAGGTGACCTGGTCCACCAGCGACGCCAGTGTAGCCACAGTGGATGAACATGGTGTGGTCACCGGCATCCAGGGAGGTACCGCCACCATCACCGCCACCTCGGTGGATACAAACGATGGGGGGGAGCATGCAACGGCTTCCTGCGCCGTGACAGTCAAGAGCCTTGGGGATCTTTCCGCAAAGGTCAACGCCCAGGTGGTGACTGAGGACGGGGCCAAATGGGTCACCATCGACACTGCCTCCAGAGCCGTTACCGTCAACGGTGATGCAGGTACCGCCCTCACTGCCGCAGGAGCCCACGAAGGGAAGCTCTACGGCACCGATAACAACTACCCATTCACTGCTGACAATTTGTATGCAATTTGTAACATTTATGAGATCGATCCGGACCAGGATTATCAAGAAACGATACTCTATCACTGCTATCAACAATATGTCCCCATGGACCTGACAACCGCGCCTAAAACCACAGTGACACTGACCGATGACGACGGCAATCAGGTTACCAAGGAGGCCTTTGGTATGCCGCTCTATACCAACTGGAGTAAGCTCGTCACTTTCCTGGATCCAAACTGGGGAATGAAGGACCGCGCTACAGGTTGGAACTGGGGGCTGTATGGAACGTACGAGTCGCAGTGCGCCATTGCCTACGTTGGAGATTCTACGATAAACTCTGAAGGGGAGACCTACCTTTCCAAGGTTTTTTATGCTCTGGGGGTAGGCGGCACCCTGTACCGCTTCCACATGTGGGTGTGCTACAATGCGGAACGCCTGGACGGTGTGGATTACATGCTGACGCTTCCTGTTACTGTGGGAAATATCGGCATGAAGTTTGCAGTGCGCGATGTGACCATGACCTATATTCAGGACGAGACGAATGAGGGCCTAGTTTTGGGATACACCAATGAGAACGGCGCGGAGCTGTACTACATCGACCTGACGGGAGATGCGCCCAATTGCGTGAAAATCGGCAGAATCCCCGGTGCTTCCGCCATCTCCGGACTGTACACCGATGCGGATTTGAATCAGACCTCCTCTGTACCGGAGGACTCCGAGGTCGATGGGTTGCTGGCCTCCTGTGAGATTCCCTTCTCCCAGGGCCAGACAGAGCCCCTGGCGGCCACAGAGCTTCCCGAGACTGCGCCCCAGGCCGCCGGTGGCCTGAACGCACTCACCAAGGCCGATCCCCCGGCGGCGCAACCCGCCTCCACCGGCGAGGTTTCCGATGGCGAAGATGCGGTGGTTGTGACCGTCACCGCCAAGGACGCCTCCGGCCAGGATGTGGCTTCCGCAAACGGATGGATCACCGTGTCCTACGATGCGTCGGCCATGACACTGAAGCGCGTTGCTGTCAGTGCGGACTATCATTCGGTGGTGGAAAGTAATGGAACTGTCACATTTGCCTATGCAGGCGTGGAGCCAATTGTAGCCGGCAAGGCAATCGCCACATTGGAATTCCAGGCCAATGGCACAGGTGACACCGAAGTCACCGTCCAGCATCAGCAGGTAAATGATTTGACGCCTGCCTATGACGAGACGGTTCCCATCGATTTTGCCCATCCCAATACCGAGCTTCGGGACGCCAAAGAGGTCACGTGCACCGAGGACGGCTACACCGGCGATGTATACTGCACGGACTGCGGCCTGCTCCTGCAGAAGGGCGAAGTGATTCCCGCCAAGGGCCATACGGAGAAAACGGAGGGTGCGATTGAAGCCACCTGCACGGAGGCAGGCTTTACCGGAAACACCGTCTGCACAACTTGCGGCATGCTGATCAAAACCGGCGAGGTTGTCCAGCCAAAGGGACATACCCTGGAACTGCGAAATGGGAAGGAGCCCACCTGTACCGAGACTGGTTATACCGGTGATCATTACTGTGTTTCCTGCAATCAGGTCATTGTAACGGGAGATGTCCTGGATGCTTTGGGCCATGACTGGAGTGCGTGGGAGCAGACCAAGGCGCCCAGCTGTACCGAAGCTGGCGAAGAGACCTGCGTCTGTGCGCGCTGCCAGCTGAAACAGACCCGTGAGATAGAAATCCTCCCGTGTCCGTCTCAAGACTTTGAGGATTTGGACAGAACAGCCTGGTACCATGAAAGCGTTGATTTTGTCTTGAACCATGGCCTTATGATTGGCATGAGCGACACGGTTTTCTCCCCAAACAGTACCCTGACCCGTGCCCAGTTCATCTGCATTCTGTACCGGATGGCCGGTTCCCCTGAGCCTGAAACAGCCGACCTTCCTTTCCTGGATGTGCCTGCAGATACTTGGTACAGCAAAGAAGTTGCTTGGGCCTATCAGAACTCCATCGTGCTCGGCACCTCAAAGACGACCTTTACGCCGAATGCCGGTATCTCTCGGGAGCAAATGGTTGTGTTCCTTTTCCGCTACGCGCAATTCTGCAATCTGGATACGACATGCGAGGGAACGCTGGAGGCGTTCGACGATGCCGGCAAGGTCTCTGCTTACGCCAAAGATGCCATGGTCTGGGCAGTTCAGCGTGGTATCATTTTGGGTGACCAAGGGCGCCTAAATCCTACCGGGACTAGCAAACGTGTGGAAGCTGCTGCGGTTGCAGTGCGGTATTTGGTAAACATCATGAAGTAACTGGAACGATTTTTGTAATCAATATTTGCGCAACACTCCATGGATTTCTCCATGGAGTGTTGCGCAGCAAACGGCGCAGCAGAGGGGAACGACAATTATTAGGAATACAGCGAACCGGTACGTGGAAATCTATAATTTGCATATCATAATATTACAATAGTTACAGAATGGAGAACAAAATGTGGAAATATGTAGTTAGAAAACCAATGATTCTTTATGAAACAATTGAAACAATTTTTCGATACGTCAACGGCAGAACGGTGGCGAAGGAAAAGGAAGAATTTTTGAAAAAGTATGGGAATCAGCTATCCCCCGCACATCTGGAGCGGATAGAACTGCTGTGCAGCCATTTGGAGGAGGTGTATCAGGTCTGTGAGGCCATTCCCGAGAGTCCAAAGCTTGCATACTATTTTCAGCGGTGGGACATGAATAGCAATTGGCTGCATGTATGCTTGGCAAAGCTCATGATTTACAGCTTTTTTGATTTTTACACCACGGACTACCAAGAGGCGCTGGATCGGACCTATGAGGATGCCACGAAGAGCTTAGCGATGCCCGTTGCTTTGACTGAGATCCGCAGTGCAGCACTTGAGTTCCGCAGTCTAGAACCCGGAGAGCAACCGATTAGTTTGGCAGAACAGTTGGATGGGATAAAAATCCAGGAGCAATATCGTTGGAGGCTTTATAAAGTGCTAAGTGATTATCCACAGGCGTTCAACGAATTGCGGCAGCTGATTGATCCTGCTGCCAGCGCCTTGGAAGCAGTTTTTGAGCAGCTTAGGCCACTGCTGGAGCCTACCTATGATTATTGGCAGGAATGTTTAGAACGTTATAGCATCTCAGAATTAATGAGAAGGATGACCAATCAGGATCTCGAAGTTCATGCGACAGATATCTCCATCAATGTCGGAATTATGGGGTTCCGAGAGATGATCTGGGGTTATGGGAACAAGGAGGAAACCTGCTACCGGATATGCATTGGCTCCTTCCTCAGCGAGGACACCTGTATTGACCGGCGAGCCATGTCTAATGAGAGAATTTGCAATTTGCTCAAGGTAATTAGTGATAGCAGCAAATTTGAAATTCTTTGCCGAATTTCTCGCGAGAGCTCCTATTGCCAGGAAATTGCCAAGGAAATGGGATTATCCACAGCAACCGTATCTCGTCACATGGGTTTGCTGATGGATGCTGGTTTTGTTCATCCCAGAAAGGGTAAGAACCGAATTTGCTATGATGTAGATCGTCAAGCAATTTCCGAATTCTGCGAAACGGTACAAAAAACCCTGTTGGGCGAGAACGGTCCTTCCCACTGCGGATAAGGTTTGTCCAATACTAGGCGCATGCATGTCTTTTTCGGGTAATCAATTCTTTCCGGCCACCATGTGCTAGAACGTAAGTTGAAGAGGCAGACGCAAATGCGGTGTCGGGGAAATATCCCCAGGTAGAATCTTGCCAACGTCTACTTGACACATACGTTGCTGCGCGCTTGACGGGGGCGGGGGTCTGTGATACCATAGGATGCGTAAAATTGGACGGGGGGAGGCGTGAAAATGGATTGCAGGGAAGCGGGTGACATGACACTGTCCCGATTTTTTCGGGAAAACCCCCGGGCAGCTCTGGGGTTTTCCGGCGGTGTGGACTCAGCCTATTTGCTGTATGCGGCTTTGACGGCGGGGGCCCAGGTGAAGGCCTATTATGTAAAGTCTCCCTTCCAGCCCCGGTTTGAGCTGGAGGACGCCCGGCGTCTGGCGGAGGAGCTGGGGGCGGATTGGGAGGTTTTGGAGGGGGACCCTTTGGCGGACCCCCAGGTGGCGGAGAATCCTCCCAACCGGTGCTATTTTTGCAAAAGGATGATTTTTGGACGGATTGCAGAGGCTGCCCGGCGGGACGGCTTCTCCTTGCTTCTGGACGGCACCAACGCCTCGGACGACGATGGGGACCGGCCAGGGATTCGGGCTCTCCGGGAGCTGTCGGTTCGCTCTCCTCTTCGGGAATGCGGCCTCACCAAGGGCAGGATTCGGGAGCTTTCCCGGGAGGCGAAGCTCTTCACCTGGGACAAGCCGGCCTATGCCTGCCTGGCGACCCGGATTCCCACGGGGACGGCTCTGACGCTGCCCCTGTTGGAACGAACGGAGCGGGGGGAAGATGCTCTGACGGCTCTGGGATTTCGGAATTTCCGGGTGCGGTATTTGGACGGCCGGGCCAAGATCCAGGTGACAGAAGAGCAGATGGCTCTGGCTTTGGAGAAGCGGCAGGAGATTTTAGCGGCCCTGAGGTCGGACTATACGGAGGTCCTTCTGGACCTGGAGGTGCGCCATGCATGACAATCGAACAAAATCCATTCTGGAGAGCTTACAGCAGGGACAAATTTCTGTGGACGATGCCCTGCTGCAGCTGAAGCTGGAGCCATTTCAGGACCTGGGTTACGCCAAGGTGGACCACCACCGGCGGCTGCGCCAGGGGGTGCCGGAGGTGATTTACGGGGCCGGGAAGACCCCGGAGCAGATGGTGGGCATTGTGTCGGCCATGGAAGAGGCAGGGCAGGAGACGGTGCTCATCACCCGATTGTCCCCGGAGGCTGCGGAGATTGTGGGCAGAACCCATCCTCTGACCTACCATGAGATGGGCCGCATTGCCACCGTGGGCCCCCTGCCGGAGCCGGACGGCCTGGGAACCATCGTCATTGCCACCGGGGGGACCAGTGATGTGCCTGTGGCGGAGGAGGCGGCCGTTACGGCCCAGGCTCTGGGCAACCGGGTCCGCAGGCTCTATGATGTGGGGGTGGCGGGCGTTCACCGGCTTCTGGCCAACCTGGAGTACATCATGGATGCCAGCGTCATCATCGCCATTGCGGGGATGGAGGGGGCCTTGGCCAGCGTGGTAGGGGGCCTGGCGGACTGCCCGGTGATTGCGGTGCCCACCAGTGTGGGCTATGGGGCTTCCTTCCAGGGCCTGTCAGCCCTGCTGTCTATGCTCAATTCCTGCGCCAGCGGGATTTCTGTGGTGAACATTGACAATGGTTTTGGGGCCGGGTATCTGGCCAGTATGATCAATCACATGGAGGCGAAACGATGAAGACACTGTATCTGGACTGCGGCATGGGCGCGGCGGGGGACATGCTGGCGGCGGCCCTGCTGGAGCTGCTGCCGGACCCGGCGGCGTTTGTGGAGACGCTTCGTGGTCTGGGGCTGCCCGGGGTGAGCTTTACCCTGGAGAAAAGCGTGAAATGCGGGATCACCGGCTCTCATCTGGCAGTCACCGTGGCGGGTCAGGAGGAGGGGGAGGAGCATCCCCACAGCCATGACCACCATGGGCATAGCCATGAGCACCGGAATCTCCATGACATCCGCCACCTGGTGGAGGACCATTTGCAGCTGCCGGAGGCGGTGCGGGGGGATATTTTGGCGGTGTATGACCGCATTGCCCAGGCGGAGAGTCGGGTCCATGGCGTGCCAGTGGAGAACATTCACTTCCACGAGGTGGGGACCCTGGACGCTGTGGCGGACATCACCGCCGTGTGTCTGCTGATCCACACCCTGGCCCCGGAGGAGATTTTGGCCTCCCCGGTGCGGGTGGGCAGCGGCCAGGTGCGGTGCGCCCATGGGCTGCTGCCGGTTCCGGCCCCTGCCACAGCGCTTTTGCTGCGGGAGGCGCCCATTTATGCCGGAGACCTGGCAGGGGAGCTGTGCACCCCCACGGGAGCGGCGCTTTTGACCCATTTTGTGACCAAATTCGGCCCCATGCCCGTGATGCAGGTGGAGAAAATCGGTTACGGCATGGGGAAAAAGGACTTCCCGGCGGCCAATTGCGTCCGGGCCATGCTGGGCCGGAGGGAGGAGGAGGGGGATACCGTCTGCCAGCTGGAATGCAACCTGGACGACATGACCCCGGAGGCCCTGGGCTTTGCCCAGGAGCGACTGTGGGAGGCTGGGGCCCTGGATGTGTATACGGTTCCCATCGGGATGAAAAAGTCCCGGCCCGGAGTGCTTCTGGCCTGCCTGTGCCGGGAGGAAGACGCCGGGAAGCTGGCAGAGGCAATCCTCCGCCACACCACCACCCTGGGGGTCCGCCGAATGAGCCTCGCCCGCACTCTGCGCCCCCGCAGCTTCCGCACCGTCCAGACCCCCTGGGGCCCGGTGACGGTGAAGGAGACCCCTGGCGGGGGAAAGCCGGAATACGAGGAGGCGGCAGCCATCGCCCGCCGGGAGGGCCTCACCCTCCGGGAGGTCCAGGAGGCGGCGATGGAGCAGTGGAGAGCTGTGAGGATCAAGCCATAAAAAATGCAGGGTCTGCCCCTGATCTAGAAGGGCAGACCCTGCTCCAGTGTGAACCCCATGTGAAGAGGCCAGAAATGCACCGCGGTTTTCGGGGGGTGCATGGGAACGTGAGGGGATTTTTTACTTTGGAATGCCACTTGCCAGTTGCGGCGAGTTGTGGTATAGTGATTTTGTCGGAATCTGGCATGGGTTGTAGATGCCAGTTGGGTAGCTTTGCCGACACAGCTTAACCCCGCAAGGGGACGGAAATTTGTAAATTGGATGATTCCATGGAGGATTTCTAAACACAACTTATCCCCGCAAGGGGACGAAGAGGGCAATGTGGGGATTGCCCTCTACTACGTTATAACGTTCCAATATTGCAATTTGCGTCGCGAGTAAGGCCTTGGGGTGGGCCTATATGTCTGCCTGGAGAAGGCATTATGTGTTTCCAGCCTGGGTTTGGGGAACAGGAAATGCCTACTAGGGGCGGACACATGGGTCCGCCCCTACAATGAGATACGGAAGCGGTGCATGATTGCCTCGGGTGGATGCGTGGTTTGCCTCCATGGTGCGGTGGAGAAGGAAATGGAACTTTTCGTGTGAAAGTCCCATTTTTTATTGTGAATTTTCTTGCATCACAGGCAGGGGTGTGATATACTGATTTTGTCAGAAAATGTAAAAATTAGGGATTCTCAACCTGAGATTTTGCTGGATTTGGTGAATTTTGTTTTTTACGGGGAGAGAACCTGAGAATGAGGTGATTTTGTTTGCACACCCAGACCTTACAGGTGACCTTGCGCTGCTTGTTGCAGGGGTTGGAGGAAATGGGCCGCCGGGGCGGCGGGCAAGGGGACTGGGGGCAGTTGCGGAAGCTGGGGCCTCAGTGGGCGCCGGTTTTGGATGGACTCCAGGAGCCACTGCCCCAGAATCGGGTGACGGATCTGGCGCACCTGGCCAGACGCCTTTCCACTGCCGGGCATGAGACGGAGGGAGCGGGCGGAACGGTGGATCCCCTGACGCCCCTGGCGACGGTATTTACCCACATGGGAGGAGAGCACTCCGGTTATCTTCGGCCCCGGCGGGGGGCGGAGAACCAGATACCTCAGCTGGAATCAAAGAGGATCACACTCCAGCCGAAGGACTACCAGTGCGCGTGGGAGGGGCTCCAGATGTCCCTGGCGGAGCTGCAACCGGAGGAATCATCGGTGATTCCGGCGCTGCTCACTGCGCTGGAGCGGTGGACCAGTGATTTCCCGGATGAGGTCCGGGCTGGAGCAGAGACAGACCTCTCCCTCTACGACCGACGGCGGACAGCCGCTGCCTTTGGGTCCTGCTTGAGCGAGTATTTGCTGGATCGGGAGGATTCGACGTTCCAGGAGGCGGCGCTGCGGAAGGAGAAGACATTCCTCCTCTATACAGCCGGTTTTTCCGGGATTCAGAAATTCATTTACACCGTGTCTACAGATGGCGCGCTGAAGTCTCTGCGCAGCCGCTCTTTTTTCCTGGAACTACTGATGGAGCACTATGTAGACGAGTTGCTGGCGGCATGCCAACTGAGCCGGGTCAATCTGCTGTTCCACGGCGGCGGGCAATGCCATTTGCTTCTCCCGAAGACTGAGGCGGTTGAGGAAGCTCTAGCGGTTTGGAACCGAAAGTTCAACAACTGGCTGATTCAGGAATTTGGGATTTCCCTCTACATGGATCACGGTTGGGTGGCTTGTTCCGGCAACGACCTGGTGAACGAACCAGCGGCGGAGAGCCCTTATGAGAAGGTCTTTTGCAACCTGAACCAGAAGGTGGAGCTGCGGAAGCTCCGCCGCTATGACGCGGGACAGCTCTTAACCCTGAATCGGGAGAAACTGGACACCCAGGGACGGGAGTGCAAGGTCTGCGGCCGGATGGACCGTCTGGTGGATCTTGCTGGGCAGAATGAACCGCCGGACCTCCGCTGCCCCTGGTGCAAGCGGTTTTTGGAGATGTCTAAGCAGCTGGTGGAACGGGATGTGTATGTGGTGTACCGGGCCTTGGAGGAAAAGGAGAAGACCAACTTACCAGCTATAGATGAAAAGACAGTCAAGCTCCCGTTGCCTGCTGCAAATGGAAGGGTATACCTTTGCTTAGAACCAGAAGAAACGGCCTGCGCCCATTTGGAGGGCGAGAGGGCCGTGGTACGAATCTATTCCAAAAAGTTTTTGCCGAAGCTGCCGGGTAGCATCCGGCTGGATATGGGGGATTATGTATACCGTAAGCATGCCGCGCAGAAGGATTTGCCAACGATGGAGGAGCTGGCGGCTTGTTCCAGGGGCATCCAGCGCATTGCCGTCTGCCGGATGGATGTGGACAACCTGGGCGCGGCGTTTCACTCTGGTTTCCAGCAGGAGGGGGAAACGGACCCGGTGAAGCGGCAGCGGTTTGCGAATCTGCCCCGCGCGGCAGCCCTCTCCCGGCAGATGACCCTGTTTTTCCGGCGCTATATCAATGGATTTTTGAGCCAAGCCTATGATGAGAAATACACAAGCATGGCCGTTGCCATTGTTTACGCCGGTGGCGACGATGTGTTTTTGGTGGGGGCCTGGAATCAAGTGTTGGAGGCCGCTTGGCGAATTCGGGAGGCCTTCCGGTGCTTTACTTGTGGTGCGCTGACCATCAGCTGTGGTTTCACCCTCTTTGACAGTCATTTCCCCATCCGCTTGGCGGCGAGCCAGACGGCGGAGCTGGAGGAAAAGGCCAAGGGGCGGCGTGGGGCAAAGGAGCATGAAGAAAAGGACGCCATTGCCTTGTTTACGCCAGAGGAAAACCATGTTTATCAATGGGATGCGTTCCGGGAGCAGGTCCAGAATGGAAAGCTGAAGGCTTTGCAGACGTTCTTCTTAGAGTATCCAGAGCGGGGAAACGCGTTTTTGCACCATATGATGGAGTTGCTGCGCCCAGTGGAAGATGGGGGAAACCGGCCAATTGAACTGGCGCGGTATGCGTTTCTCCTGTCGAAGCTGCAGCCCTCGTGGCATTCTTCCCAGTATCCGACATATCGAGAGTTTATAGAACAGGCCTATGGGTGGGCCCTGAGCGGCGAAGACCGCAGACAGTTGATCTCTGCAAGTTATCTCTATCTTTATGAAAATAGGAAGGGGAAAACCGATGGCGTTACCCAATGATAGAAACCAGTTTCAAAAAAGGGGCGGTCAAGGGAAGCCGAAGCCGCAGAGTAAGGGCCCAGAGCCGGTGAAGGTGGAAGAAGTGCCGGAGAACTATGTGGAGCAGGCTGAAAACGTGATGTATGACCTGCGTAATCGGAGATCCATTACCACCACCAAAATTCGGAACTTATTCAGCTTAGTTGTGGATATTTGCAGCGAAGAAGAGCTGCGTACTGAGAGCACCCTTCAGGATAAGAGCGTGGCAAGGCTCAAGCGGATGCATGTCCGGGTCATCTATGAGTCTGGCAGAGACAGTGGAACCAAGGAATTTGTAGAGAAGACGAAGCTACTGGAGTACCTGAAATGGATTGGAAATGACCGGAAGAGACTCATTCGGTTTACCCGTTATATGGAGGCGCTAGTCGCATTCCATCGATATTTTGGCGGTAAGGAGACATAAATGGACATGTGCGGTAAAATTCTGATTACATGCAGCCTCGTGGTGCGGACGGGCCTGCATATTGGTGGTTCGGGGATCTTTTCTCCCATTGGAGCTGTGGACAGCCCTGTGATTCGGGATCCGCTGACGCAACGTCCCATTGTGCCGGGTAGCAGCCTGAAGGGGAAGTTGCGCACGCTTTTGGTGCGCAGTGACAGCTATCAAAAGGGCAATGGGATTGAAAGTCTGCCCGAAATTGACCAGGAACCGGAAGGAATTCTCCGTTTGTTTGGCTGTGCAACTCCTGTCCGCCGGTCCCGTCTGCAATTTTCCGACTGCTTTGTCACCAACGCAGAGGAGATGGATGCGGTGGGGTTGACAGAAGTGAAGACGGAAAATGCCATCAGTCGTAGCAATTCCGTGGCCAATCCCAGGCAGATTGAGCGGGTGAATCCCGGCGTGAAGTTTGGTGTTAGGATTGTATATGATATTGCGAAGAAAGAGGAGATGGAGGCGGATTTGACCTTACTGGCTAAGGGGATGAAGCTGCTGCAGTTGGACTATCTAGGGGGCCATGGTTCCCGGGGCAGTGGGCGGGTAAGTTTCCGGGACTTCCATGTGACAAACTGTGAAGATCATCAGGAAGACAGCTCCCTGACGCGCCTCTTCAAAGAGGTGGAAGATTATGAACTACTTCCTGTTTAAGCTCCGGTTTGAAACTGCCGTTCACTTTGGTCCCTCGGATGCGGCTCTGTCTCTGGCCGCTTCGGAGGAGCATGTTCGGGCGGATACGCTGTTTTCCGCCCTGTGTCAGACGGCGCTGTGTCTCTATGGGCCAGAGGGGGTGGAGGAGCTGTGCGGGCAGGTGCAGGAGGGGAAGCTGCTCCTCAGCGACACCATGCCCTGGCGGGGGGATACCCTGTTCCTTCCAAAGCCAGTGACACCTGCCGAGACGGAGCAGGACCTGCCGTCTGACCAGAAAAAGAAGCGGAAAAAGCAGCGGTGGATACCGGTATCTGCCTGGAAGGATTATGCCACTGCCTTGCAGAGCAGCTCCAGCGTTCCAGAGCAAGCGTGTTGCACTCTCTTTGGGAGGCATATGGAGCGGACAAAGGCGGCGACACCCCAGGGGAGCGATGCGCAGCCTTACCAAGTGGGGCTATTTCAATATAAGGGGACTTGCGGGGAGGAGAAACGGGAAGAATGCCAGCATTGTCCGAATGCCCGGTCATGTTGTGGGCTCTACTTCCTGTGTGCCTGCCAGCCGGAGCAGATTGACCGGTTGACCAAGCTGGTGTCTGCCCTGGGGCTCAGTGGCCTGGGGGGAAAGACCAGCGCCGGGTTTGGTAAGTTCCGGATTGCAGGAGAAGAAGAGAGGCCGGTTGCGTTGGAGGGGAGTCAGGAGCTCCAGAGCCTGGGCCGCAGCCTTGCTGCCCAAAAGGGCCCTTATCTCCTCCTCACCACCAGTTTGCCGGAGGAAGAGGAGCTGGAGGGTGCGCTGAAGGATGGAGATTTCCGCCTCATTCGCCGCAGCGGTTTTGTTCAGGCGGAGCTTTCCACGGCAATGAAAAAACGGAGCCAGTATTTCCTCTCCGCCGGGGCGGTTCTCCAGGCTCCTTTTCAGGGAGCGCTGTATCAGGTGGGCCACACAGGCGCTCACCCGGTGTACCGCTATGGCCGTCCGCTTTTGTTGGGGGTGGCAGAATGAAAGAGCTGGGTCATCTGCAGGTCTATGACCTGATTTTGAGAACACGTACCCCCCTCTTTGTGGGGAGCGGGAAGAAGTATGTGAAGAAAGAATATCTGTTTGACCCGAAGGGCAGACGGGCATCATTTCTCAAGGAAGATGCGTTTTTTCAGTTGCTGACGGACCGGAATTTGGAGGAACGCTATGAGCAGTTTATGAGGGGAGAGCAGGACAATCTACATGCGTTTTTGACGCGAGACTGTCAACTGCGTCCCGAGGAAGTTCGTTCGGTGATTCGTTATTCTGTAGATGCCTCCGACGCAGAGGTGGTCAAAGACAAGAAGCGGGAAATTCATGGATTCATTCGCAATGCTGCCGGGCAAGTTTATCTACCGGGCAGCAGCGTCAAAGGTGCCATTCGCACGGCATTGCTCTTGGAAAAAATACAGGCAGAGTTGCCCGAGAAAGACACGGATCAGCGGAAGCGGGTGTTGGCATCGCGCAAGAGGGAGAAAGAGATTCCGGAAGGGCGGTATCTCAACCTGCTGGAGCTGAGAACCAGAGACGGAAAGGTGATGGATGATGCGGTCAACAGCATCATGCGGGGGGTGCAGATCTCAGACAGTCTGCCTGTTCCAGATTCTCAAATGATGCTGTCGAAAAAGATGGATGTGAATCAAGACGGAGAAGCCCACACCATCACTTGTGTCCGGGAGTGCATCCGGCCGGAAGTGGAGCTGCATCTGAAGCTGACTTTGGATCAATCAGTATGCAAAGGCAGCATTACAAAAGACAGTCTGCTGCAAACGGTTGACAGTTTTGCAGATCACTATTATAAGACGTATGTGGAGAAGTTTAGGAAACCGTTGAACAGCGTCTATAAGGAGTACCAGAACTGCCTGATTCTAGGCGGTGGAGTCGGGTTCTTCTCAAAAACGTTGGCATATCCTTATTGGGGTGCAGAAGAAGCGTTGAAATGGGTCTCCGATCGGTTGGACCGGTCCTTCCCAAAGCATCATCATAAGTCGGACCAGGAGATTTCTCCCAGAATGTTGAAATACGCCCAATATGGTGGAAAATTATATCCCTATGGCGTCTGTGAGGTGGATATCCGGTGATGACCCAGCACCAGCTTGTGTTACATACCCCGGATGGAAGGCCCATGCCGGCGGTCTGGGCGTACCGGCTATATGCCTGGCTTTTGACGCGGATGCCCAGGGAAGAGGGGGACTGGCTGCACCAGACGGGAGAGCATCCCATCAGTCAATTTCTCTTCTATGACAAGGATACCCAGCAGATGGTCTGGACAGTCAATCTCCTCTGTACAGAGCTGGAGACGCGGCTTTCGCCCCCGCTGTTGGAGACGAATACCATTGACCTCCACGGCTGTCCCATTTCCGTAGAGCGGCAGACAATCCGCAAGGTCCCGGGGCCGGAGGCGCTTATTTTCCAGGGACGGGAGCAGTGCCGGAAACGGGTGGAGATTCGGTTTCTCACCCCCACGGCGTTCAAGCAAGCGGGACGCTATGCCATTTTCCCCCAGGAACGGCTTCTGCTGCAGAGTCTGCTCGGCCGCTGGAATTACCTGTGTCCGGACTATCCCCTCACGGATGAGGATGCCATTTCTGCCCTGCTGGAGGGGATTCACATCGTAGATTATGCCCTCCGGACCACCCGATACCGGATGAAGGACACGGCCATTCCTGGTTTCTGTGGCAAAATTCAGGTGGAGGCGAAGTTGCCGCTGCCCCTTTTGGAGCTGTGGGGCGCTTTGGTATGCCTTGCGCCTTATGGCGGGATCGGGATCAAAACCACATTGGGTATGGGGGGTACGCAGATATCCTTCCAAAGGGAGAATCCGGCTTCCCTTTGACCGTAGATGTCTATGCAAATGAGCCAACCCTCTTCGGGCTGGCTCATTTGCATGGTGCAGGGCAGGGACCGTTCCATGGTCTATTTCCAGTTCATAAAATATAAGTACACCTCATCCAGCCCCACCCGGATGTCCGGGAAGCAGGGGGGCGGGAGGTTGGGGCCTACCAGACGCAGGAGAAGCTGGCTGCCGTACTGGGAGATGTTGGAAATGCGGTACTGATTTTGGATCTGGGGCAGCTCCTCCGGCAGGCAGAGGAGCTCGGAGACGAAGGGTCTGGTTTGGTCCACCAGAGCTGCCGGGGTGTCCCGGGCGATGAGCTGCCCTTTGCGAAGGAGAAGAATTTCCTCGGCAATGGACTCCACGTCAGACACCACGTGTGTGGCCAGGAGGACAATTCGTTCCGTGGCAATGGCGGAGATATAGTTCCGGATTCGAATCCGCTCCTCTGGGTCCAACCCGGCGGTGGGTTCATCCAGAAGAAGCACCTTGGGCGAGCCCAGGAGGGCCTGCACCAGCAGAATCCGTTGACGCATGCCGCCGGAAAGGCTGCCCATTTTTTTGTGGAGACAGTCTGACAGGCCAACGACCTCCAAAAATTCTGTGATTTCCCCCCGGGCTTTGGAGCGGGACAAGCCCTTCAGCGCCGCCATGTAGTACAGGAAGCGGCCCACGGTGAATTCCTCGTAATAACCCTGCTGCTGAGGCATGTAGCCCACCAGCGCCCTGTAACCCCGCCCCAGCTCCAGAATTTCCTTACCATTGTAACGGATGCTTCCGGCCTCCCGTTTGACGGTATCTGTGAGCAGGTTCATAAGGGTGCTCTTTCCTGCGCCGTTGGGTCCCAGGAGGCCATAGACGCCGGGACGGAGACAGACGGTAAAATCCTCCAGGGCGCAAAGGTCTCCATAGTGTTTGGTCAGGCTTTCAATGTTCAGTTCCATGGTCTTACCCCCGTTTTCCCAGTTTTTCCGTTGCCCCAAGGATGAGACTGCTCCAAATGCACAGCGATAAGGTTCGCGCCAGAGTGAGCAGGAGCCAAAGCCCCAGGATACTGATTCCCCCAGGCAGGTCCTCCAGGAAGGTCAGACAGCAGGCCGGGGCCTGGGGATAGGGCAGGGCCCCGTAGCTGCGCGCCAGCTGGATCAGCTGCACGCTCCAGACGCTCACGCTGAAGGCCGAGGTGAGAATCCAGGCCGCCCCGTGCCGCCGCCGGCGGAGCATGCCGCGGCCTCTGGGTGTCGCCTGGCAGACCCGGGCCATGCCGGTCCGCCGCTCCACCCCGGCTTGTGTCCCAAACAGGAGCGCCAGGGTCAAAAGGCACACCAGGAACAGGGATTTGCTCCGAGCGCTGTCCTGGCTCAGGAGCTCCCGGTACACCCAATGGGGCAAGACATAGCTGCCGGGCTGGGTGGCCAGGGCCTCCACGTGGGTTTGATATTGATCCAGAGCCAGGGCCTGGGCTTGAAACTCACCGTGGTTTATCACGCCGATTTCGTAGGTTCCATCCGAAGCTTCTCCCGCCTCATAGCGGCGCTGAAGCTCCTCCCATTGGGCCTGCTGTTCGGCCAGACGTGCCTGCCGCTTGGCCAGGTAATCCCAGGTCTCCTGTCCCACAGGGCCCTGGCTCTGGCGGTAGTAGCTCTCCAGGTTGACCTCTACCGGGTCGCTGGTACCCAGGGTTGGGGACTGGGCCAGCAGGGCCGCTAAGGCCAGGGCCCCCAGCAGAATGAGGCCCCCCCGGCCCACGGCCAGGGTTTTGTACAACTCGTGGCCCAAAAGGCTGGCATGCCGGGCCATGGGGGCGAACAGGCGGCGGACCCGGTCCAGAAGCCGGTTTACCCAGCCGTAGCCGGAGACGGGCTTCCGGAACCGGTAGATACAGCCGATTCCCGGGAGCATCAGCGCCCCCAGGAGAAGGCCCGCCCAAAGGACCAGGGGCAGCTGCCCTACGGGATGGCCAAAAAGATTCAGGTTACAGTAGCCGGTCACGAGAGCACGGGGATGGAGGCAGGAAAACAGATTGACCTTTTGTAGCAATGCCGTCCCCGGCAGTCTGCGGTACAGGGCATATTCCCCGCCCAGGACTAGCACCCAGACCGCCCCCACCAGCCGCCGGTCCGCGATTGCCTCCTGGAGAAACCAGAGGGTCAAGCCCAGGAGAAACGCGCCCAGGGCCCGCAAAAGCAGGTAAAGGAGCCAAAAGCTGCCAATGGTCATGGGATATGTAAAGTCCTGAAAGCTGGAGACGGATTGCAGAACCCGGCCCAGTTCCGAGAGGCCGCCATACATCCAATAGGCGTGACTCAGCTCCGTGCAGGTGAGGACGGCGGAGCCCAGGAGCGCCCCCAGCGCCACGGCTCCCAGCCGCCAGACAGGCAGGCCCAAACGGCCGGCGGGACTGGCGCAGACCATGGTCCACAGGCCCCGCTTCCGTTCCTCCAGGAACGAAGCCACCACCAGGGCCATGTATGCCCCCAAAAGCCAATCGGAAAGGCTCGCCCCCATGACCTGCTCCACAGCCCGGTCATGGCCCAGGGTGACCTCCGCGCCCTCCAGACGCCGGTAGTCTGCGGCTGTCTTGCGGATGTTGGCCTGGGAATAAGGAGAACCGGCGAATATGCTCACGGAGGACATGTGCTCCGCCTGCGCCTGAATCTCCGCCAGACGGCCAGGGAAGCTCAAGAGATACTCCACCTGATTGCGCAGAAGCCCGTAGCTCATGCGGTCGCTGAGGCTGCAATTGGGGCTTTCCAGAATGCGGTCCAGTTGGGTTTGAAGCTCCTCCAGTGATTCGCCCTGGTGTGCCTTCAGGAACTGCTCCGTTTTCACTTGGGAGATACCGGTGTTTCGGCGGGGGCTGATCCGCACCAGATTCACCAGGCACAGGGCTGCCAAAAGCAGCAGCGCCACCAGCCGCCGCCGGCTGAAGACCACGCGTTTGATTTCTTCCAAAAAAATCACTTCCTTTGGAAACTGGGGCAAGCATGTTTCCTCACTTGGTTAAAAAGGAAACATGTTGCGTCTGAATCAATCTACCTGCCAATCTGCCAAATATCGCCGTTCCTCATTCGACCACCTGACGGCGGGTCATCTGGAATTGCGGAGTCACTTGCCACTGGCAAGTGGTAAGATCCCATGGTGCTTCGCCCTTGCCCCCGGGAAAGCCGGGCGCTGTCGCGCCAGCGCAAAGGGCAAGGCTGTGCGTGGATCCCGAAGCTCGTGACTTTACGTGGGCATCGGTTTTTATGGCTTCCCGGAGGTGTGTACAAAAGCGCCTGCAGGGTGCGGCCTCCTGGATGCACCCTGGTTGCTTTCCGGCGAATTTGCAGCCTTATGCCGGAAAAGCAAACAGGAACGTCATTTGCAGGGTATCTCCGTCTAGCTTCACCTGGTACAGGCGGCGCTGGTCCTGGAGCTTTGCCTGGAAGAAGATCCCCTCGGAGGTCACTGCCACCGGGCGGAGATTTTGGAAGAGAGGTCCCCGGGCCAGTTCCTCCGGCAAGGCAACGGGACGCCAGCGCTCCCCGTCATACAGGGTCATAGCTTGCTCCCGGTCCACCGGGTCCTTCTGGTGGGCCAGAGGACGGGACAGGAGGGTGGACTCCACGGCGTACCGCTCGGTCAGCTGCCAGCCCCAGGCGTCCTCCAGCTGGGAATCCAGGGCCTTCGTCTCCTGACCGGTAGCCAGGTTTACATCATAGTAGCCGTCTCCCGGCCGATAAATCCGCAGAACCTCCCCGGAGAGATAGGAGCCGGTGAAATCCAGATCCATCAGGTTGCCAAGGCCGGAAACATCCCCCAGCTTTTCCAATCCTTCCGCAGTGGGGCGGTACAGGGTGCAGGCCCAATTCTCCTGGCTGTCGTCCAGGTAAAAATAGAGGGCTGTATCGCCGCCCATGTCTTCATACCGGGTGACAGCCCCCAGCCAGGAGGGGAGCTGCTCCATAGTGCCCGTAAAGAGCTCCTGTTCACCCGTTTCATCCACCCGCACCATGCGGGTGTCAAAGGCGCCGCCTTCGTTCATTCGGCAGTACATGGCAATCAGCTGGTCCCCCAGGAGGCAGAACCGGTCTGACCCTCCGGCATCGGAGAGGGAGCCGGGGATGGTATAGGCCACCTTCCGGTCCCCGCCGTCTAAGGTCATGCTGGCCAGGACGGTACCGGAGTCTCCGTCTGGATGGTAGCGGGTGTTGCTGTCGCAGAAATAAATTTGCTCCCCTTTCAGGACAAACCTGCCGTCATTGGCCAGATAAGCCTGGCAGTCCGGCCCATTGTGACTGCAATCCGGACGGCTGCATACGGGGACCCACTCAGTCAGGTTCTCCTGGTCTGCATAGTAAAGAATGTTGCCGGTGGAGTAGTAAAACCCACCTTCGGTTTCGGCCATCAGATAGGCGCTGGTGTTGGCGCAGAGGGAGCTGTCTGCTGGGCCCTTTTGGGTGGAAGCCTCGGGCTGCTGACAGCCGGCAAGGGACAGGGACAGTAAGGCAGAGAGGACAACGGCGTATATCTTTTTCATAAAAACTACCTCCTTTGATGTTGAAATTTCGTGACCACAGCAAGGAAAAACTGCACTATTTCCAGGATGTGGAGGTCAAAAATGTCAGTTTTGGTTCGTCCTCGTTTAACATCAGCTGATACCAGTCCGTTTCGCGATCCTCAGAATTGTATAGGGTGAAGAAAACACGGTCCGAGGCTACAGCATTGGGAACCAGATAGTTGCTTCCGGAAGTCTGGGCGACCTCCTCCGGTAGGATGACGGGCTTCCAGGATTCCCCGTCATACAGCAGCATGGTGTGGGGACCTGGGTCCAGCTCCAGGCGCTGTTCTGGCCGGTTAAACAAGATGGGGGATTCCAGAATGTACTGGTTTGTCAAACGCCAGCCCCAGCTGTCCTCCATTTGGGCCTCCATGGTTTTGGTTTGTTCTCCCGTGGCCAGATTGATGTCATAGTAGCCGTCATTGGGCCGGTACACCTGAAGAACGTCACCGGTGAGATAGGCGCCGGTCATACTACCGTCTGCCAGATTCCCCAGTCCAAGCCCAGCGGTGTCACCGATGGGCGAAAGACCGTCCTCAGTAATTCGATAGAGCATTGTTCCGCAAGAGCCGTCATCGAGGTCTAACTGGTAGAGTACGGCGGGGTCGCCCCATACATACTCCGAAGTGGTGACGGTGCCCAGGAAGCTAGGCATATTGTCTGTTCGGCCTTCTGCCAGGATTTGGTCTCCCTCTGGGGTGATTTGCATGGCATAGTTGTGATATGTGCCCGATTCATCCATGCAGCTGCAGAATAGTAGCATTCTGTCTTCCAGGAAGCAGTTTCGCCGCTGCAATACATGCTCCTGGGCGGGGAAGGAGATTACATGCTCCACCTTTCGATCTCCGCCCCTTGCCGACATGCTGACCATCACGATGTTATTGCTTCCGCCGTAATTGGAATCGCTGTCGCAGTAGTAGATCCGACCTTGATGCAGGAAAAACCCGTTACCAGTAATTGCAGCATCGCAATCAGGTGCGCTTAGACTATGGGTACAATTTGGTTTATTACAAACAGGCGTCAACTTGTTTTGTGCGGTTTTGTCAGCATAATGCAGATGTCCAAAATAGTTGGCGTAGATTCCGTTCTCAGTTTCTGCCATATTATGGTCGCTGGTTGCGGCGCAGAGCGTGTACACAGCAGGTAAAGTGGTGGCTTGGGTTTGTTTATGATTGCAGCCAAATAAAGACGCAAAAAGGAGAATAGAAAAGAAACAGCTTATGATTTTTTTCATCAGAAGCAACCTCCTTTTAGAACAGAGCTGCCCCTCACGCTGTTTTAGTACGAGGAGCAGCTCTGATAACTAGTGATTTTGAAAGAAATTAGCTGTTGCTTGCATAAAGACTTTTGATATGTACACCATTTATATAATGGTGAGACACTAGGTACAATGGCGTGAATCCAAATGTGCTGCTAAGAGAGATGCTTGATTTTGCGGACCCGGGGCCAATGGGTTCCGTTGGAAAGCGATATTCTGGCACATAAGAGGATTCTGAAATCTGTCTACTCTGTCACCTGCTCCTATTCTACCTGATTGCATGTTGTATGTCAAGCTAAAAATATAAATATTTTGTCAGATATGGAAAAATATGGAAATTTCCTCCTGGCACAAAATGGCTTAAAACTGACTTTTTTGCCAGATTGCATGAAGCTCTAAGTCCGGATGTTTGTATAGAGAGGACTGGTGATATAGCGACAGATTTCAGTGCTTACCTTTGTTGTGTAACCTTGGTTGGTAACGGAAGTTCTAGCATAAGCTTCTCCGTCCTCGCAAATTCCTAGGAGCTCATAATAGTAATCGCAATAGAAGCCCTCACGGACTGCGGCTGACACAGAAATAGAGGAGATAAAGAAAACCGAGGATAGTATCAACGAGACAACAGGTATTCTTCCTGCATACTCTATATACTAGATATCAAATTCTATTGAGCACATGGGTACGAGCTCTGGATTTTCTTGATCAAGAATTAAGTAATACCAGTTAGTTTTATAGTTATCATAATCATCGAATGTAAAAATAACGCGGTCAGAGGTTACGCAATTGGGAAATAGTCGGTTTGTTCCAGAAATCTGTGCGATCTCCGCTGGCAGGGTAACAGATTTCCAAGTTTCCCCATCATATAGCAGCATCGAATGAGGACCTGCTGATATCTCCAGTCTTTGTTCCGGCCGATTAAAGAGAAGTGGTGATTCCAGAATATACTGGTCTGTCAAATGCCAGCCCCAACTGTCTTCCATCTGGACGTCCATGGTTTTGGTTTGTGCTCCTGTGGTCAGGTTTATGTCGTAGTACCCATCGTTAGGACGGTAGACCTGGAGAACATTTCCCGTAAGGTAAGCGCCTGTCATATCGCAGTTTACCAAATCCCCCAGTCCCAGATTGGCGGTGTCTGCAATGGGGACGAGTTCACTTTCGGTTAACCGGTAGAGCATGGTGCCAAAACCGCCATTATCCGAGTCTAAGCAATAGAGCACGGCGGTGTCACCACCTACCTTTTCGGAGGCGGTCACGGTACCCAGGAAACTGGGCATATTTTCTGTCCGACCTTCGGCCAGGATTTGGTCACCTTCAGGGGTAACTTGTATGACATAGTTATGAAATGTGCCTGACTCGTCCATGCAAGCGCAAAATAGTAACATTCTGTCCGCCAGGCAGCAGTTTCGCCACTGCAGCACATGCTCTTGGCTGGGGAAGGAAATCGTATGTTCAATTTTTCTATCCCCCCCACTTGGTGACATGCTTAAAATTAAGAGATCGTAGCTGCCGCCGTAGTTGGAATCACTATCACAGTAGTAAATCCGATTTTGCTGTAGATAGAATCCACTACCAGATATTTTGGCATCGCACTCAAGGGCCTTTTGGGTATGGTCACAATTTGGCTTATTGCAAACCGGGGTCCAGCTGCTCAGATTGTCTTTGTCAGCATAATACAAGTGCCCCAAAAAGCTGGTGCATATTCCATCCTCAGACTCGGCCATGCTATAACTACTGGTAGTAGCACAAAGTGCATACGCGCTAGATGAAACGGATGATTGAGGTGAGTTGTGGCTACAACCGAATAAGGATACAAGTAAACATAAAATCAAAAAAACAGTCAGACGTTTCGCCATAAAAACAGCCTCCATTTTAGATACAGAATCGCCCCGCGCTTTGGGTGGGAAATTCTGCTTGGTAAAGTTTTAAATCTGCCATATTAGTTACCATCTATATGCAGACTATCTATAAGAATACCGTTAATATGGTGGTAAGATATAATAAATACAGGCGAGAAACTAAATGTACTCTCCAATGAGATGCTTGATTTTGCAGACTCTGGCCCCATAGTTGTATACCGTTCACCAACGCGATAGCGATAAATATCGGCAGATGCCTTCGCTGTGTACGAGCGATTTTCACAGGAGGTACGGATATAAACGTCATTTTCGCTGCAAGTTGCGACCAATTCGTAGTAGTAGCCGCCATAAAAACCTTCGCGGAAAGCCGCAGCGGCAGAGAGGGAAGAAGCAAAGAGAACCAGGGCTAACATCAGGGCGATTCCCTGTAGGGGGGCACACTGTGCTACCATTCATAGGAGGTCAGAAATGTAAGCTGGTACGCTTCTTCATTTAGCAGCAGCTGATACAGCCGGGTACGCCCAGAATTTGAGACATCCGAAAATGTAAAGAAAACGCGGTCTGAGGCAACTGCCAGGGGAGTGAGCCAGGGGGCCCCTGTTGCTTGTGTCAATTCTTCCGGTAGAGTGACAGGGTTCCAAGATTCTCCATCGTAGAACAACATGGCGTGGGGACCGTCTTTCATCTCCAGTTGCTGTTCCGGGCGGTTGAACAGCAGGGGAGACTCCAGAATATACTGATCAGTCAAATGCCAGCCCCAGCCGTCTTCCATTTGAACGTCCATCGTTTTGGTCTGCTCCCCGGTGGCCAGGTTGATGTCATAATAGCCGTCGTTGGGCCGATAGACCTGGAGAATATCCCCGGTGAGATAAGCGCCGGCCATGTCGCAGCTGGCCAAAGTTCCAAGACCCAGCCCGGCAGTGTCGCCAATGGGTTCCAGCCCTGTTTCAGTGAACCGATACAGGACGGTGCCAAAGCCGCTGTCATCCAGGTTGTAGAGAACAGCAGGATCGCCGCCAACGTATTCAGAGGCGGTGACTGTACCTAAAAATCGGGGTATATTTTCAGACTGGCCTTCTGCCAAGATTTGAATTCCATCTGCGGTATATTGAGCTGCATAATTCTTAAAATCGCCCGATTCGTTCATATAGCTATAGAATAGAATTATTCTATCTTGCAAGAAACAGTTTCTTCACTGTCTACTGGAACCCTGTTGGTCAGAATTAAAAATTACATCTTCCAATTTCCGCTCACCACCATAGATCGGCATACTGACAAGTACAGTGCCACTATGTCCATTCTCATAGAGTCCGTAGCTGTCACAGAAGTAAATCCTGTCATGATATAGCTGAAATCCACTGCCCGACATATTTGCATCACAATCCGGGGATTCTAAATCATGCGTGCAGTTTGGCTTGCTACACACTGGAAGCCATTTGGTTAAATCTGATTTATCAGCGTAGTATAGATAGCCTGCGAACAGCGAATAAAACCCCAAGTCTGTCTCGGCCATAGAATAATTGCTGGTAATTGCACAGCGGGAAAATTTGTCAGAGGAGATTTCTCCCATGGAAGGTTGTGAAGTGCAACCAAACAATGCGAGGCAGAGAGCAGCGAGCAGGAACAATATGGTCACTCGTTTCATATTGGAAGGCCTCCTTCGGTGAGACTGCTCCTCACACAGTAGGGCATGAGGAGCAGTTCATATACAAAATATTATTAGTTTGTAGATGTGAGAGTATCTATGCGTGACCCATTTATATAGTGATTTGATATAAGTTTAATTGGAGAAAACACTATTGGTATATCTAATGAGATGCTTGATTCTTTTTCTGAGTATTCAATAGTTGTGTATAGATTACTATAACGATAAATTTTTGCGCTTATACCGGCCGTATAGCTTCGGTTGTCAATAGAAGTTCTGACATAGACTCCGTCGCTGCTACATGTCCCGACCAATTCGTAGTAGTAGCCGCCATAAAAACCTTCGCGGAAAGCCGCAGCGGCAGAGAGGGAAGAAGCAAAGAGAACCAGGGCTAACATCAGAGCGATTGCTGCTTTTCTACGCATAAATTTTCCTCCATTCTTAAGTTAAGCGTCTGTCATTGTTTGCCATGGGCAAGCAGACTGCTGACTTGTACGCCGTTTACATAATGGTACGAAACAAGATAAGCTAGCTGGTAATATGTAGTTCCAGAAACGGAAGCAGAACGGGTGTGGGATTTGTCGGAATAAATGGTGGACTGGTACATGGCGTCCTCGCCCTGGCCCATATACCGGTACAGGGCTGCATCGGCGCGGACTTTGTAGGTGGTGCTTTCGCAATGGGTGGAAGCAGAATAACTTTCGCTGTTGCAGGTGGCGGAAATCTCATAATAGCTTCCACCATACGTGCCGTAATCGTAGCTGCTGCTTGCGGAGACCGGGATGACGGCGACAAGCACTGCGACGGCTACGGCCAGGGCAAAAATTGCTTTTCGTTTCCACATATTTGATGCCATGGTCCGTTGTGATGTGTGTTGTAATCCGGCGGCACGCTATGGCGTCCTACCGCCGCTGCGGTCCTATCATCCCCTTTTGAAAGCATTTGGGCACATAAGAGTATTCTAAAATCTGTATACTATGTGCCTTGCTTCTATTCTACCTGATTGCATGCTGCACGTCAAGCTAAAAATATAAATATTTTGCCAGATATGGAAAAATAAGGAAATTTCCTCCTGACACAAAATGGCTTAAAACTGACTTTTTTGCCAGGTTGCATGAAGCTCTAAGTCCGATTGATAGATTGCTCTGTGGATTTCTGGCTATATATGGAGATAGGAATTTTCGTTGCAATATTCCAAATCACGGATCAGAGACGGACGGAAGTAGGGGCTCCTACGTCGTATGGCTCCTGACTACCGGTCTGCAAAGGGGAAATGCTGCTGCCCTGTGTACAGTTAAGCCGCATGCAGCTCGGCTTTCAAGAGGGGGGAATGGCGATGTGATTGTCTGGGACAGGCTTCATCCCTCAGGTCCGCTGCCCCGGGGCAGCTCCCAGCAGAGGGTGAGGGTAGGCTGGCTGTCGTTCAGCAGGACATAGTACAAGCTGGTCTGGGAGTCGTCCGGGTATGTGGTGAAGAAGATGCGATCGGAGGCCAGGGAGATGGGGAACAAATTTACATTCTCTGCCGCAACCTCTTCTGGCAGGGAAATGGTGCGCCAGCTGCTGCCATCGTACAGGCGAGCCTCCGCCGGGACGTGTGTTTGATCGATCAGGCGGTTGGTTTCTACGATATACTGCTCCGTGAAATGGAAGGCGATGCTGTCTTTCAACTGGGCGTCCATACGTTTTTCTCCGTGGGAGCTGTCCAGGTCTGTTTCATAGTACCCATCATTGGGCGCAAAATGGAGCAGGGTGTTCCCGGCCAGGTATGCGCCCCGCAGGTCATAGTCACAGATGTGGGGGATTTCCTCCAGGCCGGCTTCTGTGAGCCGGTACAGGTGGGAAAGGGTGTCATCCTCACACAGGAGGCTGATGTACATGGCCAGGTCCCCCCGCATGGCGCACCAATCCTGAGCCCGGGCGATGAAAGGGGTTTCCATTTCCTCGGATTGGGAGGCATACAGGGTGTGGGTACCGGCATCGTCCATCTGGAGGAAGGAATTGGAAAAGGTACCGTCAGGCTGGACTTGGGAATAAAACGCGAGAATTCGGTCCTGCAGCAGCCATGTTCCGGACGCGCCGCCGTCACCCATGCTGCTGCCGTCCAGGGTATATACCTGCTGCAAGCCGGTACCGTCCGCCATCATGGTATACAGGGCGCTGAGATCGCTGCCGTCGTTGGGAAATAGCTGGGGGCTGCCATGGCTGCTGTTATTTTGAAACAGCTGGGGATTGCGAATGGTTTCGATCTGGTCCCCCCGCAGCCGGTACTCGCCATCAAAGCGGGCGGGACAGACAACCAGATCTCCGCTACAGTTGGGTTCATTACAAACCAACACCCAATTGGTTAAATCCGACCGGTCGGCGTAGTAGAGCATGCTATCTGCTTTACAATAATATCCCGCATCGGTTTCTGCCATTTCCAGGCCGCTGCTGGATTGCGCACAAATATCTGATTGAATTTCTAGTTTCTCTTCTGGTTCTTTTGCGCAACTGCTCAAAAGAAGGGTCAAAACAACAGAGAGACAGCATATGATTCTGAGCATTGGATTACCTCCGGCTGATAGAATACATCTCCTGCCTCGATAGAGAAGCAGGAGATAGTATACTAATTTTTTGATGGCGGCATTAAGCTGGCAATATTTTCTATAAAGCGCTTCAAGAAAGCAGCTGCCTGCGCACGAGTGGCAGAGCTTTTGGGAGAGAGAACAGTAGGGCCATTCACGCTGTAGATGCCATTTATTATTTGCTCGGCGGTTTATTTGCCCAAATAATAATCAATTATATTTTCTGCAAAAAAATTCATTTGAAAAGCAATTTTACTGTCCAATAATTCTATCTCACTTTTCGATAGACCGGATTGCGTGTAACTTGCATAAAGAGAGTAATGCTGATCTCTAATAAAAAATTCCATCCTGGATTTCTTACAACTGGACCCTTCTGCTGGTTCCCAAGTGAAATAGTCCAGTTGAATATCGCGATAAACTACGCCGGAGCTACTGTGTAGTTTGACAGCTTTATCACAGTTCAAGTCATAGATTACTTCTGTACCTTCGTAAAGCATAGTGCCGCAATATTCATAACCGTTTGGCTTGGAAAAAATATTTCGGTCATCCAATTTTAGCACATAGACCTGATCTGTAAGCTCCAGCATGGAGGGATCTGGCAAAACGACCTCCGGTATATCTTTCAAACATTGCTGAAGTTCTGCATAAGAATCTACCTGCTTTTGAAAGGCTGGATAAACGGGGATTGAGGTAATCAGGGCACAGATCAGCCACAGGAGGGGGATCAGAACAACACTAAAAATCACCCACTTCAACCAGGCATGTTTTTTCACCATATCTCAACTCCCTTATTGTTGTATTTTTGCTGAGGCATGCTATTCATACAGATTGCCAGTATGCCGCAGTATTCTGCCGCTGCCCTCACCACCTTTTTCTAAAATACCGTAGGAGACTATTTGTATTCTATAAGATGTCCAGAGGAATGTCAAGTAAAAACCATAAAGATTCTCAAAAATGAAAAAGTACAAATCTAGAGTGGAATGTCTGTGGCCCCAGAGCTACATTTCTTTTTTGGGTTTTTGTAGAGTGATATAATGCCACTTTGCGTGTCATTGCATGAAAAAGGCCCCAGGGCCGAGGCCCTGGGGCTTGGGGTTCGCTTATTCGCCGTAAATGGCGTAGTAGCGCAGGATGATGGTGGCGATTTGTGCCCGGGTGGCGGCGCCCTTGGGGGCCAGCTTGCCGTCTATGCCGTTCACCAGCTCCTGTTCCACGGCCCAGGCCATGGGGATCTGGGCGTACTCGCTGACGGCTTCGGCGTCGGGATAACCGGCCAGGGTGCCCTGGGCGCTCACGTCCTCCTCTTGGTACTTGGCGTACCGGTACAGGAAGGTCACCAGCTGCTCCCGGGTGACGGGGGCATTGGGGGCGAAGGTGGTCCCGGAAACGCCTTCTGCAATTCCGGCCTCATAGGCCCAAGCCACGGCATCGGTGAAGTACCGACCGGAGGCTACGTCGGTGAAGGGTGTCGCGGCCTCAGTCTCAGGCGTGCCGGCCATGCGGTACAGGATGGTCATCAGCTGGCCGCGGGTCAGAGTGCCGTCGGGCTGGAACAGGGTGTCGGTCATCCCATTCATGAGCTCCTTGGCGACCACGAAGTCCACGCCCTCATGGTACCACCGGCTGGTGTCCACATCGGTGAACCGAGAGGAGGGGCAGGGGAGGGGAGCGGTGTAGCTGTCCCGGAAGCTGTAGCCGCAGCGGCGGCAGGTGTGCAGGGTGTAGCCCTCAGCGCCCTCCTGGGATTCTACCACAGTCACCTCAAAGTCGTGCCCCAGGGCGTCGGTGTGTTCGCCTACGTAGCTGTGGCCGCAGACGGTGCAGGTGTAGGTGGTGAAGCCGCCCTCGGTGCAGGTGGGTTCCGTCACCACGGCGGTGTAGGTGTGGCCCTTGGGCAGGACCTCGGTGGAGATCACCTTGCCACAGGCCTTGCAGGTCACGGTGACGGAGCCGTCCTCTTCACAGGTGGCAGGAACGGTGACGGTCTCGGTCTGTGCATGCTGGCAGGGCAAAACCTCCACGATGCACTGGCTCATGGCCCCGGCTACATAGGGGGAGGAAACTGTGATGTAAGCAAAGCCGGGGGCTACGGCGGTGATCTTGCCGGTTTCGTCTACCGTGGCTACGCTCTCGTCATAGGATTTCCAGATGAGGGCCTCGTGCTTCTCCAGGGTGGGCTCCGGCGTCAGGGTGGCGGTGAGGCTCTGACTCTCGCCCTCGTGGAGGGTCAGACGCCCTTCTTTGAGCTCCACGGTTTCGGGCATCACAGGCTGGGAGATGACGGTGAAATTCACGGAGTATTTGCCGTCCTTGGTGGTTGCTTTTACGATGCTGCATCCAGGCTCGGCGGGGGTGTAATGAGCCACCGGGAGTGTGGTGCCGTTCAGGTTGTAGTCTTCCTCTGTGGTCAAGGTGCCGTTGCCGGAGACCAGCTCCCAGTCAAAGGGACCGTACAGGCCGCTGGGCCGCTCGTAGGTTTCGCCAGAGACGGTGCCGGCGGGGTTACCGGCGGATTCCACACCGTCGGCCCGGATCACCAGGGTGCTGTTGGCGGAGGGCGGCGTGAAGTACACGTTGACTTCACCGGTTTCGGCGTTGTATGCGAAATCTTGACGCCAACTGTTGGTCATTTCGTATTCGTAACCACTTTCATAACGGGTGAAGACACGAATTCGCTCCGGCAGGGTGTAGCCCTCCTGGTTCACCAGCTTCCCCGTCCAGGTGCTGTTGACACTGCAGAAGTCGGGGCCATCCAGAATGAGACCCTCTGCAGCTTCCTGGGAGTGCTCGCTGTCATAGGGGTTATAGTTTTTTCCGGTCCACAGGGCCACATTGGCGATGCTGTGTGCGCTGGTGTCGTTGTACTTGGCGTGGAGCAGGGCATCTTCTCCCTGGTTCACATACACGGTCTGATCGCCGTAGTTCAGATTGGAGACCAGGTCCTCATCGGTTCTCTCGGTGTACAGGTCTTCCCAATCCAGCTTCATCTCCCGGGTGACGCCGTTCAGGGTGACCTTCAGGGTGCCGGAAGCGCCGGGAACCGGGGGGTTGTTGCTGCCGGTGGCGCTGTAGTTCAGGTATACTTCGCCAGTCAGGCCGTCGGAGGTATACCGTGCGCAGTTGATGAGGCCGGCGTAGAGGTCGGGATCGTCCTCGAAGACCTCCCAGCGGATCTCATTCAGCTCCACGTCTGCAGGCTGGAGATTTTGCACCTTCACAACCATGCTACCACCGGGCTTCAGGCCGGAGAAGGATGCAATGGACAGGTCAAAGTCGATGATCTCGGTGTTCTTCTCCCGGACGGCTACGATGCAGTAGGCGGTCTCTGTGCCGTTGGTGATTTCCATCACGGCCTGACCGGCCTTCAGGGCCTTGACATGGCCGAATTCGTCGATGGTGGCCACCTCGGGGTTGCTGGAGGTGAGGGTGAGGGGAGCATCGGAGCCGGTGTTGTTGGTGATGCTCAGGTCGAAGCTGCTGCCCACATAAAGCAGAGCGGAAGTGGTGGAGAGCACCAGGCCCGGCGTGGAATCGACCGTCACGGCATAGGCCCGGTCGTTTCCGCCATAGTCGCCGCCGAAGATGTACACATCGCCGGTCCACTGGAAGTCATAAATGTTGTTTTCGCCTTCGTAGGTCTCGTTGACGTGGCTGTACTCGGTGACGTCAGCGGTGAAGGTCCATTCGCCCACTCCGGCGTCATAGATGTACTCTGCATAGAAGGAGTTGTTGCGGTCCATGGCGTAGTCCACACGGGTCGGATCGCTCTTGGCGGTTCTCTTCACCAGGGGCACCACCTCTACAGAGGCAATGGCGCCGTCGTCAGTGAATTTGCCGCTGATGGTGGTCTTGCCGTCCTGCACTTCCACAGACACTGCGCTGTTTTCCAGCTGGGGAGCCTCGGAGTCCACCCGCAGAGGGACGGAGATCACGTCGCCGGTCATGTCGATGCGGTGGCCGTTGAATTCCGGATACCACAGGCCAGAGGCGATTTCCTCATAATCCACTACTTCCCGGCCGCTTTCGTCATAGGTCATGGGGAAGTCACCGGCGCCATAGGCGGTGATGGTGTAAATGCACTCGGTGCCGCTGGGCAGAGGGGCGCCGCCTACTCCACTGCCGCCGTAGTCGGAGTTGGTGAAGTAGTACAGGGAGGAGGGGATGGCCATGCCGTAGTTCTGGTCATAATAGGTCTTGAACTGCATGGCGGAGTAGTCCTGGTAATATACTTCGCCAGTCTTGGCGTCCGTCACCTGAACCACGATCACTCTGGCTTCCCGCTTCTGGTACAGAATGTAGTCATTGATGCACTTGAAGAAGCCAGTGGGAGAGATGGTGATGTTTTCCGGATGGAATACCTGCTGGGTATTGCCGGAGTTGGAATCAAATGGGTTCTGACCCAGATTGTAGTAGGAATATCCATCGGTATAGCCCAGGATGCTGACGCCCCACTCAACCTCATTGTTGAGGACATTTTCGCCATCGGTGGGCTCGTCCACCCACAGGGCGGAGTCGAAGATGGGAGCATCCGTCCAGTCGCCGTAGTAGGCCAGGAAGGGCAGACCGATCTGAGGATTCTTCTCTTCTGCCTCAGAGGCGTCGGTGAGGATGATAAAGCCCTCCACGTAAGTACCGTTTTTGAACTTGGCATTTAGGTCGGCCTTCTCCTCTTCGGTGAGGGGCACGATCTTCTTTACATCTGCGATTCCGGAGGCAGGGACGGTCACCGAGCCCAGATCCACCTCACGCAGGAGTACATCGCTGGCCAGCATCACATCCCGCGTGCCATACTGGGTCTCCACGGTGTCGGTACCGGGCACCAGGAGGACGGCCTTCATGTTGTAGGTCAGCTCTTGGTCAAACAAATTGTGAACGGTGAAGTTCATGCGGAAACCGCCGCCGTATTCCTGTCTGGTCCAGTCGTCCTGTAGCTCCAGCTTGCCGACCTTCTGGCCCTGGACACTGATATAGGCAGGAGTCTTCACCGCGCCATCCACATTGACAAGACCAGCGCCCTGCTGGCGGGGAGAATAATACACGCCGTTTTCATCCTGGAGGGGCAAGGCGGTGCTTACCAGCAGCTGCTGGGCCAGGTTGCTCGTGGGAACCTTGGCAGTGACGCCCAGCTCCTTCTGAACATATTCCTGCACCAGAGCGGTGAGGCCGGTCATGTGGGGGGCAGCCATGGAGGTGCCGCTCATCATGCCATAGGAGCCCTCGTAGTCGTCATACAGGCCGCCGGGCTTGGCGGGAGAATAGGTGGTGTCCATGACAGTGGACCAAATGTTGCCGCCGGGGGCGGTGATTTCCGGCTTCAGCTCCAGGCTGGGACCTGCGCCCCAGGAGGAGAAGGTGGACATTTTCCCGCCCTCCGGGGAGGAGATGACTTCATCCTCCTTTTGGACGGTGAGAGAGGCATAAGAACCAGCGCTCATGGCGGCCTTGGCGGCTTCCACCAGGGCGGCGCCATCCTTGCCGGTGATGAACGCGGAGGTCAGGTAGCTGCCGTCGGTGCTCATGTTGATGAGCTCTGTGGCCTCGGGATCCTCGTCATAGATGATGACGGCCTTCACCGGAGATTCTGCGACATAGGTTCCCTTCTCGCTGTCATAGTAAGACCAGGTGAACCGTGTAGCCATGTTGATCTTGTCAACGAAGGAGATGCCGCCGCCCCGCTTCACCAGGGCAATGCCAGTCTCGCCCTTTTCACCGCTGCCATAGTAGTTGCGGAAGCCGGCGTTGGAATAGTCCTCATAGGTGCCGTAACCATCCACAGGGATGACATTCACGGCGCCCTGGCCGGCGAACTTGTACTTCATGGCTACACCGGTGGAGTCCTGGAAGGCAATCTTGTGCTCCTGCCCGTCCAGGCCGCTCCAAGTCAGGGTGGACTGAGCCTGAACCGTGTTTTCCATAGAGGCCACGGCCAGGTTGGAGCCGTAAATGGCAGGGGAGGACATCATGGAGATCTCCGGATCGGAGGTCAGGGTGTTGCCACCGTAGTTATTGTTGACGCTGGAGTAACCGGCGTTACCGGCAGAGGTCATAAAGAGAATGCCGGCGTCATTCAGCCGCTTGTAAACAGCGCTGGCGGCGGAGCCGTCATCAGCAAATCCGTTGTCGGAACCCAAAGATAGGTTCACCACATCGGCGCCCAGAACGGCGGTGTCTTCCAGGGCGTTGAGGATGGAGGCCTCAGTCGCGCCGCCGTCTGCGTCAGGGAAGACCTTCATGGCCAGGATCTGAGCATCCGGAGCTACGCCGGAGAAGAGGACTTCCCCTTCCTCGGTCTCGGCATAACCGGCCACAGTACCGGACACGTGGGTGCCGTGATTGCTGTCGCTGGGCTGCACATTCAGGTCCCCATCGGCATAGTCGGCAGCAAAGGGTACCTTCCGGTTCTTATAAGGGTCGTTGTGCGCATAGATAATGTGCTGACCCTCAGAGCCGGTGTTTGCCCGGAGCTGGGTGGACTGGAGCAGCCGGGCCATGGACTCCTCTGTGTACCGCAGTTCCCAGCCGTCCTTGGCGTCATCGGGATCGTTCCGGAAGGAATCCTCTGTGAAAGCCTGGTGCACCCGGCGGACGCCAACATTGAGATTGGAGGAATCGCCCCAAGTGGCCCAAGTGAGGTCCAGGCCGGTGTCCAGCACAGCCACCAGCATCCCCTTGCCGGTAAATCCGGCCTCCCAGGCGCCGCTCAGACCCACCAGGTCGTAGCTGTAGCCGTGGGTGCCCTCCTGGGAGAGGGTGCCCATCTCTTCAATGGGCCGGTCGTACACATGCTGTACGTAGGCGCTTTCCACCCCGTCCATGGCCTGGATTTCAGCCAGACGGCCATAGGGGACTTCCACGGCCACTGCGTTGACCAGATTGGTCCACTGGGAGACCAGCTTCACATCCTGGCCCATGGCGGACAGCAGATTGCTCTGGGCTTGCTGGAGCTGCGCCTGCCGGGTTTCGGCAGCGCTGTCGGTCAGGTATTGGCTGACGGCTTCGCCGGCGGAAATGCCGGAGACCGAAGAGCGGTCAAAACCAGCCAGGACAGGCTCATCCGTCAGGGTGACAATGACGGTCACCAGGTCCTCGGGCTGATAACCCGGGGTTTCCTGCCGGTTTTCTGCCGGCTCCTGCTTTTCCTCATCCAGCCGGGACAGGCCGGTGAGTTCTGTCGCATTCAGCGACCGGGGTTCCGGGTTGCTGTCTGCGGCCAGCGTGGAGGGGAAGAGACCCACCAACATGACTGCTACCAGCAATAGGGAGAGAATCCGTTTCATAGTGTTTGTTCCTTTCTGTTTTGATATGGTATTTGGATCTGTACGCCATATAGCTGTATACTGTTTGTCCCACAACCATATAGCATACTTGCAAGGCCATTATACCATTCTCCGGGAAGGGGTGTCAACTGATAACGAAAAAAAGTCGCTGGAAAAAGTGCTAAATTTTGCCTCAAAATCTTGTGTAAAATGGGGAAAAACGGAATGGAGGTTGATTTGCTTCTCTAGCTGTGTTATACTAAAAACACGTGGGCTTTTTTAAGAAAATCTCTTTTTTCCTGTTAGGCTACCCACCCTGTTTTTGTGATGCGGACAAATCAGGCCAATGGCAGGAGAACGTTTTTCCTCTGCGAACACGATGCCAAATGGCAGCATCTGCACGTGGAGCATGACACAGAGCTGAGAAAAAGAGGTGGCAGGATGGAATATCTCCCCTGGTTTAATGAGCTCCTGGAGGCTCTGGCCTATCTGGGACGCCGGGCGGCGGGCAATACGGCCCAGCGGCTTCTGGAGCGGCTGCAGAGCAATGGTGTCCAGGATCTGGACCGGTTCCGGCAGCGGTTGAACCCCATTGGGGCGCTGATGGACCGGCTGAACCGACAGCTGCCCATTCCGGAGGAAGATCTCCAGAAGCTGTTTGGCAATTTATCCGGCTTTCCCTATAATACCATTGGCTCCAGCTGCCTGGCGTTTCTGCTGTTCTATCCCATGACGGCCGACTTTGCCGGGGATTTGGATGAGGTGGTAAAGGCGCTGGAGCAGATGCCTGCGGAGCGTCTGGCGGGTCTTCTGGCCGTCTCTCTGGATGTGGCGGACGAGGCCCAGGCCGCTGTGGAGATGAGCGGTGACGAGTTTTCCGCCCGGGTGCTGGCCCTTTCCGTACCGGCAGAGAGCAAGGTGGCCATTTTGGACCTATATCACCGGCCGGAGCCGGTTTTGAACCAGGCTGCCTTCTATCTGTCCAAGACCATCCGTCTGCTGCGTCAGGAACGAAAGGCCATGGAGGAGATCTGCGCCGCCTTTACCACTACCTTGCAGCGGGAGGGGTTGGAACATTTCCTGACCCATACCTCCAGTCTGAATTGCCGGCCAGAGCTGCAATATTCAGTCCATCCCTTCCTCTTTGGCATGGATACCAACCTGTCGGTGACGCCTCTGGGGCAGGATGGACCGGTGCAGGTGTACTGCGGCATTCTGCGGGGCCCCTTGCAGGCCATGCTGGCCTCCAGCCGGGGGCCGGAATATGAGGTGTATCATACCATCAAGCTTTTGGGAGACCGGACTCGCTTTGATATTCTCTGTTTTCTTCGAGACCGGCGGGCCTATGGCCAGGAGCTTTCGGCCCGGTTCGGCCTGTCCCGCAATACCATCCACCATCACATGAGCAAGCTTCTGGCCGCCCGGCTGGTGACGTGTACCGTAGATGGAAACCGGGTTTACTATACCGTGGACCGGGGCTCCATCTCCACTCTCCTGGAACGGGAGCGAGAGCTTTTATTGCCGCCAAAGTAATGGAATCTATACGCTGCTTCCATAGACAGGCCGGAGGAGCAGAACGTGTCATCCTAAGCCGCAGACGAAGGCTCTGCCCGTGGCAGCCCCATCCCAGAGGCCGATTCTTCGTCTGCTGCTCAGCGGCATCTCGGGCGGGGATTGCAGTTAACATGAGCCAGGCAAGGTGGGTCTGTTGCAAAATGCGTTTTTTGTAACAGACCCCGTTCTAAAAGTAAAAGATAGCGGGAGAAAACACAAAAATTCGTGCCTTCTCCCGCTAAAATATTAGGGACAATTTTAGAAAACGCTATTTCGCAACGCGCCCTTTTCTTTTCCTATGCAGCCATCTTTTAAAATGTTTAACCGGAATTTTACAAAGAGGTGGTTGGCATGGTAAGAATTTGTTGTATAATCAAATCCGGGAAAAGCTGATGCGCCGCGAAAACGGGGAAAGGGAAACGCCATGATTTATTTGGTAGAAGATGACAGCAGCATCCGGGAGCTGGTGCTATATACATTAAATAATTCCGGCCTGGAGGCCAGGGGATTTGAGACCCCGCGAGCCTTTTGGCGCGCTCTGGAGCAGGAGGTTCCCCAGCTCATTATGCTGGACATCATGCTTCCGGAGGAGGACGGCCTGCAAATTCTCAGGAAAATCCGGGCGGGGGGCCCCTGGAAGGGGATTCCTGTGATGATGCTCACGGCCAAGGGAACGGAATATGATAAGGTGATTGGGCTGGATGCAGGAGCGGATGACTATGTGCCCAAGCCCTTTGGGATGATGGAGCTTCTGGCTCGAGTTCGGGCTTTGCTGCGCCGCTCCGGAGGGAAGCAGAGCCAGGCGGAGTATGCGGTGGGCCCTCTGTATGTGTGCCCGGCTCGCCATGTGGTCCGGGTGAATGGACAGGACGTGACGTTGACGCTGAAGGAATACGAGGTTTTGAAGATGCTCCTGGAAAACCAGGACGTGGTTCTCACCCGGGACCAGCTGCTGAACCGGATCTGGGGCTACTCCTTCGATGGGGAGAGCCGGACAGTGGATGTACACATACGGACCCTGCGGCAAAAGCTGATGGAGGCGGGGGAGCTGATTGAGACGGTTCGCGGCGTGGGCTATAAGATTGGAGTCCGGCCATGAGGCGGCCTTTGCGCCTGAGTCGGAAGGTATACCGCAGTTGTCTGCTGGCTGCGCTCAGTGCTGCGTTGATTTGTATTGGGATCTTCGCAGGATTTGCCTACAATCAGGTGTGTCTGGAAAATGCCCGCAATCTTCGGGAGGAGGCCGCCTACATAGCCCAGGCTGTGGAGCTGTCTGGGGTGGCATACCTGGAAAAGCTGTCTCCGGAGGATGGCAGCCGGGTGACCTGGATTGCTGCCGACGGTCAGGTGCTCTATGATACCTGGGTTCCGGCAGAGGCCATGGGCAACCACGGCGGGCGGGCAGAGGTCCGCCAGGCCTTGGAGGAGGGGAGCGGACAAAGCAGCCGGTATTCCGACACTCTGGCAGAGCGGACAAACAATTATGCTCTGCGGATTGCGGACGGTTCTGTGGTGCGATTTTCCGTCACCCAGGCGTCCAACCTGTCTTTGCTGCAGTCGGCTGCTCTGCCCACTTTGGCGGCTTTGGCCCTGGTGGCTGGGTTAACCCTGCTGCTGGCTGCCAGAACGGGCCGGGATATGGTGGAGCCCATCAATCGCATTGACCTGCAGGCCCCTCTGGAGAGCCAGACCTATGAGGAGCTCCGCCCTCTGGTCCGGCGCATTGGAACTCAGAATCAACAGATTCGGGACCAGATGAAGCACCTGACCCAGGAGCACGAGGAACAGGACCGCTACCGCCGGGAGTTCACAGCCAATGTCTCCCATGAATTGAAGACGCCCCTCACCTCCATCTCCGGATTTGCCGAGATCATCCGGGACGGCCTGGTACGGCCCGAGGATGTGCCCCGGTTTGCAGGGAACATTCATAAGGAAGCCCTGCGGCTCATCACCCTGGTGGGGGATATCATTAAAATTACCCAAATGGATGACAAGCAGCTGCCTATCCAGCGGGAGCAGCTGGATCTCCGGGCTCTGTGTGCAGATGTGCTGGAGCACCTGCAGCCTGCGGCGGACAGTGCGGGGGTGAAGATTTTCCTGGAAGGGGAGTCCCAATGGGTGAGCGGTGCCCGGCAGATTGCAGATGAGATGATTTACAACCTCTGCGACAATGCCATCAAATACAACCGGCCCGGCGGCACCGTTTGTGTCCGTCTGGAATCCCGGGAGGAAGAGGCTGTGGCTCTCAGCGTGGAGGACACCGGCATCGGCATTCCCCAGGAGCATCAGGGACGGGTGTTTGAGCGGTTCTACCGGGTGGATAAAAACCGCTCCCGGGAGATTGGCGGCACTGGCCTGGGCCTGTCCATTGTGAAGCACGGAGCGCTGTACCACGGAGCGGCCCTGTACTTGGACAGCACCCCCGGCGTGGGGACCAAAATCACCGTAGTTTTCCCCAGGCACAGGCCGGAGCAAACACAGTAGCAGCCGGTTTATGGGGATATACTGGTGATCGCCACGAGCTTAAGGCCGGAAGGATGTTTCGATTTTTCCCTGGTGCGGCAGCGCCCCAGCCTCCCCCCCGGGGGAAGCCAGGGGCGCTGCCGCGCCAGTACGGAAAAAGTCAATGCTCCCGCCCTGGGAATGCGGGTATTTTTCATTGCAAAAACCGGACTTTGGTGTTATAATAGTCAGGCTTTCAAGACGAAAATAAGGGAGACAGGCCATGAAACCGAAGGAAATATCCAAATCTGTACTGAAACGGCTTCCCGGCTACCTGACCTATCTGAAGTCGCTGCCGGAAGACGGACCTGCCAACATTTCCGCCACCGCACTGGCGGCTGCGCTGAGCATGGGGGAGGTTCAGGTCCGCAAGGACCTGGCCCTGGTTTCTGACGGCGGCCGGCCCAAGGTGGGATATTTGCGGGAGAATCTGATTGCCGACATTGAGCAGTTTTTGGGCTATGACAACACTACAGAGGCGGTGCTCATTGGAGCCGGCAAATTGGGACGGGCGCTGCTGGGCTACAGCGGTTTTGCAGAATACGGCCTGGAAATTGTGGCCGCCTTTGACACCAATGAGGCCATAGACGGCGAGATGGAATCCGGCAAGCCCATCTATGCCATTTCCAGACTTCCCCAGTTTTGCAAGGAACGGAAGGTGCTGATGGGCATCATCACCGTTCCCGCTGCCGCCGCCCAGGAGGTATGTGACCTCCTCATTGCCAACGGCATCAAAGCCGTCTGGACCTTTGCCCCGGCCCATCTGGATGTGCCGCCTCACATTTTGGTCCAGTATGAGAACATGGCCACCTCTTTGGCGGTCCTGTCGGTCCACTTGTCGGCTCAAATCAATGGGAAATGAACGCAGAAATCAATACCGCGCAGACCAGGCGCCTGTCCTGGCTGCGCGGTAATTTTCTGGGAAACTGTGTTGCCTTAGGCCGCTGGGAGCTCGAACAGGGTTCCGTCCGTCTTGGAAACGGCCACTTGCTTGCTTCCTTCTGACAGAGAGACCTCAAACCAGTAGCATGCTTCTCCTTCTACGGTTTGCGTTCCCAGAAACGACAGGGCATCTGCTTCTGGAAAGTGGTCCCAAGCAGCGTCTAGGGCCTCATCGTAGGCGCTGCGTTCCCCGGTCATCACCAGCTTCAAGCCATACGTGGCTGTAATCTTTGGGTCCTCCCATTGTAGTTCGATTTTGTAAAAATATTCTCCCGGTTCAGCTGGAGCGCGAAGACCAAGCCCGGCGCCGTCCTCGGTCCAATACAAGCGTGAAGACTGAGAGTCATGAGGCTGCCGGGTGCCATCATCAAAGACCGTTCCTTCGGGCAGGTAGATTCGATAGATGGCAGAGGTAGGTGCTTGGACAGAGAGCGTGATGCCGTTTTGCCCCTGTTCTCCGTCCAGTACCAAGGTACGCTCCTCATCATAAGTCCCTTGCCAGGCGGGAGACGTTTGCATTTCGGTATGCGCCTCTCCCATGGAGTAGCCCAAAAGAAGCGCCGATGCTTGCGCATCGCTGAGATCGTCCATCGCAAGCACGTTTGGAATGGGGTCAGATGTGTCTTTCTGATCAGCACTGCAGCCTGAAGCAGTGAACAAACATAGTAAGCATAGTAAATATAGATATTTTCTCAAATCAGAACCTCACAATCTGACCAGATATTACCGGACTCAATATGATAGGGTTCCGGAATATGGGCAATCACCTAAAGGAATGACCGGACTTACTTGAACATTGGAACCACGTCCTTTTTTTGCCTGGAAGCTAAGCTGCAAGACATTTTTATAATTGTAGCAGAACAATTATGCGCGGTCAATCTCGGAGCTACAAATTTTAAGTATTATTTGTGTGAATGATATAAAAACGCCGCTCACGCTAAAGTAAGGCCTTCAGCCTGAGCGGCATGCATGGTTGCATTATTCTGCAGAGATGAGATAATAGTACACAGGTTGTCCCCCGGACAACAGGTTGACGTCGGCATGGGGACAGACAGAGGAGAAGATACCGGCCGCCTTGGAGGCCTGCTTTTCTGTGATGTCCTCTCCGTAGAAGATGGTGATATACTCCCGGCCGGTGTCCCGGACCTTCTCGGCCAGGCTCCGCAGGACGGCGTTCAGATCCCGGGAGGTGGCAAAGAGAGACTTGCCATACATGGCCAGGTAATCGCCCTGATGAATCTGATGGCCGTCAAAGTCCGAATCCCGGGCGGCGTAGGTGATCTGCATGGTATCCACCTGGTCCAGGGCGCCGGTCATGGCCTCCACGTTGTTTTCCCTGCTACCCTCCGGGTCATAGCTCAGCATGGCGGTGATGCCCTGGGGAATGGTTGTAGAGGGGATGACGATGACCGTCTTCTCGGTCAGAGGATCTACCTGCTCGGCGGCCATGATGATGTTTTTATTGTTGGGGAAGACGAAGACGGTCTCCGCCGGGACCTGGTTGACAGCTGTCAGAATGTCCTGGGTAGAGGGGTTCATGGTCTGTCCCCCGGAAATGACGCCGTCTACGCCCAAATCCCGGAAGACGGATGCAATGCCGTCTCCGGCGCAGACGGTGACTACGCCGAATTTTTTTTCAGGAGGGGCAATCTGGGGCTGGAGCTCCTGCTCGCTCATGACCTTCTCCGTGTGTTGCAGACGCATATTCTCAATCTTCACTGTGACAAAGGAGCCGTAAGTCAGGGCTTCCTGGAGTGCGGTGCCGGGATTATTGGTGTGAACGTGGACCTTGATGATCTCATCGTCGTCCACCAGAACCAGACTGTCGCCCAGCTCTTGGAGGAAGGCCCGCAGCTCCTCCGGGTCCCGGCTTGTTTCCCGGGAGACGATGAATTCGGTGCAGTAGGTGAAGGTGATGTCCTCTGTGTTAAATTCAGAGAAATCGGCCTGCTCCTTGGGAGGTTCCACGGGAGCGCTTTCGGAGATGGTCACATCCTCTCCCCGCAGGGCCAGGAGCATGGCCTCCAGGGCCCACAGCCAGCCCTTGCCGCCGGCGTCGATGACCCCGGCTTTTTTCAGCACCGGGTTCTGATTGACCGTATTGGCCAGGGCCACCCGGGCCTCCTCTACGGCGGCCTCGTGGACAAATTCAAAGTAACTGTTTTCCTGGGCAGCCTGGCCTGCCTTGGCGGCAGACAGGCGGGCAACGGTGAGGATGGTGCCTTCCGCGGGTTTCATGACCGCCTTGTAAGCGGCGTCCACGCCCTCCTGAAGGGCCTTGGCCCACAGGACGCCGTCGCACTCTGAGACTCCCTTCAGGGCCTTGGAGATGCCCCGGAACAGCAGGCTCAGGATGACGCCGGAATTGCCCCGGGCGCCCCGCAGCATGGCGGAGGCGGCAATGGAGGCCGCCTTTTCCAAGGTGGGGTCCTCCGCCTTTTTTAGGTCTGTTACGGCGGACTGAATGGTCATGGACATATTGGTGCCCGTGTCGCCGTCAGGCACCGGAAACACGTTCAGCTCGTTGATCGATTGTTTGTGGATTTCAATAGAGGCGGCCGCGCTGATGATCAGTCTGCGAAAATCGGCCCCGTTGATGGTTTGCCTCAAAGGAATTACACCTCCGAAATTGGAACAAGCCCAATATATAGAATGGGGTCACCCAATCATCATGGAATCAATATAGACGTTCACCGCGCGAACCTGGGTACCGGTGCACTTGTGTACCACATATCGGACCTCAGATATGATGGAAGCGCCCACGGCGGCCAGGTTTACCCCATGGTCCACCATAATGTGCAGGTCGATAGAAATGGTGTCATCCTCGTGAAACTGCACCCGGACGCCCTTGCTCATGGACTCCTTCCGCAGCAGATGGACCAGCCCATCGGTCATAGAGCGGATTGCCATCCCCTTAACGCCGAAGCAATTGGAGGCGGCAACACCGGCAATGTTGGTATAGACATTGCTGCCAATGACGACAGCACCTCGTTCCGTATTCTGACGAATCATACAGGGACCTCCTTTGCCGGGAACCCGGCGGATTGTTTGGAGTTATTTTACCTGATTTGGCCCAAAAGCACAAGGGGGAGTTTTCCCGCGGTCAGACCATGGATGCCTCCCAACACGCGGGGGCGGGGATGTCCATCAGCTTGACCACGGTGGGGGCCACATTGGCCAGGCCATAGGAACCCTCCTTCAGCTCATACCGGGTGTCCCGGTCATAGATGATGAAGGGAACGGGATTCAGGCTGTGGGCGGTGCGGATAGAGGTCTTACCCTTCTTAGTTTCCAGCATCTGGTCAGCGTTGCCGTGGTCGGCTGTGACGAGGACGGTGTAGCCATACGCATCGGCGGCCTTCAGAATCCGGGCAAGACCCCGGTCCACACACTCCATGGCGGTGACCACGGCCTCCAGAACGCCGGTGTGTCCCACCATGTCGCCGTTGGGGAAATTGCAGCGGAGGAAGTCGAATTGATGAGAAGCCATGGCACGCACCATGTGGTCTGTGATCTCCACAGACTTCATAGCGGGTGCTTGCTCAAAGGGAATCACATCCGAGGGGATTTCCTCGTAGGTTTCCAGATGTTCGTCCACCTTGCCGGACCGGTTGCCGTTCCAGAAATAGGTCACGTGGCCGTATTTCTGGGTTTCGGACAGGGCGTACTCCCGGATGCCATGAGCGCAGAGGACCTCCGTGAGGGTGTTTTTGATGACAGGAGGCTCCACCAGGTAGTGCTCCGGGATCTTCAGGTCTCCGTCATACTCCAGCATACCGGCAAAGTGTACGCCGGTGTAATCGCCCCGGTCAAAATGGTCAAATTCTTTTCGGTCAAAGGCCAGGGAGATCTCCTGGGCCCGGTCCCCCCGGAAGTTGAAGAGGATGACGCTGTCTCCGTTGGCAATTTTCCCTACGGGCGCTCCGTTCCGGGCCACCACGAAGGCGGGCAGGTCCTGGTCGATGCAGCCTGTCTCCTGCCGGTAGGCTTCAATGGCCGCCTTGGCAGAAGGGAACTGCCGGCCCAGGCCCTGGACGTGGGTTCTCCACCCGGCCTCCACCATGGGCCAGTTGGCCTGATAACGGTCCATGGTGATCTGCATCCGGCCACCGCCGGAGGCAATGGCGTAGTCAAAACCAGGCTCCCGCAGCTCTGCCAGAACCTGCTCCAGTGCGTCCACATAGGTAAGCGCGGAGGTGGCGGGCACATCCCGGCCGTCCAGGAGAATGTGGCAGTAGACCCGGTGCACACCGGCGGTCTTGGCTGCTTTCAGCATGGCAAAAAGGTGGGAGATATTGGAATGGACGTTTCCGTCAGACAGAAGGCCCAGAAAATGCAAAGCCTTGTCCCGGGTCAGGCAGTTGGACACCAGATCCTGCCAGGTCTTGGACTGGAACAGCTTGCCGGATTCAATAGACTCCTCCACCAGCTTGGCCCCCTGAGAGTAGACCTGACCGCAGCCCAAGGCATTGTGGCCCACCTCGGAGTTGCCCATGTCGTCATCTGTGGGCAGACCGACGGCGGTGCCATGGGCCTTTAGCCAGGTGTGAGGGTAATGTTCCAGCAGCATGTCCAGGGTTGGCGTTTGGGCCAGCTTGACGGCGTCTCCGGAGCCGCCGTCGCCCCGGCCTACGCCGTCCATAATCACCAATACAATGGGTTTTTTCATATTTGATAGCCTCCAGCTGTAAAGTATCCATTTTGGGATTTAGACTATCCTATTTTACACCATTTTTAAGGGGGAAACAACTCTTTTTTTCATTTCCCACGAAAGAGACAAAAACTGCCCCCCGATTTGGGATTTCTTGCACCAATCTACCGGATTGGAAGCTGGAGAAGCCCACCCCAGGAAGTCGCCCACGACGGACTAGCGGCAGGAAACCCGGCTCAGTACGGCCCCATCCAGGGTGTGGAAGCAGCATTCACCAGCCTGGTAAGTCAGGTAGCTGTGACTGCCGTCTTTGGGAATGGAGACGCTGCCCGGGTTTAGGGTCAAAACCCCATGGACTCTGCGGACGGCTTTGATATGGGTGTGTCCAAATAGAAAGACAGCGCCGGAAGCCAGAGGAGGCAGATGGTCTGGATTCCACAGGTGGCCATGGGTGGCAAAGAGGGTGAGATCCGGCTCCGCCTGAACCAGGGCGTAATCTGCCATACAGGGGAAGGGCAGCACCATCTGGTCCACCTCTGCCTCGCAGTTGCCCCGAACGGCCAGAATCCGGTCCTTCAGACCGGAGAGCATGGTGATGACCTCCTTGGGCCGGTAGCCCTGGGGCAAATCGTTCCGGGGACCGTGATAGAGCAGATCCCCCAGAAGGAGCAGCTTGTCCGGATTTTCCGCCTCTACCCGGTCCAAAAGCTGGCGGCAAAACAGGGCGGAGCCGTGAATGTCTGATGCGATCAACAATTTCATGGTGATGTTCCTCGTTTCGACAGAAATCTATGATGACGTGTATGATACCACGGCGGTTTTCGATTTGCAAGGGATATCTGGCCTGGTGAAATGAAAGGAAGTTGGCACTTTTCAGATAGCCAGGCCGGACTATAATAGAGCAGGAATTTGAACTTGGGAGGTAGACGTATGAAAACAAAGAAATCCAGCCCCGTTTTGGCAGTGGTTGGCCTGATCCTGCTTGTGGCAGGGGTCGTTTGCAGCATCCTGGCCCGGGGCGGCGCCATTGGCGAGGGAGCCGGAGACACAGGGAAGCTCCTGTATGCCCTGAGTCTGATTTTGGCTCTGGTGGGCCTGGTCACTTGCATCGCCGGGTTGCTCCGGGGCCGGAACGGACTGGAGAGCCGGAAGACCGACGTCCGAACCCTGGCCTTGGCGTCTCTGTTTGCGGCTCTGTGCTACATTGGGTTTTCCTTTTTCAAAATTGATATCCCTGTGGGGACGGAAAAGACGGCGTTTCACCTGGGCAATGTGTTCTGCGTCCTGGCGGCCCTCTTCCTGGGGGGCTTGTGGGGCGGCATGGCCGGTGCTGTGGGTATGACCATTGCCGACCTCACCAGCGGCTACGTCACCAGCGCCCCCAAGACTTTCCTGCTGAAGCTGTGCATCGGCCTCATCGTGGGTCTGGTGGCTCGCCGTGTGTTCCACCTGGACCGGGAACAGCGGTCCCGGAAACGGGTTTTGGGAACGGTAGTCTCCACAGCCTGCGGCATGGCCTTCAACGTGGTGGCAGATCCCGTGGTTGGGTATTTTTATAAAACCTATGTGCTGGGCGTGCCCCAGGACGCTGCCGCAACCTGGGCCAAGATCGGCGCCGTTACCACCCTGGTGAACGCCGTGGTGGCCGTGGTAGTCGCCAGCGCCTTTTACCTGGCCCTCCGCCCCGCCTTGGAACATGCAGGCCTGCTGAAAAAGGCCGTTTAATCGTAAGCGTCAAAACGAACGGCGCCTTTTGCAGCCCCTGCACGGTGTCACACATCATTGCAAATCCTACATCCAACTCCTCAAAATTTCTCATTTTTCCTTTCTTAATTTCCACCGTAACTGTTATAATCATATTGCCACCTGCTTTCGTGTTTGTCGCTTCAACTTACATTTTAGCACATGGTGGCTGGAGGGGCCACTTGCCCCTCCTCTTTTTTGCACTTTGCCAATCTTTATTTTACACTCAGTGTGTGATATTGGAGGAGGGTGGTGAGGCGCAGGCAAAAGATGCAGGTTAGATGAGGTTCCGGAGAGACTCCAGGGAGAAGGCGAGATTGGAGAGGCAGGCTTCTTCCAGGGTGGCTTCGTTTTCTCCGTCGTGCTCCACCTCCTTGGAGTAGAGTTGGTGCAGGCGGATCCGGTAGGTTTGGGAGAGAGTTCCGGTTTTGGCCCAGTGGACGGCTTCCAGGTACCGGGTCACTGCCCAGGCGGCGGCCAGTTTTTGCAGTTTTAACAAGGGATCGAAGTCTGAAACAGCCTGGAACCAATACCGCAGGAGGTAGTATGTCCCTAGGTTCCGAAGCTCCAGATCGGACTGGGCGTCAGCGGCGGCAAAGCGGCAGGGGGTGAGGGGCGTTGCCAGGGCCTCGTCCAGCAGGTCCTGCCACTGGGGCGTCAGAATTTCCAGGCCTCTGTGAAGCCGGAGGAGGGGACAAAAGTCTCCCGTAGGACTGGCCCGGAATTGGGACAAAATTTCGGCCTCCTGCCAGGGCTCCGGCGTCTGCCCATGGAAGGCGGCCTGGAACCGGCTGCCCATAGCCAGGCAGAGGGCCAGTGCCTCCCGGGCTGTCAGGTCCTGCCGCCACAGAAGCTCCAGGAGCGTTTTTCGGGCGGAGGCCAGCTCCAGGAGGGACTCCCAATCGTATTCCGCCTCCTGGGGGTTCCCCGGCTCGCCTTGCGTTTCCAGGATCCATGGCCCGGGCTGGGTGAGAATCCGGCGGGCGGCCTCGGGGCAGGCCAGGCTGAGGCCGTATTCCGTGAAGACGCCGTAGTCCTGGGTGAGCCGGGGAAACTTCCGGCAGGTGGCGCAGGGAGCCTCCGGTCCCAGCTCCAGCTCCAGGCGGCACAGGTGGTCCTCGGTCCAGAAGGGGCAGTGGCCGCCGGTCATGGCGATGATCCGGTCCCCGTCTCCGTCTATGGTCATGGATTGCCGCAGCGCGTCCCCCAAGGGACCGGGCAGGCGGTTATAAAAGCCGGCGGCGGCATCGTCCACCACCACCTCCCAGCCTACACAGCAGTTGTCCGGACAGGCTGAGGCGGTGCAATGAAAGTCCTTGTAAAAGGGCGGATATACATGAAGCAAGAGACTCCCTCCCCGTTTTTTTGGCCATTGTACCACGAGACGGCCAGGGTGTAAAGGATTGGGGAAATGCTGCTGCCATGAATGCGCGATGCTTTGGGGTAGAAAAGCCGCCGTCTATTTGTTATAATGGTGGCACATGCTGTGAAAGGTGGAAGGGAAACATGGAATTCCGAGTATACCGCCAGTGGCAGGAGCTATCACCTGCTGTGGGGGCCGGTGCGGAGGCCCTGCTGGAGGAGGCGTTTCCAGCGGAGGAGCGCCGGGACATGGAGGAGGTGCGGCAGCTTCTGGGTAAAACCAGCCTGGAGCTGCTGACCTTGGAAGAAGAAGACCGGGTGCAGGGCCTACTCATGCTATGGAACCTGGAGGGACTGATGTTTTTGGAGAACTTTGCCGTGGATGCCTGCCTTCGAGGCCGGGGAATTGGGGCCAGAATGCTGGAATATGTGTGGGAACATTGGAAAAAGCCGATGCTCCTGGAGGTGGAGCCTCCAGAGGGAGATATGCAGCGCAGAAGAATTGGGTTTTATGAGCGAAACGGCTTCTGCCTGAATGCATACCCCTATCAAATGCCCTGCCTCCACGGGGATGGCCCGGCATTGCCCCTGCTGCTCATGTCCAGGCCTGCCCCGCTCACGGATCAGGAGGCCCGACAGGCGGCGGAACGGCTGTACCGGGAGGTCTACGCCGGAAAGCGGAGGCCGGAGCTGCCATGACGGAGCAGGAGCTGATCGCCCTCCGGTTGTACCGCCAGCATTTGACGAACCCTGCGCCGGGGGAGGAGATTTGCCGGGATTTAAACGGAATTCAGGCTCAGTTCCTTTCCAACAGCCGCCATGCCCTGGCCATCCGGGGATGCGGCGGATCAGAGTGGAACCGGGGACTGGTGAAAAGCTGGACCCTGCGGGGGACGATTCACGTGTTTCGGGAGGAGGATCTGCCCCTGTACCTCCATGAGGGACGTCGCCATGCTCTGCGCCCCTGTGATACCCTGGAGGCGGATGGATGGATCACCAGGGAGCGGAAAGACTACTTTGCCGCCCTCATCTTGGATACCCTGACCGGGGGACCGGCTACCCGGGAGGCGCTGCGCCAGACTTGCCGGAGCAAGGGGCTTACGGACCGTGAGGAGGAGAGCGTATTCCAGCCCTGGGGCGGAACCATCCGGGCCCTGGCGGAGGCGGGGAAGATTGTCCACCTGGTTCAGGAGGAGAAGGCCTTTCGCCTGGCGCCTCCCTTTACACCGATGGGGGAGGAGGAAGCCTGGCGGGAAATACTTCGCCGGTATTTTACATACTGCGGCCCTGCCAGCCTGCGGGACGCAGCCTACTTCCTGGGAGCAGCTCAGAGGGAGCTGAAACGGCGGATGCAGGGCTTGGACCTTAAGGAAGTGACTTGCGGAGGACGGACTTACTATGACCTGGGGGACAGCCGGACGGCGGCCATCCCGGAGTGCCTCTTTTTGGCGGGATTCGACCCGCTTCTGCTGAGCTACGAGAAAAGGGAGAATCCCTGCTTACCACCCCAGTGCCTCCGTGGGATCTTTAGCCTGGCTGGGATCGTAAATCCCGCAGTTCTGCTCCGGGGGCAGGTGGTGGCCCGGTGGAAGCGAACCGGACGGAGCTTGCGTGTCTCGCCCCTGGCGGAGCTGAGTCCGGCGGATTTGGAGACAATCCAGGCAGCGGCAGCAGAATGCTGGCCGGAGGCCCGGTGCCAGATTCAGCCGGTCTGAGTAAAAAAGAGGTCTGCTGCAAAATGCGCTTTTTGCAACAGATCCCTTTCTAAAAGTTGAAGATAGCGGGAGAAAACACGGAAATTTGTGTATTCTCCCGCTAAAATATTAGGGACAATTTGACAGAAAGCTATTTTGCAACAGACCCTTTTAGGAAGCGTTACTTTTTCGCCAGGTATTTCCGCAGGTCCAGAGCCACGGCCACGACGATGACGATGCCCTGGGCGATGTAGGTGTAGGCGGGATTGACCTGCATGTATTGCAGGCAGATTTTCAGGACCTCGAATACCAGAACGCCAAGCAGGATGCCGGGGACGGTGCCCACGCCGCCGTTGGTGGATACGCCGCCAATGGTACAGGCGGCAATGGCTTCCAGCTCATATCCGAAGCCTGTAGCAGTGGAAGCGCCGCCGGCCTTGGCGCCCAGGAGGAAGCCGGCCAGGCCGTAGAGCGCGCCGGCCAGGGTGTAAATCCGGATGAGGGTGGCCGGAACGTTGACGCCAGCGACTGCTGCCGCGTTTTCATTGCCGCCGATGGCGTACATATACTTGCCGTGCCGGGTCTTATTATACAGCAGCCACATGAAAACGCCGACGACCAGGGCAAAGAGGAACAGGTAGGGAATGACCCCAAAGAGAGAGCCGTTGGCCACAGCCTTGTAGGAGTCCTTCAAGCCTCCCTGGGGATCGTTGCCGGTGTAAATCTGGCAAATGCCGTAGACGATGGTCTGCATGCCCAGGGTGGCTATAAAGGGAGGAACCTTCAGCCAGGCAATGACCATACCGTTGATCATACCGAAGAGGGCCGTAATGGCTACAGCGATCAAGAGACCCACAATGACAGGCAGATCCGGCATGTTGGGGAAGAACCGTGCACCATATCCCACCTCCTGGAGGACTGTAGCAGCCACGCAGGCGCTCAACCCCACCAGACGGCCGGCGGACAGGTCCGTGCCCTTGGTGATGAGACAGCCGGAAACACCGGCAGCGATGATAAACCGGGGCGCGATGTTGATGATCAAATTTTTGCCGTTGTCCAGGGTCCAGAAATTGGGCTTGGAGAAACCGACTGCCAGAACCATAATGGAGATGATGATAATGATGGCGTAGTTGGACAGGAAGTTGCCTACCTCCCGGGCCTGCAGCGCCTTCCGGGCGTGCTCCGGCACGGTGACATTGCCGCTTGTTTGTTGTGTTTTATTTGCCATGTTCCCAGGGCCTCCTCTTATGCAAACTGTGTGGCCAGCTCCAGGATGGACTCCTGGGTGGCTTTTTGACCGTCGATGAAACCGGTGACTCTGCCGTCACACATGACCATCACCCGGTCAGACATGCCGATGAGCTCACTCATTTCCGAAGAGATCATAATGACGCTCTTCCCCTGTGCTGCCAGATCGGCAATAATGCAGTAAATTTCGTATTTGGCGCCCACGTCAATGCCGCGGGTGGGCTCGTCCAGAATGAAGATATCCGGGTCGTTGGCCAGCCAGCGGGCAATGAGCACCTTTTGTTGGTTGCCGCCGGACAGGGACTGAATCTGGGTCTTGCCCGAGGGAGTTTTGATGGACAGCTTGGCCACATTGTCCTTTACCAGCTGGTCCACCTTCCGGTTATTAATGAAAATGCCGGCGCTTAAGTATTTGCTCAGGGAGGAAATGGCCACATTGTCTTCCACGGACAGGACGCCCATGATGCCCGTGGCCCGCCGGTCTTCTGTCAAAAGGCACAGGCCGTTGGAAATGGCATCCCGGGGTTTGTTGATCCGCAACTCCTTGCCTTTGTAGTAGATTTTGCCACTCTGGTGGGCACGGATGCCAAAGAGACCTTCCATCAGCTCGGTGCGCTGGGCGCCTACCAGTCCGCCGACACCCAGGATCTCTCCCTTGCGGAGCTGGAAGCTCACATCCCGGAAGGAGCGGGGATTGATGGAGGTGAAATTCTTGACTTCAAAGACCACTTCGCCGGGGGTGTTGCACCGCGTGGGAAACAGATTGGTCAGCTCCCGGCCCACCATTTTGGTGATGATCATATCGGTGGTCAACTCCTTGGCTGCCCAGGTGCCGATATACTGCCCGTCGCGCATGATGGTGACTTCGTCGGAGATTCTGAGAATCTCATCCATTTTGTGGGAAATGTATACGATGGAGACGCCCTTTGCCCGAAGTTCATCCACGATGGTAAAGAGCGCTTCCACCTCTGCAGCGGTGAGAGAAGAGGTGGGCTCGTCCAGAATCAGGACCTTACAATCTGCGGAAACTGCCTTGGCGATTTCCACCAGCTGCATTTGCGACACGGATAGAGTCTTCAGCTTGGCCCGGGGGTCGTAGTTCAAATGGACCTCCTTCAGGACCTGGGCCGCCTTTTCATACATTTTCTCGTGGTCTACCAGGATGCTCCGCATGGGGTAGCGGCCCACGAAGATGTTCTCTGCCACGCTGCGCTCGGGGATGGGCTGCAGCTCCTGATGCACCATGGCAATGCCTCGCTTCAGAGCGTCCAGGGGATCTTTGATGTGGACCTTTTCGCCCTCGTAGTAAATTTCGCCCTCGTCCATTTTATAAATGCCGAACATGCACTTCATCAGTGTGGACTTTCCTGCGCCGTTCTCTCCCATGAGAGCGTGCACAGTGCCCGGCTTCAGTTTCAACTGTGCGTGATCCAGTGCTTTGACGCCGGGAAAGGATTTGCACACATCACGCATTTCCAAACGGTATTCCGCCATGAAAGGCCCCCCTAAGTACCTAGATTTTTTGCCGCCGGAGCATCGGGGCTGGAATGAGGAGGAGGTGTGTGGGCTTGGAGCACACGCACCTCCTCCAGGTCAGTGAATTAGTTCATGAACTCGTCTACGTTGGTCTGGGTGACCTTCACATAGTCCACATAGTACTGCTTTTCCACAGCCTGGCCATTCAGGAGCATCTCCATGACCTCAATGGCTTTGGCAGCCTGGCTGGCGGCGTCGTTCAGAACGGTGCCGGTCATCTTGCCGGCCTTTACCTGGGTGAGGGCATCGGACAGGGCGTCCACGCCTACCAGATAGATGTCCTGGCCAACTACGCGGTTGGCAGCCTCAATGGCCTGCAGAGCGCCCAGCGCCATGGCATCGTTGTTGCAGAAGACAACTTCTACTTCAGCGCCGTACTTGGTCAGGTCGTTCTGGCAGATTTCCTGACCCTTGTTCTGGTCCCAGTCGCCCCGCTGCAGGTCCAGCTCTTTGACCTCCATGCCAGCGTCAGTGAGAGCCTTTACGGAGTACTGGGTCCGCAGCTGTGCATCGATGTTTTCGGGGTCGCCCTGGATCATGATGTAGGAGATGACGCCGTCACCGTTGATATCGCCCTTGTTGGCGGTTTCCAGGATCAGTTCACCCTGGAAGGTGCCGGACTGAGCGGCGTCGCAGCCCACGTATGCGATCTTGTCCCAGAGCTGCATGATTTCTGCGGTGGGCTCCCGGTTGATGAACACAGTGGGGATGCCAGCGGCCTTTACCTGATTCACAATGGCGTCGGCGGCAGTGGTCATCACGGGGTTAATGATGAGCGCGTCCACACCCTGGCTGATGAAGGTGTTGATCTGCTCGGTTTGCTTGGCCTGGTCGTTGTTGCCGTCTACGATGGTGACATCGTAGCCCTTGGCCTTCAGGGAGTCTTCCAGGTTCTTCCGATAGGTGGTCATAAAGTTGTCGTCAAATTTGTAGATGCAGATGCCGATGCTCTTTTTCTCGGAGTCGCCGCCGGTGGTGCTGCCGGAGCTGTTCTGGCAGGCAGCCAGAGACAGAACCAGAACCAGCGCCATAACCAGGGCCAGGATTTTCTTCATCTTCATTTCAAACGAACCTCCATATGTTTTATAGTTGCGGGTGTTCCGCATGTGTATACTTTACTGGCTTCCTAGATAAAAGTACATAGAAAAACTTACTTGAAAACCAGGGATTTTCTACGCAATCCGTCTTATTGCACAAAACCATAGCACCCATTTTGTGAGTTCTGACCAGAGACGCTGTGGAAGGTAAACCGTAAACCCAGATTTGAAGGAGCACAAAAGTCCGGTTATGGCCGCACCCTTGTCTTCCCCCGGGAAGCCAAAGGTGCGGTCGCGCCAGTGAGAAACAGCAGCATCGTGCGTTGCGTCTTCCGTTTTTTGCAAAGGTCTAATTGCCTATTGACAGAGGCATTTTATAATAACTTGTGGCGCACGCAAATGCGGTTGCTCTGGGACCGGGCAGCGAGTGCAGATTTGTCAATGATGAGTTACAGACTTATGGTCAGAAAGAAGGAACGCTTTGGAGGATGCGGTTCGGGCCGCTTTGACGGAGTTGGGAATGGACACATCCATTGACCATGTGACGGATTTCACACAGATTGCCGCCTACGGAGTCATGGCTACCCCGGCGCTGGTGGTAGACGGAAAAGTGGTGTCTTATGGCAAGGTTCTCAAAAAAGAAGAGGCAAAGGCTGTCACTCAAAGGGTGCGGACAGGCGCTTAAATGGAAAGACTGAAATCCGAGTGGTTGCGCTGAGGATGGGGCTCTGATAAACGATTCTCTCTACTGCCCCAAGGGCAATGCCATCTCAGGTAGTGGAGAACAGCATAGGGTGCCTTCAGGAGGCTGCACCCTACAGATTTCAGACCCATGGATGCGGGGGGAATTGCATTGCGCCCCGATAGTGGCTCTGGGCTACCGGTGGTATACGCCTTCCGCCAGTTCGGCGCTGCCGGGGGTCAGGATCAGGAGGCTTTGGCCGGGGAGGGAGAGAATGGAGCCGGTGTTGGGGTCCTGTAATGCCAGAAAATGGGTGCAGAACAGCTTCCCGTCCACGGCAAACTGGTTCATGGGATCATAGCCGCAGATGCGGAAGGGGCCCGCCCGGTACCGCGGGGTTTGCTCCAGGAATCGGGCTACGGCCTGGTGGTGGGTCCGGTCCTCTTGTTCTGCCAGGGCGGCGGCCTCCTCCAGGGCTTCGGAGGACAAGGGGGGAGGTGGAACGGAGGGAAGTAGACGGTTCAGGAAGGAGAAGAGAGGCTGGCTTTGCCCAGGTAGGGGATGGCGCAGGTCCAATCCGGCCCTCCGGGCGGACAGCAGGGTCAGGGCGCCGGTGTAGTACGCCATGCGCCGGGCGTCCGTCAGCAGGGGGCCGGGTTGCTGCAGCAAGGCCCGGTACCGGTCCAGCTCCCTCTGATATTTCTCCGGGGACAGCGTCCGAAGGGCCTGAAGCCCAACAAATTCGGCGGTACCCTCCACCGTCTCCACCAGGCACTCCTGGAGGCACTCCGGGCGCTCCTGCCGTTGCCGCCGCAGGGCGCAGAAATCGGTTAGGTGCGCCCGGGCGGCTTCCGGCCCGGCGGACGCCGCCTGAGCCAGAAGCCGCCCCTCCTGCAGCCGGGAGGCCAGACTGGGCAAGGGCGCAGGGGAGAGGGCCAGGCGAATGTCCTGGGGAAAGCGGGTTTCCCCGGAGGCCAGTTGATGGGCATGGAACAGCTCATGGACCAGGTAGGAAGCGAGCTGGTCCAGATCCATTTCCTGCTCCAGGTTCCAGATGGCCAGGGGGCTGCCCTGCCACAAGATGGCGGTGTTGCCGCGAAATTCCGGGGGACGGGGGACCAGCTGCCCGCTGAGGCAGGCCAGTTTCTCCTGGTACAAGGCGAAAGACCCGGAGGAAAAGCCGGGCCAGATGGACGGAAAGTCTATACGTTCCAGCCGGTTGGCGACTTCATAATAGGCTGTTTGTAGCATAAAAAAGCCCTCCTTTTCCACCATGGTATCACGGGGAAGGGGAGGGCTGCAATTGGAAAAAGGGGGACTTTTTCAAAAGGAAGGGGCCGGAGCTTGTGAGCGCGGTTCGGATGGAGATCAAATACGGGCCAGCGCGGAGCTGCGGTTTAAAAGGACATAAATCGCAGTGGCCGTGACGAGGCCAAGGGCGCCTTGTACGACGTTGCCCGGGATAGAAGCGGCGGCAGCCAGACCCTTGCCCAGCCACAAGCAGGAATAGCCGAAGTATCCTGCCACCATGACAGCCTCCGCCACGAGGCCGCTTGCCCCTTGAGCCAGCAGGAGCTTGGATGCGGGGCGATTGCGGAGAAAGCGGAAAATCAGCGCGGCGGCCACAGCCATACACAGCTTAATCAGGAAGGTACCCGGGGCATAGTGGGCATATCCGGAAAACAGGTCGGCCAGCATGGAGCCGGTGCCTGCGGCGACCCCGCCGTAGACAGGGCCCAACACCCAGGCGGAGAGCAGCACGGCGCAGTCACCCAGGTTGACGTAGCCCTGCATGGGGGATGGGATCTGAATCACCAGCGTCATGACGGTGCACAGGGCGGCAAAGAGGGCAGCCAGCACCAGCTTGCGGATTTTGACATGAGACATTCATTCTCACTCCTGTTACTTTCTTTCTGCCTTGTATTTTAATGACACCTGGCATGAAAGAAAGGCCCAGTTTGCGAGAATTTTATAAGGCCAGAAGGGACGGTGTTCTACGCCAAGGCTGCAGAATCCGTTCCTGCACGATGTTGGGATCTGATCGTAGGGGCGGACCCATGTGTCCGCCCGTGGTAGGCATTCCGAATTCGCCGAAGACTGGGAGGGAACCGCACGGTGTTTCTGCTGGGAGGACACATGGGCCAGCCCCTGGGAGGAGGTTTCCGCCATATTTTACCATTTTGATGCCCTCTATGGTGCAGGGAGGGTATGATACGGCAACGCTGAAGGGCCGGTCTCTGCACCCCATTGGCATTTTGCCGTCTCTGGGCTCTGTTCGGGGTTGCATTACAGAGCCGTAAGAACCGGCAGAATCAGATCTTTTGGGCCGGACAGGTAGATTCGAACGAGGTTCCGGCGGTGGTCATAGCAGTAGTTCATCCGCACGCCTGCTGGGAGCTGCTCCAGGAGCCGGTCCAGCAGTGCGTTTGCCCCTTGGGCGTCTGTGGCGGGGAAGTCTGCCGTTGTGCAGAGACTGGGAACCTGCTTCCCGGTGTCCTGGAGAAAGCCGGTCCAAATGGCGTTCCGCTTTGCTTCTATGGCCCCTTGCACATAAGGCTCATTCAGAAGCTTTCCCACCTGCTCTGGGGTGAAGGTCCAGGTGTTGCCCTGTAGGGCTCCTTCTAAAAGGCCCATTTTTCGGTAGGTGCGGATGGTCCGGCTGGATAGACCGGTCATTTGCGCAACGTCTTCAATGGTATATGTTTCCCGGTCCATGGGAGCGCCTCCTGCCAGTTTCCGTGTAGAGAAAAATATAAAAAGAAAGGCCGTTCCTTTGTGCAGAACGGCAAAACTGAGCTTTTTGGTTACGAAATATTGACAAAGGGGGGAAAATGTGCTATCATAACTGTCCATGCTGTGGTGGTATGCACTGCCTATCTCCCCATCTTGTAGACACATAGTACCACAGCGGCGGGTTTGTGTCAAGTCCTGGAAAAGGAAAAAGAGGCAACGGGCCCAGACGTATCAATGAAACATACACAATATTCCGGCATTTTGCCGAAAGAAAGGCTGTGATGACGTAAATGGCAATGGTCAAGGATCAGCTGTTTGGCAAGACTATGCGTAAGAGCTATGCCAAATATCAGGAAATCCTGGAAATGCCAAATCTTCTGAAGATCCAGAAGGACTCCTACCAGTGGTTCCTGGACGAGGGCCTACAGGAGGTCTTCCGGGATGTGGGCACGATCACGGACTTCAGCGGGAAGCTGGAGCTGTCCTTCCTGGATTTCTCCATGCGGGATCAGCCCAAGTATACTGTGGAGGAGTGCGTGGAGCGGGATGCCACCTACGCTCGCCCCATCAAGGTTCGGGTGCGCCTGCGCAACACGGAGACCGACGAGATCAAGGAGCAGGAGATCTTCATGGGGGACTTCCCCATTATGACAAACGGCGGCACCTTCGTCATCAACGGCGGCGAGCGTGTTATCGTCTCCCAGATTGTCCGCTCGCCCGGGATGTACTACGGCCACGAGGTGGACAAGGCGGATCAGCACACCTACACCACCACGGTGATTCCCTACCGGGGCGCATGGCTGGAATATGAGACCGACAACCAGGGCGTGTTTTACGTCCGCATCGACAAGAACCGGAAGCTGCCCATTACCTGCCTGATCCGGGCCATGGGTGTGGACACCGACGCCAAGATCAAAGAGCTTTTTGGCGAGGATCCCCTCATCAACGCCACCCTGGAGAAGGACACCTGCAAGACCCGGGAGGAGAGCCTCCTGGAGATTTACCGCCGCCTGCGCCCCGGCGAGCCTCCCACAGTGGAAAATGCCGAGGCCTATATGGACACCCTGTTCTTTGACGCCCGGCGCTATGATGTGTCCAAGGTGGGCCGGTACAAGTTCAACAAGAAGATGGACATCTGGTCCCGGCTGTCCGGGCAGGTCCTGGCGGAGCCCATTGCCGATCCCCTCACCGGTGAGATTCTGGCTATGCCCGGCGAGACCCTCACCCGGGCCCAGGCCAAGGAGCTTTCTGCCCATGGGGTGAACCAGGCCGTTCTGGTCCTGGAGGGGGGACGGACCCTGAAGGTGTTCTCCAACGACATGGTGGACATGTCCCGGTTTGTCTCCTTTGACCCCAAGGAGTACGGCATCAACGAGAAGGTCCGCTTCTCCGTCCTGCGGGAGCTGCTGGATACCGTTCCCGAGGGCGGCTGGGCTGAGGCCATTGCTCAGCGGCGGGACGACCTGATCCCCAAGCATATCATTGCAGATGACATTTTGGCCTCCATCAACTACCTGTGCTGCGTGGCTGCCGGTGTGGGCACCACCGACGACATTGACCACCTGGGCAACCGCCGTCTGCGCTGCGTGGGCGAGCTGCTTCAGAACCAGCTGCGGGTGGGCTTTACCCGCCTGGAGCGGGTGATCCGGGAGCGGATGACCGTCCAGGATCTGGACTCTGTCACCCCCCAGAGCCTCATTAACATCCGGCCTGTGACGGCGGTGATCCGGGAGTTCTTCGGTTCTTCCCCCCTGTCTCAGTTCATGGACCAGAACAACCCCCTGGCGGAGCTCACCCATAAGCGCCGTGTTTCCGCTCTGGGCCCCGGTGGCCTGAGCCGGGAGCGGGCATCCTTTGACGTCCGGGACGTGCACTACAGCCATTACGGCCGGATGTGCCCCATTGAGACGCCGGAAGGTCCCAACATCGGCCTCATCAACTACCTGGCCTCCTTTGCCCAGGTCAACGAGTACGGCTTTGTGGAGGCTCCCTTCCGGAAGGTGGACAAGGAGACGGGCTTCGTCACCGATACGGTACAGTATATGACCGCAGATGTGGAAGACGACTACTATGTGGCCCAGGCCAATGAGCGCCTGGACGAAAACGGCTGCCTGGCCAATGCCCGTATCACTTGCCGCCACCGCAACGAGATTATTGAAGTGGACCGGAACACCATCGATTACATTGATGTGTCTCCCAAGATGATGTGCTCCGTGGCCACAGCCTTCATTCCCTTCCTGCAGAACGACGACGCCAACCGGGCCCTCATGGGCGCCAACATGCAGCGCCAGGCTGTGCCCCTCATGGTGACCGAAGCTCCCATTGTGGCCACGGGCATCGAGCACAAGTGCGCCGTAGACTCCGAGGTCTGCATCAAGGCCAAGGGCGCCGGTGAGGTGACCGCCGTCTCCGCCACGAACATCACCGTGAAGTATGACGACGGTGAAACCGTCACCCACAAGCTCACCAAGTTCACCCGCTCCAACCAGGGCACCTGCGTGAATCAGCGGCCCATCGTGGAGGTGGGCCAGCGGGTGGAGCCGGAGCAGATCATTGCAGACGGTCCGGCCTGCTCCCAGGGGGAAATTGCCCTGGGCAAGAATGTGCTCATCGGCTTCGTCACCTGGGAGGGCTATAATTATGAGGACGCCATTCTCCTGAACGAGCGCTTGGTCCGGGAGGACGTGTTTACCTCCATTCACATTGAAGAGCATGAGACCGAATCCCGGGATACCAAGCTGGGCCCCGAGGAGATCACCCGGGACATCCCCAACGTGGGCGAGGATACGCTGAAGGACCTGGACGAGGACGGCATCATCCGCATCGGCGCGGAGGTTCGCTCCGGCGACTATTTGGTGGGCAAGGTCACCCCCAAGGGAGAGACCGAGCTCACTCCGGAGGAACGGCTCTTGCGGGCCATCTTTGGCGAGAAGGCCAGGGAGGTCCGGGATACCTCTTTGAAGGTTCCCCACGGTGAGAGCGGCATCGTTGTGGACGTGAAGGTCTTTAAGCGGGAAAACGGCGATGAGCTGCCCCCTGGCGTCAACAAAGTGGTCCGGGTCTATGTGGCCCAGAAGCGGAAGATCTCCGTGGGCGACAAGATGGCCGGCCGCCACGGCAACAAGGGCGTGGTGTCCCGGGTTCTGCCGGAAGAGGATATGCCCTTCCTGCCTGACGGCACTCCCCTGGACATTGTGCTGAACCCTCTGGGCGTGCCCTCCCGTATGAACATCGGCCAGGTGCTGGAGGTCCATCTGGGCTATGCTGCCAAGGCCCTGGGCTGGAAGGTCTCCACCCCCATCTTTGACGGCGCCAACGAGAAGGACATCCGGGAGACCCTGAAGCTGGCCGGTCTCCGGGAGGACGGCAAGACGGTCCTCTACGACGGCCGCACCGGCGAACCGTTCGACAACCTGGTTACCGTGGGTTACCCCTACTTCCTGAAGCTCCACCATCTGGTGGACGATAAGATTCACGCCCGGTCCACCGGTCCCTACTCCATGGTGACCCAGCAGCCTCTGGGCGGCAAGGCCCAGTTCGGTGGCCAGCGCTTCGGCGAAATGGAAGTCTGGGCGCTGGAGGCCTATGGCGCAGCCTATACCCTCCAGGAGATTCTCACGGTGAAGTCCGACGACATCACCGGCCGTGTGAAGACCTACGAGGCTATCGTCAAGGGCAACAATGTGCCCAAGCCCGGTGTGCCAGAGTCCTTCAAGGTTCTGGTGAAGGAGCTCCAGTCCCTGTGCCTGGACATCCGGGTGCTGGATGAATCCGGCAACGAGATCGAGCTGAAGGATGAGGACGAGGATGACGAGGTGATCTACTCCACCGAAGACGAGACCTACGTCACCGATGAGCAGGAGGTCTTTGAATCCGGCTATAACGTGGACGAGGACGGACCTGAGGATATTATGGATGTGTTCAGCGATCTGGCAGAGCCGGAAGACGGCCAGCTGGATGGCGACGAATAAGGAGGCGCGATTGTATGGCAAATGCCACCTTTGATGCGATTAAAATTGGAATTGCGTCCCCGGATATGATCCGCCAGTGGTCCTACGGCGAGGTCAAGAAACCGGAGACCATCAATTACCGTACCCTGAAGCCGGAGCGGGACGGCCTGTACTGTGAGCGGATCTTTGGACCCACCAAGGACTGGGAGTGCCACTGCGGCAAGTACAAGAAAATCCGCTACAAGGGCAAGGTCTGTGACCGCTGCGGTGTGGAGGTCACCAAGGCCAAGGTTCGCCGGGAGCGTATGGGCCACATTGAGCTGGCCGCCCCCTGCAGCCACATTTGGTATTTCAAGGGCATTCCCTCCCGGATGGGCCTGATTTTGGATATCAGCCCCAAGGTTTTGGAGAAGGTTCTGTACTTTGCCTCCTATGTGGTCACGGATCCCGGCGATTGCCCCCTGGCCCGGAACCAGATCCTCTCGGAGAAGGAATACCGGGACATGCGGGAGAAATATGAAGATGATTTCAAGGCCGGCATGGGCGCTGAGGCCGTCAAGGAGCTGCTGGAGGCCATCGACCTGGACGAACTGTCCGCCCAGCTCCACAGTGAGCTGAAGGACGCCTCTGCCCAGAAGAAGCTGCGGATTGTGAAGCGGCTGGAGGTGGTGGAGTCTTTCCGCCAGTCCGGCAACAAGCCCAGCTGGATGGTGATGGATGTGCTGCCGGTGATTCCGCCAGACCTGCGGCCCATGGTCCAGCTGGACGGCGGCCGGTTTGCCACCTCGGACCTCAACGACCTGTACCGCCGGGTCATCAACCGGAACAACCGCCTGAAGCGGCTGCTGCAGCTGAACGCCCCGGATATCATCATCCGCAACGAAAAGCGGATGCTCCAGGAGGCGGTGGACGCCCTCATCGACAACGGCCGTCGGGGCCGCCCGGTGACCGGGGCCAACAACCGGGCTCTCAAGTCCCTGTCCGACATGCTCAAGGGCAAGCAGGGCCGGTTCCGTCAGAACCTCCTGGGCAAGCGGGTGGACTACTCTGGCCGTTCCGTCATCGTGGTAGGCCCGGAGCTGAAACTCTATCAGTGCGGCCTGCCGAAGGAGATGGCCATTGAGCTTTTCCGGCCCTTCGTCATGAAGAAGCTGGTCTCCGATGGCCTGGCCAACAACATCAAGTCCGCCAAGAAAATGATCGATAAGGGCAAGACGGAGGTTTGGGACGCTCTGGACGATATCATTAAGGATCGCCCTGTGATGCTGAACCGGGCGCCCACCCTGCACCGGCTGGGCATTCAGGCCTTTGAGCCGGTACTGGTGGAGGGCCGGGCCATTAAGCTCCATCCTCTGTGCTGCACCGCCTTCAACGCCGACTTTGACGGCGACCAGATGGCCGTGCACGTACCCCTGTCCGCTGAGGCCCAGGCTGAGGCCCGGATGCTGATGCTCTCGGCCAACAACCTGCTCCGGCCTCAGGACGGCCAGCCTGTTACCGTCCCCACCCAGGATATGATTCTGGGCGCTTACTACCTCACCTATATCCGCCTGGGCAAGGCGGAGCGGGGCGCAGAAGAGGTTTATGTGGTGGACGCCGGGGACACTGGCCTGCCCCAGGGGCAGATGGTGGACGCCGACGAATTTCTGGCTGCCAATAAGGCCGCTAAGGCGGAAGGGAAGGCGGAGGCCTCCTTCCTGCCGAAGCACAGCTACTCCAGTGTGGAAGAGGCCATTGTGGCCTACGGCGATGGGGATGTGGGCCTGCACGCACCCATCCGCGTCCGCTACGGCAAGGAGATAGACGGGAAAATGGAGTACCGCCTCATCAATGCCACTGTGGGCCGCCTCATCTTCAACGAGCCCATTCCCCAGGACCTGGGTTTTGTCGATCGCTCTGTGCCGGGTCAGGAGTTCGGCCTGGAGGTGGACTTCCTGGTGGGCAAGAAGCAGCTGGGCAAGATCATCGACCGGTGCATCCGCAAGCATGGCTTCACCATCGCCACGGAGATGCTGGACCGGGTGAAGGCTCTGGGTTACAAATACTCCACCAAGGGCGCCATTTCCGTGTCCATTGCGGATATGAACATCCCCAAGGCCAAGTACACCCTCATCAAGCAGGCCGAGCAGCAGGTGGCTCAGATTGACCAGTACTTCAAGTGGGGCTATATCACCAACGACGAGCGCTACCGCCTGGTGGTGGAGCAGTGGGAGCAGACCACCAAGGAGGTCACCGACGCCCTGCAGGGGAACCTAGATCAGTACAACACCATCTATATGATGGCCGACTCCGGCGCCCGTGGCTCCATGAACCAGATCCGCCAGCTGGCCGGTATGCGTGGCCTTATGGCGGACACCTCGGGCCGTACCATTGAGATTCCGGTAAAAGCCAACTTCCGGGAGGGCCTGTCCGTTCTGGAGTACTTTATCTCCTCCAGAGGCGCCCGGAAGGGCCTGACCGATACGGCTCTGCGTACTGCCGACTCCGGCTACCTGACCCGGCGTCTGGTGGACGTATCCCAGGATATGATCGTCCGCATCCACGACTGCGGCACCACCCACGGCATTTGGGTGGGGGAAGTGGTGGAGAAGGGTCACGTCATCGACACCTTCGGCAACCGCATCCGGGGCCGGTATCCGGTGCACGACATTGTGGACCCGGAGACCGGGGAGCTGTTGCATCCCAAGACCAAGCTCATGATGCCTGAGGATGCCGATCTCTTTGAAAAGCACGGTATCCACAGGGTGTATATCCGCACCCCCCTGGGCTGCCAGGCCAGAAGCGGCCTGTGCGCCGTGTGCTACGGCATGAACCTGGCTACCTCTGAAGAGGTCAACCTGGGCGAAGCGGTAGGCATCATTGCCGCCCAGTCCATCGGCGAGCCGGGTACCCAGCTGACCATGCGGACCTTCCACTCCGGCGGCATTGCTGGTGACGATATTACCCAGGGTCTTCCCCGTGTTGAGGAGCTGTTTGAGGCCCGCCGTCCTAAGAAGATGGCCCAAATTGCCGAGATTTCCGGCTCGGTCTCCATTGACGAGACCCACCGCACCGCCCTTCGGGCCATTACCATTACCGCGGACGACGGCGAGACCAAGGTTTACCAGGTGCCCTATTCCATCGGCCTGAAGGTGGAAAACGGCAAGCGGGCAGAGAAGGGCCAGCCCATCACCGATGGCGCCCTGTATCCCCAGGACGTGCTCCGGATATCCGGTGTGGAGGCAGTCCAGGATTACCTGGTTCAAAGCGTCCAGGCGGTGTACCGCCAGCAGGGCGTGGACATCAACGACAAGCACATTGAGGTCATCATCCGTCAGATGATGCGGAAGGTGAAGATTGAAGATCCCGGCGATACGGACCTTCTGGTGGGTACCACGGTGGATTCCTTCGAATTTGAGGATGCCAACGCCGCCATTCAGGCCCGGATTGACGCGGGGGAGGAGGATTTGCGCCTGGCCCAGTGCTCTATGGTGCTGCTGGGTATCACCAAGGCCTCGCTGGCTACGGATTCCTTCCTGTCCGCCGCCTCCTTCCAGGAGACCACCAAGGTTCTCACCGACGCCGCCATCAAGGGCAAGGTGGACCATCTCATTGGCCTGAAGGAGAACGTCATCATCGGCAAGCTGATCCCCGCCGGTGCCGGCCTCATTGCCTACCGGGATTTTGAGGAGGGGATTACGCCGGAATCTACGGTGTCAGAGGGTTATCTGAACAGCGAGCTGGCGTAAAAGCCGGCCTGCCGTTGGATCTGTGATATGTGCCGCCTCCAGGTGAAGCTTCCTTCGCCTGGAGGCGGTTGCCTGACTTCATGCTGCAAAAATTTTTGCCTGTACTGGTATGAATTCCCGGCAGACGGGAAAACTAATCTGGCAAAACCGAGAAAATTCCCGGTAAAATTTGTTGACTTTTCCGGATAATTGAGTATAATAGACTCTCGTATGGACATTCTGAATGAGACAGCCCCAGAGGTACCGCCTTCGCTTTGGGAGCTGAGAACGGAGCAGAAGGTTGTCGGCGTCAAACAGCTGAAAAAGGCGCTCCGGGAGGGCCGCGCCCAGCGGGTCTTCCTGGCGGAAAACGCCGACCCCCATCTGACCGCCTCCGTTGTCCAGCTCTGCAGCCAGTGCCAGGTACCGTGTACCTGGGTCTCCACCATGGAAGACTTGGGCAGAGCCTGCGGCATTCACGTAGGCGCGGCGGCAGCAGCCGTCATCACCCCCGGCACCTGATCCTTCCGGGTTTTCCCGAGGATATAAAATCCGCCCCATGGCGAGAACGAAAGAAAGGAGAAACCAATGCCTACTTTTAACCAGCTCGTGAGAAAGGGCAGACAGCAGGCTACCTACAAGTCTACTTCTCCCGCTCTGCAGAAGGGTCTGAACACCCTGCAGAACAAGACCACCGACCTGTCTTCCCCCCAGAAGAGAGGTGTCTGCACCGCCGTCAGAACCACCACCCCCAAGAAGCCGAACTCCGCTCTGCGGAAGATCGCCCGTGTGCGTCTGACCAACGGTTATGAGGTCTCTGCGTATATCCCCGGTGTGGGCCACAACCTGCAGGAGCACTCTGTGGTGCTGATCCGCGGCGGCCGTGTCAAGGACCTGCCCGGCGTCCGTTACCACATCATCCGCGGCACTCTGGATACCCAGGGCGTGCAGAACCGGAAGCAGTCCCGGTCCAAGTACGGCGCCAAGCGGCCCAAGGCAGCGAAGAAGTAAGTTTTCTCTGCCCTCAGTTTGATTGCTACTCCACGCCTGTCGCAAGGCAATGCCTTGCCATGACGTTTTTTATAGATGAACCTGTAAAAAATCTCTTGGCAGGCACCAACAGAAGCACACTTCTGAAGTACCTATGAAATCATCTTTATATGAAGGAGGGAAGCGAAGTGCCCAGAAGAGGTAACGTCCCGAAGAGAGAGATTCTCCCGGACCCCATTTACAATTCCGTTCTGGTTACAAAGCTCGTCAACAGCATCATGCTGGACGGCAAGAAGGGCGTAGCCCAGAAGGTCGTCTATGGTGCGTTTGAAATTGTCGAGGAAAAGCTCGGCAAAAACGGACTGGAAGTCTTCCAGCAGGCCATGGAAAATGTCATGCCTGCTGTGGAGGTCAAGTCCCGCCGCGTGGGCGGCGCCACCTACCAGGTGCCCATCGAAGTCCGCCCCGCCCGGCGCCAGACCATGGGTCTGCGCTGGATCACCGCTTACAGCCGTAAGCGGAGCGAAGGCACCATGAGAGAGCGGCTGGCCGCTGAAATCATGGACGCTTACAACAATACCGGCGCATCTGTGAAGAAGCGCGAGGATACCCATAAAATGGCGGAGGCCAACAAGGCATTCTCCCACTTCCGCTGGTAACAAAGGAGTTCCCCCATGCCAAGACAGTACTCGCTTGAAAATACTAGAAATATCGGCATCATGGCGCACATTGACGCCGGCAAGACCACAACCACCGAGCGCATCCTGTTCTATACCGGCCGGACCTATAAAATCGGCGAAACCCATGATGGGTCGGCTACTATGGACTGGATGGCCCAGGAGCAGGAGCGGGGCATCACCATTACCTCCGCTGCTACCACCTGCTTCTGGAAGGGCTGCCGGATTAACATCATTGATACCCCGGGTCACGTGGACTTCACCGTGGAGGTGGAGCGGTCCCTGCGTGTCCTGGACGGTTCCGTGACGGTTCTGTGCGCCAAGGGTGGTGTCGAGCCGCAGACCGAGACCGTGTGGCGTCAGGCCGACGAGTACAAGGTTCCCCGGATGGTGTACGTCAATAAGATGGACATCATGGGTGCAAACTTCTACCGCGTGCTGGATATGATGCACGACCGGCTGAAGTGCAATGCGGTTCCCATTCAACTTCCCATCGGCGCGGAGGCTGATTTCAAGGGCGTGATTGACCTCTTGAAGATGAAGGCCTACGTGTTCTACGATGAGCTGGGTAAGGACATGCGGGAGGAAGAGATTCCTGCCGGTATGGAGGACCTGGTGAGCGAATACCGGGAGAAGCTGATGGAAGCCGTGTCCGAGGTGGACGACGAAATCATGGAGCTGTACCTGGCCGGTGAAGAGATTCCCATGGACCGGGTCAAAGCAGCCATTCGGAAGGCCACCATTGACAACACCATGGTTCCTGTCACCTGTGGCTCCTCTTACAAGAACAAGGGCGTTCAGGAAATGCTGGACGCAGTGGTGGACTATATGCCCTCTCCCTTGGATAAAAAGGGCGTCAAGGGCATCAACCCCGAAACCGACGAGGAGGACTTCCGTCCTGCCTCGGACGATGCTCCCTTCTCCGCTTTGGCCTTTAAGATTTCCACAGATCCCTTCGTGGGTAAGCTGTGTTTCTTCCGGGTATACTCCGGCACTCTGGCCAAGGGCACGACCGTGATGAACTCCACCAAGCACGCCAGAGAGCGTCTGGGCCGGATTCTGCAAATGCACGCCAATCACCGGGAGGACATCGACATGGTGTACTCCGGCGACATCGCTGCAGCTGTGGGTGTCAAGAACACCACCACTGGCGACACCTTCTGCGATGAGAACCACCCCATTATCCTGGAGTCCATGGTCTTCCCCGAGCCTGTGATCCGGGTGGCCATTGAGCCGAAGACCAAGGCCGGCCAAGAGAAGATGGGCATTGCCCTGGCCAAGCTGGCTGAGGAAGATCCCACCTTTAAGACCTACACCGATGAGGAAACCGGGCAGACCATCATCGCCGGTATGGGCGAGCTGCATCTGGAGATCATCGTGGATCGGCTCCTCCGGGAGTTTAAGGTGGAGGCCAATGTAGGCGCTCCCCAGGTTGCCTATAAGGAGACCATCCGCAAGGCAGTGGATCAGGACACCAAGTATGCCCGCCAGTCTGGCGGTAAGGGCCAATATGGTCACGTTAAAATCCATGTGGAGCCCAATGAGCCCGGCAAGGGCTATGAGTTCATCAACAGCGTGGTGGGTGGCGCCATTCCCAAGGAGTATATTCCTGCGGTGGATGCCGGTATCCAAGGCGCGATGCAGGCCGGCGTCATGGCTGGCTTCCCTGTGGTGGATGTGAAGGTCACCTTGTTTGACGGTTCCTTCCATGAGGTGGACTCCTCTGAAATGGCCTTTAAGATTGCCGGCTCCATGGCCTTTAAGGAGGCCTGCCGGAAGGCAAATCCCGCTATTTTGGAGCCCATTATGAAGGTCGCCGTGGTAGTGCCCGACGACTATATGGGCGATGTCATTGGCGATATCTCCGCCCGCCGGGGTAGCATCCTGGGTATGATCCCCCGCAATGGGGCCACCCAGATTGACGCCAACGTGCCTCTGGCTGAGATGTTCGGTTACGCCACCGACCTCAGAAGCAAGACGCAGGGCCGCGGCCAGTACTCCATGGAGCCCAGCCACTACGAGGAGCTGCCCAAGTCCAAGAGCGAGGAGATCGTCTCCAAGCGGGCCCGCGGATAAATTTTTCTTGCCTTTCTGCCAAATCTGTAGTAGGATAGAGGCAGTTCGGGCTGTAACATGTCACTTATTTTATTTCATCTACCAGAAATAGTAACAGGAGGACTTTTCAATGGCTAAGCAGAAATTTGAAAGAACCAAGCCCCATGTCAACATTGGCACCATTGGCCACGTTGACCACGGCAAGACTACCCTGACCGCTGCCATCACCAAGTACCTGGCCTTCTCCGGCAAGGCCAAGTTCGAGGCCTATGACTCCATCGATAAGGCTCCCGAGGAGAAGGCGCGTGGTATCACGATTAACACCGCTCACGTGGAGTACGAGACCGATAAGCGGCACTATGCCCATGTGGACTGCCCGGGTCACGCCGACTATATCAAGAACATGATCACCGGCGCTGCACAGATGGACGGCGCTATCCTGGTAATCGCTGCTTCCGACGGCCCCATGGCTCAGACCAAAGAGCACCTGCTCCTGGCCCGTCAGGTGGGCGTGCCCGCTATCGTTGTGTTCCTGAACAAGTGCGACCAGGTGGACGACGAGGAGCTGCTGGAGCTGGTTGAGATGGAAGTCCGCGAGACTCTGGATTACTACGAGTTCCCCGGCGACGAAATCCCCATCATCAAGGGCTCCGCTCTGAACGCTCTGGTGTCCGACTCCACCGATCCCGCCGCTCCCGAGTATGCCTGCATCAAGGAGCTCATGGACGCCGTGGATAACTATATCCCCACTCCCGACCGGAAGGCCGATCAGCCCTTCCTGATGCCTGTGGAAGACGTCTTCACCATCTCCGGCCGTGGCACCGTGGCTACCGGCCGTGTGGAGCGTGGCGTTGTGAAGAAGAACGAGCCTGTAGAAATCGTTGGTCTGCGTGAAGACAAGCTGAACACCGTCGTCACCGACATCGAAATGTTCCACAAGCTGCTGGACTACGCAGAAGCCGGCGACAACATCGGCGCTCTGCTGCGTGGCATCGACAAGAAGAGCATTGAGCGTGGCCAGGTTTTGGCGAAGCCCAACTCCATCCATCCTCTGACCAAGTTCAAGGGCCAGGTTTACGTCCTGTCCAAGGAAGAAGGCGGCCGTCACACTCCCTTCTTCAACAACTACCGTCCCCAGTTCTACTTCCGGACCACCGACGTGACCGGCATCATCTCTCTGCCTGAGGGCGTTGAGATGTGCATGCCCGGCGATAACGTGGTGATGTCTGTAGAACTGATTACCCCCATCGCCATCGAGAAGGGCCTCCGCTTCGCTATCCGCGAGGGCGGCCGTACCGTTGGCTCCGGTGTTGTCACCGAGATCGACTAATTCATAGCCCGAACTTCAGCATCCCAGCAGATTTTCTGCTGGGATGCTTTGCAATTATGCTTGACAGGAAAACGGTCATTAGGAGGCGAAAGGATGAAGACAGAAATGCGAAAATTATCTTCTGAGATTGCATTTTTCTTTCCCGGCTTACCCATGATGGTTTCCACTGGGGCTGTTCAGTCAGGAGGTACATCCAGCGGAATAGAATGCGGAGCGTTTGATGTGTGCAATCATTTTTCTTTCTCAGGTTCAGCATGTTGATCTTGTGGATTTCTCTCCCAGGCCGATGGGGGGCAGTCTCTGTACCGCCCGGCAGCGGGGACCCTGGAGGAAATTTGCGGTATGTCCGGCCTGGATCTGACGGGTGCATATTTAAAGGGCGTTAGCCTCTGCCATTTTGTAGAAGGCGACGGCTATTACCAGAGGAATTTGACAGACTGCACGGAGCAAAGGTGGATGGACGCCCAGCTGCCCAACAGTACGGCCCCCATTTTGAATGACGAATACGTTGTGGAATCCAACCTGTTTGGGGGCCATGATCCGGAGGCGCCTGCCGTGACGCTGTATGCCGGCGCATCCTGGCGGGAGGTTCTGTGGCCCGATATGGCAGAGCTGGGGGAGGATTCGGTTTTTTATCCTGTGGCGCTGTGCGCCGATCGGATTTTTTTCTGCTTCCAGTGTGACGCCGGGGCACCGGTGCAGCTCTACGATGTGTCCTTGGCAGAGCAGCGCCCAGCCCTGACCTCCCGCGCGGCCTTTGCTGGTGAAGCGGAAATGGAATCATTTTGAGGCCTGAATGAACGGGGGCTTTGAGATAGCCCCTGCGGGCATAGTCGCATTTGTGACTGAGATGCATGAATTCGTAGCCCAAACACACACCCTGGTAGAGACTCCTCTACCGGGGTTTTCTTTTTTGCATTCGGATAAAGCCAAGCCCACTGTGCATAGGATATCCACCGGCGGACCTGACAGGGGGCATGGATGGTTGCTTAAGGTTGTCAAAAAATTCAGATTGTGGTTGACGTGGTACTTTTGACCTGCTATACTTGAAGCACATTAAATCGAGCATAGAGCGCGTGGAAATCAATGCAGCGTAATGCTTGACTTTTGGGTTGTTGTGCCGCCTGCTTCTTGCTTGCGGCGTGATAATAAAAATATTTTGAGGAGGTACCAAACTATGAGAAGGCAAATGAGGAAAGTCTTTGCTTTGGTCCTTTGTGCCGCGCTGGCCCTGTGCATGGCCGGGCCAGCTGGGGCGCAAGCTTCCACACATCCGGTGGGGGAACGCCCAGGCACGGAACATTGCGTGTACGCCAAAGCCAATGAGACTACGTTTGTCCCTGCTGGATATACATATATCTATCAGGGGGAAGGGGGAAAACAATTTACCCGGGTTGCCAGCTATGACATGTATGTTACAGGGCGCATTCTCTCCGCTGCTGAGGCCAAGGAACTGGCTGCGCTCTCAGACAGTGACGCCGGATATCTCACCACAGAAGACGGCTCCGCTGTGACCTGCCAGGAATTTGACGCCAAAGAGGCCGCTGCTTATTCCCAGGCTGTTCAGGAAATTTTAAGCGGCGTCCAGGTAGAAGATGGTCAGAAGCTCAGCCTCTTGGCGGAACCCTATGCGCCTTCTGCTATGGTCAGAGTGATGATTACCTTTGAGGCAGACGCCGTCAGTCAGATGGACACCATGCAGGTACATTTGGGCCAGGAACTGGGAGCGGCGGAACGCAACGCCATGCAGGCTGTGAAAAAGCAGCAGCAGGTGATGGCGCAATCCATCGGCCGGAAGCTGGGATATGACATTCAGGTTTCCGAGAACTTCACACTTCTGACCAACGCCGTTTCTGCCACCGTGAAGTACGCAGATCTGGCGGCTATCAACCGAATGGATGGTGTGAAAAAGGCATTCCTGATGCCCAGCTATGCCATTCCCGAGATTCATGCAACAACGGTAAGCGGTGGGATTTCTCCCAATTTGAAGTACACCGCCCCCCTCATGGGGGCAACTGGAGCCTGGAACCTGGGGTACGCGGGACAGGGTATGAGCGTAGCCATCATCGACACAGGCCTGTGCTTCGAGAACTCTTCCTTTACCATTGAACCCAAGGATCAGAGCCTGGTTGCCTTGGACAAAGCTGCCATTGGGGACCTTCTGGCCGCCAATGTGCTGCATGCAGAGACCCTGACGGAAGGGTTGACGGCAGATCAGGTGTATTACAGCAGCAAGATTCCCTATGGCTACAACTATGGCGATGGGGAGGCCAATTTTGGCTCCGATGACGAGACCATGTTTGGCCACGGCACCCACGTGGCCGGAATTGTAGCCGGCAATCTAGTGGATGAGGCCAAGGAAGAGTTCCAGATGGACTCCATGGGCATTGCCCCGGAGGCGCAGCTGGTGGTGATGAAGGTCTTTGACAACAACGGCAACTGCTATCTGGATTATCTGGTGTCTGCCATGGAAGACGCCATCCTTCTGGGTGTGGACTGCGCCAACCTCTCCCTGGGCTCGTCCTGTGGCCCTGTGTACTACGAAGGGGTGACAGAGGTATATGATGCTGCTTACGCGGCCGGCATCAATGTGGTGGTCTCCGCTGGCAATGACGCTTCCACGGCTTATAACAGCTACTGGGGCGGCGATATGGTGGAATCCAGCTCTGTCTCCACCGGTACCTTGGGCATGCCGGGTACCTTTGACTCGGTCCTGACGGTAGCCAGTGCAGAAAACAGTCATGAAATTTGCTTCCAGGGGAACTCGATCAGCTGGTACAATCCTCGCTTTGATATGCGGCAGTTTTTGAGCTACACGGAGTATGAGGATGTGCCAGAGGGAATGGGATTCCGGGACAGACTGGTTTCTCAGGTGCTGCTGTTTACGGATTCTTTGGAGGAGGCCCAGGGGAAGCTGGTGTTTGTCCCCTTTGAGGGCGGCAATGCCGACAGCATCGTCTCTGCGGCAGCGGCGGCAAAGGCCGCAGGAGTCCTGCTCTATGATCCGACTCCCACGGATGGGGAAGAATATCACTATGAATTGACCCAATTTGATGTACCCGTAGCATCGACCGACCAGGAGCAATATCAGTGGATGCTGCAACAGGACCCGGAGGGGGACCTGCTGCGGGTGGACGATCTCTGGAATCCCTCAGCCGCTGCCGGTGAGATGTCCAGCTTCTCCTCTTGGGGTCCCACCGACGGTCTCACTCTGAAGCCTGAGATCACCGGCATTGGCGGCAATGTGTTTTCTGCGTATTATGGGGACTATTTCGCAGTGGCCTCTGGTACCTCCATGTCTTCTCCGGCGGTTGCTGCCACGGCGGCACTGGTGAAGCAGTATCTGAAGACTACGGACATGGACGAGGACCAGCTGGCACATGCAGTTAACTGCCTGCTGATGAGTACTGCGACTCCCATCCTGGATGAAGCCCACGGGGTGTATTATCCGGTCCGCCGCCAGGGCGCAGGGTTAGCCAATGCGGCGGCAGCCATTGCTTCTCAGGCTTATATTCAGGTGAAAGACACCAACAAAGCCAAGCTGGAGCTGGGGGATGATCCGGATCGCACTGGTACCTATTCCATGACCTTCCAAGTGGTGAACTTCTCGGATACCCAAAAGACCTACACCCTGGATACCACCGTCCTGGGCCAGGTGGCCCAAGGTGGGCAGATCAAACAGAATCAGGTAACGTATCTGGTATCCAGCCATGCCAGGGAGCTGGATGCCCAGGTGGTCAGCAATGCCCAGAATGGTCAGGTTACGGTACCGGCCAACGCAACTGCCGATGTCACAGTGACGGTGACCCTGTCGGATGCTGACCGGGCGTATATCGATGAGCGGTTCCCCTATGGCTCCTACGTGGAGGGGTTTGTGCAGCTGCTGAGCGACAGCACGCCCAATCTGAGTGTTCCGTTCCTGGCCTTCTACGGCGACTTTGGCGAGGGGCCGGTCCTGGAAGAGGGGACCTATGACACACTCCTGGGCGGCGAGCATGCGTACACCACCGCCGACCAGTTCCACAATGCCATCTGGACGTCTGTGCCCGCCTATTCCACAGAGGAGCTGGCTGGCTTTACCCAGGAACACTATTTGGGAGACAGTAGAGACCGGGGCAATGAGAAGGTGCCGGTTGGCGATCTGCCGGATCTTCCGAAGATGGGATATATGCCCTTCTACTCGGAGAATGCCGGTATTTCTCCCAATGGCGATGGCGTCATGGACGATCTGAATTTGGGCCTGGGCCTGAAGCGAAACGCCAAGGCCATTCACTACACAGTGACCGACCTGTCCACGGGCAAGGTGCTGATGGACCAGACCACGGAATTTGTATCGAAGACCTATTACAGCGATACCTACAGTACTGTGGTATACGGCGGAGCCTTTGCGGAAGACGCCCTGTCTCTGGAGTGGCTGTATCCGCTCGTGGAGCTGGACTGGGACGAGGACGGCGTGACGGATTATACGTACTATGATACCGGCAATTGCCTGCTGGAGGAGAATACCTGGGTTTCCATCCAGGCCCGGGTCATTCCGGAATATGAATCCGCAACGGCAAATGCCAACGATACGGTTACATTCACGCTGTACATTGACACATCTGCGCCTGTGAGTCCGGAGAGCTTCATCTTTACAGACCGCAACATCATGGCTGACGAGTTCGGAGGAGAAGAATACGACGGCATGTACCATGTGGTCACGAAGATGAATGAGTACTGGTTTATGGACTACGAAATGAGCATCAGCCTGGATTATGACGAGGAGTCTGGAAAATGGATGGGCATGATCTTCACCAGTACCTATGCGTCTAACACGCCGGCTAAGGGCGAGCTTGGCATCGGGGACAGTGGGTTCTATCCCTTTAACGAAAATTCCAAGTTTATGTATCTGGGCTATGACTATGCAGGCAATGTCTCGGCGTATGAGATCCAGGGTGGTGAATATCTCCTGGATTGGGTTGATCTGAAGCCGGATACGGTATTCCTGCGGCCTGGGGATACGATGACCGTGGAAAATGTAGCGGAGCATCCCTTCGGTGTGGAAGCGTCCTGGTTGCTTTCCGATGACACGGTGGCAGAGATTGTGGAATCCGACAGCAGCTCTTGCGTGATCCGCGGCCTGAAGCCAGGAGAAGTGCAGGTTTGCGCCGGTTTCAACGATTACCGGAAGGCCGTCACCGTCACAGTAATTGATCCGGACGTGGTTGGCCGTTACACCGACATTGGCAATCATTGGGCCAGGGACAGTATGGAAGCAGCTTTGACTCTGGGCTTCTTCCGGGGCACCAGCGCCACCACCTTCAGCCCCGAGAAGACACTGACCCGGGCGGAAATGGTGACCGTTCTGCACCGAATGGCAGGTACACCGGAAGTGGAGGCGGAGAATCCCTTCCGGGATGTTGCCCCTGACCGGTGGTATACCGATGCAATCACGTGGGCAGCCGCCAACGGAATTGTCCAGGGGAAAACAGCTGACCGCTTTGATCCCAACGCGCCGGTGACTCGGGAGCAAATTGCCTCTATTTTGTACCGTTATGCCACTTACCTGGGCATGGATGTTTCTGCACGGAGTGAGCTGAGCGGCTATGGCGATGCTGGAAAAATTAGCAATTATGCCAAAGAGGCCATGTCTTGGGCAGTGGCCACCGGTCTCATCCGCGGGATCACCGGCACAGTTTTGTCCCCCGGCGGCTCCGCCACCCGGGCCCAGGCGGCCACCTTGGCCATTCGGTTCCGGGGTCTGTAAACTGAATTTCTCTCAATCATTCACCTAGCAGCAGGGGCCTGTCACAAAATGCAAATTTTGCGGCAGGCCCCGCTTCATGGATTTGCCGTGACTGGATGGCAGGGCAGCAGCATTTCCTTTTTCCGTCCTGCCGCGCCGGACTGGATGGATATGGGACTTCAAATTTTCCCCCATTTCTGCTATAATCAGATAAAAAGAGGCAAACGCCGTCAGGGGGAATCGATATGTCCATTGATGTGTTGCAGGAAAAAATCCGCGTCCTCAAAAATCCCACCATGGTAGGGCTGGACCCAACGCCGGAGGTGGTGCCCGGGTATCTGCTGGAGGAGGCCCGGCGGGAGCTGGGTGTGACGCCGGCTGCTGCCGCTGCGGCTTACAGCCGGTTTTGCCGGGAGCTGCTGGAGGGCCTGCGGGATGTAGTGCCTGCGGTGAAGGTGCAGAGCGCCTGCTTTGACGCCTTGGGCAGTTCCGGGGTGGCAGCGATGCAGGAGGTTTTGGGCTTCGCCCGGGAACTGGGGTATTATGTGTTGCTGGACAGTATGCGGGGCGACGTGCCCGGGACGGCGGAGCTTTGCGCCCGGGCAGCCTTTGGCACGGTGGAGGAGGCGGGGCCGGGGTATCAGCCCTATCCCTGTGACGCTGTGACCATCAACGGCTATTTGGGCGGCGACAGCGTCAAGCCCTTCCTGCCCTATTGTCGGGACGGGGGGAAGAGCCTGTTTGTTCTGGTCAAGACCTCCAACCGCTCCTCGGTGGAGGTCCAGGATTTACTCACCGGGGGCCGCCTGGTGCACACCGCCATGGCAGATTTGGTGAATCGGTGGGGTGGGGAGCTCTATGGGGCCTGCGGCTATTCCCAGGTGGCGGCTGTGGTGGGCGCGCCCTATCCGGAGCTTCTGAAAAGTCTGCGTGCCAAGTATGACCGGATGTTTTTCCTGGTTCCGGGTTACGGAGCCCAGGGAGGTACGGCCAAAAACGTCCAGTATGCCTTTGACCGCTTTGGCCACGGGGCAATTGTCTGTGCGGCCCGGAGCCTCCTGAGCGCCTGGAAAAAGACCGGAGGCGATGGGCGGGACTATGTGTCCTGCGCCCGGCAGGCGGCGGAGAAGATGAGAAAGGATCTGGGGAAATATATTATCGTAATGTGAGGGATTCTATGACGACCATATATCTGGTGCGCCATGGGGAAGCGGAGGGGAACGCCTTCCGGCGCATTCATGGCCAATATGACAGCATGTTGACACCCACTGGCTTCCGGCAGGTGGAGGCCCTGGCACGGCGGTTCCGGGAGATTCCGGTGGACGCCTGCTTTGCCAGCGACCTGACCCGGACCAGCCTCACTGCCCGGGCGGTGTATGTTCCCCAGAAGCTGCCCCTGTATCGGGATCCTGCCTTTCGGGAAATCCGCCTGGGCCGGTGGGAGGACCTGCCCTTCGGCTATTTGGAGCGGTTTGAGTCAGAGGCCATAACCTGCTTCCGGAAGGACCCGGTCTCCTGGCACATAGAGGGCGGGGAGCGGTTTGCAGAGTACACCGGGCGGTTTATCCGGGGCATGCAAGCCGCTGCGGCCCGATTCCCGGGGAAGACCATCGCCATTTTCTGCCACAGCGCCGTTCTGCGGGGAGTGCTCATGGAGCTGTTTTTTCGCCGGGATGCCAGCCAGGTTCCCTACTGTGACAATACGGCGGTGTCCAAGCTGCTTTGGGACGGGCAAACCTTTACTTATGAATTTCTGAATGACAGCAGCCACCTGCCGGAGGGCTTGAGCGCCCATCGGGAACCAGGGAAGAGCCGCAATCTGTGGTACCGCCCCCTGGAAGGGACATTGCCCCAGGGCCTGCCCCAGCCGCCGGAATATAGCCGCTCCTTTTTGGCCATCCTGGATGGGGATGGGGTAGGCCTTGTGAGCCTGGACCGGGAGAGGGGGCGAATCGCCAGACTCTACCTGTTGGAATCCTGCCGGGACATGGGGTTGGAGGACCAGCTTCTGGGCCAGGCGGTCAGCTGCCTGCGCAGATGGGGACACCGCACCCTGAGCATCTGGCGGACAGACGCAGAGCCGGATGGGCTGCTGGACCGGTATGGGTTCCAGAAAGTGGAAGACAGCTGGACGTACAACCTGGACCCATATGTTTATCATTGGGAGGAAGCCGGGCAGGCAGTTCTGTAAAAAACGGTCGGGGCCGGTGTGCACCCTTTGCCGAGATTGACACGGCAGAGAGGCTCCGTCCCCGACTGGCTGCACATTTGAAATGCTGCGGTTACCGATTGGCCCCCGGTGATTGTCCGGTTATGGCGGAGCCCGTTCCATCGGTGGCGCCGCTGTTTCCGGTTTCGCCGGTAGCGCTGTTGCTTCCGGTTTCGTCAGAGTTACCGCCGTTTCCGGTGGCGCCGGTGCTTTCCCCTGTGGCTTGGCTGGGATTTTGACTCTCCCCCATGGTGGGCAGGGTGGCTACGCTGGTGCCGTTGGTGCCGTCCACGACGCCGTCATTCCGACCGGAGACATTGCCATTGTCACAGCCGGTGAGGAGCAGGGCAGTCAGGACCAGAGCTGTGGCTACAATCCATGCTTTTTTCACAGAATTTCCTCCTTTCCGTTCTGACTGGGGTAGTATTTGCAGATTTCGAAGCTTTCATACGGGAGCCGGGGGGAAATCCGTGACAGATTGGGGCGCATTTTGCCGAAGGAGCCTATGGAAAAGCCGGTTCCCTGGAGATCTGCTGGAACAAAAATGGGAGACTGCGGAAAAGGGCTGTAATTTTACCGGGAAAAATCGGAATCTGGGTTGCTATTTCGAACGGAACCTTGTATAATGGAACCGTTGAAAAAAAGAGAAGGAGACTGGCAATGAAGAAAGTTTCGGTCAAAAAAGGAGCCGCCTGCATGGCATGTCTGGAGTGTGTCCGGGCTTGTTCCCAGGCCTTCTACAAGGAGTTTCATCAGGACAAGGCATGCATCCAGGTGGTGGAGAAGAACGGGGCTCCGAAGCCTCTGACCTGCATCCAGTGCGGCAAGTGCGCCAAAGCCTGTGAGGCTGGCGCCATTACCCAGAATCCCAAGACGGGTGTGTACATGATCAACAAAAAGCTCTGCACGGGCTGCGGAAAATGCGCGGAGGTCTGCCCCTTCCATGTCATCGTTCCTCCTGCTGTTTCCGGCGGCACGGCAAGCAAGTGCATTGCCTGTGGCATCTGCGTGAAGAGCTGCCCCATGGAGATTCTGGAGATCGTTGAAAAATAAGCGCAGAAGGTCGGGGGCCTGCTGCAAAGCGGACGAGTCAAGGCTTATCCCACAAGATATTGTGCACAGCTTAGCACCATGCACAAGATTTTGTGGTATTTGGCAGTGACGGTTTGGCTTTGCAGCAGGCCCCCTTCGTGTTGGACCGACTGTGCTTGAGACGGGGGAACCGGAAGCTGCTCCATCAGAAGGCCTCTCGTTTTGCCGTCCTGGAAAGAGATTTTTATTTGGCGTGTCCCGCTTTTTTCTAATTTTCCCTTGCTATTGGAGGCGGCATCCGCTATAATTACAAGGATAATATGGTCTTTGTATACCGGTTGGCAAGGGATTTTGCCACCACGGCTTCATTCAGATATTCGGCTGCGTGACAGTCAGAAGGGAGTATCATAGATGAAGACACTGCTTGAAAATTTGAATGAGTTTCTTCGTCTCCTGCGGACGATGCAGCTGGCGGATATGGTAGATATTGCATTGGTGACCTTTTTGGTGTATCAGGGAATCCAACTGATTCGCAGCAGTAGCACGGCTCGGATTGCCAAGGCGGTGGTGCTTCTTCTTCTGCTGTCTTGGGTGACGGATCTGCTGGAGATTCACGTCCTGAATTTTCTCCTGGACCGGGTCCTGGAGCTGGGACTGATTGCTCTGGTGGTGCTGTTTCAACCAGAGCTCCGCCGGGCGGTGGAGAAGGTGGGCGGCGCCAGTTTGAAGGAGGTGCTCAGCCCCAGGGAGCGGACGAAGGAAATCAACGACGTCATTTTACAAACGGTGATGGCCTGCGAGGCCATGGCCCGGGAGAAGGTGGGCGCGCTTATGGTGTTTGAGCGGGCCAGCCGCCTGGATGAATATTTTAAAACCGGAACCCTCATTGACGGCCGGGTTTCGGAGCAGCTGATACGGAACATATTCTTTCCCAATGCGTCGCTTCATGACGGCGCCATGGTGATTCGCGATGGACGTGTGGCGGCGGCGGGCTGTGTTCTGCCCCTTTCGGAGAACCACCATCTGAGCGCCGACTTGGGCACCCGCCACCGGGCTGGTGTAGGCGTCAGTGAGCTCACCGATGCGGTGGTGGTGATTGTCTCTGAGGAAACCGGCACCATCTCTGTGGCTGTGGGCGGTATGCTGAAACGGCACCTGGCTCCCCAGACCCTGCAGCGGCTGCTCACCAATGAGCTGGCTCCGGCAGAAGAGGAGGGCAAGGGGAAAAAGGTTCGTCTACCGGGCCGCTGGTTTAAGGGAAAGGCCGGAAAGGATGAGAGCAATGAAAAGTAAGCTTCCTACCCTGCTGCTGTCCTTCATTGTGGCGATGGGGCTGTGGCTCTATGTGGTCACGACTGTGAGCCCGGAGGCGGATCAGAATTATACCGGAATTCCGGTGGTATTTGAAAATGAAACCTCCCTCCTGGACCGGGGGCTGATGCTGGTATCGGGGGAGAATGCTACGGTGTCTGTGCGCCTGTATGGCAAGCGTGCCAATTTAAACCGGCTGACCTCCTCCAATATCATCGTGACGGCGGACCTGAAGGCAGTGACGGAGCCGGGAAAATACGAGTTGGAGTATAAGGTTTCGTATCCCTCGGGTATCACCAATGTGAGCCTGGACAAGCGAATTACCCCCAGCGTCACCGTGGAGGCGGTGGAGTTTGCAGAAAAGGATGTGCCGGTGGAGCTGGTGTTTCAGGGAGAGCAGCAGGAGGGCCTGATCCTGGACCAGGAGGAAGCGATGCTCAGCGCGGAAACGGTCCATGTCTCCGGTGCGAAAAATGAAGTGGACCAGGTGACCAAGGCCGGAATTCTGATAGACCGCACCGGCCTCACAGAGAACCTGGTGGGGGATTTTGTCTATACCCTGATGAATGAGAATTCGGAGCCGGTGGATGTGCCCCATGTTGAGACGGATACGGGGGAGATTCACTTAGAGCTGCCGGTTGAGCACATCAAAGAGGTGCCCCTGCGGGTGGAGCTGGTGGATGGCGGCGGCGCCCGGGCGGATATCCACGCCGTCTGTGAAATTGAACCTGCTACCATCAGTATCTCCGGCTCTGAGGAGGCGCTGAAGTCGGTGACGGAGATTTCTCTCACCAGCATCAATCTGGGCGATGTGGACACCACCAAGGGGATGGAGGTCTCTGTGGAGATTAAGCTGCCGGACAATCTGAAGAACCGCTCCGGCGTCACAGAGGCCAAGGTCACGGTGACCCTGAGAGGACTCATGACCAAGACTCTGACCCTGACCCGGGACCAAATTGAGAAGATTCAAGTGCCCGAGGGCATGCGGGCGGATATTTTGACCCAGATGCTGGATGTGACCTTCCGGGGGCCAGCCTCGCAGCTGGAGACTCTGACGGCAGAGGATGTGACCGCCACGGTAGACTTTACCGGGGCGAAAGCCGGGACTTATACGCTGCCCCTGTCCTTCACCATCAACGGTACAGACCGGGTTGGGGCGTATGGCAATAAATACAATGTGACCGTGATGCTCTCTGCGGACACCACGGAGCCGTCGGAGGCGGAAACGGGAGAATAAGCTGTGGAACAGATTGTGACAGTCCGGGCCTTGTACCCCGATGGCACGGCAGAGGTTGCCTGTAGGCGGGCCTCTGCCTGCGGCGGCGACTGCGGACATTGTGGCGGTTGCACCAACGCCCAGACGGTGCTGGTCCGGGCTTATAACCCCATAGGGGCCAAGCCCGGGGACCGGGTGGTGGTGGAGTCCGCCTCCTGCCAGGTGCTGGGGGCTGCTGCTGCGGTGTATCTGCTGCCTGTGCTGTTTTTGCTGGGAGGCTACGCCCTGGCGGGAGGCCCCGGCGGAGCAATTGGGTTTGCCCTGGGTCTGGCTCCGGCAGTCTGGATGGACCGACGGCGGAGAAAGGGCGGCAGGCTCTTGTATACCGTTTCTTCCTTTGCCGGAGGCAGCTCTGGCGTTTCGGAAAATTCATAATGAGAAGGGAATCATGACCTTGATAAAGAGTATGACCGGCTATGGCCGGGCGGTGGAAACCGTAATGGGCCGGGAATTTACTGTGGAGCTACGGGCAGTGAACAACCGATATTTGGACTGCACCGTCAAACTGCCCCGGAGCCTGAACTTTGCAGAGGACGGGGTGAAGCAACGTGTGAAGGCTGCGGTGGCCCGGGGAAAGGTGGATGTGTTCATCTCCGCAGGCGCTGCTGCCGGTGATTTGGTGCAGGTGAGCCTGAACCGGCCGGTGCTGGAGGGATATCTCCAAGCCATGCGCACCATGGTGGAGGACTACGGCGTCCGGGATGACATCAGCGCTGCCGCCCTTTCCCGGCTGCCGGAGGTGTTCCTGGTGGAAAAGCCCAGGGAGGACGAGGACCAGCTTCTTTCGGCCCTGCTTCAGGTGGTGGACAAGGCCCTGGCTGCCTTTGACGCCATGCGAAGGGCGGAGGGCGCTGCCATGGAGGCGGATTTGCGCAGCCGCAGACAGAGGATTTTGGACCTGGTGGCCCAGGTGGAGGCAGATTCTCCTCAGACTGTGGCCGATTACCGGGCGCGGCTGGAGGCCAAGATGCAGGAGGTCCTGGAGCGCACGGCCGTGGATGAAAGCCGGATTCTCCAGGAGGCGGCAATTTTTGCCGACAAAGTGGCGGTGGATGAGGAGACGGTCCGGCTCCGCAGTCACCTGGCCCAGATGGAGACCATGCTGGCTAGCGGCGGCGCCGTGGGCCGGAAGCTGGATTTCCTCCTCCAGGAGATGAACCGGGAGGCCAATACCATTGGCTCCAAGTGCACGGACCTGCGGCTGGCCCAGGTGGTGGTGGAGATCAAGGGGGAGCTGGAGAAAATCCGGGAGCAAATCCAGAACATCGAATGAGGTGAGGCCATGCAGCTGATCAACATTGGATTCGGAAATATGGTCTCTTCGGCCCGGCTTTTGGCCATTGTGAGCCCCGATTCTGCGCCCATCAAACGGATGATCCAGGAGGCCAAGGACCGGGGGATGCTCATTGACGCCAGCTTCGGCCGCCGGACCCGCTCTGTGGTGATCATGGATACGGACCATGTGATTCTATCGGCTATTCAGCCGGAGATTTTAACGGCCCGGGCCAACGGGCGGACAGAGGAGACGAAAGAGGAGGAAGAACCATGAGTGAGGGAAAGCTGATCATTCTCTCCGGCCCCTCCGGGGCAGGGAAAAGTACAGTGATTCGCCAAATTCTGGAGCGGCACCCGGATTTCTTTTTCTCGGTATCCGCCACCACCCGGCAGCCCAGAGGCGGAGAGCGGGATGGTGTGCACTACCATTTCATCACACCGGCTCAGTTCGAGGGGATGATTGCCGGACAGGCTCTGCTGGAGTATAACCACTATGCCAGCGGAGATTATTACGGCACCCCAGCAGAGCCTGTGCGCCGGGTGCTGGACCGGGGCGGCACCGTGCTGCTGGATGTGGAGCCCAATGGCGCGTTTCAGGTTCTGGAGAAGCTGCCCCAGGCAGTGATGGTGTTCCTGGCCCCACCCAGTCTGGCAGAGCTCCGCCGCCGCCTGGAGTCCCGGGGAGATACCCCGCCGGACAAGGTGGAAGCCCGGCTGAAGCAGGCCCACTGGGAGCTGGCCCAGGCCCCCCACTATACATACCTGGTGGTCAACGACCAGGTAGATGTATGCGTGGCCCAGGTAGAGGCCATTTTGCAGGGCGGCCCGGAGGCCGCAGCCTGCCGTTATGAAAACCAAAGTGAAGTGGAAATTTTGAAGGAGGTCCTTTCCCATGCTGTATCCCCCCATGTCTGAGCTTTTGAAGCACATTCCCAGCCGCTACCTTCTGGTGAACGTGGTGGCCCGCCGGGCCCGGCAGATTGCCATTGAGGCCGAGTCCAGCGGCGTTGCCCTGGAGGATAAACCCGTCACTTTGGCCATTCGCGAGGTGGCCAATGGCGAGCTGACCGCCAACCTGAAGGACGAGTATACCAAGTAACCCCATTTGCACCTGTCCGGGCGGACATGGGGTCCGCCCATGGCGGCAGAATTGCCCCCAGAAATGGGGTGTTCCAAAGGGGGAGGTGCTGTCTTTGATTGCAAAGATTGCTGTTTCTGCGGCGGTTTACGCCATTGACAAGCCCTATAGCTATGCAGTGCCGCCGGGGATGACTCTTCTGCCGGGGGTGCGGGTGATGGTGCCCTTTGGCCGGGGCAACCGGAACGTGGAGGGCGTGGTACTGTCCCTGGAAGAGGGAAACGAGGCGGAGCTGAAATGCGTGGACCGTGCGCTGGACCCGGAGCCGGTGCTGGACGACGCCATGCTCCGCCTGGCTGCTTTTGTACGGGAGCGGTATTTCTGCACCTTTTATGAGGCCATTCGGGCGGTCCTCCCTGTGGGCCTGTGGTACCAGGTTCAGGATACCTTTACCCTGGTAAGCGGCAGACCCTGGGAGGGGAAGACCATCCGGCAGAAGGATGCCAAGGCGGTGCTTGCTTTTTTGGAGGACCTGGGGGGTGAGGCGACCTATCGCGCTGTGCGAAAGGCCTTTCCGGAAGAGGAAGCTCTGCAGGCGGCCCTTCGATACCTTCTAAATAAAAAATGGCTGACTTCTCAGAGCGACTTCCTGCGCAGAGCCGGAGACAAGACCGAGCGCATTGCGGTTCTCTCCGCTTGTGCAGAGGAAGCCATGGATTATGCCCGTCGGAAGGCCAAGTCCGCCCCCCTCCAGGCGTCCGTTCTGGAGCTGCTGTGCACGGTGGGCTCGTGCACCGTGAAGGAGCTTTGCTATTACACGGGGGCCACTGCAGCCACGGTGCGGCGGCTGGAGAAGCTGGGCTATGTATCCCTCCAGGAGCGCCCAGTGCTCCGCTGCCGGGAGATCATTCCGGCCAAGCAGGAGGGCCCCTTGACGCTAAACGCCGAGCAGACGGCGGCCTATGACGTCCTGGCGGGGAAGCTGGAGGTGGACCGGCCAGGGGTGGCGCTGCTGCATGGCGTCACAGGCAGCGGAAAGACGGCGGTGTATCTGAAGCTCATTGCCCGGTGCCTGGAGCTGGAAAAGGGGGCCCTGCTGCTGGTGCCGGAAATTGCCCTGACCCCCCAGCTCCTCAGCCTTTTGGCAGCCCATTTTGGCAGGGAGGTGGCAGTGCTTCACAGCAGCCTCCCACCAGGAGAGCGGTATGACCAGTGGAAGCGGGTTCGGAGCGGCCAGGCCAAGGTGGTGGTAGGTACCCGATCTGCCGTGTTTGCACCCTGCCGGAATTTGGGTATCATTATTTTGGATGAGGAGCAGGAGCACTCCTACAAATCAGAGAACACCCCACGGTATTGCGCCAGGGAGGTGGCCATCTTTCGGGGGAACCGGGAGAAGGCGCTGGTGCTTCTGGGCTCCGCCACGCCTTCCGTGGAGACCATGTACCGGGCCAGAACGGGGGTGTACACCCTTTGCCGCCTGGCAGGCCGGTTCAACGGCATGGCCCTTCCCCAGGTCCGGCTGGTGGACATGAAGGAGGAGATCCGGGCAGGCAACGACTCTGTGCTCAGCCGTCCCCTGCTTCAGGCTATGGAGGAGGCCATGGCCCGGGGAGAGCAGACCATCCTCTTCCTGAACCGCCGGGGCGCCAGCCGGATGCTCCAGTGCGTGAGCTGCGGCCAGGTGCCGGAATGCCCCCGGTGCAGCGTGCACCTCACCTACCACAGCGCCAATCACCGGCTGATGTGCCACTATTGCGGCTTTTCCCAGCCGGTTCCCCCACGCTGCCCCCAGTGCGGCGGTCCTCTGAAGCAGGTGGGGGCCGGGACCCAAAAGGTTCAGGCGGAGCTGGAGGCCCGCTTCCCCGGTATCCAGGTGGCCCGGATGGATGCGGATACGGTGAATGCGGTCAACACCCACGAGAAGATTCTGGAGCGGTTCCAGCGGGAACGTTTGCCGGTGCTTTTGGGTACCCAAATGGTGGCCAAGGGGCTGAACCTGGAGCGGGTGACCCTGGTGGGGGTCCTGGATGCGGACATGTCCCTGTATGTGGACAGCTACCGGGCGGCGGAGACCACCTTCAATATGCTCACCCAGGTAGTGGGACGGGCAGGCCGGGGCCAAAGGCCGGGCCGGGCGCTGATCCAGACCATGACCCCGGAGCACCGGGTCATCGTCCTGGCGTCCCAACAGGATTACGGCGGGTTTTACGAGCTGGAGGCAGGTCTGCGGGAGGCCAAGGGTTGTCCTCCCTACCGGGATTTATACACCATTACCTTTTCCGGCCCGGAGGAGGGACAGGTGCTCCGGGGGGCGGCTCTGTTTCGGGACAGCCTTTTGGGCTGCCTGGAAGCAGACCCATACCGGGGCCTGGCCTGCCAGGTTTTGGGGCCTGCGCCTGCGGCGGTGGCCAAAATCAACTACCATTACCGCTACCGGCTGACGCTCCGAACCCCCAGAAGCCGGGAAGTGCACCGGCTTTTGGCCTATTTGCTCCGGCGGTTTGCCCAGGACCGGGCCAACCGGGGCATCTCAGCGTTTGCAGATATCAACGGATATGATTAAAAAGTGAGGATATAACCATGGCATTGAGAAAGATTATGACAGAAAAGGAACCGGTGCTCCACAAAAAGTGCCGCCCTGTGACGGAATTTAACAGCCGGCTTCACCAGCTGCTGGACGATATGCGCGACACCCTGGAGGAAGCAAACGGCGCGGGCCTGGCTGCCCCCCAGGTTGGTATTTTGCGGCGGGTTGTGGTGGTGGACACCGGTGAGGAGATGCTGGAGCTGGTAAATCCGGAAATCCTGGAGCAGTCTGGCGAACAGGACGGCCCCGAGGGCTGCCTCAGCGTACCTGGCAAATGGGGGCTGGTGAAACGGCCCAACTGGGTAAAGCTTCGGGCCCAGGACCGGTTTGGCAACTGGTTTGAGGTGGAGGGAGAGGAGTTGACCGCCCGCTGCTTCTGCCACGAGCTGGATCATCTGGAGGGCCATCTATACACGGAGAAGATTTCCCGCTTCCTGACGGAAGAGGAAATGGAGCAGATGTAGGGAGGGAGCCTATGCGCATTGTATTTATGGGCACGCCGGACATTGCCGCTGCCTGCCTGGAGAAGCTTTTGACAGAGCACATGAATGTGGTGGCGGTATATACCAAGCCGGACACCCCCCAAAACCGGGGGATGAAGCTGACCCAATCTCCGGTGAAGCGGGTGGCGCTGGCCCATGAGATCCCGGTTTATCAGCCGGCGGGCTTCCGGGAAGCGGCTGCGGTGGAGGAGCTGCGGGCTTTGAAGCCGGATGTGATTGCCGTGGTGGCCTATGGCCGGATTTTGCCTCAAGTGGTGCTGGATATTCCTCCCAGGGGCTGCATCAACATCCACGCCAGCCTGCTGCCCGCCCTGCGGGGCTCCGGCCCTGTGCAGTGGGCGGTGCTCCGGGGACTGGAAGAGACGGGGGTCACAGCGATGTTTATGGCAGCGGAGATGGATGCCGGGGACATGATCGCCACCCGGAAGACTCCTGTTGACCCCAATGAAAATGCCCAGAGCCTTCTGGATCGGCTGGCGGTGCTGGGGGCGGACCTGCTGGCGGAGACGCTGAAACGTTTGGAGCAGGGCCCCGTGGCGGCCACGCCCCAGGATCCGTCCAAGGTCACCTTTGCGCCTATGCTCACCAAGGACATGTGCCCCATCGACTGGACCAGGAGCCCCCGGGAGATCTGGAACCACATCCGGGGCCTGGATCCCTGGCCTGTGGCCACCATGGAGCTGGCGGGGAAACGGTTCCGGGTCTATGAGGCGGCGCCATTGCCCAAGACCACGGAGTGCCCACCGGGAACGCCCCTGGCCGTGACGAGGACCGGCCTGGAGATGGCCTGCGGCCAAGGGGGTGTCCTGGAGATCCGGGTGCTCCAGGCGGACGGGGGAAAACGCATGGCCGCGCCGGACTACTTCCGGGGCCATCCCCTTCCCCTGTAAGGAGGCGCCATGGCTGCAAGACAGACGGCCTTAGGGGCGCTCATTGCCTGCCGGAAGCAGGGCGCCTGGTCCGACGGGGTGCTGAAGGAATACGCCCAGCGAGACCGGCTGGACCGGCGGGACGCGGCTCTGGCAACCCGGCTGTGCTACGGCGTGCTCCAGAACCGGATGCTTCTGGATTTTTACCTGAGCCAGCTGGTCCGGGGCAGGCTCCGGGATTTGCAGCCGGTGGTGTTGGACATTCTGCGCCTGGGCCTGTATCAGATTTTCTATATGGATAAAATCCCCGACTCCGCCGCCGTCCATGAGGCGGTGGAGCAGGGCAAACAATATGCCAATCCCAGGGCTGCGGGCCTGGTGAATGGCGTCCTGCGGGGAGCGATTCGCCGCAGGGGAGAGCTGGCCGAACCCCAGGATCTGGCCACCCGGTACAGCCATCCTCAGCCCCTGGTGGAGCTGCTGGCCGGAGAAATGGGACCGGAGGAGCTGGAGGGGGTGCTGGCTGCGGACAACCAGGCGCCGGAGACGGTGCTGCAGGGGAACCCTCTGGCGGGGGACTGGTCTCAAATCCCGGCAGCCATTCAGGCGGCCGGGGGCAGCTGTACGCCCCATCCCTGGCTGGAGCGCTGCTTTCTGATTGCCGGCGCCGGTAACCTGGAGCGGTTAGAGATTTACCAAAAGGGCCTGTGCTATGTCCAGGACGCCGCTTCCCGGCTGGCAGTCCAGTGCGCCGGGGTGAAGCCGGGGATGCAGGTCCTGGACAGCTGCGCTGCTCCAGGGGGCAAGAGCTTCGCTGCGGCCATCGATATGGCAGGGCAGGGAAATCTCATTGCCTGCGACATCCACGAGCATAAGCTGGCCCTGATGGAAAAGGGAGCGGCCCGGATGGGCCTTTCCTGCATACACGCCCGGCTCCAGGACGCCCGGGAGCCGGTTCCGGAGTGGGAGGGCGCCATGGATCGGGTCCTGGTGGATGTGCCCTGCAGCGGCCTGGGGATCATCCGGAAGAAGCCGGACATCCGATACAAGGATCTGACCCAGACGGAGAAGCTCCCCCGGCTGCAGATGGAGATTCTCTGCAGGCAAGCCCAGTATGTGAAGCCCGGCGGTGTGCTTCTCTACTCCACCTGCACCATTTTGCGCCGGGAAAACCAGCAGGTAGTTCGGGCCTTTTTGGAGCAGAACCCTGACTTTTTTCCCATTCCCTTGGAGCTGCCTGGGGATATGGGGGAGGGTGATACGGCAATGGTGACACTGCTGCCGGGGAAATTTGAAACAGATGGATTTTTTATCTGCAAAATGGGGAGGCGGCCATGAGAGAAGACATCAAATCCATGACTTTGCCGGAACTTCAGGGGGCCATGGTGTCCCTGGGTCAGCCCGCCTTCCGGGCCGGACAGATTTATACCTGGCTGCACCGGGGGGCGAGGTCCTTCCAGGAGATGACCAACCTGTCCAAGGATTTGCGGCGGCAGCTGGAGGAGCGGTATGAAATCACCGTGCCCCAGGTGGTCCGGAAGCAGGAGTCCCGGAAGGATGGGACGGTTAAGTATCTGTGGCGGCTGTCTGACGGCAACTGTGTGGAGACGGTCCTCATGCGCTACCACTACGGAAACAGCGTCTGCATCTCCTCGGAGGTGGGCTGCCCCATGGGCTGCGCCTTTTGCGCCTCCACCCTGGGGGGACTGGTGCGCCGCCTGCGGCCCTCGGAGATGCTGGATCAGGTGCTCTTTACCCAGCTGGACTCCGGACTGCCCATTTCCCATATTGTGCTCATGGGCATCGGGGAGCCGCTAGATAACTTTGACACGGTGCTCCGCTTTTTGGAGCTGGTAAACAGCCCTCAGGGGCTGAACATTGGAATGCGCCACATCAGCCTGTCCACCTGCGGCCTGGTCCCCAAGATCCGGCTGCTGGCAGAGAAAAAGCTGCAGCTTACCCTGTCGGTTTCCCTCCATGCCCCGTCGGATGAGATCCGGAATACCATTATGCCGGTGAACCGGGCCTATCCTGTGGAGGTGCTGCTGGAGGCCTGCCGGGACTACTATGAGGCTACAGGCCGCCGGATTTCCTTTGAATATGCCATGATCGACGGAGTGAACGACTCACCGGACTGTGCCCGGCTGCTGCTGCGCCGGTTGAAGGGATTGCCTGCCCATGTGAATCTCATCCCTCTCAATGAGGTGGCAGAGAGCCCCCTACACCCCAGCTCCCGCCAGGCAGTGCAGCAGTTTCAGCGCATTTTGGAAGAGGGAGGACTCACCGCCACGGTCCGCCGGACCCTGGGCGGAGACATTGACGCCTCCTGCGGTCAGCTGAGAAGAAAATTTGAAGGAGAGACGAACCTGCCCCGGCGATAATCAGTGTTGCATCAGCTGGCCCGCCTACGGGACTGCACCTGACCAATGCCGCGAACCTAAGGCGAAATCTACGCCCCCGCCTTCCCCTGGGGGAAGGTGACCGCCGCTAGGCGATCGGATGAGGAACGGCGAGATCTGGCAGGCCGGTAGGCAGGAGCGGCAAAAACATAACCTGTTCCCTTCTTAACGAAACTGCGTGCTTGCCCGGTAGCGAATATGAAATTTCGCGGTTTTACATTGCAAGGAGAGGGAAAATGGGAGTGCATGGGGAATTTTCCATGTCAATTTCTGCGGAAATGATTGCAATGCCGGGGAAAAACTGATACAATTTAAACAAACAAGGAAGGGAGGTCCGGCCATGCAGGCGTGGGGACTGACAGATCCCGGCTGTGTCCGGGTCCAGAACCAGGATGCATATGGGGTGCATACATTTGAAGAAGACAGCCTGCTCTGCACCGTCTGTGACGGCATGGGCGGGGCCAAATCCGGTAATGTGGCCAGCTCCCTGGCTTTGCAGATATTCATGCAAGAGGTGACCCGCCTCCGCAAGCCGGGGATGAGCCAGGAGCAGGCAGGGCAGATGTTCCGGGAAGCGGTGCGTCTGGCCAATTTTACCGTCTATGACCAGTCCCGGCAGTTTGAGGACTTTGAGGGCATGGGCACCACTCTGGTGGCGGCCTATGTGGATCATCAGATGGCGGTCATTGCCAATGTAGGCGACAGCCGGTGCTATCTTCTGAACCGGGAAGGAGTCCGGTGCCTGACGACGGACCACTCCCTGGTGCAGCTGATGGTCCAGCGGGGGGAACTTTCCCGGGAGCAGGCTAAGAATTATCCCGGGAAGAATCTGATTACCCGGGCCATTGGGACGGAGCCTGGGGTGGAATGCGACCTTTTTTATCAACCGGTGCAGAAGGGGGATTACCTCTTGCTGTGTACCGACGGCCTGTCCAACCTGCTGGATGACCAGGAAATTCTCTTCGAAGTGGTCCACGGCGTGAACAAGCAGCTGTGTTGCCAGCGGTTGCTGGGGATCTGCCAGGAGCGGGGTGCGCCGGACAATGTGACCAGCGTCCTGATTGTGATTTGAGCTTACAAAGAGACAAGGAGCGAGAAAGGAGTTCTCTTTTATGGATAAATACATAGGCCGCCTCCTGGATAACCGATATGAGATCCTGGATGTGATTGGTACCGGGGGTATGGCTGTGGTGTACCGGGCCCGTTGTCACCGGCTCAATCGGCTGGTGGCCATTAAGATTTTGAAGGAGGAATATTCTCAGGATGAGGAATTCCGTCGCCGGTTCCATGCCGAGTCCCAGGCTGTCGCCATGCTGAACCATCCCAATATTGTAAGCGTTTACGATGTTTCCACCAATGGAGATGCGGATTACATTGTGATGGAGCTGGTGGACGGGATCACCCTGAAGCAGTATATTGAGCGGCGGGGCGGGTACCTCAACTGGAAGGAATCTCTCCACTTTGCCATGCAGATCGCCAAGGCCTTGGAGCATGCCCACAATCAGGGCATTGTCCACCGGGACATCAAGCCTCACAATGTGATGATTTTGAAAAACGGCTCGGCCAAGGTGACGGATTTCGGCATTGCCCGGATCATGTCCTCCCAGAGCACCCTCACCAAGGAGGCGCTGGGTTCGGTTCATTATATCTCTCCGGAGCAGGCCAAGGGCGGCCGGGTGGATAACCGGTCGGACCTCTATTCTCTGGGTGTTGTGATGTATGAAATGCTCACGGGACGGCCTCCTTATGACGGGGAGTCGCCTGTGGCGGTGGCCTTGAAGCACATCAACGGCGGCGCTCCTATGCCCAGCACCATCAATCCCAACATTCCCGGCGGCCTGGAGCAGATCATCATGCACGCCATGGAGGTAGACCCCGCCCGGCGTTATAGCTCCGCCACGGAAATGTTGTACGACATGGAGGAGTTTCGGAAAAACCCCAATACCCTCTTTTACTTTGACGAGCCTGTGCAGGCCAGAGCAGCCGCCCCGGTGGGGGCGGGAGCCTCAGCTCCCCAGCAGCCCCGCCGCCCGGCGCCTCGCTCCACGGCGGAGCGGGTGGCAGGCCCCCGGCAGGAGCAGCCCAGAGCCAGGGAGCCGGAGCGTCCCCGCTACCAGGAGCCGGAGCGCCCCCGCTACCAGGAACCGGAGCGCCCCCGCTACCAGGAACCGGAGCGGAGCCGCCGGTATTCAGAGGAGGCGGAGGAGGAGCAGCCTCGCCGGAACAAGGGCCTGTTCATTGCCATTGGCGTAGGCGCAGTGGCAGTGGTGATTGCTTTGGTGGTTCTGGTGGTCCTGGTTACGAAGGGCAGCGGCACGACGATGCTGGAGGTTCCCAACTTCGTGGGCGAGGTATTTAAGGAAATCGATCCGGAAAAGTACCCCAACCTGCGTCTGGTGGACAGCGATTATACCTACAGCAACGAGTATGAGGCTGGGAAGGTCATCTCCCAGGACCCCGTAGCCCGGACCCAGGTGGCAGAAGGCTCTACGGTGAAGCTGGTAATCAGCAATGGCCCCCAGACCGGGCAGATGGGTGACCTGGTAAACCGGACAGAGGAGAAAGCCAGGGAGTATTTAGACGGTTTGAAGGATTTGCACCTGTCTGTGACTCTGGAGGAGGAGTTCAGCAGTGACATTGCCGCCGGCCGGGTTACCCGGACCGACCCCGAGGCGGACGAAATCCTCACAGTGGGGCAGACGGTGACCCTGTGGATCAGCAAAGGCCCCCAGACGGCGACTTTGGACGACCTTGCCGGCCAGCCCCAGACCAATGCAGAGGCCTATCTCCGGAATTTACCCGGTATGAATCTGGAAATTCGGGTGGAGAAGGAAGCCAGCGAGGATGTGGAAGAGGGGAAAATCATCCGCACAGAGCCTGGAAAGGGCGCTACCCTGACGGCAGGTCAGACGGTGACCCTCTATGTGAGCACCGGCAGCGATGTGGTGATGACGACGGTTCCCGAGGTCCTGGGTATGGACATCAGAACGGCGGCGTCCATGCTGACGGGAAAGAATCTGAAATATGACTATGACCTGGTGGAGAGTGACAAGCCCAAGGACGAGGTGATCGAGCAGGATCAGGCAAAGGGCACGGAGGTGCCGGAGGGAACGGTGGTGAAGCTGAAGGTCTCCAAGGGACCTGCGGAGACCACAGCGCCTCCCACCACGCCCCCCACGACGGAACCGGAGCCTCAGGTGGTTTCTAAAGCTGTGACTTTGGCGCTGCCCTCGGACATTACAGTGGAGTACCAGCTCCAGATTTACAAGGGCAATAGCCCCTGCACCGAGGCTCTCACCGTAGAGCCGGGTACGTCGGAGGTGCCGGTGAGCCTGGAAGGCAAAGGCACGGAGTACTTTGACGTTTACGTCAATGGCAAACTGGCAAGCAGCTTCAAGGTGGACTTCTCCGCCGCAACCGGCGAGAGAATCACCCTGCGCTTTACGGTGGATGGATGATTGGACGAATTGTGAAGTCCCTCAGCGGGTTTTATGAGGTGCAGACAGAGGCGGGGGTGGTGACCTGCCGGGCACGGGGCCATTTCCGAAAGGAGGGCCTCACCCCCCTCACCGGGGACCTGGCGGAGATTTCCTGCACCGGCAGCCGGGGTATGGTGGAGGAAATTTTGCCCCGCAAGAACCACTTTCTCCGGCCTGCGGTGGCCAATTTGGACGCGTTGGTGGTGTTTGCCGCCAATGTGAATCCCGTCACGGAGCCCTTCCTCATTGACCGGGTGGCCGCCATTGCCGGAAACCAGGAGGTGCCGGTGATTCTCTGCCTCAATAAAACCGACCTGGACCCGGCGGAGGACCTGGGCCGGATCTATGAGCAGGCGGGATTCCCGGTGCTCCGGACCAGCGCGGAGACCGGCGCCGGGGTGGAGGCGCTGCGGGCAGCCCTTGCAGGAAAGCTCACTGCATTTACGGGAAACTCCGGTGTGGGAAAGAGCAGCGTTTTGAACCGCCTGGCGCCGCGCCTGGGGCTGCGGACCGGGGAGGTTTCGGAAAAGCTGGGCCGGGGACGGCATACCACCCGGCATGTGGAGCTTTACGCCCTGGATGGGAACACCTTTGTGGCGGATACCCCGGGATTCTCCTCCTTTGACACAGACCAGATGGATGTCATCCTGAAGGAAAATCTGCAATACGCATTCCCCGATTTTGCCCCCTATCTGGGCCAATGCCGGTTTCACGACTGCGCCCATCTGAAAGAGCCGGACTGTGCTGTGACCCGGGCCCTGCAGGCCGGGGAAATTCAAACCAGCCGCTATGACAGTTATGTCCGGTTATATGAAAAGGCCAGCCAGATCAAGGAGTGGGAGCGGGGGTAAGAGTGATATGGAAAAATGGGCTGTCTCTGATTTGGAGACAGCCTATTTTTTGACTGCCTGCGCCCGGTGAGCCCACGTCCTATCGGGTGAAAGTCCCGAGTCGGCCCGGTAGTGGGAAGGGCTGGCCAAAGGCAAGGGCGGCCGCCGTGAGGCGGAAATCTGACTGGGTATCAGAGAAAAGGGGCTTGACAAAATCCGAGGTGTGCGCTATGATAGCCAAGGGTTAGCAAGAGCTAACTTTTTTGCGGGAGGCCTGGTTAGTAGATACTAATTAAAAGAGCATGGCAACGAAGGCGGACGCTCATGCTGCTCATGGTTGCAAATGTTGCGGAGAATATGCGCCACCCAAGCTCCACCAGAAAAAGGGGGCATTCCGAACCATACATTTTTATTCCGTGTTCACAGCATGACATATCTTTTAAACCAGGTCATCGGAGACGCTCCTTCGCAATCGGTTAACCGCTGCAGCCGGTGCGCCCAGGAGGCCGCGCCTGATACAGCTCCGCCCAGGAATTCCAAACTGCACTTGCCTTGGCTGGGCGCCTATGCTCCATGGGAGTCATCCCATCGGTCATCTGAATATAATCAATAAAAAGTGGGGGAATCAAGATGGTGAAAATTACTCTGGAAGTGGAAGGTATGGCATGCGGGATGTGCGAGGCTCATGTGAATGACGCCATTCGCAAGGCGTTTCCGGTGAAGAAGGTCACTTCCTCCCACACCAAGGGAAAGACGGAGATTCTTGCAGAGAATCCGCTGGATGAGGAGAAGCTGAAATCCGTCATTGCCGCCACCGGCTATACGGTGAGGTCGGCTGAGACGGCTCCATATGTGAAAAGAGGATTCTCCCTGTTGGGAAGATGACAGAGACAATTCCACCTGGTTTCACCGTACCTTTGGCGGCGATCGTTGCGCCGCCTGGACTGCGCTTTACCGGGCGCAACTGGGCACGGCTGTGTGCCCAGAGCTATGGGCGGAAGCGCTCAGGCAGAGCTGCCTTTGAAAAATGTGGAGGCATGTCATGAAAGCAGACAACGGGAATCAACAATTCTGGGGCCGCTGGTCTGGCTCCTACGATGGCTTTATGGGCAGCAACAGCTCTCTGTATGACGAGATGGCTCTGCGAATGAAACGGAGGCTAAGCCGGCAGATGTGCGTGCTGGAGCTTGCCTGTGGCACGGGCCTGATTTCTCAGCGTCTTGCAGGCAGTGTGAAAAGCCTGGAAGCGACCGATTATGCGCCGGAAATGATTGCCGAGGCAAGGAAAAAGGTACATTCTGTCCGGCTGCACTTCAGTGTTCAGAATGCGACCTGCTTGCCCTATGCGCCAGGTTCTTTTGACGCGGTGGTCATTGCCAACGGCTTGCACGTGATACCGGACCCGGAAAAGGTCCTGTCAGAGGCCCACCGGGTGCTGAAATCCGGTGGACTTTTGCTGGCGCCAACCTTTGTCCATGGCCAGGGCTTCGGCTTTCGCCTGCGTACGAAGCTCCTAAAGCTGGCCGGGCTTCAGATCTATCACAAGTGGGATGTCCAGGCGTATGTGGATTTCGTATCCCAACAGGGCTTCTCTGTTACGGAGCAGGTTATCATGGGAAGCAGAATTGCCCCACTATGTTACCTGGAGGCGCTGCGAAGGAACATGACATCAAGAGATTGAGAGGTAGTACAGCGTAATTCCAAAAGTATATATTTTCTTGGGAACTGTCCGGCCAGTCAGGTACAATCCCGGTGGCAGGTGGCGGCATCCTGGACGCGCCGGCGGCGAAATCTTCCGGTTTCTGCAAATTTCCGGCGAATTCGTACATCTTTCCCAGCGGGCGCACACGGTGCGCCCCTACAGGGGTTGGACCGTAGCTCCCATCTGCTCCCCGAGGCGGTAGGGCGCGTCCAGGAGACCGCACCCTTAGGCCGCCCCTAGGGGCCTCTGGCAGATCCGTCAGCCAGAAAATGTACAATTTTAAGCGTTACACGGTACTAGGGGCGTGACGATCACACCGTTCCTGGGAGAATCGAAAAGTTAGCAGATGCTAACTTTTTGGGCAAGCTGCGCCGGGTTGCAGAGAAAGGAGGAGATTTCCCTTTGTGAAGCAGAGAAAATCAACGGAAGACTATTTGAAGACCATCTATATCCTGGAGAGCCAGCAAGGTGTGCATGGATCTGACGTTGCAAGGATGCTAAAAGTGACGCGACCTACAGTGTCGATTGCTTTAAAAGCGCTGGAGCAGGAGGGATACGTGTGGATGGACGAGAGCCGGCTGGTTCATTTGACAGATTCGGGATTGCAGATCGCCAAGGACACATACGAGCGGCATCAGTTTTTCCAGGGATTTCTGACTGGCTTAGGCATCAACCCAGAAATTGCGGCCCACGATGCCTGCGAAATGGAGCATTCTGTCAGCCCGGAGACCTTTTCCGCCATGAAAGCCATGTTGGAGAGAGTGAAGGGAACAACCACTAAGGAATGAGTATGGGAGCAAGTATGATGATAGACAAAAGATTGACCGGCGCGGTCCGCGAAAGCAAGAAATACATTGCCGGGCATGTGGTGCTGCAATGGTGCGCCCTGGTGGCCAACATAACCATGACCGGTGCGATTTGCCGGTTGCTCTCCCGGCTTTACCAGGGCAGTGCCGGGGCCAAGGATTTGCAATGGACCGTCTGCATTGCCATCGGTGCGGTGGCGCTCCGGTTTGTGTGCAATGTGGGCGCAGCCCGGATGGGGTATCTGTCCAGCAAAGCCGTGAAAAAGAAGCTACGGGAACAGATCTACCGGAAGCTGCTGCGCCTGGGCAGCGCATACAGGGAACAGGTGCAGACCTCCGAGGTGGTGCAGGTTGCCGTGGAGGGCGTGGATCAATTGGAAACCTACTTTGGGGCGTATCTTCCTCAGTTTTTTTATGCCATGTTGGCGCCGCTGACCTTGTTCCTCCTGCTGTGCTTCGTGAATGTGCCTTCGGCGGTTGTGTTGCTGGTATGCGTGCCCTTGATCCCCATTGCCATTGCGGCGGTGCAGACCTGGGCCAAGAAGCTACTGAGTAAATACTGGAGCCAGTATACCGCGCTGGGGGATACCTTCCTGGAAAATCTGCAGGGCTTGACTACCCTGAAAATCTACCAAGCAGACGAGTTTAAAAATCAAGAAATGAACGACAGATCGGAAACATTCCGCCGTATCACCATGAAGGTGCTGACTATGCAGCTCAACTCCATTACCATCATGGACCTCATTGCCTACGGAGGGGCGGCGGCAGGGATCATCGTGGCTGTGACCCAATTCCAGGCGGGTCATGTGGGCTTAGGCGGCTGCCTTGCCATCATCCTCCTGGCTGCCGATTTCTTCATTCCCATGCGTCAGCTGGGCAGCTTCTTTCACATTGCCATGAACGGCATGGCGGCGTCGGATAAGATTTTCCGGCTGATGGACCTACAGGAGGGGGAAAAGAAAACGGAACCCGTTCCCAACGACTGTACCATTGCTTGTCAGAACCTACACTTTGCCTATGAGCCGGAGCGGGAGGTCCTGAAAGGCGTCGATCTGCATTTCCCCCAGGGCAGCTTGACTGCCATCGTGGGGGAATCCGGCTGTGGGAAGTCTACGATTGCCTCCATTCTCATGGGACGGAACCGGGGCTATACCGGCTCCGTCACGGTAGGCGGCGTGCCACTTTGTGAAATCTCAGAGGAGAGCCTGCTGGAGCGCTTTACCTATGTCAGCCATCAAAGCTATCTGTTTCAGGGAACGGTTCGGGAAAATCTGCTCATGGGCTGTCCGAATGCCGGGGAGGATGCTCTGTGGATGGCGCTGGAGCAGGTGAAGCTGGCGGACTTCCTCCGAGAAGCGCAGGGATTGGATACCCGGCTGGCAGAGAAGGCGTCGAATCTCTCTGGCGGCCAGTGCCAGCGGCTGGCGCTTGCTCGCGCACTGCTCCACGACAGCCCGGTGTACCTCTTCGATGAAGCCAGCTCCAACATTGACGTGGAAAGTGAAACCGATGTCATGGCTCAGATTCATCAGCTGGCGAAAACCAAGACTGTGATTTTGATCTCCCACCGGCTGGTCCATGTGGCCGATGCAGACAGAATCTATGTGATGGATGGCGGCAGGGTGGTGGAAAGCGGCTCCCACGAACAGCTGCTGGCCACCGGCGGCCATTACGCCAAGCTGTGGGCTGCCCAGCAGGAGCTGGAACACTACGGAAAGAAGGTCCACGCATGAAAAGAAGAAGCGGATTTGCAGTGATGGGGAAACTCATTGGACTGGTGAAGCCTCTGACCGGGTACATGGTCCTCGCCATTACCATGGGCCTGATTGGTCATCTGTGCGCCTCCTTGATCACCATTTTTGGGGGATACGCCGTGCTGAACGTATTGGGCTTTGAAACGACTCTGGGCTTGCAGGTGCTATTTGTCAGCATGGCGGTTTTTGCGCTGCTGCGGGCGGTGTTGCGCTATGGGGAGCAGGCTTGCAATCACTTCATCGCGTTTAAATTGTTGGCCTTGATCCGGGACAAAGTCTTTCAAGCTCTGCGCAGGCTCTGCCCTGCAAAGCTGGAGGGAAAGGACAAGGGCAACCTGATCTCGGTTATTACCTCCGACATTGAGCTGCTTGAGGTATTCTATGCCCACACCATCTCTCCGGCTGCCATTGCCACCCTGTTTTCCATCCTCATGTGTCTGTTTATGAGTCAGTACCATTGGAGTCAGGGCCTGCTGGCTTTGACCGCTTACCTGGTAGTCGGCGTGGCGGTGCCCCTCGTCACCTCCCGGCTCAGTGGGGAAGACGGTATGAGGTTTCGCACCAAATCCGGTAACCTGAGCAGCTTCGTACTGGACAGTCTCCGGGGATTGCCTGAGATTCAGCAGTACGGCCAGGGGAAGGCACGTCTGGCGGAAATGAACCGCCGCACCGAAGCGCTTGCCAAAGACGAAGAGCGGATGAAACGCACCGCCGGATACAATGCAGCATGCACCAACACCGTGATTCTGGTATTTGACCTGGCCATGCTCTTTGTCTCGGCCATGCTGTACCAGCGGCACGCGGTGGGGTTTGACGGCGTTCTGATTCCCAGCATTGCGCTGATGAGCTCCTTCGGCCCGGTGATAGCTCTGGCAAACCTGGGCAGCACCCTGCAAAACACCTTTGCTGCGGGTAACCGGGTGCTGGACATTTTGGAAGAAACCCCGGCGGTGGAGGAGGTGACCGGCCGCTCGGACACCGGCTTTACAGGAGCGGCTGCGGAGCATGTTTCGTTCTCTTACGGAGAGGAGGTCATTCTGGATGATGTTTCTGCGGAAATTCCTCAGAATCAAATTGTGGGCATTGTAGGCCGCAGCGGCAGCGGGAAATCCACATTGCTGAAGCTGTTCATGCGCTTTTGGGAGGTCCAGAAAGGGAAAATTACCTTGTCCGGGCGGGCAGTGAACGAGATCAATACTGGAAATCTGCGCGATTTGGAGAGCTTTGTCACCCAGGAAACCCATCTGTTCCACGACAGCATCCGAAATAATCTTCGGATTGCCAAGCTGGACGCCACCGATGAAGAAATCGTGGCAGCCTGTCAGAAAGCCTCTGTCCATGACTTCATCCAGACACTTCCCCAGGGATATGATACCCCCGTGGGCGAGCTGGGAGATACCCTCTCCGGCGGCGAACGGCAGCGGTTGGGCTTGGCAAGAGCTTTCCTCCACAATGCACCGCTGATGCTGCTGGATGAACCCACCAGCAATCTGGACAGCTTGAATGAAGCGGTGATTCTTCGCTCTTTGAAAGAGGAGGGGCGGGATAAAACCGTGGTTTTGGTGTCCCACCGGGCGTCTACCATGCGCATTGCCGGCCGGGTTTACTCCGTGGAGCATGGGAGGATGAGCTGATGGATACCCAGACCAAGCGGGAGCGGGAAAAGCAGCTCGTTTCCCAAATGATCGCCCTGTACTGCAAGAAACATCACGGCGGGAAAAGACTTTGCCCCCAATGCGCCGCCCTGGATCGGTATGCCCGGCAGCGCAGTGACAGATGCCCCTTTATGGAGACGAAAACCTTCTGCTCCAACTGCAAGGTGCATTGCTATAGGCCGGAGATGCGGGAGAGCATTCGGGCGGTCATGGTTTTTTCTGGCCCCAGGATGATCTTCCACCATCCCCTTGTGACGGTACGCCATATGATTGAAAACAAAAAGGAAACGAGACGACTGGAGAAAACGAGATGAACATCAAAAAGACCATATACCTTGCATTGGGCTGCATCGGTGTGGGACTTGGCGCCCTTGGAGCGGTGCTACCTCTGCTTCCGGCTTTCCCATTCCTGCTGTTGGCAGCTTTCTGCTTCGGAAAAAGCTCTGAACGGCTGCACATCTGGTTCATTGGCACCAAGCTCTACAAAAACAATTTGGAGAGCTATGTCCAAGGCAAAGGTATGACCAGGAAAACCAAGATTCGGATTATCGCTACGGTGACGTTTCTCATGACCATTGGCTTTGTTATGATGCATAGGGTTCCCGCTGGACGGGTCGTTCTGGCCTGCGTGTGGGTGTTTCACATCATCTATTTCCTGTTTGGGGTTAAAACTCTTCCCCAGGAGACAGCCGCAAAGCAGCTGGATTGATCATTTATGATTCAGGCAGACTGGGAAACGTTGAGATACAACCCAGGCGGCCACCGGCTTCCTTCTGGGGAGCGAAAAATTCCCGTTCTGCTGTGGGGCGGGACGGGATTGCGCCAATCAGGGAGAGATTCGATTTTGGAAGCCGAAATCGGAGCCTTTTGCAAAAAAGGGGCCGCTGCAAAAGGGTTCATTTTGCAGCAGCCACTCCGGAATGTTTGGGTGTCCGGAAATCTGGGACGGGATTTCCGGACGGAAGAAAGAAAAAGATGGAAAGGAGAACAAGAAGGCACAAACCCGGACCACTCCTGCCCCCAGGGAACAGCGGCGGGGCGATCCGTATTGTTGGATCCTTTCCACTCCAGTGTACCAGAGGAACCTTAAGGATACTTAAAAGATTCCGAAGCCTATGGGGCTTTATCTGAATTTAGATGCCGGCGGCGGGCCACAAGACGGAACAGCAGAAGGCCGGCCAAGACCCCTGCAAAGTCGATCCAGACATCCTGTACCATGGACGCCCGGCCGGGGGAGAAAAGCTGGATGGTTTCGTCGGCCATGGCAGCCAATAGCCCGGTCAGGACCGGGACAGAGGAAGAAACCGGCCACAGCCCGGCGTTCCAGGCCAGCACGCCACCCAATATGGAAAATTCTGTAAAATGGGCCAATTTTCGAAGAAAAAAAGCAGCTTCCAGCACCTTAGGGCCGAACATCTTAGCTAACAGCTCCCCCACAAACCCGCTGACTGCAGCAGAATCTGCACCGGGGAGCATGGAATTGCCCCAGATAAATCCCAGCCACATAAAGGCAACAATTCCTGCCAGGAGTCTCCGACGGTTTGTTTTGTGTTTCATCATGGCCAGTCTCCCTGAAAATTTTACAGGATTCTCTTGGTAGGCAAACAGAAAGAAGCAACCGTCCCTCCTGCCGCAGAACGCGGTTGCCCCTTTGAAATCGGGAGCTGCGGTCAGCTGACGGGTGCAGCCCCCACTTCGTGGTTATTATACAACAATTTTCTGCCTTGTCAAGTGGTACAATTAAGTAGAAGTTGATTGTATTGCGTTCTTACAGAATGCCAGGCAATTTCCAATTTTACTCTTGACAGCTTATGGCGGAATGTGGTACAATCCGCCCAATGGAAATTTTGAGTGGAGGAGGGGAACTCCCATGGTGATTCGTCTGAAGAACGCCCATGTGCTGGAGGGGGAGAAGTTTTTGCTTCGGGATTTGGAGCTTCCTTGCATGGAGCCTCGTTCCTACTGTGGCGGTAGTGTTTCTGTTTTGGAATTGGATCATTGTTTTTTATTGCCGGGTCTTGTGGATGTGCATGTACATCTTCGGGAACCGGGATTTTTTTATAAAGAGACCATCGCCACCGGCACCCGGGCCGCAGCCCGGGGGGGATACAGCGATGTGTGCGCCATGCCGAATTTGAATCCCGTGCCGGACAGCCCGGCGCACCTGGCGCCGGAGCTGGAGGCCATTGCCCGGGATGCCCTGGTCCGGGTGCACCCCTACGGCGCCCTTACCGTGGGAGAGCAGGGAGAGACGCTGGCAGACCTGGCGGGCCTGGCTCCTCATGTGGTGGCCTTCTCTGATGACGGCAGGGGAGTGCAGTCCGAGTCCATGATGCGGCAAGCTATGCTGGAGGCCAAACGCCTGGGCAAGGTGGTGGCAGCCCACTGTGAGGACAACCGCCTGTTGCGGGGTGGGTACATTCACGATGGAGTCTATGCCCGCCTCCATGGGCACCGGGGAATTTGCTCTGAGAGCGAATGGGGGCCTGTGGCCCGGGATTTGCGCCTGGTGAAGGAGACGGGATGCGCCTACCACGTGTGTCATGTCTCCGCCAAGGAGACCGTGGCTCTGATCCGCCAGGCGAAGGCAGAGGGCCTGGACGTCACCTGTGAGACTGGCCCTCACTACCTGCTGAAACATGACGGCATGCTCCAGGAGGATGGCCGGTTTAAGATGAATCCTCCCATCCGGTCGGAGGAGGACCGTCAGGCTCTGCTGGAGGGGCTTTTGGACGGTACCATTGACATGATTGCCACAGACCACGCCCCTCACAGCGCGCAGGAGAAGAGCAGGGGACTGGAGAAGAGTCTGATGGGTGTGGTAGGCCTGGAGACGGCGTTCCCCGTGCTGTACACCGGCCTGGTGAAGACCGGCATCATGTCTCTGGAGATGCTGGTGCAGCGGATGAGCGCTGCACCCCGTGCCCGGTTTGCCCTTCCCCGGGGGGAGGACTACAGCATTTGGGACCTGGAGGCTTCTTATCCCATTGACCCGGCGGAGTTCCAGACCATGGGACGCGCCACTCCATTTGCGGGGGAGACGGTCTTTGGCCGCTGCAAAGCGACTGTGGTAGAGGGCCGGCTGGTGTGGCTGGACCGGAAGGGAGAATGAGATGAAATCCGAGATGTTTACCATTGTGGAGAACCGCCCGCTGACCAGCGCTGTATTTGAAATGATTTTGGAGGGGGATACCTCAGAGATCCGGCGCCCGGGCCAGTTTGTGGAGCTGCAGCTCCCTGGCCTTTTCCTGCGGCGTCCCATTTCCGTCTGCACATGGGACGCAGAACGGCTGACCCTTTTGTATAAGGTAGTGGGTCAGGGCACCGGGGAGATGGCCGGAATGCCCGCCGGGACCAGGCTGAACCTGCTGACTGGATTGGGGAACGGCTACGATCTGGCCCCTGCGGGGGAGTCTCCGCTGCTATTGGGGGGCGGTGTTGGGGTGCCGCCCCTGTATGGCCTGTGCCAGGCTTTGGTTGCCCGGGGCAAGCAGCCGGCAGTGGTTCTGGGCTTCAACACCCAGGGTGAGGTGTTTTACGAGGACCGGTTTCGCGCCTTGGGAGCCTCCGTCACCGTCACCACGGCAGACGGCAGCTATGGCCGCACCGGCTTCGTCACCGACGCCATGGACGGGCCCTATTCCTACTTCTACGCCTGCGGTCCCCTGCCCATGCTCCGGGCGATTGAGCGGGTAGCCCAGACTCCTGGGCAGTACAGCATGGAGGAGCGAATGGGTTGCGGCTTTGGGGCCTGTATGGGCTGCACCATCCAGACCCGGAGCGGCCCCCGCCGGGTTTGCAAAGATGGCCCGGTGTTTGACCGGGGGGAGGTGATTTTGTGAGTTTGCGTGTCACCCTGTGCGGCTTGCCCCTGGATAATCCGGTGATTCCGGCTTCCGGAACCTTCGGCTATGGAGCAGAATTTGCCGCCTTATATGACATCAACATATTGGGTACCTTTTCCTTTAAGGGTACCACCCGGCAGCCCCGGTTTGGCAATCCCACCCCGCGGATTGCAGAGTGTCCAGCCGGTATGCTCAATGCTGTGGGCTTGCAAAATCCGGGGATCGACCATGTGCTGGCTTATGAACTCCCCCAAATGAAGCAGTATTTCCACAAGCCTGTGATGGCCAATGTGTCCGGCTTTTCCGTGGAGGATTATGTGGAGGTGTGCCGGAGGCTGGACGGAGAAGAACAGGTGGGCTGGCTGGAGGTGAACATCAGCTGCCCCAACGTCCACGGCGGCGGTATGAGCTTTGGCACAGACCCAGCCTCTGCCGCAGAGGTCACCAGGGCGGTGAAGGCCGTCACAGACAAGCCGGTGATTGTCAAGCTGTCCCCCAACGTCACAGACATTGCTGCCATTGCCAGAGCCTGTGAAGCAGCAGGCGCCGATGGCATCAGCCTCATCAACACGGTTTTGGGGATGCGGCTGGATCTGGCCCGGAGGAAGCCCCTCCTGGCCAATACCACAGGGGGCATGTCCGGCCCGGCCATTTTCCCCTTGGCGGTGCGGATGGTATACCAGGTTTATGAAGCGGTGTCCATTCCCATTGTGGGCATGGGGGGCGTTACCTGCGCCCGGGATGTGATCGAGCTGATGCTGGCGGGAGCCACGGCGGTGGAGGTGGGAGCTGCCAATTTGACCGATCCCTTTGTCTGCCAAACCATCATCCGGGAGCTGCCCCAGGTGATGGAGCAATACCACATAGAAAGCTTGGAAGAAATCATAGGAGGTGCACACCATGGGTAAAGATGTGATCGTGGCCTGCGATTTTGGAAGCCGGGAGGAGACCCTGGCCTTCCTGGACCGGTTTACCGGTAAAAAACCCTTTGTGAAAATCGGCATGGAGCTGTACTATGCCGAGGGTCCCCAGATTGTCCGGGAGATCAAGGCCCGGGGCCACAAAATTTTCCTGGATTTGAAGCTCCATGACATTCCCAACACGGTGAAAAAGGCCATGGCAGTCCTGAGCCGCCTGGATGTGGACCTGGTGAACCTCCATGCTGCCGGGACCAAGGCGATGATGGAAGCCGCTCTGGAGGGTCTCACCCGGCCCGACGGCACCCGGCCTGTGCTCATTGCTGTGACGCAGCTCACCTCTACCAGCCAGGAGCGGATGGAGCAGGACCTGCTGATTGAAAGGCCCATGGACCAGGTGGTGCTGCACTACGCCCGCACAGCCCGGGCTGCCGGCCTGGACGGCGTGGTCTGCTCTCCTCTGGAGGCGCAGACCGTCCATGAGGCTTGCGGCCAGGACTTTCTCGCGGTGACGCCTGGGGTCCGCTTTGCAGATGGCGATGTGGGCGACCAGGTTCGGGTCATGACCCCGGCCCAGGCCAAGGCCATCGGCTCCGATTACATCGTAGTGGGACGCCCCATCACCCAAGCTGCCGATCCTGTGGCTGCCTATGAACGGTGCCTGGCGGAGTTTGTGGGAGCGTAAGCTCCAATCTGCGGCTCTCCAGAGCATGGGGAGTGAGACAAAATCGGGAAATTTCAAGTGTATAGGGAGGAAACTATGGAGCTATCCATTCAAATTGCCAAGGATCTTCTGAAGATTCAAGCCGTCTTTTTCCGGCCGGACCAGCCCTTTACCTGGGCTTCCGGCATCAAAAGCCCGGTGTACTGTGACAACCGGCTGACCCTGACGGACGTGGAGGTCCGCACCGATGTGGAGGAGGGTCTGGCCCGCCTGATTCGGGAGCACTACCCGGAGGTGGAGGTCCTGATGGGTACCTCCACGGCGGGCATTGCCCACGCTGCCATTACAGGCCACCTGATGGGCCTGCCCATGGGCTACGTCCGCAGCGGAGCCAAGGACCACGGACGCCAGAACCAAATTGAGGGCAAGCTCCTGCCCGGTCAGAAGGTGGTGGTGGTGGAGGACCTCATCTCCACCGGCGGCAGCGTCCTGGAGGTGGTCAATGTCCTCCGGGAAGCCGGGGCGCAGGTGCTGGGCGTTGTGAGCATCTTCACCTACGGTATGGCCAAAGGCCTGAAGCGACTGGCGGAGGCCCAAGTGAAACATGTAAGCCTGACGAATTTTGACGTCATTGCCCAGGTGGCGGCAGAGGAACATTATATCCGTCCACAGGATGTTGCCCGGCTCATTTCCTTCCGGGACAACCCCTCGGACGAGAGCTGGATTGGAGGTACAAAATGAAAAGAAGTGTCATCAACATTCTGGATCTGTCTGTGGAGGAGCTGGACGAGCTCATTGCCACGGCCAATGACATCATCGAGAATCCCAAAAAGTACAGCGAAAAGTGCCGGGGCCTGAAGCTGGCCACCCTGTTCTTCGAGCCCTCCACCCGGACCCGGCTCAGCTTCGAGGCCGCCATGTATGAGCTGGGCGGCAACGTCTTGGGCTTCTCCGAGGCCCAGAGCAGCTCCGCTGCCAAGGGCGAGAGCGTGGCAGATACCGCCAAAACCGTCTCCTGCTATGCCGATATCATCGCCATGCGCCACCCTAAGGAGGGCGCGCCTCTGGTGGCTGCCATGAACGCTTCGGTTCCTGTGATCAACGCCGGCGACGGCGGCCACAACCACCCCACCCAGACCCTGGCGGATCTTCTCACCATTTACCGGGAGAAGGGTGGCTTTGAGAATTTGACCATTGGCCTGTGCGGCGACCTGAAATTTGGCCGGACGGTCCATTCCCTCATTGACGCCATGAGCCGGTATGCCGGCGTGAAGTTTGTCCTCATCTCCCCGGAGGAGCTGAAGGTGCCCAGCTATGTGAAGCAGGGTATGAAGGACAAGGGCATTCCCTACACCCAGACCACAGATCTGGAGTCTGTGATGCCGGAGCTGGATATTTTATATATGACCCGCGTCCAGCGGGAGCGGTTCTTTAATGAGGAGGATTACCTCCGCCTGAAGGACAGCTACATTCTGACGCCGGAAAAGCTGGCGGGGGCCAAAAAGGACCTGGCCATTCTCCACCCTCTGCCTCGTGTCAACGAGATTGCCGTTGCCATTGACGCCGATCCCCGTGCCTGCTACTTTAAGCAGGTGCTCAACGGCAAATTTATGCGTATGGCTTTGATTCTGAAGCTGCTGGAGGTGCAATAAATGAACATTGATTCCATTAAAAACGGCATTGTCATCGACCATATTACAGCGGGAAAGGGGATGGAGCTGTACCGGCTCCTGAAGCTGGACCAACTGGACTGCTCCGTGGCCCTGATCAAAAACGCCGTCAGTCAGAAGATGGGCAAAAAGGACATCATTAAGATTGACACGGATTTCCGTGTGGACATGGACATTCTGGGCTACGTGGATCCCGGCGTCACGGTGGCCATCATCCGGGACGGAGAGACGGCAGAAAAGCTCCAGTTGACCCTACCGGAGCGGCTGACCAATGTGATCCGCTGCAAGAACCCCCGGTGCATCTCCTCTACGGAGCAGGAGTTGCCCCATGTATTCCGCCTCACAGACCCCAAGACCCGGACTTACCGGTGCCTATACTGTGAGACCAAGGCAAAATAAGCTGTGTCAGAGGCAGGTCATGAGAATGGCCTGCGGAGAAGCGAAAAGGACTGAGACCGCCTCAAAATTTCTTGAGACGGCCTCAACTCTTTGCCTGGGGTGTCTACTCAGGGCAGCGGCATTTCCCTTTTCCGCACTGGCGGGGGAGCTTCCCACACATGGCTGTCAGAGAAAAACTTTGACAATTCTTCGGAAATGCGGTACAATGGCCCCGCAACCAGGTCGGACAGCCGCGGGGGGAGGCCGAAAGGCCCCCCGTGAGGAAAGTCCGGGCTCCGCAGGGCAAGGATAACGGGTAACGCCCGCCGGGGGTGACCCTAGGACAAGTGCAACAGAAAGATACCGCCTCGTTTGGAGTATGAGCTCCCTGGTTTGTGCCAGCGAGGTAAGGGTGAAAAGGTGTGGTAAGAGCGCACCCGCCCCATGGGAACATTGGGGTGCTGTAAACTCTATCCGGAGCAACACCGTGTGTGGGACTACAGGCTGGCCCGGCCGTCCCCAAGAGGTGGCTGGAACCCAGGAGCAATCCTGGGTCTAGATAGATGGCTGTCGATGACAGAACCCGGCTTATAGACCTGATTGCATGCACCAGGAATGGGCTGTAAAAAACAGCTCTCAAAAAGCGGTGAGCCTCGTGGAGGGGACTCACCGCTTTTTGACTAAATTTTTATCCGTATGCAATTGATTACAATTCTATAACGCGTTGCCTCTAGATTAATCCTGCCTACCTGCCTGTAAGATATGGACATTTCTCATCCGTCGCAGCTAACTCCGGGCCAGCTGGAACGGTAGAGTCACTTGCCACTGGTAAGTGATGAGATCCCATGGCCCTTCGCCCTGCCCCGGGGGAAGGCTGGGGCCTTGCAGCCAGGAGACATGAATGGTTGAGCTGCTGCAATTACCGGCCAAGCATTCCCGCAATCAAAGCTTCCGAATGATCTGGTCCACAGTATCCAGACAAATCTGCGCCGCATGCTCCAGTTCCCGCCGGAACTCCTCCGCTCCTCCGCTGACGCTGTCTGACACGATTTTAATGAGCAGGCAGGGCACCCGGTTGCGGTTGCTGGTGAGGACAATCCCCGCCGCCTCCATTTCGCAGATATCTGCCCCAAATACCCGGTGCATTTCCTTCTTTTTTTCAGGATTTCCGATGAACTTATCCCCTGATGCACAGACGACTCTTTTTAAGTCCGGCTGCAGGTTTTCTGCTTTCTCCACCAGGTCTGGCGTGGTTGGGATATAGATGTCCGGATATGTCAAATACCTGCCCACCTCAACCGCATCAACTTCTGTCGTGTCAAAGTCGTAATGGACTACGCTTTCCACAACACACATTTTAGTCTTGGTCATTTCTTCTGTCAGGCCGCCCACTACGCCAAAGTTTACGATGAAGTCAACCTGCATCTGGCTGATCAGGAACTGGGTGGCTGCAGCTGCAGCAATCTCTCCTGCCCCGCAGTTCAGTGCATAAATGATATAGTCCTCCGCCTCATAGACCAGAACCCGATAGCCTGGATATTCCTTCTCCTCCTGGGGCGTTCCGTACCGCTCCAAAACCGCTTTCATCTCTACCGCAACAATCATCCCGATTTTTTTCATGTCTGTCGCTCCTCCTTCGCCTTCCGGGGAAATGATACCCGGTCGCAGGAACAGGGCGCTCCCCCACGGCGTATCCTTCCTTTCCCCGCCTCTCGAGTATACCAAACTCCCGACACATTTGCAACCGCGAGAAATTGGCGCGGCAGTGTTCTGCCTTCCCCCGGGACAGGGGCGAAGCGCCATGGAATCTCATCCCTTGCCGGCGGCAAGCGACTCTATGCTTCCAGCTGGCACGGCGTGGCCGTGACGGCTGAGGAATGGGGAAGTTTAGCTCGTGATATGCAGTTTCGCTCAGAAGGGAGCATGTTACGTTTTTGCCGGTCCTGCCTACCGGTCTGTAAAAAGTAAATGCTGTTGCCCTTTGGCATACATAGGGACTTGCTGTCGGGAATAGACTGGTTGGCAGGAGGTGAGGAAATGATCTCTGCTGCGGCGATTCTCATGCTGAGCAGTATGCTCTATTCCCTCCGCCTCAGCTCCGGCAGCTTTCCCAAGCCCCTGTCCGCAAAAGAGGAGCAGGAATACCTGGAAAAGGCTGCAGCTGGGGATCTGGAGGCGCGCAATATCCTCATTGAACGCAACCTGCGTTTGGTGGCCCATATTATGAAAAAATACTACGCCCAGACCTCTGACCAGGAGGACCTCATATCCATCGGCACCATCGGGCTCATTAAGGCCGTGTCCACCTTTGATGCGGGCAAAGGCATCCGGCTGGCCACCTATGCGGCCCGGTGCGTGGAGAACGAAATCCTCATGCACTTCCGAAGCCAGCGGAAAAGCGCTTCGGACGTCTCCTTGTCCGACTACATCGAAACCGGCAAGGACGGCACCGCTCTGTCCCTCATGGATGTGGTCTGTCAGGATGACGACATGTTCGACCGGATCAGCAGCCGGGAGGACGTGCGACTGCTCCGGCAGTACATGGGGGAGGTCCTGGACGACCGGGAGCAGAAGGTACTGACCCTGCGCTACGGCCTGGACGGGAAAGAGCCCCTGCCCCAGCGGGAGGTGGCTCAGCAATGCAACATCAGCCGCTCCTACATATCCCGCATAGAAAAAAAGGCGCTGGAGAAGCTCCGAAGCGCCTTTGAAGGAAAGCGGGAGGATGGATGAAGGGAAAAACAGTCGGTCCTCTTTTTTGGGGGAAGGTATGGCTTTCTCTGATTTCTCTCCCATATTTTGCAAAACCGCAGCAGCAAGTGGTTCCCCAGCTGGCAAACTTCCCAGGTACTTCCGAAAAGGGGCGTAGAGGCGGACCCACGTGTCCACCGTCACGGGAATGAACGGGTTTTCGCTGCGCGCCTATGCCCCGTGAAGAGGACTCAACCGGCAAACTGGGCATAATAGAGCTTGGCGTAAAAGCCCTTTTGGGCCATGAGAGTCTCGTGGTTTCCCTGCTCCACCACCCGGCCCTCCCGCATCACCAGGATGTGATCCGCGTGACGGATGGTAGAGAGACGGTGGGCGATGACGAAGCAGGTCTTGCCTGCCATGAGGGCTTCCATGGCGGCCTGGATCTCCTGCTCCGTCCGGGTGTCCACATTGGAGGTGGCCTCGTCCAGGATCAGCATGGGGCTGTCCAGAAGCATGGCCCGGGCGATGGTCAGAAGCTGCCGCTGGCCCTTGGAAATGCCGGCGCCGTTGTCTTGGAGAACTGTGTCATAGCCCTGGGGCAGGGCCATGATGAAATTGTGAATCCGGGCCGCCTTGGCGGCGGCAATCACCTCCTGCCGGGTGGCGTTTTCCCGGCCGTAGGCGATGTTTTCATAAATGGTGCCGGAAAACAGCCAGGTATCCTGGAGGACCATGCTGTAAGCCCGGCGGAGGGAGGTCCGGGTCACCGTCCGAATCTCCTGTCCATCCACCTGAATGCGCCCGGCTTGGGCATCATAAAACCGCATCAGCAGATTGATGATGGTGGTCTTCCCCGCTCCCGTGGGCCCCACAATGGCCACCAGCGCGCCGGGCCGGGCCAGCAGGTCAAAGTCCCGGATCACCGGCTTAGCCGGGTCATAGCCAAAGGTCACTCCATCCAGAGCCACTTCTCCCTGCACCTGGGCCAGCTCCCGGGCCTCCGGTCCGTCGGCTGGCTCTGGTTCTGCATCTATGAGACCAAAGACCCGCTCCGCTGCAGCAAAGGCGCTTTGGAGCTCTCCCACAATGTTGGCCACCTCATTGATGGGGCCGGAGAACTTCCGGGAGTACTGAACAAAGCTGGACAGGTCCCCCAGCTGAATCCCACCGGACAGATACAGCAGCGCCCCAAAGACGCTGACCAGAGCCAGGGACAGGTTGTTGATGCAGTTCACAGCCGGGCCCACAATGGTGCCGTTGGCCTCCGCCTGGGTGTAGGCGTCCACCGCCTTGCGGTTTTTCTGGTCAAAGGCCTCCAGAACTGCCGCCTCCTGGCCATAGGCCTTGGTGGTCTTCTGGCCGTTCATCATCTCCTCCGTAAAACCGTTGAGCTCCCCCAGGGCGGCGCTTCGCCGCCGGAAGAGGGGCCGCACCCGGGCGGTGATGTACCGGGTGAAGAATATCGTGGCGGGAATGGTGACGCAGAAAATGAGCACCAGCTTCGGCGCAATGGACAGCATCATCCCCAGGGACACGGTCACCGTCACCACCGTCTGAAGAATTTGCAACAGGTCCGCCGACAGAGACTGGTTCACCGTATCCACATCATAGGTGATGACGCTTAAAATGTCGCCCGTCTGATACCGGTCGAAGAAGCCCACCGGCAGGCGGGCCAGATTCTCAAATACGTCCCGCCGCATCTGCCGGACCACTTGGCGTGACAGACGGATCATCACCTGGGACAGGGTGTAGGACATGCAGGCCGACAACAGGTAAAACACCGCCATGGTTGCCGCCCGGTTCCAAACAAAGGGGAGATCCACCCGGCCGGGTCCCGCCGCAATGGCGTTGATGGCCTGGCCCGCCAGCCGGGGGCCAAAGAGGGCCAAAATGTTGGAGCCCAGGGAAAGCCCCACCGCAGCGGCCAAAAGCAGCCGGTTCCGGCCCAAATAGCGCCACAGGCGCAGGAGCAAGGCCCCCCGCTTCTGTCGGTTCTGCCGGTCTGCGCCTAGGACGCCGGATCTGTTTTCCATGCCGGTTCTCCTCCTTCCGTTCCCATCTGGGTTTCCGCAATCTCCCGGTACACCGGGCAGGTTTGCAGCAGACTCTGGTGATTGCCCCGGCCAATGACCCGGCCCTCCTCCAAAACCAGAATCAGGTCCGCATGGCGGAGGCTGCTCACCCGCTGGGCCACAATCACCTGGGTTACGCCTGCCATCTCCCGGCGCAGGGCCTGGCGCAGGGCGGCGTCAGTCCGGTAATCCAGCGCGCTGGAGGCATCGTCCAGCACCAAAATGTCCGGCTTTCCCGCCAGGGCCCGGGCAATGGCCAACCGCTGCTTCTGACCGCCGGACAGGTTGTTGCCCCGAACCGCCACGGGATGGCTCATCCCCTTTTGAAAGATGTAATCCGCCTGAGCCGTCCGGGCAGCCCGGTCCACCTCCTCCTGGGGCAACTCCCTGCAAAACCGGATGTTCCCCGCCAGAGTGCCCTCCATGATGAAGTCATTTTGAAACACCACGCCAAACTTGGGCCGCAGCTCCTCCGGGGGGATGGTCCGGATGTCCCGGCCCTCCAGAAAGACCGTACCCTCATCCGGGTCATAAAACCGGAGAAGCAGATTCACCAAAGTGGTTTTTCCGCTGCCGGTGGCCCCCAGGATCCCTAGGGTCTGCCCCCGCTCCAGGGAAAAGCTCAGGTGGGAGAGATTATTGGACACATGGTTATACGAGAAGCTCACGTCCCGGAACTCCAAATAGGACCCGGACCGTTCGGCGGAGGGAGCCACCGTCAGATCCTCCGGCAGCTCCAGCACCTCCACCACCCGCTTGGCGCTGGCCTCGCCCTTGGACCAGATGATGAAAATTTTGGTAACCCCCAGCATGGCGTTGAGAATCATGGTGAAGTAGTTCAGAAATGCAATGATCACACCGGGCTGGGTGAGTCCGCCGTTTACCCGGAAGGCCCCGGCCAGGACCACGCCGGTGAGACCCAGGTTCAAAATCAGGGTGGCGGCAGGATTGGTCAGAGCCGTAATGCCCCCCACCTTCTGGTCCACCTGGCACAGCTGCTGGTTCACCTCGCCAAACCGGCGGGTTTCGTATTCTGTTTTGCTGAGGGCCTTGATCACACGAATGCCGGTGATGTTCTCCTGGACTACCCGGACCATCCGGTCCAGAATCCCCTGCTCCTTGGTGTAAAGGGGCACGCTGGTTTTGGTCACAAAATACACCAGCAGCCCAATGAGGGGCAGGGTGGCAATGAGCACCATAGCCAGTCCCGCATCCATATGCAGGGTGATGCACACCCCGCCCAGAAGCAAAATCGGACCGCGAACCCCCAACCGTTGCATCCGGGCCAGGAGCTGGTTCACATTGTAGGTGTCACTGGTGAGACGGGACACAGCGGAGGGCAGGGTCAGCCCGTCCAGCTGCCGGGCGGAGAGCCGGTCCAGGCGCTGGAACAGATCGTGGCGCAGGACCAGGGTAATTCTCCCGGCGCTGATGGCGGACATGCGGTTTGCCACAATGTTCGCCGTGACACACAGGGCGGCGCAGAGCACCATAGCCCCGCCGGTGAGAAGAATGCCCCGCCGGCTGCCGGTGGGCACCACGTCATCCAGAATGGTCTCCAGAAGATAGGGGATCAGCAGCTCCACCAATGCCCCAAAAAACTTGATGAACATGGCCAGCAGCATATAGCTATAGTAGGGGCGTATGTATTTGCGCAAGCCCGCCATATACTCCCCTCCTCTAGTCCTGGCCGATTCGGGCTGCTGCCCGGGCTTTCAGCTTCCCCAGGAGCAACTCCAAACTGCGCCGCTCCGCCTGGGTAAGATCCTGAGTTACCCAGGACTCCCATTGACCCAGCACCTGCCGGATCTCCGGCAGGGCTGCCTCCGCCTGCTCTGTAGGGTACAGCTCCGTCACCCGCCGGTCGCTGTCACAGCACACCCGGCGGACAAAGCCCGCCTCTTCCAGCACCGCCAGCTGCCGGGCCACGCTGCTTTTGTTCTGATAAATCCGCCGGGCCAGCTGCTCCTGAGAAATTCCCGGGCAATCGCAGATTCCCATAAGATAACTGGCATGGCAGGACTTGAGTCCCAGGGCTGCCAGCCGCTCCGACCGGTACTGGGCGGCACACCGGGCAATGGAATCCAACTCCCCCATCAATAAAGACATATCCCACTCCTCCTTACCGTTGCATCCGCAACAGTTGCAAGTGCAACAATTATAGCATGTTGCTTTTCCACTGTCAACACCACGGGCAGTGCCAAATCTTATTTACGAACTGCCCCACTGCCTTCTTCGCTGCCAGTTCTGCATGCCGCTCAATCTGCTCTCCCCTCCGTCACCCCGTGATCTACATACACCCGCCGCCGGAGCCGGGCTATGCGCTTGCGCTTCTCCCGGAATCCGGCAAGGGCGGCGGCCAGACCTGCCGAAAAGCCGGTGATGCAAGCTGCAAGGGCAGCGGCCTGCCAGGGGGTAGGGGCATCCGGTTGAACCGGAAGAACGGCCCGGTCTACTACCTCGATCCTTCCGGTGTGGACGATCCGGAGAATTTCAGCCGGGGCGGTGTCCAGGATGGCGTTGGCAAGGAGCGTGGCAGTCTGAGGGTCTCGGTGGGAGACAGAAATAGAGAGGGCTTCCGTGTCCCCCAGGCAGGATGCGGAGACCATAGGCCGCAGGTCCTCTGCGGTGCAGTCCGGAGCCAGCTGCTGTGCCGCCAGATCCAGAACCCGGTCGCTCTCCAGGAGAACCAAGCAGGTCTTGGCCAGCTTTTGAGCGGCGGTGAGGGCCGCGGAGGCGGTCCCGGGATCGGCAGACTCGCTGCCGGGGATGGAGACATAGAGGGAGCCTGTGGCGGTGTATTGAGGCGGCAACCAGAACCGGCACAGACAAAAACCGAACATGCCGCCTAAAATTGCGGCCAGAAGGACCCAGTGGAGCTGCCGGATGATGGCCCGTAGCAGTTCACGGGGTGTGAGGTGGACGTCTTCCATGGATTTGCCTCCTTTTACGCGCCGCCAGAAGGAAGCGCAGAATATGGGGCCGCATCCCCTGCAGAAGGAGGCGGCTGTTTTCCCGGAGGGGTGGGATGAGAAAGTTCATGCCCACATTGGCCACCGCTTGGGCCAGCAGCGTGGCCAGGGCGGCACCCAGAGGCCCCCAGAGGGGAATCAACAGCAGATTCAAAACCAGATTGACTGCCGCTCCGGCGGCAGCCAGGTACTTTTCATACCGGAACTGGCGATGCGCTGCCAAAAAAATACTTCGCGCGATGCCCAGGCAGGAGAAGGCAGGCCGCCAGGCCGCAACACATAGAATTCCCCAGGCCGGACAGTACGCCTGGCCGTAGAGAAGAAGCAAGAGCGGGCGGGACAGCAGGCAGATCACCAGGGCGGCCAGGCAGGAGCCATACCAGAGTAGGCCATACAGAGCAGCCAGCCCCTGACGAAAACCGGCAGGGTCCTGCCGGAACCGGGCCAGGAGCAGGGGCCGGGCCGTTTCCACCAGAGCGGCGGGCACAAAGATCCACAGGGCGCTGATGGACCCGGCGGCTCCGTACAAGCCCACAGCGGCCTCCCCGGCCATGGACCGGAGCATCAGCCGGTCCGTTTGACCGTACAGGGCCACCAGCAGGCCGGACAGGAGAAAGTGCCGCCCCTGGTTCCAAAGCGTCCGGGCTGTGGCGGAATCCCATCGCAGGGGCTGCTTGCCGGAGCTGCGGGAGTAGGCCAAAATCAGGAGGGGCACTGCCACGGCGGCCTCCAGGCCGTGGGCCAGGGCGAACCACCGGATTCCTGCCCCTCCCAGAAGCAGGCCGAGCTGGCACAGCCCGGCAGCGACAGCGGCAGCACAGGAGATGAGAGCCGGCCAGCGGGACTGGAGCCTGGAGCGGAACCAGTCTCCCAGAGGCTCCGCTGCCTGAAATACCAGGCTTACGCCGTAGAGAAAGGCAACGGAACCGCCTTCTCCTTGTCCCGTCCACTGCAAAAGGAACCCCCACAGGACCAGAACTCCCAGGGAGGCTGCCAGCCGCATCCCCAGAGCGGAGCCCAGGGCTACGCCGCTGTTCTGAGGGTGCAACACCAGCTCGGGAATCAGCACATCGTGCAGCCCCAGGGTGCACAGGGGCAGGAGAAGCCCTGTCACGGCGGCGGCGTATTGGATTTCTCCAAAGCCGCCGGGCCCCAGGCGCCTGGCGGCGGTCATGCTTACCCCCAAGTGCAAAAGAGCCAGGAGAATTTTTCCTCCGATGATCCAGACGGCGTTGGCCGCAGGCTTCCCGGCGCTCATGGGAACCACCGGTCCGGCAGAATGGGAGCCGGGCTGCAGGGACCGTCGGAATAGAGCTTGGGGTGAGGGTTTCCCGCCAATATGCACCGGCATAGGGTCAGGAGCCGCTCCGCAGCCGCCTCCGGGTTCCACAGCTGAGTCATGGTGTCGTAGGCGGCGGCGCCCATTCGGCGCTGCTCTTCCGGGTGGGTCAGAAGGAAGAGCGTCTGCCGGGTGAGATCGTCCAGGTTTCCGCTTTGGTACAGGCAGCCGTTTGCTCTGTGGCGCAGGAGATATGGGGCGGCGCCGGCGGCATGGCTGGAAATTACGGCACAGGCGCTGCTCATGGCCTCATTCAGTACGGCTCCCCAGCCCTCCTGAAAGTCCGAGGTGAGGAGGAAGAGATTGGCCTGCTCCATCTCCCTCCGTACCGCCGCCGGCGGCTGCGGGCCCAGGATTTGAACCTGGTCCTCCAGGTGCTGCCGGTGGATTTCCCGCTCCATGGCCTGCCGCTCCGGTCCGGTGCCCAAAAGGGTCAGGCGGAAGGGAAGAGCTGCCTCCTGGAGCCGCCCGGCCAGAGCGATGGCAGTGAGAGGATGCTTCCAGGAAAGGAAGCGGCCTGCCCACAAGAGCGTGCTTCCCGTTGGGTCCTTCTGCGACAGGAGGGTTCCTTTGCAGTGAAAGTGGACCTGGGGAAAATAGCCGAAGCGGTAGGCCTTGCCTGGGTAGCACCCGGCCCGGGCGGCGTCTGATGCCCCATAGGCGCTGGCGCAGAGGAGGTACAGGGGAGCCCGCCGGAAGCGGCCGTGGTGCAGCCAGGCCCGAGCCCGGGCCCCGGGTGGGGGGCCTGTTTTATACCACCGCTCCCCGTACCGGAAGGTCAGCCGGTTTTGACGCAGCCGGGGCAGAATCCAGCTGTCCGGGGCGCTGCCCAGGAGCACCACATCGCTACCCAGGGCCAGGTGGCGGCACCGGGCAGCAACTTCCGGGCCCTGGTAGGCCCGCAGCAGATAGGGCCGGTCCTGCTCCGGCTGCCACCCCAGCTCCACCCGCCCGGCTCGCAGGGGCCGGGTTTCCACAAAGCGGAAGCCTGCCCCCAGCCAGCCATAGAGGGCTTCTGATAAGGGACTGGTATGGTGGGTGAGGTAGTTGGTAATGAAGGTCAGAGTCACAGCCGGTGAACCTCCTCTCTGGACGGTGTGGCCGGGGTACTTGGTTGGAATGCTTCCGCCTCCTTCAGGGCACGGAGACGTTGGCCCCGGACGGCCCCCAGGAAGAGGAGGGCCGTGAGAAAGACGTAAACATTGGCCTCTATCACAGGCTCCACCATGGCGTTTAGCAGAAGAGCTGGAAGGAGATTTGCCGCTGCATTTCGGGACCGCTCCCACCGGACTGCCTTCATGGTGCGGAAAAAGGCAAGGCTGTGCCGAAGCTCCAGCAGGGTAAAGGCGGAAAACAGCAGGAAAGGAAGGGCTCCCCCGTGGCAGTAGAGGTCCAGCCACAGGTTGTGGAACCAGGTGAAGGGCAACCCCTGGGTGAGCCGGTTCCCACCCAGGGGAAAGCGGAGCCACCGGCCGCCCCGGAAGAAGGCGCTCCAGATTTCCAGCCGGGACAGCCCCTCCCCCGGGTTCAGGAGCCGCCGGGTCAGGGGTAGGGAGAGAAGCCAGCTGCGCAGGCCCCAAAGGTTCCCCCGGAGGGCCAGGGTCAGGAAGAGGAGGGCAAAGAGGACTCCGGCACACCGGCGGAGCTTGGGTTCTCCGGTGGGGCGCAGAAGCCATTTCCAGGCCTGTGCGGCCAGGAGCAGGGCGCACAGAAGGGGCAGGGTACGGTTGGCAAAATATGCGCTTTCTGCCAGGCAGCTCCCCAGACAGAGGAAGGCGGCCCATTTGCCGGCGGCCTTTCCCGGAGAACACAGCCTGCCCAGGGCCAGGGCGGCGGCAGCGGTGAGGAGCATGCCGGTGCAGGTGACGGAGACCGGCTCCCCCCGCCAGAAGTCCACAGCGGTTCGCGCCGGGAGCGCCTCTCCCTGCCAGCGGAGGCGGGCAAGCCAGTTTAGAAGGCCGTGGAGCCACATTCCCAGAGACGGAGCGGCCAGTAGCTGGCAAAAGCCACTGCAGCTGCCGGTGTGCAAAGCATAGGCTTTCCCCAGCCGGTAAAAGACCCAGGGCCCCAGAAGGTACAGGGCGCAGCCCCGCAGGGAGAGGCCGCCATGGTAAGTGTCGGCCAGAGCATAGAAGAGGGAGAAAAACAGAAGCAGGACCTCAGACCGGGAAAAGTCCGTTCTCAGCCCCCACAGCGCCAGGGAGAGGGCCGCGAGCAGGAGGAAAAAGACCCAGGCCCGGTTCCAGGCTCCCAGGCCGAAGAGAAACAGGAGCAGCAGCATCGGGCGCTCCCAAATTCTGGGATGGTGTTTCATAAGACCTCCTGACGGGTGACGGCTCTGTAAAGCGCCAGATAGTCTTCTGCCATTCTTTGGCAGTCCCACAGGACCCGCGCCCGTTCTACGGCTGCTGGAAGGGGAGACGGCAGCTCCAGCAGTGCACGCTGCATAGAGGGAATGTCCCCCGGAGGAACCGCCGTTCCCAGCCCCGGGAGAATGGTTTCCGCCACGCCGCCTACGGAGAAGCCCACCACAGGAGTGCCGCAGGCGGCGGCCTCCAGGCAGACCGTGGGGAAGTTGTCCTGGCGGCTGCACAGGACCAGGGCGTCGGCGGCGGTATAGAGGACCGCCATGTGCTCCCGCCCGGAGACATGGCCCAGCACGGTGAGATTGTCGGGCCCGCCGGTGCAGCGACCACCAGCGGCGAGAAACCGGAGGGGAAGGCCCCGGCAGGACCGGGCCAGCTCCAGGAAGAGATCAAACCCCTTTTCCCGGGAAAAGGCGGGAGCGGCGAAGAGGACGACTCTTTCTTCCGGGGGAATGGACAGCGCCCGGTGCAGATCGGCCGCCTCCTGCCGCCGGGGGCGAAAGACGGTGGTGTCGATGCCGTTGGCAATGACGGTGACGGGGATTCCGGACAGGGCGGAGGAGGCTGCGGCGCGCCGGGCAATCCAGCGGGAGCAGCCCACCACAGTCAACCGGTTCCACCCTTCGTAAATCCCCCGGAGACGCCGCCAGCCGGCCGCAGTCCGGTTTCCCAGAAGGCAGGTAGTCTCGGGAGTGGTCCGGACGCAGACGCCGCAGTGCTCCTTCCAGCCGCTGCAGGGGCCTGCGTGGCTGCAGCCTCCGGTGTAGGGAAATTCCGCATGGAGGGTGAGGACGGTGGGAATTCCACTTTGTTTCAGGTCCTCCAACAGGAGGTACAGATTGCAGAAGTGCCCGTTGAGGCATTGCAGATGCACCACATCCGGCCCGATCCGGTGAATCCGATCCAGAAGATGCCGGGTGGACCGGATGCAGCGGCCATAGGGCAGCCCCGCAACCCGGGCTGTAAGCCCCTGGGCCCGGCCGTACCAGCTGGGGCAAATCCGGGCCACATGGGGATCTGCGCTCAGAGGCCCCCGGCCGTAAAGCACGGCGGAGCGGTGCCCTCTGGCCAAAAGGGCCTGATGCAGGTCCCGGGTGATGTTGCCGGTGCTTCCCACGCCGTAGACGCAGTTGATCTGCAAAATGTTCATGGCATTTCCTCCAAGCCGGTGTTCAGGGCCAGGCAGCGGTGGCCTTGCCTGGCTTCCGGGGGCGGGTCGCGCCGGTAATCTCCGTATTTGCGCCGGAGATAGCTGTCGTATCCCGTGGGAATTCGCACCTCCAGCCCCTGGAACCGGGCGGGAGCGCCGGCTCCGAATTCCTCACTGGGGGCATAATCCAGCTTTCCCTGCCAATTGCCGTGGTTAGCCAGAAGGGCGCTGCCGGCGACAGGGTATTGGGTGATCATTCGCTCATAGGCGGCGGCAATGACCGCCGTCCGCCGGTGACAGCCCAGGAGGCGGAGCAAGGGCCGGAAAAGAGACCCGGGCCCGGAGAAGGCGGAGGCCAGAAGGCGGCGGTAGCGGCGCTTCTGCCGCTCCAGACGCCGCTGCCGGGCCGGCTCCGCCGGGTAGCCGTCCAGGGGGAAGAGGTCGATGAAAATCCCCTGGTGAATGGGAAGGTCCCGGGCAGACGCTTCCAGGAAGAGGGTGCCGGAGAGGCGGAGCTTGCTGTAGATGGCGGGAAAGGCCGGGTCGGTTTTATAATTTTGAAGAAAAATGTGCCCGGGGAGGAGGGCTGGAGCCTGTGCCAGAAATACTTCGTAATCGGGCCGCAGCATGGCGATGTCCATATCGTCGTCCCAGGGAATGAACCCCTGATATTTGACGGCCCCCAGAGCGCTGCCACACACCAGAAAATAGGGGAGCTTCAGCTGGTGGCAGACCTGCAAAAAGGCCTGAAACAGCTCCAGCTCCCGTTTTTGCAAGGCGTTCATGGCCGGTCCCTCCTGTTACCCCATGCGGCTTCCGCCAGAACGGTGTGGAGCAGCCTGTGGATCTGGTCCGGGTCATGGTTCTGGGCTGCCAGACGCCGGGCGTTGGCCCGGTATTCGGCCCGGAGGGATTCCTGAGTCAGGGCCTTCAGGAGCCCCTGGGCCAGGCTGGCCTCTGAGGTGATCACAAAAGCGGCCTTCTGCTCCCGGAGGTAGCGAATGGAGGCAGCGCCTTCCGGCCCATAGGCCAGAATGGAGGGGGCGTAGGCCAGGTAGTCCGCCAGCTTGGTGGAGATGGAGAGGGAAACCTGCCGGAGATCGTCTGGAGCAAAGGACTCGGCATGGATGAGGAGAAAGCTCTCAGCGATCTGCTCTGCGACCTGAGTGCCCGGGATGGCGCCGCAGAAGCGGAGACCGTTTTCCGCTGTCAGATGTGGCAGAAGGCGGCGGCAGTCCTCCCGGGAGTAAATTTCAATCTCTGCGGGAAGGCCCGGCAGGGCCAGGGCGCGCAGAGCCCGGCCTATGGCCGCCAGCTGCCGCCAGCGCCCCAGGCCCAGGTTGCCGAAGTACCGAATGGCGTTTGGCCTGCCTGCAGCAGGGGGCGGAGGTCCGTAAGGGGTATAGAGCTCCCGACAGGGAATGGAAAAGCGGGGCGCATAGGACTCCGACATGGCCCGGCAGGTGGTAAACAGGCAGGGACTGCCGGCCAAAAGGCGGCGGGCCCATTGCATGCGCAGGCGATGGTACAGGAGCTCCAAAGGGGAGCCCTTGGGCCTGGTGTAGACGCCGTCGTAGCAGATGGCTACCACCGGCAAGCGGTACTGCCGGGCCAGACGGAAGGCAATCCGGTGGGAAAAAACGGACCTTCCCGGGGCAAAGAAAATGACCTCAGGCCGGGCTTCCTCCACCCACCGGGAGAGGGCAGGGGAAAACCAGGGGGACAGGGCCCACAAAGCGTCCCGGAGCAGGCCGGGAACCGGGCTCCGGCAGGTGTGCCCCAGCCGGTACAGAGGGCGCAGGGAGGCGGGGGCAGGACCGGTATCCCCGCCGGACTCTAGGGGGCTCCCAGGCCGGCGCCGGGTCCAAAAGGCCCGGAGGACGTCCCCGTCTGTGACGCGGAAATAGCGGCGGCACAGGGAAAGCTGTGGCTCCTCGGGGCAGAAATAGAGCTGACTCAGGCGGTCCGGGTCCCAGCCGGAGAAGAGCCCTGCCAGAGAGCGGCCCATGTTGTTGCCGGTGGAAAAAACATTGTGACTGATCACCAAGACGCGGGGCTGGTTCACAGGGCAGGCCCCCCTTCGCTTTGCCGGGGGGCCAGGCAGATTTTCCCGTATTTGACCAGGCTGCGGCGGAGATAACAGAGCATGTAAAACGCTGTTTGAGCCGAAGAGAGACCCAAAAACCGATAGGTTTGCACATTGGCTGCCGCAGAACGCAACTTGTTGCCGGACTTGGACCGGAGCCGCCCAATGCGGACGGTATGCAGGGGCAGGTCAATGCCCCCAGCTGCCGCCCCTTGGCGGAGCATGGAGAGCCAGTCCAGAAAATCCTCGTGAAAAACCGACGGATTCATGGGAAACTGCTGGCACCACCGCTTTTTCACCAGGATTCCAGAGCAGGAGATGAGGTTTTGACGGAGTAGCTGCGGGTAGGCAATGGATTCCGGGACATGAAAGCAGGAGCGAATTTTGCGCCCTGCGGTGTCCATGAAGTCGTAGCCGGTATAGACCAGGTCCACAGGGTGGATCTGCAAGTATGCGACCTGCCGCGCCAGCTTGTCCTGCCGCCACCGGTCGTCGCTGTCCAAAAAGGCGATCCAGCTGTGTTGGGCCAGGGCAACGCCCCGGTTTCGGGAGCGGGCCACTCCCAGGTTGGCGGGGTTGCGGTAGTAGTGCACCCGGGCGTCCCGAGCTGCAAAGGCCTGGGCAATCCGGGGTGTGACGTCGCTGGAGGCGTCGTCGATGATGAGAAGCTCAAAGCTTCCATAGCTCTGGTTCAGTACGGACTGCACGGCGGCGGGGAGGAAAGCCCCGGCGTTAAAGGCAGGGATTACGACGCTGATGGGCGGGGAGTCCATGGGTCACACCTCATTTCCGAATGTCCTGGGTGGCATAGCTTTGCAAAATGGCGGCCACTTTGCCGGAGACCTTCTCATCCGGATAGTCCGGCACCGGGGCGCCCAGGTCTTTTTGTGCGGCCATGGAAATGGCCGCCTCCACGGCAGGGAGTACCTGCTCTTTCCGGACACCGGACAGGAGGAAGGCACCGCGCTCCAAAGCTTCGGGCCGCTCGGTGACGGGGCGGAGGCTGACGGCGGGGAAGGGAAGGCCGTGGGTGCGGAAGAAGCTGCTCTCCTCTGGCAGGGTACCGCTGTCGGAGAGAACGCAGAGGGCGTCCAGCTGCAGCCGGTTGTAATCGTGAAAGCCCAGAGGCGGGTGGACCCGGACCAGGGGGTGGAGGATCCCGGGATGGAGCTCCAGCCGCTTCTTGGCCCTGGGATGGCAGGCGTACAGGACAGGCTTGCCGTATTGCTCCGCCAGGCAATTGACGGCGCCCAGCAGGGAGAGGAACGCCTCCTCCGTGTCAATATTTTCCTCCCGGTGGGCTGAGAGGAGAAAGTACCCTTGGGGCTCCAGCCCCAGGCGTTCCAGCACCGGACTGGCCTGGATTTGCCCCAGATGCGCCGACAGGACCTCCGGCATGGGGGAGCCGGTTACAAAAATCCGGTCCGGCGGTAGACCCATGGCCAGGAGATTCCGGCGGGCATGCTCGGTGTAACACAGGTGATAGTCGGCGGTGACGTCTACGATCCGGCGGTTGATTTCCTCCGGCACCCGGCTGTCAAAGCAGCGGTTTCCGGCCTCCATGTGAAAGATGGGAATTTGCAGCCGCTTGGCAGAGATGGCTGAGAGGCAGGAGTTGGTGTCTCCCAGAAGCAGGACCGCGTCCGGCCGGAGCTCCTGAAGAAGCTGGTAGGACTGGGAGAGGACGTTCCCCAGGGTCTGCCCCAGGTGGGAGCCGGCCACATGGAGCTGCCGGTCCGGTGGCCGCAGGCCCAGGTCCTGAAAGAAGATCCCGTGGAGTGTATAGTCCCAGTTCTGCCCGGTGTGCACCAGGGTTTGCCGGAAATACCGGTCGCAGCACCGGATGACGGCAGAGAGCCGAATGATTTCCGGCCGGGTTCCGACGATGGTCATGAGATGCAGGGGAGTCATGGCTTACACCTCCTGGGGATAGGTATCGGGATGGTCGGGATCAAAGCAGGCGCTGGCCCAAAGGATGGTCACCAGATCGGCGCTACCCCGGTTTTCTATGGTGTGGGCATAGCCCGGCGGAATGTCCACGGCGGTGATGCAGCTTCCGGAGACGGGGAAGGACAGAAGGTCTCCTCCGGGACTGCGAAGGCGGATCATCCCTTCTCCTTGGATGACCCAGAACTTCTCCGCTTTGGTTTGGTGCCAGTGGTTGCCCCGGACGATGCCGGGCCGGGTGATGCTGACGGAGAGCTGCCCCCGGTCTGGGGTGCGGAACAGCTCGGTGAAGCTGCCGCGCAGGTCTTCGTGCATGACATGGGGCCGGAGCAGCTCCTCCTGGGGGAGAAAGCTCAGGTAAGTGGCATAGAGCTTCCCGGCAAAGGGGGAATCCAGCAGCGGGAGGGTCCCCTCCGCCCGGCTCCGGACGAAGGCGGCCAGAAGGGCCAGAATTTCCCCCAGCGTAATGGGAAAAACCTCAGAAACACGGCAGAATTTGCCCTGGCGATTGGGGGAACCGGCCAGGCAGCGGAGCAACTCCTCCACCACATCGTCCACGTAGGCCAGATGCAGCAGCTGCCCTGGATTCTGGATGGTGACCGGAAGCTCCCGGGCCGTGCGGTGGCAGAAGGTAGCGACGGCGCTGTTGTAGTCCGGGCGGCTCCACTTGCCGAAAATGTGAGGCAGACGGTACAGAAAAACCTCCGCACCGGTTTCTGCGCTGTAGCGCAGAAGGACCTCCTCGGCGGCCAGCTTGCTCTGACCGTAAGGCGTGGGGGAACCGGCCTGAACGGAGGAGGCGAACAGCACAGGGCAGGGACGCTCCGCCAGGCGGGCGAGGAGGACTTTGGTGAAGTCAAAGTTCCCCTCCCAAAAGGCTTCCGGATTGGGAGCCCGGTTTACACCGGCCAGATGGAAGACAAACTCCGCCTCCCGGCACCAGCGGGAGAGGAGATCTGGTGGAGTATCCCGGTGGCAGGACAGAACCTGGGGGCGGCGGGAGAGGGGGAGGGTTTCCAGCCCGGCCAAAAGGTTCCGGCCCAGAAAACCCCCGGCCCCGGTGACCAAGACCTTCATAGGCGTCCCTCCCTGGTAAGAAGGGCCCGGATTTCCGGCAGCTGCAGCAGTTTTTCCCGAATTTGGGGGACGTCCAGCCGGAGGGCCCGGTCGGAGGAAAAAGGCTCCCCCAGCGCGGTGGGGACAGCCGGGGTGAGGCCGTAGTGCAGGTCCCGGCGGTCCTGGGGAATGCGGAAGCAGGCGCCACAGTCCAGAGCGACGGCGGCTTCCTCCGCCGTCAGAAGGGTTTCTGCCAGCTTTTCCCCATGGCGAGCGCCCAGGATAACGGAGGAAACGGACCGTCCCAGGAGCTCCAGCAGGGCCTGGGCCAGGTCCCCCAGGGTGCATGCCGGGGCCTTTCGAACCCAAATGTCCCCGGGCTGCCCCTGGGTCAGGGCCAGAAGGACCAGGTCTATGGCTTCGTCCATGGTCATGAGGAACCGGGTCATGGAGGGCTCTGTCAGGGTGAGAGGGCCGCCGGAGGAGATTTGTTGCAGAAACAGAGGGATGACGCTGCCCCGTGTGCCCATGACGTTGCCACACCGGGTGCAGGTGATCCGGGTACGACCCGGCCCCAGGGAGGCGGCTTTGGCAAGAGCGGCTTTTTCCATGAGGGCCTTGGAAGCTCCCATGGCGTTGATGGGATAGGCGGCCTTGTCAGTGGAGAGGCAGACCAGGGCCTTCACCCCGGCGGCTGCGGCGGCCTCCAGCACATGTCCTGTGCCCAGTACGTTGGTTCGGACGGCCTCCAGAGGGAAAAATTCACAGGAGGGTACCTGCTTGAGGGCGGCGGCGTGAATGACGTAGTCCGCCCCCTCCATGGGGGCCCGAAGGGAACCCGGCTCCCGCACGTCGCCCAAGTAAAACCGGAGCTTTCCCCAGGAGGCGGGGTGGCGGATTCGGCAGAGATTGCGCATGTCGTCCTGCTTTTTTTCATCCCGGGAGAAAATGCGGATTTCTCCGATGCCGGTCTCCAGAAGGCGGGCGACGGTGCCGTTGCCAAAGGAGCCGGTCCCGCCGGTAATGAGCAGGGTCTTTCCTGAAAAATCCGGATGCATAAGCTGAACCTCCGTGAGATGCTTTGATTTCCCAAAACATGATTATCTAAATAGAAGTATAATCAAAAATGCCGGAGATGTCAACAGGTGATGTGAAAGATTCGCCTCGCGGAGAGAAAAAAAGGGCTTGACTGAAAGGGTACTTTAAGGTGTATGATACAAAAAAAGAAAACCCGGCTCCAGAAAAGAGAGCGGGCTTTCCGAACTTTGAAAGGTGGTATTGGATGGAACGGGCAAAGGTTTATTTTACGCCGGAGATTTCTCCGGATGCACTGCAGCGGATGTATCATGCCTTGGAGCGCTCCCTGACGGGCAGGGTGGCGGTTAAGATTTCAACCGGTGAGCCGGGCGGCCACAACTTCCTGCAGCCGTCCCTGATCCGGGGGTTGGTGGAGGAGCTCCAGGGTACCATTGTAGAGTGCAACACGGCCTACGCCGGGCGGCGGAACACCACCGGGGAGCACTGGAAGGCCATTGCAGAGCATGGTTTCCTGGACATCGCCCCCTGTGATATCATGGATGAGGACGGGGAGCTTTCGATTCCGGTGAACGGAGGCAAGCATCTGACGGAGAACTTTGTAGGCGCCCATTTACAGCGCTACGACTCCATGCTGCTGCTGTCCCATTTCAAGGGCCACGCCATGGGCGGCTTCGGCGGGGCGCTGAAGAATATGTCCATCGGCGTTGCCTCCGCCCACGGCAAGGCCCACATCCATGGGGTGGGGGTGCCGGAGAATCTCTGGACTGCAGACCATGATTCTTTCCTGGAGTGTATGGCCGAAGCCGACAAGGCGGTTATGGACTATCTGGGCAGGGAGAACCTGCTGTACATCAACGTGGCCAACCGGCTGTCTGTGGACTGTGACTGCGACAGCCACCCGAAGGAGCCGGAAATGGCGGATTTGGGGATCTTTGCTTCCGTGGACCCGGTAGCCCTGGACCAGGCCTGTGTGGATGCGGTCTACCGGTCTCCGGACCCCGGTAAAGCGGCGCTCATTGAGCGGATGGAGTCCCGGAACGGCATCCACACGGTAGAGACGGCGGCGGCCCTTGGCTTGGGCAGCCGGGACTATGAGCTCATTTGCCTGTGAGGGGGACGGTGGAATGAAATATCGGACGCTGGGCCGGACCGGCCTTTTGGTCAGCGAGATTGGCATGGGCTGCGAGGGCTTTGTGGGAAAGTCCAGGCAGACGGTGAGGGAGTTTATAGACCGGATGGAGGCGGCGGGGATCAACTGCATAGACTTGTATTCCCCGGATCCGGACTTTCGCTCCAACCTGGGGGCGGCCCTCCAGGGACGGCGGGAGAAATTTGTACTCCAGGCCCACCTGTGCACCATTTGGAAGGACGGCCAATACAAGCGCACCCGGGAAATCGAAGAGGTGCGGGAGGGATTCCAGGATCAGCTGCAGCGCCTGGGCACAGACCATGTGGAAATTGGTATGATTCACTATGTGGACTCTTTGACGGACTGGGAGGCGGTTTGTTCCGGCCCTGTGATGGCCTATGCCCGGGAGCTGAAGGAGCGGGGAATCATCGGGGCCATCGGCCTGTCCAGCCACAATCCGGAGGCGGCCCTGGCGGCGGTACATACGGGGCTTGTGGATGTGCTGATGTTCAGCGTCAATCCCTGCTATGACCTGCAGCCTGCCGGGGAGGATGTGGAGGCCCTCTGGAGCGAAACGAGCTATGAAAAGCCCCTGGTGAACATGGACCCGGAGCGGCAGCGCCTGTATGAGACCTGTCAGCGTCTGGGGGTGGGCATTACGGTGATGAAGGCCTTTGGGGGCGGAGACCTGCTCCGGGCAGACCTCTCCCCGGCAGGGGTGGCCCTGACTCCCAACCAGTGCATCCACTATGCCCTGACCCGCCCGGCGGTGGCCTCCGTTCTGGCAGGGGCCCGGACCCTGGAGGAGCTGGAGAGCAGCCTGGCCTATGAGACCGCCAGTGACGGGGAACGGGATTTTGCAGCCGCCTTTGCTGCCATGCCCAAAATCAGCTGGCAGGGGCACTGCATGTACTGCGGCCACTGCGCCCCCTGCCCCATGGGGATTGACGTGGCGTCGGTCACCAAATTCTGGCATTTGGCTGTGGCCCAGGGGGAGGTGCCGGAGACGGTGCGGGAGCACTATGCCGCCCTGCCTCATACGGCGGGGGAATGTGTGGCCTGCGGCGCCTGCGAGTCCCGGTGTCCCTTCGGGGTTCCCGTCATAGAGAATATGAAAAAGGCTGGGGCTCTTTTTGGAGCATGAGGGTCCGCCGGAATAAAGTAAGCCTTCGGCTGGGATACAGACTTTCCTGTATCCCAGCCGAAGCTTCCTTTCTCGCCACGCCTTAGAACGTTCCGTTTAGTAATTTGGTTTTGAAATGTTGTTATTCGCTTACTACGCTGATGCGCTTCTGAATGTTGCCTCCATTTACAGCCTCATCGACCATTGCGATGGCGTAGTCGGCGTAGCTGATCATGCTCTCACCCTTGGAATTGAGTGTCAATTCCTCGCCGCCGAGGATGTACTTGCCGGTGCGCGCACCGTCTGCCCGGAAATCACCGGCAGGGCTGATATAAGTCCACTTGACATCCTTGCGCGCACGAAGCTCGCCCAGAGCCTTTGCCATTGCTGCGGCGAGGGGTTTGAAGACGTCTGGGAAGTCCGGGCCGTCAGCCACGCAAACAGTGTGTTCAGGATTTACATACAGACTGCCAGCGCCGCCAACTACAATCAGTCGAGTATCCGTACCGGAGAGGATGTCGCACAGGTGCTTCAGAGAGGTGCTGTGTTGGGGAAGTGTTTCCTCCGTCCACGCTCCGAACGCGTCAATCACCACGTCAAAGCCCTTCAGGTCAGCAGCAGTCAGGTCGAACAGATCCTTTTTCAGAACCTCCTGGGCCACGGTGGTATTGTCTCCACGAACAACGGCGGTCACATCCAGACCTCTGTTTACGGCTTCCTTTACGATGAGCTTACCAGCTTTTCCGTTTGCACCAATCACTGCAAGTTTCATTTTAAATTCCTCCTGATATGTTGGATGATTGTTTGTTTTAGTTGAGCCTGGGAGCGGCCGTTCTCCTCAGCTCTTGCCTATATCATAGCCGGGAAACTTTTAGCTGTAAAGTAAGCACAATATTGTGCCGTAATTACCAAAAGGAAACTATGGGATAGTTACCAGGAGGAAACAATTAGGCTATTTTTTCTGAAATGGCAATGAATTCTGCAAAATGGGGGAGGAAAAGTGAGAAAAGGGGAAAAGAAAAAAATTTGAAGCTTATAGCAACCTGCCTGTGGAGGGACAGTCATGGGAGAGACTGCTGCAGTCAAGTCCAATCCCGCCCGGAGCATGGCTGCAGACAAGGCCTGAAGGCCATGGGTCTCTGCCGCTGTGATTGTTACACAGCACCGGTGGTGTGCAAAACGATTCCATAGACACAGCGCTGCGTGCAGCTACATTGACTGCCAATGGGGGCCGTGGTGATAAGGTACAATAAGTTGCGCATAATTTTTGGCGCGAATAGGCAGTGACTGAACGTCCACCGCGTGGGACAGTTCGTCTCCTGAAACCCGGCAATGTTCTCGAGCAAGTATTTCTGCAACGCGCTTATCTTTCGGATAGGAAATACATATAAAGCATTTCACTTTTTGAATCGATTGCACCGTAGACTATGTACCGCACCTATTTTTGTCAATGTAGAATCATCAATGCCTCCCGGGCTTAAAACAAAAGAAACTTCTTAACATGGGATGTTGCAAGAAAAAGAACGCCGGAGCAAAGTCTCCTTTGCTCCGGCGTGGTGCAAGAGAGGAGACTCGAACTCCCACGGCGGTTGCCACACGCACCTCAAACGTGCTTGTCTACCTATTCCAACACTCTTGCAGCTAACTTACAGCTTGATTATTATAGCGAACCCGGTTGATTTTGTCAACAGCTTTTTCGGCAAAAGTCAGGGGCTGCTGAATTTACTTTTCTGCCGTGCCTGGGGGGATGGCTTCCCTTGGAGGCCGCACCCTACGCCTCGGGGAGCAGACGGGAGCTACGGTACCCCCTGTAGGGGCGCTGTCGCGCCAGCGCTCTCCGGGCCTTTCTCTTATGACATTGGGGCTGCCCAAACGCTTGTTTGAGGCAGCCCCATTCCCTTTCGCCGGGGAAGGTCTGTGATGCAAGGAATTTTGATATGGCTCAGTCGGTCTTGGCCTGGAGCCACAGCTCCTCCATCCGCTGGTTTACGGAAGCGGGCAGGAAGAGGAAACTGGTGCCCTTGGAAAGGGTCTCTTCGCTGGGGTAGGCCACTTCGCTGGCTACCACCTCCGGGTCCATGAACTCCTTGGCGGCAGTCTCTGGGGTGCCATAGCCCAGGTAGTCCATGTTGCCACCGGCGATTTCCGGCTTGCACAGGAAGTTGATGAAGGTCTCAGCGGCTTCTTTATTTTGACAGCAGGAGGGGATGCACATGGCGTCAATGAACAGGTTGAAGCCCTGGCTGGGGTGATAGAACGCCAGGTTTTCGTTTTCCTCCGCCATGGTCAGGAAGTCTCCTGCGTAGTAGGGGGCGATCCAGGCCTCTTCGTTCTCCATCAGGTCGAAAATTTCATCCATGACGTACTGCTGCACCAGGGGCTTTTGCTCCTTGAGCTTTTGGGCGGCAGCCTGGAGCTCTCCGTCGTCGGTGGTGTTGACGTCGTAGCCCAGGAGGTATTCGGCGATGCCGAAGGCGTCCCGGGAGTTGCCAAACATGAGGATTTTGCCGCTGTACTTCTCATTCCACAGCAATTCCCAGCCGGTGAGGTCGGCCTCGTCTACATACTTGGTGTTGTAAATGATGCCCACGGTACCCCAGGTGTAAGGGATGGAGTACTGGTTTTCCGGGTCGTAGCTGGTGTTCCGGTATGCTTCGTCCACATACTGGTAGTTGGGAATGTTGTCAAAGTTCAGGGGCAGGAGCATGTCTTCATCGATCATCCGGGCGATCATGTAGTCCGAAGGGATGATGACGTCAACGGAGATGCCACCGGTCTTCAGCTTGGAGTACATGGTCTCGTTGGAGTCATAGGTGGTGTAGTTGACGTGAATGTTGGGATATGCCTTTTCAAACTCGTCGATCACGTCAATGGAATCATCGTCGCCCTCGGCAATGTATTGGCCCCAGTTGTACACGTTGATGGTCACGTCCTGACCGCCCGATGTGGCGGAGGGGGCGCTCTCTGCGCTGGGAGAGGGGGTGGTGGCGAAGCGGCTGCATCCGGCCAGGCAGCCCAGGGTGAGAGCGGCGGCTAAAACCAGGGAACATCTTTTTTTCATTACAAATACCTCCTAAAATGGATTTGACTATGCTGCGCGGCCTGCGTGCTGCAGGGTTTTCCGGCGTTCTGCCCGGGCCTGAAGTACGTTCATGAGAATCATCAAAAGGAGAATCATGGCGAACAGCAGGGTGAAAAGGGCATAGATTTTAGGCTGCAGGGGCTTTTTGGTGTAGTTGTAAATTTCCACCGGCAGGGTCACATAGGACGGACCGTAGACGAAGTAGCTGATGACAAAGTCGTCCAGACTCATGGTGAAGGCCATGATGGCGCCGGAGACGATGCCGGGCATGATCTCGTGAATGGTGACCTTCCGGAAAGCCTGGAAGGGGGTACACCCCAGATCCAGGGCCGCCTCCTGCAAGGCCGGGTCCATCTGGGTCAGCTTGGGCATGACGTTGAGGATGACATAGGGGAGGTTGAAGGTCACGTGGGCAATCAGCAGGGTCCAGAAGCCCAGAATGGTGTTGTTCCGCATCATGGCCCCGATGAATACGAAGAGGAGGGACAGGGACACGCCGGTGACAATGTCCGGGTTGGTCATGGGGATGTTGGTTACGGTCAGGATGAGGGACCGGAGCCGGGGCCCCATCCGGTGGATGCCCAGGGCGGCGGCAGTGCCCATCACCGTGGCCAGGAGGCTGGAGAGCAGGGCCATTTCCAGGGAGTTACCCAGAAGGGGCAAGAGCTTATTGTCCCGAAACAGCTCAGCATACCGCACCAGGGTGAAGCCTTCAAAATCCGTAATGTCCTTGCCGGTGTTGAAGGAGGCCACCATGAGGACGAACATGGGCAGGTACAGGAAGAGGAAAATCAAGACGGTGTAGATTTTGTTTAGCTTTTTCACACCATGACCCTCCCTTCGTTGTCGCTGCCGGCGAAGCGGTTCATGAGCCACACGCACAGGAAAATGAGAAGCATCAGTACCAGGGACAGGGCGGCGCCCAGGTTGGGATTGTTGGCGCTTTTGAACTGGCTTTCAATCACGTCGCCGATCATGGTGGTGCCGGTGGAGCCCAGCTTCTGGGAGATGTAGAAGGTGGACACCGCAGGGACGAACACCATGGTGATTCCGGAGATGATGCCGGGCATGGACAGGGGGAGGATGACCCGGGCAAATACATGCCGGCTGCTGCACCCCAGATCCTCTGCCGCCTCAATGAGCAGGGGGTCGATCTTCATGATGACGGTATAAAGGGGCAGGATCATGTAGGGCAGGTAGTTGTACACCATGCCCAGAATCACTGCGCCTGTGGTGCGGATGAGGGGCAGGGGGCCGATGCCGAACAGCCCCAGGAACTGGTTGATGATGCCGGTATCCCGCAGCAGGCCCACCCAGGCCAGGGTCCGCAGGAGGAAGCTCATACACATGGGCAGCATGACCAGCAGGTACAGAAACCGCTGCACCCCAGGCCGCTGCCGGGCGATGAAATAGGCGACAGGATAGCCGATGACCAGACAGATGAGAGACGCAACCAGGGAGTACCACACAGAGCGCAGGAAGATCCTGGGAAAGGCGCCGGTGAAGATCTTGGACAGATTGTTCAGAGAGAACAGACCGGTGGCAGGATCAGTCAGAGCGTAGAACATCACAACGCCCAGGGGAATCAGGATAAAGACGGCCATCCAGATGACATAGGGGATGGTGAGGAAGAAGGTCCCCCAGGACCACCGGCGAGGGGCGGATTTCGAGTTATTCTTCTGCATCTTCGGCATCCTCCGTCAGTTCGTCGTATTCTGCGGAGTAGGAGCTGTAGTCGCCGAATTGGCCGGAGTACTCGCTCTTAGGCATGACATGGATGTCCTCCGGGTTGAGACGGATGCCGATGACGGCCCCCACAGGATGGTAATCCGTGGTCTGAATGAGCCACTTGAAGCCCTTAAAGTCCACGATGATGTCGTAATTCAGGCCCTTGAAGGTGACGGAGGTAACGGTGCCGGTGAGGTGGCCGCCGTCAGGGGCTACGATGTCAATGTCCTCCGGGCGGATGACCACGTCCACAGCCTCGTTTTTCTCAAAGCCCTTGTCCACACAGGTGAAGCTGCGGCCGAAGAACTTCACCAGGCAGTCGTCCAGCATTACGCCGTCCAGGATGTTGCTCTCCCCAATGAAGTCTGCCACGAAGGCGTTTTTCGGCTCGTTGTAAATGTCCTCCGGACGGCCGATCTGCTGGATGCGGCCTTTGTCCATGACCACAATGGTATCCGACATGGCAAGGGCCTCTTCCTGGTCGTGGGTCACGTATATAAAAGTAATCCCCATAGCCTGCTGAATGCGTTTGAGCTCGTTCTGCATGTCCTTACGCAGACGCAGATCCAGCGCGCCCAGAGGCTCGTCCAGAAGCAGCACCTTGGGCCTGTTGACCAGGGCCCGGGCGATGGCCACCCGCTGCTGCTGCCCGCCGGACAGGGAGGTGATTTTTCGGGTTTCATAGCCCTTCAGGCTGACAACCTCCAGCATCTCCGTGACACGCCGGTCGATCTCGTCTTTGGGTAGCCTGGCAATCCGCAGGCCAAAGGCGATGTTGTCATACACATCCAGATGGGGGAACAAGGCATACCGCTGGAACACCGTGTTGATCTGCCTTTTATAGGCGGGGACGTCGTTCATGCGCGTACCGTCGAAGAGAACATCGCCGGAGGTAGGCGTCAGAAACCCGCCAATGATGCGGAGAGTTGTGGTCTTCCCACAACCGGATGGGCCCAGAAGGGTCAGAAATTCATGGTCGTTGATATAGAGATTGATGTTGTCTAAAATTCGTTCACCGTCAAATTCCATCACCAGGTTTTTCAGACGGATGAGTTCTTTGGACATTTATCCTCCCCCATTCCTTTGTTGTGATGTGCCGCACCCCGCGCATTTGGGTACAAACAGATATATGTATATATGAAATCCCCCCTTTTGTCAATAAAAAACGCAACATTTTTTGTCACAATTTTCCGAAACAAAGGGAGGACCGTTTTAGGCAAAATATTCCCGGGCAAAGGAGACCTCTTCCACCTGAAAAGACTGGCCGTTCAGGTAAGAAAGAAGCCCGGCATCGGTGGTGAACCGGAAGGTCAGGCGGTAGGCGTACAGGGCCTGATAGCGCCGGTCCTGTCCCTTTTCCAGCTTGCCATACTTCCCATCGCCCAGGAGGGGATGGCCTGCGTGAGCAAACTGGGCGCGGATCTGATGGGTCCGTCCGGTTACCAGCTCGCACTCCACCAGGGACAGGCCGTTTCGGGACTGAAGCGTCCGGTAGTTGGTCAGGGCGGTTTTGGAGCCTGGCTGAGGCTTTGTTGTGACGTAGACCCGGTTTTGGACGGCATCCTTGAAAATCTGCCCACGCAGGGTCCCCTGGGGCGGGATCATGGTCCCGTGAATGACTGCCAGGTATCGCTTGTCCAGCTCCCGGTCCTTTACCTTTTGGTTGAGAATCCGCAGGGCTTCGGCATTTTTGGCGGCGATGACAATGCCGCCGGTATTCCGGTCGATCCGGTTGCACAGGGCCGGGACAAAGGTGGACTCCCGGGGCCGCCATGCTCCCTTGGCATAAAGGTAAGCCTGGATATGGTCAATGAGGGTCTTGCCGTATTCTGCGCCGTCATGGGGATGGACGGCCAGGCCGGGCTGCTTGTCCACCAGGAGGATGTTTTCATCCTCGTAAACAATGTGCAGCCTGGGAGATGTCACGGTGAGATAGGCGTTGTCCGCCCGGGGGCGGTCAAAAAATTCGTCGTTGATGTATAGCTGCAGGCAATCCCCCTCTGCCAGCCGGTCGTCCCGCTGAACCCGGGCTCCGTTTCGCTTGATGCGCTTGATGCGGATGTATTTCTGGGCCAAGGAGGCTGGAAGGAGGGGCACTGCCTTGGCCAGATACCGGTCCAGCCGCATCCCTGCGTCGTTTTTTTCAATCCGAAGCTCTTTCATGCTCCGCCCTCCTTCCTTTTGCTCCATCATGCCCTATAGGATGGGGAAAGTCAAGAGAAATTTTCTCAGGCTCGGGAGAGGAACTTGCAATTCTCAACAGGGCATGAGCTGGGATTTGTGCATTTTGCACAATTATTTTGGCTTTTTCGCTTGAGTAGTTGCATCTTTTTCCGCTGAGATGTAAAATAAAATTGTTTTAAAACTGTTTTACAATGGGTTTGGCCCGCTGAGAGGGTGGCCGTAGCCTTCTGCAGCGTGTTAATACAAATTTTTATGTAAGGAGAAGAGCAAAATGAAAGATAACGTCAAACGTCTGCTGGCCTTTGTGCTGGCGGCTGTGATGCTGGTGTCTCTGTGTCCGACACTGGGCGTCTCCGCAGCCACTGCAGAGCCCGAGGCAGAAGCAGCCCAGGGTGAGACCAGCAACTCTTACGAGCCCTGGAAGCACGGCTACCGCCTGGTAGATGTGCTGAATTGGTCTCCGGAGACCGACAACTATGGAGAGGAGCTCCGGGCGCGGGTTCCTCTGCAGGAGCGCAACGAGCCCTTCACCGCCACCCAGGCCAACCCGAACCTGAAGTCTGAGGCCCAGGTTTATAACGTGGCCATGGGCAACTACCGTTCCACTGACACGGCAGAGGCCCCCTGGAACGGCGGCCAGTACTACGATGATTTCTCGTACAACCTGTTCAAGTTCTGGCAGTACACCGATTACATCGGCGCCGGCGGCCGGCCCACCACAGGCTTCGACGCTGTGACGGCCAAGGAGCAGGAGCGGTATGAGTATGGCGTCATCGGCATCCCCATCGCCGCCTTCATCAACACCGCTCACAAAAACGGTGTCAAGGCCATTGCCGAGTACTTCATCCCCAGAGACCCCCAGTACACCGAAGAGTGGCTGTACAAGGATGAAAACGGCGAGTTCCCCTATGCCAAGAAGATGGTGGAGATTGCCAGATATTACGGCTTTGACGGCTACTTCATCAACCAGGAGGGCGCCTTCGATCCCTCTCTCATCCCCCTGTTCAAGGAGATGATCCAGTACCTGCGCAGCGAAGGCATTTACATCCAGTGGTATGATTCCATCGCCACCCAGGCGGACGGCACGGTGGACGGCGTGGTTCGCTATCGGAACATGCTGGATTACCGGAACCGGGATTGGCTCATGGACGATACCCAGGGCCGTGTGGCCGATTCCATGTGGCTGAACTACTGGTGGAACTGGAAAATGATCGACGAGTCCGTGGAGCTGGCGGAGTCTCTGGGCCTGGATCCCTTTGAATCCCTGTTCCTGGGCGTGGAGTGCGGCTACGGCCGGTTCGAGGGCAGCGCCATGTACAGCAGCTCTGCCTATCCCGACATTGGCCAGTGCCAGTCGGAGGCAACTGTCAAATATCTGGACTGGATCCTGGACGACGACGGCAACCCTCAGATGAGCCTGGCCCTCTGGGGCGGCGACTTTGTCCATGAAGCTTACGGCAAGGTGGACAACCTCCGCTATACCGATGGGTATCAGTGGATCTCCGAAGAGCGGGAGCGTATGTGGTACACCAGCCCCAAGGAGAGCGCCGTAGATCACTCTCTCGACAACATCGACCGCACCGACGTGGAGGTTGGCGTGGATCGTGAGGTTGTGTGGAAGGGCCTGTCCCGGTATGTGGCGGAGCGGTCTGCAATCAATGGCTCTGTGTTCAACACGGACTTCAACAACGGCCATGGCATGCAGTACTTCCTGAACGGCCAGGTCTCCCGGGATATGGAATGGTCCAACATGAACCTCCAGGACTTTATGCCCACCTGGCAGTGGTGGGTGGAGAGCGAGGGCACGACCGCTCTGAACCTGGATTGGGACTACGGCGAAAAGCAGGAGAAGGTTCTCCTGGACGGCACCACCGGCTCCTTTGATTACAAGCAGATTGGCGCTTACAACGGCGGCTCCTCCCTGGCCATTTACGGCGACCTGGAGGCCGGCAAGAAGCAGACCGTCAACCTGTACAAGACCGACCTGCAGGTTCTGGAAGGCAGCAAGCTGTCTTTGACCTACAACAAGATCTCTGATAACGACCTGAGCGACCTGGCCTTGGTCCTGCGCTTCAAGGATGACCCCGAGACCCTGGTGGTGCTCCCTGTTTCCGAGGCAGGCCAGCAGACGAATGGCTGGAGAACCGTGGAGTTCTCTCTGGCTGACTTTGCCGACCGTGACATTGCCGCCATCGGTGTGCAGATTGCATGCCAGCAGGCTGTGACCGGCTATCAGGTCAACCTGGGCCAGCTGAAGCTTTCTGACGGCCAGTCCCATGCTCCCGCTGCTCCCCAGAATTTTGTGGTAGACAAGGTGTTTGACACCACTGGCGAAATCGAGCTGTCCTGGACCCTGGACGAGGACTACGACACCGTGAAGCTGTACCGTGTGTATGCTGTATATGCCGACGGCTCCCAGAAGTTTGTCACCGGCGCTTATGCGGATAACCTGTACATCCAGAACCTGGAAGACCGGGAGCATGTGGTTGGCTTCAACCTGTATGCTGTTGGCGCTGACGGCTCCGAGAGCGAAGCTGCCTATGTGGACTTCGATACCACCGGTAACGTCTTCAACGTCCGGACTGTGAGCCAGAACGGCCAGCTGGTCGTGACCTGGGAAGAGCCCGAGGCTGGCTTTGACTGGGTGAATGTGGAGATGAACTATTGGTACAGTGACCGCACGGCTCCCGCTGCTGTCACCGTGGACAAGGGTGTGAAGACCGTCACTCTGGAAACTGGCACCGAGGACGCCAGCCGGTATCTGCTGACCCTCACCACCAGCGCCGGCTCCGCTGTGAACTACTTTGGCGAGCTGGCGGACAACTACTCCGAACCCTACGATGGCGAGGTGCGGGTCCATGCCGATGGCGGCAAATTCAGCCTCACCACCCCCAGCGTGGAGGATTGGTACCAGCTGCATCTGACCATGGACGGCGTGACCACCACCTATGCCCGTCACTCCGGCTCCAAGCTTTATAACATCGCCATGCCCGAGGGCCTGAAGCTGGCCTCTGTGGTGGTGGAAGATATGTATGGCAACCTGTCCACCCCTGTGACCTTCCGGTTCCAGAATGGTCAGGTGGTAGATCTGGATGAACAAATCCCCGCTGAGCTCATCCCCGATGAGGTTCTCCGCAAGGCTCTCTTCGAGAAGGCTGGTGGCGACACCTACGGCGACCTGGTTTCTCTGTCCGGCGCGCTGGATCTGTCCGGTCTGGAGATTCAGGATCTGACCGGTATGTACCTGCTGGTCAGTGTGACCGAGCTGGATATCTCCGGCACGAAGGTTTCTGACCTTGCCCCTCTGGTTTCCCTGACCAACCTGAAAAAGCTCACCGCGAAGAACATCCAGCTCACCAGCCTGGCTGCCGGTGTGCTACCCGGCAATCTGGAAGAGCTGAATCTGGCTGAAAACAGCAAGCTGGCTCAGGTGGAAGAGAACGCCATTGTCGGCCTTGCCAAGCTGGCGGTCCTGGACCTGTCTGACTGCGCTGTGCTTACCACCCTGTACCTCAATGACACCCAGGATTTGACGGTGAAGGTGGAGAATCTGACCGAGCTCCAGACCCTGGTGCTGACCGGCACCCAGATGGCTAAATTCTCCATCGAGGGTATGAACAAGCTGACCCATTTCTATGGCAACAACAGCAACCTGGCCGTGCTGGACGCCGATGAGACTGCCGCTTACACGGCAATGGACACCTTCGATATCTCCGGCAGCAAGTTTGACCTGTCCGAGAAGACCCTGGAGCGGGCGCTGGTGGACGGCCTCAAGGCCATTGCCAGCTTGAAGTTCGATGGCCAGCGGCCTGAGATCTTCTATGCTGCCCTGCCCGAGACTTTGGAGCTCCAGCAGAACTCTGGCGAGATCCGCACCATGGACTACTTTGAGGACATCTATAAGAGCGCTACTACGGTGCGCGGCACCCTGTACTCCTCCATTGTGGAGGCGGACTGGATTGCCGAGGATTACGATGCCGCCGGCCTGTGCACCGTGCCCAGCAAGGTGTATGTGGAGATTCGGGACGAAAAGGGCACGTTTATCAATGAGCCCAAGCAGCCCGATGAACTGATGGATGTGGCAACCAACCGGGCTAAGGATGCGGAGGTTCTGGGTGTCACTGGCGAGAACGCCGGCGAGACCGGTAGCATGCTCTTTGACGGCTCCTACTCCTCCAAGTGGTGCACCGGCGCAGCCAGCGGCTGGACTGCTTTTGTCACGAAAGAGCCTGTGCAGGTGGGCCGCTGGGTGACCGTCCATGCCCAGGCCAACAACGAGCCCAAGGAGTTCAACACCCTGGACTTTGAGCTGCAGGTTCTGAACACTGAGGCGCTGGGCATGACAGAGGAAGAATTCCTGGCCTCTGAGGGCAAAACCGATGCTGCCATCCTGGGCAATGACGCCAACTGGACCACCATCGCTCACGTAACCGATAACCAGGATGCCATTGTAGATCAGGAGCTGGAGAATGCTGCTCCCGAGGCTCAGGTTTACCGCCTGAAGGTCAACATGGGCTACGGCGACACGCCCTGGGGCGCCATCCGCTTCCAGGAGCTGGAGCTTTATGCCGCCAGCAATGCTGTGAGAGACTATGAAGGCACCTTTGACACGGCGAAAGGCGGCACATTTGAAGTCTCCTTTAAGAAGGGCCTGAAGAATACCCTGCAGACCATGCAGATTCTGGTGAAGCCCGCCGGTTATGTGGATGTATCCTCCGATGCTTGGTACTACGAGGCAGTGAACTATGTGACTGCTAAGTGCCTGATGATTGGCACCGACGCCAACGTCTTCAGCCCCAATATGAATCTAACCCGCGGACAGATGGTTACCATCCTCTACCGGATGGCCAACTCTCCCGCTGTGGAAGGGACTGCGCCCTTCACTGATGTGGCGGAAGGCCGCTACTTTGCGGATGCTGTGGTGTGGGCCTATCAGAATGGGATTGCCAAGGGCATGACCGACACTGCCTTTGGGCCAGACAGCGACATCACCCGTGAGCAGATGGCGACTTTCCTGTACCGCTTTGCTGAGAAGAACGGTGTGGATATGAGCCAGGAGGCCGGCCTGTCCGGCTTTGAAGATGCCGGCAAGGTCAGCACATTTGCCAAGGACGCTATGGCTTGGGCCGTTGCCAACGAGTTGATCGTGGGTGTGACAGCAAAGACCCTGCAGCCCAAGGGTACGGCAGCCCGTGCACAGGTAGCGACTGTGATTATGCGCTACGCCAAGACATTCTGATTTTTCAAATCTCCCCCGGGACCCGGACCAAGCATCCGGGTCCCATTTTTTCCCGCGTAGGGCATTTTTCAGGGTTGTTGGGAAGCACCCGTTCATGGGTTTGCTATGCAGAATCTTTGCCGGACACTTGCGTGGCAGGGAAGGTTTTGCTACAATGGGGGAAACGAATGGGAGGAAGGGAATATGACGCGTTTTTTTGTTTCGCCGGAAGAGATGGGGGAGAACTTCCTGGTACTCACCGGGGAAAATGCAGCTCACGCCAAGGTACTGCGGCTGAAAACAGGGGACATGGTTACGGTTTGCGATGGGCAGGGGCGGGAGTGCAATTGCACGGTCAGCGATGTGAGCCCCGGCCAGGTGAGTCTGGTAGCCCACCATTGGGGGAACTCCCGGGGAGAGGCGGTGGTTCCGGTGCGGATTTTCATGGCCTTTCCCAAGGCGGACAAGCTGGAGCATGTGATTCAGAAGGCCACGGAGCTGGGGGCCACGGAAATCATCGCGTTCCCCACAGCCCGGTGCGTATCCAGACCGGAGGAACGAGCCTTGGAAAAAAAGCTGGACAGGTGGCGGAAAATTGCGGCTTCGGCGGCGGAGCAGTCCGGCCGGGGACGGATTCCCCAGGTCACGGTGCTGCCCAGCTACGCCGCCGCCCTGGCGGAGGCGGCCAAGGCGGAGCTGCCCATCCTGTTTTATGAAAATGAAGCGGGGAACACCCTTTCTATGTCCCTGGGACAGAAACCGGGTTTTGCCTCTGTCAGCCTGGTTACAGGGCCGGAGGGAGGCCTGGAGCCGGAGGAGGTGGCCCAGGCCAGGCAAGCCGGCTTGGAAATTTGCAGTCTGGGCCGCCGAATCCTGCGATGCGAAACCGCCCCTTTGTGCGCTCTGGCTGCGGTGATGTTTGCCGCGGGAGAGTTCTAAGAGGCGGTGCGCGAGTACATATTTTGCGTCTGCTGCAAAATACAATTTGAAAACGCCTGGGCCAAAAGCTGATAAAAGGGGAAGAAATCACAAAAAGCTGTGGTTTCTTCCCCTTTTATACTAGACAAAATTTGCAAAGAGGTGATTTTACAACAGGCCCATTGGTTTTACTTCGTGTAGCGCTCGATCCAGTCGGTGATTTCCGTCAGACGGCGGACGCGGTGCTTGGGCTTGCCGGAGCGGGAGAGCTCATGGTTTTCTCCCCGGAAGTAGCACAGCCGGGCGGGAACGCCCCGGTCCACCAGGGCGGTGTACATCTGCATTCCCTCAGCCATGGGGCACCGGTGATCCTCGTCAGAGTGGATAAAGAGGGTGGGGGTCACGGCGGACTTGGCGTAGCGCAGGGGAGAGTGAGCCCACAGCTGCTCCGGGCTGTCGAAGGGGTTGCCGTCGCACTGGTCCGTGGCGAAGCGGTAGCCAATGTCGGACACGCCGTAGAAGCTGAGCCAGTTGGAGATGGAGCGCTGGGAGGCGGCGCAGGCGAACCGGTCTGTGTGTCCAATGATCCAGTTGGTCATAAATCCGCCATAGGAGCCGCCAGTGACAGCCAGCCGCTTCCGGTCGATCTGAGGATACCGGGCCAGGACTGCGTCAGTGAAGTCCATGAGGTTGCGGTAGTCCGTCTCTCCATAGTGGCCACGGATGTCCGCAAACCGGTTGCCCCGGCCGTCGGAGCCCATGGGGTTGCAGAAGAAGACAAAGTAACCCCGGTTGGCCCAGAGCTGCATCTCGTGGTAAAACACCGGCCCGTAGACGGTCTTGGGGCCGCCGTGGATATCCAAAACAGCGGGATAGGATTTGCTGGGGTCAAAGTCCTTGGGCAGCAGGACCCAGCCTTCCACCTCCAGGCCGCAGCTTTCCAGACGCAGGGCCTGGGGCTGGGCCACATACTTCCCTGCCAGGCAGGCGTCGTTGAAGTGGCTCACCTGCTGGAGGTTGCCGGAGGCCAGGTCATATGTATAGAGCTCCTGGAGCTTGCAGTCAAACATGGCTACCAGCAAAATGGTGTCGGTTGCAGGGCTGACGGCGAAGGAGTCGATGCTGCCGTCTTTGGTCACTACAGGGTGGCTGCTTCCGTCGGGGGACAGGCGGTACAGATGGGAATTGCCCCACCGGGTGGTCAGGTGGAAGAGCTCCTCTCCCCGGGCCTGCCGGGGCTCTCCGCCGCCGTAACGGCAGTCGCTGCCCACGCTGCTGTACATATTTTCCTCTTCGGCCCGGAGCAGGCTCAGGCAGCCCGTTTCGGTGTCAATGGTATAAACATAGTCATTTTCATTCAGACCGTGACGCAGGCCCTCAGAGCCTAAGAGCAGGAGCTTTCCGCCTACTGCCAACAGCTGGCCGCCCAAAGTGGGAAGCTTGGGATTGAGGCACCGAAGGGCATCCCCCTCCAGAACCCACAGACTGCTGTGCTCCGAGGGCTTTGCCTCGTAAGCCTCCCCCAAGAAGTAGGCGGTTTCTCCCACCATGGCCAGGGAATCCAGGCTGAACAGGGGCTCCGTCAGGCGATGGACCTCGCCGGTTTCGATGTTGCAGGCAAAGAGGGCGTTGCGCTTTTTGTTCACAAAATTCTGGCCATTGAACCAGAAGGGAATTTCGTCCAGCACCTCATAGTCCTGGTTTTCCTGGTAGGCCTTGGCCACGGCTTCCCGTCCGGCCTGGTCCATCTGGTAATAGTCCGGCCAGGCGGCGTCGATGCTGCCCTCCGCCAGATACCGGGGGCCGGCGACGTGGTAAAGGGTCCCGGCGGCAAAGGGGAGGGTAAAGGCGTGGGTTGCCTCGCCGCCGGTGACATCCAGGCGGTAGAAGCTGGTGAATTCCTCTTTGGCCTCCTGGCGCTTCTGCTCAGCCTTGCTCCGGACGGCAGGGAAGAGCAGATGGGTATTGTCCTCCCAGAAGAACCGGGATTCCTTGCCCAGATCTGTGAGCTGGCGCAGGCGGCCTGCTTCCCAGAGCCAGAGACGGGTTTCGTAGCAGTTCTCCTCCTCGTTGCAGTTGGTGACAGTGAAGGCGGCCCGCTGGCCATCCGGGGCAAACTTGGGCTGAGCCAGGAAGCGGTAGCGCAGGAAGTCGGTTAGTTGCAGCTGATCCATGGTAGCATTACTCCTTTTCTTGTTTGTCGGGAAGACTCTGGATCTCCTTGTATATGCTTTGCATTTGCAGGTCAATGGCGGAGATGGCCTGGGCGGCGTCCCACATCTCCTGGCAGATGTGCGGGGGGATATCCTTCTGGGACTTATACCGCAGGTCATGCTCTAAACTGGCCCAGAAGTCCATGGCTACGGTACGTAATTGCACCTCCACATTGACGTGCTCCGTGTGATCCGAGAGATAGATGGGGATCTGAATATCCAGGTGCAGACTGCGGTAGCCGTTGAAATTGGGGGCCTGAATGTAGTCCTGCCGCTTTACCAGGCGGACATCCGACTGGCGCAGCAGCATCTCTGCCACGGCATACACATCGTCAATGTAGCCGCACACCACCCGCACACCGGCCAGATCGTTGATGTTCTGTTTGGCGGAATCCAGAGTGACCTCACAGCCCCTCTTTTGCAGCTTGGCCAGGATGCTGGCTGTGGACTTCAGCCGGGTCTCGATGTGATGGATGGGGCTCCGTCCGGTGCGAATCTGAAATTCATCGTTCAGAACCTCAAATTTCATTTGCAGCTGCTTCAGAGCGGCCTGGTACAGGTGCTGCAGAGCCAGGTAGTCCTGGTAGTTCTCAAACAGGTCCAGAGTGGCGGAATCAGACTGGGGCATGAAAATTCCTCCTTTCACGGCAGGTATCCAAACGACTGGCATGTCAGCCTATGGGATATCTCCTGGGCGGTTCAGATTCCCTCTTATTGTACTGCCGGCCTGGTGGGGAATCAACCCCCAAATTGACGGCAATGTGTTTGCAGCATTGGTGCACATGCCTTCTATAACTGCAAGAATTTGAAGGATTACTATTTCAACAGCAGGAGCCGGTTGAATCCGAAGGGGACTGCCACTCGGGTGCAGATTGCCGCCATCATCATGCGCTACTGGGAGAAATTCTGAAGTTACCACCTATGATCAAATCTAAAAAAAGCGGGTGGCCCGAGTGAGGCTTGGGCCACCCGCCATTTTTGCGACTGCGGGCAAAGCGTTGGGATGATACAGAGTATAGACCTCTCACTTGTCTGAGGATGCCCGAAGCGCAAATGGGAGCGGGGTCTTACAGATCATGTGTTTTCATCACTGGAATTTTCGGTCATACAGGAGCGCCGCAATGAGCACCACAAAGCAGGACCCGGCGTTATGGACCAATGCGCCGGTGGTGGGATTCAGGAGGCCCAGTACAGAGAGGGTGACAGCGATCAGGTTGATGAGCATGGACATGGAGATGCTGAGCCGGATGGTCTTCACCGTGGCGTTGGAAAGACGCTTCAGGTAGGGAATTTTGGAAATATCATCATTCATCAGGGCAATGTCTGCCGCTTCCACGGCAATATCACTACCCATACTGCCCATGGCCACGCCGACGCTGGCGGTTTTCAGAGCCGGCGCGTCATTGACGCCGTCGCCAATCATGCATACGCTCTGCCCCGCTTCTTGTAGCTGTGTGATGCACGATACCTTTTCCCCTGGCAGGAGTTGAGCCCGGACCGTCGAAATACCGGTACGGCTGGCAAAGTAATGGGCAGCGGCTTGACTGTCTCCGGTTAGCAATACGGTGCTGACATGCATGGCGGCGAGCTGCTCTACCATGGCCTTGGCTTCCGGACGCAGGACGTCGGACATGGCCAGAATGCCGAGGCAGCGTGCTCCCTCAGCCAACAGGACGGATGCTTTGCCTTGGGTGCGCAGGTGCTCCAATTTAGCTAGAATGGCGGATCCGATCACGACGCCGTTTTCCGTCAGGTATTTCTCATGGCCGCAGAGCAGGTTTCGCCCGGCAACCTGGGCCCGGATTCCTTTCCCGGCCACCATTTGAAAGTCTGTGGATTCTGTAATGGGAAGGGCTTGCTCTTTTGCACAGGCCACAATGGATTTTCCCAGGGGGTGCTCGCTTTTGGCTTCAGCAGAGGCTGCAAGGGACAGGAGGGCACGTTCGTCCAACCCCTCCTGGAGGGGTATAATGTCGCTGACCTCCAGGCGGCCATAGGTCAGAGTTCCGGTTTTGTCAAAGGCAATGGTATCTGTTTTGCCCATGTTTTCCAGCGCTTCACCGGATTTGATGATTACGCCGTACTTGGTGGCCTGTCCAATGGCTGCCATAATGGCGGTGGGGGTCGCCAATACCAGGGCGCAGGGACAGAACACCACCAGAACGGTCACCGCCGGAATCAGATCCTGCTTGATGAGTCCCGTGGCGATTGCAATCAACAGGGCGGCCGGTACCAGCCAGCTTGCACACCGGTCTGCAATGCGCTGCATGGGGGCCTGCTTCTTTTCGGCCTCCTGCACCATGCGAATCAGCTTTTGCAGGGAGCTGTCCTCGCCTACTTTGGTTGCCTGGATGTCAATGGACCCAAAGCGGTTGATGGTGCCGCAGAACACCTCCTCGCCAGGCCCCTTGTCCAGGGGAAGGGACTCGCCAGTGAGGACGGACTGATCCACGGAGGTCTCTCCCCGGATGATGACGCCGTCTACAGGGACGGTTTCGCCAGGCAAGATGCGCAGAATATCACCGGTTTGGATTTGCTCCGGCGAGACCAGCTCTTCCTCTCCGCCCCGGATTCTCCGGCCTTGGGTGGGGGCCAGATGGATCCACTTTTTAAGGCCTTTTCTGGCGCGGTTTGTGGTCATATCTTCCAAAATGGCGCCGATGGCCATAATCCACGCCACCTCTCCGGCTGCAAATAAATCTCCGATGGCAATTGCTGCAAACATGGCAATGGTGATGAGCAGGGCAGAGGAGATCTTGCTGATTCCGGGATTGTGAAGGATTCGCCAGACCGCAAGGTACAACAGGGGAATGCCGCTGACGATTACTGTGATCCACGCTGGGTCTATGGGAAGCGCAATGCCCACGCGCGGTAGCACAAAGCTGAGGAGCAGGAATACACCCCCCAGCATGGTCATAGGAAGCCCGGATAAAAAATCCACTTGTTTTTTCATGCTGTTTCCTCCTAAACGCTTGACGATCCAAAGCATATCCTGTACACTATGTAGGATACAGAACGGTTTGTTTGGTTCTATTATAAGAGCGCTGCAAGCAGGGGACAACACGCAAAACAGCCGCTTTGTAAGATACCGGACATTGAGGAAAAAATGTATGGGAGAACGACGATGGACAGACGGCAACAAAAAACAAGAACTGCCATTTTTCAGGCCTTTCGCAAACTCCTGGAAATAAAGCGGTTTGATCATATTACGGTGCAGGAGATCATTGAGGAGGCCAATGTGGGCCGCAGCACCTTTTATGCCCACTTCCCCACAAAGGATGAGCTGCTGAAGGCAATGTGTACCGATCTATTCAGCCATGTATTTTCCGAAGAGCTGATGCGGGAGCAGACCCATGACTTTTCAGCAGGCAGCGGCGAATTGCAGGACAAACTCACCCATCTCCTATACCATCTGCGGGATAACCGGGGTGACATCGTGGGGATTTTGTCCTGCGAAAGCGGAGAGCTGTTTATGCGCTATTTCAAAGAATATCTGGAGGAAATGTTTTCCCAGTACCTGGAGGAGATTCAAATTCACGCGCCGGAGGACTTTGTCCTGAACCACCTGGCAGGAAGCTTTGCCGAGGCCGTCCGCTGGTGGCTGAGAAATGCCATGCGGCCTGCCCCGGAAGTTTTCTCCGCTTACTTTATGGATACGATTAAAATGTAGGGACAGCGGGCAAGCTGTGCAAAAAAAGCTTCTTCCGCCTATCAGGTGACGCTTGGATATCAAATGGGATTTGTACCTTTTTTTCAGATTCGCCAGCGTGAAAAATCCATACGGACCCAAGTCTCGTCCTTTACATGGCTTTCAGGCTGCAGAAGCATGTAATCATACACAAAGGTGCGAAGGCCTGATATTCTATCCAGTGGCACTTTGTCCAAAAATTTCCTTGACATTCTCCTATGGGGACTCTATAATGAACAGCGGGGTGGCAATCTGCGCCCTGCAGTATAGCATGCCGCCAGGAATACAATTGAATCCGTCCATAGGCTTCTTCGTGCTGCATCTGCTTGCAGCAAAGGGGAATTGGGTGCAAAGCCCAGCGAGTCGGTCACTGTGAAGTCCCAATGGGGAATAAGTCAGGATACCTTGAAGAACCTAAGTTTCTGCCGGAACCGGAAACTGAGATCCCTGTATGCCATGCAAACAGTTTGTACCCATTACGGTTTCGTAATGGGTATTTTTTGTTCCTGGGAACATGAAGCCGGTTGTATTCCCGCGGTATTGCGCTGACAAATGTGGGCAAATGCCCAAACATGATCAGGAGGCAGCTTTTATGATCGAACTGACCCAGCATGGCACATATTTGGTAAACGGAGTTCCCTGCGAGGGGGTTCCAATTCCGCCGGAGGAAGCCAAGCGGCAGACCATGGCCTACAAAATTCTGCAGGCCCATAACACCTCCGGCGATCCCAACCGACTGAAAATTCGTTTTGATGCCCTGGTTTCGCACGATATCACCTATGTCGGGATCATCCAGCAGGCCCGGGCCTCTGGGATGAAGGCTTTCCCCATGCCCTATGCCCTGACCAATTGCCACAACAGCCTCTGCGCCGTAGGCGGGACCATCAATGAGGACGATCATGTCTTTGGCCTTTCTGCTGCCAAGAAGTACGGCGGCATTTACGTCCCGGCCAATCAGTCGGTGATCCATTCCTACGCACGGGAGCAAATGGCCACCTGCGGCGGCATGATTCTGGGATCGGATTCCCACACCCGATATGGCGCTTTGGGCACCATGGCTGTGGGCGAGGGCGGTCCGGAGCTGGCAAAGCAGCTGCTGAAGAATACCTGGGACGCTCCCATGCCAGAGGTGGTCCTGGTCTATTTGACCGGTGCGCCCCGCCATGGCATTGGTCCTCACGATGTGGCGTTGTCTCTGGTCAAGGCTACGTTTGACAGCGGCTTTGTCAACAACCGGGTGCTGGAATTTGTGGGGCCTGGTGTTGCCAGGCTGCCGATGGATTTCCGCAATGGCATTGACGTCATGACCACGGAAACCACCTGCCTGTCCTCCATCTGGGAAACCGATGAGAAAACCAGGGAGTTTTATGCCGCCCACAACCGGGAGGATGCTTATAGGCCCATGCATCCCGGCGCCGTAGCCTATTACGACCGGATGATCACCATAGATTTGAGCAAGCAGGAAGCTATGATTGCGCTGCCCTTCCATCCCTCCAATGCCTACACCATCCATGAGTTCCAGGAGCGGGCAGCGGAGCTTCTGACACAGGTGGAGGCTGACGCAGCCCGCCGGTTCCCAAAAGCCCGGGTGAAGCTCACAGACAAGCTCCGGGATGGGGGCGTGTGGGCGGATCAAGGCGTGATTGCCGGGTGCTCCGGCGGCCTCTTTGACAACATTACAGAGGCGGCGGACATTCTCCGGGGTGGCAGCACCGGCAATGGCGCGTTCACCCTGGATGTGTACCCCACCTCGGTGCCGGTTTCCATGGAGCTGACCCGCCTTGGGGCAACCTCCGATCTGCTGGCAGCTGGCGCCATCATCAAGCCCAGCTTCTGCGGCCCCTGCTTTGGCGCGGGGGATGTGCCGGCCAACAACGGCCTTTCTCTGCGTCACACCACCCGGAATTTCCCCAATCGGGAGGGATCCAAGCCTGGGGAAGGGCAGTTTGCCGGGGTGTGCCTCATGGACGCTCGCTCCATTGCCGCCACGGCGCTGAACGGGGGTAAAATTACCGCCGCCACGGATGTGCCCTACCAGGTGACCCACCCGGCTTATCATTTTGACGCCTCTGCTTATGACAAACGGATTTACAACGGCTATGGCAAGCCCAACCCGGAGCAGGAGCTGGTGATGGGCCCCAACATTACAGATTGGCCTAAGATGTACCCGCTGGCAGAGAATCTGCTGGTGCAGTTGGCGGCGGTGATTCACGATCCTGTTACGACCACAGACGAGCTGATCCCCTCTGGCGAGACTTCCTCCTACCGCAGCAATCCTCTGCGTTTGGCGGAGTTCACCCTGTCCCGCAGGGAGCCGGCCTATGTGGGCCGGGCCAAAGAAATCGCCCGGCTGGAGGCCGAGCGCCGCGCCGGCCATCTGCCGGCGGAGCTTCGGACTGTCCTGAACCGGGTTGGAGATGGGGAAGCCCTGGCAACACACACTCAGTTCGGCTCCTGCATTTTTGCCAACAAACCAGGAGACGGATCAGCTCGGGAGCAGGCCGCCTCCTGCCAGAAGGTGCTGGGTGGGTTTGCCAACATCTGCTACGAGTATGCCACCAAACGGTACCGCAGCAACTGCATCAACTGGGGCATTCTGCCCTTTACCTTGGGACCGGATACGGCTTTTGATTATGAGCCTGGGGACTGCATCTTCGTCCCGGAGGTGCGTCAGGCAGTCGTCCAGGGAAAGGAAGAGATTCCCGCCAAGGTGATCCGTCAGGACGGCACCGTGAGGGAGCTTTTGCTCCATCTAAAGGGTTTGACTCAAAATGAAAAGGAAATCATCCTGGACGGCTGCCTCATGAACTATTACGCAGCCAGAACAGAAGAATAAAGGAGAGCATCGCAATGGAAAAGATTCGAATGGTAACGCCCCTGGTGGAGATGGACGGAGACGAAATGACCCGGGTGCTCTGGGGGATGATCAAAGAGGAGCTGCTGTTGCCCTTTGTGGACCTGAAGACGGAGTACTATGACCTGGGATTGCTGCATCGGAATGAAACCCGGGACCAGGTGACGGTGGACGCCGCCTGTGCCACCCAGCGGCTGGGCGTAGCCGTCAAGTGCGCCACCATTACGCCCAACGCGCAGCGGATGGAGGAGTACCCCCAGCTGACCGAGATGTGGAAAAGCCCCAACGGCACCATCCGCTCCATTTTGGACGGCACCGTCTTCCGTGCCCCCATTCTGCTGGACTCCATTCACCCGGTGGTCAAAAATTGGAAGAAGCCCATCACCATTGCCCGTCATGCCTATGGCGACGTGTATAAGAGTGTGGATCTGTATACCACAGAGCCTGGCACCTGCACCATGACGTTCCGCGGAGAGAGCGGCCAGGAGAAGACCCTCACGGTGCAGAAGGTGGACGGACCTGCGGTTTGGCAGGGGGCTCACAATAAGGAGAAGAGCATCCGCTCTTTTGCCAAGGCCTGCTTCCAGTACGCCATTGATACAAAGCAGGATCTGTGGTTTTCCACCAAGGATACCATCGCCAAGATCTACGATGGGGTGTTCAAGCGGGTGTTCCAGGAGGAGTTTGAGGCAAATTACCAGGAGCGGTTCCGGGAGCTGGGCCTCACCTATTTCTACACCCTCATTGACGACGCCGTAGCCCGGGTCATTCGGAGTGAGGGCGGCTTCATCTGGGCCTGTAAGAACTATGACGGAGACGTGATGAGCGACATGGTCTCCACTGCTTTCGGCAGCCTGGCTATGATGACGTCTGTCTTGGTTTCGCCAGATGGAACCACAGAGTACGAGGCCGCCCATGGCACCGTCACCAAGCATTACTACCGCCATCTGAAGGGGGAGGCCACCTCCACCAATCCCATGGCCACCATTTTTGCATGGACTGGAGCGCTTCGCAAGCGGGGACAGCTGGACCAGCTGCCGGAGCTGCAGGCCTTTGCCGGTAAGCTGGAGCAGGCCTGTTTGGACACCCTAAATGCCGGTGTGATGACCAAGGATCTGGTGAATTTGGTGGATGATCCCGCCGCTACTCAGGCGGTCACCAGTGGGGAGTTCATCGCCGCTGTCCGCCGCCGCCTGGAACAGACACTATAAGGGGGCCTGGAGATGGAGCTGAAGGTCAAGAGCACAGCTGGGACCACAGAGTCCAGCGATATTCTGATTATGCTGGAGCCCCGGACAGAGGGCGGCATTTCCCTGGAGCTTTCCAGCAACGTGCTGCAACAGTTTGGAAAGGAAATTCGTGCGGTCATCTTGGAAACTCTGGAACAGTACGGCGTACAGCATGCCTATGTGATTGCGGTGGATAAGGGCGCTTTGAATTGCACCATTCGGGCCCGTACCGCCACTGCCATTTTCCGGTCTGCCCAATCTCAGGAGTACATATGGGAGGTGCCACAGGATGTATAGGAAGGACCGGCTGAGAAGAAGCATGATGTTTGTTCCCGGCAATAACCCGGGTATGATCCGGGACGCCCGGATTTACGGGGCGGACAGCATTATGTTCGACTTGGAGGATTCCGTGGCCTACACAGAGAAGGACGCGGCGCGCTTCCTGGTTTATAACGCGCTCCGCACCCTGCACTTTGGCTCAAAGGAGACGGTTGTCCGGATCAACGACCTGTCCAGCGGCCTGGGCGTCCAGGATCTGGAGGCAGTGGTTCGTGCCGGCGTCCAGGTGGTTCGCCTGCCCAAGACGGACAGTGCCCAAGATGTGATCGACTGCGAGCGGGAAATTGCCCGGATTGAGGAGCAGGCAGGGATTCCTGTGGGCACGACGGGCATGATGGCGGCGGTGGAATCTGCCAACGGCGTCCTGCATGCGGCGTCCATTGCCAAGGCCAGCAACCGGCTGATTGGCATCGCGCTGGGGGCGGAGGATTATGTGACGGATCTGAAGACCACCCGCTCGGATGGAATTGAGCTGCTCTTTGCCCGGTGTATGATTCTGAACGCAGCACGGGCGGCTGGGATTGCGGCATTGGACACGGTGTATTCAGACGTCAACAACGAGGAGGGCTTCCTGGCGGAAGCCACCCTCATTAAAAAGCTGGGTTTTGACGGCAAATCTGTCATCAATCCCAGGCAGATTGAGCCGCTGCACCAGGTCTTTATGCCCAGCGAAAAGGACTTAAACAAAGCGCGCGCCATTATGGACGCCATTGCTGAGGCCAATGCCCGAGGCAGCGGAGTTGCCAGTTTGAAGGGTAAGATGATTGACAAGCCTGTGGTGGTCCGCGCTCAACGGCTGCTGGACCTCTATGAGGCCGGCAGCAAAGTGGATGAAGTGGAGGAAATCTGACATGATTGATTTGGAAAAGATTCCCCATATTGACGAAATCTCCCACCACGGGGTATTCTCCGGCACCCACCCCAAGAAGACCGCAACCTTCCAGGAGCGCTGTCGAAATCGGAATAAAGTGATGCCGTCTCTGGAAGAAGCCATTCGGAAAACCGGATTGCGGGACGGCATGACCATCAGCTTCCACCATCACTTCCGCAACGGCGACCACATCCTGAATATGGTGCTGGATCAGCTGGCGGCCATGGGATTCCGGAATCTGACCTTGGCGGCTTCCTCGCTGGCTGCCGTCCACAGCCCCCTGATTGGGCACATCCGCTCCGGATTGATCACACACATTGAGACCTCTGGCCTGCGTGGCGCCTTGGCAGAGGAGATTTCCAGGGGCCTGATGGATTTCCCTGTGGTATTTCGTTCCCATGGTGGGCGGGCCGCTGCCGTCTCCTCTGGCGACCTGCACATCGATGTGGCCTTCCTGGGTGCGCCCTCCTGTGACCCCTATGGCAACGCCAACGGATACAGCCGGGATGGGGAGGACGGCATTGCCTGTGGCTCTCTGGGGTATGCCCGCACAGATGCCGAATATGCAGATCAGGTGGTGGTGATTACCAACCACCTGGTGCCGTACCCCAATGCCCCTTGGGCCATTCCGGAGCATGATGTGGACTATGTGGTGGTGACAGATGACATTGGCGATTCCAAGGGCATCATGAGCGGCGCTACCCGCTATACCAAAGACCCCAAGGAATTGCTGATTGCCAAGACGGCGGCAAATGTGATTGAAGCTGCGGGGTATCTCTATGACGGCTTCTCCATGCAGATGGGCTCCGGCGGCGCATCTTTGGCCACAGCCCGGTTCCTGCGGCAGAAGATGCTGGACCGGCATATGCGCTGCCGCTTCGCCCTGGGTGGCATTACAGGGCAGATTGCAGCCATGTATGAGGAGGGACTCATTGACCGGATTTTGGATGTGCAGAGCTTTGACCTGGATGCGGCCAAATCTCTGAAGGAGAACCACTTCCATCATCAGATCAGCGCCACCTACTATGCCAGCCACCTGGCTGCAGCGGCGGTGGATCAGCTGGATTTTGTGATTCTTTCCGCCTTGGAAATCGACACGGATTTCAATGTCAACGTCCTCACCGGCTCTGACGGCGTGATCCGGGGGGCCATTGGAGGCCATCCGGATACTGCCCAGGGGGCCAGCCTGTCGGTGATTGTGGCGCCCTTAACGCGGGGGCGAATTCCCACCGTAGTCAACCATGTGGGGACTGTGGTGACCCCGGGCGATACGGTGGATGTGCTGGTGACAGACCAGGGCATTGCGGTGAACCCGCGCCGCCCGGATGTGAGAGAGAAACTGCAGGCTGCCGGTTTGCATGTGTTTAGCATAGAGGCGCTGCAGCAAAAGGCCCAGCGTCTGGTGGGAATTCCGGAACCGCTGCGATACAAGGACAAAATTGTAGGGGTTGTGATGTACCGGGACAACACCATTTTGGACGTGATCCGGCAAATTGATGAGGAGTAGACGGCAAGAAATGGGAGGGGCCAGCAGGCCCCTCCTAATTTCTTGATAAGAGGTGGGAAAACTTGTTGTAGAACTTAACCAAGCATGGTGCAGTAGCGCATCAAGATGGTAGCTGCCTGTGCCCGGGTGGAGGTACCTTGGGGATTCAGGGTATGCTCGGTCATGCCCTCAATCAGGCCCGTCTCCACGGCCCAGGTCATAGCTTCGGTGGCATAAGGACTGACCGAGCCGGCGTCTGTGTAATTACGCAGATCTCCGGTTGCTTCTACGGTCTTGCCACTCAGGCGGGCAAAGCGAGCGAAGAAGACCACCATCTGCTCTCTGGTTGCAGACGCATTGGGAGCAAAGCGCTCCTTGGTTACGCCCTCGGCAATGCCACTGCCATAGGCCCAGGCGACCGCCTTGGCGTAGTAGGAGCCTTCGCTTACATCGGTGAAGGGCGCATTCGTCTGAACCTGGGGTTCATCAGCCAGGCGGTACAGCACCGTCACCAGCTGCCCCCGTGTGATGTTGGTGTCAGGGGAGAAGATTCCCGTGTCCATGCCATTCATGAAGCCCTTTGCCAAGGCAAAGTCAACGCCCTCGTGGTACCATCTGCTGCAGTCCAGATCGGAGAAGGCTTTGGAGGGACAGCGTTCGGAATTCTTCACCACAGGCTCTGTCTCCTCTTGACCACAGACGGTGCAGGCGCGAACCTGGAGGCCGTCATGGAAGCAGTCTGCCTCCTGGGTGACGGCCCATTCGCCGAAGCTGTGGCCGGTGGCTGGAATGAGCTTACCTGTCTGGATGACTTCGTTGCAGACGTTGCAGACGGTGTCACCGGTGTAGCCGTCCTCTGTGCAACTTGCCTCCTTGACCAACTGAAGTTCGCCCTGGTGGCCCAGAGGCTGGCGGATGTCGCTGGTGTAGTGGTAATCACAATGCTTGCAGGCGTGCTCGGTGTAGCCATAGCCGGTGCAGGTGGGTTCCACCACAGTGGCTTCGCAGTCATGGCCGGTGGCGTCTACAAAGGCGTCCTGATAGCTGCTGCCGCAGACGGTGCAGGTGTGGGTGGTATAGCCCATGTGGGTGCAGTCAGGCTCCTTGACGACGGAATCATACGGATGCTCCGTCTTGGGGATGGGCTGGGTGTAGCGCTTGCCACAGTCACAGGTGAAGGTCATGACCCCTTCTTCTGTGCAGGTTGCTTCCTTGGTGACGGTCTGGGTGTAGGTGTGGCCCAGGGCGTCGGTGTAGTCGCTTACATAGCTGTGGCCGCAACCCTCTCGGGCGCAGGTATAGGTGGTGTAGCCCATTTTGTCATGGGTGGGAGCGGTTACGACTGCCTGATAATCGTGGCCCAGGGGCTGCACCAGGCTGTCCATGTAGCTGTGGTCGCAGCGTTTGCAGGTGTGCTCCGTGTAGCCGGCAGTTTCGCAGGTGGCGGCTACGACTCGATCCTCATAATTATGGCCCAGAGCTGGGGTGAAATCGTCCCGATGGTTGTGACCGCAACGTTCACAGATGTGCTCCGTATAGCCGTCGGAGGTGCAGGTGGCATCTACGACCACATGGGTGTAGTCGTGTGCCAGTGCAGAAATTTCGCGGGTCTCCCCATAGTCGCAGCGGGAGCATGTGCGGGTTTCGATGCCGGCCTCCAGGCAGGTGGGTTCCTTTGTTACGGACCACTCGCCCAGGTCATGGCCCAGTACAGGGATCACTGTGCCGCGGACAATGAGCTTGCCGCAGTCACAGCAGTAGGTGTCGCCGCTGTAGCCTTCCTGTGTGCAGGTAGCCGGCACGGCATCCCGAATCTCTGTGTTATAGTGGGTGCATCTTCCGTCATTTAGGGACACTTCGCACAGGGAAACGGGCCAGACATTCCGGCCAAAGTCACCCAGGTAGAACGCTTCATAAGTGCAGTTCGGCAGGGACAGGTCGCCGTTGGCATCGTAGACGTCATGGAGCTCCAGACGGTACAGCTTGCTGGTGGTGCCGTCAAATGCGGACAGATACACAGCGCCGTCCTCAGCGGCAACCATGGAGCTGAACTTGTTTCCGCCGTAGCCGGGGAAGGTTTCCTTCAGGTTTCCGTTGCAGCGCCGGGCGCCGGCGGAGTAATAGCCCACCGTGCCGGACTCATCCTTGCCATAGTAAATGAAAATGTTCCAAAGGCCGTCCTTGTCGTCCATGCAGAGGTAACGGTCGCATTCATAGCCAAGATAGTTCGCCGTTCCCAGGCAGGCAACCGCAACAAAAGACTCTGCATTCCAAGCGTTCAGGTTCGTCTTTGCATTGATCTTTGGGCCGCCGATGGCCATGGGATCTTTGCAGGGGTAGAAGTAGCCGTCATAGATGCAGGAGAAGAGGGGACGCTCTTCCGTGGAGTGCGTGGAGCTGTATGCCATATCCCACAGGGCGGGGGCACTGCCTGTCTGCTCCGTCTTGCCGGTGGCTGGATCAATCTGGTGTATGATCTGATTGCTATCGTGCACATACAGCTTTTCGTTGGCGGGGTCATAGGAAGCGGCCACCACGTTAGTGTCCAGAGGAAGGCCTGGCGTCCAGGTTTCGGCATGCTCCAAATCCCAGGAGAAGAGCATGGGATTGCCCGCAGCATCCTGCATCACACCCATGAGGGTGACCGGCACATGGTTGACTGTGACGGTGCAGCTGGCGCTGACATCCGGGCTCTTGTTGGAGGTGGCCGTAATCAGGCAGGTACCGGCGCTGACTGCCGTAACGTTACCGGCCGCGTCCACGGTCGCGATGCTTTCGTCGCTGGAGGTCCAGGTGACACCCTGGTTCAGGGCCGTCCAGGGCTGCACCACGGCAGCCAGACTGGTACTGCTGCCCTTCCACATGTCGATGGAAGTTTTGGAGAGCATGATGCTGTCAGCCTTCTCCGCAGGATCTGCCCATGCACCGTTGGGACCTTGATTCTTGTCCGGGATCAGCAGGCCGGTCAGCTCATAGTTGACGTCGTTGTGCTTTTCCACGTAGTAATCGTTCTCGGGGTAAATTTCGAAGATATAAGAGAAGAGGAACCGGTAGGCGCCACCATAGGTCCAAATGTATTCATAGCTGGCCCAGATCAGATGCCCGGTGTTGGGGTCTACTTCCATGGACGAGGCATTAAAGCTGGTAAATGTGTCATCCCACACGGTTGCTACCTTTTCGGGAGCGTCCATGGTATCCAGGGTGAACTTGTAGACATTTGGCGTATCGTATTCGTTGCAGTAGAAGGTGCCGTTGCCGTCGCAGGCTAAGGTGAGGGTTGTGAAATCCTCATTGCCGATCTTGCCGACTGTGGTAACCTTACCGGTGAGCTTATCCACCGTCACCAGCACGCTTTCGCTGATGACGCCGTAAATATTGCCATCGGCTTCGTTGTAGGTCATGTCATTCAGGGGCTCGCTTAGCCAGGCGATCAGCGTGGCGTCGGTGAGATTGCTGTCCGGCATGACGTACAGCTCGTTGGCAGCGGTAGAGGCAAACACAAAGTGATCCACCATGGTGGCAGCGGTGATGAGATGCGGAGTTTCTGCGTAGGCTGTCCCCAAGTCTTCCCGCGTGGACGTGGTGTTCAAAGCGACCCAGAAGCGCTGGTGCAGGTTATAAGCAATCATATCGGGCAGGGCAGTGGGGTCGCCGATGGTCTGGTCGATGACATAGGTGGTCTTGTTCATGGCATAGTCATAGACCTGCAGCAGGAAGCGGGTGCCGTTGACGTTCTTGAGATTCAGGGTGTATTCCGCTTCGGTGTTCGGCGCAATGTTCTGAACTGCGCCAACCCGCACCAGGTCATTGGTGCCGCTGCTGTTAAACAGAACCACGCCGGCCACATATTGGTTGTCCTTGGCGGTTACGGTCAAGGTCTTGCTGGCATGGTCGATGATCACAGGGTTGCTGCCAACCAATTCCGGGGCAGTGTTGTCGATGACCATGGGGACAGACAGAGAAGCACCCTCACCCAATGCATCCCAATTGACGAAGCCTTCGCTGTCCTGGTAGTATTCGGGGGCCAGCGTCCAGATCGCGGTGAGATTGTCTCCCTCGTCAGCCGTGGGCGTTAGATTGCCGAGGGCGATATTGTAAGCCGTATTATACCATGCGCCGGCGAGCTCGTAGTAGAATGCGCAATCGATGCGCTGCTGGAATTCATTGTTTATCAGCACCGAATTCTCGGTGTTGTTCTGGAGCTGGAAGCGTGCGGCGACTGCATTGCGGATGCTAGAGAAGTAGATCGAGGTGAGGGTATCGCCCCGCTGGTTGTTGAAGGCGTTACGTTCCGGTATGTAGTGATCATCGGGGACGATGGGGTTGCCGCCGAATGCATAGACACCGGTCTGCCCGCTGTAGGTCACGCCGAAGCAGTTGGTATAGGCGCTGCCCAGATAGGGGGTGCGGATCTCATCGTCCGCTTGATATTCTGCATAGCTGCCCACATCGAACATGGAGGGGGTGGTCCAGTTGCCATAGTAGCCCAAGAGGGGGATGGAATGCTGGGTGCCTTGCGCGCCTTCGGAGGTTTCCCCACTTTTTGCATAGACGAATCCTTCCAGATAAGCTCCGGTGGGGTAGTTATTCCGCATGATCCACTTGTTCATGGCGGTCATGGTGATATGGACTGTTACGCTGGCAGACCCATTGGCGGGAACGGTTACGGAGTTGCCCGTGGCGCCGTCGGTGCTGAAGCTCACAGTAGCAGGGAATACGTCCGTACTATCAGACATATGCCACTTTTTATCTCCCTGCAGGTTGACTTCTTCCTGCCGCAAGGCCTGTGTGAAGAGATCTGCGGACAGGTCATAGGTCTTTTCTGCGTCCGTCAGGTTATGAATGGTGAAAGAAAAGCTCCAGGACCCCGCTTGCTGGGGATCGTCGCCCAACTCTACCTTTACCTTACCATCGGCGTAGGAGCTGGTGGCATTTTCATCCATGAGGATGTAGGAATCGGCAGAAACTGCTTTCCCAATATTGGCAAGGCCGGCGCCCTGCTGTAGAATGGACCAGTATTTTCCGACGCAATCATTCCGGGCCATGGGAACGGCCGTGGACATCAGCAGGCTCTGGGCCAAAACCCGGGGGGTGAGACCGGTCTTTTCCGCCAAGCCCGTTTCCCGGATGTACTGGGCCACCAGGGCGGCCATACCTGCCACCTGAGGAGAGGCCATGGAGGTACCGGACATGGTCTCGTATGCCTTGCCGCCGGGCACGGCGCCGTTGACAGAGTAGATTTTGCCGCCAGGGGCGGTAATCTCCGGCTTCATCTCCAGGGAGCCCGGAATGCCCCAGCTGGAGAAGGTGCTCATGGTGTAGGGACTGTCGAAGATTGCGGCGCCGATGCCCTCGGCCACAGTCAGGCTACCCAGGTAACACCGGTCTTTGCCGGTATCGTCTGTGATGGCTGTAGCCCGGTCTCTCATCATTTTGCCCTGGTCCTGGGTGATGGAAACCACTGGGGCGGTTTGGGTATAACCAGTCAGGTCTATGCCAATGGAGCCTTCGGTATTGTTATAAATTATGGTGGCAGTGGCGCCGTATTTGACGGCCGCCTCAGCCTTCTGGAAGAAGGAGGTGGTGCCGCGAGAGCACACGGCGATTCTACCCTCCAGCACATCGGCCAATTGGGAAAATTCCTCTTCTGTGCCGACGCCATCGATCAGGATGTATTCATGTTTGCCAGGAATGGAGTTGAGGGGCTGGTTTGTGGTGCCTTGCCCTTCACTATAAAATACGTAATCCAAGCTCGTATCGCCTAGGGTAAAATATGCACCAGTGGCGCCGGCGTTGTCTGCAGAGGCGATCGTCAGAGGATTGGTGTAAGTACCGGGGGTACCGGCGGTCTGCATGCTCACATCGTCGGCATACAAATAGCCACTGTTGCGGGCATAGGTGGGCCAGGCGCCGGAGTTGCCTGCGGAAATGGTAACCACAATGTCAGAACTGGCCAGCTTGTCCAAAATGGCCTGATAGATGCTCTCTTCGTGCCGGGTATTGCCAGGGTTGGGAGCGCCCAAGGACAGGTTCACTGCGTCGCAGCCCAGCACAATGGCATCCTCCATGGCGACCATGTAGTCGGATTCGTATGCGCCGCCGTTTTTGCCGAACACCTTCATGGCAATGATCTGGGCGTCCGGTGCAACGCCTTGCACGAATACAGAGGGGATCGCATGGTCGTATCCGCCGTTTCCGTCGGGGATATAGGCGTTAGCTGCCGCGATGCCTTCCACATGGGAGCCGTGCTCACCTTGGGTATCGTTGTCATGGGTGATGTCCAAATCATCGTCCACGTAGTTGTAGCCAAAAGGAATTTTGGAGTTGACATACAGCTGGTCAGACGTGACCCCGGTCACGTGAAGCTGGTCCATTACCCGGTTGATTTCTGCCGGGTTCAGCAGATGGTAGTCTGCTACCGTCTTACCAGCATTGGATGCCTGCTCCTCCAGGGAGTAGTCAAAGGCGCCGGCGTCGAAGGACTGGTGATCTGTGTCGATACCGGTGTCAATGACGGCAATCCGAGATCCTGCACCGGTGTAGCCGGAGGCATACGCCGCACTGGTACCGATCATAGAGGAGGAAGTGGACATGTTGGGATCCGCTTCCAGCTCGGTATTTACTACAGCGGGGTCATACCGGTCTTCTACGTACACACGCTTGACGCCTGGCACCTTTTCAATTTCCGCGATTTGACCGTACTCCACATTGGCGGAAATCGCGTTGGCAGCCAGGGTCAAATTCCAAACCACATCCAGCTTTTCACCAGTGGTTTTTTCGATTTTGGCCTGCATATTGGCCTGGTTCTGCTCCAAGCCGGCGCGGTAGGCCATGGCCGCATGGTTGTTGGCAATGTTCTCTGTGGAGAAACCTGCGTCCAAGGTGGACTCTTTCTCCAGGACGATAGAGACACGGGTCCTATCTGTGCTTGCGGGTTGTATTTCCGTGACCTCCTCTAACTGCTTTGGTAACACATTGGCGGAAACCTCTTGGTTGTCCACCCGCGTGACGCGAAGCTCTGCGCCGCTGCTGTTTGCGCCTGTGGCATTGGCGGGGGCGATCAGGCCCGCAAACAAAGCCAGGACCAACAGCATGGAGGCAAGGCGCATGGGGATGTGTCTGTGTTTCATCATGTTTCTCTCCTTTTCCAAATAGCTTTGCCGGAAAGTGGCCGGCAGCTCCTCTAAAAATTGGCATGGACGGTACCAATTGAAGATTCTTGGGAGGGTAGGTAGTTGCTTGAGAAGATGGAACCGCGGTGAGAAGATTGCGCCATGAAGAGACGGGGTATTTTGCGTATAAAATGGTAGATTTACTATTACAGCTATTGCTGTGCAGATTTAGTATAGCACAGTTTTTACCAAAAAGAAAGGCAGCAGGTTTGGGAAAAAAAGCCAAAGCCTGCCGCCTAAGAGACGCTATTTTGTGCGATTTATGAAAAAAGTCCGCAAAACCTCGTGAGCCTTATGGTACTGACGATTGGCCACATACCATTCCTCCAACCAGCCTGCGTGGAACTGGACAAAACCCATGGGGAGTTGTTTTTTCATGCTGCGGATGCAGGCGATCAGAATGTTACCGTACTCTGGATTCTTCAGATAGTTGGCATCGTCCAGGCGGATGCGTATTAGCTCACATATTTGCTTAAAAATGCCGCGAATCTCCTCGGTTTCCCCAGGTGTTCCATCCAAAAGAACGGTCATAGGCGCAGTCAGAGCCTGATTCAGTGCACTGCGAGACTTGTCCTTTTGCCCCAACTGCTCATAGCAAATAGCCAGCTTCTGAAAATACACTGCCTCATTCCACGGTTGCTCCAGCAGGTGGCGCAGGGCATCCTCCGGCAGCCCTAACTGCAGCTCTGTGGTAGCCAGGTTATAGGCCATAATGGCCATGTCCTTCAGACGCCCCAGGCTTCGGGCCATCCGGCTGGCAGCGGCATAACATTCCCGGGTTTTCTCCAGCTGATTCAGGCAGCTGTAACAGGTGCCCAGGTTGCCGCAGCACTTCATCAAAATTCGCAGACTGCCCTCCCGATAGGCCTGATCCATCCCTCTTTGGAAGCAAATCGCTGCCTTTTCATAATCCCCCCGCCACAAAGGACGCGTTCCTGCCGCCAACAGGAAGTAGCTCCGGTTTGATACGTGGAGCAGCTCCTGAAACTGCTCTGTCATGCAAAGGTACAGATTGTATTGCCGGTCGTCCATGACGGAAACATAGTCTTTTACGTTTTCTGGGGGATTGCCGGTGGTAAGCCAGGTGAGCATGAGCCAGTCCAGGAAAAAGGGACTGTTCTGAAATTCCTCCTGACGCTGGGCCAAGGCTGACTCAAGCTTCTCGATATTCTCACCGGAAAACAGGCGGTCATACCATTCTTCGAACCAAGCAGATGCCTCCAGGCAGAAGTCAGGATCATCTCGCCATTCGACTCCCAGGCGTTGCAGTAGAAGGCGCAGCACCTCGGGACTGCCTTCGGCCTTCCCTTGCTCAATTTTGGAAAGATGGGACACGGCGCAGATTCCAGCGCACAGGGTGGTCTGAGACCAGTTCAGCTCCTGCCGCCGTCTGCGGATGATAATCCCTTGCAGCTTCTGATACATGGCGTTTATCTTCTGCCTTTCTATAAGATTTGCGGTGTTTCCTATATAGCATCGTACTTTGAATGAATATAAAAGAAATGGATACTTGGTTCAGACCAGTTGACGCTATAAAAATATCAATTCACATACTCGGGTATGCTCCGGACATAATAAAAGAACCGCAATTGCATACTCCTCGTACCACAATCACGGTTCTTATTTGGTTGCGGAGGCAGGATTTGAACCTACGACCTTTGGGTTATGAGCCCAACGAGCTACCGGACTGCTCCACTCCGCGATAGGAACGCGCACCCTTAAGTGCCTACATATCATACCACATGGGGGGGCTGTTGTCAACTATTATTTTTAAAATTTTTTGATTTTCCCTGGGGAAGGGAAAAGCGCCCTGCACGAACCAGGGCGCTTTCCATGTGCATAAACGAAATCAGAGAGAGAAAAAGGAAGCAGAGGAAGAAATAAAGAGGAGGTGAATTGTAAAGTACTGCGGCTCACGGCTTCCGCATTTCCTTTACGCCTCTATCTTATCTGCCGAATTTGAACGGAATATGAATAAGAAGGAAATAAAAAGCGACAAAATTGTGAATAAACGGTGGTTTTACCGGGATGCCTCCAAAAGATATGCGGAAGTTTCCAGGATCTCGGGTGTGTTCAGACTATTATGAAGTTCTACGGTGCCCTGTGTGCCTGAGCGCAGCAGGTTTTCTGCTTCCAGACGGCGGCGGGTTTGCCAAGCGGTACCTGAGGCGCCGTCCAAGATTTCTACATGGGGTCCGGCCAGTTCTTGAATCAGAGGTTTCAGGAAGGGGAAGTGGGTACAACCCAAGACAATGGCGTCCACGCCAGTTGCCAAAGTGGGGGATAGGAGATTTTGCAGGTAGTCCCGGACCTCCGGCGTGTCCAAACAGCCTGCCTCAATGTATTCCACCAGCCCCGGGCAGGGCAGGGGAACCACCCGGCAGGTAGAGGAAAACCGGTCCATCAGAGCGCAAAATTTTTGCTCCCGCAGGGTCACATGGGTGGCCATGACTAGGATTCGCCCACCTGGATGGCGCTCAGCCGCCAGCTTCAGGGCTGGCTCCATTCCGATGATGATTTTGCCGGGGTAACGGGCCCGAAGACATTCAATGGCGGCAGCAGTGGCGGTATTGCAGGCGACAACAACGGCCTTGATCCCCCGGGGGATGAACGCTGCAATGCAGTTAGCAGTGAATTCTCGCACCTCCTCTGTGGATCGGTCGCCGTAAGGGGCGTTTTTGGAGTCTCCGAAGTATAAAAAGCGCTCTTCTGGGAGCACATGTACCAGCTCCCGCAGGACGCTGATTCCCCCCAATCCTGAGTCGAATACCAGGATCCATTCCTCTTTTTTTTTCATGCCTTCACCAGCTTAGTCTTGTGGTCTGGGCGGCTATGCAGACCGCTCCATAAGGTCATTGTATCAGATTTTCAATCTGGTTGCAACAGGACGTTTGCCTCTGCCCGCAGGAAGGGAGCGCAGGCATGACCGTGGTGTGTGATGCCGGAACTGTGACATGGACAGTTCTGAAAAAAAACGTTGACATTTGAAGGAAGGTGTGGTAGTATATCACCCGTAACGGCGGTTTGTTGCCGGTTATGCTATGGGCCTTTAGCTCAGTTGGTTAGAGCCTCCGGCTCATAACCGGCAGGTCCCAGGTTCGAGTCCTGGTGGGCCCACCAATATTTGAAAGGCAGGTTCCCTTCGTGGAAACCTGCCTTTTCATTTTGCAAAGGGCATCCCGGCGTCCTGCCGGAACCTCCCTGTCTTCGGGCCTATCCCAATGCCCGCATCCCGGCGAACGGCAGATAGCCGGGCGGCACGTCGTCCTTGAGCGCCACGCCGGACAGGCGGCGGGCAAGGGCGTTCTCCACCAGATAGCAGAGCTTGCGCACGGCCTCCTCCACGGGCAGGCCCGCGGCACGCACGTTGGAGATGCAGTTGCGGGCCTCGTCGGTCAGGCCGGGCGTGGGCGCGTAGGTCATATAGACGCCCAGCGAGTCGGGCGAGCTGAGGCCGGGGCGTTCGCCCACCAGCACGACCACCAGCCGTGCGTTGAGCAGGGCCGCCACATCGTCGCCCACAGCCACGCGGCCGAATTTCACCAGAGCCACCGGCGCGGCACTGAGCCCGGCAGCGGCCGCTTCTTCCAGAAAACGGGAGGCGAAGGGCACGGCGTTCTCGTGCACGGCCCGCGCGGACAGACCGTCACAGATGACCACGCTCACGTCCGGCGCGCTGCCGGGATGCGCGTCCGTCCAGGCATCCAGCAGCTGCCGCGAGGCCACGGAAAGGCGGCGCCCCTTGTCCGGCCGGGTCAGGTATTCGTTCCTGTTCGCCACGGCGCTGCCCAGGGACAGGCACTCCAGACCGTGGGCGGCCAGACCGGCGCGCACCCGCTCCTCATCCAGCGGCGTCATGACGGCATCCCGGGCGCGGGCATGGGCCAGACGGAATTCCAGCCAGCGTTTCACGGGCAGGCTCACCCCGCAATGCCCCAGGCCGATGCGCGCATCGGTGAAGCGGCGCAGCTCTTCCCAGGGATCCGGCGTCACGATGGCGGGCGCGGCGCCCGCGAGCGCATCCTGCCTAGTTGCCATGACGGCCCTCCTCCAGTTCCCGGCCCAGCGCGGCCATGCCCCGGTGCCCGCCGGGCGGCAGCAGCTCGCCCGCGGCGGACAGGATGCCCGTGCGCTCCAGCCATTCCTCGAATTCCGGTGCGGGCCGCTTGCCCAGCACCCGGCGCAGCCAGGCCACATCGTGGAAGGACGTGGACTGGTAGCCCAGCATGATGTCGTCGGCGCCGGGGATGCCCATGACGAAATTGCAGCCCGCCACGCCCAGCAGGGTCAGGAGCATGTCCATGTCGTCCTGGTCGGCCTCGGCGTGGTTGGTGTAGCAGACGTCCTCGCCCATGGGCAGGCCCAGCAGCTTGCCGCAGCAATGGTCCTCCAGACCGGCGCGGATGATCTGCCTGCCGTTGAACAGGTATTCCGGCCCGATGAAGCCCACCACCGTATTGACCAGCAGGGGACGGTAACGCCGGGCCACGGCATAGGCGCGGCATTCCAGGGTCTGCTGGTCCACGCCGAAGTGGGCCCCGGCGGAAAGCGCGCTGCCCTGACCGGTCTCGAAATACATGACATTGTCTCCCACCGTGCCGCGCTTCAGGGAAAGGGTGGCGTCCCAGGCCTCGTCCAGCAGGGACAGGGAGATGCCGAAACTGGCATTGGCCTTTTCCGTGCCGGCGATGGACTGGAAACAGAGGTCCACGGGCACGCCGCGCCGGATCATCTCCAGGGTATTGGTGACGTGGGTCAGCACGCAGCTCTGGGTGGGGATGCCGTAACGGGCGATGACATCGTCCAGCAGATGGAGCAGGCGCCCGATGGCGGGCAGGCTGTCCGATGCCGGGTTGATGCCGATGACCGCGTCGCCGGAACCGTATTGCAGGCCGTCGATGATGGAGGCCAGCACGCCGCGCGCGTCATCGGTGGGATGGTTGGGCTGCAGGCGCGAGGAAAAACGCCCCGGCAGGCCGATGGTATCGCGGAAGCGCGTCACCACGCCGCACTTGGAGGCCACCAGCACCAGATCCTGGATGCGCATGAGCTTGCTGGCCGCGGCCACCATCTCCGGGGTCAGGCCCGGCGCCAGGGCCGTCAGGGCCGCCGTATCCGCGGCAGGGGTCAGCAGCCAGTCACGCAGCTGGCCCACCGTGAAGGAGCTGACCGGCGCGAAGGCCCGCGCGTCATGGCTGTCCAGGATGAGCCGGGTGATCTCGTCCGTCTCGTACGGCACCACGCATTCCGACAGGAAGCGCTTCAGGGGCACATCGGCCAGGGCCATCTGGGCCCGGATGCGCTCTTCCTCATTCTCGGCCGCGATGCCGGCCAGCACGTCCCCCGAGCGCAGGGGGGACGCCTTGGCCAGCAGTTCGCGCAAGGAACGTTCGTTCACAACGTCTTTCCATGGGCTTGAAGGTTACAGGAACCTGTCGGGAAGATACATGGCGATCCCGGGGAACAGCATGACCAGCACCAGCCCGACGAGCATGATGCCCACAAAGGGGATGATGGAGCTGTAGATGTCCGCAAGCGTGATCTCCTTCGGGGCCATGGCCTTCATCAGGAACAGGTTATAGCCGAACGGCGGCGTCATGTAGGCTATCTGGCAGGTGATGGTGTACAGCACACCGTACCATATCGGGTCAAAGCCCAGGGACTTGACCAGCGGGATATAGAGCGGCGCCACGATGACCAGCATGGCCGTATCGTCCAGGAACATCCCCATGAGCAGATACGAGAGCTGCATGACGATGAGCACCCCCCAGGGACTGAGGCCCCAGTCCTCCAGGAAAAGGCGGCGGATGGCGTGGACAGCCCCCAGACCGTCAAAGACAGAACTGAAGCACAGGGCCGCCACCATGATCCACATGAACATGCAGGTCACGCTCAGCGTCTGCAGCAGGGAGACGCGCAGGACCCTGGCCGTCAGCCTGTGCTTGAGGGCAGCGGCTATCATGGCGGCAAGCGCCCCCACCGCCGAGCTTTCCACCAGGCTGGTCACCCCCAGCAGGAAAAAGCCCGTCACGGAAAAGATGATGGCCAGGGGCAGCAGCCCGGCCAGCAGCAGACGGAACTTCTCGGCCTGCGGCATGGCCCGCTCTTCTGCCGGCAGGGCCGGCCCCATGGAGGGATTGAGCCGGCAGCGGATGACGATGTAGGCGATGATGAGCACCGCGAACAGCAGGGCCGGCCCCACACCGGCCAGCCACAGCTTGTTGACCGGTTGCCGCGCGATCATGCCGTACAGCACCAGCACGACGCTGGGCGGCATCATGAGCCCCAGCGAGCTGCCGGCCTGGATCACCCCCGAGACCATGCGCTTGTCGTAACCGCGCCGGAGCATCTCGGGCAGGGCGATGGTGGCGCCGATGGCCATACCGGCCACGCTCAGGCCGTTCATGGCCGAGATGGCCACCATCAGGACCACGGTACCGATGGCCAGCCCGCCGGGCAGGGGCCCCATCCAGACATGGAACATCCGGTAAAGGTCGTTGGCGATGCCCGATTCCGACAGGATATAGCCCATAAAGATGAACAGGGGCAGGGTTATCATGGGGAACCAGTTCATCAGGGACATGCTGGCATTGAAGGCCATCTCCGTGCCGCCCGTCCCCCAAAGGAAGGCCCCCGCCACGGCCCCCACGAAACCGATGGCGCCAAAGACCCGCTGTCCGGTGAGCATGAGCAGCCCCATGGACGCGAACATGATGAGGGCCACTGTCTCATAGGAAAAGGTGAAGGTCATGCGTGGCTCACCTCCGTGGAGGTCAGGGCGGGCTGGGGATGCACCGCCGGATCCCGGGTTTCCGTGTCCTTGCCGTCAACCAGCAGCAGCTCGGGGATGTCCAGTCCGATGACGACACCGAAGACCCGGGCGATGTCCTTGAAAAATTCGGAAACGGCCTGCAGGAGCGTCAGCACGATGCCCAGCACCATGAAGCACTTGACCGGAGCCACGGCGGGCCCCCAGGCCGTATTGTTGTGCTGGTTGAATTCGATGGAATAGACGGTGCTGGAGATCCCGCCATAAAGCAGGAACGCCAGGAAGGTGAGCAGGCAGATGACGGTCACGGCATCCATGGCCGCGCGTCCCCTGGCGCCCAGACGGCCGTAAAACAGGTCCATGCGGGCATGGGAATGCATCAGCAGGGCAAAGCCGCCGCCCAGCAGATAATAGGCCGTCGTGACGAACTGGGCCATCTCCACGCCCCACAGCACGGGCCTGTCGAAAAGCGTGCGGGACAGGGAGGAGAACAGCAGGATGGCCATGATGGCGAAGACCAGATACATCACGCAGCGCCCGACCAGACGGTTGAGCGCATCCACATAGCGCACATACAGCTTCATATACGCGAACATGATTTTCCCCCTTCCCCCTGCCCCGCGGGGCAGGGGGTGCCGGTAAGAATCAGGACAAGGATCAGTAACGGTAAGGACGGCCGGCCTTTTCCATCTCGGCATTGTACTGCTTGAGGATCTCCACGACCCTGGCGCAGCGCGGGCTGCGGGCCGCCACCTCGTCCCAGAACTTGTGCGCCTCGGTCTCCACCTGCTTCCACTCGGCATCCGGGATGGACGTCAGCTGCATCTTGCCGCCGGTGACACGGTAGTGCGCCTCGCCCCACCAGTACCAGTGCTGCCGATAATAATGCGAACTGTCGCAGGTCAGGCGGAAAAGGACCTTCAGATGCTCGGGGAGCGCGTTCCACTTTTCGCTGTTGGCAAAATAGCTGCCGATCCAGCCGCCATTGATGTTGTTGGTCAGGTAATACTTGCAGACGTCGGCCCAGCCGGCGGTATAGTCCTCCGTGATCCCTGACCAGCACACGCCGTCCAGCTCACCCGTCTGCAGGGCCACCTGGATGTCCTCCCACGGCAGGGAGACGGGGATCACACCGAACCTGCTCATGAAGCGGCCCCCGGTGGGGAAGGAGAACACCCGCTTGCCCTTGAGGTCGGCGAGGGAGCGGACGGGCGTGGTGGTGGCAAAGTTGCAGGGGTCCCAGGAACCGGCCCCCAGCCAGGTGACGCCCTTGATCTCGGCGTAGGCCTCCTGCCAGATCTTATTGAGGCCCCAGTGCTCGAACAGGGCCGGAACATCCAGGGAATAGCGCGTGGCGAAGGGGAAGTAGGCGCCGAAGATGGCCACGTCCGCGGGGGACGACATGGAATCCTCGTCGCACTGGGCGGCATCGATGGTCCCCCGCTGGACAGCGCGGAACAGCTCGCTGGTGGGCACGAGCTGGTCCGAGGTGTACAGCTCGATGACCATCTCGCCATTGGCGGCCTTGTTGAAGGCATCGATCTGGGGCTTGATCACATGCTCGGCCAGGGCCGCGCCGGCGTATGTCTGCATGCGCCAGCGGATGGGCTCCGCAGCGGAGCTCGTCTTCGCCGCTCCCGCTGTCGCCATCGCGGTCGCCGCACAGATGCCAGCCTGTCTCAAGAATTCCCGTCTTCTCATAATGCTTTCTCCTCACTTCAAGCATCCCGTCCAGGATTCGGGGATGTCTTGCCGGCTATGAAGCAAATATCGTTCCACAGCGGACATGCATCGAAAACATATTGATAATACATGTTTTTTTGATACTGATCCCTGAAAGGGAACAGACGGATGGCCGCGCAGCCCCCCTGAAGTTACAAAAATGTGGAAATATGGCGCCCTGCGCCGCAGCCTTGCGGCACAGGGCCCCCGGACAAGGGGAGACCATCGCTGCGCACCGGCACCGGACAGCCGGCACATCCGGCCCCAAACCTTATGGCCCATGAAATAAAAATATATTATATCAATATGGTATAATTATATTTTCCGTTTTTTTCCGCAAAGGCCGCAGGGGCATCGTCTGCCGGGCCCCGCGCAGGCAGGCACGGCAGGCATGGCCGGAACTACTGCAAAAACGTTGTTTCTTTGAGCACTCAAAGAAAACATGCGGGGGAAATATGATAAAAGAATAAATAATACCACTATATTATAAATTTCTACAAAAATGTTGATTTTTTTGACGCGCCACTATCCGGCCGCAGGACGCTCCTGCGGGAAGGGCGCCGCCATGTATCAAACTGTACAGTCCGGGCCCGGGGCATTGCCTTGCGCGGACGATATCCTATACTTGCGCCATGATTTCCTGACCGGCAGTCTGCTGCCGCGCTTCCTTCCCGCCCCCGCGCGGACGGGACTGCTCCCCCGCATCCCGTCCCTTCAAGGACCGCCCTTCGCGGCGGTCCTTTTCCATCCCCCGGACACAAAAAGGGCGCTGCATGCGCAGCGCCCTTTTTTCCTCAAACAGCACCTTGTGGAAGGCACAGACTGTCCCGGCTACTTTTCCTGCCCGGCCTCTCCGATCCAGGTCTGCAGGGCATCCACGATCTTGCGGGCCTGATCGGCACTGGAGATGGTGAACTTGCTCTGCTGCCGGTATTCGCCGCCCACCTTCTTGTAGCGGCGGATCACATATTTGTCGGGGCCGTAGGACGAGGTCTGCGGCTTCCACTCCTGATAGCGGAAGAGAATCGTGGTCCAGGCGCCCTTGCTCAGGACGATCTTGCCCAGTTCCTTGAGGATGACCTGGCCGTTCTCCTCATATTCCACTGTGAGATCATCGATGGATTCGCTCAAAACTGCCTTCCCTTGCGAACGCGCACCCGGGAGCGTGCGCGGTTGAAGTAAAGAGTCTGCACGGGCCGCCGGGGCCGTGCCGCCCCTCTCATGGCGCACAATCTACGCATTTCGGGGCCAAACGGCAAGCCTGCCCCGGGCGGGCACGTTCCCGGCCCGTCTCGGGAAGCGGTGGCGTCCGGGCCCGGAAGAAGATGCGATGAAAATAAGCAATAAGAATGTTTATGCTTATACTACGGAGTCT
>OGXX01000002.1_pt1 | contig 198869 bp, 168 predicted proteins | sample 1576301 | NCBI WGS metagenome assembly OGXX01 (sample SAMEA3541469, study PRJEB24748) | human gut metagenome | biome: human gut; feature: human-associated habitat; material: faeces | place: China | collected 2012
AAGCCCGCCCGTCTGATGGTGCTGGTCTTCGGCCTGAGCCTTTTCTCCATCGTGGTCGTCAATACCCTGATGGAAACGCATCATTCCTTCATCAAACCTTAATCCACCGACGTTGCTATGGATTGTGATATCGTACTTGTTGGCCTGAACCATCGCACCGCCGGTGTGGACGTGCGCGAACGTTTCGCCCTTGTGGATTTTTGCAGCCGGGAAAACTGGGCCCTGCCGTGTGACGATGTCATCGGCGAAGCCATGATCCTTTCCACCTGCAACCGTGTGGAGCTGCTCGCCACCGGTCATGGGGACGTGGCGGGCCGTATCCTGGAGCGCTGGGCCGCCGCGCGCGGTACCGACCCCGAAGAACTCCGGCCCTATGTCTACGTCTACAAGAACATGGATGCCGTGCGGCACCTGTTCTCCGTGGCTTCCAGCCTGGACTCCATGATCCTGGGCGAGCCCCAGATCCTGGGGCAGCTCAAGAGCGCCTACCGCAAGGCCGCCGCCTGCCACGCCACCGGCGTGATCCTCAACCGTCTGCTGCACAAGGCCTTTTCCGTGGCCAAGCGCGTGCGCACCGAGACCGCCGTGGCCTCCAGCGCCGTTTCCATCAGTTATGCCGCCGTGGAGCTGGCCAAACGCATCTTCGGCGAGATGCAGCACCACAAGGCCATGCTGGTGGGTGCCGGCGAAATGGCCGAACTGGCCGCCACCCATCTGCTCCAGGCCGGCGTGGACGAAATCCTGGTGGCCAACCGTACCTTCTCGCGCGGTGAAGAACTGGCCCGGCAGTTCAACGGCCGGGCCCTGCCCTTCGAATCCCTGGCTTCCCATCTGACGGAAGTGGACATCATCATCACGTCCACCGGTTCGCCGGATCCCGTCATCCGTGCCCGCGACATCCGCGGTGTGCTCAAGGCACGCAAGAACCGGCCCATGTTCTTCATCGACATCGCCGTCCCCCGCGACATCGACCCCGACGTCAACGGCCTGGACAACGTCTATCTTTACGATATCGACGACCTCAAGGAAGTGGTGGAAGAGAACCTGGCCACCCGTCGCGACGAAGCCCAGAAAGCCGCCGAGATAGTGGGCGAGGAAGTGGACATCTTCCGGCAGTGGCTGTGCAGCCTGGATGTGCAGCCCACCATCGTGGACCTCATCCAGCACGGCGAGAACGCCGCCCACGAAGAAGTGGCCCGCACCCTGAAACGTCTGGGCCATGTGGACGACGCCACGCGCGAAGCCATCGAGGTCATGGCCCTGGCCCTGGTCCGCAAGCTGAACCACGATCCCATCATGTTCCTCAAGCGCGGTACCATGTCGCAGGAAGGCAGCGCGCCGCGCATCAGCCTCATGCGCCGCATCTTCAACCTTGACCAGGGCTGTACCTGTAGTGCCCGGAACAACGGAGAGCACGAATAATGCGCTATTTCCTCATTGATGACCTGCGGGCCGAAGAAACCAGGCGCCTGTGCGAACATCTGGACGCCATGGATCTGGGTGCCGGGCTGGACGGCATCTACTGGCTGCCCATCCCCGCCCATATGCTCAGCGCCGTGCAGAAGGAACACGAAAGCCAGTGCGGTCCCTATGTCATGGCGCTGGAATGCGAAGAGACCAGCCTGCGCCTGGAGCTGCTGGTACGCGCCCGGGGCCGTATCCGCTGCGAATGCGTGGCCTATGCGTCGCCCGAGCTGCAGCGGCACATGATGGACTACATCACGGATACCCTGAAAGAACTCCATATTCCCACCTAAGTGGCGATGCCCTGCGGCATGATCCCCGTCCCCGAACTGCGAACGCTCCCTTCCCGGCTGGCCCGCCTGTGCCTGGATGTGGAGCGTTTTTGCCGTGACCGCCTGAAGATGCAGGACAGCAGGGCCTGGCTGCTGGCTGTTTCCGGCGGTGCGGATTCTACGGCTCTTTTATGCATCATGACCCTTCTGGCGCCCCGGCATGGCTGGCTGCTGCATGTGGCGACGGTGGACCATCAGCTGCGGCCGGAATCCGCCGGGGATGCCGCCTTCGTGGCCGGACTCTGCCGGACCTGGCACATCCCCTGCCGCATCCTGACGGCGGATGTGTCCCGACTGGCGCGGCAAAACGGCCTGGGGACGGAAGAGGCGGCCCGGAGGGCACGCTATGCCCTGCTGGAGCAGGCCCGGCGGGCATGCGGCGCCACAGCCATCCTGCTGGGGCATCACCGGGGCGATGTGGCTGAAGACCAGATGCTCCGCTTCCTCCGCGGCACCGGCTGGCCGGCCTTGGGCGGCATGCGGGCCGAAGATGCGGAACGCCACCTGCTGCGCCCCCTGCTGTGTACGGAAAGCCGTGTCTTGAAAGAGCTGCTGCATCATTGCGGCATCACCTGGCGGGAGGATGCCAGCAATGCGGACATTCGCTATACCCGCAATCGCCTGAGGCATACCCTTCTCCCGCTCCTGCGCACGGAAAATCCCCGCCTTGAGGAAACCTGTCTGCATCTCTGGGAGCTGGCCGGCATTGACGGCGATTACTGGCGGCAGGAAATGGAGCGCCATCTTGCCCGCTGCCCCTGGCAGGAAACCCCCGGCAGCGTCACCCTGCCCCGTGCCCTGCTGCGGGGAATGCATGCGGCCCTGCGGCTGCGTCTTTACCACAGGGCTGTGGCCAAGCTGGCCCGCATCTTCGGCGGCCAGGCCCGTTCAGCCACCCTGCTGGCCCTGGATCAGGCCTGGCAGGAAGGCCGGGGCGGCACCACCTTTCAGCTGCCCGGCAATATCATGGCCCGTCTCAGCGGAGGCAGTATCCGCTTTTATGTCGAAAAACGGCAGGCAAGGCAGAAAAGCTGAGGAGCGGCAAGGGCCAGCCCTGCGGGACCGCCCTGCCCCGGGCCCTACGCAGCGCTCCCGTCTCCCGCCTGCGCTTTCCTAGGCCCCCTGGAGGGCCTTCTTCTGTCTCTCTGCCGGAACGTCATTCCCCCTGTGCTTTCCCCGCATCCAGAGGACCTTGCCTCCTCCCTCTTCCGCAGCATGCAAAAAAGGCGCACCCGCCACAGGTACGCCCCTTTCGTCTTCGTCGCCTCGGTAAAAGGCTCAGTCCTTCAGGACCAGTTCCCGAACGGCACGGATGATGTCCGGCGCCCGCAGGCCCACCAGTTCGCGCAGCTGGGCCTGGGTGCCGTGCTCCACAAAGGCATCGCCGATGCCCAGCCGGCGGATGCGCTGGCCGCGCAACAGGCCGTCGTCGGCCCAGCGCTCCAGCACGGCCGAGGCGAAACCGCCTGCCAGGCAGCCTTCTTCCACAAAGACGATACGATCGAACGCCCGGGCTATCCCGGCCAGCTGCGCCGCGGGCAGCGGCTTGAGCCAGATGGGATCGAAGACCAGCGGCCGGAAGCCGAATTCCTTTTCGATGGCCGCCGCAGCTTCCAGGGCCGGGCGCACACGGTTGCCTACGGCCACGATGGCCACCCGCTCCCCTTCCTGCATGATCTCGCCACGGGCGGAGGGCAGCAGGCGCAGTCCGGCTTCCAGCGGGACCCCCATACCGGCACCGCGCGGATAACGGACGGCACAGGGCAGGCCGGATGTGGTGGCCGTCAGCAGGCAATGGCGCAACATGTTCTCATCCCGCGGGGCCAGCAGGGTCATTTCGGGGATATGGCGCAGATAGGCGATGTCGAAGACGCCATGATGCGTGGCCCCGTCCTCGCCCACCAGACCGGCCCTGTCCACACAGAAGGTCACGGGAAGTTTCTGCAGGCAGACATCATGGACGATCTGGTCATAGGCCCGCTGCAAAAAAGTGGAATAGATGGCCACCACGGGATGGAAGCCGCTGGCCGCCAGACCGGCGGCAAAGGTGACGGCGTGCTGTTCGCAGATGCCCACGTCCACGAAGCGCTCCGGGAACCTCTCCTCAAAAAGGTTCGTCCCGGTACCCTCGGGCATGGCCGCCGTGATGGCCAGCAGGCGGTCATCCTTTTCCGCCAGCTCCACCAGTGTCTTGCCGAAGATGCCGGTAAAGGAAGGCGTCTTGTTGCCGCTGGGGATGAGCAGGCCCGTTTCCGGCTCGAAGTGGCCCACGCCATGGAAATGGGTGGGGTCTTTCTCCGCCGGGGCATAGCCCTTGCCCTTGCAGGTGCGCACATGCAGCAGCACCGGCCCGTCTTCCACGGCCGCCGCCATCTGCAAATGACGGCACAGGGCGGGCAGGTCGTGCCCGTCCACAGGCCCGATGTAGGTGAAGCGGAAGGCCTCGAACAGCATGCCGGGCGTGAAAAAGGACTTGAAGCTCCATTCACCGCGCATGGCGTACAGGGCCAGTTTCTGCCCGATGCGGGGGATGGAGCGCAACAGCTGGAGCACATCCTTGCGCATCTGCCGCACCCAGCGCCGGGACAGGGTCCGGCTCAGGAACAGGGACAGTGCCCCCACATTGGGCGAGATGGAGATCTCGTTGTCATTGAGCACCACGATGAGCCGGCGCCCCATATGCCCGGCCAGGTTCAGACCTTCAAAGGCCTCGCCCGCCGTCAGGGAGCCGTCACCGATGACGGCCAGGACATGTTCCTTGCCGCCGGCCAGATCGCGGGCCATGGCCATGCCCAGGGCCGCGGAAATGGAGGTGGAGGAATGCCCCACGCCGAAGCGGTCATAGGGGCTCTCGCTGCGGCGCGGGAAGCCCGCGATCCCTCCCAGGGTACGCAGGGTATGGAACCGGGAAGCGCGTCCGGTCAGCAGCTTGTAGGCGTAGGCCTGGTGCCCCACGTCCCAGACGATCTTGTCCCTCTCCATGTTGAAGGTATGCAGCAGGGCCAGGGTCAGTTCCACGACCCCCAGCGAAGGCGCCAGATGCCCGCCGTTCTTGGACACCACGTCTATGATGCGCTTGCGCAGCTCCGCGGCCAGCAGCGGGAGCTGTTCGTCAGAAAGATCCATCACCTGTTTCGGTGATGTCAGACTGTCCAGCAGGGACTGTGCAGTGTTCTCCGTCATGTCTCAGGCCGCTCTCGTGATGGTGTACCCGGCAAGGGCACGCAGGAATTCGGCTTCGGGCCCGCTGAAACCGGTCAGCGCGGCGCAGGCGGCATCCGCCTGCTCACGGGCCAGGCGGCGGCTCTCGTCAAGCCCCACCAGCGCCGGATAGGTGTTTTTGCCCTGTGCGGCATCACTGCCGGCAGGCTTGCCCAGGGTGGCCGTGTCGGAGACGACATCCAGGATATCGTCCGCAATCTGGAAGGCCACCCCCAGCGCGGCACCGTACCGGCCGATGCGTTCGCACACATCGTCGGCAGCGCCGGCCAGCAGCGCACCGCATACGCAGGAGGCCCGCAGCAGGGCCCCGGTCTTCATGGCGTGCATGCGGCGCAGCTCCGCCATGCCCACAGGCGGCAGGCCGGTATAGAGCATGTCCCATTCCTGCCCGCCCACCATGCCGGATGAACCGGCGGCACGGGCAAATTCCGCCACGGCCCGCAGCACCTGGCCGGCGGGCAGCTCCACCCGGCACATGTGGGCAAAGGCATCCGTCAGCAGGGCATCCCCGGCCAGGATGGCCGTAGCCTCGTCGAACGCCTTGTGATTGGACGGCTTGCCGCGGCGCAGGTCATCGTCATCCATGGCGGGCAGGTCGTCGTGGATCAGGGAATAGGTATGGACCATCTCGATGGCGGAGGCGAACGGCAGCACGGCCGCCGGCTGCAGGCCGCACAGGGCGGCACAGCTCAGGCACAGCACAGGACGCAGGCGCTTGCCGCCCGCCTGCAGGCTGTACAGCATGGATTCCCGCAACCGGGGCGGCATCTCCTGCCCGTCAAGGCAGGTCGCCAGATAGCTTTCCACCAGCTTCCCGCGTTCTTTCAGCAGGGCTTTCATGGCTTCTGTAGACATCATCATCGTTGCTCCACACTCTGTTGCAGGGGATCTTCCGCGCTCTCTTCCGGCCGGAACGCCCGGACCTGTCCATCCTGCCAGACCGTCAGCTGTTGCCGGGCCTGTTCCAGCTGGCGCCGGCATTGCAGGGAACATTCCATGCCCTCCCGGTACAGGGCCATCCCTTCTTCCAGTGACGGCTGTCCGTTTTCCAGGGTTTCCACTATCTCCTGCAGGCGCGCCATGCGCTCTTCAAAAGTCAGGTTCTTCTTGCTCGCTCTGGCTTTCATGATGCGTTATCTCCGGGCAGCGGGACGGTCTTCCAGCAGGGGTTCCGGGTCCACCGCCTGCCCCAGGACGATCAGGGAAAGATGCAGATGCGGCCCCGTGACCCGTCCCGTGGACCCAACTTTACCGATGACCTGGCCACGCCGGACCACATCGCCCGGCCGGACAAGGATACGGGACATGTGCAGGTAGGAAGTGAACACTCCCTGCCCGTGGTCAATATATACGGCATTGCCGGAAAAATACAAATCGTCGGCCAGCACGACCCGGCCGTCGGCGCAGGCCAGGATAGGCGTCCCTTCCGCACCGCGCAGGTCGAGCCCGCGATGCACCCCGCGCGGCTGGTCATTGAAGACCCGCCTGAGTCCGAACCTGCTGGACACGCCCCCCGGCACGGGCCGCGCAAAAGGAGCCGTCCACAAACGTTTCGGGCTGTAGTTGTCCAAAGCCTTGCCGGCCTTTTCCCGATCCCTGCGGATACGCTCCTGCACCTCTGCCGGTGGATCCACATATTTTTTGTCCACCCGCAGGGCCTGCACCGGACGTTTTTTATCGAACAGGACCACACGGGCCTCCGCCTGCTGTCCGTCGTGCGTCCGTACTTTCAGAACAAGGCTTTTGGCGCTGCTGTCCAGCGGCACGGGCAGCAGGAATGCCGCCTGCCAGCCGCCCTCTGACGGCTGCGCCGCCATGACATGCTCCCGCTCCAGCCAGGAGACGGTCACAGGCAGGACTGGCCCGTCACCGGAGGTCTGCACGCGGATGGCATCGCCGCGGGCTGCCCTCGCGGGAAGCTCCAGATGCATGGCCGCCACTGCCGGGACGGCCCACAGCAGGAGCAGGATCACGGTCCCCAGGATGCCGCTGCCCGGCCGCTGGAAAAAAGAAGACTGCTCAGACATGTTCCCCTCCCTGTCCGTCATACGGATGCACAGCGGTGACCCTGGCTTCCAGTTCCCCGTCCCGCAGCAGGATACGCACGTCCTGCCCGGCACTGCCCTGCCCGGTCGAAGACAGCACACGCCCTTCGGCCGTGCGCACCACGGCATAGCCGCGACCCAGCGGCGCCAGAGGATTGCAGGCCGCCAGGCGCAGCTCCAGACATTCCAGCTCGTGCCCGCGACGCGAGACGGCTTCCTGCCCCAGACGTGCCAGATCTCGCGTGCAGTCCCGCACGACCTGCTCACGTCCGCGCACCATCAGATGCGCGGCGTTGCCAAACTTCTGTTCCAGCAGCGCAAGACGCTGCTGCAGATGTGCCAGCCGTCCCGGCCCCGTGAGGGCCCGCAAACGTTCCTGGTGGTGCTGCAGGCGGAGTTCGCGATCCCGCAGCAGGCGTTCCCCGGCCTGGAGCAGGCGCTGCTGCCACTGCTGCCATTGCAGCGCCGCCCCTTCAAGACGGCGGGCGGGCGAACACAGGCGCAGGGCACGCTCGCAACGCTGGAGCCGGTCTTCCTGCCGTTGCAGCCATCCCTGCCGTGCGCGTTCCAGTGCGAGGGAAAGTTCATCCAGCCGCTGCCAGTATTCACGCCGTAGGGGCCAGAGCAGCTGGGCCGCATGGGACGGGGTGGCCGCACACACATCGGCCGTCATGTCGGCCAGGGTCACGTCCACTTCATGGCCGATACCGGCCAGCACCGGGATCTTTGAGGAAAAAATGGCTGTCGCCACGTCTTCCTCATTGAAGCACCAGAGGTCTTCCAGCGAGCCGCCGCCCCGGATGATCACCACGACCTGCGCCCAGGCCTGACGGTTGATCTCGTCCAGGGCCCGGCAGATCTGCCCGGCAGCGCCCTCCCCCTGCACCCGCACCGGGAACAGGCGCACTTCGGCCCCCAGGCCCCGTACGGAGGCCAGTTCCATGAAGTCATGGATGGCGGCCCCGGCAGGCGACGTCACCAGCGCCACGCGGCTGGGGCAGGCAGGCAGCGGACGCTTGCGCTCCGCAGCGAAAAAACCTCGGGCAGCCAGCGCCTGCTTGCGCTCCTCAAAGGCCTGGGCCAGCAGGCCCTGCCCCCCGGCCTGCACCAGTTCCACGATCAGCTGGTACCTGCCGCGCGGCCCGTAGACACTGATCTGTCCGGCACAGAACAGTTCGGAGCCCTGCCGCAGCAGACGCACGGGATCCGGCCGGGGCTCGGCAAAGATCTCGCCGGTCAGAGGGTCGAAGTTCCGGCCGCGCATCTGGCGGTCCCGGAACCAGACGCATTGCAGCTGGGCACCGGCATCCTTGAGGGTGAAATAGACATGCCCGGAGCCGGGGAAAGACAGTTCGCCTATCTCGCCCCGGACCCAGACGAAGGGAAATGTCCCCTCCAGAGTACGACGCATCCTGTCCGTCAGCTCGGTGACGGACAGGATGCGCTCTTGTTCGCACGCAGCGGGCATGCAGGGGCTCCGCTGTCAGCCGTCCTAGGCGCGGCGTTCGGCCCAGGCCTTGCGCACGCCTTCCATCCACTGGGGCAGCGCGGTTTCCAGGGCATCCACGGGCAGCTCGCCCTTTTCGCTCGTACGGCGGTCCTTGCATTCCAGCACGCCGCGGGACAGGCCCTTGCCGCCCAGCACCAGCTGCATGGGCGCGCCGATGAGGTCGGCATCCTTGAACTTGACGCCGGGACGTTCTTCGCGGTCATCCAGCAGCACGGTCACACCGGCCCTGCACAGCATGGCGTAGATCTCTTCGGCCTTGGCGCTGACCTCTTCCTTGCCGGGGTCGAGGTTGAGCAGGATGCATTCCACAGGAGCCACGGCGGGCGGGAAGATGATGCCGTGCTCGTCGTGGTTCTGCTCGATGGCAGAGGCCACCACACGGGAGATGCCGATGCCGTAGCAGCCCATGATCATGACGTTTTCCTTGCCGTTCTCGTCCAGATACACGGCATGCATGGCGTCGCTGTACTTGGTGCCCAACTTGAAGATGTGGCCCACTTCGATGCCCTTGGGCAGCTCGATGGCGCCGCCGCAGCGCGGGCAGGGGTCGCTCAGGGTGATGCAGCGCAGGTCGGCGTAGGCCGTGACCTTCACGTCACGGCGCAGGTCCACGTGCACCAGATGCGCGTCAGCGGCATTGGCGCCCACCACGTAATCGGTGGCACCCTGCAGCTCAAGGTCGGCGTAGACGGGCACATCCAGGCCCACAGGACCGGCAAAGCCCAGAGGCGCGGCCGTGACTTTTTCCACAACGGCGGCCGGAGCCAGTTCCACGGTGGTGGCGTTGAGCAGGTTCTTGAGCTTGATGTCGTTGACTTCGCGGTCACCGCGCACCAGCACGGCCACGGTCTTGCCGTCCACCACGAAAAGCATGGTCTTGACCACCTGCGAAGGAGCCACCTTGAGCATGGCGCTCACTTCTTCCACGGTGTGGGCCGCAGGCGTGGCGACCTTTTCGTAGGGGGCGCAGGTCTCGGTGCAGGGCGTGCCGTTCCAGACCACTTCGGCGCGTTCCACGTTGGCGGCGTAGCTGCATCCGGTGCAGGCGGCGATGGTGTCTTCGCCGGTATCGGCCAGCACCATGAACTCGTGCGAGAAATTGCCGCCGATGGAGCCGGTGTCCGCCTCCACGGCGCGGAAGCGCAGGCCCAGGCGCCTGAAGATGCGGCAGTAGGCGTCGTACATCAGCTTGTAGCTTTCGTCGGCACCGGCATCGCTGGCATCGAAGGAGTAGGCGTCCTTCATGACGAATTCACGGCCGCGCATCAGGCCGAAGCGGGGGCGGATCTCGTCGCGGAACTTGGTCTGGATCTGGTACAGGCGCACGGGCAGCTGGCGGTAGGAGCGCACTTCGCCGCGCACCAGGTCGGTGATGACTTCCTCATGCGTGGGGCCAAGGCAGTAGTCGCGGTCGTTGCGATCCTTGAAGCGCAGCAGTTCCTTGCCGTAGTACTCCCAGCGGCCGGTCTCTTTCCAGAGGTCGCCGGGGATGACCATGGGCATGAGCAGCTCGGAGAAACCGGCGGCGTCCATTTCCTCGCGCACCACGCGCTGCACGTTTTCCAGGGCCTTCAGGCCCAGAGGCAGATAGATGTACACGCCGGAGGTGAGCTTGCGGACCATGCCGGCGCGCAGCAGCAGCTTGTGGCTGACCACTTCCGCTTCGGACGGGGATTCCTTGAGCGTGGGGATGTAGGTGGAGCTGAAACGCATCAGTGAGCTTCCTTTTCTTTAAGCAGTCGTTGAAGTTCTTCCATAAAAGCCGCGAGCAGGGCGTCCTGTCCCCTGACGGAACGGATGACTTCCCCCTTGCGGAAAATGATGCCTTTGTCGCGGCCGCCGGCCACGCCAAGGTCGGCCTCGCGGGCCTCGCCGGGGCCGTTGACCACACAGCCCATGACCGCGACTTTGATGTCCGCCGTGGACTCGGCCAGCGCATCCTCCACGGCACGCGCCAGGCCGAAAAGATCGATCTCCGTACGCCCGCAGGTGGGACAGGAGATGATCTCCGGCCCGCGACGGCGCAGGCCCAGGGCCCGCAATATCTCCCAGGCCACGGTCACTTCCTCGGCAGGATCGGCCGTGAGCGAGACGCGCAGGGTGTCGCCGATGCCCTCATGCAGCAGGATGCCCAGGCCCACGGCGGACTTGACCGTGCCGCGCATGAGCCCGCCCGCCTCGGTGACGCCGATGTGCAGCGGATAATCGCAGGATCTGGCCAGCAGGCGATAGGCCGCGATGGTATCGAGCACCGAAGAGGACTTGAGGGAGATCTTGGTATCGTAGAAGCCCCGGTCCTCCAGCATGCGCACATGGCTGAGCGCGCTCTCCACCATGGCTTCCACGCAGGGGCCGCCGTATTTCTGCAGCAGATGCTTTTCCACGGAACCGGAATTGACGCCCACCCGGATGACGGCGCCGTTGGCCTTGGCGGCATCCACCACACGGTCCACATGCTCGCGTGGCCCGATGTTGCCGGGATTGATGCGCAGCCCCTCCAGCCCGGCCTCCAGGGCAGCCAGCGCCAGACGGTAGTCGAAATGGATGTCCGCGATGAGGGGCACGGGCGAACCGTCATGCAGGGCCCGCAAAGCCCTGGCCGCCGTCATGTCGGGCACGGCCACGCGCACCGCTTCGCAACCGCGGCGCACAAGGCGGTCGATCTGGGCCAGCGTGGCTTCCACGTCACGGGTATCGGTATTGGTCATGCTCTGCACCATCACCGGCGCGCCGCCGCCGATGGTCAGCTTGCCCAGCCTGATGCCCCGGCTGATACGTTTTTCCTGCATGGCAGACCTCGAAAATTTGGGTTTGCAGCAAAAGTGCCGCCAGTGTCTTATGCTATTTCAGCAGGCAAGCCAAGTCCTGTCCGGGGCGGAAACACGGCGGCGCCACTTTCCCGCCCGCCGGGCTGCCGCACCACGGCGTGCACCCGGTACCGGCTGCCCCGCTCCGGTACCGGGCTGTGCGGCTCCCGCTGCCGCCATACTTGCCAGCCGTACGGCTTTTGCCTATAAACTCCCCATTCCAACGACATGTTCCGGGCGCTCCTGCGCCTTTTTCCGCCTGCGCCACCGGCGCATGGCCCTGAACTTCCAAGCCCGCAAGGAGAGGCCATGTCCCTCAGCATCGGCATTGTGGGTCTGCCCAACGTGGGGAAATCTACCCTGTTCAACGCCCTGACCAAGGCGCAGAACGCGCAGGCCGCCAACTATCCTTTCTGTACCATCGAACCCAACAAGGCCACCGTGGCCGTGCCCGACGAGCGCGTGGACGCGCTTTCGGCCAAGGTCTCGCCCAAAAAGACCATCCACGCCAGTGTGGACTTCATCGACATCGCCGGCCTGGTGCGCGGCGCCAGCAAGGGCGAAGGCCTGGGCAACCAGTTCCTGGGCAATATCCGCGAATGCGCCGCCATCGTGGAAGTTGTCCGCTGCTTCGAGGATGAGAACATCACTCATGTGGACGGCAGCGTGGATCCCCTGCGCGACATCGACACCATCGAGACCGAACTGCTGCTGGCCGACCTGCAGAGCGTGGAACGCCGCCTGGAAAAGCTGCAGAAGATGGCCAAGGGCAGCAAGGACGCCAAGGCCGCCGCAGAGATCATGCAGGGCCTGCTGGAGCACCTCAATGCCGGTAACGGCGCCCGCTCTTTCGAGCTGCCCGACAACGAGACCTTCCTCCAGTCCTGGCGTGAACTGGGCCTGCTGACCGCCAAGCCCGTCATCTACTGCGCCAACGTGGACGAAGCCGCCGTGGCCGACGGCAACGACTTTGTGGCCCGCGTGCAGCAGCTGGCCGAAGAACGCCATTCCGGTTTCGCCTGCATCTGCGCCAAGCTGGAAGAAGAGCTGCAGGGCCTTTCCGCCGGGGAACAGGCAGAGATGCTTGCCTCCTACGGCATCTCGGAAAGCGGTCTGGTGCGCATCATCCGCACCGGCTACGACACGCTGGGCCTGTGCAGCTACTTCACCGCCGGTCCCGACGAAGTGCGCGCCTGGACCATCCACAAGGGCTGGAAAGCTCCCCAGGCCGCCGGTGTCATCCATACCGACTTTGAACGCGGTTTCATCCGTGCCGAAGTCATTTCCTATGCCGACTACATGAGCCACGAAAGCGAGGCCGCCTGCCGTTCCGACGGCGTGCTGCGCGTGGAAGGCAAGGAATATGTGGTGCAGGACGGCGACGTCATGCACTTCCTGTTCAACGTCTAGCCGCATCAGGCCAACGATCTTCACAGGGACGGCAACAGCCGTCCCTTTTTTATGCCGCCCGGCGGCCGCCATACAGGCGCCCATCCCCGCCCCGTGAGCGGATGGCCGCCTTTCCTTCCTTTTTTCCGTCTTTCCTCCGTCGTTGCGACGATCAGACAATTTTTAGCGTCGATCGGATATTTCCCCCCCGCCGCGGGCGCGCTAGGTTCGTTCCATGATCTTCCTCAAGGAGCTTGCCATGCGACGCAGATACCTTCTTCCCCTCCTGGTCATCCTCATGTTCCTGTTCCCGCTGCTGCAGGCGGAGAACAGCCCGGCCAAAGGCCTTGACGGGCGGCAGCAGAGCATGGTGCTCGTGTCCGCCTACACCGCCCGCGGCGATCTGGACCGCCTGCGCCCTGCCCTGGACCAGGCGCTGGATGCCGGGTTGAGCATCAATGAGATCAAGGAAATCCTGACCCATCTGTATGCCTACATCGGCTTTCCCCGCAGCCTGAACGGGCTGCAGGTCTTCATGGAAGTCCTGGAGCAGCGCCGTGCCCGGGGCATCACGGACACCGAAGGAAAGGCCGCCTCTCCCCTGCCGCCTGACCTGGACCGGGAGGCGTACGGCGCCCGTGTCCGGGCCGACCTTGGCGGACAAAAGGAGATCCAGCCCCCGTCCGGCGTCCTGGCCTTTGCCCCGGTCATCGATACCTTTCTGAAGGAACATCTTTTTGCGGACATCTTCGCCCGTGACGTGCTCGACCGCAAAGAACGCGAACTGTGCACCATCGCCGCCCTGGCCAGCCTGCCCGGGCTGGGAGGCCAGCTGCAATTCCATATGGAGGCAGCCATGAACTGCGGGCTGGACCAGCAGGAGCTGGAGGGCTTCCTTGACCTGCTGGCGGCCCATGTCGGCAGGCAGGAGGCGGATGCGGCCCGCGTTGTGGCCCGCAGGGTGCTCGCCCTACGCTGATGTTCCCACACCCAACGACGGAGGAAATACCATGTCCGTGAATAGACGACAGTTCATCAAGGCGGGCGGCCTTGCCCTGGGTTCCCTGGCTGTCCACAGTCTGCCGCTGCAGGCCCGACCCTCGGAAACGAAGGCCACCGTGTACTTCACGTCCGAGATCACGACGGAGAGCCTGCTGCGCATCTATGAAAAGGTCTGTGCCCCGTTGCAGGGGCGCATAGCCATCAAGCTCCACACCGGTGAGCCCCACGGCCCCAATATCCTGCCGCGCGACATGGTGCGGGCCCTGCAGGCCCGCATCCCGGACAGCACCATCGTGGAGTGCAACGTCCTCTACCCCAGTCCCCGCCAGACCACGGAAGGCCATCGCGAGACCCTGCGGACCAACGGCTGGACCTTCTGCCCGGTGGACATCATGGATGCCGACGGCGACGTCTCCCTGCCCATCCCCGGCGGACGGCACCTCAAGGAAGTGGCCGTGGGCAAAAACCTGCTCAACTATGATTCCATGCTGGTGCTGACCCACTTCAAGGGCCATATGATGGGCGGTTTTGGCGGTTCGCTCAAGAATATCGCCATCGGCTGCGCTTCCGGCAAGACCGGCAAGGCGCAGCTGCACAGCGACGGCACCAATCTGTGGGCGGGCGGCCCGCTGTTCATGGAGCGCATGGTGGAAGGCGGCAAGGCCATTACCACCCACTTCAAAGGACATATGGCGTACATCAATGTCCTGCGCCGCATGTCCGTGGACTGTGACTGCGCGGGGACCGGCGCCGCCGAACCCACCGCCCCGGATATCGGCATCCTGGCCTCCACCGATCTGCTGGCCGTGGACCAGGCGTCCGTGGACATGGTCTATGCCCTGCCCGAAAGGCAGCGCCATGATCTCGTGGAACGCATCGAAAGCCGCAGCGGCCTGCGCCAGCTGGAATACATGGAGGCCCTGGGCATGGGCCATGCCCGCTACAATCTTGTTTCCCTGTCCTGACAGGAGGTCATGCCATGCGACGTTTCCTTTCCCTGCTTGCCCTGTGCGGCGGCCTGCTGGCCGCTGTCTGCACCGAGCCTGCCAGCGTATCCGCCCAGGAACGCGGCCAGACGATCATCCGCTGCGGGCAGCAGACGCCCGTCAAAGGTTCTCCCCGCTTTTTCACCGGGACCGTGCGCATCGATCCCCTGTACGCCGCCAACAACGCCATGCGCTCCAGCGGCGGCAGCGTCACCTTTGAGCCCGGCGCCCGGTCCCACTGGCATGTCCACCCTGTGGGGCAGGTGCTCATCGTCACCGCCGGGATCGGCCTGACCCAGGAATGGGGCAAGCCCATCCAGGAGATCAGGGCCGGAGACGTGGTCATCTGCCCGGCCAAGGTCAAGCACTGGCACGGAGCCGCCCCCGGCAGCGCCATGACGCACATCTCCATCTGCGAAGAAACAGAGCCCGGCAAGGTCGTGGAATGGCTGGAACCCGTTACCGACAGCCAGTACGCCGGCCGTTGAGCACAAAGGAGATCGACATGGAAAAGCACACCAACGGACGCCGTCAGATCCTGATGGCCCTCGCATCCCTCGCAGGCGGTCTGCTCCTTCCGGGCACGGGCCGCGCTGCCCTTCAAACGCAGGAGGCACACCACATGCTTGTCGTCTTTTATTCCCATACGGGCAATACACGTGCCATCGCCCGGCATATCCAGGCCCTGACCGGCTGTGACCTGCTGGATCTGGAACCTGTCACGCCTTATCCCCGCGACTATGACACGGTCGTCAGCCAGGCCAAGAAGGAAAAGCAGCAGGGCTTCCTGCCGCCGCTGAAAAATTCGCTGGACATGGTCAGCCGCTATGACGTCATCCTTGTGGGATCGCCCAGCTGGTGGGGCACCTTTGCCGGTCCGGTACGCACCTTCCTGTCCACGGCGGCCCTGGACGGAAAAACGCTCGTCCCCTTCATCACGCACGAAGGGTCCGGCCTTGGCAGCGCTCCTGCCGACCTGCGCCGCCTGTGCCCTGCCTCGCAGATACGCGAAGGGCTGGCCGTGCGCGGCAGCCGGGTGGATGGCGCCCGCCAGCAGGTGGAATCCTGGCTGCGGAAGACGGGACTGCTGTCCGCCCAGTAAGGATGCCTGCGGGACATCCCCTGCTGTTCCGCGCGCCTCTGCCCCGGAAAAGCGGAGGACAGCGGGCGGATACCGGCCATTCCGGCAAGAACCGGCATGCCTGGACAAAAAAGGATGCCGTCCTCCTGAAGAGGAAGGGCGGCAGGATGTCTCCTGCCGCCCTCTTCGTCACAGTTCCATGCTTTTGGAAAAAAGATGCATGACGGCCACTCCGGCGATGATGAGGCCCAGTCCGATCATGGCCGGTGCATCCAGCTTCTGGTGGAAGAAAAACCAGCCCACCAGGGAAGCGATGACCACGCCTATGCCTGACCACAAGGCATAGGCGATGCCCACGGGCACATATCTGACCACCACCGAAAGCAGATAAAAAGCCAGGGCATACCCGCCGATACAGAGCAGCGACGGCAGCAGGCGGGTAAAGCCCTGCGTTTCTTTCAACAGCGATGTGGCCACGATCTCCGAGCCGATGGCCAGCAGGAGCAGCAACCAGTGCACGGCCCTTCCCTACCCCTCCTGTGCCAGCAGCGCGGCCTCATACAGGCCTTCGGCCAGCGTGGGATGGGCATGGATGGTATGGGCCACCTGCTCCAGGGTCAGGCCGTTGGCCACGGCCAGGGCGGCTTCCGCCACCAGGTCCGAGGCATGGGCACCCGCGATGTGCGCCCCCAGCAGACGGCCGCTGTCCGTGGCTGCCACCAGTTTGAAGAAGCCCGGCAGCTCGCCCATGGCCTGGGCCTTGCCCAGCTCGCGCATCTGGAAGGTGACGCAGCGCACGTCCAGGCCCTGTTCACGGGCCTGCTGCTCGCTCAGGCCCACGCTGCCCACTTCGGGCGAGGTGAACACGCCGGACGGCACGGCATCATAGCGCATGGCACGCGGCTTGCCGCACAGGCTCTCCACCACGCACAGGCCTTCCATGGCCGCCACATGGGCCAGCATCACCCGGGAGGGGCCCAGCAAATCGCCGATGGCGTACACTCCGGGCAGGGACGTCTTCAGGGCATCGTCCACCACGACCCAGCCGCGGCGGTCGGTCGCAATACCGGCCTCGGCCAGTCCCAGGCCTTCCGTGGCCGGGCAGCGGCCCACGGTCACCAGCACCATGTCGGCTTCAACGGGCACTTCCTTCTGCTGGGCGGGCGTGGGCTTGTCCACGAAGGGAGAGGCCGTCAGCGTGGCGCGCACCACGCCCTCCTCTACCCGCACATCCCTGAGGGTACGGCCCAGCTCACAGGCGATGCGGCGCTTCTTCATCTCGCGCTGCAGCAGGGTGCTGACATCGACATCCATGGACGGCATGGGCAGCAGGCGGTTCTGGCCTTCCACCACGGTCACCTGCGCGCCGAAGGCGCGATAGATGAAGGCCATCTCGCAGCCGATGACGCCGCCGCCCACGATGACCAGGCGCCGGGGTACACGGTCCAGCTGCAAGGCATCGTCGCTGCTCAGGATGTGGGTGTGGTCGAACGCCAGGCCGGGCAGCTCCGCCACCCGGGAGCCGGTCGCCAGGATGAGGGCGTCGTTCTCCACCACTTCCACGCTGCCGTCGGCCATGCCCACCTCCACATGGCGGACATCCAGCACCCTGCCGTGACCAGTGCACAGGCGCACTTTGAGGCGGGCACAGGTCTTTTCCAGACCGCCGCGCAAAATGTCGACGACCTTTTCCTTGCGGGCCAGCACAGCGGCCGGATCCACGCGGGGCGTGCCTTCGCAGGTGATGCCGAACTCGGCCAGACGCAGGGCGGTCTCCAGGGCCTCGGCCGAAGCCTTGAGGGTCTTGGTGGGGATGCAGCCGGCATTGAGGCAGGTCCCGCCCAGACGGGCGGCCTCCACCAGCGTCACTTCCATGCCCGCACGGGCAGCGGCAAAAGCCGCCGTATAGCCGCCGGGGCCACCACCGATGACGGTCAGACGTTTCATGCAGCCTCCTGTTGCGCTGATTTGTCTTTTCAATATCCTGAATTTTATAAATTTCACTGCAAGGATAGTGACCCATCCCATCTGCCCGGTCAAGGCCCGCGGCAAAACGGATGCCCCCATGCGGTGCGCGCTGGCATGCGGCAGCCCGCTGGATGCCATGCCCGCAAACGGACCGCCAGGCCGGCGTCATGCGCTCGCCCGGCGCATGGTACCGTATGAGAAGCGGAAAGCCATCCACATGCGGGGCCCCCGCAGCCATCACCTACTTGCCGTGCCTGGCATGCCACTGGTCGGAATTGGGGAAGAACAGGGGCTGACCGTACGTGTCCTTGCCGAAATCACGGATGATGGTCTGGGCTTCATCCCCCACCAGCCAGTCCGCGAACTTCAGGGCGGCATCCTTGTGGACCTGGGGGAACTTGTCGGGATTGACCCGGATGATGGCGATGAGATTGAGCATGATGGGGTCGTTCTCCACCAGCGGCACCACCGTGACCGTATCCTTGAGGGTCAGCCAGGTGGCACGATCCATCAGGGTGTAGGCCTGCTTTCTGTCCGTATACAGCGTCGTGGCCTTGTTGCCCTTGGCACCGTCGGCATAGACCTCATACCAGGTGCCTGCGGGCTGGATGCCGGCAGCCTGCCAGATGTCCATTTCCTTGACGTGGGTGCCGGACCTGTCCCCGCGGGAAACGAAGGGGGCACCGGCCCTGGCGATGGCGGCAAAGGCTGCGGCAGCGCTCTTCATGCCCTTGATGCCCGCCGGGTCACCGGCAGGGCCCAGGATGACGAAGTCATTGTACATGACATCGCGACGATCCACGCCAAAACCGGCGGCCACAAAGGCGTCCTCAAGCTTGCGGGCGTGGACCATCACCAGGTCGAAGGCCCCGCTCTCGGCCTTTTTCAGGGTCTTGCCGGTCCCGGCTTTTTCCATGCTGATGGTGATGCCGGTCTTTTGGCTGAAGGTGTCGGCCAGCAGCGGTAGGATGCCGGCATCCACCGGACCGATGGTGCTGGAGATCCTCAGGCTGTCCGCAGCCTGGGCGGGGATGGAGAAGGGGAACAGACACAGCAGGCAGACCAGGCTGGCCATGCGGGAAAACTTCATGCTTTTCCTCCTGATGGGCTTGCAGCCGGACGGGATGCCCGGCCTTCCGTCACTTCCGGTCACTGTGCCCCAAAAAAAACTTTCGGACAATACGCCGGTCGCATGCCGGCTCATGACCGGCAGGGACACGAGGGCATTCATGTATCCCTTCCGGCTTTGCCGGTCCGGGCAGCTGTGCCCGCAGGCGATACATTCATGCTCTTTTTTTGCCAAATCCTCTCTTTCACTGTTCAGGTCACGGCAACTTGCTTATATTTGAAACGTTACGGCCTTTTTCAACGAAGGATGTCCCCATGCTCGACCCGCACGCTGAACTGCTCCGCATCAATGCCCGCATCAAGGAGATCCTGCTCCGGCACATGCCCGACACGGGCACATATGACAGTCCCGTGCCCGGCCTGGTCACGCGCAGGCTCGAAACCTGCCACACCACCACATGCCTCGGCAAACCTTCAGCCTCCATCATCGTGCAGGGAGAAAAGATCGCCATGCTGGGGGACAGGGAGATCCATTACGGAGAAGGACAGTGCCTGGTCACGGGTATCGACATGCCCAACGCCTTCCGCGTCCTCAAGGCCTGCCGTGAGCATCCTTTCCTGGCCATGTCGCTGGAGCTGGACAGGAGCCTGACCGGCCAGATGGTCAAGGACATGGCCGATGCCGCCCCGCCCCCGGCCCGCCCGGACAGCGGTGTCAGCCTGGGGACGAGCAGCCCTGAACTTCTGGACGCTTTCCTGCGGCTGGCCCGGCTCCTGGACACACCGGAAAGGATCCCCATCCTTGCGCCGCTGGTCATCCGCGAGATCCACTACCTGCTGCTCATCGGCCCGCAGGGAGCCGGTCTGCGCCAGCTCAACACCCACGGCACCCAGGCCAACAGCATCGCCCGGGCCACGGACTGGCTCCGCAAGAACTACCGCACCCCCCTGCTGGTGAGCCAGCTGGCCCGCCAGGTCAATATGGGGACATCGACCTTCCACCGGCATTTCAAGGAGGTCACGGGCATGAGCCCGCTGCAGTACCACAAACGGCTGCGCCTGTATGAAGCCCAGCGCCTGATGCTGGCCGGCGAGATGGACGCGGGCAGCGCGGGACTGGCCGTAGGCTACGAAAGTACGGCACAATTCAACCGGGATTACAAACGCCTGTTCGGCGAACCGCCCCTCCGCGACCTGAAAAGGATGCGCCGCCACGACGCCTGCCTGCCTGACAACTCCCACTGAGCGCCGAAAAACGTATTGCAAGGCTCGGGGAAACTGCGTAAGAAAAGTTCCTGCCTCTCACGGCAGGATTCAACGTTTTTTTGCGCTATGCGCACACAGAGCACAGAGGAGTGCACCCATGTCTTACGCTCAACGAGTCATTGAAGGCCTGAAACAGAAGTACGCCAGCGAACCTGTCTTCCTCCAGGCCGTGGAAGAAGTGCTGATGACCCTCCAGCCCCTGCTGGACAAAGACGCTAAGTACGAGAAGAACAAGATCCTCGAGCGCATCACCGAGCCCGAACGCATCATCAGCTTCCGTGTGGAATGGGTGGACGACAAGGGTGAGATCCAGGTCAACCGCGGCTACCGCGTGCAGTACAACTCCGCCATCGGCCCCTACAAGGGCGGCCTGCGCTTCCATCCCAGCGTGAACCTGGGCATCCTCAAGTTCCTGGGCTTCGAACAGATCTTCAAGAACTCCCTGACCGGTCTGGCCATCGGCGGCGGCAAGGGCGGCTCCGACTTCGATCCCAAGGGCAAGTCCGAGAACGAAGTCATGCGTTTCTGCCAGGCCTTCATGACCGAGCTGCACCGCCACATCGGTGCCACCATCGACGTGCCCGCCGGTGACATCGGCGTGGGCGGCCGTGAAGTGGGCTACATGTTCGGCCAGTTCAAGCGCCTGACCCGCAGCTATGAAGGCGTGCTGACCGGCAAGAACCTGCTCTTCGGCGGTTCCCTGGCCCGTACGGAAGCCACCGGTTACGGCGCTGTGTATTTTGCCCAGAACATGCTGGAAGACCGCGGCGAAAACCTGGAAGGCAAGGTCTGCGCCGTTTCCGGTGCCGGCAACGTGGCTACCTACTGCTGCGAAAAGCTGCTCCAGCTGGGCGCCAGGCCCGTCACCGTGTCCGACTCCCGCGGCATGATCTATGATCCCGAAGGCATCAAGGTCGATGTGCTCAAGCAGGTGAAGGAAGTGGAACGCGCTTCCCTGACCCGCTACGCCGAACTGGTGCCCACCGCCAAGCACACCCCGGTGGCCGAATACCCCGAAGGCCGCAATGCCGTGTGGTCCGTGCCCTGCTTTGCCGCCTTCCCCTGCGCCACCCAGAACGAACTGAACCTGGCCGACGCCAAGACCCTGCTGGCCAACGGCTGCAAGTGCGTGGCCGAAGGCGCCAACATGCCTTCCACCCTGGACGCCGTGCACGCCTTCCTGGAAGCCGGCATCGCCTACGGCCCGGCCAAGGCTGCCAACGCCGGCGGCGTGGCCACCAGCCAGCTGGAAATGCAGCAGAATGCCGGCATGCAGAGCTGGACCTTCGAGACCGTCGACGGCAAGCTGAAGGACATCATGGGCAATATCTACAAGAACGCTGCCGCGACCGCCAAGGAATTCGGCCAGCCCGGCAACCTGGTGCTGGGTGCCAACATCGCCGGCTTCCGCAAGGTGGCCGATGCCATGATCGCTCAGGGCGTCTGCTAGACCTGTTTCCCGACTCTCATGAAAAAAGCCCGGCATGGCCGGGCTTTTTTCATGGCTTTCCTCCGCAGCCGCCGCAGCCGCCGCAGCCGTACGGGCGTCCCGGCCTACCAGTCCTCGTTATGGACGCGCTCGGCGCGGAAACGCTCCACGGCCTTGAATTCCTGGTCCGTATGCCCAAGGACGATCAGGCTCAGGGGCCGGACACTTTCCGGCATATGGAAGATCTCGCGGAACGGCCGGGCCCTGTCCTCGACGGGGTGCAGGCCGCACCAGACCGTGCCGATGTTCAGGGCACGCGCCGCCAGCATGAAATTTTGCGTGGCCGCCGAACAGTCCTGGACCCAGAAGCCGGGGGTCTTCTCTTCGTTCAGGTCGGCGCAGATGATGACGGCTGCGGCCGCCCCTGCCGCCATCCTGGCATAAGGATGGACCTCCGCCACCCTGCGCAGCATCTCGCGGTCACGGATCACGACGAAATGCCAGGGCTGGCGGTTGTTGGCGCTGGGGGCGCACATGGCAGCCTCCAGCATGCGGTCCATGTCTTCCTGGCTGACGGGTTCCTCAGTGAAGGAACGGATGCTGCGCCGGGTCCTGATGGCTTCAAACACGTCCATAAGTACTCCCTTGCGGCTTTGGCCGCCTTTTTTTATGATGGCTCCCTTGCAAACGGCATGCCCAGCCGGTCCGGGAGCGACGCATGCCGTGCGGGTTCGCACCTGCACCGGAGGTACACATGCATTTTGAACTGCTTGATGAACTGGTCATCATTTTCCTGCTTTCCATCGTCGTCAATCTTGTATGCAACAAGATAAAGCTGACGGCAACCGTGGGATTTCTGCTGACCGGTGTTTTGTGCGGGCCTTCCCTGCTGGGCATCGTGGACAGCCAGTCCATCAGCGATGTGGCGGAACTGGGCGTGGCCATGCTGCTGTTCACCATCGGCATGGAACTGTCCGGCGATGCCCTGAGCCGCCTGAAACGCCCCGTGTTCCTTGGGGGCAGCCTGCAGATCGGCCTGACGGTCCTGGCCGTAGCCGGGCTCACCACCCTGCTGGACGGTACCAGCCTGCCCAGTGGCATCTTCTGGGGCTGTCTCGTGGCCCTGTCCTCTTCGGCCATCGTCCTGCAGATCTTCCAGCAAAAAGGCATCACCAGCACGCCGACGGGGCGCCTGTCCCTGGCCATCCTCGTTTTTCAGGACATCATGGTCGCGCCCATGATGCTCTGTGTGCCCCTGCTGTCCGGGCATTTCCACATGGCTCCCCTGGACATGCTGCTTTCGGTGCTGAAGGTAGGGGGCATCCTCGGGGCCGTGCTGCTGGCCGCGCATCTGGGCCTCAACCGTTTCATGGAAGCGGTCATGCGCACCCGTTCGCGCGAGCTGCTCTTCCTTTCCACGCTGGGAACCTGTTTCGGCATGGCCCTGCTGACCCACAGCCTGGGCCTTTCCCTTTCGCTGGGGGCCTTCCTGGCGGGCCTCATGCTGGCCCGTTCCCAGTACAGCATGAGCGTCATCTCGGGCATCATGCCCTACCGTGACGTATTCATGAGCCTGTTCTTCATCTCCGTGGGCATGATGCTGGACCTGTCCTTCTTCCTCCAGCACGTCTGGACCATCCTGTTCAATACCCTGCTGTTCATCCTGATCAAGAGCCTGCTGACCATGCCCGCCGTCCTGGTGCAGGGCTACCCGCTGCGCACGGCCATCCAGACGTCCCTCAGCCTCGCGCAGGTCGGGGAATTTTCCTTCGTGCTGGCCGCCTCCGGTCTGGCCGCCGGCCTGCTCAACGATATCGGCTACCAGTCCTTCCTGGCCCTGAGCGTCATCACCATGATGCTCACGCCCTTCCTCATCAACCTGGCTCCCCGCGCCGCTGCCCTGCTGACCAGAGGACGCGGCAAGGAAGCCGCCAGCCCGGAAGACGAACAGCAGAAGACAAGCAGCCTCAAGGATCATCTCATCATCGTGGGCTTCGGCATCAGCGGCAAGCATCTGGCCCAGGTGGCCAAGGAGTCCGGCATCCCCTACATCATCCTGGAGATGAACCCCGAGACCGTGAGCCGCTACAAGAACAAGGAGCCCATATCGCACGGGGATGCCTCACAGCCCGTCATCCTTGAGCATCTGGGAGTCTATACGGCCCGGGTCCTGGCCATCATCATTTCCGACCCGGCGGCCGTGCGCGCCATCACCCTGGAAGCCCGGCGCATGAACCCCGACCTCTATATCGTGGCCCGCACCCGGTTCATCACCGAGGTCGCCCCGCTGCGCCGCCTGGGAGCCAATGTGGTCATCGCCGAGGAGTTCGAGACCTCCATCGAGGTGTTCAACCAGGTGCTGACCCAGTATCTGGTGCCCCGTCAGGACATCGACGCCTTCTCCGCCCGCCTGCGCCAGCAGAACTACCGCATGATCCGGCGCATGAGCAGTGCCGCGGACAGTCTGGAAAGCGTTGCCAGCCGTCTGCCCGAGATGGGCGTGCAGACCATGCGCCTGGAAGCGGGCTCGCCCCTGTGCGGGCTCAGCCTTGCCCAGAGCAATCTGCGCCGGGAACATGCCGTGACCGTGGTGGCCGTGGCCCGCGGCGAGCAGGACGTGATAGCTTCCCCGCCCGCCGACTTCGTCATGGAGGCCGGCGACTTGCTCTACCTGTTCGGCAAAACGGACAAGCTCTTTGCCGTCAAGCCGGTCATCTGTGCGGCACCCGCCGATCCCGGCGCTGCGGGCGCACAGAAAGTTCCCGAGGCCTGATGCCGCGGCAGGGACAAAAGTTTCCGCCATGTCCGGGCCCAGGCTTGCACTTGTCCCTGTCAGTCCGTATATTCGACTTTCCGCCGGCTGTGCCGGGGCAATCCCTTATGGAGGGCATGGATGCTTTCTTTCACCGCCATCCGGGACGTACTCCAGCGATCCCGCAGCATCGCCATCGTTGGCGCCAAGGACAGGGCCGGCCAGCCCGTGGACAGGGTGGGACGCTACCTGATGGACAAGGGCTACACCATCTTCCCGGTACATCCCGTGCGCAAGACCGTCTGGGGCCTGACGGCCTATCCCGATCTGGCGTCCCTGCCCCGGCCGGTGGACATCATCGACCTTTTCCGCGCTCCCCGGTACTGTCCCGCCCATGCGCAGGAGGTGCTGGCCCTGCCCTGGAAGCCCCGCTGCTTCTGGATGCAGGAAGGCATCCGCTCCACCGAGGCACGGGCCCTGCTGGAACCCGAGCATATCCTTGTGGTGGAAGATCTCTGCATCATGGTCGAGCACACCCGCCTGCTTCCTTCGCCAAAACAATTCTGAGGATATCGAAATGAGCCAAGAAACCCAGGCCTTTTCCTGCAAGATGTGCGGCCACTGCTGCAAGGGAAAAGGCGGCATCGTCGTCAGCCCGTCAGACCTGAAGCGGCTCTGTGCCACCCTCCACATGGAGGCGGAAGAGGTGATACGCCGGTTCGGGGAATATGCGGGGAGCAAGCTCAAGATCCGCGTGGGCGAGGACGGCTACTGCATCTTCTTCCGGGAAGGCAAAGGCTGCATCGTCCATGAAGGCAAACCGTCCATCTGCAAAGCCTGGCCCTTTTTCCGGGGCAACATAGAAGATCCCGTCAGCCTGCATCTGGCCAAGGAGTTTTGCCCCGGCATCCCCAAAGAGATCAGTCATGCCGACTTTGCCGCCCAGGGAAGACGGTACCTGCTGGAGAACGGCCTGCTGGCCAATGACGGCAGCTGTGAGGCCAATGCCCTGATCCTGGACAAATAAGCGCCCTGGACCTGACTCAGACTGCAGCAGCCCGGAGGAGCATCTTCCGGGCTGCTTTTCATGATCCGGGCCGCTGTTCCGCCTCTTTTGCCGCATCCAGATCCGCCTGCATGCGCTCTGCCTGCAACTGCCGCACACGGCGCAAAAAATCGTCGCGATATCCGGCCGCCTGCCCGGGAGACGGCGCTCCATCGCGGAGGCGCCGTTCGACGGCGGACCGCCGTGCTTCAGGAACATGCTCCAGCAGGGCCGTGCGCACGGCAGGTCCGCACGCATGCAACACACCGGCCAGAGCCTCGCCGGACGTTTCCTCCAAAGCTTCTTCCAGCAGGCCGTCCTCCAGTGTCAGGCAGTCCTCGGGACTGTGTACCATCCTGCCCAGCAGCGAAGGCAGGCGGGAAGCCTGCTTCTCCAGAGCCGACAGCAGCTCCGTGCCCGCATCCCTGCCGGCAGCCGCCACGATCTCCGCCGCCACCTGCAGGCCGGGCTGCCAGTCCTGTGCGGATCGTTCCGCAGCCTGCCGGGCGAGCACCCTGTCCATCTCATCCAGTATGTCCGCATCCACCGGGGCCAGGCCGCCGATATGTTCCAGCAGCAGGGAACGCATGTCCGTCGGCAGGCGCATGAGCAGAGCCGCCGCCTGGGATGCGGAAAGGTGGCCAAGAATCAGCGCCAGTGTCTGGGGATGCTCCTGCCGCAACAGCTGATAGAGCTGCCCCGGGCGCATCCGCTCCAACGTTTCGAACGGACGCACAGCCTTCTCCGGGGCCCAGCCGCGCATGGCCTCCCGGGCCTCACGCTCTCCCAGACAATAGGCCAGCAGGCGCCCGGCCAGCTCCCTGTCCGCACCGATACCGCCAGCCTGCATCTCAAGGAATACACGGGCTTCCCTCAGGGTGGCCCGCACACCGCTTTCAGGTATATGCGGCAGGCAGGCCATGGCCGTCGTGATCCGGGTCACCTCCTGCCGCTGCATGCCGCCCAGCATGGCTGCGGCCACCTCCTCGCCCACGTCCAGCAGGAAGACGGCACAGCGCTGGCTGCCTGTCAGTTGCGGCCCCTGCCCTCCCGCTGGCCCTGATGGCCCTTTGGACGCCGCATCTTCCTGTGCCAGCCAGTGCCGCAGCAAGGCCGCCCCGTGCCCGGGATGCTCCCTGACACAGGCTTCCGTCTGCTGGCGTACGCTGCCGTCGTCGCCTGCCTCCCTGCCATCCGCCCCTGTCCCGCCCGACAGGAAGGTTTCGGACACCCCGGAAGGCGCGGAAGGGCAAGGCCTACGGCGACGCAAGCAAAAGAACGCGGCTGCACAGGACAGAGACAGGACAAGGCAGGCCAGGGCCAGGCCCCGCAGGACAGCCCCGTCCCGCCGGGCAGGCAGGAAACAGACCCGCAGCGTATCGCCCCGCTCTTCTTCCAGCGCGCAGGCCTGCCGCAGCAGGGCCTCAAGATGCGGTCGCACGGCTTCCGGGACCGCATCTTCCTCCAGCAGCACCGAGACCGTACGGCTGGCCCGGCCCTTTCCCGTTTCTGCACCATTCCGGCTGACGAGCACATCTGCCCTGCCGCAGTCCAGCAGGGGGCGCAAGACCCGCAGGGCCTGCCGTTCAAGAGCCAGTTCCTGTTCCCGGAGGGCCGTTTCGTCTGTCTCATCCGCGGGATACAGGCGCCGCCCCTCCGGGTCGAAGACAAGGACATGGCGTTTGTCCGGCCCGTCCGGCACCAGAGCCAGGGCATCCAGCATCCTGTCCAGCGCCGCCGCATCCGGCATGGCCTCCGGCCGGACAGGCTCCAGGACGATGACTGCCCCGGGCTGCCAGCTCCGGGGAGAAAGTTGCACCCGCGCCTGGCGGATGCAGGAAAATTGCCCCAGCTGCCGGGCCAGCTGCGTCTCCCGCTCATGGCGAAGGGCGACCGTCCTTTCATCGGCGGAACACGCGCCCTTTCCCTGCAAGGACAAGCCCCCCAAAAGCACGGTCAGCAGCAGGAAGACGAACGCGGCCACCGCAACGGCGGCCTGCCGGGCACGTCCTGTCGCCCTGTGGCGCTCCTGAATGTTGCTGCTGTCCGACACGGTCAGATTTCCCCCTGGATAGTTGTATCCACACTCAACTAGCAAAGAGGATGCCATTTATAAATAATCATTAATTACAGTATATTGAATATCTTTCTCATAATGACTGCGCGTGAACATTCAAAAAAATGACGCACTCGGCTTCCCGGAACGGCTCCACGCTGTCCGCCTCATCTCCCGGCAGACAGCCGGCGCCGCAGGTACACCATATCACGCAAAAGAACGCCCTCTTCCACGATGGGCCGGGGATAGTTGCGGGTGAAGAACGCAGGGATGCGGTCAAACGGCACAAAACCACAGGCCCGGTAAAATGCCAGCGTCGAGGGGACTTCTCCTGTGCCCAGCTGCAGACTGTGGCAGGACGAGGCATAGCGCGCACAGACAAACTCTATCAACGCCTTGCCGTAACCGCGTCTGCGCCAGGCGGCTGCCACGGCCAGGTTCTTGATCTCCGCCACGCCCCCGCTCTCCCGGGTCACGACGCAAAGCCCCCGGGCATCCGGGTCATGGAGGACGAACAGCTCCCCGCGCTCCAGATAACGGTCTATCATGGCCTCGCTCTCATCCCCTACGAGCAAGAGCGGCAACCAGATTTTTTTATGACTGCGGACATGGACGATATCCATCTCTCCTCCCGGATCCCTGTCTTTCCTTACGGTCGCGCGGCCTCGCCCATCCGCCCGTGTCCCGTTCGCCATCCTTCCGCCATAAAAAAAGGAGGCCATCCGTCCAAGGGGGCCTCCTCTCCGTGCCGTCCGGCAACCGTCACAATTTCATCTGGCCGTCCGTGACCCCCAGGCCGCGAAGGCGCAGATAGATCTCCGCGCAGGCCCGGGCATCGGAGCCGGCGTGATGGTAGTCCAGCGGGATGCCGAAGTAGTCACAGACGCTGTCCAGCGCCCGCGACGCCAGCGGCAGGCTGCGGCGTGCCCCTTTGAGCGTGCACAAAAAAGGCAGCTGCGGCTGTACAAGCCCCAGAGCCTGGCAGGACGCATGCAGCACCCTGCGGTCGAAGCCGGCATTGTGGGCCAGAAGGGCCTGCGCGCCTTCCATAAAAGCAGCGAGTTGCGGCCACAGTTCCGTGAAGGTCGGGGCATCCTTCAGCAGGGGCCAGGTCAGGCCGTGCACATGGGTGAACAGAACACGGGAGGACGGCGGACGGATCAGGCTGTAAAAGCGGTCCGTCACCACACCGCCCTCGATGCGGCAAAGGCCCACAGCGCAGGCGCTGTGGGCCGCATAGCCGGAAGTTTCAAAATCAAGGGCCACATACCGGCCTGTCATCATACGGGGCTACTCCTTGCCCTCCGCCGCGCTGCGGGCAGCCTCGGCGATGCGGTCGGCGATGTAGGCACGCATGGCGTCATCATCTTCATCCAGATTGAAGCAGCAGGCATCCTCGCCCATGAGCCCGGCCGGCACATAGTCGCCCAGCTCGTCAGGATCCTGGATCATGTCGGCATAAAAGCAGACCGACAGCCAGCGGCTTTCCGGTTCGTCATCCACCACATCCACCAGAACGAACAGCTCTCGCCGTTTCTGGGCGGCATTGCGCGCACGCAGCGAATAGCTGACGCCCGGGCGGGCCTTGAACTCCAGCGAAACGTTCTCCAGGCCCGCCAGATAGTCACGATATGCCAGGAAGGCCGCGCGGGCATTCAGGGGATCGCTCTGCCAGGCCTGCACCAGTTCTTCAACGCCCTTGCTCCAGTCAGCGGACATATGAACACTCCTTTGTCTGCTCTTTGCCACGGCGCACCGCATGCGGACGAAACGGCCCCGTCGTGAGTCCGGGCATCTCCTTTTCGTGCACAGTCCGACCATGTGGCTGCGCACGCGTCCTTGCTCTGCGGACCGCATGTCCGCCGGATCAGGGAATGCCCCATCGTGGGGATAATGCCCGTGCTCCGCAGCCTTTGTCAAGGCAGGGGAAGTCCCCTCTCCCTGCAGACAGTCTGCCGGGGCAGCATCTTCCGGTCTCGCTGTCCGGCATGCCCGCGGCCTGCAGGCGAACGGGGATGGACGGGATTGTCATCCCAGACCGCTGCGGGATGGCCGCGCGATCGGCCCTGCGCTCCATACAGCCCCGCCGGGCTCCTTGTGCCATGACCGCCGCAGAAAGCCCAAAAAAGGAGGGGCTCCAGAAAGCCCCTCCCGCATGACGGCGGCCGTTACCCGCCGCCGGACGTTCAGCCTGTACGGGTCTAGTCCCAGACCACCAGCCCGATCTGGTAGGCTGCTACGGAGACGGCAAAGGCCAGCAGCGTATTGAAGACCATGCTGAAGATCAGCCAGCGCCAGCCCCCGGCCTCACGCTGGATGACCACCAGGGAGACGAAGCAGGGCGAATACAGCAGCACGAAGAGCATCAGGGAAAGGGCCGTGGCCTTGTTCCAGTTGGGGTTGCTCCGCAAAAGCTGGCCCAGGTTCTGGGCATCTTCGGGATCCACATCACCAAGGGAGTACGCCGTGCCCATGGTGGAGACAACAGCTTCCTTGGCGGCCACACCGGCCAGCAGGGCGATGTCCGTACGCCATTCAAAACCGGCGGGCAGGGTCAGGGGCTCGATGGCCTTGCCCAGGCGACCGGCATAGCTGTAAGCCAGCTCGGCGGCGCCTTTCTCTTCTTCCAGCCTGGTGATCTGCTCTTCCAGGGCAGCGCGGCCTTCGTCTTCGTCAGGCAGGGCGTCCAGCTGGGCCGTGAGCTGCTCGATCCGCGTGTCGAACCTGGCCGAATCGGCTTCATCCAGCTTGGGATAGGTCAGACCGGCCCAGATGATGATGGAGATGGCCAGGATCACGGTACCGGCCTTTTTCACATACATCCAGGTACGTTCCCAGCAGTGCATGAGCACGCTGAACAGGGTGGGCAGACGGTAGGGCGGCAGTTCCATGACGAAGGGGGTCGCCTCGCCCTTGATGATGGTGGAACGCAGCAGGCGGGCCACCAGCAGGGCAAAGACCCAGCCCGACAGCATGACCAGCATCATCACCGTCGGGGCCTGATCGCCAAAGAATGCCGCGGCCAGCAGCAGGAACACGGGCAGCTTGGCGCCGCAGCTCATGTACGGCAGGGTCAGCAGGGTCGCCAGTTTTTCCTTGGGGCTGCGCAGGGTACGCGTGGCCATGGCGCCGGGGATGGCGCAGCCGCCCGCGATACCGCCCGCGATGATATAGGGCATGACAGAGGCGCCGTGCAGGCCGAAAGCGCGGAAGATGCGGTCCATCATATAGGCGATGCGCGCCATGTAGCCGCTGTCCTCCAGGAAGGCGATGAGGGCGAACATGATGACGATGAGGGGCGCGAAACTGAGCACGCCGCCCACGCCGCCGATGATGCCGTCCACCACCAGGGACTGCAGCTCCCCTTCAGGGATGATGCCGCCAAAAAATTCCCCCAGCGCGGCGCAGCCGTCTTCCACCCAGCCCTGGGGATAGGCACCGACCTCGATGGTCACATAGAACAGGCCGTACAGCACGACCAGCATGATGAGCGGCCCGAAAAAGGCATTGGTCAGCACCTTGTCCAGTTTGTCGGAAAGGGCCAGACGGTCCTTGCCGGCATCCTGGCGCACCACGCCGTCACGCAGCAGACCGCGGATATACCCGTAGCGGGCATCCGTGATGTAGGCTTCCATGGAGATGTTGTGCGCGGTACGGATATGCTCCGCCACCTTGCGGCGCACGGCATCCAGTTCGGCCGCGGCGGCGCTGCCGGCCTGCTGCACTTCCTTGCGGATCTCGGCGTCACCTTCCATGAGCTTCACGGCGATCCAGTGGGGCTCATACTTCGGCAGCAGGCCCTCACGCCGGATGATCCCGCACATGGCCCGCAGCCCCTCGTCGATGTCCGCGCCGTAATTGATCTCCAGCACCCGGCGCTTCCCTTGCCCGGCCAGGCGCACCGCCTCGCCAAGGGCCTGCTGCAGGCCCTCTCCGGTACGGGCCACGGCGGAGACCACAGGGATGCCCATCATCCTGGACAGCCGGTCCATGTCGATATGCACCCCGGCCTTGCGGGCTTCGTCCATCATATTGCAGACCAGCACCACCGGCAGGCCCATCTCCATCATCTGCACGGTCAGCAGCAGGTTGCGCTCCAGGGCCGAGGCATCCACCACGTTGATGACGGCCTGGACATCGCCGCTGCCCAGCTCGGCACGGGCCACCAGCTCTTCCATGGAGTAGGCGGTCAGGGAATAGGTACCGGGCAGGTCCACCAGGGTGATGTCGGCGTTGCCGTGGCGAACATGGCCTTCCTTGCGGTCCACCGTGACGCCGGGATAGTTGCCCACATGCTGTCGCGCGCCTGTATAGGCATTGAACACCGTGGTCTTGCCACAGTTGGGATTGCCTGCCAGAGCGATCCGCAACGCTCCCGTGGCCATTTTTCCCTGACCACCATCAAACCGGGCTTCAGCACTCATTCCAAAAACTCCTCTTTGAGGCCTTGTGTGACCAATGGGCAAAACAAAGGTAAGGGTTCGAAAAAACGAATTTCATTTCCCGAACCCTACTCAACTTGAAAATGAATGTCAATATTTATGAAGACGACAAACAATCACGCAGGCTGGACACGCCGCAGGAGTGCACCAGATGGATGGGGATGTTGCGGGAACGGGCATGCAGCAGAGCTTTGCGCTTGGCCTCATGCGAGACTTTGTTGGTGAACACGATGATGGCATCAGGGTTGCCGATCTTGTCCACAAAATTCCGCTCGTTGCGGCTGATGCATTTGAGGGTTGCCCCTCCCTGACGGGCAGCGGCGATATAGTCCTGCTTGAGTCTGTCCATTCCGCCGATGAGAGTGACGCACATATATGGCTCCTTATCTTGTTTTCACGCTCAGCCCCCACATGCTGCAAATCCAACTTAATTGAAAACGAATTTCAAAGTCAAGAAAAAAAATCCTCTGCCTCCCCCACAAAAAAGGGCCGCCCTGCATCAGCAGAAACGGCCCCCGTTTCCGGTGAGGACCAGCACACGGCACTGCCCCCACCGGATTAAAAAACGACGCCTCCCCCAGGTCACTTCCAGCGCGCGAGGAACTGGGCCGCGGATTTGCCGGCATCCAGATGTTTCAGCAACGCGCTGCCGAAAACCACGGCATCGGGCAGGGTGTCCGGCGGCAGGCCGGCCAGCTGCTCCGGCTGTTCCAGGCCGAAGCCCAGCGCCAGCGGCAGACGGAACACGGAACGGGCCCGCTGCAGGGTATCGGCCACCTGCATCTCCATGCGGGCACGCTGGCCGGTGGTCGCCATGGCCGAGACCACATAGACATAGCCCTCGCTGACCTCCGCATACAGACGCATCCTCTCCTCCGAGGTATTGGGCCCCACCAGCGCGATCAGGGCCAGCCCCTGCGCGGCGAGGATACGGCGGATCTCCCCGGATTCCTCATAGGGCAGATCCGGGATGATGAAGCCGTGCACACCGGCCTCACGGGCCTCCACCGCCAGTTTCTCCACCCCGTATTGCAGGAAGGGGTTCAGGTAGCCCATCAGGACGATGCCCGCACGGAAGACCCCGGCACGCAATTTCAGCTCTTCCATGATCCGGGCCAGGCAGACGCCGTCGCTCAGGACTCGGCGCGAGGCTTCCTCCACCACAGGCCCGTCGGCCACAGGGTCGGAAAAGGGGACCCCGATCTCGATGATGTCCGCCCCGCTCTCGTCCAGCTCCACCAGCGCGGGCCAGAAACGTTTTTCATCGGGGAAACCAAAAGTCACAAAGGGGATCAGGGCATGGCGCCCGTCCGCACGGGCCGCACGGATCTTTTCTTCAAGGATATGCATGGTGAAACTCCCGGAGCGGTCGTTGACGACCGCCCCCGTTATGGCTGTTGTTCCATAGGGCCCCCTGCCGGCGCCATTTCGACGCGGGCACCGGGATAGGGCCATTTTGCAGGCTCCGGCCACATGACGCGGGAGCGGCGTTCCCTTGCAGGGGAACGTGCCTTTCCACGCGCCCGCCGGTGGGGCTGCCGCTCTAGCAGATATCCCCGCTTTCCGGCAGGTTCAGGGCTTTGCGCACGATGGCCAGGTCCTTGTCCCCCCGGCCGGAGAGGTTGACCACCACCTTGCTGCCGGGCTCGAACTCTTCGGGATGATCCAGCACCCAGGCCAGGGCATGGGAGGATTCCAGGGCGGGCAGGATGCCTTCGGCATGGCACAGTTTTTCAAAAGCGGCCAGGGCCCGGGCATCACGGACCATCACATAGCGCACCCGGCCCGTCTTGTGCAGGAAGGCATGCTCCGGCCCCACGCCGGGATAGTCCAGCCCGGCCGAGACAGAATGCGAAGGCTCGATCTGGCCGTCACGGTTCTGGAGCAGCATGGTGCGGTTGCCGTGCAGTACGCCGGGGCTGCCCAGATTGAGCGGCGCGGAATTGAAGCAGCCCGGTTCGCCCGTACCGGCGGCTTCCACGCCGATGATGCGCACGCCCTCGTCATCCAGGAAAGGATGGAACAGGCCGATGGCATTGGAGCCGCCGCCCACGCAGGCTACCACGGCGTCCGGCAGGCGCCGGGCCCGGGCCAGCATCTGTTCCCGCACTTCCTGGCCGATGACCTGCTGGAACATGCGCACCAGCGTGGGGAAGGGATGGGGCCCGGCAGCCGTGCCGAAGCAGTAATGCGTGGTCTGCTGGCTGACGATCCAGGCACGCAGGGCCTCGTTGATGGCATCCTTGAGCGTGCGCGAGCCGCTTTCCACCGGATGCACGGTGGCACCGAGCAGACGCATGCGCATGACGTTGGGCGCCTGCCGCTCCACGTCTTCCGCCCCCATGTAGATGGTGCAGCTCATGCCCAGGCGTGCGGCCGCCACGGCCGTGGCCACACCATGCTGTCCGGCGCCGGTCTCGGCCACCAGGGCGGTCTTGCCCATATACTTGGCCAGCAGCGCCTGCCCCAGGGTATTGTTGATCTTGTGGGCGCCGGAATGCAGCAGGTCTTCACGCTTGAGCCACAGTTCAAACCCCAGTTCTTCGGAAAGACGCGGACAGAACGTCAGGGGCGTGGGCCGTCCCGCATAGTTGTGCAGCAGATCCTGCAGCTCGTCCTGGAATTGCTGCGTCGGCATGATGTCCCGCATGGCCGCTTCCACTTCCAGCAGCGGCGGCATCAGCAATTCAGGAACGAAACATCCCCCAAATTCGCCAAAATACCCTTTTTTCATGGTCGTACTCCACTGTATCTGAACTGTATCGTTTATCGTTTTTTATACCGTGTATCCGTCCGGCTCTCCAGTCCGGGCGGGAGCAGTCCCCGCGCCCGCCCCCCAAAGCGGACGCCCGCTCCCGTCAGGAGCGTCCGGCAAGCCGGGCCATGTCCGTCATGGCCCGGGCATTTTTCCGACCCGGCGCATCTTCCACGCCGGAATTGCAGTCCACGCCGTCAGGACGGCACCGTGCCAGGGCCTGCCGGAGATTGGCAGGCGACATGCCCCCGGCCAGCAGCCAGGGATGGGGCAGACGCAGATCTTCCAAGTCTTCCCAGACCAGCGTGCGGCCGCTGCCGCCGCCTGTCCTGCCGGCATCCAGCAGGTACAGGGCACAGCTGTCGGCATACTGCCCTGCCGCGGCTTCCAGGGCGGCCGCATCCCCGTACCGCTGCGGCCAGAGGACACGGATCACCCGTTCAGGGCCCAGCCGCCGGGCACACTCCACGGACTGCCCGGCATGGAGCTGGGCCATGTCCAGTCGCGCCAGCCGCATGATGCGGGCTATCTCGCCGCTGTCCTGCCCGGTGAAAACGCCCACGCGCAGCATGGCGCCGCTCTCCAGACGGGAGACCGCCACGGCATCCACACAGCGGGGGCTGCCCGCATGGAACACAAAACCGCAGTGCGTGGCTCCCAGCCGGGCGGCCAGCGCCACATCTTCCTGCCGCCGCAACCCGCAAAATTTAAGCAGCATGATGCCCTTCCTCCCGGCCGTGGAGCAGCCGGTGCAAGGCGGCACCGGGTTCTCCGTCCGCCATGAGGGCCGTCCCCACCAGCGCAGCGGAAAATCCGGCCAGGGCGGCTTCTTCCAGATGCCCGCGACGATCCATGCCGCTGGCCGCGATCCAGATCTCGCCCTGCTCCGGCGGAAACTGCCGTGCCAGTTCCAGGCAGGCACGTCTGTCCACCCGCAGCGTGTCCAGATCCCGGGCATTGACCTGGATGAGGCGCGCCCCGCTCTCCCGGGCCAGCGCCAGATCCTTCCTGCCGCAGACCTCCACCACGGCCTGCATGCCGAAACTTTCCGCCTGCTCGCGCAGACGCCGCAGCAGCGCGGCATCCGGGGTCAGGGCCACGATGAGCAGCAGGGCCGCTGCCGGGGTGGCCGCCGTGGCCCGCACCTGCAGGGGATCGAAGATGAAGTCCTTGCGCAGCAGGGGCGTTCCGGGGCAGCGGGCGGCCGCCCGCCCCAGGAAGTCCAGCTCACCGGCAAAAAAGCGCCGCTCCGTGAGGATGGACAGGGCTCCCGCGCCGGCGTTCACATACTGCCGGGCGGCCTCCTCCACCGTCAGGGTATCGCAGATGCGCCCGCGGGACGGTGAAGCCTGCTTGAATTCCGCGATGACGGCCAGCGGCGCGCCCTCCTTCCTCCCCTGCAGGGCCGCGGCAAAATCGCCGCGCTGCCCGCTGTAGGGGGCAGGCAGGCCGTCTTCCCTTTCCTGCCGCCGCAACCGTGCCACTTCGTCAGCCTTGGCCCAGAGAAAACGCTCAAGCAGCATGGAGGACCCTCCTTCCCAGACCGGCACGTACGGCTTCGCGGGCACGGGCCATGCAGACATCCAGCGGCATGCTCTCTTCCATGAGGAAGATGGCCAGCCCCACGTTGAGGGCCACCATGTCGCGCATGGGGCGCGGGCCTTCACCGTCAAGCAGGCGCCGCAGCACGGCCACGGCTTCTTCACGGCTCTCCACCGCCAGCTCTTCCGGGGTGCAGCTCTGGAAGCCGAAGCTGGCGGGATCCAGCTCAAGGGGCCGGACGCTGCCGTTGTGCAGCAGCATGGCCGTGGCCGGGCCCATGGGCGTCAGCTCGTCATAGTTGCCGGCCCCGCAGACCACCGCCGCCCGGTAGAGCGCGGACTGGGACAGGGTATCGGCCAGCAGGGGCACCAGCTCGGGCCGGGCCACGCCCATGAGCAGATGGCTGGGCCGGGCCGGATTGATCATGGGGCCCAGCAGGTTGAACAGGGTGCGCACCCCCAGTTCCTTGCGCAACGGGCCGATATTCTTGAACGCCGGATGAAAATGCGGGGCGAAGAGGAAGGCGAAGTTGCGCCTGGCCACCATGTCCGCCACTGCCGCGGGATCGGTATCCAGCGGGATGCCCAGGCTCTCCAGGGCATCGGCACTGCCGCAGGTGGACGAGACGGCCCGGTTGCCGTGCTTCACCACCTTGTAGCCCATGCCTGCCAGCACCAGCGAGGTGGCCGTGGAGCAGTTGAAGGAATGGCGGCCGTCACCGCCGGTCCCCACCACGTCGATGCACGGGCCAGGGATGCCTTCCACGCGCACGGCACGGGCCAGGGCCGCCCGGGTGGCATGGGCCAGCTCCAGAGCGCTTTCGCCCTTCATGCGCAGCCCCATGAGGAAGCTCCCGGCCTGGGCAGGCGTGAGCTTGCCGTCCATGAGCGCCCCAAAACTGCGTGCCGCCATGTCTGCCGTCAAATCCTCCCGGCGTGCCAGATGCTCCAGCACCTCGGCCATGCCGCCGTCCCGTCCCTGCCGGGGCAGGATGGCCTGGGGGAAGTTGCCCAGCAGGCGCAGGCCGTCCGGCGTCAGGATGGATTCGGGATGGAACTGCACCCCCACCCACGGCCTGTCACGGTATTGCAGGGCCATGACCTCGCCCTCGGGGGCCCGGGCCGTCACCTTGAACAGGGCATTGCCCTCCTCTTCCCCGGTACGGACCACCAGCGAATGATAGCGGGCCACCTTCATGGGATTGGGCAGGCCCTCGAACAGGCCGCTGCCGTCGTGCACGATCTCGGACTGTTTGCCGTGCATGATGCAAGGGCCCACATCCACCTGCGCCCCGGCATGCAGGCCCAGCAGCTGATGGCCCAGACAGACGCCCAGCACCGGCACATGATGCGGCAGGCGGCGCAGGAATTCGGGGCAGAAGCCTGTTTGCGAGGGATGTCCCGGCCCGGGCGAGATGCAGACCATCTCCAGGGCGGGGTCCACGGCCATGTCCAGGATGGCGGGGTCGTCGTTGCGCAGCACCACGGGCTCGTGCCCCAGGGCATAGAACGCCTGGACCAGGTTGTAGGTAAAGGAGTCGTAATTATCGATGAGCAGGAACATGAGCGTCACCCTCTTCAAGCACAAGGCGCATGATGGCTGATTTGTTGCAAACTTCTTTCCATTCCAGAGCGGCGTCGGAATCGTGGACGATGCCGCCCCCGGCCTGCCAGAACAGACGGCCCTGACGGCTCCACATGCTGCGGATGGCGATGCCCATGTCCAGGTCCACACTGTCCTTGTCCAGTCCCAGCCAGCCGATGCACCCCGCATACGGCCCGCGGGCGCGCCCTTCCAGGCTGCGGATGATCTCCATGGCCCTGACCTTGGGCGCACCGCTCACCGTCCCCGCCGGGAAGGTGGCCGCCAGCACGTCCAGGGCATCGAGCCCCTGGGCAAGGCGGGCCGTGACACGGCTGGTCAGATGCATGACATGGGAAAAACGCTCCACATCCATGCAGCGCTCCAGGTTCACGCTGCCGGGCTGGGCCACCCGCCCGAGGTCATTGCGCCCCAGATCCACCAGCATCACATGCTCGGCCTGTTCCTTGGGGTCACTGCGCAATTCCTCCGCCAGCCGGGCATCTTCCAGATCGTCCCGGCCACGGCGCCGCGTCCCGGCGATGGGCGACAGCTGCAGGCGGCCTTTCTGGCAGCGCACCATGACTTCCGGCGAGGCCCCCCAGAAGCAGAAGTCTGCCAGCCGCATGAAGAACATGTAGGGCGAGGCATTATAGCGGCGCATACGCCGGTAGAGCACGAAGGGATCCCCTTCGCAGGCCACGGAAAAATTCACGGACGGCACCACCTGTATGGCCTCGCCCTGATGCAGCATGGCCTTGATCTTTTCCACCATGGCCTTGTAGCCGGCTTCCCCGGGATCGGCGCGGACGTCGCCGCTGACGCTGAAGCTGCCTTCCGCATCGCGGCTGCCCCGTACCTCGCGGTGTTCGCCCAGGCTGATCTGGCACAGCCGATTGTACAGATGGTCGAAGACCAGCTGCGTCCCGGGCAGCACCAGCATGCTTTCCGCCTCTTCCGGCGGCATGACCGTGGCCAGGCGGGGCTGGAACAGGGAGGCCATGCCGAAGCCCACCCAGCCGTAAAGGGCGCGGGTGATGGCCGGAAGGCCTTCGATCTGCGCCGGGGCCTCCAGGTACAGGCCCTGCATCAGGCGGCGCAGGCCTTCCACAAAAGGCAGGCCCTGCAAAACGGCAAGAGGGGCAAGGCGTGCATCCTCGATGCGCAGGTCCAGCCGCCCTTCGCGGCAGCGGACATACAGGGCCATATCGCAGGCAAGGACGCTGTAGCGCCCCCAGCGGCCGTCCACCTCCGCGCTTTCCAGCAGGATGCCGTCCTGCTGGCCCACCATGCCCAGATAAAGGCTGATGGGCGTATCCATGTCGGCGGGCAGCCAGCGGGCCTGCTGCCGCAAGGAGACAAGTGGAGCCTGGGGAGCCGCGTCGGAAGAAGTAGTGGTATTCATAAGGTCCGTCCTTCAAAATAAAAAAAGCGCCGTTCCCCGTGGGGGGAACGGCGCTTGCTCAATGCATGTGACGTATCAATCGCAACAGGCTATGCCTGCACGTCCCCCGTACATTGACTCACGCGCCACCAGAAGGTGCGGAAGCATATATGGGAGAAGGTGCACGACATGGAAACTATCCTGATGGTTGAAATTTCTTTGAGTAGAAAATCACAATTCCTTCCGGCTGTCAACTACTTTCCGAAAAGGATCTCCTGATAGCTGGGCAGATCCCACAGGTCATCGGCCACACGGGTCTCCAGCAGGTCGGCATAGCGCCGCACCTCACTCATGAGGGGCAGCACTTCCGTGCAGTAGCGGGTGGCACGGGCCAGGAAATCGCCCTTGCCGTCCACGCTGGCCAGTGTGGCTTCCAGACTGCGGGTAGCATCCTGCAGGCCGCGCAGCTGCTCGGTGACTTCGTCCAGGGTCATGGTGCGGAAGTCCTTGCCGATGGCCTTCATGCGGGCCGCTGTCTCGGCCAGTTCGCCCTGATAGCGCATGGCCGCGGGGAAGATGATGGTCCGGGCGATGCGGGTGGTCAGGATGGCTTCGGTACGCACGGTCTTGCAGTACTGTTCCAGATAGATGTCGTAACGGGCCTTGAGCTCGGCACGGTTCAGGATGCCCAGACGCTCGTAAAGGTCGATGACCTCGGGGCGGATCAGCTCGGGCATGGCCTCGGGCGTGGTGCGCAGATTGGGCAGACCGCGGCGTTCGGCTTCGGCATGCCAGATGCTGGAGTAACCGTCACCATTGAAGATCACGGCGCTGTGCTCCTCGATGACATGCTGCACATAGTGCTGGATGGCCGTATTGAGATCCTTGCCGCGGGCCAGTTCGCCTTCCAGGAAATCTGCCGCATGGCCCAGCGAATCGGCCATGATGGCGTTCAGGGCCGTGATGGAACCGGCAGCGGACTGGCTGGAGCCCAGGGCACGGAACTCGAAACGGTTGCCCGTGAAGGCGATGGGGCTGGTGCGGTTGCGATCCCCGGGATCGGTGGGCAGGGGCGGCAGGGTATCCACGCCCACGTTCATGACACGGCCGCTCTTGCTGTTGGCGGCATCGTCGATACGGCCGGCGCGGAAGGCTTCGAACACTTCCGTCAGCTGGTCGCCCAGGAAGATGGACATGATGGCCGGCGGAGCTTCATGGGCACCCAGACGGTGGTCGTTGCTGGCACTGGCCACCGTGGCGCGCAGCAGGCCGCCGAACTTGTGCACGGCGCGGATCATGGCCGCACAGAACACCAGGAACTTGGCATTGGCGTGCGGGGTCTCGCCGGGGTTGAACAGCGTGCCCAGCTCGGCATTGCCGATGGAATAGTTCACATGCTTGCCCGAGCCGTTGACGCCGTAGAAGGGCTTTTCGTGCAGCAGGCACTTGAGCCCGTAGCGTTTGGCCACGTTGCGCAGGGTGGACATGATGATGTGGTTGTGGTCCACGGCCAGGTTGCTGGCCTCGTACAGGGGCGCGATCTCGTACTGGCTGGGCGCGGCTTCATTGTGGCGGGTGCGCACGGGCACGCCCAACTTGTAGAGCTCGCGTTCCACTTCCATCATGTAGGACAGCACGCGCTGGGGGATGACCCCGAAGTACTGGTCGCTGAACTCCTGGCCCTTGGCCGGACGGGCACCGAAGAGCGAACGGCCCGCCACCTGCAGGTCGGGACGGGCGAAGTTGAAGTTGTGGTCGATGCAGAAATATTCCTGCTCCAGACCGGCATAGGAGACCACGGGCAGCTTGGTCTCGATACCGAACAGCTTCAGCACGCGGCGGGCCTCACGGTTGAGGGCCTGGCCGGAACGCAGCAGCGGGGTCTTCTTGTCCAGGGCCACACCGGTCCAGGAAAGGAACATGGTGGGGATGCACAGGAAAGTCCCGTTGGGGTTCTCCATGATGTAGGCGGGACTAGTCACATCCCAGGCCGTGTAGCCGCGCGCCTCAAAGGTGGAGCGCAGGCCGCCGGAGGGGAAGGACGAGGCGTCGGGTTCGCCGCGGATCAGCATGGCGCCGGAAAATTCGGCGATGATGCGGCCCTGGCCGTCAGGCATCAGGAAGCTGTCGTGCTTTTCCGCCGTCTGGCCGGTCAGGGGATAAAAAATGTGGGTGAAGTGGGTGGCACCCTTTTCGATGGCCCAGTCCTTCATGACGGCGGCCACGGTATCGGCGATGCCGGGATCCATGCGCTCGCCAAATTCGATGGTCTTGTGCAGGGCCTTGTAGACATCCTTGGGCAGGCGTTCGCGCATCACCTTGTCAGTGAACACGTTACAGCCGAAAATGTCGGTGGGCTTGGTATCATAGAAATTCAGCGGCGACGCTTCCGGCTTGTAGGTGGTGATGGCCTGAACGGCACTTCTGCGGGCGGAGTTGCTGCTCATGAAAGCTCCCTTGTCAACGTCGGGACCCTAGTTGACGCTGACGATTTCGATTTCGAAGGTCAGTTCCTTGCCGGCCAGGGGATGGTTGGCATCCAGGGTGATCTCCTCGTCCGTGACTTCGGTGATGGTCACGTCCATCTGGCCCTGTTCATTGGAAAGCTGCAGCGGCACGCCCACGGTCAGCGGGATGTGGTCGGGCACCTGGGCGCGGTCCACGGTGAAGACCAGCTCGGGGTCGCTTTCGCCATAGGCCTGGGACGGGGGAATGGTGACGGTCACGGTCTCGCCCGCTTCGTGGCCCATGACGGCGGCTTCGAAGCCGGGGATGAGCATGCCTTTGCCCATGGTGAATTCCAGGGGATCGCGTTCGCGGGAAGAATCGAAAACAGTGCCGTCGCTGAGAGTGCCGGTGTAGTGCACGCGCAGGGTGTCGCCATTCTTGATAGCCATGGATACTCCGTATGATTCGGGCAAGCCCGGTTGATTACAAAAAAAAGAATGCGCGGCAAAAGGCCGCGTGAAAGGCGGGAACCCGGATGCCGCCAGGGCATTTTCCACCGTTCCGCTGTTTTGGAATAAAGCAGGGGGGCTGTCATGTCAATGCGGGCGGGCCTGCCATCCCCTGCGGCACGGCCCGGGCCGCCATGAAATCGCCCTTGCCGCGGGCCTGCCATCTTGACAGCTAGGGGAGGCGACAGCATATATTGAGCGCCCAAACAATGCCTGAGCCGGCCAGAGCCGGCAGCCTTTCAGACCAAGGAATCCCCTATGTCCCAGATCCGCTCCAGCTATACCGACAGTATCAATTTTTATGAAGGCCATTCTCCTCTGGATCTGGCCCAACAGTTCGGTACGCCGCTCTATGTCTACAACGAGGCCGTGCTGCGCCAGCGCTGCCGCGAACTCAAGGCCCTTTCCTCCCTGCCCGGCTTCGGTGTCAACTATTCGGTCAAGGCCAACACCAACCCCGTGCTGCTGCGCATCATCCGTGAAGAAGGCCTGGTGGTGGATGCCATGAGCCCCGGCGAGCTGTACATGGACCGGCTGGCGGGCTTCACCGCCGACGAGATCCTTTACATCTCCAACAACATCTCTGAGGCCGAGCTGCGCAATGCCGTCGAGCACGGTGTGCTGGTCAGCGTGGATTCCCTTTCCCAGGTGGAGACCCTGGGCCGCGTCAACCCCGGCGGCAAGGTCATGGTGCGCTTCAACCCCGGCATCGGTGCGGGCCATCACGCCAAGGTCGTCACGGCCGGCAAGGAGACAAAATTCGGCGTTTCGCCGGAACTGCTGGACGACCTGTTCGCCATCCTGAAGAAACATGACCTGCATCTGGCCGGCATCAACCAGCACATCGGTTCCCTGTTCATGGAAGCCGACGGCTATATCGCCGCCGCCGACGTCCTGCTGCACCTGGCCGAACGCCTGCCCGCCGATGTGCTGCAAAAGCTGGAAGTCATCGACTTCGGCGGCGGTTTCGGCATCCCCTACCACAAATACGAAAACCAGCCCCGTCTGGACATGGACGACCTGGGCCGCCGCCTGCACGGCCTCATCAGCGGCTGGGCGGAAAAGACCGGCTACACCGGCCGCTTCCTGGTGGAGCCCGGCCGCTATGTGGTGGCCGAATGCGGCATCCTGCTGGGGAGCGTCAATGCCACCAAGACCAACGGCGACAGGCGCTATGCCGGGACCGACCTGGGTTTCAACGTGCTGGTGCGCCCGGCCATGTACGACTCCTTCCACGATGTGGAAGTGTATCGCCAGGGCGCGCAGGGCCCGGATACCGGGACCGTGGAGCAGAGCGTCGTGGGCAATATCTGCGAAAGCGGCGACATCCTGGCCAAGAACCGCCAGCTGCCCCTGCTGCATGAAGGCGACGTGCTGGGCGTGCTGGACGCCGGGGCCTACGGCTTCGTGATGTCTTCCTCCTACAACCAGCGTTGCCGGGCCGCCGAGATCCTGATCCAGACCGACGGCAGCGTGCGCCTGATCCGCCGCCGCGAGACCCTGGAGGACCTGGCCGCCTGTTACGAGGGCCTGCTGTAATCCTGGGCCATCTGCCCGATTCTCCATAAGGGGGAAGGGGACTTTCCCGGCGGGAAAGCACCCCTTTCCCCTTCCGAGCGCTTCCGGCCATACGGAACTTTTGCCCCCGTCCCTCTGCCGCAGCAGAAAGGTCCGTCCTGTCCCGCGGCAGGAAAAGCCCGCGCGGCATCCGGGCGACCGCCCTGCCCCCCGGGTCTCCGGCCCTGCCGGAAGAGCGTGCGGCCCCTTCAAACAACAGGGACATACGGGTATGATCTGCCGCCGGATTGCCGGAGCGGGATGTCTCCCCGGCCTGTCCGGCCCGGGGACATTTGCCGTCCAGCAACCTTTTCCGTGCCACCCGCACGCAAACCTTTTGGGAACGCCCCATGCCGGAACCGGATCTCAGCATTTCCCCCCGCGCCATATGGAAGCTCACCTGGCCGCAGATGCTCATGATGTATCTGGTCTTCTTCATGGGCTTCATCAATATCTGGGTGGCCGGACGCATCAGCGCCGACGTGCAGGCCGCGCTCGGCATGGTCAACCAATGCGGCCTGTTCCTCATGGTCGTGGCCATGTCCATGTCCAGCGGCGCCACGGCAGCGGTCAGCCAGTCGCTGGGGGCCAAGCGCCTGCGCCGTGCCCAGCGCTATGTGGGCACCACCGTCCTGGGCAGCCTGCTGGCCGGCATCCTGGTGGCCCTGCTGGGCTGGCAGCTGGGCAGTCCCATCCTGCGCACCCTTCAGGTCCCGGAACGCATCCTGCCGGTCACCGCCGGTTTCTGGGGCATCACCATGCTGGCCCTGCCCGCCCAGTATGTCTACGCCGCCACCGGCGTCATGTTCCGTGCCACCCGGCAGGTCCTGCCGCCGCTCTGGGTGGCGGCCACGGTCTGCGTTTTCGACCTGCTGGGCTGTCTGGGGCTGGGTCTGGGCTGGTTCGGCCTGCCCTGCATGGGCTATATGGGCATCGCCTGGGCCAATGCCGGTGCCCAGTGCCTGGGGGCCGTGGCCAACTGCCTGCTGCTCTGCCGGGCCGGATACCTGTGCCGCCGGGCCCTGCCCACCATGCGCTGGCTGCGGGGCGGCCTGCCCTATCTGCTCAAGGTGGCCCTGCCCGCGGGAGCGGCCCAGATCGTCTGGCAATCCGGCTACCTCATGCTCTTCGTCCTGGTGGCATCCCTGCCCTTCGACAGCATCAATGCCCTGGCGGGCCTCACCGCCGGACTGCGCATCGAAGCCCTGCTCTTCCTGCCGGGCATGGCCTTCAACATGAGCGTTTCCGTCCTGGTGGGCAACTGTCTCGGCATGGGCGAACCCGCCAAGGCCAAGCGTGTCGCCCTGCAGATGATCGTCATCGCCTCGCTGGGCATGAGCGCCGTGGCGGCCCTGCTCTGGCCCTTCCGGGCCGACCTGGCGGCCCTGCTCTCCCATGAGGCGGGCACACAGGCCCAGATCATCAACTACCTGACCTACAACCTGCTTTCCACGCCCTTTTCCATCGCCAGCACCGTCATGGGCGGCGTCATGGTGGGCGCGGGCGCCACGCGTTACAATCTGATGGTCTACGGCGGCACCTTCTGGCTGGTACGTCTGCCGCTGGGCTGGCTGCTGGGCCACTGGCTGTGGGGCACGGCCTCCGGCGTGTTCCTGGCCATGCTGGTCTCGCAGTGTTTACAAACAGCCATCATGTTTTATGTTTTGCTGTACCGCGACTGGGCCCGCTTTGCCATGCGGGCCCGGCACCATCATGTCAACAGATAACGACAGGTTTGCCTGATGAAAAATCTTGCCTTCACCCCCGTCACCCTGGACGGCCGTTCCGAATTCTATGAACTGTGGCACAAGACCCCGCGGCGTTCCCTGGACTACAGCCTGCCCAATATCTGGGGCTGGCAGCAGTATTTCGGCCTGCAATGGGCCTTTGACGGCGATCTGTGCTGGCTGCGCCAGACCGTGCCCTTCGTCACCTACTGGGCCCCCGTGGGCGACTGGGATGCCGTGGACTGGGCAGCCAGCGGCATCGAAACCTGCCACAGCTTCATCCGCGTGCCCGAAGAACTGCTGGAACGCTGGCGTGCGGCCCTGCCGGACAAAGTCGAGGAGCACGATTCGCGCGGCCAGTGGGAATACCTGTATTTGCAGAGCGACCTGGCCACCCTGCCCGGCAACCGCTATCACAAGAAGCGCAACCACCTGCGCGGCTTCGAAAAGGCTTACGGCATCGACTACCGGCCGCTGGACGACGCCATGGTGGAAGACGTGCTGGGCCTGCAGGACGACTGGTGCCAGTGGCACGAATGCGAGGACTCCCCTTCCCTGCGTGCCGAGAACGAGGCCATCAACCGCGTGCTCTCCCACTGGGAGCTCCTGGACGGCCTGTGCGGCGGTTCCCTGTATGTGGACGGCCAGATGGTGGCCTTCAGCGTGGGGGAAGCACTGGACGAAAAGACGCTGGGGGTCCATTATGAAAAGGGCCTCAACGGTTTTCGCGGCGTTTACCAGACCATCAATGCCTGTTTTGCCCGCGAGGCGGGCAACGGCTTCGAGCTGCTGAACCGGGCCCAGGATCTGGATGAAGAAGGCCTGCGTCAGGCCAAGATGACCTATCTGCCGACGGACTTTCTGCGCAAGTATCAGGTGAGCTTCAAATAAGGGGGCATCATGACTCGGTCTTTCCTCTGGACAGGGATACGGCTGGCGGCGCTGTGTGCGCTGCTGTTGCTGGCCGCCTGCGGCGGCAAGCAGATCCCTCCGCGTGACGGCATCCCTTCCCCGCATCTGGGTACCATCCGTGACATGCGGACCTTCCCCCAGGATCTGACCGTGTTCGCCCGGCAGGCCGGCGCCGACACGCCCCTGCTGGACAGCCAGGCCCAGGCGGAACAGGATGCGCGCTTCAACCGCATCTTCTTCGGTCCCTGGGACATGCACAAGACCTCCATCCGCAAGCGGGAGGTAGAGATCTATTTCCGCAAGGCCAGGGGCTACAAATACGGCGACGTGCGCTGGACCCAGGACGAATGGGACGCCATGCGCGCCAATGCCCGCCTGAAGAGCTTCCCCAATGCGGCCATGCACGGCATCACGGTACGCAATGCCGACCTGCGCGAGATGCCCAGCCACACGCCGCGTTTCAGCGAGCCCACGCCCGATCCGCGCACCAATCCCTTCGACTACTTCCAGTATTCCCTGCTGCCTGTGGGTACGCCGGTCTTCATCGCCCACACCAGCCGTGACGGCAACTGGTACTATGTGGAGACCCCCGTGGCCGCGGGATGGGTGGACGCCAGTGATGTCGGCCTGGTGGACGATGCCTTCGAGGCCGGCTACAAGACAGGCAGTTATGTGGCCGTGCTGCGCGACAACGTCCCCCTGCCCGGCAGCCTTGCCGGACAGGTCAATATCGGCACGGTCCTGCCCCTGGCACCGTCCCAGAGCGACAGCACCCGTCTGGCGGTGCTGGTCCCCGTCAGGAATGGCAGCCGGGCGGACGTGGTCACGCTGACGCTGGCCCACGAAGACGCCGCCATCAAGCCTCTGCCCATGACCCCGGCGCAGGTGGCTCTCATCGGCAATGTCATGATGGGCCAGCGTTACGGCTGGGGCGGCATGTTCGGCGACCGCGACTGTTCGGCCCTGACCCGCGAACTGCTGACGCCCTTCGGCATCTGGCTGCCCCGCAACTCCCTGTCCCAGGCGCGCGGAGGGCGGCGCATCATGCTGGACGGCATGAGCATCAAGGAAAAGGAAAAGACCATCCTGCGCGACGGCGTCCCCTTCCTGACCCTGGTCTGGCTGCGCGGGCACATCATGCTCTATGTGGGCCCCTACAAGGGACGGCCCGCCATCTTCCACAATGTCTGGGGCGTGCGCACCGTGGAAGGCGACAGCGACAACGAACGCTTCGTCATAGGCCGTGCCGTGGTCAGCTCCATCACGCCCGGCAGCGAGCTGCGCAACCTGTACCGCACCACCACCTTCGGCGACCGCGTGAACAGCATCACCATCCTGGGAGGCCGCTGATGAGCGGGGACAGTCCTCGCCGGCTGGATTTCCGCGTGGCGGGCGCCCTGGCGGGACAGCGGCTGGACAAGGCCCTGTGCGGCCTCTTGCCCGGCCTTTCCCGGGCGGCCGTGCAGCGTGCCATCACGGCCGGGGCCTGCCGCATCGACGGGATGCCGGTCTCCACGGCCTCCCTCAAGCTCCGGGCAGGCCAGGAGGTCGTTCTCGCCCTGCCCGATACGGCCAATGAGCTCCGCGCCGAAGAGGAAGCGGTGGACATCCTCTGGCAGGACGAGCACCTGCTGCTGTGCAACAAGCCCGCGGGCCTGACGGTCCATCCCTGCCCTTCCTGCCCCGAGAATACGCTTGTCCAGCGTCTGCTGCACCACTTCCCGCGTCTGCGGGAACAGGAAGGTCTGCGCCCCGGTGTGGTCCACCGTCTGGACAAGGACACCAGCGGCCTCCTGCTCGTGGCCTTGGACGAGCCCACCCGCCTGCGCATGAGCGAGGCCTTTGCCCGGCGGGAAGTCCGCAAGGAATATCTGGCCCTGGTGCAGGGCGTGCCTCCGCAGACGGGGACCTGCCGGGAACCTCTGGGACGCCATCCCACTGCCAAGATCAAGATGGCCGTGGTCCCGGAGAACCGGGGCGGCAAGGCGGCCCACAGCGACTGGCGTGTGCTCTGGAGCAGCCCGCGCAAGGATTTCTCGCTGGTGGCCGTACGCATCCATACCGGGCGCACCCATCAGATCCGCGTCCACATGGCGCATGTGGGGCACCCCCTGCTGGGCGATGCCCTGTACGCCCCGGCCCCGGTGGCGGCCCGCGCCCCGCGCCAGATGCTGCATGCCTGGCACATCAGTTTTTGCCACCCCCTGTCGGGGGAGGAGCTGGAATTCTTCTGCCCGCCGCCCGACGACATGGTCCGGACCATCCTGGACAACAGCAGCCGCATGCAGCGGCTGGTCATCACCGGCAACCCCGGGTGCGGCAAATCGACCCTCACCCGAGCGCTGGAAGAGGCGGGCCTGCCCGCTGTCAGTGCCGACGCCCTGGTGGCGCAGCTCTATGCCGCCGGCGGCGAGATGGCCGATTATCTGGGCCGCCGCTTCGGGGACCGCCTGCTGGAAGAGGACGGCAGCGTATGCAAAAGCGCGTTGCTGGATGCCATGCAGCAGGATCCCGGCCTGCGCAGGGAAGTGGAACAGATGGTGCATACCCTGGTCCGGGACGCCATCCTGAGCTTCTGGGACAGGGCGGAAGCCCGGGGACGGGCCTGTGCCGTGGCGGAGATCCCCCTGTATTTCGAATGCGGCTGGCACAAGGCCGGCGGCCTGCCCGGCGCCCTGAGCCTGACGGTCCGCTGCCCGCGCGAGATCCGCCTGCAGCGCATCATGGCCACCCGCGGCTGGAGCGAAGAAAAAGCCGCGACCCTGGAAGCCTGGCAGTGGCCCGCCGAGCGCAAGGAAGCGGCCAGCGACCTGGTGCTGGACAACGCCGGGACACCGGCGGACCTTCGCGCCCGTGTCCCTGCCCTGCTGGAACAGCTGGCCGCACTGCGGCAAAAGGCCCGGGAAGACATCCTCCGGCAGGTCACGGCCTGCTGGCAGGCCAGGTGACGCCCATCCCTCGTTTTGAGCACACGCATACCGCACATACCATGAGCAGCAAAAAAATAGCCAAGACCAATGCCGCGCGCCTGCTGGAGCGCCTGGAGATCCCCTTCACCCTGCATCAGGCCGATGTGGACGAAAGCGACCTTTCCGCCGTGACCATGGCCCGCAAGCTGGGCGTGGACCCCGGCTGTGTTTTCAAGACCCTGGTGGCCCGCGGCGACAGGACAGGCGTCATCATGGCCTGCATCCCCGCCGCGGCGGAACTGAACCTGAAAGCACTGGCCACGGCATCCGGCAACAAGCATGTGGAGATGGTCCATCTCAAGGAAGTCCTGCCCCTGACAGGCTACATCCGTGGCGGCTGTTCGCCGCTGGCAGCCAAAAAGGATTACCCCGTCTTCCTGGACGAGCACGCCATCCTCTGGGAGCGGATCTACATCAGCGCCGGACAGCGCGGGGTGCAGCTTTGCCTTTCGCCGGACGATCTGTGCCGGGCCACCGGCGCCACCATGGCCGAGATCGCCAGCAATGCAGACTGAAACAGTTTGCAAAAGACAGTAAAGAACGCCGCATGTCCCCCTGCCCTTTTCCTGATGGAACGACGGCGGATTTCCCGGCATGACGCAAAGAGAGCGGGCCCCTTGCGGGGTCCGCTCTCCCGTTTTTTGCCGTATCGCCAGGGCCTAGGCCTGTGCCAGTGCCTGCGACAGGTCTTCCAGAAGGTCGTCGATATTTTCCAGACCGACGGACAGGCGGACCATACCGGGCGTGATGCCCGCTTCCGTGAGCTGTTCGTCCGTGAGCTGGCGATGCGTGGAGCTGGCCGGATGCAGGACGCAGGTACGGATATCGGCCACATGCACCTGCAGGGACACCATCTTCAGGCTGTCGATGAAACGGGCACCGGCGTCGCGGCCGCCCTTGAGCGAGAAGGAGATGACGCCGCTGCATCCCCTGGGCAGGTATTTCTCGGCCAGGGCCTTGTCGTGACTGTTCGGCAGCCAGGGATAGCAGACGCTCTCCACCTTGCCGTGCCCGGCCAGGAAGGTCGCCACGGCTTCGGCATTGCGGCAGTGGCGTTCCATGCGCAGCGGCAGGGTCTCCAGGCCCTGATTGATGTAGAAGGCTCCCTGCGGCGTCTGGCAGCAGCCCAGGTCACGCATGAGCTGCACGCGGGCCTTGATGATATAGGCCGCCTTGCCGAAAGCCTGGGTATAGATCAGGCCATGATAGGAGGCATCGGGCTCGGTGAATTCGGGGAAGCGCCCGGAAGTCCAGTCGAACTTGCCGCTGTCCACGATGACGCCGCCCATCTGCAGGGCATGGCCGTCCATATACTTGGTGGTGGAGTGGACGACGATGTCGGCACCGAAATCGAAGGGGCGGCAGAGCACCGGCGTGGCAAAGGTATTGTCCACGATCAGGGGCAGGCCGTGACGATGCGCCAGGGCCGCGATACGTTCGATGTCCAGCACGTCCATGGAAGGATTGGTCAGGGTCTCGCCGAACACCGCCTTGGTGTTGGGGCGGATGGCCTTTTCGATCTCGGCGTCATCGGCCCGCTGATCCACGAAGGTCACTTCGATGCCCATTTTCTTCAGCGTCACGGCGAACAGGTTGAAGGTACCGCCGTAGATGCTGGCCATGCTGACCACATGGTCGCCGCTCCGGGCCAGGTTGAGGATGGCGATGAGATTGGCCGCCTGCCCCGACGAAGTGCACAGGGCACCGACGCCGCCTTCCAGAGCCGTGATCTTCTGCTCCACGGCGTCCACCGTGGGGTTGCCCAGACGGGTGTAGAAAAAGCCGGAAGTTTCCAGGTCAAAAAGCTTGGCCACTTCGGCCGTGGAGTCATAGGTAAAGGTCGTGCTCTGCACGATGGGCACTACCCGGGGCTCACCATTCTTGGGAGTATAGCCCGCATGCAGGCAAAGCGATTCGGTTTTCATGGGTTCCTCGTTCCGTAAAAAGTCCATTCGGCAGCGTCTGCCGGCCTTTTTTCTTATCTGATGGATAGGAGAAACACAAGCCGCAGCGCCCCAAAGCAAAAGCCCGTCCTCAGGGAAGACGGGCGACGACGGCAACGACCTTGCACAGGTCTAGATATCTTCGGGCAGATGCTCTTCGGTGTACAGGGCGAAACCGGCCTCGCGCAGCATCCGCGCCCACAGCCCGTCACCGGGACAGAGAGTACGGCTGAACGTGCCGTCATAGATCTGCCCCACACCGCAGGACGGCGAACGCCGTTTGAGGATGGCCGCCGTGCAGCCGTGTCTGCTGGCTATCTCCATGGCCAGCCGGGCCCCCCGGAAAAAATCCGCCGTCAGATCCCTGCCATCCTGCGACAGGACGCGCCCTTCCCTGATCTCGCACGGCGGACGGGGCACGGGCAGGCAGGCCAGCCCTTCAGGACAGGCCGTGACGGCCGCCCCCCTGCGCACCAGTTCCCGGACCGCAGCACAGGCGTTGCTCCCGCCATCATAACGGCAGTATTCCCCGGCCAGGCAGGCGCTGACCACGAAACGGCAACGGGACGGGGCCATCTACCGTTCCACCTCCCGGCGTTCCGCAATGGCCAGTTCACGCCGCTCGGCCATCCCGGCTTTGACGGCACGCTTCATGGCCTCTTCGGCGGACTGCACCACGGGGACATTGGTGTAATACAGGGCACCACTGTCCAGACCATGCTCTTCCTGAACGCGGTCATACTGCTGCCAGGCCGGGCTCAGGGCCACAAGACGCGGGGTGACGAGCGCAAAAAAGACCCACAGGCCCACGCCCCAGAGGACAAGCTTGCCCATCTTGAACATTCTGTCATTCATGAGGATCACCCTACACCGGAACATCCGGGAAAAAAAGGGGGCCGTTCCCGGAACGACCCCCCTGATTTTAGATGGAGCTTAGATCTTGGCCGTGATTTCGGGGAAGACCTTGTAGAACATGATCCAGGCCATGAGCAGGGTCAGGACCAGGTTCAGGGACTGGCCGCAGACATAGAGCAGGATGGGCTTGCCGCCCTTGAAATACTTGCCCAGTTCGCGGAAGTTCGTGGTCAGGCCGATGGACACGAAGGCCAGGGCGAAGAACCAGCCGCGCAGGGGAACGGAGACCTTGTTGATGCCGTTGTCCACCAGCATCTTGCCCACGTCAGCCCCCAGAGAGGAGCTGACCACGGACATGACGACGGAAGCCGTCAGGAAGCCCAGCACGAACTTGGGGAAGCGGTGCCAGATCTCCATGGCGCTGACCTTCTGACCTTCCTGCACGTCCACCTTGGCGCACCAGTACATGGCCACGCAGAAGGCCGTCACACCGATGAGCACGTTCTGGATCATCTTGACCGTAGCGGCCACCTGCAGGGCCTTGGGACCGATGAAGGCACCGGCAGCGGCCACGGCGCCGGTGGCGTCCACAGTGCCGCCGATCCAGGCGCCGCCCAGGATCTCAGGCATGCCCACCCAGTTGATGAAGGCGGGCATGGCCACCATCATGATGGCGGTGAAGGTCAGGGACAGGCCGATGGACAGGGTCAGTTCTTCCTTCTTGGCACGGCAGGCAGCGGCGGTGGCGATGGCCGCCGAGGTGCCGCACACGGACATGTCGGCGGAAATGACCATGTTCAGGGTACGGGAAGGCATCTTGAGCACCTTCTGGCCGAAAATGAAGGTGCTGATGAGCACGATGGGGGTCACCACCCAGGCCACGAAAATGCCGGGGATGCCGATGGCCAGGATCTTGTGGAACAGCACTTCGGCACCCAGCAGCACCAGACCGGTCTTGATGAAGTATTCCACCTGGGCGCCGTCCTTGACCAGCTTGGGCGTGCCGACGGTATTGGCGATGATCATGCCGATGGCGATGGACCAGATCTCGGCGTTGATGCCGTAAAGGCGCATGGTCTTCTGGTTGCCCAGGATGTTGGCCAGCACGCAGAGGGCATAGATGATGAGGAAGGAAACAAAGAACTTGCCGGGGTTCATGCCCATGAACACGGCCCCCACGGTACACAGGGCGCCCAGCACCAGGCCCAGCACGATGAGGGTGGGGATACGGTTGAAGGGCTTGGCCAGACCGGAGGCAGCCTTGGAAGCCTTCTTCTCGGCGTTCTGCCAGGAGTCGATGGCGGCCGTGGCGGCATCGTTCAGACCGGCATCCTGATAACCGGCCGCCGCGGCGGCATCCTGGGCGGCCCTGGCCGTGGCCAGGGCTTCGGCAGCGGCCTGCCTGGCGGCTTCGACCTTGGGCTTGAGGGCGGCGTTGCGCTCATCAGCGCGGGCCTGATCCATCATCAGGGCATCCAGAGGATTGTCGGTCCAGCGGGCGGGCGTCTTCAGATAGGCGATGACCTCAGCCACCTGCGACTGCTTCTGAGCCTGCACGTTTTTCTGGGCAGCCGTGGCCTTGTACCATTCGATGGTCTTGAAGGGCTTGCTTTCCTCGGCCGTGATGATGGTCCCATATTCGTTGAACCTGGCTTCCAGGGCCGGACGCTGGCCAAAGCACAGCCACGCGGCCACGATCAGGAAGAAAAAGCCGATCCAGATGGCCCAGTAGTCTTCCTTCTTCCACAAGTCGGACCACTGTGACTTGGCACGGTCGACAACGACTTCGTTGTTTTGTTCCATAACAGACAACCTCCGTTTGCGGCCGGGCTGCTCCCCGCCACATCATGTTGGAAATGGCAACAAGAAGGTCTCTCAGGAAGCGCATCCCTCCCCTCCCGAAAAAAGACAGAGGCTTTTTTCACAAACCATCTTGTCCTTGCGGCGAACACAGACCGCCATGCAAGGATAATACCGTGCAAAACAACAAAGTAAAGTAAACTATTTTAACAGGATAGAAACATTCTCCTTGTGCCTTAGCAATGAAAAATCAACATGTTAGGCAGCATGTGAAATATTTTGTAATGGTGCTCCCGACCATGGCACCAAACCCTCTGATCACCTGCCGCCTCCCCCTCGTTTTTTTCTTCCGTCTGCTGTTCTTCAAAATTTTTTATTTTTTTTTGTTGACACCCGTTCAGAAATTACGTAGGTTCCATTTTCGCGATGGGCTGTCGTTCAATTGGCAGGACGGCGGATTCTGGCTCCGCTAATCAAGGTTCGAGTCCTTGCAGCCCAGCCATCACAACTTCATAGCGCGTCCCCATCGTCTAGCCGGCCCAGGACAACGGCCTTTCACGCCGTCGACAGGGGTTCAAATCCCCTTGGGGACGCCAAAGATTTCACTGCGTTACAGAAGCGTTTTATTATTGCAGTCTGTTGTTTACAGACGCATGTTTACAAAATGCCTCGCGGGGTTGCAGCCTGCGGGGCATTTCCATTTCCAGCAGCTGTTCGGCTGCGATCCCTATACTGCTCTCGCCCAGAGCGTCCATCATGACGCTCCGGTCTCCGTACAATCCGGCGCTACGGACATAGATGTCCGTTGTGGTGGCACGGCTATGCCCCTGTGGGCTGTCACACAACGTGAAAATTTCCGTCACGAAAATTGAGAACGGCGCTCGACACTTTTTCGCTACTGGCACAGTACGCAGGGATTTCTCCCAAAATCAGCAGGCTAACGCCATAAAAATACGGCACTGCGCCCGTAATGACACTGCATTGTAAGCCTTGAGCCTGTTAACGTCCTGTCAGCATCTCTTGTTCTTTGGGATAGCGTGCACCGATGATGGTGATTTGATCCAGGCGATGACGGATCTTATCCAATTCGGTCTGGGAGAAGGAGATATCGACAGCGCCAAGATTATCCTCAAGGCGCTTGATGGTTTTTGTGCCGGGAATAGGAACAATCCATGATTTTTGTGCCAGCAGCCAGGCTAATGCGATACGGGCTGGCGAAGTAAGCTTGCTTGCCGCTATTTCTTGCACAAGTTCCGCTATGGCCACATTATGTTTGAGATTTTGAGAGCTGAACCGCGGGATGGTACTGCGAAAATCATCGGAACTGGCGGACGGCTTCTATTCCGCCGAGTGGGACAGCCGGCAGCGGGAAAAGGTGCGCCAGGACGTCCTGCGGCGCATCCGGGAAAAGAAGGACGTGGACATGGTCCTGACCTTCGGCACCTGGGCCGGGCAGGATCTTGCCGCACAGGACCTGCCTGTCCCGGTCATCGTCTCGTCCGTGACCAATGCCGTGGACGCGGGCATCATCCCCTCGGTGGAAGATTCGGGTCGGGACAATCTGATAGCTCCCATCGAGCCGGACCGTTTCAAGCGCCAGGTCCTGCTGTTCCATGACATCTTCGCCTTCAAAAAGCTCGGTATCGCCTACGAGGATACCCCGGCAGGCCGCAGCAGCATCGCTCTCAACGAGATCGAGGATGCCGCCAGGGAACTGGGCGTCACCCTGCTGCGCTGTACCGACACCTTCGACATCCAGGATACGGACCTGGCCTCCGAACGCCTGCTGGCCTGCCATAAAAAGCTGGTGGAGCAAGGGGCCGAAGCGGTCTATCTTACCTATAATGTCGGTCTGCAGGCCAGTGCCATGCGCAACGTGCTGCAACCTCTGGCCGATGCGCACATCCCCACCTTCTCCCAGCTGGGAGTACCGGATGTGGTCCACGGTGCCCTGCTGAGCGTGGCCCAGTCCAATGCGGCCGAAGAGGGACGCTTCAGCGCCGGTCTGGTGGAGGCGATCCTCAAGGGCGCGCGCCCGCGTGACCTGTCACCGGTCTTCGAAAGCCCCGTCAGCATGGCCCTGAACCTTTTCATGGCCACGCTCATCGGCTGGACCCCGCCGCTGGAAGTGCTGGCGGCCGTGGACGAATTCTACCAGGAGATGAAGTAGCCCCGCGGAGCCACCTCCGGGGCGGACGATACACGAAAGGCGTGCCGGAACACGGTACGCCTTTCGTGTTTGCCGGGCTCCGCGCTCCCGCGCAGGCTTTTCTCTCCGCCTCTCTTCTTCTGTCTCCCGTGTGGCCATCTCCTCTGCCTGTTGCCCGCAGCGTGCGCACACCGGGCATTTGCGGGACATTTCCACTTTTTTTGCACTGATCTCACGATCTGGAACGATGCGCCTCCATACTGCTGCCAGCAGCGCCTGCATCAAGCCCGGCGCCTGCACAGGAGGATGGATATGACGCCTCAGCACCCCCAAGATTCACGAAATACTGCCGGGATCTGCCCCTGCTGCCCCAGGGAGGAGCCCTGCCGGCGGCAGCATGTGGTGCACTGCCGGGACACCAGCGGAAAAGACAGTGTCCGGCCCGGGATGACGCGTGGCACATCCCTGCGGCGGCGTCCCTATATGAAGCCGCTGTCCTCCTTACTGGAGCAGGCTCCCCCCTCCCTGGTCCTGGACCTGATGGACACCTGCCGGCTGGAGACCAGGCACAGGGACTTTCTCTGGCGGCAGGGCCCCCAGGAGATCCGGCAGGCCCTGCTCGACTGTGACGGTTTCCTCATCGGCCTGACTGAAAGCCAGGCGCGGGATATCCTCACGACCGGGAACGTCCCGCTGCTCTGCCGCCTGGCCACCCTCCTTCCGGGAAGAGCCCAATCCCCCTACCGCCTTTCCCGGGCCACACACGAAAAGCTGTGGCGGCATCTGCGCGGGCACCCCGACATGCGCATCCGTGAAGCGCTGGCCGGCAATGACGCCCTTCCTCCGGCATTTGCCATCTCTTTTGCCGATAGGATACGCCAGCATCTGCCGTTCTGCCGGACGACCTTCCGCGATCTTCGTCAGGAGGACGTGGGCCTTTTGCTCCAGGGCCCCTATCAGCGGCTGGTCGAAGCGCTCCCTTTCGTGCCGTGCATCCGTGACGGGAAGGTGCGCAGGACCTTCATCCAGGGAGTGCTGGACCATAAGGATCCTGTCGTCCGTCTGGAGCTGTCCGGCATGGCACGGCACCGCTCCCATCCCCTGCGCCCGTACGGCCCGATGCTTTTTTCGGATGTCCCGCCGGAAGGATCGGCCGCCAGGCAGGACATATTTGCCATGCCGGTCTGGAGCGATCATGCCGTGAAGGGCGGCGCTTCCTTGCGGCTCGCCACGTCCGGGCAGCATCTTCCGCTCACCTACAGGCAGCTGGCCGCCCTGGCGGCCTCCCTTGCCCCCTGCCAGCGGGAAGTGGCTGATGCGCTGCTGGCGCTGGAGATCCCCTCCCTGACCGAGACCATCATCGCCACCGCCTGCCTGTCCTGCGAGCAGATGGACAGCCTCTGGAGCTCGGGAGGGCTGGAGGTGCGCCGGGCCCTGCTGGGCCAACAGCACTTCATCCAGCACCTGGATGCCGGGCAGGTCCGTGACATCCTGAAAGCCGACGACGTTCCCATGCTGTGGCAGCTTGCCCTGTGCATGAGGGAGGAAGTGCAACCCCTCCTGCCCGAAGCTGACCCCCTATTGGACAGGCTGTGGCGGCACCTGCGCCAGCATCCCGACATGCGTGTCCGGGAGGCGCTGGCCTGCAATCCCCATATATCGCCGGATTACGCCTTTTCCGTGGGCGAGCGATTCCGGCAGGACCTGCCGTTCTGCACGACCGCGTTCAGCCGCTTGCAGCAAAGCGAGCTGGGGCTGCTCTTCAAAGCGGCGCATACCCTGCTGCTCCAGCTCATCGGCGAGATCGGGGGCATCGAAAAGCCCGGCGTACGCAAAAATGTCATCCGCTATCTGGCCCGCCATCCAGATCCCCTTGTCCGTCAGGCGCTGGCCGGGCGTGGCGGTACAGATCTCTGCCTCAGCGAGGACAAACGTCTTTTCCACGCCGTCCTCATGGATCTGTGCGAAGATACGGACCTGCGGGTCTGCGCGGCTGCCCGGGAACGCCTGCTCCTGTGGGAACAGCGTACGCCCCCCGCATGAGCCGGACATGGGGCAGCAGCCCCTCCGGCCGCGGCCCGGTCCGTCCACAGCGGACGATACCTGTCAGCCTGTCCCGCATGGACGGTTCCTGCACGGAAGCGCGGCTCGACCGGCAGCGCCCGGCAGGCCGGAGCCGGCAACCACATGCAGACCAGATACCGTCATGCGTACCGGCACCATGCTGGCTGCCCCTTCTTTCCCCTGTTCCGCAAGACGGCAACACAAAGGAAATCGGCATATTATTTTTACCAACACATATTTTTTCATAGTCTCCATATTATGGAACACTATACCTGCATACTGCCCCTATCAGGAGGTCCGTCTGCCCCCCTGCGACAGAGCGTTCCCGTACGGAACAGGCTCCGGTGGTCTTTTGCCTGCCCCCGCAGGGCCAACCGCGGATGCCCGGATCACCGTGATGCGGCCCCTCCCCGGCACAAAGGGACAAAAACGGCCTGCCGCCGGACATCCAGACAGGCCCCTGCCCATGATCTTAACCAAGGAGAACGACATGATGTATCTGCGTCTGCATGAAAACAGCCCGGAATTCCCCATCGGCCATGACCTTTTGCTCGGTCTGGCCAGAGCCCTGGGACGACGGGGCGGCTACCCGGACCTTGTTTCCGCCCTGCTGGAACTCCATATCCCGTCCCTGGCCATAGAATTGCTCGACGGATCTGCTCTGGAAACGGAGCACAGGGACCGCCTTTGGGCATCCGGTGATCTGGAAGTCCGGCGCGCCTTGGTGGATGGCATGGATTTCATCAGGAATCTGACGGACAAACAGGCAGAAGACATCATCGAGGCCGATGATGTCTTCATGTTGCGCCGTCTGGCGCACTGGATCGAACTGCTGGAAGGCGATCTTTCGGAACAACGCATGTCCCCTGCCAGACGTGATGCCTTATGGCTGCACCTGCGCCAGCATCCCGACATGCGTGTTCTGCAGGCCCTGGCTGCCAACAGCGCCCTGCCTGATGCCATCGCCATCCCGGTGGGCGAACGGCTCCGGCTTGGTCTGACCTTGAACAGCAGCGCCTTCCGGAGCCTGCGGCTGGACGAGATCCCTGCCCTGCTTACGGTCTCCACCTCGGCTCTCATCAACCTTGCCAGGCACGTGGAAGACATCCCCAACCAGGAAGTCCGGCATGCCGTTCTGGAAGCATTGCTTTCCTTCCCTGATCCGGCCGTGCGTATGGAGCTGGCGGGATATACGACCGAGGATGCCGCCATCCTGACGAGGCTCCTTGCCGACACTGATCCCGGCGTCAGAGCGGCTGCCAGGGAAAACCTGGAAGAACTTCGCAGGATCGAGGAGGAAGAGGACGAGGACGAAGAGGAAAGAGAAGACGACTGATCCCCGTCCCGCATGATGGGCATACTCTGCCGGGAAGGAAAAGGCTCCTTCCCGGCAACAGCGCCTCACCCGAAACGAGGCAAGACAGGCTACAGGAGGCCTTATGGGAAAAAAATGGTCAGAGAGCCGCCCGGCGGAAAAGATGCTCTCGCTCTACACCCTGCTGCTGACATCGTCCCAGCCTGTACGGCTCACGGAGCTTTCCCGGCTCCTCAACTGCGCCAAGCAGTCCGTGACCCGGCTCATCGACCAGCTGGAAAGCTCCCATTTCGGCAAGATCGTCCGGCATCAGCTGGGGCGTCAGGTGGCCTACAGCCTGGACAGACCCAGGCATCGCCCCTGTACGAGCCTCGATGCCGAGGGGCTGCGCCAGCTGGCCCTTTGCCGGGAACTGCTGCTGCACTTCCTGCCGGACGACATGCACCGGGTCATGCGTGACAGCCTGCATCAGGCGGCCGCCCTGCTGCCGGACACGGAAAGTCTGCCGCCCGGCGGTATCGGCGGGCGCTTGAGCAAGGGCCATATCGACTACGGGCCCTTCGCGGCCACGCTGGACTGTCTGACCGGGGCCATGCGGGAACGCCAGATCTGTACCGTGAGCTACCGTGCCGCCCTGCACCGGCAGGAAAAGACCTGGCAGTATGCGCCGCTGCGCCTGCTGGCCTACCGCGAGAGCCTGCTCGTGCAGGGCTATATGGTCACGGATGAAGGGCCGGTGGAACGCCTGTTCCATGACCCCACCCTGCTGGCACTGCATCGCATCACCGCCTGCCGCGTCACCGGACGCAGCTCCGTCGCCCTGCCGGACATCCCCGCACCGTCCGGCGAGGGACTGGGGATCATGGCAACGGAAGAAGAGCCTTTCGCTGTCAGCGTACGCTTTGCCCCTGAGGCCGCCACCTACGCCGCGGAACGCCGCTGGAGCCGGGATCAGCGTTGTGAGCCCCATGACGATGGTTCCGTCACGCTGCATATCAAGGCACACAACGAGGCGGAATGCCTTTCCTGGGTGCTGGGCTTTGGCGACCGGGCCCAGGTGCTGGCTCCTGACTGGCTGCGCAGGGAGGTCAAAAAAACGGTCCATGCCATGACCCGTCTGTACCGCAGCCCGCGCAAGCTGGCGAACATGGCTGAAAGCGGTGGTTCACCCGCTGCGGACTATCCCCTGTGACCGGGGACGCACCACAGGGCAACAGGGCCCGCGCCGCATGGCCTTGCCGTATGATCCTGCGCCGACAGGCCGCTTTCCCCGACCCCTGCGCGGGCATGAGGACGCCAGGCAGCCCGTGCTCTCCTCACATGCCTGTTTGCCGCATGGGAGAACGGCCCCGCCGGGGCCCCATGCGCCGCACCCGGGGGTGATTCCCCCTTCCTATCACGGGCAATGGGAAAAAAGTATTTTGCGGCATCGGCAGTCTGTGGCATAGGTATTGTGGAAATGAAAATAAAATTCTATTCCAAAACGAAGGACGGACTGCATGACCATTCATTCCACATTCGGCAAACTGGCCGTGTCCCTGGCCCTGGCGGGGGCATTCCTGTTGCCCGGCCTTGATGCCCGGGCCGCGGACGACACCCTGAATTTCGTCAATTACCGGGATGTCCGGGATCTCAATCCTCACCTGTATGCCGGTGAGATGTACGCCCAGGAAATGCTCTTCGAGACCCTGGTGGACATCACGGCCGACGGCTACAAGCCCTGCCTGGCCGAAAGCTGGGATATCTCCGCCGACGGCAAGGTCTACACCTTCCATATCCGCAAGGGGGTCACGTTCACCGACGGGACCCCGTGCGATGCGTTTGCCGTCAAGGCCAACTTCGACGCCATCCTTGAGAACCGCGCCCGCCATACCTGGCTGGAGATGATGCATCTGCTGGAAAAGGTGGATGCCCCCGATGCCCATACGTTCCGCATCTTCATGAAAGCCCCCTACTGGCCCATGCTCACGGAACTGGGCGTGACCCGCCCCTTTGCCATCATCTCGCCCAAGGCCATGAAGAACGGCTCCACCAAGGACGGCGTGACAGCCTATGTGGGCACCGGGCCCTACAAGCTGACCAAGGTCGTCACGGACGAATACGCCGTGTTCGAGGCCAATGAGACCTACTGGGGCGAACAGCCCAGGATCAAGCGTGTGGTGGTCAAGGTCATCCCTGACAACCAGACGCGCATCCTGGCCCTGGAAAAAGGCGAGATCGACCTGATCTGGGGCAAGAACATGCTGGATGCCGATGCCCTGAACAAATACAGGGACAGCAAGGGATTCGGCGTCGCCCTTTCCGCCCCCACCTCCACCCGGCACATCGTCCTCAACGGCCAGAATCCCGTACTTGCCGACATCCATGTCCGCAAGGCCCTGCAGCATGCCACCAACCGCGTCGCCATCGCCAGGGGCGTGTTCCACAATACCGAACTCCCCGCGGACACGCTGTATGCCCGCAGCGTCCCCTACTGCGACATCGACCTGAAGCCCTATGAATATGACATGGCCAAAGCCGCCAGGATCCTGGACGAGGCCGGCTGGAAACCCGGCTCCGACGGCATTCGCCGGAAGGACGGCAAACGCATGGAGCTGGGGCTGCTCTACAACAGCAACAGCGTGACGGAAAAGACCATCGCCGAATACCTGCAGCATGAATACGGCAAGCTCGGCATCAGGGTGAGCCTGCGCGGCGAGGAAGAACAGTCCTATCGCGACAACATGAAGAACGGCCTGTTCGACATGATCTTCAACATATGCTGGGGCATGCCTTACGACCCGCAGTCTTCCATGGCCGCCATGCGCCAGCGCGTCTACGGCGATTATGCCGCCCAGCTCTCCCTGCCCGACAAGGCCCAGATCGATGCGGCCATCACGGAGATCATGTCCTCCACCGACCCGGTCCGCAGGCAGGAGCTTTTCACCTTTGCCCTGACCCATCTGCATGAGGACGCCATCTACATCCCCCTGACCTACGAGACCAACAAGGCGCTCTTCACCAGGCGCCTCAAGGGGGTGGGGTTCAACCAGACCCAGTACGAAGTGCCGTTCACCAGAATGTACTTTGAAGGGAAATAGCGGGACGCAAGTCCCCGCAGGGAAGGGCTATCCCGCCACAGGCCGGCCCTTCTCTGCCTTCCCGCCCGGATCGCCTCATGAAAAACTACATCATCATGCGCCTGCTGGCCACCGTGCCCCTGCTGCTGGGCATCTCCTTCCTGTGCTTCGTCTTCATCAACCTCATCCCTTCCGACCCTGCCGAGGTGGCCCTGCGCATCCGCCAGACCCCCATCATCACGGAAGAACTCATCGCCCAGACCCGTGCGGAACTGGGCCTGGATCAGCCATTTCTGGTGCGCTATGCCCACTGGCTCTGGGACTGCCTGCACTTCGACCTGGGCGTGAGCTACACCAACCCTGCGCGGACGGTGCTGGGCGAGATAGGCCGCTGTCTGCCGGCCACCCTGGAACTGGCCGGGCTTTCGCTGGTCTATGTCATCGTGCTCAGCCTGCCCATCGGTTTTTTGAGCGCCGTCTACAAGGACACGTGGTTCGACCGCATCATGCGCGGCGTGGTCTTTGCCACCACGGCCATGCCCGTCTACTGGGTGGGCCTGCTGCTCATCTGGATCGTCAGCATCAGGCTGGACCTGCTGCCCACCAGCGGCTACGGGGGCTTTTCCAGCCTTATCCTGCCGGCCTTCACCGTGGCGCTGAGCTATATCTCCACCTATATCCGCCTGATCCGCAACAACATGCTGGAAAACATGCGCGAGGACTATGTGCTCTATGCCCGGGCCCGCGGCCTGAAGCAGCGCAGCATCCTCGTACGCCATATCCTGAAGAACTCCCTGCAATCCTGCGTTATCGCCATCGGCATGAGCATCCCCCAGCTCATCGCCGGCACCATCGTGGTGGAGAACGTGTTCGCCTGGCCGGGTGTGGGGCGCCTGTGCATCGCCTCCATCTTCAACCGGGACTACCCGGTCATCCAGGCCTATGTGCTGCTGGTAGGCGTGCTTTTCGTCTTCTTCAACCTGTTCTTCGACATCCTGCAGTATGTGGCCGACCCGCGCCTGCGCGAAAGGAAAGCGTAAATGTTGCAACAACTTTTCAGAAATCCCATGGCGCTGCTGTGCATGGGGATCGTCCTGGTCACGGCCCTGCTGGGCATCTTTGCCCCGTGGGTGGCACCCAACGATCCCTACGCCAACGACATCCTCAACAAATTCGACAGCCCTTCCTGGCACTATCCCCTGGGCACGGATCATCTGGGACGCTGCGTGTTCTCGCGCATGCTCTTCGGCATACGGCCCACGCTTTTCCTTTCCCTGCTGACCATGCTGGGCACCATCGGGCTGGGCGTGATCATGGGCATCACCGCCGGCTACTTCCGCGGCACGGTGGACGAGGTCATCATGCGCGTGGTGGACGTCATGCTCTCCTTCCCCAGCCAGATCATCATCCTGGCCGTGGTCGCCCTGCTGGGCGTGGACATCCGCAACGTGGTCATTGCCAGCATCTTCATCAAATGGGCCTGGTACGCCCGCATGATCCGCACCGCCACCATCAAGTACACGGGCATGAACTTCGTGCTCTTCTCCCGCAGCATCGGCTCGGGGAACTTCTACATCCTCACGCGGCACATGCTGCCCTGCATCGCCGCGGAACTGGCCGTGCTGGCCTCGCTGGATACGGGCTGGGCCATCCTCAACATCTCCACCCTCTCCTTCCTCGGGCTGGGCGTCCAGGCCCCCGTGCCCGAATGGGGTGCCATGCTCAACGAGGCCAAGAACGTCATGGTCTCCAATCCCGAACAGATGATCGTCCCCGGTATCGCCGTGGTGGTGCTGGTAGGGGCCTTCAACATGCTGGGCGACTGCCTGCGCGATGCCCTTGATCCCAAGGCGGTGCGCCAATGAATGCCATCCTCACCGTCAGGGACCTGTCCGTGCATTTCCGGCAGGGAAAACGTCTGGTGCAGCTGGTGGACCGGGTCTCCTTTTCCGTGGCCAGGGGCGAATGCCTGGGCATCCTGGGAGAATCGGGCAGCGGCAAGAGCATGACCTGCAAGGCCCTGCTGGGCCTGCTGGACGACAACTTCCAGGTCACCGGCAGTTCCCGCTTCGAGGGCAGGCCCCTGCTGAGCCAGACAGCGGAACAGCTGCGCCGCCTGCGGGGGGGCAAGATAAGCATGGTCCTGCAAAATCCCATGTCCTGCTTCGATCCCCTGTACCGCATCGGGGAGCAGATGGCCGAGACCCTGCAGGAGCACACCGCCCTGAACGGCAGGGCCCTGCAAAAAAGGATGGAGGCCATCCTCCGCCTGATGCGCATCCACGACCCCGCGGACGTGTTGCGCAAGTATCCGCACCAGCTTTCGGGCGGCATGCTGCAGCGCGTCATGATCGGACTGGCCATCTGCATGCAGCCTTCGCTGATCATCGCCGACGAACCCACCACAGCCATCGACTCCATCAGCCAGTACGCCATCATGCAGGAATTTCTGCGTATCAAGCGGCGGGGGGAAGTCTCCATGATCTTCATCTCGCACGATCTCGGTGTGCTGTCGCTCATCGCTGACAAGGTCATCGTCATGCATGACGGCAAGGCGGTGGAAAGCGGTACGGCGCAGGAGATCTTCGACAACGCCACGGACACCTATACCCGACACCTCATCAAACAGCACAGGGCCGTCATGCACCGCTTTCTGGATGCGCTGCACGCCCCTGTCCCGGGGAGGATACCCGCATGAACACGCTGCTCCACGCAGACGGCATCCATGTCTCCTTCAAAAAAGAGAACCAGAAAAGCCTGTTCGGCCGGGAACGGCAGCAGGTCTTGCGCGGCATATCCCTGAGCCTCCGCGAGGGGGAATGCCTGGGCATCATCGGCGAATCGGGCAGCGGCAAGAGCACTCTGGGACGTGTGCTCGCCGGGCTGCTCAGACCGGAGCGGGGCACGGTGCGCATCGACGGCCTTGATCTGTACGCCAGACGTTCCGCCCGCGAGGCGTCCACCCTGCATCACAGCCTTTCCGTGGTCTTTCAGGACTATACCTCTTCGGCCAATCCCCGCTTCCGGGTAGAGCACATCATCGGAGAATCCCTGCGGGCCCTGGAGCGCGGCACGGGCCGGCGCATGGATCGCCGTGCCCGGACCTGCGAACTGCTGGAGCAGGTGGGGCTGCCGGCCGCCTTCATCTCACGCTATCCCCATGAACTGAGCGGGGGACAGTTGCAGCGCGTATGCATCGCCCGGGCCCTGGCCATCCGGCCGCGCATCCTCCTTCTGGACGAGGCCATCAGCTCGCTGGACGCCTCCACCCAGGTACAGATCATGGATCTGCTCATCGGCCTGCGCCGGGATCTGGGCCTTTCCTACCTGTTCATCACCCATGACCTGACCAGCATCACCTATCTGTGCGACCGGGTCGTCTTCATCAATGACGGCACCATCGTGGAACAGGTGGACGATATCCGCCGCATCGCCATGATCCGCAACGACTATGCCCGCAAGCTGCTGGAGTCCGTCATGGGCATCGGTGTGGAACACGGCAGCGGTACGGCCCGCACCGGACAGGAACGTTACGCGGCCATCGCCTGAGCAGGAAAGGAGCGACTCCGTGCCTTTTGCCCCCGCACAGACGGCCGCCACCGTGCCAGGCCCTTCCCGCAAGGAATATGCGGCCATGCTGCTGCCCTTCATCCTTTCCACGGTGACGCAACCGCTCATCGGCGCCGTGGATACGGCCGTCATGGGGCGCCTTTCCGACCCCGCCTATATCGCGGGAGTGGCCGTGGGGGCGGTCATCTTCAACACCCTGTACTGGCTGCTGGGCTTCCTGCGCGTGGGCTCCACGGGGTTCAGCGCGCAGGCCCTGGCCACCGGGGATACGGAGGCCGCCTGGAAGGCCTTTCTTCTGCCGGGCATCATGGCCCTGCTGCTGGGCACCGGCATCCTCCTGTGCCGGGATGCCATCCTTGCCGGTGCCATGCTCCTGTTGCGCCTTGATCCGGCCGCCGGAGAAGTAGCCGGAACCTATTACGATATCCTGATCTGGACGGCTCCCCTCACGCTGCTGAACTACGCCATACTGGGCTGGCTCATGGGGCAAGCCCGCATCAGGGCCTCCCTGCTCATGCAGATAGGCGGCAATGTGGTCAACATGCTGCTCGACCTGCTGTTCGTGAGCCTGTTCGGCTGGGGGGTGCCGGGGGTGGCCGCGGCATCGGTGCTGGCCTGCCTGTTCTCCACCATCACCGGGCTGGCCGCCATGCGCAGGGCCCTGCCCCCCCTCCCCGCGCCGCTCCCCAGCCTTGTGCATGCGGGGGAAATGCTGCGCATGGCACGGGTCAACGGCCATCTGTTCCTGCGTACGGTCTGCCTGCTGGCCCAGACCAACATCTTCATGATCACCACGGCGTCTTTCGGGACCCTGACCATCTCGGCCAATGCCGTCATCCTCCAGATCATGCTGATATTCTCCTATGTTTTCGAGGGGATCGCCAATACATCGAGCGTGTTTGCCGGCAAGGCCGCCGGACAGGGCTGTGCCGTCATGCTGGAAAGGACGCGGCGCCATACCCTGCGCTGGTCCCTGGCGGTCCTGCTGGGCATGACCCTGGTCTATGCCCTGGGGCACGCGTCCCTGCTGCGCCTGTTCACCGACCTGCCGGAAGTCCTGGCAGCCGCGGGACGGTACGCGGACTGGGGCATATGCTTCCCGGCATGCGCGGCCCTGGGCCTGACCTATTATGGCCTGTTCACGGGCAGCAGCCTGACCCGCCCGGTCTTCCTCTCCACCCTGCAGGCCCTTGCGGCGTTCGGCCTGGCCTGGCTGGCGTTTGTCCCTTTCTGGGGCAACCACGGCCTGTGGGGCGCGTACCTGATCTTTTACGCCGGCAGGTCGTTCTTCCTGCTGCGCTACTGGCCCCGGCTACGCAACGCGCCTTTTTTCAGGCATGACAGCGCGGCCCTCCGCTGAACCTTATCCCGACACAGGAGACCCGCATGGATCTTCATCAAGCTTCACGGGCGGAGCCCGCCCCGGGACGGAAAACGACCACCCTGCTCCGCGACCGTGACCTTGCCCTGCCCGTGGCCACCATCCACGGCAACAGGCCGGGGCCGCGCGTGCTGCTCACCGCCGGCGTGCACGGGTGCGAATACTGCAGCATACAGGCAGCCATAGAACTGGCTTCCGAGCTGGACGGCGATGTCGTGGCCGGACGGCTGACCATCGTGCCTCTGGCCAATACTTCGGGCTTCACCGAGCGCCTGCCCGAGATCGTGGCGGAAGACGGCAAAAACCTGAACCGGGTCTTCCCGGGCAGGGCTGACGGCAGCCGGGCCGAACGGCTGGCCCACCTTATCACCGGCCTGCAGGACGACGCCGATTTCTATGTCGACATGCACGGCGGGGACCTGCACGAAAGCATGCACCCCCTCGTCTTCATCCCCGGCGTGGCCGGGGAGCAGGTCACAAGCAGGGCAAGAGAGGCTGCCCAGGTCCTGGATGTGGACGTACGCGTCCTCTCGTCGGCCACCACAGGGGCCTACAACTCCGCCGCCCTGCGCGGTGTGCCCTCCCTGCTCATCGAACGGGGCGGCAACGGTGTCTGGTCCCGGGCCGAGGTGGACGCCTACAAGCGGGACATCCGGGCACTGCTGGCCCATCTGCAGCTGCTGGCGCCCCTGGCGGGACTGCCGCACCGGGAACAGCGCGAGATCCGCGATGCCGTCTACCTGACGGCGAAGGACCAGGGGTGCTGGTACCCGGACGTCACCCCCGGCGCCCCTGTCAGCCGGGGAGAGACACTGGGGACCGTATGTGACATCTTCGGGCGTGCCATCGACTGCTACCGGGCCGAAAAGGACGGCATCGTCCTGTACATGACGGTCTCGCTGGCCGTGAAGGCCGGTACGCCCCTAGTGGCTTACGGCTAGGCCGGGAGCTTCCCGGCCCATGCCCCCATGCCCGCTTTCCCGGACGGCGCCCGCGCGCCGGGAGGGCAGGCCACGGGCATGCGGCATGCCCCGCCGCAGCCCTGCCAGCGGCACGAAAAAACGTTGCCGGCGCCTCCCTGCCCGGGCAGGCCGCCCTTTCCACACACCCTACACGCCCTTCCGGCAGGCACCAGCATGGAACTGCGCCAACTCGAACACTTTGTCACCACGGCGGATTTCGGCAGCACACGGCGTGCCGCCGAGACCCTGTACACCTCGCAATCCAGCGTGAGCAAAAATATCAGCATGCTGGAAGAAGAGCTGGGGGTCACGCTGTTCGTCCGCTCCAACCGCGGTGTTTCCCTGACGGAGGCGGGCAGGGAATTCTACGGCCAGGCCCACACCGTGCTGCAGAACGTCCGCCTCATGAAGCAGATGGGACGGCAGAAAAAATACAAGAAGATCAACATATCCTGCTATCCATCCACCATGATCTCACGGCTGTTCTGCTTTTTGTACAACACCATAAACCATGATGAATACAAGATGTCATTTTTGGAAGGGACGGTGGAGGATATCGTGGACAATGTCCATACCGGCATTTCCGATATCGGCATCGTCTACTTTTCCAGGGACCAGCAGAAATGCTTCTCCCATGTCCTTGCCCACAAGGACATCGAGTTCATCGAGATCTCGCAGCACGAGCCCTGCATCTATGTCGGTCCCAAAAATCCCCTGTATGACCGCAAAAGCATCAGTTTCGCGGATCTTGATGACAACAGCTTCATCCAGCCTGTCAATGACTTCTTCTCCATAGAGCATCATCTGGACAGGATCAGCGTCGGCATGGCCAAGGCAGCCGACTTCAAAAGCCTTTTCTCCACCAACAGCGACAACCAGATCATCGAGATGCTGCTGCACACGGACATCTGCAGCTTCGGCATCCGTCTGATGAATGATTCTTTCAGGAAGTATGCCATACGGGACATCCCCATAGACGGTTGCGGAAAATGCCTTTCTTTTGGCTATATCAAAAAACGCAACACGGTCCTTTCCAGGGAATACGAAATCTTCCTTGACCTGGTCAGGAAATATCTTTGCGATCCCCAAAACGGCAAAACAGCATGACAACCCATTGTCAAAGGAGTGAGGAACATGAAAAAACATCTGGCCATCCTTTTTCTTGCGGCCGGTCTGCTTCTGGGGGGAGCGCAGCAGGGCCAGGCCGTGGACTTCAAGGCCAGGGGCGTATGGATCAATATGCTCGAATACGGCGGAGGGGGGAATTTCGTCAAAAATGACCGTAACGGCCATCATGTGACCGGCTGGGGACGCTGGGGAGAGGATGAATTCGAGGCCAAGACACGTGTCCGCCTGCAGCTGGAGGCCATCGCTTCGGAAAGCCTTTCGGGGACAGTCTATTTCGAGATCGGCGCCGCCACCTGGGGCCGCTCCGCCAAGGGCGGCGCTCTGGGTGCCGACGGGAACATCGTCAAGATAAAGCACAGTTATCTGGACTGGGTCGTCCCCGGTACGGCCGTCAAGACCCGCATGGGCATCCAGCGCATCTTCCTGCCGGACTACGCCTCCGAGGCTTCGCAGGTCTTCGATGCCGACGTGGCAGGCATCAATGTCTCCGCCCCTCTCGGCGACCATGCCGCCGTGACGGCGTTCTGGGCACGGCCGTTCAATGACAACTGGAGCGGCGGGACAGACGGGACGAACCGCTACCTGGACAACGTGGACGTGTTCGGCCTGCTGCTGCCCCTGACCTTCGAAGGGGTGCGCCTGACCCCCTGGGCCATGCTGGGCATGGTGGGCACCAATGCCTTCCGCTCCGGCGATGATTACTATGGCAGCGGCTACGGTTCGGGCATGGGGCCTTCGTGGTATGCCCTGCCCGCCCGCAAGGCGGACGGGACCTCGGCCTGCGCTTACGGAACGGCGTTCTGGGCAGGTCTGACCGGCGAGATCACGGCTGCCGATCCCTTCCGCCTGGCCTGGAGCGTCAACTACGGCAGCTTCAACTCCGGTGAGGAGGCCCTAGACCGCAGCGGCTGGTATGCCTCTCTGCTGGCCGAGTACCGGCTGGCCTGGGGCACGCCCGGCATCTATGCCTGGTACAGCAGCGGTGATGACGACAATCCGGGGAACGGGTCTGAACGCCTGCCGTCCTTCGATTACAACAACGAATGCACCAGCGGATTTTCCGGCTTCGGGACGCTCGGGACCTGGACCATCGGCCGCGATGCCGTACTGGGCTATACCCTGGCCGGCACATGGGGCTTTGGTGCGCGCATCAGGGACCTGAGCTTCATCGACAAGCTCAGCCACACCATCCGTGTCAACTTCTATAACGGGACCAATGCCCCCAGGATGGCCCGCTACATCAAGGGGGAGCTGGACGTCCCCGGTCATGCGGGCCGCAGCCTGTACGGCACGGCTTCGGACTTCAACAACGTCAACACCAACGGCGGCATCTACCTGACGCAACGGGACTATGCCGCGGAATTCGGCATCATGAGTTCCTACCAGATCTATGACAACCTGCGCCTGCTGGTGGAAGCCAATTATATAGCCCTCTGGCTGGACCAGTCGTCCCGTGTCTGGGGCGGTTTCGGCAAGGACGGCAGCTGGCACCGCGCCAACAGCATCGAGGATGCCTGGAACGTCAACATGAGCTTCATCTACAAGTTCTAGCTCCCGGAAGGCGCAGTCCGGTTCCGGTCGCCGCCGTCACCGGACCGGCCCGTTTCACAGGGCCCCTTCCTGCCGCAGGCGACCCGCCCTTCGGGGCAGTTGCCTGCGGCATCCTGCGCGGACACCCGTCCACAGCCGGGCATAGCCCGCAGCACTGCTGCGCTGGGCGATATACAGCAGGCCCCGCAGGGGGGCAGGCAAAACATGCAGCAGCACGCCCCGGCAAGCCTCCCGCAGACGCAGCGAAAGCTGCTGCTCCAGTACCTGGCACAGTATCCTGTCATTGTCGCTCATATGCTTACCTCCGCATATGCCGACAGTCTGGCTCCCCTTGGCTGTCGGGATGGTGTCGGAAAGCCGACATTTTCCCGACAACCCGGGCGGGCCAGATGATGCGCGGCCTTCAGGCCCGGACGGCCGGGATCTCAGGCCGACATGGGACAGAAGCGTTCCGCCCCCAGGATACGCGCCGCCCCGGCGCAGGACGTGCCGAAGAACAGCACGGGCTTGCCGATATCCAGGAAATTGACGAACGAACCATTGCAAAGCGTACTGCCCGTGCACAGCACCAGCTCGGCCCAGTCCCGCACCACGCCCTGATAGGCCGACATGCCGTCTTCCACCAGCACGCCGGAACGCACCGTCCCCACTATCTCGGGATTAAGGTCCAGCACCCGCACATCGAATTCCTTTGCCAGCCGTGCCAGCAGCGCGGGCTGGAACCCCACCAGGGCGATGCGCGGCGTGCCGAAACGCTCCCGCACGAGGGCGGCGTAGCGCTCCGCGCACTGCTCCGGCCCGTCGTCGCGGCAATGGACCGTGTTGCCGATGTCGCCCACGGCCCGCAGGACGGCATTGAGCGTGGCCACCAGCATCCCGCCTGCCTGGGGATCATACGCCGTGTCCAGTGCCAGCACATCGGCCAGCGAGCCCTCGAAATCCACCGGCGCGCTGGTGAAGGCCTGTCCCAGGGCCCCGCCGAAGCGGGCCTGGAGCATGACTTCCCTGCCGTTGAGGATGGGATAGTCCGTGCGTGCCGTCCGGCCTATGGCTTCTTCCGGGGTGAGGCCGCAGCTTTTCAGGCTGATGCTGCGTTCGTCCAGATGGTGCCGTGCGATGGCATCGCGCAATGCCTCCCTGAGCCGTGCATACAGGGCTTCTTCCGTCATCATGCTCCATACCTCCGAAGGGTGGTGGAAAAGGCGCTGAACGAGGCGACGGGCGGCTTCCTTCCTGAAAGGCGCCCTCCCCAAACATACCGGCATCATGGTCACGGCCGGCGCGCCCCCTCTTCCTGCGTCCGGCATCGTTGCCGGGCACAACTCCGCGCACCGGCCCGGACGCCCGCATCCAGACAGCAGGCAGGTCCGGGCCCCTCTTGCCTGGTGCGTCCGCCGGTGCTCCGCCGGGACAGCCTTTTTCCGTTGCTGCGCATCCGGTCATGCCCGCGGGGCGCTCCGGCCCTCCCGCCCCGCCAGTGAAAAGGGCTGCCCCTTGCCGGGACAGCCCCAGATGCCTCGTTTTCAGGCGCGCGGAGCACGCCCGGATTGCAGGTTGCGTTCCTGCAGACGCTTGCGGGCCCTCAGGCTGACCCGGACGATCCACGAAGCCAGGACCACGACGGCGATGCCCACATCGGCCAGAAGGACGCGCGAGGCATTGAAGTGCTGCTCAAAGCCCCACAGGGCGGCCCTGTCCCACGCAGGATGGTAGATGAACCAGCCCAGGCCCATGGCCAGGCCCAGGGCCGCGAAGGCGAGGACCAGCCAGTGCGCGGGGATGGCTTCTTCCCAGAAGAAGGAAGAGCGGTAGAAGCGGCGCCGGGAGAGCCAGACCGTTATCAGCACCACCAGGGCGGCCCCGGCCGCCAGGAAGGACAACCCCTTGAGCAGGGCCCCGGCTATGCCCAGCAGCAGCAGGATCACCGCCATCCAGAAGGCACGGTTCTGGCGCCGCTCCAGTCCATAGGCCACAAAGAGCAGCAGGGCCCCGGAAAGCGCGCAGACCAGATGCCCCCCCATGAGCAGGGGCCGGGGAAGGAAGTCGAGCTGCGCCACCACGGCGGGCAGGGTCGGCAGCATGGCCGAGACCAGCAGGATGCAGCCGCCCACGAAGGTGGTGTAGGCCGCGATGGAATGGGAAAGCACGGAAAGCCAGCGGCCCGCTTCCCGCAGGGTATTGCGGCTCTGCCGGGCCTCGTACACGGCCAGCAGGGCCGCTGCGGCCAGCAGCGGCAGGATGAAGTAGATCAGGCGGAACAGCAGCACCGCCGCGAAAACGGCCTGCTCGCGCGGGGTATGCGTCAGGTGCAGGATGACCAGCTCGAAGACCCCCACGCCACCGGGCACATGGGTCAGCACCACGGCCACCTGCGCCATGAGATAGCTGGGCAAAAAGTCGATGAAACCGATGCCCAGGTCACCGGGCAGCAGCACATACATGCAGGCGGCGGCGGCGATCAGGTCCACCCCGGCCACGACCATCTGGGCCACGGCGATGCGGGGGACGGGGAAGACGAATTCCTTGCCGAAGACATGCACCGGCTTGCGGATGGTGAAGCACAGCACCAGATAGGAAAGGGCGATGGCCAGCAGGATGCCTCCCAGAAAACGCACGTCATGGATGGGCATCTTGGCCAGCAGTTCGTCGGGGATCACGGGCGGCGCCAGCAGGAAGACCACGCCGCACAGGCCCAGGGCGCCCACCCAGAACGTGACGGCCAGCATGAGCACCAGGCGGACGATCTCCGCCAGGGAAAAGCCCCATGCCGAATAGAAGCGGTAACGGACGCTCGTGCCGCCCAGCAGGGCCCCGAAGTTGTAGCTGACGGCCTGCCCCACCAGGGAGACCAGCCCCACGCGGGGCAGGGGCAGTGACTTGTGGATGGCCTTCAGGGCGAGCCAGTCATAGCCCACCAGGATAATGTAGTTGACGATCATCAGGCCGATGGAGAAACAGATGCTGCCCGTGGAGACCTGCTGGATGCTCTCCCTGATCTGGGCGATGCTGTAAGCTTTGAGCTTGTGATACAAAAGATATATGGCCAGCACGAAAAGTGCCGTTATGAGTACAGGCCCCAGGTAACGCAAGTATTTTTTCATGGCGTTCCGGCAAGGTAAGAAGTTGTTCAAATTATCTCCACCATATACGCAGCCGCCTCCCGGTGCAAGCATCAACATGCCCGGCGTCATCCCGGCGGACGGGTGATCCCCTGCCGCACAGGGCTTGACCAATGCCGGAGCAACGGATATAGTCCACAGAACAAATGCAATCTTCACGCGCTCCGCTGCCCGCGCAGCGGACGCTTTTTTTTCATCTGACGAACAGAGGTGGTGTACCATGGCCGTGACCAATATCCCCATTTCCAAGCAGGGCTACAAGCGTCTGGAAGAAGAGCTGGCCCGCCTGAAGAGCGAACGCCCCGCCATCATCCAGGCCATCAAGGAGGCCCGTGAAGAAGGCGACCTGCGTGAAAACGCCGGTTATGATGCCGCCCGCGAACGCCAGGGCATGGCGGAAGCGCGCATCAAGTACATCGAATCCCGCATGGCCCTCTACCAGGTGATCGACCTGGACAAGCTGAGCGGCGACAAGGTCATCTTCGGGTCCACCGTGGAAGTGGAAGACGTGGATACCGAAGAAAGCCGCACCTATACCATCCTCGGCCCCGATGAGGCCGAACCCGCCAAGGGGTCCATCTCCTTCCTCTCGCCCGTGGGCCAGGCCCTGCTGGGCAAGGAAGTGGGCGACGAAGTGAGCGTGGACATCCCGCGTGGCCGCGTCACCTACGAGATCGTGGACATCACCTTCCGCGGCTCCAGCATCTTCGACTAGCCGCCGGCACCGTGACCTGCACAAGCCCTGCTGCACTCCTGCACAGGGCTTTTTTTCGGCTCCTGTCCTGTACTCGTCCCCCTCTCCCCGGGGAGCTTGGCAGCCCAGGCCCCGCGTGCTATCCTTGCCCAGATCATTCTGCCGTCCAAAGGTTCCCGCATGCCCAACATGTTGCCTCGCCTCCTGTACATCCTTGCAGCACTGGCCTGGTTCCTGCTGCTCCGCCCCAACCCTGTCACCATCGTCATGGCCGGATGTTTCGCCTGCCTGACGCTGCCCGTCTACCGCCGCATGCGCTGCGCGATCCGGCACTGGCGCAAGCGGCTGCGCCGCCGCCATCCGGGCAGGCTCGGGCATATCGCGGCCTCCTGCTCCCATCGCCTGCCGCTGTACGGCTACATCGTCATGGTCATCTCCGCCGTGCTCATCCCCATCGGCACGCTGGTGCTGCTGGTGTCGCCCCAGGTGGCCGGCGGCCTGGCCCGGCTCCGGGAACTGCAGGCCAACAATTTCCAGCTGCCGCCGGAATGGGTCATGCGCTTCCAGGAGCTGCGCCACAGCCTGGCGGACTACCCCAAAGTGGACAAGATGATCTCGGACTTCCTCAGCAACCTCGATGCCATGCTGGCGGACACCATGGGCCTGCTCATCAACCGCGGCGTGGACGTGCTGGGCGGCACCATGACCGTCCTCTGGACCCTTTTCCTCTTCGTGACGCTCACGGTCATCTTTGCCGCCTACGCGAGCCGCATCAATCTGGTCACGGCCCGCATCTTCCACATCCCGGCCACCATGCTGCGCCGTTTCGTCCTGGCCATCCGCAAGGCCCTGCAGGGCGTCATGCTGGGCATCGTCCTGGTGGCCATCGCCCAGGGGGTCCTGTGCGGCATGGGCTTTGCCGTGGCGGGCATCAAGCAGCCTGCCTTCTGGGGCCTGCTGGCCACGGTCGTGGCACCCATCCCCTTTGTGGGCACGGCCCTTGTCTGGGGCCCGCTCTGTCTTTCCCTCTGGTTCTCCGGCGCCACCATGCCCGCCGTGGGCCTGGCCCTCTGGGGCACCCTGGCCGTGACCAGCGTGGACAACATCCTGCGTCCCCTTTTTCTGCAACAGGGCATCAACGCTCCCTTCTTCGTGCTGATCATCGCCATCCTCTGCGGTCTTGGCAGTTTTGGTCCCATGGGGCTCATCATCGGTCCCGTGCTGCTGGCCATCGCCATGCAGGCTGTGGAAGAAGCCCATCAAACCTACCACCATATGGCCTGAACACATGCACCACTCCCCTTCCCTCCCGGGGCGCTGGCTGTGCGTCCTGCTGCTCGTCCTTGCCATGCTCTCGCTGCCCGCCGGTGCCGACGCGGCCCGCAGGGCACGCGCCGCCGTCATGATCAACCTGAACACCGGCAAGGTACTGTACGAGTACAATCCCAACCTCTCCATCCCGCCTGCCTCCCTGACCAAGGTCATGACCATGTATGTGGTCATGGACCGCATCAAGATGGGCCGGCTGAAACGCACCACCAGCATCCGCGTCCATCCCACGGCCCGGGTGGGCGGCTCCAGCATGCGTTTGCGCCCCCGCCAGAAAGTCACCGTGGACCAGCTCCTCACCGGTATGGCCGTGGCTTCGGGCAATGACGCCGCCATGGCCATATCCCAGCATATCAGCGGCAACAGCCGCAACTTCACCCACCTCATGAACCACAAGGCACGCCAGCTCGGCATGACCCGGACCGTCTTCAAGAACCCCACGGGCCTGCCCGCGGCGGGCCAGCGCACCACGGCCCGCGACATGGCCACCCTGGCCCGCGCCTATCTGCGCAGCCATCCCCAGGCCATGCGCTATCACAGCCTGCGCTCCTTCCGCTTCAACGGCCGCACCCTGGGGGCCACCAACACCCTGCTGGGCATCCCCGGCGTCGACGGCCTGAAAACGGGCTGGACCGTGGCCTCGGGCTACAACATCATCGTCACGGCGCGCCGGGGCAAGACCCGCCTTCTGGTGGTGGTCATGGGCGGCAGGAGCCGTGCCGCCCGCGACATGGTCGCCCGCAGCCTCATTGAGGCGGGGTTCAAGTCACCGGCTTCGCCCAAGCAGGTGCGCAGGCTCATGCGGGGAGTCCTTTAGCGCCGCACGTCTTGACCTTGGCACCTTCACGTCGTATGTTTTTCAAATCAATGGCCTAAAAGGCTCAACATTCAAGGGAGGCCCCCATGTTCGGCATCGGCATGCAGGAACTGTTACTTATTTTGATCGTAGTGCTGCTCATATTCGGCGCCAACAAACTGCCGGAGATCGGTGGCGGGCTGGGACGGGCCATCCGAAATTTCCGCCGGGCCTCGTCCGAGCCTGACGAGATCGACATCACCCCCGGCAAGGACAAAAAGCCCACCTCGGGCGACGATGCCCCCAAAGCGTAGAGGATCCTGCCATGAAAGCTGAACAACTTTCCGTTTTTCTGGAAAACCGCGCCGGCCGCCTGGCCGAAGTGACCCACACGCTGGCCGAGGCCGGCGTCAACATCCGCGCTCTTTCCCTGGCTGATACCTCCGATTTCGGTATCCTGCGCCTCATCGTTGATGACCAGGAAAAAGCCAAGTCCGTCCTCAAAGAGCACAGCTTCACCCTGGGCCGCACCAGCGTGGTCGCCGTGCAGGTGCCCGATACGCCGGGCGGGCTGGACAGCGTGCTGCAATTCGTCTCGCAGCACGGCATCAATGTGGAATACATGTATGCCTTCATCACCCGCGAGGCGGACTGTGCCATCATGATCTTCCGCTTCGACAAGACCGACCAGGCCGTGGATCTGCTCAAGGGCAACGGCTTCACCGTCCTGCCGCCGGACCAGCTGTTCGGTAACAAAGACTAGGCTATCTTGCAGATAACTGTTTCAGGCCCCGCCCATGCGGGGCCTTTCTTTTTTCAGCCCGCTGCCATCCCGGCGCTGTCCCCGATGCGCCCGGTATTCCCCGTCTCAGCCCTCCGGCTTGCCTGTGCGGCACGGGGCTGCCGGCAGGCTTGCCGCCACATCCTCCGTTCTTTTCCATCCTGATCCCGCCGCACTTTTCCCGGCCACCTTCACCGCCACCCGGGCAAACAGCTGGGAATAAAAGTTTTTTATTTTTATAATATATTGATATTATTTACTTTTATTCAAAAAAACGACTTTTCTGCAAAAAAAATTCCTTTCTGCCCCTTTTCAAGCGCAAAGAGTGTCTTATCTACTATCCCGTTGCGGGACCGCAGCAATGGTTTACGGCGGTCATGACGCGATAATTTCAGCTCCGCCCCGCGGACGCTGTGCATGCCACCCAAGCGTGGCCATAAAAATTTTTGGAGGATCTGACACCATGAAACTGCAGCCCCTGAACGATCGTGTGCTGGTCAAGCGCCTGGAAACCGAAGAAAAGACCGCCGGCGGTCTGTACATCCCCGATACCGCCAAGGAAAAGCCCTGCAAGGGCCAGGTGATCGCCACCGGTCCCGGCAAGGTCCTGGAAAACGGCACCCGCGTTGAACTGGCCGTCAAGAAGGGTGATCAGGTGCTCTTCAACAAGTACGCCGGCACCGAAGTCAAGCTGGACGGCATCGACCATCTGGTGATGCGCGAAGAAGACATCCTCGCCATCCTGACCGACTAACGCACACGCGCCGGTCATACACACTCTCCGCTTTTCGATTATTCCCAGGAGGAAAACATAATGTCCGCTAAAGAAGTTCTCTTCGACGTGAAAGCCCGCGAAAAACTGGCGCGTGGTGTTGATAAGCTGGCCAATGCCGTGAAGGTGACCCTCGGCCCCAAGGGTCGTAACGTCGCCATCGAAAAGTCCTTCGGCGCTCCCGTCATCACCAAGGACGGCGTGACCGTTGCCAAGGAGATCGAACTGGACGACAAGTTCGAGAACATGGGCGCCCAGCTGGTGAAGGAAGTCGCCTCCAAGACCTCCGACGCCGCCGGTGACGGTACCACCACCGCCACCATCCTGGCCCAGGCCATCTATCACGAAGGCGTGAAGCTGGTGGCCGCCGGCCGTAATCCCATGGCCATCAAGCGCGGCATCGACAAGGGCGTGGAAGCCCTGATCGCCGAACTGGCCAATCTGGCCAAGCCTACCCGCGACCAGAAGGAAATCGCCCAGATCGGCACCATCTCTGCCAACTCCGACGCCACCATCGGCAACATCATCGCCGAAGCCATGGCCAAGGTGGGCAAGGAAGGCGTGATCACCGTTGAGGAAGCCAAGGGCCTGGAAACCACCATGGACGTGGTGGAAGGCATGCGCTTCGACCGCGGCTATCTCTCTCCCTACTTCGTGACCAACGCGGAGAAGATGGAATGCGAGATGGACAACCCCTACATCCTGTGCACTGAAAAGAAGATCTCCAGCATGAAGGACATGCTGCCCGTGCTCGAACAGGTCGCCAAGGTCAACCGTCCTCTGGTGATCCTGGCCGAAGACGTGGAAGGCGAAGCCCTGGCTACCCTGGTGGTCAACAAGCTGCGTGGCGCCCTGCAGGTCGTGGCCATCAAGGCCCCCGGCTTCGGCGATCGCCGCAAGGCCATGCTGCAGGATATCGCCATCCTGACCGGCGGCCAGGTGGCTTCTGACGACACCGGCACCAAGCTGGAAAACATGACCCTCAACGACCTGGGCAGCGCCAAGCGCGTGGTGGTCAAGAAGGAAGACACCACCATCGTTGACGGCGCCGGCAAGGCCGACGAAATCAAGGCCCGCGTGAAGCAGATCCGCGCCCAGGTGGAAGAATCCACCTCCGATTACGACCGCGAAAAGCTGCAGGAACGCCTGGCCAAGCTGGTGGGCGGCGTGGCCGTGGTCCATGTGGGTGCCGCTACCGAAGTGGAAATGAAGGAAAAGAAGGACCGCGTGGAAGACGCCCTGAACGCTACCCGCGCTGCTGTGGAAGAAGGCATCGTGCCTGGCGGCGGTACCGCTCTGATCCGCGTGTCCAAGGTGCTTGACAGCATCAAGCCCGCTGACGACGATGAACTGGCCGGCGTGAACATCATCCGCAGCGCCATCGAAGCTCCTCTGCGCCAGATCGCCCACAACGCCGGCTTTGAAGGCTCCATCGTTGTGGAAAAGGTCCGCCAGGGCAAGGACGGCTTCGGCTTCAACGCCGCTACCGGTGAATACGAAGACCTCATCAAGGCCGGCGTCATCGACCCCAAGAAGGTGACCCGTACCGCCCTGCTGAACGCCGCTTCCGTGGCCTCCCTGCTGCTGACCACCGAATGCGCCATCTCCGAAAAGCCCGAACCCAAGAAGGATGCTCCTGCCATGCCTGACGGCATGGGCGGCATGGGTGGCATGGGCGGCATGTACTAAGCCGCCGCGAAGCCCCCGCTTCCGACTGAATAAAAAAGGCCCCGCTTCCGGCGGGGCCTTTTTTTGTATCTGGCGGCTGCCCGGTAGATGGTCAGGGCCGGCAACGCTCTGGAAACAGCAAGGCCGCCTGCTGCCAGCTCGCCCGGAAGGGGGCCGCAAGCATCGTCTGCTCTTGTGGGCCCCCTTCCCGACCGGCCTTTTTTGCAAGGGAACACGCCTCCGAGCCATGCCGCCAGGGGGCTGTCCTCAAATGGCAAGCAGCATTCCTGTCCCGGCCTGGCTACTGCATGCGGCCTCCTTTCCCTGCGCTGAGGAGAGGGAACAGAGCCTGGGCTTTTCCTTCCCTCATGCTGCCGGCGAGAGGATACAAAAAAGCGGCCAGCCTGTTACAGCTGACCGCTTGCGTTTTTTGTGGTGCGCCCGAAGAGATTCGAACTCCTGGCCTACAGGTTCGTAGCCTGTTGCTCTATCCAGCTGAGCTACGAGCGCGTTGCGAGGATGTTCTTATAGAAAAGCGGACAGGCTGTCAACGCTTTTCCCCAGTAATAACTTTTTTTTGAAAGAAATACTTTTCAAGATCAGCGGACCACTGTGGTCTGCCGTATTTCATGCAGGCCATCACCCTGCCGGGGCCATGCTGTGCCATGCGCCCTGCTGTCTGCCGCTGCGCACCCACATCGGGGAGGCATCAGGACACGGTGCCGGGACCGGCTATCCTTTTGCGGAAAAGACGCCGCAGGAAGGCCGTACTGCCCGAAGTGACCGTGTTCCTGTCCGGCTTTCCCATGCCCAGCAACCATGCCGTCCCCAGCATGAGAGCGGCACCGGCCAGGCAGGGGACCACAGCATACCAGAAGCCCAGTTGTCGTATCTGCTCGCCGCCAGTCACAGCGATAAGGGCCGTGGCCCCTCCCGGCGGATGCAGGGTCCCGCTCAGCAGCATGGCGGCGATGGCCGTCGGCACGCAAAGGCAGATGGCCCAGAAAGGCGGCAGCCATTGCGCGCAGGCCACACCGACCAGGGCAGAAAGAAAGTGGCCCCCCAGCAGGTTGCGCGGCCGGGACAAGGGGCTTTCCGGCGCCGCGAACAGCAGGACTGCCGAAGCACCGAAAGAGCCTATCAGCATGGGCACGCCGTAATCCCCTGCGACGAACCTGTCCAGAGCCGCTACCAGCAGGAGGCTGCAGCAGCTCCCCAGCCAGGCCCGCCATACCTTGAGAGCGCTTGTGCCCCTCCATGCCAGCCATTGTTTTCCACGCATCATGATCTCCTTTCCTGTGTGGGAAGGTCGCTGCCTTCGTTCCTCATGGAGATAACCGCATACGGCCTGCGCTACCGTGTGCGGGCGCACGAAAAGGGATTTTTCCCGGAGGATGCTCCCCGCCCCGTGCAGCCGGGCTGTCCCCCCCCTGCGTCCGGCCCGTCTCACGGCACGTCAGTCCCCTGCGGCTTTCCTTGCTCCGGGAGGAACGAGCCCGCCCCTGAAAAGGCGCCGGATCATGCCAGCCGGGCAGCCGGCCCATTGTCCCTGTATGTCGACATCTTGGTATAAATTTAAAAAAAAGTAATAATATTAATATAATATATTTAAATGGATTGTGATTGTATGCTCAATCAGCTTTGGAGACAGCCATTTTCAACATCATGGTAGAAAAATGATTTGTTTGATATATCCCATTGATTTTTAAATGTATCATATTGCATATCCCCTTTGTGCCGCAAAGTACTGGACGGGCGGGTTCCTTTTTTCTACTATTCGGTAGAAACATTCTCTTGAAGATTGGCCTCTGCTCTCTTTAGCGCGGGCTTCCCCCTTTCAGAAAAATATTTTTATTAAATATATCAGTATATTATAAAAAATAATTGTCTTTCATGTTTTTTTGGCATGGTCCTTGCTTTATTTCGTGGCGTCTGCCGCTGCTCGCTGTCTGAGAAACGGCAATCATGTTTACGCAGTGCTCCAGGATCCGGCTCCTGCTGTACTGCCAGACCACAGGAAGGTTTTCCATGAATCCCGCAGACACCGCGTTCATCCTTATTTGCACAACGTTCGTCATGCTCATGACTCCCGCCCTGGCCTTGTTCTACGGCGGGCTCGTCCGGTCAAAGAACATCCTCTCCACCTGCATGCACAGCTATGCGGCCCTGGGGCTGGTCTCCATCATCTGGGCCCTGGTCGGTTATTCCCTCGCCTTCAGCGGTGATATTTCCGGCATCATCGGCAATCTCAACCATGTGTTCCTCACGGGTGTGGGCGCCGAAGCCAACGGCCCGGCAACCAACCTGCCGCACAACGTCTTCATGGCCTTCCAGTGCATGTTTGCGGCCCTCACCGTGGCGCTCATTTCCGGTGCCTATGCCGAACGCATTCGTTTCTCGGCCATGCTGGTCTTCTCCGCACTGTGGACGATCTTTGCCTACTGCCCCATGGCGCACTGGGTCTGGGGCGGCGGCTGGATGGCCAAGCTCGGTGCCGTGGACTTTGCCGGTGGCGCCGTGGTGCACATGGCTTCCGCTGCGGCGGCCCTGGCCTGCGCCCATGCGGTGGGCCCCCGTACTGATCTCGGCAAGACGCCCATGATCCCCAACAACCTGCCCATGACGCTCTTTGGCGGCGGCCTGCTCTGGTTCGGCTGGTTCGGCTTCAATGCCGGCAGCGCCCTGGCTGCCAACGGCCTTGCGGGCCACGCCCTGGTCACCACGCATCTGGCCACGGCCGGCGGCATCTTCGGCTGGATGATCCTTGAATACCTGCGCTTCGGCAAGGCCACGACCCTGGGTGCCATCTCCGGAGCGCTGGCGGGCCTCGTCTCCATCACGCCCGCGGCCGGTTTCGTGGAAACCATGCCCGCCCTGTTCATCGGCTTTGCCGGCGGCATGATCTGCTACGGCGGCATCCTGCTCAAGAACCGCCTGGGCTATGACGACGCCCTCGACGTGGTGGGCATCCACGGTGTGGGCGGCACCTGGGGCGCCTTCGCCACCGGCCTGTTCGCCTCCGCCAGCATCAACGGCGTCAACGGCCTGTTTTACGGCAACCCGTGGCAGCTCGTGGTGCAGATCATCTCCATCGTCGCCACCTGGGGCTTTGTCTACCTGGTCAGCCGCATCCTGCTGAAGCTGACGGATTCCCTGGTGGGCCTGCGTGTGGATCCCGCTTCCGAAGTCAGTGGCCTGGACCTCAGCCTGCATAACGAACGCGGCTATACCCTGTAACCATCAAGATACCTCCACCTGCCGCTAGGAACATCTGGAGCCCCCTATGAAAAAGCTCGAAATCATCATCCGTCCGTCCAAGTTCGAAGAAGTGAAGCAACAGCTGACTGATATCGGCATCCACGGCATGAACTACAGCGAAGTCCGCGGCTTCGGCCGCCAGCACGGCCATACGGAAGTCTATCGCGGCTCAAGCTACGCCGTGGACTGCCTGCCCAAGGTCAAAATAGAGATCGTGGTCCATGACGAGGCGCTGGAAAAGGTGCTGCAGGCGGTTTCCGCAGCCCGCACCGGAGAGATAGGTGACGGCAAGATCTTTATCTATGACGTGCTGGATGCCATCCGCATCCGTACCGGTGAACGCGGCCCCGCAGCCCTGTAAGGAACAGCTGCCAGAAATTTTACCGTTTTCCTCCCCAATCAGGCCTGCCGCGGAAAGGTCTCACCCTCTTTCCTTTCCCGGCGGGCCTGAAAAAAGCGTATCAAGGAGTCCCCTTATGAATCCCCGCACTGACGCCATCCGGCAGATCGCCCAGAGCCACCCGGATCACCAGCCCCCCGCCGCTGATATCGACGCCATCTTCGGTTGCGACGTCTTCTCTCTCGACATCCTGCAGAAGCGCCTGCCCAAGCCCGTGTTCCGCACGCTGAAGGCCACCATCGCCCGCGGCGAACGCCTTGACCCGGACATCGCGGATACCGTGGCCTGCGCCATGAAAGACTGGGCCATCAGCAAGGGCGCCACGCACTACACCCACTGGTTCCAGCCCATGACCGGCCTGACCGCCGAAAAGCATGACGCCTTCCTGAGCCCCACCGGCGAAGGCCGCGTCATCAACGAATTCTCGGGCAAGATGCTCATCTGCGGTGAGCCCGATGCCTCCTCCTTCCCGTCCGGCGGCCTGCGCTCCACCTTCGAGGCCCGCGGCTACACGGCCTGGGACCCCACTGTCCCCGCCTTCATCATCGGCCGCACGCTGCATGTGCCCACCCTGTTCTACAGCTATTCGGGCGAGGCCCTGGACCGCAAGATCCCCCTCATGCGCTCCATTTCCGCCCTTTCCCGGCAGGCCATGCGCATCCTGCGCCTGTTCGGCAACACCACGGCCACCTTCGTGCGTCCCAGTGTGGGCCCGGAACAGGAGTACTTCCTCGTTGACCGCCGTCTGGCCGCCCTGCGTCCCGACCTGCTGCTGGCGGGCCGCACGCTGATGGGCACCCCGCCCGCCAAGGGCCAGGAGATGGAAGACCATTACTTCGGCTCCATCCCGGCGCGTGTCATGGCCTTCATGCAGGATGTGGAGGACGCCCTGTTCCGCCTCGGCATCCCGGCCAAGACCCGGCATAACGAAGTGGCGCCCGGGCAGTTCGAGATCGCGCCCATCTATGAGGACGCCAATATCGCCACCGACCACAACATGCTCATCATGAACCTGCTGCATGAGATCGCGCCGCGGCATGATTTCATCTGCCTGCTCCATGAAAAGCCCTTCGCCGGCGTCAACGGCAGCGGCAAGCACAACAACTGGTCCATCAGCGATTCCGAGGGCAACAACCTGCTCGATCCCGGCAAGACCCCGCTGGACAATGCCCAGTTCCTCGTTTTCCTGGCCGCCGTGCTGCGTGCCGTGCACAAGCACAGTGCCGCCCTGCGCCTGGGCACGGTGGGTGCGGGCAACGACCATCGTCTGGGTGCCAACGAGGCCCCGCCGGCCATCATCTCCGTCTATCTGGGCGACATGCTGACCGACGTCATCGACACCATCATGAACGGCGTGGCCCACAAGCCCGGCCGCACCAGCATGGAGATCGGCGTCTCCTCGCTGCCGCCCCTGCCCGTGGACCTTTCCGACCGCAACCGCACCAGCCCCTTTGCCTTTACCGGCAACAAGTTCGAGTTCCGGGCCGTCGGCTCTTCCCAGTCCATCGCGCCGGTGAACATCGCCCTGAACACGGCCATGGCCTGCGCCCTGGACGATATCGCCACCGAGCTGGAAGCCGCCACATGCGCCGGCACGAGCCTCAACGCCGCCCTGCAGGAGCTGCTGCCCCGCCTGTTCCGCGAGCATCAGGCCGTGGTCTTCAACGGCAACGGCTATTCCGCCGAATGGCCCGTTGAGGCGGCCCGCCGCGGCCTGCCCAACCTGACCACCACGGTGGATGCCCTGGAACGCTACAACACGCCTGAAGTGATGGACGTGTTCCTGCGCCAGAACGTGCTTTCCGAACGCGAGATGCTGGCCCGGCAGGAGATCCTGCTGGATACCTACGCCAAGACCATCGCCATCGAGGCCTCGCTCATGCTGGACATGGGCCGCACGCAGATCCTGCCCGTCGCCCTGCAGGAACAGGCCACTGCCGCGGATCTGGTGCTCAAGACCCGGGCCGTCAGCGATGAGGCCGCCGTGGAGGAAGAACGCTTCTCCGGCCTGCGCGGTCATGCCGTGGGCCTGAACGCCACCCTGGCTGCTCTGGAACAGCAGCTCGCCGCGCTGCGTGCCGCTGCGGATGCCCACACGGCCGCCCGCATCGCCCGTGACGCCGTGGTCCCTGCCATGCAGGCCTGCCGCGAGCACTGTGACGCCCTGGAACGCATGCTCAATGCCGCCGTCTGGCCGCTGCCCTCCTATGCGGAGATGCTCTGGCTGCATTGATCCCCTCACTGGTTCCTTTGTCTCCCCGGGCCGGGCATGAGCATCCCCGCCCGGGGACTTTTTCCCTCCACTCCCCAGCCTTCCCAGGAGTGACATATGAACGGTCTTTTCGATCCCCGCCGGGAGCATGATGCCTGCGGCGTGGGTTTTGTTGCCTATCTGGACGGCCAGAGCCGTCATGACGTGATGCACATGGCGCTCGGGGCCATGACCCGCATGGCCCATCGCGGCGGCGGTGACGGCAAGAACGGTGACGGCGCCGGCATCCTCTTCCCCATGCCGCGCGGCTTTTTCCTGCGCCAGTGGCCCGCCCTGTCGGTCTGTGCCGCGCCCTGGGCCGTGGCCCAGCTTTTCCTGCCCCGGGATGCGGCCCTGCGGGCGTCGTGCCTGCGACGCTTCCGTGACACCTTCACGGCCTGCGGCCTGCGCGTGGAGGACGAGCGCGACGTCCCTGTCCGTGAAGAGGTGCTGGCCCCCGCCGCCCGCCAGACCATGCCCGATTTTTTGCAGCTGCTCGTCCTGCCGGATACCAGCTCGCCGGAGGCCGCCGAGCTCCATGATCCTGAAGCCCTTGAACGCCGCCTGTTCCTTGCCCGGCACATGGCCGAGAACCTGATCTGGAAGGAACTGCGCCAACAGGGGCAGGACACCCGCCTGTTCTATGTGGCCAGCTGCTCCTGCCGGAGCATCGTCTACAAGGGCATGCTCCCCGGCTCCCGGATGGGAGAGTTCTATACCGACCTGACGGACGGGGACTGCGCCGCGCCCTTTGCCGTGTTCCACGAGCGTTTTTCCACCAATACCCTGCCTTCGTGGCCGCTGGCCCAGCCCTTCCGCCTGGCCGCCCATAACGGCGAGATCAACACCCTGCGCGGCAACGCGGCCCATATGGGCGTGCGCGAGGCCGTGCTCGCCTCGCCCCTGCTGGGGGCGCATCTGAAGGACGCCCTGCCGGTCATCAATCCCGATACCTCGGATTCCGGCACCCTGGACAACGTGCTGGAACTGCTCGTCCGCGCGGGCTACAGCCTGCCCCACGCCCTCATGATGATGATCCCCGAACCTTTCGGGCCGACCTTCGTCATGGGCGACAACAAGCGCGCCTTCTACGAATACCACTCTTCCCTCATGGAGCCCTGGGACGGCCCCACCTGCCTCGTCTTCACCGACGGCTGGCGGCGTGTGGGCGCCATGCTCGACCGCAACGGCCTGCGCCCCTGCCGCTGGAGCGTCTCCCGGGACGGCCTGATGGTGCTCGGCTCGGAAAGCGGCCTTGTGGATACGCCCGAAGAGGACATCATCCAGCGCGGCCAGCTCCAGCCCCGCCGCATGATCCTGGCGGACGTGGAACACCACCGCATCGCGCCTGATGCGGAGATCAAGGGCCAGGTCATCCGTTCCCAGCCCTGGCGCCGCTGGCTCCAGAAGCACGCCGTGCGTCTGGAGACCCTGAACAGCATGGGCGAAGAGGGCGATGCCGCGCATGCCCTGCCCCCGCTGGAGCGCCGTCTGCGCCAGGCCGGCTGCGACAGCGCCTGGCAGCGGCAGGTCCTCGTGCCCATGGCCGAAAACGCCCAGGAGCCCGTCTGCTCCATGGGGACGGACAAGCCCCTGCCCTGTCTCAGCGAGGAACCGCAGTCCCTGTTCCGCTGGTTCAAGCAGCGCTTCGCCCAGGTGACCAACCCGCCCATCGACCCGTACCGTGAACAGCTGTCCATGTCGCTCATGGGCCATGCCGGCCATGCCGGCAACATCCTGGAACCGGGCCCCGAAAGCTGCGCCGTCCTGCGTCTGCCGCATCCCTTCCTCACCACGGACGACATGCGCCGGATCCGGGCCTCCCGACGTCCCGCTGTCCGGGCCGTCACCCTTGATGCCACCTTCCCGGCCCACGGCGACGGGGAAGCCCTGCGCACGTCCCTCGACCGCCTGTTCGCGGACGCCGAGACGGCCATCGCGCAGGGGGCCACCATCCTTGTGGTGAGCGATACGGCCATGACGGCGGACAGGGCGCCCATCCCCGCCCTGCTGGCCTGCGCGGGCCTGCATCATCACCTCATCCGTGCCGGGCTGCGCCACGCCTGCGGCATCATCGCCGAAAGCGGTGAAGCCTGCGAAGTCATCCACATGGCACAGCTCATCGGCTACGGCGTCAATGCCGTCTGTCCGCACGCCGCCCTGGATGCCGTCCGCCGCATGGCCCGGGAAGGCCGCCTGAGCACGGACGCCGGTCCTCTTGACGAGGAAGACGCCCAGGAACGCTACATCAACGCCCTGAAGAAGGGCCTGCTCAAGGCCTTTGCCCGCCTGGGCATCTCCACCCTGCGCTCTTTCCGCGGCTCGCAGCCCTTCGAGGCCCTGGGGCTGGCGCAGGATGTCATCGACCGCTATTTCACGGGCACGCCCTGTTCCATCACCGGCATCGGTCTGGAGACCCTGGCGCGCGATGCCGCCCTGCGGCACGCACAGGCCTGGGACGATGCCGCCGGGCCCGCTGCCGCCCCTGCGGCACGCCTCTGGGGGCCCCGTACCGTGCGTGCCCTGCACACGGCCGTCAATGAAGACGGCAGCGGCCAGGCTCCCTCCCCGGCCTGGCAGACGTTCACCGAGCTCTGCAACGGGCAGGAAGCCCGGGGCTTCACCCTCCGCTCCCTGCTGGAGATCGCTCCCGGCCAGGCACGCATGCCCGTCCCCCTGGACGACGTGGAGCCGGAAGAGGACATCCTGCGCCATTTCGTCGGCGCGGCCATCTCCTACGGTGCCATCAGTGACGAGGCCCACCGCACCCTGGCCGAAGGCTGCAATGCCTGCGGCGTGCCCTCCAACTGCGGTGAAGGCGGCGAAGACCCGGCCCGCAACACCCCCTGGACGGATGCGGACGGCCGTCGCCATGACGCGCGCTCCCGCATCCGCCAGATCGCTTCGGGGCGCTTCGGTGTCACGGCGGAATATCTCGTCCATGCGGAAGAGATCCAGATCAAGGCGGCCCAGGGCGCCAAGCCCGGTGAAGGCGGCCAGCTGCCCGCCTACAAGGTCACGGTGGACATCGCCCGCGTCCGGGCCACCATGCCCGGTGTCTCTCTGGTCTCCCCGCCGCCGCATCATGACATCTACTCCATCGAAGACCTGGCGCAGCTCATCTACGACCTGCGCCACCTCAATCCTTCGGCCCGCATCTCCGTCAAGCTGGTGGCCGAAAACGGCGTCGGGACCATCGCCGTGGGCGTGGCCAAGGCCGGCGCGGACTGCGTGGTCATCTCCGGCCATGACGGCGGTACCGGTGCCAGCCCCCATTCCGCCATCCATTACGTGGGCCTGCCGTGGGAATCCGGCCTGTCTGAAGCGCATCAGGCCCTGGTGACCTGCGGCATGCGCCGGCGGGTGTCCCTCCAGACCGACGGCCTGCTGCGCACCGGCCGTGACGTCGTCGTGGCCGCGCTGCTGGGCGCCGAGGAATTCGCCTTCGGGACGGCGCTGATGGTCAGCATGGGCTGCGTCATGTGCCGCAGCTGCATGAAGGGCCGCTGCCCGGCGGGCATCGCCACCCAGGACGAAAAGCTGCGTGCCCGCTTCAAGGGGCGCCCTGAACATGTGATGCGCTTCCTGCGCCTGCTGGCCGGGGACGTGCGCCGCGAACTGGCCGCCCTGGGCTTCCGCTCCCTGAACGAGGCCGTCGGCCATGCCGATCTGCTGGCGCAGCGTACGGACATCACGGGCCGGGCGGCCTCCCTCGACCTCTCGCGCCTGCTCTGGACGCCCGACGCGGTCTGCGGCCAACATCATGCCGGGGGCTTCCCCCGTGTCTGCGAGCCCACGGTGCTGGAGCAGGATCTGGATCAGGCCGCCGAACCCGTGCTGGCAGGCCAGTGCGATCATCTGCGTATCGAGCGGACCATCCGCAATGTGGACCGTGCCGTGGGTGCGCGCCTTTCCGGCAGCATCGTCCTGCGCCACGGGGCCGCCGGCCTGCCCCGGGACAGCCTGCATCTCCACTTCCACGGCCAGGCCGGGCAAAGCCTCGGCGCCTTCCTGGCCCCCGGCGTGACCCTTGAGGTGGAAGGCAGCGTCAATGACTACGCGGGCAAGGGCCTTGCCGGCGGCATCATCGTGGTCCGCCCCGATGCCGGGGCCCGCTTCGTGGCGGCGGAACAGGCCGTGGCCGGCAACGTGGCCCTGTACGGCGCCACCGCCGGCGAGGCCTACTTCTGCGGCCAGGCCGGGGAACGCTTTGCCGTACGCAACTCCGGTGCCTGCGCCGTGGTGGAAGGTGTGGGCGACCACGGCTGCGAATACATGACCGGCGGCACCGTCGTCGTCCTGGGACGCACCGGCTACAATTTCGCTGCCGGCATGAGTGGCGGCACGGCCTTCGTCTACGACCTGGACGAGCATTTCCAGAACCGCTGCAACATCGAGAGCGTGGATCTGGAATCCGTCTGGCAGGAAGAGGATCAGGCCCTGCTGCGCCGCCTGGTGGAACAGCACGCGGCCTGCACCGGCAGCGCCAAGGCCGCGTCCCTGCTGGCCAACTGGGATGCCGCCCTGCCGCTCTTCGTCAAGGTCATGCCGCTGGATTACAAGAACGTGCTCCGCCGTCAGGCGGAAGCCGCCCACGACGCGGAGACCGCCTCCGCCACCGAAGAAGTGTTCCACGCACGAGGAGAAAACTAGCATGCGTAAGATCGCCTTCACCAAGATGGAAGGCTGCGGCAACGATTACGTCTATCTTGACGGGTTCTCGAAAGACCTGCGGCTCACGGAAGCGGACATCCCCGCACTGGCCCGCGCCATCAGCGACCGGCATTACGGTGTGGGCTCCGACGGACTGGTGCTCATCCTGCCCCCCGCCTCGCCGGACAGGGCCGACATCCGCATGCGCATGTTCAATGCCGACGGCAGCGAGGCCGAGATGTGCGGCAACGCTTCCCGCTGCGTGGGACGCTTCGCCTGGGAGCACGCCCTGACCGGCAGGCCCGTCATCCGCCTGGAGACCCTGGCCGGGATCAAACTCCTGCAGCGTGTGGACGATGACGGGGGCTGCCCCTCCCGTGTCTGTGTGGACATGGGCACGCCGGAACTGGCCCGGCAGCGCATCCCCGTCCGCCCCGACGCGGCGTCGGATCCCGAAAGTCCGTGCATCGGGCAGCCCATGCGGGTGCTGGATCGTGAATGGGCCGTGACCTGCGTGTCCATGGGCAACCCTCATGCCGTGGTCTTTGTGGACGATGTGGACAGTCTGGACCTGCCTGTGGTGGGCCCGGCCTTCGAGCACCATCCCTGGTTCCCCAGCCGCACCAATACCGAATTCGTGCAGCTCCTGGACGCGGGGCATGTGCGCATGCGTGTCTGGGAACGGGGCGCCGGTGAGACCCTGGCCTGCGGCACCGGAGCCTGTGCCGTGGCCGTGGCCTGCCACCTTACCGGCCGTACGGGAAGAGAGGTGGCGGTGCAGCTGCGCGGCGGCACGCTGGATATCCGCTGGGACGAACAGACGGGGCATATCCTGATGACCGGCCCGGCCCGCACCGTGTTTTCTGGAGAATACATCCTTGCCCAGGGGCAGGAGGACTAGTCATGATACGCAGCAACGAGCATTACGCCGGACTGCCCGGCGCCTATCTTTTCGCCACGGTGGCCGCCAGGGTCCGCGCGCACCGGGAGCAGCACCCCGCCCTGCCCGTCATCAGCCTGGGCATCGGCGATGTGACCCGCCCCCTGCCGCCCGCCGTCATCACCGCCCTGCATACCGCGGTGGACGAGATGGCCTCTGCCGCCTCGTTCAAGGGCTACGGCCCGGAACAGGGCTATGATTTCCTGCGCGAGGCCATCGCCGCCCATGACTACCGGGCCCGCGGCGTGAAGATGGACGCCTCGGACATCTTCGTCAGTGACGGATCCAAGTGCGATGTGGCCAACATCCAGGAGCTGTTCTCCCTTTCCTGCCGTGTGGCGGTCACGGATCCGGTCTATCCCGTCTATGTGGATTCCAATGCCATGGCGGGCCGCGCGGGCCGGTGGACGGGCGATCGCTGGAGCGACCTCATCTACCTGCCCTGCACGGAAGCCAACGATTTCGTGCCGGACTTCCCCGCTGCGGTGCCCGACATCATCTATCTCTGCTACCCCAACAATCCCACCGGCACGGTGCTGCACAGGGATGCCCTGGCCGCCTGGGTGGACTATGCCCGCCGCCACGGGGCCCTCATCATCTATGATGCGGCCTACGAGGCCTTCATCAGGGATACGGAAGGCGATGTGCCGCACAGCATCTTCGAGATCCCCGGTGCCGAGGAAGTGGCCGTGGAATGCCGCTCCTTCTCCAAGACAGCGGGCTTCACGGGCCTGCGCTGCGCCTTCACCACCATCCCGGCCGCGGTGACCATCCCCGGCCCGGACGGAGCCCGCATCCGCCTGCAGGACATGTGGAAGCGCCGCCAGAGCACCAAGTACAACGGGTGCCCCTACATCGTGCAGCGTGCCGCCGAAGCCGTCTACAGCCCGGAGGGACAGGAACAGGTCCGTGCCACCATCGCGGCCTACATGGCCAATGCGGCCCGCATCCGTTCCGGTATCGAAGGCATGGGCCTTGCCTGCTATGGCGGCATCCATGCCCCCTACATCTGGGTAAGGACACCTGACGGCATGGGCTCCTGGGAGTTTTTCGACCTTCTGCTGTCGCGCACGTCCCTGGTCTGCACCCCCGGTGCGGGCTTCGGCCCCAGCGGCGAAGGCTATGTGCGCTTCACCGCCTTCGGCAGCGAAGCGGACACCACCGAGGCCCTGGAACGTTTGCAGGGGCTGCGTTTGTAAGGAGCGCTTGGGGGAGGGCCGGCGGCGTCAGCGGCCGGCGCCCCCCCCAGCGGTCATTTTTTCCACGGGCAGGCACAACGCCCGGCATTTTCCGCTCAAGCATACCGGAGCGCGGGGAAGGCACGAAGCGCTCCTATGCATAAGGCCCGCCGGAGTTTTTTCCAGCGGGCCTTTTTTTATGCCGTTCCGTCAAGGGATCTGCGGCGGCCATCAGCCATGTTGTGCGGCCGCACCCTGCCAGAGAAGATCCCCGCATCAATGCTGGCGGAATTCCTTGTAACTGATGCCGTGCTTCTTCATGCGCAGGGCCATGACACGCTCCGTGAGCCCCAGGGCCTGGGCCGCATGGCCCACATGTCCTTTGTGTCGGGCAAGGGCATCCGTGATGCAGGCCCGTTCCAGCTCGTCGAGGCGATCCTGAAGGCTGCCCGGCGCGGCATGGGGATCCGCTGCCGCCTTGTGCGCGGCCGCCCCGAACGGACAGTGCGTGCTGTGCAGTTCACGCGGCAGGTGCTGGGGCAGGATCAGGCCCTCCGGGCCGACCAGGAGCACCGCCCGCTCCATGACGTTTTCCAGCTCGCGGATGTTGCCGGGCCAGGCATAGCGCTGCAGCATGTCCATGACGGCCAGCGAGATGCGGATGCCTGTGCGCCCGTTGGCCGCAGCATATTTGTCCGCAAAGTAGGCGGCCAGCGGCTGGATGTCGTTCTGCCGCTCGCGCAGGGGCGGCATGTGGATGGGAAAAACGTTCAGGCGGTAATACAGGTCGCGGCGGAAGGTGCCCTCCTCCACCATGCGGGACAGATCCCGGTTGGTGGCCGTGATGATGCGCACGTCCACGGTGAGGCTCTCTGTCCCGCCCAGACGCTCGAAGCAGCGCTCCTGCAGGACGCGGAGCAGCTTGGCCTGCGTCAGGAGGGAAAGTTCCCCGACCTCATCAAGAAAGAGCGTCCCGCCGTCCGCCAGTTCGAACCGCCCCTTGCGCATGCCCGAAGCACCGGTGAAGGCCCCTTTCTCATGGCCGAACAATTCGCTTTCGATGAGATTTTCCGGCAGGGCCGCACAGTTCAGCGAAATGAACGGGCCCTTGTTCCGCTTGCCGGCGGAATGGATGGCATGGGCGGCCAGCTCCTTGCCCGTACCGCTCTCACCGTACAGCAGCACCGTCGTGGTGGAAGGCGCCACCTGTGAGATCTGTTCGTAAACAAGGCGCATGGCATCGGAATTGCCGACAAAACCATGCGGACGCAGCGGTGCGGACAGGGCGTTGCGCAGGCGCATGTTCTCTTCGATGGCCGCCACACGCTCGTCCATGACGTTCTGCCGCGCCCTGGCCACATGCGCGATCATGGATGCGATGATGGTCAGGATGTGTTCATCCTCTTCCAGCGTCACGGCATCCGCGAAGACCCGGTCCACGGAAAGGGCGCCCAGGACCTCGTCCTCGAATTTGATGGGCACACAGATGAAGGCGATGGTATCTTTCTGCAGGTCACGGGAGCGGGTGCGGTTCAAAAAGATGGGACTGGCCGAGACATTGGACACGACCATGGGCTGGCCGCTCTGGATGACGCGCCCCGTGACGCCCTCGCCCAGGGCATAGTGGCCCCGCCGCTGTTCGGCTGGATTCAGACCGTGCGCCACCTCGATGCGTATCTCGCCGGTATGGGGGGACACGAGGGTGATCATGCCCCGCATCATGTGCAGATGTTTCGCCATCAGGGAGAGCGCCGCCTCCAGGCTGTGGCCGATGTCCCGGGAATGGTCGATGACCTGGGAAAGATCGAACAGCAGACGCAGACCGCTGTCCGTTTCGCGCACGCGCTGCCGGTGCGGCGGCGGCACGGGCGCAGCACAGGGAACAGTCCCTTCCCGGTCGGGGGCGTCAGGATCCGTCAGCGGCGTCTCATGGTGTCGTTTCATGGGCAAATCCTTCCCTTTCCGGTTGTCTGCGGGCATGCTGGCCCTTTTCCACGGTCCTCTGGGGGCGGCATCCGGCGCCGCAGGCCGGTGAGCGGCACCGATGCCTGCCGGGGCCCGCGGCCCTCCTGCCACCCGGCGCGGACCCGCAGGACATGCGCAAGGAGCCCGCTGTCCCGTGGACGGCGCGGCAGCACGGACAGGTCCCGACGGATGCCGGCCATGCCAAAGATCCGCAACAGGAGCAATGCAAAAAAGCGGCCGACCATAACAGCCGACCGCTTGTCTTTGTGGTGGTGCGCCCGAAGAGATTCGAACTCCTGGCCTACAGGTTCGTAGCCTGTTGCTCTATCCAGCTGAGCTACGAGCGCATGTTTGAAATATTACGTTACCCGGCCGTGCCCGTCAAGGACAAATAACGGCGACCGGTGCAGCCGTGCTACTGGGCGTCGATGGCGTTGACGGCGCGGGACAGGCGGGACAGCTTACGGGCGGCCTTCTTCCAGTGCATGGCGCCCTTGCCGGCAGCCTTGGCCAGCACGGAAGCGGCAACAGTCAGAGCGCTGCTGGCCTGTTCCTTGTCGTTGCCGGTGATGGCGGCGCGCACAGCCTTGACGGCGTTCTTCACGCGGGTACGGGCAGCGCGGTTGCGGGCGGCGTGTTTCAGGCTCTGCTTATGACGCTTGATGGCAGACTTATGGTTAGCCACGGTATTCCTCCGATATTTTGGCCTGCAATGCAGGTATAGTGCCTTCGTGTGAAGACGGATTCTTAGCAGAGCATGGCGTATCTGTCAAGCTCTGCGGCCATATTGGCGCATTTTCATGCAAGGGGCGGTGCCCCTTGCCACATTTTAGATCTGCAGGGCGGCAAAATCCGCCAGCCGAGCAAACCGGGTGCCCAGGGCATTGAGCATGGCCAGGCGGTTGGCGCGCAGCGCCGCATCATCGCACATGACCATGACGCCGTCGAAGAAGGCATCCACCACGGGACGGACTTCCAGCAGCGTCTCGAGGGCGGCGGCATGGTCGCCGGCCTCCCACAGGCTGTCCAGACGCGGCAGCAGATCATCCAGCGTGGCGGCCAGGGCCTTTTCGGCATCTTCCTGCAGCAGGTCAGCCTGCCAGGCAGCGGCAAGCTGTTCAGCCGCGCCCTGCTTGCGGACGATGTTGGCCACACGCTTGAAGGTCTGCACGGCCTCGGCATAGCCGGCTTCCCTGCTGAACCGGGCAAGGGCGGCCAGACGGGCCCCGCACTGGCAGACATCAGCCACACCGGCGCCCAGGGCGGCATCCACCAGCAGGCTGTCTTCGCCACGGTTCTGCCAGTAATTGCGCACACGGCCCGCAAAGAAGTCCAGCAGCTTGTCCAGGGCTTCCTGCGGCGCCAGCTTCCACGGGCGGTCACCATAGAGCTCGTGTGCACGGGCGAACAGCTGACGGATGTCGAAGTGCAGGTCGAACTCCAGGGCGATGCGGATGATGCCCAGCGCACAGCGACGCAGGGCATTGGGGTCGGCGGCGCCGGTGGGGATCATGCCCAGGCCGAAGCAGCCCACCAGGGTGTCGGCCTTGTCGGCCATGGACAGCAGGGCACCGCACAGGCTGGCGGGCACGGGGCTGTCGGGACCGGCGGGCAGATACTGTTCGCGCAGGGCCTGGGCCACCACCGGGCTCTCGCCCTTGCGCCCGGCGTAGATGCCGCCCATGATGCCCTGCAGGGTGTCGAATTCGCCCACCATGCCGGTCACCAGGTCGGCCTTGGACAGACGCCCGGCGCGGGCGGCGTCTTCGGCGCTCACCTGGCCCCGGGCCACGTTGCCGGCCAGCCAGCGGCACAGGGCCTCCAGACGGCGGGTCTTCTCGCCCATGGTGCCCAGACGGCCGATGAAGATGACGTGATCCAGCTTTTCCAGCCAGTGGTCGAAATTGTCGCGCAGGTCGGCATGCCAGAAGAAGCGGGCATCTTCCAGGCGGGCACGCAGCACGCGTTCCCAGCCGTGCTTGACCAGGCTCATGTCCTCGGGGGAGATGTTGAGCACGGTCAGGAAGTGCGGCATGAGGCTGCCGTCGGCGGCCTCGATACCGAAGCTTTTCTGATGGCTTTCCATGCTGGTGAGCAGCACTTCGCGGGGGACTTCCAGATAGGACGGATCGAAGTCGGCCAGCAGGGGCACGGGATGCTCGGTCAGGCCCTGCACCTCGTCCAGCAGGCCGTCACGCCACAGCACCTTGCCGCCGATGGCGGCAGCCTGGGCGTCCCCGCCTTCCACGATGATCTTGCGGCGGTCGGCGGCATCGGGCGTCAGGCCGCCCTTTTCCTCCAGGACGGCCAGCAGGTCGTCGGCATGGGCCACGCTGAAGGGGCCATGACCGTGGATGCGGTGGCCCATGGTCTCACGACCGGAAGCCACGGGCCCCACGGTGAAGGGCACCACGGCATCATCCAGCAGGGCCACGATCCAGCGCAGCGGGCGGGCATAGGCCAGGGTATTGCTGCCCCAGCGCATACGCTTGCCGAACGGCAGGGAGGTGATGACGGCGGGGCAGATCCCGGCCAGCAGGTCCGCCACGGCAGCGCCGCCGATGCGCTTGCGCACGGCCACATATTCGCCCTTTTCGGTGGTGATGCGGTACACATCGTCCACGCTCACGCCGTTGGTGCGGGCAAAGCCTTCCAGGGCTTTGGTGGGCGTGCCGTCAGCGGCAAAGGCCACACGCACCGGCGGGCCGGCCACTTCTTCCTCGCGCTCCTGCTGCACGGGGTTCACGTCCTCGATGATGACGATGGCACGACGCGGCGTGCTCATGGTACGCAGGGCGCCGTGTTCCACACTGGCTTCCTGCAGGGCCGCGGTGAAACGGGCGGCCAGTTCGGCTTCTTCGCCGGCCAAAAAACGGGCAGGCAGTTCTTCGCTGCCAATTTCAAGCACAAAGGTCGCCATGCCTTACCTCGCCTCGGTGTTGAGCATCGGATACCCCAGCTCTTCACGCTGGGCCACATACAGTTTGGCCACGCCTGCAGCCAGAGCGCGCACACGGCCGATATATCCGGCACGCTCCGTGATGGAGATGGCGCCGCGCGCATCCAGCAGGTTGAAGGTGTGGGAACACTTGAGGCAGTAGTCGTAGGCGGGCCAGGGCAGGTTCTGCTCCAGCATGGCCTTGCACTGGCCCTCAAAATCGTTGAAATGGCGCAGCAGCATCTCGGGGTTGCTGACCTCGAAATTGTGCTTGGACTGCTCCACTTCGTTCTGGTGATAGATGTGGCCGTAGGTCACGTTCTTGTTCCACTTCAGGTCATAGACGGATTCCACGCCCTGCAGGTACATGGTCAGACGTTCCAGACCATAGGTCAGTTCCACGCTGACGGGATGCAGGTCGATGCCGCCCACCTGCTGGAAGTAGGTGAACTGGCTCACCTCCATGCCGTTGAGCCACACTTCCCAGCCCAGGCCCCAGGCGCCCAGGGTGGGCGATTCCCAGTCATCTTCCACAAAGCGTATATCGTGCCGGGCAGGATTGATGCCCAGGGCGTTCAGGCTTTCCAGGTACAGTTCCTGCACATTGGCAGGGGAAGGCTTCATGATGACCTGGAACTGGAAATAGCGCTGCAGGCGGTTGGGATTTTCCCCGTAGCGGCCGTCAGTGGGACGACGGCTGGGTTCCACATAGGCCACGCTCCAGGGTTCGGGGCCCAGCACGCGCAGGAAGGTGTTGGGGTTGAACGTCCCCGCCCCGCACTCCACGCCTGAAGGCTGTTCCACGACACAGCCCTGCTCCGCCCAGTAGCGTTGCAGGGTAAGGATGACATCCTGAAAATACATGTGCAGTCCTTTTTTAACACATTTCGGCACGACGCGACGCTCGCGTCAGCTCCGGCGCCGCCAGTCCGACGCGTCCCCTTTTCCGTCTTTTGTCCCGCAGGCAGGACGGGCAGACTCAAACCCGGCGAAAATAGTTCCCCTCCCAGGCCAGCCCCAGATGATACTGGACAAAGCCGTCGATGGCCCGGGCGCAGGCCCGCCGCACAGCTGGCGGCAGCTCGCCGTCCGGCCACCCGGACGGGAAACTTTGCTGTACATGGCGCAGAAGGTCAAGCCCCTGCGCGGGGACCTCCACACCATAACGCTCCAGCTCGAAACGGCTGCTGCGGCAGGACGAGCAGCGCAGCTGGCCTTCATCGACCACGAAGAGCGCATCACCGCCGATGGACCGGCCGCACCGGCCGCACTGGCCCAGGTTGGGGGCAAAGCCCAGGGCCCCGGCCAGACGCAGGCGGAAATACAGGGGCAAAAGCACGGGCGGGGCCTTTTCCGCCTCCAGGGCCGCGCGCAGATCCTCTACCAGCAGGAAGGCCTCCTCCGCGGCGTCCTCCCCCACGCCCATGGCTTCCACAAAGCGCAGGCAGTTGGCCGCCAGCCCCATGCGCCGCCAGTTGCGGCGCAGCAGGCGCGGTCCCTGCAGCAGGGCGGCTTCCTCAAGGTTGAGGAAACGGCCGTCCTTTGAAGAGCGCACACGGCACTGCAGGCTGTTCAGCACATCCAGGCAGCCGCAAAAGCGTCGCCTGCTGCGGCTGCCGCCAAAGGCGAACAGCGTCAGCAGGCCATGTTCACGGCACAGCAGCCTGAGCCAGAGGTCCGACTCGCGAAAGGCCCCCATGCGCAGCACGAGGGCCTGGTCGGTCCATTCCATCAGTTGGCGGCGGGCGGGAAGACCAGGGTCTTCACCTGACCGGCCTGACCGGGGGCGGGCAGCTCCGTCCCGTCATACGAGACCTGAACGCCGCCGGCGTTGCCCAGCTTGACTTCCAGGGCCTTGCTGAACTCCAGGGTGATGATGTCGCCCTTGTGCACCGAGAACTGGCGCACTTCGCCATCCACCGTGGCCCGCATCCAGCACTCGCCGGTGCCTGTCACCACCACACGGTGCATGCCCGCAGGCAGGGACGGACCCTGGGCCGCCGCATCCTGGACCGTGGCGGCATTGGCCGTCTGGCCCCAGGTCAGTTCCGCGGGCCGGGTATCCATCATGCCCGTATACACGGGCGCGGCACTGCGCTCGGGTTGCGCGGGAGCGGGCACGACGGGGGCGGCGCTCCCCGCAGGAGCCGCCGCGCCGCCAGCGCCCCGGGGGGCAGGGACGGCCTGTCCGGCGGCCGGAGCGGAGGCGGCCGGTGCCGCAGGTGTCGCGGCGGAAGGCGCCGGGGCCACCGGTTCAGGCACCGGGGCCACGGCCGCGGGCTCCGCGGTCGGCAGGCTTTGTTCCTTGCCGCCGGTCAGGTCCTTGAACACGCCCCGCTGCCACAGCATCCAGCCGCCACCGGCCAGCGCCACCAGCAGGATGAGCAGGATGAAGACGCGCAGCCAGCCGGCGATGCCATGCCGGGCGCCATGACGCAAAATGGCGGGATTGCCGCGCAGGCCCTCGTCGCTCCCCATGACGGTGCATTCCGTCACCGCCGCGGGATGCAAGGCATGCAGCACTTCGGCCACGCCCTCGGAATCCAGCGCCATATACGCGGCATAGGCCCGCAAAAAGCCCTTGGTATAGGCGGGATGGGGCAAGGCGGAAAGATCCCCGCTCTCCAGGGCCTGGATGAGCCGCGTGCTGATCTTCAGGTGCGCGGCCACATCATCAAGGCTCAGGCCGCGGCGTTCGCGTTCCGCGCACAGCGCCGCGCCCAGTTCTTCAAAAGTCATGCAAACCTCGATACGGGGAAAGCGGGTATCTGCCGGCCGGGTCTCCCCGTCTGGTTCCGGCCGGAAGCCTGTGTCCTACAGACGGATATCGATGACGGCCCTGTTGCGCAGCTGCTGGGAATACTCGTCAAAGCGTTCCATGGCCTTGGGCTGGCGCAGGATGTTGTCGATGACGGGCCGGGCTTCCTCGAAGGTCATGGGACGGCCGGGGCCGGTCTGCCCGGGACGGAACAGATGCACCTGGGCCTTGTGCCCCTGCACGGTGAAGATCTCGGTCACATCGCCGGGCTTCATCTTGTTCAGGCGGCCCTCCCACTCGGGATTGAGGCGTCCCCATTCCACCGGGCCCATGTCGCCGCCCTTCTCGCGATTGGGGGCGATGGAATACTTGCGGGCGGCCTCTTCGAACGAGAGGGACCCTGAAGCGATCTGCGCCGCGATGCTCCTGGCATTGACATTGGGATTGTAGACGATCAGGCCCATATGCAGGCCGTTGCGGTCATACAGGGTGTCCTTGTGCTTTTCGTAGTAGGCGCGGATCTCATCATCGGTCACCACCACGCGGCGGCCCACTTCGGCCCCCATGACGCGCTGGCGCAGCATGTTGGTCTTCAGGGTCTTGCGCAGCTCATCCACGCTCATGCCCTGCCTTTTCAGTTCGGCTTCGAACTGGGCGCGGTTCAGGCGGCGCATCTTCATCATCTTGGTCAGTTCCTGGTCGATCTCGCTGTCGGAGGCCGTGATGCTCAGACGCTTGGCCTCCTGTTCCAGCAGGATGTCCATGATCATGGAATCCAGCACCTTGCGGAAGACCACATTGACCTTGTCGGCCTGCTTGGGGTCATTGGGATTGAGACGGGCACGCCCCAGTTCGGGCAGCGCGGCCTTCTGCAGGTCGAACATGGTGATGACCTGGCCGTTGACCACCGCGGCAATTTTGTTGAGCTGGGCAGCCTGGGCCGTGCAGGCCAGGCAGAGCCATGCCATCAGGATCAGAAGGGCAGATTTTTTCAAGGCAAATTCTCCCGTTATGCGCATAGGCTGTAGTAGCAGCCGAAAATAGCCAATATTTCCCGCTTTGGCAATCGCCGCGGCCTAGGCCGGGCCGCCCTGGGCCTCCGGTACGCGGATGCCTTCCAGGGCCTGGCGCAGCCCCCGCAGCCCCTGGGCAAAATCCTTGTCCGGCGGCAGGGGCAGCATGAGCGCCGCCGGGGGCAGCATCCGGGCCCCCTTCATGGAAGCCACCAGCTGCAGGATGCGCTCCGGCTGCACGGCGGTCTGCCCGTCGCCCCACACCAGCCGGACATGATCCAGATAGATGTCCGCACGCCGGACCTGCAGCCGGCTCAGGAACTGCTTGAAATCGAGCACGGCGATGAAATTGGCCAGCTCCTGCGGGAAACTGCCGAAACGGTCGCGCATGGAAAGGGCCACTTCCTCACGGGCCGCACCGCTGGTGGCCGACGTGAGCGCCTTGTAGCAGCGCAGGCGCTCCCGGCCGTCCTCGATGTAGGACTGGGGGATGTGGGCAGGCAGGCCGAGATTGAGCTCCGTCTCCACATCCTGGGTGACGGGCGTGCCCTTGAGGCGGGCCACGGCCTCTTCCAGCATCTCCAGGTACAGGTCGAGCCCCACCCGGCCCATATGGCCGGACTGCACCTCGCCCAGGATGTTGCCCGCGCCGCGCAGGCGCAAGTCTTCCATGGCCACCTGGAAACCGGCGCCCAGGTAGTCCATGTCCATGATGATGCGCAGCCGCTCCCCGGCCACCTCGCTCAGGTGTTCGGTATCGGGCACCACGAAGAAGGCGTAGGCCTGACGGTCGCTGCGGCCCACCCGGCCCCGCAGCTGATAGAGCTGGCCAAGGCCGAACAGCTGGGCCTGATCCACCACCAGGGTATTGGCACGGGGAAAATCCAGCCCCGACTCGACGATGGCCGTACAGACCAGCACATCCAGCTCGCCGTGCCAGAACTTGTGCATGTTGCTTTCCAGCTCGCTTTCCGACATCTGGCCGTGCGCCATGCCCACCCGGGCGGCGGGCACCAGCTTGCGCACATACTCGGCCACGCGCTCCAGGCCCTGCACCCGGTTGTAGACCCAGAAGACCTGGCCTTCCCGGGCCAGCTCGCGTTCCAGGACCGTGCGCAGGGTGGCGTCGTCACGCCGCAGCACGGCCGTGGCCACAGGCTTGCGGTCCTGCGGGGCGGTCTCGATGACGGAAAGGTCGCGGATGCCGGACATGGAGAGCTGCAGGGTGCGCGGGATGGGCGTGGCCGTCAGGGTCAGCACGTCCACATTCTTTTTCAGGGCCTTGAGCTTTTCCTTGTGCCGCACGCCGAAGCGCTGCTCCTCATCCAGGATGAGCAGGGAAAGATTGGGCAGGGAGACATCCGACGACAGCAGGCGGTGCGTGCCCAGCAGGATGTCGATCTGCCCCTCGGCCGCTGCCTTGAGGACTTCCTTTTGCCGGGCGCGGGGCACGAAGCGGCTCAGCAGGCCCACCGTGACAGGAAAACCGGCCAGACGGGCCCGGAAGGTCTGGTAATGCTGCTCGGCCAGCACCGTGGTGGGGCACAGCAGGGCCACCTGGCGTCCCTCGCTGGCCGCACGGAAAGCCGCCCGCAGGGCCACTTCGGTCTTGCCGAAGCCCACGTCGCCGCAGACCAGGCGGTCCATGGGCTCGGGCTTGTCCATGTCGGCCAGCACGTCCTCGATGGCCCGTGCCTGGTCCGGGGTCTCCTCAAAGCCGAAGGTCGCTTCGAATTCATGGTACAGCTCGCCCGGCGGATCGTAGCGGAACCCCTTGGCCACCTTGCGGTAGGCGTACATCTCCACCAGATCGGCCGCGATCTTTTCGATGGCCTTGCGGACCTTTTCCTTGCCGGAACTCCAGCTGGCGCCGCCCAGGCGGTCCAGTGGCGGTTCCGCGCCCTCGCCGCCCTTGAAACGCTGGATGAGCCCCAGACGGTCCACCGGCACATAGAGCCTGTCCTGCCCGGAGTACTCCACCAGCAGGAAGTCATTGCCCTGTCCTCCCTGCACCAGGTGGTGCAGACCGGCGAAACGGCCGATGCCGTAATCCCGGTGGACGAGCAGATCCCCGGCCTTGAGGTCGTCAAAGCTGTCCAGCCCCTTGAAGGCACGCGAGGAGACACGGGCCTTTTTTTCCGCACGCGGATAGAGGATGTCCTCGCCCAGCACGAGCACATCATCCCAGACCAGCTCCGCACCGGAACGCCAGGGGGAGACCAGGGCGAACAGTCCGCGCTGCTCCGGCGCATAGCGCAAGGCAGGCGTGATGCCTTCCTGCTCGGCCAGCTTGAGGAATTTGGCCCGGCTGCGCTGCGAGGAAAAGCTCAGCACCACCTGGCGGCGCCGGTTCTGCCATTCCTTCAGACCGGCAGCCAGATGCTGCCACGGCCGGTCGGCCGCCCCGGGAATGGGGAAAAGATCCGTGAAGGCATGGAGAGGGCGCTCCTGCACGTCGTCCCCCGTGGCATCCACGCCCATGACCAGAGGCTCCAGATAGAAATGGCGGGCCCCTGCCCAGGGCAGCTCCTGCAGGCTGCCGCACAGGCACAGGGCGGACGGCTGCGGCAAGGGCGCATCGTCCTCTTCCAGCTGGTCGCGCAGCTGCATGGCCGTCCCGTGAAGGGCGGCGTCACAGTCAGCCTGTCCGGGCAGGAACCAGAGCGGATCCTCCGGCAGCCAGTCGGCTATGGTGCTGGCCTTTTCGTGCACCACGCCCGGCAGCAGGCCCAGACCGCCGGCATCCAGGGTCTTCTTGAAGGTATAGCAGTCGTTCTCGCTGATGCGCGCCCCGGCGAACAGGGCATCCATGCGTCCGCGGGCCGCGGCCAGGCCCTGCGCGTCCAGCACGAAAGGCAGGGCCGGCAGCAGGGTCATCTCGTCCAGGCCCTGCAGGGAGCGCTGGCTCTCGGCATCGAACAGGCGCAGCTCTTCCAGCGTGTCGCCGAAAAATTCCATGCGTACAGGACGCGGATAGCCGGCCGGGAAGATGTCGAAGATGTCGCCGCGCCGGGCCATCTGCCCCGGCCGGGTGACCAGGGGGACACGCTCGTAGCCCCATTCCACGGCCTGATCGAGGATCAGTTCCGGGGGGTAGTCGCTGCCCCGTGCCAGGTCGAGCGTATGCCCGGCAAAAAAGTCGCGCGGCACATGGCGCAGCAGCAGCGCTTCCGTGCTCAGGATGAGGCAGCGGGGCCCGCCCTGGGCAAGGCTGTACAGGGCCGCCAGCCGTCGTGCCCAGGAATCCCGGTCACGGCGCAGCAGAAGGCCGGCGGGGAGCGCGGCAAAGGGCAGTTGCCAGGCGGGGACATCAGGGGCCATGTCCGCCAGGGAAAGCGAGGGGGAGAAAAGGGTCAGCAGTGCGCGCGCCGCCGTGTACTCCTCACGGTCGCGCACCAGGATGACGCTGCTGCGTCCCCGGGCCAGCGCGGCGCAGGCAAGACGGCAACAGGACGCCATGCCGCTGCGCTGCCAGTGTCGGGCCTCGGCCGGCCCTGAAAGCAGGGAAAGGATATCTGCCATGACTGTCCGCCGGAAAAAGCAAAAACGACGCCACCAACGACGCCGAATCCTGGGAGTGGGTTCAAAAAAGGCGGCCCGAAGGCCGCCTTGCGGGATCTTTCATCTATGCTGTCGGGGGCCATGCTTCAAGCTACCCGGGGGGATGCGTGCACGCGCATCCCGGGCGGAGTGGGAACATTTCCCCGCACGGACAGCCGACGGATCACGATCCGCCTAGTGACTGCCGCAGCTGCTGCCGCAACTGCCGCAGCTGCTGCCGGAAGAGGCCAGCGGCACCTCGGGATCCACGGTGAATCCCATGTAGGTCATATCAATCGCGACGCCCTTGATCTGCGCCACCAGTTCGGTGGCCATGCAGAAGGTGAAACCGTCAACTTCCTCGGTGCTGTCCTGTGCGTTAGGCTCATCCAGAGCCAGGGCGAGACGCGGGCCGCTTCAGCCGCCGGGGGCAAGAAACACGCGGATGGACTGGCGTTCCTTGTCCGCGAAGTAGGCTTCCAGCTCTTTACGAGCGTTTTCAGACAGAGTGATCATTCCTATTCCTCTCTGGGCCGTATCCGCGGAACATCCTGCCCGTCAGGAAACGGGACCGGTGCCCGGGGGCACCCGACCCTCTCCGCCGGTAACGGCAGTTGATGGAAACAGAAGACGGGACCTTCTGTTATGACAAAACCGGCCGGGCCGGGACAGCCGGCCCCACCGGACAGGGACTACTGATGACTGCCGCAGCTGCCGCAGCAACCGCCGCAGGAACTGCCGCCCGACGAAGGCAGGGGCACTTCGGGGGTCACGGTGAAGCCCAGATAGTTCAAGTCTATGCTGATGCCCTTCACCTGTTGCAGCAATTCGTTGTTGATGCAGAACGCGAAGCCGTCCTGTTCGAACCGGGCGTCCTCGTCACCGGGTTCGTCCAGAGCCAGGACGAGCCGGGGGCCGGAGCAGCCGCCGGGAGCGAGATACACACGGATGGTCTGGCGTTCCTTGTCCGCAAAATAGGCTTCCAGCTCCTTGCGGGCATTCTCGGACAAAATGATCATTCCTTCTCCTTGACGATGCCGCGTCCCGGCCTTCCCGTAATCCCGCAGGGGAAGAGGCGCTGTTTCGGGGCAGCGCCCGACGCCGGTGCGGCAGCTGTTGGCGCAGGAGGTGACAGGTATCGTCAGAGCAGGGATGACACGGGAAGGACCGCGCCTTCCCTCAGAGGCTACTGATGACTGCCGCAGCCGCCGCAGCAGCCGCCGCAGGCACTGCCGCCCGACGAAGGCAGGGGCACCTCGGGGGTCACCAGAAAGCCAAGGTAGTTGGCATCGATACTGACGCTTTTCACCTGCTGCAAAAGTTCATTGTTGATGCAGAAGGCAAAACCGCCCTGTTCGATCCGGGTATCGTTCTCACCGGCTTCGTCCAGCGCCAGAGCAAGGCGCGGGCCGGAGCAACCGCCGGGGGCAAGGTAGATGCGGACGGTCGCTTTTTCCCTGTCGGCAAAAAAACCTTCCAGTTCCTTCCGGGCGGCATCGGTCAACGTGAGCATGGCACTACCTCCAGTGTTGCCCGTAACATGTAAGGTCAGCCCCAAAGATTGTCAATCGCTCGCGGGGCTTTTCTCCGCCGGTAAAAAGGCGTATGGAAAGACATCACTTCTGGAGGAATTATGCCCACGACATTGCTGCTGGACAAAGAGGAAATGACCCGTATTCTGGAACGTCTTGCCTGCGAAGTGCTGGACCGGCACGGGCAGTGCGAGCGCGTCATGCTGGTGGGCATCGAACGCCGCGGCGCCGACCTGGCCCGCCGCCTGGGCGCCCTGATGCAGCAAAAGCTGCAGCGCCCCCTGCCCTTGGGCACGCTGGACATCAACCTGTACCGTGACGACTGGACGAGCCTGGAGGGCAAGCCCCACATAGGCCAGTCGCGCATCACCGCCCCCGTGGACAACGCGGAGATCATCCTTATAGATGATGTGCTGTTCAGCGGCCGTACCATCCGCGCCGCCCTGGAAGCCCTGCTGGATTACGGCCGCCCCCGCAAGGTGGAGCTGCTGGTGCTCGTGGACCGCGGCCACCGCGAACTGCCCATCCAGGCCGACTACATCGGCCGCAGCGTGGACACCCGCCCGCAGGAGCAGGTGGACGTGCTGCTGGAAGAACGGGACGGACGGGACGAAGTCCTGCTGACCGCCAAAAACTGACCTTCAGGGGCATCCGCCGGATGCCCCTTTTTTCATGCCGGCCCCGCTCCCGCCCTGCCCGCCTGTCCCCTTTTTTCCCGAAAGCACTTGACCCCTCCCTGTTCTTTTCCTAGGCTGCTCTTATCCATCCCGACCTGTCTGACCCAAGGAGAAACGGCCATGCCCATGCACCATACCTGACGCAGCGCCACCGGCTTCACGGTGTGGAGCGCAGCGGGGTGGTCGCGCCGACGGCATGTCCTGATTCCTTGACCTTCGCCATATCCCGGTCCCCCATCCCCTAGGTCCGTCACGGACCTGCGCGCATCTTTCAACTTTTGCCGCATCCCGTCTCTGGGGGGTCGCATGAAAAACAGCTTCAATTTCTTCTCGTCCACCACGGGCATCGTGGTCACGGGCCTTCTCCTGGGCCTGATAGCCGTCTTTTTGCAGTTCTCCGGCAACCCCGGCAACATGGGCATCTGCGTGGTCTGCTTCAACCGCGACATCGCGGGGGCCGTGGGCCTGCACCGCGCGCCCATCGTCCAGTACCTGCGCCCCGAGATCATGGGCATGGTGCTGGGCTCCCTGGCCGCCGCCCTCTGCTTCGGCGAATACCGCGCCCGCGGCGGCTCCGCTCCGGCCGTCCGCTTCCTGCTGGGCGTCATCGCGGCCATCGGTGCCCTGGTCTTCCTGGGCTGCCCCTGGCGCGTCATCATGCGCCTGGCCGGCGGCGACGCCAATGCCCTGTTCGGTCTGGCCGGCCTGGTGGTCGGCATCGGTCTGGGCACGGTCTTCTTCCGCATGGGTTTCTCCCTGGGCCGCAGCCAGAGCCAGAGCAAGGCCTCCGGCCTGATCCTGCCCGGCATCATGCTCGCCCTGGTCGCCGTCTATCTGTTCAACCCGCCCGTGGCAGGACAGGTCCAGAGCGGCGTCCTCTTCTACTCCCTCAAGGGCCCCGGCTCCATGCACGCCCCCTTCCTGCTCTCGCTCGGCGCCGGCCTGCTGGTGGGTTTTCTGGCCCAGCGCAGCCGCTTCTGCACCATGGGCGCCGTGCGTGACGTCCTGCTGTTCAACCAGTGGCACCTGGCCCTGGGCTTCCTGGCCATGCTGGCCGCCGCGCTGGTGGCCAATCTGGCCATCGGCGGCTTCCATCCCGGCTTCGAGGGCCAGCCCGTGGCCCATACCGACGGCCTGTGGAACTTCCTGGGCATGGTGACGGCCGGACTGGCCTTTGCCCTGGCCGGCGGCTGCCCCGGCCGCCAGCTCTTCATGGCCGGTGAAGGCGACAACGACGCGGCCGTGTTCGTGGTCGGCCTCATCGTGGGCGCGGCCTGCGCCCATAACTTCGGCATGGCGTCCAGCACGGCGGGCATCGGCCCCCACGGCATGCTGGGGGCCCTGGGCGGCCTGGCCGTCTGCCTGCTCATCGGTTTCTTCAATTGCAAGCGAGGTGCGTAATGGCGACCCTGATCGACACCTGCGGGCTCTCCTGCCCCCAGCCCGTCCTGATGTTCCTGACCGCTGCCAAAAAGCAGCCCGAAGGCCCCTTTTCCGTGCTGGTGGACAATGACGCCAGTCGCGAGAACGTGACCCGCGCAGCCCGCAACAGCGGCTTCAGCGTGGCGGAAAATGAAGAGAACGGCATCTGGCGGCTGGAGATCAGCCGTCAGGCCTGACAATATCCATGCAGGGGCGGCTCCGGCCGCCCCTTTTCAGGAACCCCATGACCCCGAAGCATTCCCTTTTTTCCTCTCTCGGCCGTCGTCTGGGCGGCCTGTTCAAAAAAGAGACCACCCCCGAGGCAGGCCCCCGCGCCCTTTCCGACCGGGGGCTGCTGGCCTTTTCCCATACGGGCGACGTGATCCGGGCCGAACGCCTGCTGCGGCAGCAGGGCTTCGACGTGGAGGTCAAGGGCCCGCCCCCGCAGATGCGCACCGGCTGTGACATGGTGGTGGTCTTTCCGCTCATCCGGCAGGCCGCAGTGCTGGCCGGGCTGAAAGCGGCCGGGCTGGAGCCGGAACAGGTGGTCAGCGCCCATGACGTGCTGCTGGAGCCCGTGTCCCTGTTCCAGACCAGCCGCCTGGAGCACTGGCTCATGGTACGCGCGGCCAACATGAAGATCACGGTGGACTGCCGTGACCGGCGCATCGTCAACATCTCCGGCGGCGGCTGCCCGGACGTGCCCTGGCTGGCCCACTGCCTGTGCGGCAAAACCCTGGATACGGCCCCCGAACCGCTGAGCCTGGGGCAGACCCTGTGCTGCTACAGCCTGCAAAAAGCCTTTGAGGAGATACGGAGACAGCTCGCATGTGGATCATAGCCGGAACCATCCCCGATCCTGATTTTGCCCTGCTGGCGCCGGAGCGGGAAAGCGCTGCCCTGCGGGCCGCCAGCCTGTCGGAAGCGGGCCTGCACCTGCCCGACGGCCGTGCCGTGCCTGTGGAACGGGGCACCGCGGCCCTGGCCGCCACGGCCCTGCAGACCTGTGCGGCCCTGGGCTGTCCGCCCCCCGCCCTGCTGCTGGCCGGGGATACCGGCTCCGGTTCCGGCAGCCGCCAGCTCTACGCCTGGCTGGAAAAGGCCCTGCCCGGCCTGGCCCCGCGCGGCCTGACCTTCCATTATCTCTTTCCCGATGTGGACTGGCACAACCGCCTGCTGCTGGCTGTCCGGGAGCTGGAGAACGCTCCCCTGATGGTGGCCGATGCGGGTTTCATGTATGTGGCCAAGATGAGCGGCTATGCCGACGCCTACGAACTGTTCACCCCGGACGTGGGCGAGCTGGCCTTCCTGGCGGATGAAAAGGCGCCCCACCCCTTCTATACGCGCGGCTTCCTGCTGGCCGAGGAGCAGAACATCCCCGTGCTGCTGGCCCGGGCACAGGCGCACGGCAACTGCCCGGCCAATCTGATCATCAAGGGCAAGGCCGACCACATCATCCACGAAGGCCGCCTCCACGCCGTGGTGGACAGCCCCTCGGTCCCGGCCATGGAATGCATCGGCGGCACCGGCGACATCGTGACCGGCCTCGTCACCGGTCTGCTGTGCGCCGGTCTGCCCACCGCCACGGCCGCCCTGGCAGCCGCGCGTCTGGCCCGCCTGCTGGCCGCCCACTGCCGGCCCGATCCGTCCACGCCCGTCAGCCGCCTCATTGCCGCCCTGCCCGAGGTCCTGCCCCATAGCAGGGACGGGTTCCTTGCTCTGGGCCGGGCCTGACCCCTTTTCACAGCAGGCCCGTCTGCAGGGGAAAGCGGTCCCTTGCGGCCGTCTTTTCCCGTATCCGGGCATCGTTTCCCCGCTGCCACAGCGCAAAAAGGGCGGCGGACGCTCCCGGTCAGGAGTATCCGCCGCCCTTGTCAGCAGACCGTTCCATGCCGGGACCGTCCGAAAACGCCCGGGCCGTGCGGTCATGGCCGTCGAACGTGATCTGGCAGCTAGCTCTCGGCGCTTTCCCGCATGCGACGCTCCATGCGTTCCATGAGCAGGGGCGACAGCACGCCCAGCACGCACAGGGCGATCAGGATCCAGCACAGGGACGTGGAGAAGAGGATGGACGGGTCCCCGTCACTGATGAGCAGCGAGCGGCGCAGGCCGCGTTCGCCGATGGGACCGAGGATCAGGCCCAGCACGATGGCGGCGGCATTGAAATCGAACTTGCGTGCCAGATAGCCGATGACGCCGAAGATGAGCATGATGACCACCTCCACCACGTTGTTGTGGATGGCGTAGGAACCGACCACGCACAGCAGGAAGATGGACGGGATGAGGATGGCGTCGGACAGGCGGGAGATCTGGGCAAAGCCCTTGCAGCCCAGCATGCCCACGCCCAGCATGAAGAACTGCACCAGCACGAAACCGGCAAAGAAGGTATAGGTCATGCCGGCATAGGTGGTGAACAGCTCCGGCCCGGGCTGCAGGCCGTGGATGATGAGGCCGCCCATGAGCACGGCGGTCACGGATTCACCGGGGATGCCCAGGGTCAGGGTGGGGATGAGCGAGCCGCCGGTCACGGCATTGTTGGCGGCCTCGGAGCCCGCCACGCCCTCGATGGAGCCCTTGCCGAACTCCTCCTTGTGTTTGGAGAAGCGGCGGGCCTCATTGTAGCCCATGAAGCAGGCGATGGAGGCCCCTGCACCGGGCAGGATGCCCACGATGTTGCCGATGAGCCACGAGCGGATGATGGTGGGGGTGATGCGCCTGTATTCCGCCCTGCTCAGGCCGAAGCGGTCGGTCATGGCCGAGGCCCTGGGCCGCTGGACGATGCGCTTTTCCGCCAGGATGAGCACCTGCGACATGGAGAACAGGCCGATGAGGGCGCAGGTGGTGTTGACGCCGTTGTACAGGGTGGTCTGCCCGAACATGAAACGCGGCACCCCCTCCATGGGGTCCATGCCGATGGTGGAGATGAGCAGGCCGATGCCGCCGGAGATGAGGCCCTTGAGGATGGACTTGGACGACACGCCCGCGATGATGGTCAGGCCGAAGAGCGAGAGCCAGAAATATTCCGGGCTCTTGAACTTCATGGCCAGCTGCGCCAGCAGCGGGGAGAAGAAGTACAGCGAGATGCAGCTCAAAAGACCGCCGCAGAAGGAGGCGAAGCAGGCCGTGAACAAGGCCTTGGCCGCCTTGCCGCGCAGGGTGAGCTGATAGCCTTCGATGGCGGTGGCCGCCGAGGCGGGCGTACCGGGCGTATGGATGAGGATGGCGCTGATGGAGCCGCCGAAGATGGCGCCGCAGTAGATGCCGCCCAGCACGATCAGGCCCGTGGCCGGATCCATGCCGAAGGTGACGGGCAGCAGCAGCGCCACGCCCATGGCGGCGGAAAGGCCGGGCAGGCAGCCGATGGTGATGCCCACGATGGTGGACGCCAGCATGGCCAGCAGATTGATGGGCGTGATGGCATGCAGGAAGCCCGCAGCCATGAGAGCCAGAGTATCCGTCATGACGATCCCCTTACTTGAACAGCAGGCCCACAGGCAGCGGGACCTTGAGGAAAAGCGTGAACACCGCGTAGATGAGCGCGGCCATGACAACGACCGTCAGCACGATATGCCAGCGCGGGACACGCAAAAAGGCCAGCGTGCCCACAAGATAGCAGATGCTGGCCACATAAAAGCCCGCCACATGCATGAGCAGCATGTAGACCACGCAGCCCAGGCAGATGAAGGCGAACTGCCCCCACTGGAAACCCGCGAACAGCTCGGGCAGGTCATTGCGGATGCCCGTCCGGCGGCGCAGCTGCCACAGGCAGCGGCCCAGATAGCAGGTGTTGAGGACCAGCAGGCCGGTGATGAGGCAGAGGGGATAGGTCTGCGCGTCCGGCGGCAGCTCCAGGGTCATGTACAGAAAAAAGAGCGTGAAGGCATACACCAGTGCCGTCACGCCGATATCGGATCGTTTCATGCGGACCGCCTGAATCAAAACGGCGGGAAAGGTCGCCCTTCCCCGCCTGGACATGTCGGAAATTACTTCTTGTACAGCTTGGAGACCACGTCGCGGCAGAAGATCTCCTGCGCGGCGATGAGCTCGGCCAGCTGCTTGTTGTCCTTGAAGTCAAGGCTCATGCCGGCCTTGTTGTGGGCCTCGATGCAGGCGGGGTCCTGCATGGTCTTGCGGAAGGCTTCCACATAGAAGTCCACGATCTCCTGCGGGGTGCCCTTGGGCAGCACCAGCGCGCGGGCGGAACCGTACCATTCCTTGTAGTAGCCCAGCTCGCCCAGAGTGGGCACATCGGGATACTCCGGCAGGCGGGCGGTGTTGAACACGCCCAGGATGCGCAGCTCGGGCTTGTCACCGCTGCACAGGGCGGCCACGTCGGCCACCTTGGCGCAGGAGAAGTGCACTTCGCCCTGGCGCAGGGCCAGCAGCTGGTCGGCGGTGCCGCCGTAGGGGATGGCCTTGTAGTTGAAGCCGGCGGAAGTGGCCAGCAGCTGGGCAGCGGTATGGTTGGACGCTTCCACCCCGTTGGTGGAGCAGCGCAGGTTGCCCTTGGCCTTGCAGGCATCCACCAGCTCCTTGAGGCTTTTCCAGGGGCTGTCGGCGCGCACGACCACCACGCCGGTCTCGCTCAGCTGGTTGCAGACGGGCACCACATCGCTGACGGCAAAGGTGGAACCGGGCTGCACGGCCAGGGTGGTGAAGGTGGGCAGGTTGATGAAGCCGATGGTCCGGCCGTCGGGCTTGGCGTTGACCAGCTCGGTCCAGCCGATCTTGCCGTCCCCGCCGGGCAGGTTGTTGATGATGAGGGTCTTGCCCACATATTTCTCGGCCTGGGACGCCAGCAGGCGCGCCCCCGTATCCGTGCCGGAACCGGCCTTGTAAGCCACGATGACGGTCACATCGCCGTCAGGGGTCCACGCAGAAGCCGCCAGCGGCATGGCCAGCAGGGCCACGGCCAGGAAAGCAAGGATCTTTTTCATGTTTCCTCCTCAAGGAATCTTTCAGTCTATGGCGCTTTGGTGACAGTTTGGTGACAAGCGTCCGTTTTCCTTACCGCCTTGACATGACGGCGTCAAGGAAGGCGGCCGGCCAGACGGGGTGCCCGGCGGCCGTCTTGCCGCAGCATGATCCGGCAGCCCCGGCGCGACTAAACGCACGGGCAGGCGGCTCCTGGCACGTCCGGGCCGCCAGGCGCCACGGGGCCCCGCCCCCGGTGCAGGCCATCGGGACATAGGGTGTGCCGGGCATACCGATGCGGAAAAAGGCATCCTCCCTGTCCGGCCACAGCAAAAAAGCCGGAGGATATCCCTCCGGCTTTCGTTCCAGGAAACCATGACGGCCGCTGCGCGGAGCACCGGCCATCACCGGCCGGCATCGGGCACGGGCGCCGCGGGAAGGCCCAGCTCACGCGCCTGTGCTCGCATGAAGTCCGCCAGACTTTCCTGCCAGCGGGGCATGGGCGGCAGGCCGAGCAGGCGCAGCATGCGTTTTTCCAGACAGGAATTCGCCGGACGCCGGGCCGGCGTGGCATATTCCGCCGAGGTACAGGGCTCCACGCGCTGTGCCATGCCGGCAAGGCGAAAGATCTCGCGGGCAAAGCCATACCAGGTGGTCTCGCCCTCGCAGGTCAGATGGAACGTGCCCACCAGACCGGGGCGAAGCAGTATGTGCCGCAGGGCCGCCGCGACCGCACGGGTGCTGGTGGGGTTGCCGCGCTGGTCGTCCACGACCCGGAGCACCTCGTGCCCCTGCCGGGCCAGGCGCAGCATGGTATGCACGAAGCTGGGCCCGCCGGGGCCGTACAGCCAGGAGATGCGGGCGATGACATGATCCGGGCAATGGGTGCGGACCGCCTGTTCGCCCGCCCATTTGCTCTGCCCGTAGACATTGATGCCCCCATCCGGCACATCGAATTCATGGTACGGTCTTTGCCCCGCACCGGAAAAGACATAGTCCGTGGACAGGGCCACGAGCCGTATACCGCGCCGGGCACACGCGGCCGCCACATTGGCTGATCCCAGGGCATTGAGGCGATAGGCCAGATCCGGTTCCGCCTCGCATCTGTCCACGGCGGTCATGGCCGCACAGTGGATGACCACATCCGGCGCCGTCCTGTCCAGCTGGCGGGCAAAAGCGTCTTCCTGCAGGATATCCGTCCCGGGAAGGTCCGTGGGGATGACCTCGAACCCTTCCAGTTCACGGCAAAGGGTCCTGCCGAGCATCCCCTTGCCACCGGTAAGCATGACAGTCGTGCGGGACATGGCCCCCTCCTATCCCATAAGGGCGCCACACCCGGCGCAGTATTCCCTGAAACTCATCCCCTGCCTGTCCTTGTCCGAGCAGTGCGGCCCTGCCACAGGCCAGTCCACGGCAAGATCGGGATCATCCCAGCGTATGCAGCCTTCGTCTTCGGGATGGTAGTAGTCGGTGCATTTGTAATGGAAGTGCGCCACATCGCTCAGCACGGCAAAGCCGTGGGCCAGCCCCGGAGCGATCCAGAGCTGGTGCTGGTTGGCCGCGGAAAGTACCGTACCGTACCACTGGCCGAATGTGGGCGAGCCGGGGCGGATGTCCACGGCCACATCAAAGACCTGGCCCAGCGAGACCATGACCAGCTTGCCCTGCGGATGCTTTTTCTGGAAGTGCAGCCCGCGCAGGCAGCCCCGGCGTGACATGGAGTGGTTGTCCTGCACGAAGGGCAGGGCCACACCTTCTGCCGCGTAGCGCTGACGCTGCCAGGTCTCCACAAAATAGCCGCGCTCGTCGCCCCATACCTTTGGCTTGATCAGCAGCACGCCTTCGATGCCCGTTGCCGTCACTTCCATGCTGTCCCTCCCATGTCCACCAGTTCGTACAGGTATTGCCCGTACTGGTTCTTGTCCATCTCGTGGGCCAGGGCCCGCACATCATCGGCGGAGATGTAGCCCTTGCGCCAGGCAATCTCTTCGGGGCAGGCGATCTTCAGGCCTTGCCGCATCTGGACGGTCTGCACGAAATTGGCGGCAGCCAGCAGGGAATCGTGGGTGCCGGTATCCAGCCAGGCCATGCCGCGCCCCATGAGCTCCACCTGCAGGAGGCCCTTTTCCAGATACATGTTGTTCAGGTCCGTGATCTCCAGCTCGCCACGGGCCGAGGGCCGCACCTGGCGGGCCATGTCCACCACGTCACCGTCATAGAAGTAAAGCCCGGTCACGGCAAAATTGGAGCGGGGCTCCTCCGGCTTTTCCTCGATGCTGGTGGCCCGTCCCTGCGCATCGAACGCCACGACGCCATAGCGCTGGGGATCGGTCACATGGTAGCCAAAGACCGTGGCCCCCTTTCCCTGTGCCATGGCATGCCGGAGCAGGGCATCCAGCCCGTGGCCGAAAAAGATGTTGTCGCCCAGGACAAGACAGGCCGGATCCCCGGCAAGAAAGTCCTCCGCCAGCAAAAAGGCCTGCGCCAGCCCTTCGGGGCGGGGCTGCTCGATGTAGGAGAAAGCGCAGCCCCAGCGCCTGCCGTCACCCAAAAGATCCTCGAACAGCGGCAGGTGGACGGGGGTGGAGATGATGGCGATATCCCGGATGCCCGCCAGCATGAGGACACTGAGGGGATAATAGATCATGGGCTTGTCATAGACCGGCATGAGCTGTTTGCTGATGCTGCGCGTCAGGGGATACAGGCGCGTGCCCGATCCGCCGGCAAGCAGAATGCCTTTGCGTTGTTGTGTCATGAGGGAGCCTCGCTCGCTAAAAACGGCCCTGCCGGGCCATCGTCAGGGGCGGATGCCGCGTTGTGCCGGGCTGCCGCGCCCCAAAGGCAGGGGGGCCACTCCTCCCCCCTGCCGCCGTGCGGCATGCACGGCCCGGGCACGGTGAGCCCGCGGCGGCTCCGCAGCCCGGAAAACCGGCCTTGCGGCTGGAGTACGGTCCGGTGCCGTGCCCGGGTGCCGCATCACACCGCTGCCGCGGAAGGTGGTACAGCAGACGGCATGGGAGAGACGGACACACCGGGGACATGCCACGCGGCACTCCCCGCGGGGACGGCAGGGAGCATGGCTGCCCCCTGCCTGCGGCATGCGGCATCCCGGCGGACACACGCCTGTGCACGACCGGCACGGCCGGCCGCACTCCGCACCGGGGACCGGGCAACTGACAGGGAGGCCTGCCCGGTCCGCATGCCGCCCCCGGTGCATCATCGCCGGGAAAATCTCATCGGGCCGCGCGCCGGCGGGCCCGCTCCATCCAGCCTTCGTGCTCCAGATACCAGCGCACGGTACGGAGCATGCCTTCCTCCAGCCCCACACGCGGCTGCCAGCCCAGTTCGTCCCGCATGCGTGCGGTATCCATGGCATAGCGCCAGTCATGGCCGGGCCTGTCGGCCACACGGCACACCAGATCCCGGTAGGAGCCGGCCTGCCGGGGGCGCTCGCTGTCCAGCGCGCGGCACAGGCTGTCCACCAGCTCAAGGTTGCTGCGCTCGCAATTGCCGCCGATATTGTAGCTGCGCCCGGGCAGGCCATGCCGCAGCACGCGCTCCAGCGCCTCGCAATGCTCCTCCACATACAGCCAGTCGCGCACGTTCCGCCCCGACCCGTACAGGGGCATGGGCTCCCCGGCCAGGGCGCGGGAGATGAACAGCGGGATGAGCTTTTCCGGGAACTGGCGCGGCCCGTAATTGTTGGAACAGTTGGTCACCAGCACGGGCAGGCCGTAGGTATGGCAGAAGGCCCGCGCCAGATGGTCGCTGGCCGCCTTGCTGGCGGAATAGGGGCTGTTGGGGGCGTAGGGGGTATCCTCCCGGAAAGGCGCGTCATCCGGCCCCAGGGAGCCGAAGACCTCGTCGGTGGAGACATGCAGGAACCGGAAGGCCTGCCTTTCCTGCCCGGCAAGGCCCTGCCAGTAGTCCAGGGCGCAATGCAGCAGGTTGGCGGTCCCCATCACGTTGGTGCGCACGAAGATGCCGGGATCGCTGATGGAACGGTCCACGTGGCTTTCGGCGGCAAAATGGACGATGGCCGAAGGACGGTGCGTGCGCAGCAGGTACGCCACCAGGTCCCTGTTGGCTATGTCGCCCTGCACCAGCACATGGCCCGGATCATGATCCAGGGGGGCAAGGTTCTCGGGATTGCCGCAGTAGGTCAGCCTGTCCAGATCGATGACGGGGATGCCGGCGGCACGGGCCCGCAGCACGAAACAGGAACCGATGAAACCACAGCCCCCGGTGACCAGATACAGCACCTGCATGTCGAATGTTCTCCTTCTTCACCTTTCCCGACGGGGCCCCTCAGCCGGCACAGCCAGGCCGGCAGGGCGCCTTGGCCGGGCCGTTGCGCATCACATCTTGCGGGACGATGCCGCACCATCCTGCGCCGCGGCCCCGTCCTCTTCCCCGCCGGCCTGTTCCAGCCGCGCAAGGCGTTGCCCCAGGTCGGCGGTGCGCTGCCAGAGGAGCCTGTTCTCGCGGCTCAGGTCGCGGCGTTCCTCCTCCATGGCATCCAGCCGCTGCTGCAGCCAGGCACAATGACGGCGCAGCAGTTCCCCGGCCTCGCCGCCCGCAGGCTGTGCCGCCAGTCCCGGCGCGCAGCTTGCCGGAGCGGGCTCCGCGGGGCCCGGCGCATCCGCCATGTCGCCTTTGCCGGTCATGAGCCACTCCAGACTGACGTGGCGCAAGCGGGAGATATTCAGGATGACTTCCACATTGGGGCAGTTGACGCCCCGCTCGTAACAGCCCAGTGCCCCCTTGCTGATACCGAGCTGCCGGGCAAAGGCCTCCTGTGACGTGTACCCGCGTACCCGCCGGATACGCTCACCAAGATCCTGCATGGCATCCATCCGTCCACCACCTGTAAGTCATGTGACACAAAAAAGCGTTTTTTCTGCCCCTGCGGTCATTTTTTTTGGCCTGCATGCCATATTCTGGAACATGTTTGTGCCCAGAAGATACCACCCGGACGCTGCAGGGGACAGATCCGCCACGGGTGCGTCACCGTGCGCGCCGGGCCAGACGCTCCGCCACCTGCCGCAGGCTCCTGCGCGGGCCCTGGTACATGACCATGCGGCCCAGGCGTACCGCCAGCCGCAGCGGGGCGGGCAGGCGCAGGTACCACAGCCAGCGCCGCCGGCCCCCGGCCGTGAGCTCCGGCCCCAGCAGACGGGCCAGGCCCCGGCCCATGCGGGCGTAATCGTGCAGGTAGCCGCCGCCCACGCCGTGATGCTGGCTGCCCGCATGCAGGCGCCAGCGCACGAGCCTGTGCGGCACAAAGAAAAAGCGGGTGCGGCAGGCCAGCTGGCACCACAGCCACCAGTCCGTCCAGCGCGGCACCGGCGACTGCCAGTCACAGGCACGCAAAAGCTCCGTGCGCACCATGGCGCAGGAAAAGGTGGGGATGACATTTTCCACCAGCATGGGCCCGCACAGGGAAAAGTCCCGCTGCCCTGTCCCGCCCCGGCGGGCATGTCCGGCCATGACGCGCGGCACATAGCCCGTGAACCAGCCTGTGGCCGCGCCGGGCATGGGCCAGAGCTCCACATCGTTGAAGATGACCCCGGCATCCGTGCCGGCCGCGGCGGCCAGCCGCAGGGACAGGGTGTCCGGCAGCCAGACGTCATCGGCTTCCAGAAAGGCCGTCCACTGGCCGCGCGCGGCGGCCAGCCCCAGCGCCAGGGTGGCGGGCAGGCCGTAGTTGCCGCCGTCCGCATGGGTGAGGACGCGCACGCGGGCATCCCGCGCGGCGAACTCCCGCGCCACGGCCGGGGAGCCGTCCGCGGAACCGTCGTCCACCACCAGCAGTTCAAAATCCGCAACGTACTGGTCCAGCGCGCTTTGCAGGGCCTGGGGCAGCCATTGCTCATAGTTGTAGCTGGCCACGATGATGCTGACAGCAGGAGAGGACATATGCACGATCTTGCCAAATATGCCGCGGCGCCGCTCTGCCCCGGCGGGACACAGGGGCGCCGCTTTGTGAAGGCGCCCCCCCGGGGACGGGAGGGCGCCTGTATCCGTCAGTGGGAGGGATGGGGACTAGGAGGCAAAGTTAAAATCTGCCACAGTCATATCAGACAAGTCATGCTCGCCGACCAGCTTGACGACGATATCCCCACTCTGGAAAGTGGCATCTGTAGAGAGATCCTGGACGATGTAGGTATCACCACCGTACTGGAACCAAGAAAGAGCACCATCCGTAGAGCCATTACCCTTAGCAGCGATATCCAAAGCAGCTTCCAGCGACTGAGCACCGCTAACGATTGCCTCACCGAAGGTTTCATCCCCCTGATCAGCAAAAGTCAGCTTGTCGGTACCTGCAACGAAATCAGTGATGGTCACCATATTATCGCTGCCCTTTGCGGCCGCGACGTTAAAGGTATCCTTGCCATCGCCACCGGTGAACGTGCCACCCTGCGCGGAAGAGGTGATCGTGTCATCGCCTGCGCCGGCATCCACAGTGGCCTTGCCGGCCTTGCCGGCCAAGGTGATGCTATCGGCACCGGAACCGGTCTTCACGGTCAGACCGAGCTTGTCATCGGCAGTGACGTTTGTGGTGTCGATAGTCAAATCGCCAGTAGCGGCAGAGCCATCGATGAGTTTAACCGCACCACCATCAGCGCCATTGGTACCATTGGTACCAGCAAAGGTCAGAGCCAGATCCTGGCTGCCGGTGATGGTCAGGCTCTGCAGCGCATCGTCTGTTACCTGCAGCGTATTATCGCCATCACCCGCCCCCGTGGCTTCCACGGTCAGGTTCTCGATGCCATTGACGGTAAGCTTTGCGGTAGCCGCCGCATCAGCTGTTTCGTTCAGGGTCACGCTAAAGGCATCGGCATCGCCGCTAGCAGCATCTTTCACATTGATGGTGGTCATCGCCGTATTGTCACCGGAAACGCGCAGATCCACTCCAGCAGCCACGTTATTTATGGTTGCTTCACTATTGCTGCCAGAAAGAGTCAGGGCTTCAATGGCGGAATTCGTCAGCAGATCGAAGTCAAACCCAGTCACTTTAGCAGTGAGATCCAGGGCTTCAAAATTGTGGAACTGGGCCGCATTACCGGCATTAATCAGAGAGGCAGACACGCTATCGAAGCCATCACCGCCATCGATAACCGTAGTGGCATCCTTGGTAGAGGCCGCAACAGAACCGCTAGCAGACAGCAGAGTGTCATCACCAGCACCCAGATCAATGCTGGAGCCGGCAGCAATAGCAGCCCCAAGGGTAACGACGTCATTACCGGCACCGGCATCGACCGTCACTTTATCCGTAGCCTTGATGGTGAAGCTATCGTTCCCGCTGCCGGTCTGCACGTCCACAGTCGCCTCGTTCAGGTCGCCGAGGATCAAAGCGCCATTGGCAGCAGAGCCATTGATAGCCTTCAGGGCAGCCAGGTCTTCGGCCTTGAGCGTCAGCGCGGCATCACCCGTAATCGTAAGATTTTCAAGCTTCGTGGAACCGGTAAGAGCCAGGCTGCTCTTTTCACCAGAGGCTTCCACGGTCATGGACGTCGCATTCTCATCCTTGATGACAGTCTGAACCTCAGACACTCCGTCGGCCTTGTAGCCCGTACCATCCACGTGAATATTCAGGGAATGACCTTCCTTCGCGTTGGTGATGGTCACAGTATGCACGTTTTGCGTAGCCCCCTTGACGGTCACGTCGGTCAGGCCTTCCCCCTTGATAGTACTGGCGAAAGCTTTACTACTATCATCGACGCCATCGAGCACCACAGACGTCAGGGTCGTCCCTTTAGCCGTCGTGTGCTTCGTATCTGCCGCCGTATTATCAATCGTCGCGCCACTGCCGCCCTTGATGGTGACGCTCGTCAGACTGTCGCCCGTGACATTCGTAGCACCGGCATCAGCGGTCACGGACACAGCCTTGCCGCCATCCACAGTCGCCGTGGCAGTCCCGGCCACCGTCAGGGCAACATCCGTATTGCCGGAGGCCGTGACAGTGCTGTTGGCAGTACCACGAGCATCCCCCTTGATGGATACCACGTCAGCATTATCGGAAAGGTCAATGTTGATTGCTCCCGTAGTGGCAATAGTGACGTTTTCCACACTCTTCATGGAGAAATCGGCAGGGAACGAGAACGAGGAATCCTTGGCCGCCGCCGTATCGGTAATATTCAGCGTATCATTGCCAGCGCCACCGTCGATGGAGTCAAAAGCCCCCAAAACGGACTTATCAGCCTCGTCGTTGACTGCGCTGAAAACATCATCGCCAGCAGTGCCAACAAGGTTGTCCACCCCAGTGGTCAGGGTAAAGGTCTCACCGGGTTTGCTCACCTGCTCATCCCCGGACACGGGATAGGTGGAACCGGCGGCCACTTCGCCTTCGCCGGTGCCGGCGTAGGTCAGGTAGTGTTCCAGCACGCTCATGCCGGCATCGTCGATGGCTTTGGCGATGCTTTCGGCGGTCCAGTCGGTACCGTCAGGAGCCTTCTGCCCGGCATTGTTCATGGCTTCGGCCTTGGCGGCGCAGTAGTCGGAAGCATCAAAGGCGTTGGAGGGGTTCACGCCTTCGGCGGAACCGAACTGCTGGTAGTGGGTCCAGGCGTTCATGCCAGCGTCCTTGATCAGGCTCTTGACATAGGCGATCTGCTCCTCGCTGCCGGTGAACTCCTGCTTCAGCTCTTCCTCATAGTACTGTTTGGCCTTGGCGGCATAGTATTCATCAGCATCGAAGTAGGCGTTGGGGGCCACATCTTCGTCAGCGCCGTACTGCACGAAGTGCTCGTACTGCCCTTCCGTACCCACGAAATCGGCGGCACGAAAGGCGTCGTACACTTTGTCCAGGGTCCAGCCGGCATCAGGCTCCTGGGCCTTCAGCTGGGCCAGCTTGTTCTGCATGTAGGCGTTAGCGTCAAACCATTTGGGAGTAGCCATTGTTATCCTCCGGAGGATAAGAAAAAAGGTTTTGTGCCTGTCGGCACATCCCGCATCCGCCCTGTGCGGATGCGGCCCAGAAGGGACGAACCGCCGGCCGCCCGGGTCCCGGCGGCAGCGTGCGGCCTCGTCACCAGCATGGAGGTACCTAGCCACGTCGGTCCCGGACATGTTGCCCGGCCGCACGTGCGGGGACGTCCCTCCTCCGGTGCACGGCACCGGTACGGATGACACAGGGTATGCCTCCCTCCGCTCCCGTGGCTGCGGCCTTGTGCCGCAAACGGGAGTGCCATCCGCAGATATGGGCAGGTGCGGCAGGTGCTGCCTGCGGCAGCCATGACGCACCCTGAATGCATCACTGCGGAACTGTCTCAGCAGGGTACACCCCATTGAGGCAGGCAGGCGGCGGCAGCATGCCGGAAACACACCATACCCGGCAGACAACAATAGGGATTTACAGCTTTTGAAACGGGTCTCACGTGAACATCGGATATATTCGTGTCAGCAGCTGCGGGCAGCGTACGGACAGGCAACTGGAAGGGGTGGCGCTGGACAGGGTGTTTATGGACAAGACGAGCGGGAAAGACATGGACAGGCCGGAATTCCAGGCCTGTTTGCGTGCCCTGCAGGCAGGGGACATGCTGCATGTGCACAGCATCGACCGCCTGACACGCAGCCTGCAAGACCTGCTGGCCATACTGGAAGACATGGCGGACAGGAACGTGACTGTTAAATTCTACAAGGAAAATCTGATATTCAGCGGCGAAAGCTCGCCCTTCCAGCGCCTGCACCTGCAGATCATCGGCGCCGTGGCCGAATTCGAGCGGACCCTCATCCGGGAGCGCCAGCGCGAGGGCATCGCCCTGGCCAAACAGCGCGGCAAATACAAAGGAAGCAAAAAACGCCTTACCGAGGACGAGATCGCCCTGCTGGCAACACGGGCCCTCAAAAACAAAGAAAACATCTTGGGGCTGGCCCGGGAGTTCGGCATCTCGCGCCAGACAGCCTACCGCTATCTGCAATACGCGCGCTGCCGCGGGCTCTCCTGTACGGCAAAAGTGCTGCCGGACATGGATGAGCTCCTGTAACCACCCGGATTGCTGCCACTATTTGGGGGAGTAAAAAAAAATTGACAATCGTTCGCAATGTAGGATAATTGAATCAACTCGTCTGGATTGCCTCAATGGGGTGTACCCCGCTGAGACAACGCTGCCTGGCAGGCAGCAACGACGGTTTGCACTGCCCGGAATGCTCCGGCAACCTGTTCCAGGAGAGATAAAAAAAGAGATAACCGTATAACTTTTTTAATTTTTTTGATGCCATTATTTTGTTGCGGCCGCAAGCATTTTTCTTGTGGTCTTTTTGGCGTTGGTTTGCCTTCTGGACAAGCAGGGGCTTCCTGCGTATAGTGCGCCCTGCAAACCGTCGCCCGGGGGCCTCCCTGCCAGATCTTCCATGGTCCCCACGCTGCACAACAGGCGTCCTTTCCCGGGGGGCGGCACTACCGCCGGATATGCCCCCACATGCAAGAATTTTTGCGCTCGTGCAGGTATTTTTTCGGATATGCCTTTTTTTTCAGCATGTTCATCAATATCCTGCAACTGACCTTTTCCATCTACATGCTGCAGGTCTATGACAAGGTCCTGACCAGCTACAACCTCTCCACCCTCGCCGTCATCACTCTTGCCGCCGTCATCTGCCTGGTCGTGCTGGCCCTGCTGGAGTGGATACGCTCCCGCCTTCTGGTGCGGGCGGGCATCGCCTTCGACAACATGCTCAGCGCCACCGTGCTCGGCATGAACCTCAGGCATGCCGCCGCCGCTCCGGGCGGGGCCGCCAGCCAGGGCAACCTGCGCGACGTGCAGCAGCTGCGCAATTTTCTGGGCGGCAACGCCGTGTTCGCCTTTTTCGACCTGCCGTGGATGCCCATCTACTTTGCCCTTATCTTCGTGCTGCATCCGGCCCTGGGCTGGGTGGCCGTGGGGGGCGGGGTCATCGTCTTCATCCTGGGCGTGCTGACCGAACGCCTGACCCGCACCCGCCTGGAGAACGCCACCCGCCTCAATGCCATGGCCGCCGGGTTCACCGGCGCGGCCCTGCGCAATGCCAGCATCGTGCGCGCCATGGGCATGGTGGGTCATGTGACCGCGCGCTGGCGCCGCCTCAATGACGCCGTCATCGGCCTGCAGACCCGCGCCAGCCACAAGGCCGGCCTGCTGCGGGCCGTGAGCAAATCCCTGCGCACCGGCCTGCAGGTGGCCATCTATGCCGTGGGCGCCTATCTGACCGTCATGCACGAATCCACGGCCGGCGTCATGATCGCGGCCTCCATCGTCATGGGCCGCGCCCTGGCGCCCATCGACCAGGCCATGGCCACCTACAAGCAATCGCTGGATGCCCGCAGCTCCTACAGGCATCTGAAAAAGCTGCTGGACACGCCTCCCGCCCCGCCTGTCATGGATCTGCCCGCCCCCGCCGGCGAGCTGACGGCGGAAAACCTGTTCCTGACCATCAACGGCCGCCCCCTTGTCCGGGGGGTCTCGTTCCGCCTGCCTGCCGGGCAGAGCCTGGCCATCATCGGCCCCAGTGCCGCCGGCAAGTCCACCCTGTGCAAGCTGCTGCTCAGCATCTGGGCGCCCACCGCCGGCAAGGTGCGCATCGACCGCGCCGATATCCACAGCTGGGATTCCGAGAAGCTGGGCCCCTACATCGGCTATCTGCCGCAGGATGTGGAACTTTTTGCGGGTTCCGTGGCCGAGAACATCGCCCGCATGGGCGACGTGGACAGCCAGAAAGTCATCGCCGCCGCGCAGATGGCCGGTGTCCACACCATGGTGCTGGGCCTGCCCAAAGGCTATGACACCCAGATAGGCGAACACGGCGCGGCCCTTTCCGGCGGCCAGCGCCAGCGCATCGGGCTGGCCCGCGCCCTGTACGGCGATCCCCGCCTTGTGGTGCTGGACGAGCCCAATTCCAACCTGGACGAAGAGGGCGAGCAGCAGCTGGCCCGCGCCGTGCTGAACCTCAAGCAGCGCAAGGCCACCGTGGTGCTGGTCACCCACAAGCCCAGCATCCTCAACATCGTGGACAACATCATCGTCATGCAGGAGGGCCAGATAGCCCTTTCCGGTCCCCGTCAGGCCGTGCTGGAAAAACTGGCCGCCATGCGCCACCAGCAGGAACAGGCCGCACAGGCCCGCGTGCAGCAGGAAAAGCTCGCCCAGCAGCAGGCATTGCAGAAACAGCAGGAAGCCCTGCAAAAAACGCAGGAGGCCGGCGGCAATGCCTGATACGTCCCCCAACGAAAATACGCCCCTGGAGACCACAGGGCGCACCATCGCCCGCATCACCCCGGCCAAAGTCCCGGCCGGCACGGCCGGCACCGGCCACGGTGAGGACCGCGACCCCGGCAGCAGGAAAAACAGCGCCATCGAGGATCCCCGCAGCATCATACGCCAGGGGCTGGCGGTGATCCTGCTCTTTTTCGGCGTGCTGGGCGCCTGGGCTTACTGGGGCGAGATCAGCGGCGCCGTGGTCGCCCCCGGCAAGATCAAGGTGGAAAGCGAGCGCAAGACCGTCCAGCATCTGGAAGGCGGCATCGTGGACACCATCCTTGTGCGCGAAGGGCAGGACGTGGCGGAAGGCCAGGTGCTGGTGGAACTGGAATCCGTGCAGGTGGATGCCTCGGAGAACATGCTGCAAAAACAGCTGGTGGCCCAGTGGGCCGCGCACTCCCGTGCCCTGGCCGAAAAATCTTTCAGCGACGAGCTGGTCTGGCCCGATGACCTGGTGGAACTGGCCCGCACGGTGAACAGCGCGGACGTGCTGGACAACGAGCAAAAGATCTTCCAGGCCCGCAAAGAGGCCCTGCGCGGCCAGCTTTCCCTGCTGGAGACCCAGATAGCCCAGCTGCAGGCCCAGGTGAGCGGCTTTGAGGACCAGGTCAGGGCCGAGACCACCATCATCGGCACCCTCAACGAGGAGCTGCGGGCCAAGCGCCAGCTTTACAAGGAACGCTATCTGGAAAAATCCCAGATCCTGGAACTGGAACGCAACCTGGCCAGCCATATGGGCGAACGGGGCCGCCTGCGCCAGGCCATCGCCGAAACGAAGCAGCGCGACGCCGAATTGCGTCTGCGCATGGAAGACCTGCGCAACCGCTTTGTGGAAGAAGCCACCAGTGAGGCCGGAAAACTGGAAAACGACATCATCCAGACCCGCGAACGCATCCGCCCCCTGCGCGATGCCAAAAAACGCCTGCAGGTCAAGGCCCCTGTCAGCGGCAAGGTGGTCGACCTCAAGGTCCACTCCCGCGGCGGTGTCGTCCGGCCGGGCGAGCCCCTGATGGACATCGTGCCCCACGATACCCCGCTCATCGTGGAGACCCATGTCCCCATCAACAAGATTACCGAAGTCTACATCGGGCAGGACGCCCTGGTGCAGCTGGATGCCTTCGATACGCGCATCGTCCCCCACATCCCGGCCAAGGTGACCTATATCTCGGCCGACCGCCTGGAGGACAAGACCGCCGCAGGGACCACGCCCTACTATCTTTGCTATGTGGTCATCGACCCCCAGGCCCTGAAGGATGCCAAGCTCTACCTTTCGCCCGGCATGCCCGCCACGGTGTTCATCACCACCAGGAAGCGCACGGTGCTTTATTACATGTTCGAGCCCCTGCTCAAAAGCTGGGATCGCGCCCTGCGGGAGTGACGGGACATGCGCTGCCTCCCGGGGGCCCGCTTCAGGGTCCGCCTCTGCCCCTGCCGGCCCGCTGCGGTGCCCCCCGCCTGCCGGCAGGCCTGCGCCCTGCTTGCCCTGTGCTGGTGCGCGCTGCTCCAGGCCCTTTCTCCGGCGCCAGCCGCGGCGGCCGCCCTCTTCCCCACCCTGCAGGCCGGGCAGGTCTACAGGGTGGAGCATCAGGAGCATGACCTGCGCTATACGGCGTGCCTCCGCCTGCTGGACCGGCACTTTTTTGAACTTTCCGAGGACATCCAGATTTCCGGGGAGCCCCGGCTGCGGCGCACGACCACAGGCCGCTGGCTGCAGGTGCGGCAGGGGGGCATGCTGTACCTGCACAATGCCTACGGCATGTCGCGCCTGCTCAGTCTGGGACGCAGCCAGACACTGTACGCGGACATGCCCCTGAAGGGCCAGCGAAGCCTGGGGGTGCGCTTTCGCCTCGATGCGCCCGGCACAGCCCCCGTGAGGGTCATGGGAATCCTGGAGGTACGGCACGGCGTGCCGACGCTGCGGGAAGGCAGCGCCGGACTGGTCTTCCTTTTGGACAGGGACGCGCCCCTGCTCCGTCCCCTGCTGCAGGGACCGTCGCCTGTGTTCGTGGAGGCCGAATGCCGTCTTCATCCCGGGAAACTGGAGGTCATCCGCGTGCTGTCCGCCTCCTCCCGCCTGCCGCGGGGGGCCATCGAAACAGGGCCTGACCTCCATGCCGCGACGGAAGCGCACCCCTGGCGCCTGGAGCTGGCAGACGGGACGCAGGCCAGCTGCCTGTTCACCGCCACTTCCGGGACCACGGGCAGCCTGGAGATCGCATCCAGGGGGCTCTATCTGCAGGTACCCTATGTGACGGATGCCCGGGGGCTGCGCTTTTCCCCGGGCAGGGAAAACAGGGAGATGCTCGCCATGATCGGCATGCACGCGCTGGCCGCCCTGCTGGACAAGACACGGACCTGGAGCCTGCAGGGCCCTTTCCTGACGCTGGAGGACGGCCGGGACCTGCTGTGCGTGCTTGAGAAGGACGGACGCTGAACCATCAGGCGCCCCTGACCGAAACAGGAGGATCTATGAAACGTTTGGCCATCCTGGTCGCCGCTCTCGTGTGCCTGTGGCCCGGCAGCCCCCATGCTGCCAGCTTTTCCCTGGAACAGGCCGTCAGCCGTGCTCTGGATGTCAACCCCACCATCCAGTCAAAACTGCTGGTGCTGGAACAGGCGCGCATGAATGTCGGCGTGGCCCAGAGCTACTTCTGGCCGCGGGTATCCCTTGTGGGCTCGCACAGCGTGCTCAAGAACAAAAAAGAAGTGCAGACCTACAGCTCCGACGACATGAGCAGCAAGACCTGGACGCAGGGCTGGCGACTGACGCTTTCCCTGTTTGCCGGCTTTGCCCACCTGAACAACGTGCAGAAATCCCTGCTGCAGGTGGATGTGGAAGATGCCAGGCACCGCCAGGCCCGCCTGGAACTCATCACCAACGTCCAGCTGCAGTTCCTGGCGCTGCTGCAGGCCCGTGAAAACCTTTCCACAGCGGAAGAATCGGTAAGGCGCATCCAGAAACAGCTGGAGGCCTCCGAAGCCTTCGTCCGTGTGGACATGGCCCCCTATGCCAACGTGCTGCAAAACCGGGTGGAGCTTTCCCGGGCCCAGCAGGAAGTCATCCGCTGCAGGAACGACATCCGCAATGCGGAAGTGCAGCTCAACCGCTATCTCGGATTCCCGCCCAACGAACGGGTCACCTATGCCGGACGCCTCAAGGACTTTGACGGTACCGTCACCTATACCGAGGAACAGGCCATCAAGACGGCTCTCTACAGCCGTCCCGACCTGATCGTGGCCCAGAAAAGCGTGGCCGTGGCTTTCAAGGACGTCCACATCGCCATGGGGGAATTCCTGCCGCGCGTCGATGCCAGCTACGACGACATGCGCTACAGCCGGGACTTCGACGACCGGCGCTACAATGACTATACCCGCAACTACTGGGCCGCGGGCATCAATTTTACCTGGGACGTGTTCAGCGGCGGCAGCGCCGTGTTCAACACCCTTGCCGAGCGGAACAGGGCAAAAGCGCTGCAAAAAGATTTTGAGGATGCCATGGCCGGGGCGCGTACCGACGTCATCCGTGCCATGCTGGACATGGACGCCGCCAAGGAGCTCATCACGACGACCCGCTACGGCGTCGACTCGGCCCGGGAAAATTACGCCATGTCCCAAAAACGCTACATGACCAATATCGGGACCATCACGGACCTGGTAGATGCCCAGGTACGCCTGACAGAGGCTGAACGTGATGCCAGCCAGGCACTGGCGGACTATCACAGTGCCCGGGCCAGGTTCTATTTCAACATCGGCCGGGAAAACCCCGGGCTGAAATAACGGTATCCATGACAGGCACCAGCCAAGGCAGGCTGTTCCTGCACACAGGATCCCACAGGTAGATCATATGTTCCATCGCATCATGGCGGCCCTTTGTCTTTTGCCCGCCTCCTTCATCGTTTTCGGGCGGGAATGGTTCTCCGCGCTGCGTCTGGGCCCCTGGTATTTTTTCGGCAAGGTCATCAAGGCGGGTCCCCTGCTCGTCAGGAAACGCGGCAGGCTGTTCAACCTGATAGTTTTCTATCCCATGCGGGCAGGCATCGAGATAGCGCACCGCAGGAACCTGAAGTTCGTGGCGCGGTCCGCCTTGCGGATCTGCCTGCGGCCGCTGCAGCGCTGGCTTGGCATCCTCCCCGCTGCCCTGCCCTCTGCCGATCCGGCCTGCGCGCTGCCGCCGCTTCCTCCCCTGCCGCCCCTGAGCCAGGATTCGCTTGTCCGCATGGTGCAGGCCCCCTCCGTGCGGGTCCTGAGCCTCGACATCTTCGATACCCTGCTGACCCGTCCGGTCATCGACGATCCACGGGACATCTTCCATCTCGTCGCCGCCAGGGTCAATGAGGAGCTCCACCTGGATTTCGTGGCCCTGCGCTGGCATGCGGAAAAAGAGCTGGGGGATCCTTACGCCACACTGGACGACATCTATGCCCATATCCAGCGCAGGCACGGCCTTTCCCCCGAAACGGCCGCGCGCCTGAAGCATGAAGAGATGCTGTGCGAGCGTACCCTGTTGCAGCCACGCTCCGGCATGCTCGAGCTGTGTCGCGCAGCCCGGGCTGCCGGCAAGCGCATCATCGCTGTCAGCGATATGTACCTGCCTTCCTCGTTCCTGCTCCAAGTGCTGCATGAAAAAGGTTTTGCGGCTGTGGAGACCGTCTACGTCTCGGCAGAACACAAGGCCCGCAAAAGCGACTCCGGTGCCCTTTTTGACATCATGCTGCGCAAAGAGCAGGTGGATGCGGCCAATGTGCTGCATATGGGCGACGACATCCGCAGTGATGTGGCCATCCCGCTGGGCAGGGGCATGGCTGCCGTGCATATCCCCTCTGTCCGGCAGATGCTGCGCGCACGCGGCGGGGATATGGCCGCCGTGCTGCTCGCGACGGCCCGGCAGGAGCCGCTGTGGGGCCTGCTGCTGGGGCAGGCCATCGACCGCATCTTTGCCAGGCCGGAACGCTCGCCCGAAACGCTGGATCGCTGCCCGGACACTGCGGCCTTCTCCCGCCTTGCCCTGGGCCCGCTGGTGACCGCCCTGTGCCTCAGGGCACGGGACATCGCCATGCGGGAAGGCTGCCCACGCGTCTATTATGCCTCGCGCGACGGCTGGCTGCCTTCCCGTGTCCATGCCGTGCTGCAGGAAAAACTGGGGGGACCGGAAGGGGTCTATTTCCATGCCGGACGCCGGGCGTACTTCCCCTTTCTGGCGGATTCCTTCATTGACTATGCCCGTACGCGCAAGGTGGCCGCTGACATGGACAGCTATACCCTGGCCGACCTGCTGCGCGGGCATTTCGGAGCGGACGCCGCGCCGCTGCTGGCTCTGCTGTCTCCGGCGGAACAGACGCTGCCTTTTTGCAAGCAGCAGGACCAATGCCTTGGCATCCTGAAACGCCTTGAACCGCAGATCACCGGTCTCATGGAAGGGCGCAAGGCACGGGCCAGGCGGTACTACGCCACCGTTTTCCCGGAAGATGCGCAGCGCTTCCTGGTCTTCGATGTGGGGTATTCCGGTTCCGTCGCCACGGCGCTCTCGGCCATCACGGGCAAGCCCTGCGACAAGCTCTACTGCTGGCAGAACGAGACCAACCAGGCCGCGGACAAAAAAAATGCCACGCGCACCTTCCTGCTCATGAGTGGGGAGGAGTTCTCCCCCTGGCATCTGCTGCTTGAGGAGCTGTTGTCGCCCTGCTGCGGCGGGGTGGTCGATTTTGATGCGCAGGGCCATCCCCGCCATGAGGCCTTTGCACCGTCCCCCGCCATGCGCGGGGCCCTTGACTCCGCGCATGCCAGCTGCCTGGACTATGTCCAGGCAACACTTGACAGATTCGGCCAGTACAGTCCGCTTCTGGCGGGTGCCCGTGCGGATGGCGCACTGGAGATCTTCCGCCAGTGGTTCCAGAAAAAGCCCCTGAGCAACCGTGCGGCGCTCCGCGACATCATCTTCCCCGACCCGGTCTATCTGGAGCGCCCCCTGTCGCTGGAAGACAAGCTGGACAAACTGCCGCACCCCGACGTTTTCAGGGCCACGGGATTTGAAGACTGTGTCAATGTGCTGCCCCTGACCGAGCTCTGCCCTTCGGAGCAGACGCCCGCGCCTAGTATAGGGGTGCATATCCATATCTACAATGCGGCCCTGGCCCAGGACTTCTCCCGTTATCTGCAACGCTTCCCTGTGCCCTTTGGTGTTGTTGTAACCCATGTGAAGACTGCGGACACCAGCCTGCTGCACGCATTGTTCAGGAAAGACGTTCTGCCGCTGGCAAAGGATGTGACCATCATGCAGACGCCCAACAGGGGCCGCGATGTGGCGCCCTGGCTGGTGAGCGCAGGTCCTGCCCTGCGGCGGTATGATGTATGCTGCCATGTGCATGCCAAGGAATCCGTGCAAATGTCGTTCGGGCCCTCCTGGCGTACCTATCTGCTGGACAACCTGATGCGGCCGGAATCCGTGCGGGCCACCCTTGCGGCCTTTGCCTGCGACAGCCGGCTGGGCTGTGTGTTTCCGGCCATCTACGGTCCTCTGCGGGAAGTCATGCTGCGTGTGGATGTCCCCCTGTACGGCTCCAGGAAAGAATACGACATGATCACCGGCATACTGGCACGCATGAACCTGCCGGCGACCTATGGCCGCAGCGAGCAGTTTTTCTCCGGCGGGACCATGTTCTGGTATCGGCCGCAGGCATTGCAGCCCTTGCTGGAATGCGGCCTGCGCTTCGAGGACTTCCCGGAAGAGCCCATAGGCGTCGGGGGGACCCTTGCCCATGCCCTGGAACGTGTCCCGCCGCTGGTCTGTACACGGCGCGGTTACCGCGTCCGCTCACTGACCTGCTTCCCAAGCATCCAGTATCCCCCGGAACGTTTTCAGGACTAAGGCCATGAAGCAGCTCCTGCATATCCCGCCCTTGTGGCACCCGTTCCTCCTCAGCAGGATACTTGCGGGCAATGCGTCCCTGATCCTGCACATGACCCGCCGCCAGCTGGCCCTGCGCTACAAGGGGTCCATCCTCGGCTGGTTCTGGAGCCTGGCACAACCGCTCATGATGCTGCTCGTCTACACGTTCGTGTTCGGCATCATCTTCAAGGCACGCTGGGGCAACATGCCCGAAAGCGGTACTGGCGGTTTCGCCGCGGCCATGTTCTGCGGCATGGCCACATTCAACCTGTTTTCCGAAACGGTGAACGGCGCTGCCCCGTCCGTACTGGCCAATGCCAATCTGGTGAAAAAAGTCGTCTTCCCCCTGGAGATACTGCCCGTCATCCATCTGGCCTCTGCCGTTGTCCTGGGGGCAAGCTGGTTCCTGCTGCTTTTTGCCGGTGCCGCCGTGCTGGACATATCCTTCCACCCATCCGCGCTGCTGCTGCCCCTGCTCCTGCTGCCCGTCCTGCTGCTGGCTCTGGGTGTGGCCTTTTTTGTGGCAGCGTCCACCGTTTTTGTCCGGGACATGCCCCATCTGACGGCGGTGCTCATCCAGATACTCTTCTTCATGACGCCCATCTTCTACTCCATCGACATGATCCCCGCCTCGCTGCGCTGGCTCATGGCCCTCAACCCCCTGGCATCCATGGTGGACCAGGTCCGCAACGCCCTGCTCTTCGGCCAATGGCCGGACTGGGGAACCTTTGCCTGGAATATGGGGCTGGCATTCATCGTCTGCCGTCTGGGGGTGTGCTGGTTCCTCAAGACAAAAAAGGGGTTCGCCGATGTCCTCTGATCCGCAGCTGCTGACGCCCGCCCGCCCTGCGGCCGACGTTCCTTCCGAAGAGGCAGCCATCGTCCTGCAAGATGTGGGCAAGGTCTTCGAGATCTATGATCGTCCCGTCCACCGGCTGCTGCAGATGCTGTTCCGGGGCAGGCGCACCTTCTACCGAAGTTTTGAAGCCCTGCACCATATCGACCTTACCATCCGCCGGGGCGAATGTGTCGGCATCGTAGGGCGCAACGGGGCGGGCAAGAGCACGCTCCTGCAGATCATCGCCGGGACCCTGGCCCCCACCACAGGCAGTGTGCGAACCTGCGGACGGGTGGCCGCCCTGCTGGAGCTGGGCAGCGGCTTCAATCCCGAATTCACCGGGCGCGAGAACGTCTTCCTGAATGCCGCCATCCTGGGGCTGAGCGATGACGAGATCGCCGCCCGCTATGACGCCATCGTGGACTTTGCGGATATCGGCGACTTCATCGACCAGCCGGTGCGCAACTATTCCAGCGGCATGGTCATGCGCCTGGCCTTTGCCGTCATCGCCCATGTGGATGCGGACATCCTTATCGTGGACGAGGCCCTGTCTGTGGGAGACGCTTTTTTCACGCAAAAATGCATGCGATTCCTGCGCCAGTTCATAGCCACAAAGACGCTGTTCTTCGTCAGCCATGACGTGGCCGCCATCAACAGCCTGTGTACCCATGCCGTTTTCCTTGAACATGGCCGCATCAAAAGTGCCGGAGATCCCAAGCAGATCACGGAACTTTATCTTGAAGACATCTTTGAAGCCGCCCAGGGGAAAGCATCCACCGCCGCCTCGCCCTTCAGGCGGGGGCTGGTGCTCCGGCAAGGAGAGGAAGACTTTCGGGATGCCCGGCAGGATTTCCTCAACAGTTCGTGCTTGCGCAACGATATCCAGGTATTCCGTTTTGACCCGGATGCTCCGGCTTTTGGCAAAGGAGGCGCCTGTATCGAGCAGGTGCTGCTGCTGGATGCGCAAAAACGACCGCTCTGCTGGTGTACCGGCGGCGAGGTCGTCACCCTGCGTATCGATTGCCGGGCACGGCAGCCCCTGCACGGTCCCATCATCGGCTTTTATCTCAAGGACAGACTGGGGCAGACCCTGTTTGGTGACAACACCTTCCTGTCCTACATGGACCAGCCCCTGCATGTGGAGGAAGGCGAAAACTTTTGCGCCAGCTTCTGCTTCCGCATGCCGGTCCTGGCCGCGGGCGATTACTCTTTTGCCGTGGCGGTGGCCGAAGGGACGCAGGAAGAACATGTGCAGCACGAGTGGCGCCATGACGCCCTGATCCTGACGTCTGTCGCCTCCAGCGCCTGTGCCGGCATCATGGGGCTGCCCATGCGGTCCATCGAACTTGCCATCAGCAACGATCCCCGGAGGGAATGATATGGAATGTACGGGAGAACGCTATCTGCCGGAATTTGACAGGGACTGGACCCTGGAGCATCTGCACAGGTACCTGCTGGCCTGCGAGCTTGCCGCAGGCAAAACCGTGCTGGATATCGCCTGCGGCGACGGTTACGGCTCGGCCATGCTGGCCAGGCATGCCGCGCAGGTGACGGGGGTCGACATCGATACACCGACGGTGGAACGCGCGCGCGGCAAATATGTTGCGGACAATCTGCGCTTTCTGCAAGGCAGTGCCACAGACATACCACTGGAAGACGACAGCGTGGACCTGGTCGTCAGCTTTGAAACCATTGAGCATCTGACGGAGCAGGACCGCATGCTGTGCGAGATCCGCCGGGTACTGCGGCCCGAAGGCTTCCTGCTCATCTCCTCGCCGGACAAATACGAATACAGCGATGTGCCGGGCTATCACAATGAATTCCACCTCAAGGAGCTGTATTGCCAGGAATTCGAAGAACTCCTGCAAAAGCACTTCAGCCGGCATGCCCTGCTGGGGCAGCGTGTGGTCTTCGGTTCCCTGATAGCGTCCGCGGATGCGCGCCCCTTTCTCAGCTGGAGCAAGGTGGAAGAACAAAGCCGGAGCGAAGGCCTGGCCCATGCCGTCTACCACATCGCCATAGCCGGTGAGGAGCCCTTGCCCGGGCTGCCGTCGAGCCTGTTCCGCGCGCCCCTGGAGCACAGCGATCATGTGCGGCAGCTGGATGCGGCGCTGCACTCTGCCCGGGAATGTCTCGGGGCCAGGGAACAGGAGCTGCAGGATGCCCGGGCCATGCTTTCCTCGCTGCTCAACTCCAGATCGTGGAAGATCACCGCGCCTCTGCGGGCGCTGGCGGCATTGCTGCGTAAAAATTAGGCGCTTACAGCCGGGAGCACTGCCATGACATCACCAGACGATATGACACGGACTGACGAACTGCAGCTATTGCGGGCCCACCTGCTGCAATTGCAACGGGACAGAGAGGAACTCCACCGTTTGCTCCATTCCCGTTCCTGGAAACTCACGGCCCCCTTGCGCCGTCTTACGGAATGGGGGCGCCGCTTGCGACCGGCGCGACAGGCCAAAGAGCAAACGCTTCCATCACCACGGGGCGCGATCGTCAGGCGCGCCCTGCTCTGGCAGCAGCACATCCCTTGCGAGTCTTTGCCGGGGCAGGGGCAAAGCCTGCAGCTCTGGACAGCGCAGCAGGGCAACGCTTTTTTTCATGAGATCGCCCAGCTGCTCAAATGCGGCCTTGAGGATGCCGGGATCCCGTGCACGGCCTTTACTGCCGGCTCCATGGCTGACTGCCTGCGGCAGGATGACGGCAAGGGAGCCATCAGGCTGATCATCGCACCGCATGAATTCTATCATTTCATACCGGAAGCCGCATTCTGGCCCCTGGACGGCGCACAGCTCTGGATGCTGAACAGCGAGCAGGCACATACACCGTGGTTTGCGACGGCCCTTGGCCATCTGCGCAAGGCGGATCTTGTACTGGACATGGATCTCAGCATGGCGGCACGGTTGAGGGCGCAGGGCATCCCTGCGCAGCATATCCCCCTGCTGTACAGCCCATCCTGCCGCCTGTTCGACGGGGCGGCCCCCATCGCCGCCGTCCCGGCGACCGAGAGCCTGGCCGGGCAGGTACGCCAATGGCCCTGCGCTGCATCTCCCCTGGAAGAAGCCTTGTCCGGACGGCCGCTGGACTGCTGCTTCTTTGGCGCCGCCAGTGAGCGCCGCAGCCATTTTTTTGCCCGCAACGCGGCCCTGTTCGCAGGCATGGCCGCCTATCTGCGCCTTGAAAGCAGGAACACCCCCCTGCTCTACGGCAAAAATTCCAGCCTTTCCACCCAGGCGGTCTGCTCCATCATCCGGCGCAGCAAGGTCTCCCTCAACGTGCACCAGTCGGAGCATGCCTATTTTGAATGGCATCGCATCGTCCTGCAGGGCATCTGGCACGGTACTGTCGTCCTTTCAGAGCCCTGCACCGATGCCTGGCCCTTCCACCCGGATGAGGACTACATCGCGGCCTCGCTGGAAGATATGCCGGCTGTGCTCGACTATATCCTGCACTCCGCGGAAGGCATGCGCTGGGCGGAAAAAATCCGTCAGCATGCCTGGGAAACGCTGACCGGCAATCCCCTTGCACTGCGCTGGCAGGCCATCACCGGCCTGTACGCGGTCAGGCCATGTCCTCAGCACGGGCCTGAAGCGGAGGCTTCCCGCATGTGTTCCGCTGATTCTCATATACCGGCCACGCGGCACCACAAGGAAGGTTTATGAAGACGCTGTTTTCCGCCGGGACAGGAGGGATGCCCCTGGTTTCCGTACTTATTTCTCTTTACAATTACAGCCAGTATATAGAAGAAGCCCTGGATTCTGTCGCTTCGCAGACACTGGAGGACATCGAGCTTATTATTTGCAATGACTGCTCGACTGATGGCGGGGAAAAAGTCACCGAAAACTGGCTCAGGAAGAATGAACAACGCTTCTGCCGCGCGTTACTGATCGAAAATGCCGTCAACAGCGGCCTGCCGGCAACGCGGAACGCCACGCTATCCTGCGCGCAGGCGCCATACCTGTTCATCCTTGACGCTGACAATGTTATCTTTCCCTCCTGCCTGGAAAAACACGCCGCTGCCTTGCAGGAGGCGGAGGATGATGTGGCGTTCGTCTACAGCCAACGGCTCGTCTTTACCCATGAAAACAGGTCCGATTGTCATCTGGAAAATCTGCCGGACTGGGATATTCCCCTGCTGACCCTGGGCAACTACATAGACGCCATGGTCATGCATAGGGCTGATATGCTGAAGCGGGTAGGAGGCTACGCCGCTGAAGCGCCCTTTGACAGGCTTGGCCTTGAAGACTATGAGCTCTGGTTCAAATACATGGAGGCAGGGCTTCGGGGGATCAAGCTCCATCAGCCGCTGATTGCTTATCGTGTACATCAGGCATCCATGATTCGCACCAAAACACTCCAAAAGGAGTCTTTGATCCTTCAGGCACTAAGGAACAAATACTCCCGTTACTTCATCGGGGACTGAACAGCTGGTACCTGTTTCTGTGCGGGAGCAGATGCCTTGCCTGTGGCACTCCCTGGCTGGGCATGTCCAGGCAGAGAACATACCCGGGACGCAGTACAGCAAAATAAAAAAGCCCAAGACTTTCACAGTCCGGGCTTTTTTATGCGCTGATAGCAAGGGAGGGTGCCCCCGACACTGCAGGGATGGACCGCATGCTCTGACCAACTGAGCTGCCTTGCCCTATCTTGTGCGGCCTGCTGCGCGGCGCACGCATCCATCTACAGAAAGGACACTGCCGTTTGGCAAGCACTTTTTTGCCGCCTGCGGCGCGGCCACAGCCACGAGACGCTTTCCCTGCGCCGGGACGAGGCCTCAACGCCACAACGGGCAGAGATTGCCGCCACCATCCCTGACAGGCCCGCTCTGGCCTGCCGGCGCTCTTGCTGCGTCCGGGAGGTTGCCCTTTCCGCCAGGCTGCGCGCTTCGCCGCAGCTGCTGCCGCTGGCGCCCACGCGTGACGTGCCCTGCCGCAAAAACGAAGAAGCCCGGGAACTTCCCGGGCTTCCATTATATTCTGGTAGCAAGGGAGGGATTTGAACCCCCGACACTGCGGGTATGAACCGCATGCTCTGACCAACTGAGCTACCTTGCCATGATGGCGTTTCGTGTCCCACTCAACGCAGGGATGTATCTACAGAAGTTGCTCCCCTTTGGCAAGCATTTTTTGGGGATTTTTCCAATTTTTTTTAATGCACCATGAAATACCAGATGAAGGGGGCCAGCAGAAGGCGATACACGGCGAAGGGCACCAGGGTCATGTGGCCCACCAGCCTCACGAAGGCCTTGACCGCGATCAGTGCGGAAATGAAGGAGCCGATCATGCCTACGGCAAAGAAGGGGATGTCCGCCGCGGTGAACAGATGCAGGCTCTTGAGCAGGTCAAAGCCCGTGGCCGCCACCATGATGGGAACCGCAGCGATGAAGGAATATTCCGCTGCCAGCGGGCGGCGGGCCCCCAGGATCATGCCGCCCATGATGGTGGCGGCGGAGCGGGAAAAGCCGGGAAACAGGGCCAGGCACTGGAAGCAGCCGATACCGAAGGCCAGGCCCGGCGTCATGTCGTCCAGGGTCTCATAGCGGGGATGGAACTGGCGGCGTTCCACAAAGATCATCAGCAGGGCGCCGATGACGAAGGGGATCAGCACCATGCCCGGCGTGAACAGGCTCTTGATCTGCGCATGCAGCAGCAGGCCCAGCACGCAGGCGGGCAGACAGGTGAGGAAGAGCATCCAGATGCCGCGCAGGCCGGCAAAGGGCACGCCCTGCTGCGGCCGCAGCAGGCCCCAGAAACGCTCCCAGTAAAGGACGACCACGGCCATGATGGCCCCCAGCTGGATGACCACCTGGAAGGTCGCAGCCTTTTCGCCGCTGAAATTGAGCAGATCGCCCACCAGCACCAGATGGCCCGAGGACGAGACCGGCAGGTATTCCGTCAGCCCTTCCACGATGCTGAGGATGAACGCAACCCACAAATTATCCATATATGCCGTCCTTTGGATCCGAAGACCCGTTGTTTCCCGAAACGGACTCGGCTAGAATGATCCACAAAAAGGAGCACCTCATGGCCACCATCATGCCCGCTTCGGAACTGGTACGGCGAGCCGCCGCCTGGCTGGCGGAACAGCGCGCCCTGTATCCTGAAAAATCCCTGGCCGCCCTTCTGGACGAAGCCGGGATGCGCTTCAACCTCAACCCTCTGGACGCGGCGGCACTGGGCCGCCTGTTCGACCCTGCGACGCAGGAAAAGAGCGAATAGGTATCGTCTTCCTGAACAGAGGCCGGAGCCTGCACGAGACGGCCTTGCCGCCCTCTCCCGGAACCGCGCCCCACAGGATGCCGCGCTTCCCGGATGACAAACAAGCCCTCCCGGAGGGCGGCCCGGCAGCACCGGTGCCCGCGGCCAGCCTATAGACGGAAATGCCGGGCATTGCAATCCCCGCTGTGCGCATCATGCCGCGAGGCATGAAAAAAGGGAAGGCGGCCTGATGGTCGTCCTCCCCTTGTTCCAGCCTCCCCCATCCCTTGCGGACGGGGGAGTTTTTTGTCTCTGCCCGAAGGCTCCCCGCTGCTTTCCCCTGCTGCCTTTACGCGGGCGCCGGAGAAGAACGGGGCACGGGAGCGCCTTCCTGCCGCCGGCAAAATGCCCTTCCCCGCCCCTGTCGAGAATCGTTTGTCCTAGGCGATCTGGCTGCCGTTGGGCACGGGCGCGGCAGGCGTCAGGACGGAGAGCTTGCCGTCCTTTTCGGCGGTCAGCACCATACCGTCGGACATGAGGCCGCGAATCTTGCGCGGGGCCAGGTTGAGCACGGCGATGACCTGCTTGCCCACCAGTTCCTCGGGCGTGTAGTAGTCGGCCAGGCCGGACAGGATCTGGCGCGGCTGGCCTTCGTCAAAATCGATCTCCAAGCGCAGGATGCGGTCGGCATTGGGATGCTTTTCCGCCACGACCACGGTCCCGGCGCGCATCTCCACGGCCTTGAACTGGTCGAAGCTGATCTCGCCGTTCCGGCCTTCGGCGGCAGGAGCGGCCTTGGGGGATTCCTGCTTCTTTTCCTTCTTGGCCTTGGGGGCCTTCCCGGCCGGGGCTTCCTGCTGCAGGGCCTTGACGTCGATGCGCGGGAAAAGGTTGGAGCTGGCCGCCACTTCGGTGCCGGGCTGCAGACCGTCGAAGTTGCCGGCCTCGGCTTCCAGCGAGGTGGTCACAGGGCCTTCGCCGGGCTGCTGGCCCAGCTGCTCCAGCAGGGTGCGGGAAGCATCGGGCATGACGGCCCACAGGCACAGGGCCACCTTGCGCATGGCCGACAGCAGCACGTACATGACCGTGCCCAGGCGCGTGGTGTCGCCCTGCTTGAACAGGGTCCACGGCGCCTGCGAGTCCACGTACTTGTTGAGCGCGCGCACCAGCTCCCACAGGGAATCAAGGCCCTGGGCGAACTGGGTGTTGCCGAACAGCTGGATGTAATTGCTCATGGCCGTGGCGCACAGTTCGACGATGGCCTTGTCGTCCTCGCTGAACTCGCCGGGCCGGGGCACCCTGCTTTCAAAATACTTGGCCGTCATGGACAGCACGCGGCTGAACAGGTTGCCCAGGTCGTTGGCCAGGTCGGCGTTGATGCGGCTCACCATGCCTTCCTCGCTGAAGGAGGCGTCGGAACCGAAATGCATCTCGCGCAGCAGGAAATAGCGGAAGGCGTCCAGGCCGTATTTCTGGCGCATCTCCAGCGGTTCCACCACGTTGCCCAGGGACTTGGACATCTTGGTGTCACGCACCAGCCAGTAGCCGTGCACGTTCAGGTGCTGGTACACGGGCAGGCCCGCGGCCTTGAGCATGGTGGGCCAGAACACGGCGTGGGGCTTGAGGATGTCCTTGGCCACCAGATGTTCGCCGGGCCAGAAGGTCTTGTACTTTTCGCCGTCGGGCCAGCCCAGGGCGCTGATGTAGTTCAGCAGGGCGTCGAACCACACATAGCAGACGTAATCCTTGTCGAAGGGCAGCTCGATGCCCCAGGTCAGGCGGGACTTGGGACGGGAGATGCACAGGTCTTCCAGCGCGCCCGATTCCAGCATGGACAGCACTTCGTTGCGGTAGCGCTCGGGCCGGATGAAGTCGGGATGGCTCTCGATATATTCCCGCAGCCAGGGCAGGTATTTGGACATGCGGAAGAAGTAGTTCTTCTCGCTGATGAATTCAGGCTTGGTCAGGTGCTGGGGGCACAGGCCGTTCTCCAGTTCCTTTTCCGTATAAAAGCGTTCGCAGCCGTAGCAGTAGTGGCCGCCGAACTCGCCGAAATAGATGTCACCGGCATCATAGACCTGCTGCAAAAAGCGCTGCACGCGGGCCTTGTGGTCCTCGTCGGTGGTGCGCACGAAGGCGTCGTTCTCGATGCCCAGATGCGGCCACAGCTGCTGGAACAGGCCGCTGATGCCGTCCACGAACTCCTTGGGGGAGACGCCCTGCTTTTCGGCGGCCTTGACGATCTTGTCACCGTGTTCGTCCGTACCGGTCAGAAACATGGTGTTGTCGCCCAGGGTCTTGTGGAAGCGCGACAGGGAGTCGGCCACGATGGTGGTATAGGCATGTCCCAGATGGGGCTTGGCATTCACATAGTAGATGGGGGTGGTGATGTAGAAATTCTTCACGTCTGACTCCGTTTATTCGGCAGCACCGTCCTGCCGTTGCTGCGACTTGCGGCGACGGCGGCGGCGACTTTTGCTGTTTTCTGCGGGGACGGCTTCGGCCTGCGGCCGGGCCTGTGGCGGCCGGGCTTCCGTTCCGGCGGTCAGGGGCGCGTCGGGCGGCAGCACATCGGCGAACAGATTGGGATCGTCCACGTTCTCCGGCGTGGCGGAGACCACCAGCAGACCATCCCCCTGCGCGGCCTTCTGGCCCTGCTGCGCCGGTTTGGGCTGGGCATTGCCGGGATGGGGCTCGGGACGATGCGGGTCCAGGGCCTGCCATTCCTCCAGCGTCAGCTCCTGTTCCTCGTTGTTCTCGTTGAGCACGGACAGCGAATTGCGGAACATGTTGGCCCGCAGCACCTTCATGGTGCCCTGCGTGGTCTGGTATTTCTTGCCCAGGCGCGGGCAGTTGTGGTGGAAGCGGTCGTAGTTCTCCTGCTCATAGGAAAGGCAGCAGAGCAGGCGGCCGCAGATGCCCGATATCTTGGCAGGATTGAGGAACAGGTTCTGTTCCTTGGCCATGCGGATGGTCACGGGAGCGAACTTGCGCAGATAGCGGCGGCAGCAGCAGACCATGCCGCAATTGCCCACGGCCCCCACCATCTGGGTCTCGTGACGCACGCCTATCTGGCGCAGCTCGATGCGGGCGCGGTATTCGCGCACCAGATCCTTGACCAGCTCGCGAAAATCGATGCGGGCCGGCGCCGTGAAATAGAAGATGAGCTTGCTGCGGTCAAAAAAGACCTCCACATCCACGAGCTTCATGTCCAGGCGGCGGTCACGGATGCACTGACGGCAGAATTCCGTGGCCTCACGGGCCAGCTTCTCGTTGGTGCGGCCCTCGGCCAGGTCTTCTTCCGTGGCCCGGCGCTCGATGGGCGTCAGGCTCTCCGGCTCCACACCGGCCACATGATCATAGGGACCGGAAACCACCTGTGCCAGGGCCTGCCCCTGATCGGCCGCGATCAATACATGATCGCCCACGGCCAGATCGGCAGGGCCCGTATGGTACAGGGTCTGTCCCAAAGCGCGAAAGCGCAAACCGTATATTGGCATAGTTTCCAATCTTTGTTGCGGGGATTATCTGAATCCCTTTACATCGGGCATATCCGGGCCGCTGTCAACAGGCGGGCCCGGCGGACGGCCACAGCCCCGGGGAAAGCCCTTTCCCCCCCTGCCGCACCGCAACGGCCCCCTGCCTTCCTGCCTGCCCGTCCCGCCGCGGTCCCCGCACGGCATCCATAAAAAGCGCACGACGAAAACAGGGCGACGCGGGGCGACCGATCCCTTGCCGCCAGCAACGTCGCGGGAGAACCGGGCTTCCCCTTGCTATGCGGTTCTCCCTGTTTTAGACTTGCGACAAGGAGAACATCAGCATGATTTCACGAGACGAAGCGCTGGCCCTGCTGGCGGAGAACCATGTCCAGGCGGGCCTGTTGCAGCACTCTGTGGCTTCCGAGGCCGTCATGCGGGCCCTGGCCCGTGAATTTGGTGAAGATGAGGAACTGTGGGGCCTGACCGGCCTGCTGCACGATGTGGACTATCCCGCCACGGAGGCCACACCGGAAAAGCACGGTCTGGAAGGCGCCCGCCTGCTGGAAGGCAAACTGCCCGAGGAGGCCCTGGCCGCCATCCGAGCCCACAACGGCGAGATGACCGGCTGTGCGCCCAGGACCCGTTTCGACTACGCCCTGCGCTGCGGCGAGACCATCACCGGCCTCATCAGCGCCGCCGCCCTGATGCGGCCCACGGGCTACGAGGGCATGGAAGTCAAGAGCATCAAGAAAAAGATGAAGGACAAGGCCTTTGCCGCCAGCGTCTGCCGCGACAACATCCGCCAGTGCGAACAGGCGGGCCTGCCGCTGGATGCCTTCCTGGCCCTTTCCATCGCCGCCATGCGGGACTGCTTCTCGCAGCCTGCCTGAACCGAGCATCCTACGACGAGGTGAAGCATGACCGAACCCGGCGCCATCGATACCGGCATCCGTACTCTCGGCACCCCCAAGCTCACGTCCCGGCTGCCCTACCGCACCTGGGTGGATGACGTGCGCCTGCCCATACAGGTGGACAGGGAACTCTGCGACGAGTTCGCCGATCCCGTCCGCCTGGACTTCGAGGCCGCCGGCCCCCGGAAAAAACTCTACTTCGATCCCAGCCGGGCAAAATGCGCCATCGTGACCTGCGGCGGCCTTTGCCCGGGGCTCAACGACGTCATCCGCGCCATCGTCATGGAGGCGCACCACGCCTACCATGTGCCCTCCATCATGGGCATACGCTACGGGCTGGAAGGTTTCATCCCGGCTTACGGGCATCAGCCCGTGGAGCTGACCCCCGAACGCGTGGCCGACATCCACCGCTTCGGCGGCACCATCCTGGGCTCGTCACGCGGGCCCCAGTCCGCGGAAGAGATCGTGGACAGCCTGGAGCGTTCCAACGTCAGCATCCTGTTCGTCATCGGCGGTGACGGCAGCATGAAGGCCGCCCTGAGCATCAGCCGTGAAGTGCAGGCGCGCAACCTCAAGATCGCCGTCATCGGCATCCCCAAGACCATCGACAACGACATCAACTTCATCCCCCAGTCCTTCGGCTTCGAGACCGCCGTCTTCAAGGCCACCGAGGCCATCGAATGCGCCCATACCGAGGCCAAGGGCATGCCCAACGGTATTGGTCTGGTCAAGCTCATGGGCCGGGAATCGGGCTTCATCGCCGCCCAGGCCACGCTGGCCATGAAGGAAGTGAACTTCGTCCTGATCCCGGAAGCGCCCTTCACCCTCGAAGGGGAAGGCGGCCTGCTGCCCGCGCTGGAGGAACGCCTGAAAAGCCGCCACCATGCCGTCATCGTGGCGGCCGAAGGGGCCGGCCAGCATCTGCTGGACCGCTCCGGCGCCACCGACGCCTCGGGCAATCTGCTGCTGGGCGACGTGGCCGACCTGCTGCGCTCGGAGATCAAGCGCTACATGGACGCGCGCGGCATCCCCCACGCGCTCAAGTACATCGACCCCAGCTACATCATCCGTTCCGTGCCGGCCACGGCCAACGACAAGGTCTACTGCGGCTTCCTGGGGCAGTATGCCGTCCATGCGGCCATGGCCGGGCGCACCGACATGGTGGTGGGCAAGATCCAGGACCGCTATGTGCACCTGCCGCTGGAGCTGGTGACGCGCCGCCGCCGCAAGCTCAACATCTACTCCGACCTCTGGCGCGCCGCCCTGGAATCCACGGGACAGGGCATGCTGGCCGGCATGCTGCCCCGGCAGGAGACGCATGGCTAGCCTGTATCAGGTCAAGGCATCCGCCGGGTCGGGCAAGACCTATGACCTGACCCGGCGTTTTTTGTGCCTGCTGGCGGCCTGCGGCGCGCCGGGGCCCGCCGCCGCATCTTCCTGCGGGCTGGGCAGCGGTCCCTCCGGCTGGGACGAGATCCTGGCCATCACCTTCACCAATGCCGCCGCCGGCGAGATGCGCGACCGCGTCATCGGACGGCTCAAGGCCATCGCCCTGGGCACGCCGGAACAGGACATCCCCCTGACGCCCGGCATGGCCGCCCGCTGGCTGGAGGTCATCCTGCGGGACCTGGCCAGCCTCAACATCCGCACCATCGACAGCCTGCTCCACGCCATCGTGCGTTCGGCCTCCCTGCAGCTGGACCTGCCCCCGGACTTCCAGCCCGCCTTCGTGAGCATGGACGCCGTGACCCCCTATCTCGAGACCCTGCTCAACCAGGCATCCCAGGGCAACGAGGCCATGGAGAAGCTGTTGCGCGACCTCTACTGGGCCATCGTCCATGTGCAGCAGAGCAAGGGCTTCAATGCCGGGGAAAAGCTGGGCGACATCATCCGCCCCCTGCTGGACGGCATCCTGCGCGGCGAATTCACGGACATCGCGGGCCCGGAAGAGCTGGGCGAACGCCACCGGCAGCACTGGCACAGGACCATCGGTCTGGTCACGGACGTGCTGGAGGCGGAAGAAGGCGCCGGGACCAGACTCCATGCCACGAGCCGCAAGGCCCTGGTGCGCCTCCAGGAGCGGGATGAAGGGGCCTTCAAGCTCAAGTCCATCGCCGAGCCCGGGGTCGACAGATTCCTCACGGCCAAAACGAAACGCACGGAAGCCCTGATGACGGCCCTGGAGGCGCTGGTTGCCTGGCTGCCGGAGTTCAGACGGCGGCATGCCCTGCTGCGTTCGGCCCGCCATTTCGCTCCGGCCGTCCAGCTGGCCACCCTGCTGGTCCACGCCATGCGGACCAACCAGCAGCAGGAGGGCACGCTGCCCGCCGTCCTGGTGCCGGAGCTGGCCGCTTCGGTGCTCGGCGGCAGCTTCGGCGTCTCCGAGGCCCTGTGCCGTCTGGGCAGCCGCCTGCAATATTTCCTGCTGGACGAGTTCCAGGATACCAGCCGCGAACAGTGGCAGGCCCTGAGCCCGCTGGTGGAAGAGGCCCTTTCCCGGGGCGGTTCCCTGACCTGGGTGGGCGACGTCAAGCAGGCCATCTACGGCTGGCGTGGCGGGGATGCGGCCCTCTTTGACGGCATCGAAGGGCCCTTGCGCCGTCTGGCCCCGGACGTGCGCCACGAGACGCTCACGGCCAACTGGCGCAGCTGCCGCCAGATCATCGCGCACAACAACGCCCTGTTCTCGCCCCTGGAGGATGCCTCCGTGGCCCGGCAGGCCCTTGCCGCCCTGATGCCGCAAGACACGCCGGACGACCTGCTGGACGGCTATGCGGGACGCGTGGCCGCGGGCTATGCCGGGACGGCCCAGGACTTCTCGCCCCGGTCCGTTTCCGGCGGCCTCGTGCGCGTGGAAGCCATCGAAGGCGACAACAGCGAGGGGCTCAATGCCGCCGTGCTGGTGCGCCTGCGCCGCATGATCCTGCACGAACTGGCCCCGCGCCGCTCCTGGCAGGACATGCTGGTGCTGGTGCGCAGCAACGCCCAGGCCGCGCTGGTGGCCGAAGATCTGGCCGCCGCCAGTATCCCCATCGTCACGGAGAACAGCCTGCTGCTGTCCACCCATCCCCTGGTGATCCAGAGCGTGGCCCTGCTGCAGTTCCTGTGCAATGCGGAAGACGAGCTGGCCCTCTGGACCGTGGTCACGGGCAGTCTGGTGCAGCAGGGGCCCCTGCCGGTCCCCGGCCTGCAGGAGCTGCACGATACCTGCGTGGGCCGCGGCAGGACTTCCCTTCTGCCGCACCTGCAGCAGCAGTTCCCGGATTTCTGGGCTTCCGTGCTGGCCCCCTTCCACAATCAGGCGGGGCTCATGACGCCGTATGACACGATCATGGAGTGGTACGACCGTCTGCAGGTCTTCCAGCGCTGTCCCGAAGCGGATGTCTTCCTGCGCTGTTTCCTCGAAGTGCTCAAAAACGCCGAGGATCAGGGGCTGGCCACCCTGCCCGACTTCCTGGCCCACTGGCAGGAAAAGGGCGGCGAAGAAAAAGTCCCCATGCCCGAAGGCATCGACGCCGTGCGCATCATGACCGTCCACAAATCCAAGGGCCTTGAGGCCCCTGTGGTCCTCCTGCCCTGGACCGACGCTTCCCTGAAGGCGAACGATCCGGTGCTCATGGAGGAAGACGGCCTGCGCATGGTCTGCAAAAACGGCCCCCATTGCGGCAGGGTCTATTATGAGGCCCTGCTGCGTCAGGCCACGGAACTGCTCAACCAGTTCTATGTGGCCTTCACCCGGGCACGGGAAGAGCTGTACGTCTTCCGTACCAGTGCCGCCACCGTGCGCAGGGGCTGCGGCAGCCACGCCCTGGATGTGCTCTGGCAGCAGGCCGGGCTCACGGTCCCCTACCAGCTGGAAGGCGGGGACGACGTGCTGCGCCCGGTCCGGCCGCCGGCTGCCGAGGACGGGGAGGAAGAGACGAACACGGCACCGGACGCCGCAACGGCCGATGCCGATCCCGGCCAGCTCCCCCGCGGGCAGGCGGCAGCGCCGTCTGTGCCGGAAGAGGGCTGGCGGCCCATGCAATGGCTGCCCCGGCTCAAGATCTACCGCAACCCGCTGGAGCGGATGCATTTTTCCGCACGGGATCGCGGCACCCTGCTCCATGCCTGTCTGGAGCAGCTGCCCCTGGGCGGCCTCAGTGAGGACAATATCAGGGTCGCCGTGCGGGAAGTCCTTGCCACCATCCCCCTTGCCGACGGGCAGGACGGCCCTGACAGGGAAAATGTCGCCGCCGATATGGAATCCTGCCTGCTCTGGCTGCTGCGCCTTCCCCAGTTCGGCCTGTGGCAGCGGCGCGGCGTCCCGGAGCAATCCATGCTGGAAGCCGACGGCCCCCGCCGGGAGCTTTTGCGTGCTGACCTCATCGTCCCCCTGTCCTGGGGGACCCTGGTGGTGGATTACAAGAGCGGCAGGGTCATGGACGAACATGTCCGGCAGGTACGGCGCTATCTGCGCTGCCTGGAACAGGGCGGCACAGCGGTGGCCCGCGGCCTGCTCATCTATCTGGACCGGCAGGCCTTCCGCCTGGTGGAGCCCGGCAGCGCCTCGGAACTGTTTACGGATCTTGGGGCCTATCCCCGCTATTTCTGTGAGGACGAGGCATGAGCAGCCCCTTCCATATCTTTTCCTGGCAGCGGCCCTTCCTGCCTGCCCTGAAACAGGCCACCGACCTCTGGAGCCGCAGGCGGCCCGGCGATGCCGTCATCATCGTCCCCCACAACCGTCCGTGGCGCTACCTTGTGGACATCTATGCCGACGCCGGCACCACCGGCCTGTTGCCCAAGGTCCTTTCCCTGCCGGACATGGTGCGCCTGTGGCGCATGCATGCCAGCCCCGTGCCGCTGCGCACGGCCTGCCTGCTGGACAGGGTGGCCCTGCTGCGGGACTGCGTCCTCGGGCTGGCCGGTGAAGACCACGAGCTGGAGAAGCGCTTCGGCGATCTGGCCCCGGGCGCCTTCCTGCCCTGGGGCATCCGCCTGGCCAACCTGCTGGAAGAGCTGCTGGGCCAGAACATGGTCACCGACGACCTGCCCTTCATCGACGAGGTGAGTCCCCCGGCCGCGGCCCTGCTGGGCGCCCTGGGGCGCATCCGTGATGCCTATGTGGCGGCTCTGGCCCAAAGGGGCTGGACCACACCGGGCCATGATTTCTGGCTGGCCGCCCGCCATGCGGAGGACATCCCCGGCCTGCTGCGCCCGGCGGACGGGCATCCCGTGCTGCTGGCCGGTTTTTCCCTGCTCACCGAGACCGAGGACCTCCTGCTCCGCAGCCTCTGGCAGGCCGGGGCCCGCGTCTGCCTGCATACGGATCCCGCCCTGCTCCGGCATGGCGAGGAAGGAAGGCCGGCCGTGCACTGGGCCTGCCAGGAACACGTCCAGTGGCTGCAGCGCTGGCAGGCCACGGCCCGACTTTGGGAACCGGACGCGCCCGCACCGGCGGACGATGCACAAAAATGGCATTATTTCACGGGCTACGACCTCCACTCCCAGCTCAAGGCCCTGCAACAGGATCTGGAAGCCCCGTCGGAGGCCTCCACAGCCATCCTGCTGACCCACGGCGACCTCCTGCTGCCCGTGCTGCACCACCTGCCGGACAAGGACGTCAACATCTCCATGGGCTATCCCCTGGAGCGCTCGCCCGTCTTCCATCTGCTGGACAGCCTCTTCCGCCTGCATGAAGGCCGGGACAGGGACGGGCTCTTTTACTGGCGGCACCTGCTGGCCTGCCTGCGCCACCCGTATCTGGGCATGCTGCAGGCCGCCCCCGGCGGGGAAGCAGGCACGGGACAGCCCCTGCGGCCCCTGCTGCGCCGCCTGGAGCGCCGCATCCGCAGCGGCAGGCGCCTGGTGGCCTTTGACGACCTGCTGGCCGCCCTGGCCGGCGACGAAGAGCGCGCGGGCGCCCCGGACGGGCCCCTTCCCGCCCCCGGTCCCGAGCGTGCCCTGCTGGAAGAGCTGCTGCACCTGCTGCTGGAAGATTTCGGTGATGCCGGCACGCTGGCCGCCCTGGCCGGGGCCCTGCTGCGCCTGAGCGACTTCCTGACCCGCCACGGGCAGGCCGTCTGGGAGCGCTTTCCCCTGGATGCCGAGGCCCTGTACCGCCTGGTGCGCCATTGCGTGCCGGAATTGCAGCACAATGCCCTGTCCGGCGAGGAGATGCCCCCCCGCCTCCTGCACGGCCTGGCCCGCCAGCTGCTGCAGCAGCAGCGCATCCCCTTCGAGGCCGACCCCCTGGGCGGCGTGCAGGTGCTGGGCATGCTGGAAAGCCGTCTGCTCCAGTTCGACCGCATCTTCATCGTCGATGCCACCGATGACGTCCTGCCTGGTGCCCCCGGTCAGGACCCCCTGCTGCCGGACAGCCTGCGCCGCATCCTGGGCCTGCCCGATGCCCGCCGCCGGGAACGGGCGGCCTCCCATACCCTCTACCGTCTGTGCGCCTGCGCCCGCGAAGTGCATTTTTACTGGCAGGAGAGCCAGGGGCGCTCCGGCCTCATGGACAGCAAGAAGGCCCGCAGCCGTTTTGTGGAGCAGCTCATCTGGGCGCACGAGCAGCGCACCGGGGCCCTCCTCACCCCCGGGACAGCGCCGCTGGCCGTGGCCGCCTGCGATGTGACCCCCATGCCGCCCCGCGCACTGTCCCTGAAACGCAACCAGGCCTTGCAGGATGCCATGCGGGACTTTCTGGCCGCGCCCATCCCGCCCACGGCCCTGGATACCTATCTGCATTGTCCGCTGGCTTTCGTCTGGAAGCATCTGTGCCGCTTCCGGCCCGTCCAGGAGGTCAACGAAAAGGACGATCCGGCGGAAGTGGGCTCCGTGCTGCACGACGTGCTGCAGCAGCTCTACTGTCCCTACCGCAACACGACGGTGGACGCCGCCAGCATCAGCACGGAAGACATGCGCGCCGAACTGCAGCGCCAGACGGAGCGCCACGGGCTGCGGGCCCTGCTGCCGCCCGACAGCCTGATGATGTTTGCCGTGGCGGCCCCGCGCCGCCTGGAGGAATACCTCCGCCACCAGCCGGAAGCCACCATCCTGGAGCTGGAGTATCCCCTGACCCAGACCATCCGCTGCAACGGCCGGGAATATACCTTCAAGGGGCGCCTGGACAGGCTGGACAGGCGTGAGGACGGCCTTTGCATCGTGGACTACAAGACCGGCATCATCAACAATCCCGCCGGGGATCTCTGGGACGATGCCGCCCTGTTCGAACGTATGGCCCAGGTCCGGGACGAGCGGCTCCCTCTGGAGGACCGCCGCCGGCTGGCCGCCGGGACCTTCGACCAGCTGGCCGAAAAATTGCGCATGATCCAGCTGCCCGCCTACCTGTGCATGCTGCATGCCGCCGGTTTCAGGGAGCTGCACGACGCCGCCCTGGTGGAACTGCGCGACACGGGCCGGGAATACTGGCTGTTCGGCCCCAGCCCGGCCAGGGACAATGACGAACGCATCCGTCAATGCTTCGACGTCCTTTCCCTGCTGCTCTGGCATATGGAGCACGGCCCGGAGTTCACCGGCCGTCCGGGCGAAGGCTGCCGCTGGTGCGATTACCAGGCACTTTGCCACGCCTGATGGCGGCAGCGGCCTTGTGAAAACAGGCTTTTTCTGGTAATACTGTCTGAAAACTGATTTCAATACCGCCCCGTGAGGGCTTTACCTTATAGCGCCATGTTGGAGGTTGCATCATGGCTTTTCCTTCTTTGTCCATTGGAGACCTGACCGCTAAAATGCCCATCGTCCAGGGAGGCATGGGTGTCGGCATTTCCCTTTCCGGCCTCGCCTCCGCTGTCGCCAATCAGGGCGGCATCGGCGTCATCGCCGGAGCCATGATCGGGATGAAAGAGCCCGACGTGGCCAAAAATCCCATCGAAGCCAACCTGCGCGCCCTGCGCCAGGAGCTGAGCAAGGCCCGGGAAAAGACCCAGGGCATCATCGGCGTCAACATCATGGTGGCGCTGACCACCTTCAGCCAGATGGTGCGCACGGCCATCGAGAACCGTGCCGACATCATCTTTTCCGGTGCCGGTCTGCCCCTGGAGATGCCCAAGCACCTCCTGCAGGCCTGCGAAGAAAAAAAGGAAGAGTTCAAGACCAAGCTGGTCCCCATCGTCTCTTCCGCCCGCGCGGCGACCCTGATCGCCCGCAAGTGGCTCTCCCGCTTCGACTATCTGCCCGACGCCTTCGTGGTGGAAGGCCCCAAGGCCGGCGGGCACCTCGGTTTCAAGCGTGAAGAGATCGATGACCCCAACTTCGCCCTGGAAGTCCTGGTCCCCCAGGTGGTCGAGGCCGCCAAGCGCCTTGAAGACCAGAAGGGCCGGGCCGTGCCCGTCATCGCCGCCGGCGGCATCTACACCGGTGCAGACATCAAGAAATTCCTCGACCTCGGCGCTGCCGGCGTCCAGATGGGGACGCGCTTCGTGGCCACCAGGGAATGCGATGCCGATGAACGCTTCAAGCAAAGCTACATCGCCGCCCGCGAAGAAGACATCACCATCATCAAGAGCCCTGTGGGCATGCCCGGCCGCGCCCTCCAGAACGACTTCATCGAGTCCGCCCGCCAGGGCAACAAAAAACCTTTCAAATGCGTCTTCCACTGTGTGCATACCTGCGACCAGGAAAAGACGCCCTACTGCATCGCCCAGGCCCTCATCAGCGCCATGAAGGGCAACCTGGAGCGCGGCTTCGCCTTTTGCGGGGCCAACGTGGCCCGGGTCAACAGCATCGTTTCCGTCAAGGAGCTGATGGACTCCCTGCAGCAGGAATTCGACCAGACCATCAGCAAGGGCAGGCAGACCCTGCAGGGTCTGCTGAAGTAGCCTCCGTCACACCGCCATCCCGGGGCCGGCCTGCCGGCCCCTTTTTTTGCTTCTGGAAGATCATGGACGATACCCTTCCCCCGGTGGACAGCTCCGCGCTGCCAGCGGCTGAAAACAAGCGCCTGCGGGACAGCCATCCCCTGTACGGCCGCATGAACGGCGAAGTCATCTGGATGGCCTATGAGGAACTGGGGCTCGATGCCGGGGCCTGTGCCACGGCCATGGATGCCGAGCTTGCCCTGCGCCGTCGCACCCTCGACATCATGGCCACCCTGGAACGGTCCCCCGGGGCCTGCTGTGTGCCGGAACTGCCGGATGCCCCCTGCGCTTCCTGTATCGCCTGCCCGGATCTGGCCCACCTGCATGTCGATGCCGCGGCACCACAGTGGCAGCAGTGGCTGCCCCCGTATGCCATCGGCTGCCGGGTCCATGCCCGCCTGCTGTCGCACGAGGAGGCCCGGCAGGCCGGCTTCCGCGCCCCGGAGGGCTCCGATCCCCCCCGGCGCCGGATGCTCTGCCCGTGTCTTGCACCCGAAACGTAGCCCGCGGCAAAGAATTTTGACCCTTTCCCGGAAAAAAGCTTGCCTTTTGGGCAAAGCTTGGGTAAAGGAACTGCTTGCGCGGCCATGCTGGATGCATGGCTCATTGCCTGCGCAATGCGCGGCCGCTGTTACCCGGCTTTGCCGCATATACGATACACACAGTTTTCTGCATATACGGAGGACATCATGAGCAAAGAATGCGATTTCTGCGGCAAAAAGCCCCAGGTCGGCAATCTTGTCAGCCATTCCAACATCAAGACCAAGCGCCGCTTCAATCCCAACCTGCAGCGTGTGCGTCATCAGTTCGCTGACGGCACCGTGCGCACCCTGACCGTGTGCACCCGCTGCCTGCGTTCCGGTGTGGTGACCAAGCCCGCCGCCCGTGCCAAGCAGGACTAACTTGTTTTTCGCCCGCAAGGCCCCGGTTGCAACTGCAATCGGGGCTTTTTTGCTATGAAGCCCCGCCTTCTGCGCCTGCCCGCCCCTTTTGCGGGATACTGGCACGTCCAGCGTCGCCCGCGTCCCCTGCCGCCCCACTGGCGTTCCCTCACCGGCAGCGGGGGCATCACGTCCTACAGCCAGCGGCAGGAAATGATCCTCGTGCTCAGTGCCTGCGACCTGCCCCATCAGCTCTGGCGTTTCCGGCAGAAAGAATACCTCTATGTGCCCGCCTTGCTGGAAGGCCTGGCCCGGCAGGAGCTGCAGCACTTCCATGCGGAAAAACAGCGGCCCCCGGCCCCCCGGGGCCTGCCGCCCGCGCTCCATGCCCGCTGCTGGCTGGCCGCCCTGCCCCTGCTGCTGCTCATCCTCTGGCACGGCCTGCGGAGCGGCTGGTGGCCGCTGCCCGAAGGGCTGCCACCGCCGGAAAGCTGGGAACAGGCCGGCGCGCTGGACAATGTCCGCCTGCGCGTCTATGGCGAATGGCAGCGCCTGTTCACGGCCCTGACCCTGCATGCCGACGCGGCCCATCTGGCCGGCAATATCCTGCTGGGCGGCATCATGCTGCCCCTGCTGGCCCGGCTGACAGGCCCGGGCCGGGCCCTGCTGCTGACCATGCTGGGCGGCGGGCTCGGCAATCTGCTCACCGTGGTGCTGCGCCGGGAATTCGTCCTCAGCCTGGGCTTTTCCACGGCGGTCTTCGCGGCCATCGGGGCACTGGCAGGCTTCATGGTCCTGCACCATGAGGGCAAACGCCATCTGCCGCTGGTGGCCGGTGTGGGCATCCTGGCCATGTGGGGCATGGGAGAAGGGAACGTGGACTACCTGGCCCATATCTGCGGCCTGGCGGCCGGGACGGCCCTCGGCCTCTGGGAGGCCCTGCGCAGCGCCCGCCGCTGGCCGGGCCTGCCGCAATGGCTGTCCGCCCTGCTGGCCCTGATGTTGCCCGTGCTGGCCTGGATGCGGGCTTTCCAGCAGGGGTGACGGGAGCCTCCGGCGCCGTCCCCCAGGACGGCGACAGAAGAAAAAGCTGCGACCGCATGGCAATGCCGTGCGTGACGCAGCTTTTTTATGCATGATGGCGGCAGGCCGGCTCCCGAAAGAGCCCGGCCCTAAAAGATGTCCAGCCTGGTCACGGCCAGAAAGCCCCAGACCGCCACGAACATCCCCATGAGGCAGGCATAGGCCCGGCGTGTGCGCAGGGAAAGGATGCCGCCCACCATGCTGGCGGCAAAGAGCATGCCCCAGCTCATCCGCCCCTCGAACAGGAATATCCCCTTCCCCAGCAGGTCACAGGCCAGCCACAGGGCCACATAGCACAGCATGTAGTACAGGAACTGCCAGACAGCGCGCACCACGGCCCCCAGGGCCACGGCCCGCCCCGGTGTGCAGCCGTGGCCGGACGATGCCGACGCCGCGACCAGATCCACCAGCGGATTGAGCGCCACCCGCTGGTAACGCTCCGCATAGCTGGCGCCATAGGCCGCGAACACCGCGAACATCAGGGGCGCGAGGAACTGATGGGCCTCCGTCCAGCCCGGAATGACGGACAGGGGAAAAAGCAGCAGGAAGGCCAAGGTTCCGAAGGGCGGGACCACGCTGCCCAGGGCGATGACGTCGAGCCAGAGCAGTTCCACCACGATCCCCAGGGAGAGCGCGGGCTGCCAGCGGCCGGTCAGCCCTCCCAGCAGCAGGGCCCAGAACAGGGGCCTGTCAGCCAGCCTGAAGACAAAGGAGGAGCGGGCCACCCCCGCGAGGACAAAAAAAAAGCGTAGTGCACGCCCAGCCAGAGGGCATCAGAGAAGCTGCTCATAAGCATCCCGGATCTTGTCGGAAGGCACACAGCGAAAATCCAGCTCCACCTGCTGCTGCAGCATGGCCCGCAAATCGTCCCTGTCCTGCGGGGAAAGGGCCACATGCGGAAAAAGCTGGATCTTGCCCGGTGCGTAGTGCAGATTGCCGATATTGAGGGCACGGATGGCGACGCCGCTTTCCAGGGCCCTGCGGGCATCCTGGCAATCGGCAAAGAGCACGAGGCTGCTCTCGCCGCAGCAGGCCAGGGTCTCGGGCAGGGCATCCACCGGCACGAAGTGGACGGCCACCTGTTCCGGCACGGCCAGGGACACGATCTGCTGCTGCAGAAGGTCCGCGGACATGGCGTCATTGGCAACGATCAGGTGCCGGGCGGCCACATAGGGCAGCCAGCCTTCGATGACCTGCCCGTGCACCAGACGATTGTCCACTCTGAACCAGAGCATACGGATCAATCGCCTGTTTTTTCTTTGTTCCGGGAGCGCAGCATGCTGCCGGCCACGACGATGCCCTTGGTACCGGCCTCTCCGGCCAGCCTGGCCAGCTCGGCCAGGGGCTTTTCGCGGCAGGTGAAGACCTTGAGCAGCATGGGCAGGTTGACGCCGGTGACGACTTCCACATGATGGCTCCCCAGCAGGGAGAGGGCCAGGTTGGTGGGGGTGCCGCCGAACATGTCGGTGAGGATGATGACCCCGGCGCCCTTGTCCAGCCGCTGGGCGGCATCATCCAGACGGCGCACGGTCTCGGGCACTTCCTGGGCGATGTCCACGCTGATGGAGGTGCAGTCGCTCAGGGTACCAAGGATGAACTCCGCCGTGCGCAGCATGGCAGAACCATAGTCGGCATGGGCAACGACGATGATGCCGACCTGGGTGGAAGATTGCTGTTCCGACATGACATACCTCGCGCTGGAACTGAAATTTCTGCAAAATGCAGCATGTAATGCCAAGAGTGCCAGCTTTCCTAGCCAAGTTCAAGGTGCCTGTGCTCAAGACTGGCCGGATAATCTGCCTGGCGCAGCATCTGGAACAGGGCCTCGGCCGTGGCCACGGAGCGGTGGCGGCCACCGGTGCAGCCCACGGCTATGGCCACCCGGTAGCGGCCTTCCGCTTCCATCTGCGGCAGCATGAAGCGCACCAGGTCGAAAAGCTTTTTCTCGAATTCCTGCGCTGCCTCGGTGGCAAAGACATAGTCACGGACCGCCTTGTCCTTGCCGCTGAGAGGACGCAATTTCTCTACAAAATAGGGGTTGGGCAGGAAGCGCAGGTCAAAGACGAAATCCGCCTCGCGCGGGACACCATACTTGAAGCCGAACGAGATGACGTTGACACGGATGGCCCGCAGCCTGCCCGGCGTCCTGCTCCAGCGCTTCTGGATGGCACGGCGCAGGTCATGGATGGAAAAACGGCTGGTATCTATGACCAGATCCGCCATCTCGCGCACAGGGGCCAGCCGCGCGCGCTCCTCGCGCAGGGCATCCTCAAGCCCCATGCCCTCGCGTTCCAGCGGGTGCGGCCGGCGGGTCGTGGCGTAACGCCGCATGAGCTCCTGCGGTCCGGCCTCCAGAAAGAGCAGCATGGGCCGGACACCATGTTCCGCAAGCCGGGCAAGGGCCACGTTGAGCTCTTCCAGAAAATCCTGCTGCCGCATGTCCATGCCCAGGGCCATGCCCCGGAAACGCTCCATGGATTCGCGCCGCATCATGTCCGCCATCTCGGCGGCCAGCCCGGCAGGCAGTCCGTCCACGGTAAAATAGCGCAAGTCCTCAAAGACCTGCAACGCCGTACTCTTACCGGCCCCTGAAAGGCCGGTGACGATGCAGACCTGGACAGGCGTGGCCGCTTCATCGGATGATGTCTGGCTCATGGCACTCTCGAAGGGGCCCCCTTGCGGGGGCCCCGAAGTCTTTACAGGACAGGGTCGATGACGGCATAGCCGCCGATGCGGCGGCGGTACACCACATTGACGCGGTCGGTCTCGGCATTGATGAAGACCAGGAAGTCACTGCCGATGGATTCCAGCTGCATCAGGGCTTCGTCCAGATGCAGGGGCTTGGGCGCAAAGCGCTCGGTGCCCACCACGGCGGGCTCTTCATCGGGATCGGCTTCCAGGTTGTAGGTGAACACGTCCACATTGGCGTTGCGGGCCTGACGGCGCTGTTCCTTGACGCGCGAGACGTGCTTCTTGATCTGGGCCTCGACCTTGTCCACCACAAGGTCGATGGCGGCATACATGTCGGAAGACTGTTCGGAAGCGCTCAGGTGCAGCCCCTCGCCGGCGATGGTCACTTCACAGCGATGCCGGAACTTGTCCACAGTAAGCACAACACCGACTTCCAGTCCGGAAGCCTTGCCAAAAAAGCGCCCCATCTTTTCCATGCGGCGACGGGCATACTTCTTCAGATGATCGGAGGCCTCGAAGTTCTTGAAAGTGAAAGCAATGTTCATAGAACCTCCCGTGGTGCAGGAATCAGAAATGTTCCTTGCGCTTTGAGGATGAGGGGATGTTCAGCGCCGTGCGGTACTTGGCCACCGTGCGCCGTGCGATGTTGACCTTCAACTGTTCCTTGAGCAGCTCGCCGAGCCGCTCATCGCTCAGGGGCGATTTGGGATCTTCAGCAGCGATGAACTTTTTGATCAGGGCCTTGACACTTTCAGAGCCTACCTGACTTCCATCGTCCAGTTCAAGCCCGCTGTTGAAGAAAAATTTGAGCTCGAAGATGCCGTGCGGCGTCGCCACATATTTGTTGGTGGTGATGCGGCTGACCGTGGACTCGTGCATCCCGATATCGTCGGCGATATCCTTGAGGATGAGCGGCGCGAGCTTGGTGACGCCGTCGCGGAAAAAGGGCTGCTGGTGCTTGACGATGCTTTCCACCACTTTATACAGCGTCCGCTGCCGCTGGTACAGACTGCGGATGAGCCAGGAGGCCGAACGTATTTTTTCCGAAACGTAGTCCTTCTCTTTTTCATTACAGGAGGGAACGCCATCACGCAACATGCTGGAGAGCTGCAGATGCGGCAGGCCCTCCTCGTTGAGCAGGATGACGAATTCGTCGCCGACACTGTACACGAAGACATCGGGGCTCACATAGGTGGGCTCGCTGCTGTCGAAGCTGGCACCGGGCAGGGGCTCCAGGGACTGGATGATGTCCAGGTATTCGCGCAGGCCTTCCATGTCCAGCTTGAACTTGCGCAGCAGGGGCTTGTAGCGGTGGGCCTCCAGGTCTTCCAGATGCGACTGCACCAGTTCCATCAGGATGGGGTCACGGTCATAGCGCAGGTTCTTCAGCTGCACCAGCAGGCATTCGCGGGCATCCCGGGCCGCCACGCCCACCGGATCGAAGAGCTGCACGCGCTCCAGCACCGTCTGCACGGCCTCCGGCGTGGTGGACGCCATCTCGGCGATCTCCTCCACGCTGGCGCGCAGATAGCCCGAAGAACCCAGGTTGCCGATGATGATCTCGCCGATCGCCTTCTGTTCGTCCGTCAGGGTCGAAAGGTGCAGCTGCCAGAGCAGATGCCCTTCCAGCGTGGGCTTGGCCGAATAGCGGGCCTCCAGGGGGGAGATCTCTTCCGCGATCTCCAGCTCCCGGCCCTGCGAGGTACGCGGCGTGCTGGCGAACTCGCCAAGATATTCCTCCCAGTCGGCATTGCGGGACAGATCCGCGTCATAGACTTCGTCCTGGGACTTCTCATGCCGGGGCTCTTCCTGGTCCTGCTGGGCTACGGGCTCATTGGCCGGGGCCTCTTCCAGGAAAGGATTCTCCAGCAATTCCTGCTGGACGGTCTCCAGAAGTTCGACACGAGAAAGCTGCAACAGCTTGATGGCCTGCTGCAGCTGGGGGGTCATGACCAGCTGCTGCGACAATTTGAGTTGTTGACGAAGTTCCAATGCCATGGGGTGCTATCCTGTCAGTAAAAATTTTCTACTTTTCAAATACCATGCCACATGCTGCACCAATAGGCAAGGGAGGCGGGCTTGCGAGCATAAAAAAGGGAATATTTCAAGTCATTGCATAAAAAAAGGACGCCCCGCGCCGGCGGAGCGTCCTGAACGGCTTTTCGTGCACAAAAGCCCTATTTCCTGTGGTTGTCCTTGGCGGCCTTGATGAATTCGCGGAACAGGGGATGCGCCGCCATGGGGCGGGACTTGAATTCGGGGTGGAACTGGCAGCCCAGGAACCAGGGATGGTCGGGCAGCTCCACGATCTCCATCAGGGAGCCGTCGGGAGCGGTACCGCTGAAGACCATGCCCTTCTCTTCCAGCAGATCCTTGAAAGCGTTGTTGAATTCGTAGCGGTGGCGGTGGCGTTCCTCCACCAGCTCCTTGCCGTAGGCCTCAAAGGCGCGGGTGCCGGGGATGATCTTGCAGGGGTAGGCGCCCAGACGCATGGTGCCGCCCTTGTCGCTCTCGGCATCGCGCTTTTCCAGGTTCTTGGTGCGGAAGTCGAACCATTCGGTCATCAGGTAGATGACCTTGTGGGCGCTCAGGGGATCGAACTCTTCGGAATTGGCGTCTTCCAGGCCGGCCACATGGCGGGCGAACTCGATGACCGCGCACTGCATGCCCAGACAGATGCCGAAGAAGGGGATGCGGTTTTCGCGGGCATAGCGGATGGCGGCGATCTTGCCTTCCACACCGCGATAGCCGAAGCCGCCGGGCACCAGGATGCCGTCGCAGCCGGCAAAGGTGGCGGCCACGTTGCTGTCGTCCACGTTCTCGGAATTGACGTAACGCAGGTTCACGGAAACGCGGTTGGCCACACCGCCGTGGATCAGGGCTTCGTGCAGGCTCTTGTAGGCTTCCTTCAGGTCCACATACTTGCCCACGATGGCGATGGTCACGCTGCCCTGGGGATTGGCGCAGTCGTAGACCAGCTTCTTCCAGTCTTCCAGATGGGCGTTGCGCGCGGGCAGTCGCAGCATGATGGCCACTTTCTGGTCAAAGCCCTCCTCATAGAAACGCAGGGGCACTTCATAGATGTTGCCCACATCCACGGAGGAGAAGACGGCATCCTGGTCCACGTTGCAGAACAGGGCGATCTTGCGGCGCATCTCCTCGGGGATGCTGTGCTCGCAGCGGCAGAGGATGATGTCGGGCTGGATGCCGATGGAAAGCAGCTCCTTGACGCTGTGCTGGGTGGGCTTGGTCTTGTGCTCACCGGCGGCCTTGAGGTAGGGCACCAGCGTCAGGTGGATGTTCAGGCAGTTGTCACGGCCCAGCTCGGACTTGAGCTGGCGGATGGCCTCCAGGAAAGGCAGGCCCTCGATGTCGCCCACGGTGCCGCCGATCTCGATGATGGCCACGTCAGGGGCATTGTCACCTTCGGCCAGGGAAAGCACGGTATGCTTGATCTCGTCGGTGATGTGGGGGATCACCTGCACGGTGCCGCCCAGGTAGTCGCCCCGGCGTTCCTTGGCGATCACGTGGTTGTAGATGGCGCCGGAAGTGGTGTTGTTCTTGCGCGACATGGGCACGTTGAGGTAACGTTCGTAGTGGCCCAGGTCCAGGTCGGTCTCGGCCCCGTCATCGGTCACGAACACTTCGCCGTGCTGGAAGGGATTCATGGTGCCGGGGTCAACATTGATATACGGATCCAGCTTTTGGATGGTGACGGAAAGTCCCCGGGTCTGCAGCAGGGCGCCCAGCGAAGCCGCGGCAAGGCCCTTGCCCAGGGAAGACAACACACCGCCCGTAACAAAAATGAACTTGGTTTTCATGAACTCCTACCTTTTGATGACATACAGCGGACCGTGGTCCGGACCGCATGTGCTGCACGCGGACGAGCCGCCCTCGCGCAATCGGGAGGTTTTACACCAATCTGGATCATTTTACCAGCATTGACTATTATAAACTTTGCAGGTAGTCTCTTTTTCCATTTCCATAGTGGCCCTTTGTGGCTACCGCTTGCAAGGAGGCTCCTGCCGCATGGGCACAGTCAATACTCTCGTCATCACCGGCTATGGCACCAATTCCCATCTCGAAACAGCCCACGCTGCCCGTCTCGCGGGTGCTGACCGCGCCGATGTCGTGCATTTTTCCGATATCGTGGCCGCCAAAGTCCGCCTGAGCGATTACCACTTCCTTGTGTTCCCCGGCGGGTTCCTGGATGGTGACGACCTGGGCGCCGCCCAGGCCGCCAGCATGCGCTGGCGCTATCTCAAGGACAGCACGGGCACCCCCCTGCTCCAGTCCCTGACCGAATTCATCAACGACGGCAAACTGATCCTGGGCATCTGCAACGGCTTCCAGCTGCTGGTCAAGCTGGGCGTGCTGCCCGCCCTGGACAACAACCGCTTCGAACGCCAGGTCTCCCTGAGCCACAACGACTCCGCCCGTTACGAAGACCGCTGGGTGCATCTGCTGCCCAACCCCAAGAGCCCCTGTGTCTTCACCAGGGACCTGCCCATGATGGCCATGCCCGTGCGTCACGGCGAGGGCAAGCTCATCGCCTGTGACGACGCCACCCTGCAGCGCCTGGCCGATGAAAACCTCATCGCCCTGCAGTATGCCGATCCCGAGACCGGCAAGGCCACCATGGAATACCCGCTCAACCCCAACGGCTCCAGCCTGGCCATCGCCGGCCTGACGGATCCCAGCGGGCGCGTGCTGGGCCTCATGCCCCATCCCGAGGCCTTCCACCATGTGACCAACTACCCCACCTGGACCCGCGGCTCCATTGATGTGCCCCCGGCCACCCAGCTGTTCTCCAACGCCGTGCGCTACCTGCGTGCCCTTTAATATATAAGGAAGGGGACTTCCCGCTTGACAGCGGCCTCAGGGCCGGATAGATTCGCTGAACCGTTTTGCCGGTTACGGCCCCAGTGGTCGCAGACACAGGTGTCGATCATTTGCAGCGAGCCTGCCGCCCTTTGCTTTTGAAAGCACTTTTCTGGTTTCAGGGAAGTGCTTTTTTACTGTGAGGGAGAGAGATGCATATAGCAGAGATCATTTCCACCATCGAACAGATGGCCCCCCTGCAGGGCGCCGCGTCCTGGGACGCTTCGGGCCTGCAGGTGGCCGCCCACAGGACCGACGCCACGCGTCTGGCTGTCTGCCTCGACCCGAGCCCGGCCTCCATCGCGGCCGCGCTCGAGCTCGGTGCGCAGTGCATCCTCAGCCATCATCCGCTGGCGCTCAAACCTTCGCTGCCCAACCGCATCGACCATTACCACGATGTCCTGCGCCTGCTGCTGGGCAACGACGTGCCGCTCTATGCCGCGCACACCTCGCTGGATGTCAACAGCGACGGCCCGGTGTCCTGGCTGGCCCGTGAACTGCACCTGGACAACCTGGCCGTCCTGGAACCCACCGGCCCGGGAACCGGGGATCTGCCGCACGGTTTCGGCCTGGCCGGCGATCTGGCCGAATCCGTGGACCTGCAACAGCTGGCCGGCATGCTGGCCGCGCACATCGACCTGGGCACCGCCACCGTCAGCGGCCCCTGCCCGGGCCGTATCCGGCGCGTGGCCTACTGCACCGGCTCGGGTTCCTCCCTGCTGGAGGAAGCCCGTGCCGCGGGTGCCGACATTTTCATCACCGGCGACGTCAAATACCATACGGCGCTGGATACCCAACTTTGTCTTTTCGACGTGGGCCATCACAGCCTGGAAGAAGAAATGATGCGGCGTGCCGCCATCCATCTGCAGCACGCCTGCCCGGCGCTCGAAGTCGTCTTCGTGCCCTCGGCCTCCCCTTTCCAGCCTGTCCGTCCCCGCGTTCTCTAGGAGGAAACCCATGAGCACCGCTGTCTACCTTGACCAGATCCGCCAGCTTGTCGAGCTGCAGAAAGTGGATGACGCCATCTTTGCCGTGCGTCAGGAACTGGAATCCGCTCCCCGCCAGCTGGACGAGCTGCAGGCCAAATTCGATGCCAGCAACGCCCAGCGCGAACGCATCGTGGAAAAACTGACCCACCTGCAGGAACAGCAGAAGCGCCTCGCCATGGAGATCGACGATGATTCCGCCCGCATCAGGAAGAGCAAGAACAAGCTCATGCAGGTGGAAAACACGCGCGAATACCATGCCATGATGCGCGAAATGGACAGCATGGAAAAGATCAACCGCTCCCGTGAGGAAGAAAAGATGACCCTCATGGAAGAGGTGCAGCGCCAGAACGAAGCCCTGGCCGAGCTCGATCTGACCCACGGTGCCCTCCAGGCCGAACTGGAAGTGCGCCGCGACGGCCTGGAAGAAAAGATCCAGATGGCCCAGGCCAAGCTGGCCGAACTGGAAGAAAAACGCCAGCACGCCGCCGGCGTCATCCCCCAGCCCGTCTTCGTGCGTTACGAATTCATCCGCAAGCGTCTTGAGCATCCCGTCATCGTCGGTGTGCGCGAAGGCATCTGCTCCGGCTGCCACATCGCCATCCCGCCGCAGTCCTTCATCGAACTGCAGCGCGGCCAGCAGATCCTGAGCTGCCCCAACTGCCAGCGCCTGATCTTCTGGAACGAGCACTTCCCGGATATGGAACTGCAGGCCGCTCCGGCCAAACCCAAGACTCTGGTGGACTAAAAATCAACAGGCAGGAGCCGGACAGATCGCCGCTGCGGGCATCGGCCCGGAGAGGAAAGTCCGGGCTCCACAGGGCAGGACGCTGGATAACGTCCAGGAAGGGCGACCTTCGGACAGCGCCACAGAAAGCAAACCGCCCGGCCGGTCCCGTACCGGCCGGGTAAGGGTGAAACGGTGGAGTAAGAGACCACCAGATGCCGTGGTGACACGGCATGCTCGGCATACCCCGTCTGGAGCAAGGCCAAATAGGGAAGGAGGCTGGCCCGGCCATACCTTCCGGGTAGGCTGCTTGAGAGGGCAGGCAACTGCTCTTCTAGAGGAATGGCGATCGCGCACCCCCGGTGCGAACAGAACCCGGCTTATCGTCCGACTCCTGCCTGTTTTTTTTGCGAGTGCAGCATGACACGAATTCCCGTCCGTCCCTGGGCCCTCGTTCTGGCCGCAGGACAGGGCAAACGCCTGTCCGCCGCCACAGGCGGCCGTTCCAAACAGTTCCTGCTCTGGAAAGGGCTTCCCCTTTACTGGCACTCAGCCCGCACGCTGTCCCGTTCCGGGGCCGTGGCGGGCCTTGTTTTTGTCTTCCCCCAGGACTGCCTGGAAGAAGAACAGCGACGCCTGGAACAGCTGGCCCGCGACGAGGACCCCGGCATCCCCTGGCTGGCCGTGGCCGGCGGCGCGGAACGTCAGGACTCCGTGCGCCACGGCCTGGCCGCCCTGCCCCGGGAAGCCGCGCACGTGCTGGTGCATGACAGCGCCCGCCCCTTCATGGGCGCGGCCCTGGTCCACCGTGTCTGCGATGCGCTTGCCGCGGGGGCTGTGGCCGTCATCCCGGGCCTTGCCGTCACGGATACCATAAAGGTCGTCTGCGACGATCTTGTGACGGACACACCGCCCCGTGCCCGGCTGCGCGCCGTGCAGACCCCCCAGGGCTTTGCCCTGCCCCCCCTGCTGGCCGCCCACGCTGCCGCCCGCCACGAAAGCGCCGCCGGACGCGCGGCCACGGACGATGCCGCCCTTATGGAAGCCCACGGGCACCCCGTGCTGGTAGTGCCGGGCGAAGCCGCCAATATCAAGATCACCCATCCCGAGGACCTTGCCTTGCTGGAAGAACGCTCCCCCGTCATGCCGGTGCCGCGCGTGGGCATGGGCTACGACGTCCACCGCTACGGCAGCGGCCGCCCCATGAAGCTGGGCGGCATCATCATCCCCAATGCTCCCGAGGTCATCGCCCATTCCGACGGCGACGTCCTGCTCCATGCCCTGATGGACGCCCTGCTGGGCTGCGCGGCCCTGGGCGACATCGGCCGTCTTTTCCCTGATGCCGACGCCCGTTTCGACAATATTTCCTCTGCCGTCCTTCTGGACGACGTGCTGGAACGCTTCCGGGATGCCGGCCTGACCCTCTGCCATGTGGACCTGACCGTCGTGGCCCAGACCCCCAGGCTGGCGCCCCACCGTGAAGAGATCCGCAAGAACGTGGCCCGCCTGCTGGGCCTGGGCCCGGATGCGGTCAACATCAAGGCCACCACGGAAGAAAAGCTGGGGTTCACCGGTGCCTGTGAAGGCATCAAGGCCTACGCCGTGGCCACGGCGTTCCAGCTTTCACCTCATCTGCGCAACACCAAGGAAATGGCATGACCCCCGAGCTGCACCGTCCCTGGTTCTCCCATTACGAACCGTCCGTTCCCCGTACCGTCAGCGTCTTCGACCAGCCCCTGTACAGCCTGCTGGACGAGGCCGCCGCGCGCTATCCCAAGCGCCCGGCCCTGATCTTCCAGAATACCCGCCTGAGCTACAAGGCCCTGCACGAGGCCGTGGAACGCTTTGCCGGCGCCCTGCGCCGCGCGGGCATCCGGCCGGGCCAGCGCGTGGCCGTCATGCTGCCCAACCTGCCCCAGACCATGATCGCCTTCTGGGGCGTGGTCAAATGCGGGGCCGTGGCCGTGATGGTCAACCCCCTCTACATGGAACGGGAGCTGCTCCAGAACCTCAACGACGCCGGTGCCGAATGCCTCATCCTGCTGGACATGCTCTGGCCCCGCGTGGCACCCCTGCGCGACCGGCTGCCCGTCAGGACCTATGTGGTCACCGGTATCGCCGACGCCCTTTCCTTCCCGCTGAACCTCATCTACCGTTTCACCAAAGGGCGCCAGAAGGCCGTCCCCATCCCCTATGATGACAAGGTCATCGCCTGGAAGGACTTCAGCAGGGGCGCCCAGCCCCTGAGCGAGCCCATCGCCGATCCGCAGCACACCCCCGCACTGCTGCAGTATACCGGCGGCACCACCGGCATCCCCAAGGGCGTGGCCCTGACCCACAGCAATCTGGGCACCAACTGCCGCCAGATCCTGAGCATCATCCAGGAGACCGCCGAGACCGGGCACCGCTTCGTGGGCCTGCTGCCCTTCTTCCATGTCTACGGCCTGACCACCGGCATGACCATCCCGGCCGCCCTGGCCGCCACGGTGCTGCCCCTGCCCCGCTATGTGCCCCAGGACGTGCTGCACCTCATCGGCAAGCACCGTCCCACGGTCTTCCCCGGTGCGCCCGCCATCTACAGCTCCCTGCTGCAGCAAAAGACCCTGGGGCAGTACGACCTGACCTGTATCAAGCTCTGCATTTCCGGTTCCGCGCCCCTGCCCCGGGACACCTTCCGCCGCTTCCAGGAGCTGACCGGTGCCATCATCCTTGAAGGCTACGGCCTGACGGAAGCCTCGCCCATCACCCACATCAATCCCCGCGAGGACAGCAGACAGAAGGAAGGCTCCATCGGCATGCCCCTGCCCGGCACCGATGCCCGCATCGTGGACAGCGAAAGCGGCACCGCGCCCCTGCCCGTGGGCAAACTGGGCGAACTGGTCATCCGCGGCCCGCAGGTCATGCAGGGCTACTGGCACCTGCCCGACGAGACCGCCAGCGCCCTGCGCAACGGCTGGCTCTATACCGGCGACCTGGCCGTCATGGACGAGGAAGGCTATTTCTTCATCATGGACCGCAAGAAGGACATGGTCATCGTAGGCGGTTACAACGTCTATCCCCGCGAAGTGGACGAGGTCCTGCTGGAACACCCCGACGTACTGGAAGGCGTGAGCGTCGGCATCCCCGACGGTGTGCGCGGCGAGGCCCTCAAGGCCTACATCGTGCCCCGTCCCGGCGTGGAACTGACCAAGGCCGACATCGTGGGCTGGTGCCGCCAGCGCCTGGCCTCCTACAAGGTGCCCCGCCTGGTGGAATTCCGCGATGAACTGCCCAAGACCATCGTGGGCAAGGTCCTGCGCCGCGCCCTGCGCGAAGAAGAGATGGCCAGGCAGGCCCAGAAAACTGCCCGCCACGCCGCCCGGCAGGACGCTGCGGCGACCCCCGGGGAGGACCGATGCGACTCCTGATCCAGCGTGTCCTTGAAGCGGCCGTCACTGTGGACGGACAGACCACCGGCGCCATCGGCAAGGGCCTGCTGGTCCTGACCGGCTTTGGCGAGGAGGACGGCCCGGACTTCCACCACAGTCCTGTTTTCGAAGGCATGGCGCGCAAGCTGCTGGATCTGCGCATCTTCCCCGGCGAAGGAGACCGCTGCGACAAATTCGACCGCTCCGCCCGGGATCACGGGGCCGATGTCCTGCTGGTGCCGCAGTTCACGCTGTATGCCGACTGCCGCAAGGGCCGCCGTCCTTCCTTCTCCCATGCCGGCGATCCCGCCTGGTCCCGCGGGATGTTCGAGCGCTTCACCCGCAAAGTCAGCGAGGAAAGCGGCCGTCCCGTGCCCGCGGGCGTGTTCGGCGCGGACATGCGCGTCCACCTCGTCAACTGGGGCCCCGTGACCATCTGGCTGGACTCCCGCGAGGTGCTGCCGCATCTGTATCTTTAAGGCGGCAAGGGAATCCCTCTTCCTCGCCTGAAAGTTCTCTCCCAGGGGCAGTACCGCTCTTGCAGCCTGTAACGTCCGCGATGAACGGGGTACAGGCCGACCAGCATCCGGTCGCTCCTCTTCCCCATACGCTTTCCCCAAAGCCATAAAAAAGGACAGCCGTACGGCTGTCCTTTTTTATGGCCTCCCATCCACCTGCCAGCAAAAGAGAAAGAAGAAGAAAGAAGAAAGAAAAAAGAAAAACAAAAAGCCTGACCAGCACAGGCCAAGCTCAACATTTTTTCGGGGGACCATCAGTAGCGGCAACTTTGCCACAGGCAGCCCCCCATCATCCTCCATAGCAAAGCGCGTTTGGGAGGGATGGGGGGAGCCTGAGGGGGGAAGGGAAGCTTTTTGTGCGCCAGCCAAAAGGTTCTTCCCCCCTCAAAAAACATCCACCCTGCAGCCTATCCCTGCGCATCCAGCGCGCACAGGGCCAGGCGGGCGGCCTCCTGCTCGGCCTTCTTGCAGCTGCTGCCGCAGGCCGTGAACTGCTGCCCCGAGGGCAGGGAGACCTGCACGGTGAAGTGCCGGGCGTGTTCCGGGCCTTCACAGGCCAGGGTCGTATAGACAGGGCGGTCGTGGAAAAGGGCCACCGACCGTTCCTGCAAACTGGTCTTGAAATCCTTGGTCTTGGGCCTGCCCACGCAGACCTCGTCCAGCAGCCCCCCGAAGATGCGGAGCACGACCTTCCGGGCCGCGGCATAGCCGCCGTCTTCGTACACGGAGGCCAGCACGGCTTCGAACACATCGCTGAGCACGGCGTCACGGCTGCGGCCGCCCTGCTGTTCCTCGCCGCGCCCCAGACGCAGCAGCTGGTCGATGCCCGTTTCCCGGGCCCGCTGGGCCAGGCTGGTGGTGCCCACCAGCTGGGAGCGCACACGGGTCATGTCGCCTTCGCGGGCCTGCGGGAAGCGCCTGAACAGCTCCCACGAGATGCACAGTTCAAGGACGGCATCGCCCAGGAACTCCAGACGCTCGTTATGCGCCTGCCCCAGGCCGTGTTCATTGGCCCACGAGCTGTGGGTCAGGGCCAGGGCCACCCGTTCCGGGCGTGAAAAATGGTAGTCCAGGATCTGTTCGATGCGCTCCAGGTCCGCCGCCGAGATGCTGAGGTCGAATTTCTTGCTGTGTTCCATGCGCAGCAGTCTAGCCACTTCAGGGCGCAAGGCAACAGAAATTTTCTTGACACCCGGCCTTTCAGCGCCTACCTATTTGGAGCAAAATTCAGAGACTTCCGCATGTCCGGCCGCCCGACGGCCCCATGCCGGCGAGGAGACATTATGGCTTACGATATCCGCCTCATGAAGCTGGTGACCGGTGAGATGGTCATCGGCAAGTACGACGCCGAAAAAGACTGCCTCAACGAAGTGGCCAGCCTGCAGAGCATCCCCACCCAGCAGGGCATGCAGATGATGCTCCTGCCTTACGGCTATCCTTTCGAGCCCAACTTCACCGGTACCCTGGAAGGCCGTCACTTCCTGTACCGCTACGCCGACACCCCCAAGGAACTGCAGGACAAGTACATCGAGGCCTGCACCAACCTCACCGTGGCCGGCGGCCTGGGCAAGCTGAGCTTCGGGCCTTCCGTGCAGCCCGGCAGCGGCCTCATCAAGTAGCCCGTTTTCCATCAGGTTTCCGGGGCGGCATCTGCCGCCCTTTTTTGTATCCAGCCAACAGGGATGTTTATGCGCGCACTGCTCCCCATTCTGCCCCGCCCCAGCCGCTATGCCGGCATCGAAGAGGGCGCCTGCCACAAAGACCCTGCCCAGGTTCGCCTGCGTGTGGGCCTGGCCTTTCCCGATACCTACGAAGTGGGCATGTCCTATCTTGGGCAGAAGATCCTTTACGGTATCGTCAACAGCCACGCCTCCTGGTGGGCCGAGCGGGTCATGGCCCCGGAACGCGAAGCGGGCGACATCCTGCGGCAACACGGCTGCCCGCTGGGCACGCTGGAATCCGGCACGCCCCTGCGCGACCTGCACTGCCTTTCCTTTTCCATCACCCATGAGCTGTGCTACACCAACGTGCTCTACATGCTGGAGCTGGGCAACATCCCCCTGCGCACGGCCGACAGGCCGCAGGACCTGCGCCGGTGCCCGCTGGTCATCGCCGGTGGCGGCGCCCTGCTGAGCGCCGAACCGCTGGCCCCCTTCATCGACCTGATGGTGCTGGGCGACGGCGAGGAATCCCTGCCCGACGTGCTGCGCCTGCTGGAACAGGCCCTGGACGAGGGCTGGACGCGTGACCGTTGCCTGGAAGAGGCCCGCCACATCCCCGGCGTCTACATCCCCTCTTTCTTCACGCCCGATGCGGAAGGCCGTCTGCAGCCCCGCTTTGCCGACCACGCCAGGCCCGCGCGCCGCATCGTGGCCGATTTCGACAAGGTGGCCTACCCCACCAGCCAGGTGGTGCCCATCGGCGCGGTGCACAACCGCCTGTCGCTGGAAATCGCCCGCGGCTGTACCCGCGGCTGCCGCTTCTGCCATGCGGGCATGGTCTACCGTCCCGTGCGTGAGCGGTCTCTGGACACCATCACCGGCCTGCTGGACGACTGCCTGAAAAAGACGGGCTTTGACGAGATCTCCTTCCTTTCCCTGAGCACGGGCGACTTTTCCGCGCTCAAGACCCTGAGCCACGGCGTGCTGGGCCGCTGCGCCCAGGAACAGATCAGCCTTTCGCTGCCGTCGCTGCGCGTGGGCTCCATCGATGACGAGATCATGCAGCGCATGTCCGACCTGCGCCGCACGGGCTGTACCCTGGCCCCCGAAGCGGGCAGCCAGCGCCTGCGCGACGTCATCAACAAGGGCGTCACCGAGGAGCAGGTGCTGCTGCATGTGCAGAAGCTGCTAGAATACGGCTGGCGCCAGGTCAAACTCTATTTCATGATCGGCCTGCCCACCGAGACCGACGAGGACCTCAGGGCCATCGCCGACCTCTGCCGCAAGGTGCGCGACGCCGCGGGCAAGGGCAATCCCCGCCTGCAGGTCACGGCAGCGCTCTCGCCCTTCGTGCCCAAGCCCTTCACGCCCTTCCAGTGGGTGGAACAGATCAGCCAGGAAGAGATCCAGCGCCGTGTGCAGCTGGTGCGCGACGAATTCAGGGGCCAGAAGTTCCTCAAGCTGCGCTGGCACGAACCTGCCATGAGCCATCTGGAAGGCATCCTTTCCCGTGCTGACCGCCGTCTGGCCGATGTGGTGGAAAAGGTCTACCGCAAGGGCGGCATCTTCACCAGCTGGATCGAAGGTTTCGATCTGGCCCCCTGGCTGGAGGCCCTGGAAGAATGCGGCCTGACCGCCGACGAGTTCACCCGGGCCCGCAGCATGGACGAATACCTGCCCTGGGAGCATCTGGAGGCCGGCATCTCGCCCGAGTTCCTGCGCCGCGAATACGAGCGTGCGCTGGCGGGCAAGGTCACGGAAGACTGCCGCTACCATACCTGCCGCCAGTGCGGCGCCTGCGACACCAAGGCCGGGCCTTCGCGCATGCCCCACGCCAGCCTGGGCGCGGACGGCCGGCCGCTGGAACACCACAACCGCCTGGTCTTCCCCCAGCGCGACCAGCAGGCCCACCAGCCCGCCCGTGACGAGGAAGGGCGCATCATCTGCCGCACCCACGAGAACAAGCCGCCGCAGATCGCGCCGGAGCTGGCGGTCAAGGCCGTCCAGTACCGCATCTGGCATACCAAGACCGGCGGCAGCTCCTACCTCAGCCAGCTGGAGCTCCAGGCCATCCTCGACCGCGCCCTGCGCCGGGCCGACCTGCCCATGGCCTTCTCGCAGGGATTCCATCCCATGCCGCTGATATCCTTTGGCCGGGCCCTGCCGGTAGGCATGGAAAGCCGGGCCGAATGGTTCGCCATCACCCTGCGCGCCCCCATGTCCGCTGCCGAGGTCCATGCCCGTCTGGCCGCGGCCCTGCCCACGGGCATGGCCGTCATCCGCGTGGAAGAAGTGGACAAGAGCCGCCGCACGGAACAGTCCGTGGCCGAGACCTTCCGCCTGCGTACCGGCAGCGTCGACGGCGAAGGACTCCCCATGACGTCCGTTCGCGACTGCTTCGCGGCCTTTGCCGCCCGGGAAAGCGTCATGCTGACCCGCGAGACCAAGAAGGGCCCGCGCACCAGCGACATCCGCCGCCACCTGCTGCGCTGGAAGGAACTGGAGGACGGCAGCCTGGAGTTCAGCCTGGACTGGAGCGACGGCTACCTTTCGCCCCTGCTGCTCTGCACCAGCATCTGCGCCCCTCTGGGCGATGAGTCCCGCCTGCGGGCGCTGCTGCGCCTGGGCAAGACGGCCCAGCATTTCGCGGACGGCCAGGTCTGCCCGTAAGGGATCATTTCAGGGCCTTTCGTGGATGGATGCTCCATCCGGTACGGAAGGCCCTTTTTGCGGTCCTGCTCCAGCCGTGCCGTCGTGCCGGCAAGCACCCCGCCCAACGTGTTCTGCGCATATCAGGAGGCATCATGGCTCCCCGTTCCACTACGGAAACGTTCTTCTTTTTTGGTGATTCCCTGACCCTGGGCGTCAATGACAACGCCATGCCCGGCGGCTGGGTCAGCCGCCTTGTGCTGCTGGGCTCCCGGGCCGGCTGGTACGACATGCCGCCCGCCACCTTCTACAACCTGGGCGTGCGCCGCCACACCTCCACGGACATGGCCGCCCGCTGGCAGGCCGAAGTGGCGGCCCGGCAGATCCCCGGCACCATCAACCATCTGGCCTTCTGCCCGGGCGTGGTGGACATGTCCCCCGCCCGGATGCGGCCGGTGGACGAGGTCTGTGCCACGGTCATGCAGATGCTGGACCAGGCATCGGCCCTGGGAGCGGTCTTGCTTATCTGCCCGCCTCCTGTTAAAGAGCCCGCCATGCGCCAGCGCATCGCCTCGCTCTGCGAAGCCTATGTGACGGCATGTGCCCGCAAGGGACATCCCTGTGCCGATGTGCACGCCGCTCTGGCGGCCTCGCCCGAGTACATGGATGATCTTGAGGACGGCCTGCATCCCGGCCCGCAAGGTTCTGCCCTGATGGCCCGTCTGCTGGCCGAAGTCCCGGCCGTGCGCCGCTTTTTTCTGACCGCCAAACAGGATGATTGATATGGGCTCCTGCCAGCCTTTCGTCGATGACGAACCCTTTGACAAGCGCGTGAAGACGCTTGCCGACAATGAATTGCTGGAGATCTGGGAAGAGACCCAGCAGCTGGAAGACCTGCTGCGCACCCAGATGCAGACCGACCTTGACATGGCCCCCGAATATGAGCGCCTCATCGTCAGCGAGCTGCAGCTGCGCAGCAACAGGGCCTTGCTGCACGTCCGCTAGCGGGGCCTTCCTGAAGGCGGAGCCTCTTGCCGCTGCCGGGGCCCTGCGGCCTGACAGGCACGGCCTGCGACCGGCACCCGGTCGCGCTGCCCCCGGAGAGAGCACCATACCACGCTCCCCCCTTTCTTCAGATGCGTCTTGCCAGGCCGGTCCCCGCAAGGGGACCGGCTTTTTCCTTTCCGGGCGCCTCCGGCCCGGCAAAGAAGCTCCTGCGCACGCTTCTTTCCGTGGCGGCATCAGCACAGCGGAGGAACGCTCCTTGCCCGCCCGCCGTCCGTCGCCCACTCGTGGGGACGCACCTGAACAGGCGCCCTGTCGCGGCCGGATCGCCTGCATCCGGGCGCCCCGGAAGGCCCGGGCTCCTGCTCCGCGGGTCACGCCGCCCCATCACGTCATCCGGCTGCACTGCGCCGTGCCGTGAAGGCATACGGGAAGACATGGCCTTCCTGCCCGGCCTTTCCGATTCCCCTGTACAGGCCCCCAAGCGCACGCTACGGGCAATGCCCCGGACAGGTCCATTTCGCCAAAAATCCGAAGCCGGCTGGCAGCGCAGGGGCGTCCCCTTGCCGGAAAGCTGCCCGCATGTCGCAGGCAATTGCAACACTGTCCGGGGGCGGCCCTGCCCTCTCCTGCTCCGGCATCGACAGACACATGATAAAAAATCTTTTTATTCATGGTCGATAGATGCACACCATCCTCCCCACTGCAAGCCGCTCTCTTCCTGCCTCCTGATTCCTGCCGAAAATGCACGCCTTTTTGAAACACAATTGCACCCTGTTGCGACATTTTTTGCAACAAAAATGCAACACCTGCATCTCCTGAAAATTTTTCCGTTGAATATCGGCATGATACAAAAACAGTTCCGTCACATGCCTCAGATGCCACATGCCCTGAACAGCCGCACGGATGAAATGAAATATTTCATAACATAGCAAGATGCCATGCTTTCCCGACGCAGCCCCCTGGGACGCCCGTTTTTTTGGCACGATACTTGAGAAAATACGGGAAACGCCGTCTGCAGGAGGGGCGCCCGGGGCCGGCTCGCCACCTGCAGACAAGCCATGCCAGGACCAGACCGATCCCTTCACCACGGCAGCTCGGTTTGAACTGAAACATCGAAATACCGCAGGAGGTAAGTATGGCGTACCCAGCAACGATGATGCCTTCCATTCAGAAGTGTGCCAGCACACGGAAGGATCGCTTGAATGCTTCGCACCCTGAATTGACCTTTGAAGAAAAAGCCAAGCTGCTTCAGGACTTCCATCCTGACTTCAACGTCAAGGTCAAAACGCCCCTGCGGGTCGGCGCCAACATAGGGGATCTGGCCCCGCAGGAAATGGCGCGCCAAATCGAGGCCCCCAGTCGCATCTCCGCTTCCGATGTGGATCTGAGCAAGGTTGATTACGATACCGACATACTGGTCATCGGCTGCGGCGGTGCGGGGCTTTCCGCCGCCCTGACCGCCCATGCCGCCGGCGCCAGGGTCATGCTGACCACCAAACTGCGCATGGGCGACTCCAACACCATCATGGCCGAAGGCGGCATCGCCGCAGCCACAAACCCCGAAGACAGCCCGGCCATCCACTATGTGGACACCATTATCGGCGGCCGCGGTACCAATGTAAAGGAACTGGTGGAAGTGCTGGTCACCGAAGCCCCCTTCATCGTGGACTGGCTGTCCTCCCTGGGCGTCAACTTTGACCGCAAGGCCGACGGTTCCCTGTTCAACCACCGCCCCGGCGGCCATTCGCGCCGGCGTTCGCATTCCATCAAGGACCTGACCGGTCTGGAAATCATGCGCGTCATGGCTGACGAAGTGCGCAACCGGAACATCCCCGTCCTGGAATTCTGCCCGGCCCTGGAGCTCATCAAGGACGAGAAGGGCCAGTGCGCCGGTGCCGTCCTGCAGAACCTTGATACCGGACGCCTGCTGGTCGTGCGTGCCAAATCGGTCATCATGGCCACAGGCGGCATGGGGCGCCTGCACCCGCTGGGCTTCCCCACCTCCAACCACTACGGGGCCACGGCCGACGGTATCGTCATGGGCTACCGTGCCGGCGCCAAGCTGATCTACATCGAATCGGTCCAGTTCCATCCCACGGGCACGGCATGGCCTGAACAGCTGCTGGGCCTGCTCATTTCCGAAGCGCTGCGCGCCCAGGGCGCCCAGGTGCTGAACGTGGACGGCCAGACCTTCGCGGCCAATCTGGAAACCCGTGATGCCCTGGCGGCGGCCATCATCCGCGAATGCAACTCCCGCGGCAAGGGCGTCGAAACACCGGCGGGCATCGTGGGCGCCTGGCTGGATACGCCGCTCATCGACATGATCCACGGCCCCGGCACGTTCCAGCGCCGTTTTGCCGGCATCTATTCCCGCTTCATGGGCTACGGCATCAACCCGCTGGAAGAGCCCATCCTCGTCTACCCCACCCAGCATTACCAGAACGGCGGCATGACCATCACCCCCAACGGGGAGACCACCGTTCCCAACCTCTACGCGGCTGGCGAAGTTTCCGGCGGCGTGCACGGCCAGAACCGCCTCGGGGCCAACTCCCTGCTTGACATCTTCGTCTTCGGCCGCCGCTCGGCGGAACATGCGGCCAGGCATGTCAGGAACGTCACCCTGGGCAAGCTGACCCTGAAGCATCTGGACGAATTCAGCGAGAACCTGAGGGAAGCCGGCATCAAGACCGATGTGCGTTCACCCATGCTCCTGCCAGATTACCGCTTTGAAAATGCGCTGACCAAGATCACCCACATTGAAGCGGAATAAAGGAGGAAGCCATGAGCGAAGCAAGCAACGGCACCTATACCATCCATATCCTGGGGAAGAAGTACGAAGTCCCCGCCGGGCTGACCATCATGAAGTCCATTGAGTACGCGGGCTACCGCCTCACGCACGGCTGCGGCTGCCGCGGCGGCGTCTGCGGCGCCTGCGCCACCATCTACCGGATGGAAAACGATACCAAATGGCACATCTGCCTGGCCTGCCAGACCAATGCCGCCGACGGCATGCATCTGGTGCAGCTGCCCTATGTGCCTTCCTACCGGGCCAGCTATGACGTGACCAAGGAAGAATGCACGCCCGAGACCGTGGCCCGCTTCTACCCCACCCTCAAACGCTGCATGGGCTGCAACACCTGCACCAATACCTGTCCCATCAGCCTGCCTGTGCTGGATTACGTTTCGGCCATCATCCAGGGCGACTTTGAGACCGCCAAGGAACTTTCCATCGAATGCATCTCGTGCGGCATGTGCGCCGCCCGCTGTCCGGGCGAGCTGGCCCCCATGAACATGGCCCTGATGGTCCGCCGTCTGATGGGCCGGGCCGCCCACAAGAACACGCCCGAGTTCCAGCAGCGCCTGACGGATATCCGCAATGACAAGTTCAAGGCCGAGATCACCAAGTACAAGGGCATGACCAAGGAAGACCTCCAGGTCGTCTACAAGGAATTCCAATCCACAAAAGGAGCTTCGGTGTAGCCATGCGTACGCTCACAACTCCCATCAGCAAGGAAGACGTGGCCTCCCTGAAGGTCGGCGATCAGGTGGTCCTGGTCGGACGCATCCTGTGCGGCCGCGACGCGGTCCTGCCCAAGATCGTCAAGATGTTCGAAAACAACGACCCGGAACTGAAGAAGCTGCACCTGGAAGGTGCCGTCATTTTTCATACGGCGGTCAGCCGTGCCGGCATCGGCCCCACCTCCAGCAACAAGGTGGAGATCGAAGACAGCATCCCCAAGCTTTCCGAAGCGGGCGTGGCCATGCATCTGGGCAAGGGCGCGCTGAAAATGAGCACTGTCGAAGCCATGAAGGAGCATTCCTCCTGCTTCGGCGTGACGCCCCCCACGACGGCGCTCTTCTCCTTCAAGTCCACCAGCCAGAAAGTGCTGGCCTTCCCGGAAGAAGGGATGGAGGCCCTCTATGAAGTCGAAGTGACCGGCCTGCCGGTCATCATTGCCGCCGTCAATGGCGAAACCATGTTCGGACAGTGAGGCACACCATGAAGATCACATATGACAGCCTGCGGCAAGCGACCGAGCAATGTCTGGTGACGGCCGGCAGCAGCTACACACCTGACAGACTGGCCGCCTATGGCCGCGCCATCGAGGCGGAACAGGGGGCCAATGCCAAATGGTTCCTGCAGCTGCTCAAGGAAAATGCCGAGATCGCCCAGCGGGAAAAGCTGCCCCTGTGCGACGACACGGGCATCCCCCACGTCATCATCCGCCTGGGCGAACACTGCGAGCTGCCCGCGGGCTGGCTGGCAGCCATCCGGGCCGGCGTGTCCGACGGCCTGCGCAGTCTGCCCGGCCGTCCCATGGCGGTGAAGGGCAACGACGTGCAGCGGGTGGAGCAGTCCCTGGGGCTGTATGCCGAATCCGAGGCCCTGGAGCCCGCGCCCTTCCGCATCGTGCCCGTGCCGGGCGACAAGGTGGAGATCGTGGTGCTGATGCTGGGCGGCGGCCCCGAGATCCGCGCCCGGACGCGGCGCATCTTCCACAAGCGCAGCATGGAAAAGGTCATCGGCGAAGTCTCCCAGTGGCTGTGTGAAGAAGCCGGCGTCCTGGGGTGTACGCCGCTGATCGCGGCCGTGGGCATCGGCCGTTCGCAGGTGGAAGCCTCGGCCATGATGCTGGAGGCCATGGCCGACGGCACGCTGGACGTCCAGAACGAGTGGGAAAAGAAAATCACCGACGCCATCAACAATACCAACGTGGGCCCGCTGGGCCTTGGCGGCAAATGTACGGCCATGGGTTGTTTCCTGAAGGTCGGCCCCATCCGGGCCAGCGGCGTGCGCATTGTCTGCGCCCGCCCCTGCTGCACCATGGAACCGCGCGTCGGCAAGATCGTACTGGGCTGAGAACCGAACGTCTAACCACGGATGAGAGTTATGAATCAGCCTGCAAAGTTCATCAAATCAAAGCTGTTGTCCGACATCCTGGGCGAAAATTTCAGCCCCGTGGCCAGGATGCGTCTTTTTTCACGGGGGGTGCAACCCAACAACCGCCTCTCCCGGTACGGTCTGGCCGCGGCCGACAAGGGCTGTCTGGCCTGCGGCAACTGCATCGACGCCTGTCCGGTGGTGCGGGAGAAGGAGCGTTTCCAGTGGCAGCAGAACAAGCGCACCTCCATGGCGCTGGAAGCCATCGTGGGTGACGACTGCCGCCGCTGCTACCGCTGCGTGCGCAGCTGCCCCCAGGTCAGCAAGGATACCAAGGAATACGTCTTCGGCTTCCGGCGCACGGAAAAGTTCATCCATGTGCTGCTGGCCGGCTCCATCTTCACCCTTATGGCCACGGGCATCTTCCTCTATCACTACCGGGCGGACATCCCGACCTTTGACGCGGGCCTGCTGGGCTGGCTGCATACCCTGGCCGGCGTGCTGCTGATGCTGGTGCCCATCCTGTACTGGAAGATGGCCAACGGGCAGTTCAGGCGGCTCCTGAAAAACTCCTGGCAGTGGAACAGGGAAGCCGACAAGGCCTGGTGGGAAGAGTTCAAGGCCTTCTTGCGCCACCCTGTGGGCAAGGTCCTGCCCCACTGGCGCGAATTCAACCCCTATCACAAGTTCTGGGTATGTTACCTTTGCGTGGCCATACCGCTGCTGGCCGTCACGGGCATCATCAACTTCTTCTCACCGACCATGCCCGGCGAAGGAGGATGGGCGGTATTCTACGCCATCCATTCCCTGGTCGCTCTCTGTACCGACCTGCTCATCATCACCCATCTTTACTTCAAGTTACTGCGCTTCCTGATCAGAACAACGGCCGACATGTACAAGAGCTGGAAGAAAACCGGCACATTCCACTACCCGTTCATATACGATCAGAAGAAGTCGTCGTAGCTCCTTCCGCATGGGGCTGCCCCGCGGAAACGACTCGCGGGGCAGCCTGACAGAACGCTGACTCCTTACAGCTGGCAACACCATGAGGAAATTTGCATGCAGCGATGCGTGCAAGGAGGTACCTATGTCTTCTGAAATCACCATGAAATCACTGGAGTTCCAGTTGAAGCCCAAGCCTGGCCTCGCCGTGCTGGTCGTTTTCCTGGCGCTCTGGTTCTGCCCGCCCCCGCAAGGCCTGACGCTCCAGGCCTGGCATGTGTTCGTCACCTTCGTCTGCACCATTCTGGGCTTTCTCACCAAGCCGCTGCCGCTCGGGGCCATCGTCATGCTGGCCCTCACCGTCCTGGCCGGCACGCGGACCCTCACCGTGCCGCAGACCCTGAGCGGCTTCGGCAACCACAGCGTCTGGCTGATCGTCATGGCCTTCTTCATCTCCCGGGGCTTCGCCAAGACAGGCCTGGGCCGGCGCATCGGCTATACTTTCATCAAGCTGCTGGGCAACACCACGCTGGGCCTGGCCTACGCCATCGGCTTCACCAACTACTGCCTGGCCCCGGCCATGCCGTCCAGTACCGCCCGCTCGGGGGGCACGGTATGCCCGCTGACCATCGCCGTGGCCAAGGCCTACGGCAGTGACCCGGCCACCGGCACGGAACGCAAGATCGGCTCCTATCTGCTGTTCACGGCCTTCCAGACCAACTATCCCGTGGGCGCGGCCTTCATGACCGCCATGGCCGGCAATACCCTTGCCGCCAGCATGGCGGCCGACCTGGGCGTGCAGATCACCTGGCTGTCCTGGTTCATCGCCGCCCTGGTGCCCGCGCTGGTGAGCATCTGCTCCGTCCCGCTGGCCCTGTATGTCTTCTATCCCCCCGAGATCAAGAAGAGCCCCGAGGCCCGCGAGATGGCCCGGCAAAAGCTGGCGGAAATGGGCCCCATGTCCCTGCCCGAAAAGATGATGCTCTGCGCCTTCATCATCCTGCTCAGCCTCTGGGTGTTCGGCACCATGCTGGGCGTGCATGCCACCATCGCCGCCTTTGTGGGCATCATGTTCCTGGTCCTGGTGGGCGTGCTGACCTGGAAGGACGTGCTGTCCGAACGCGGCGCCTATGACTGCCTGATCTGGTTCGCCGGCCTGATCATGATGGCCAGCTACCTGAACAAGCTGGGCGTCATCAAGTGGATCACCGGCGGCATGAGCGGCATGCTGGCCGGGCTTCCCTGGCCCGTGGTCATTTTCGTCCTGGCCATGAGCTCCATGTATCTGGCGTACTGCTTTGCCAGCTCCACGGCCATGGTGAGCGCCGTCTACGCGGCTTACCTGACCATCGCCCTTGCCAACGGCGTACCGCCGGAACTGGGCGCCATGATCATCGCCATCTTCATCAACCTGCAAGCCTGCCTCACCTATTACAGCGGCGGCTCCGCGCCCATCTTCTACTCCACGGGCTACATCCCCTCGGGAGACTGGCTGCGGGTCGGCTTCTTGGTCTCGCTGGTCCACATCGTGGTCTGGTTCGGCGTAGGCGCCATCTGGTGGAAGATCATCGGCCTGTATTAGCCATCCTCAACCTTACCGTGAGCAGGGGGTAACCATGACACTGTCACACGAATTCGTACGCTTGCACAAGTCCCTGACGTATGACGCGCTCAGCGGCGCAGCCATCGAGGCGGCCAAGGCCCGCTGCATGGATTATCTGGGCGCTCTGGCCGGCGGCATCAACGGCCCGCTGGCCCGGCCCATGCTGCGCGCGCAGGCGGCTGCCCCCTGCTCGCCCCCGGAGAGCTCCGTGCTGGCCACGCCCCTGCGGGCCCCCTGCGCCACGGCGGCCCTGCTCAACGGCATCACGGGCCATACCCTGGAGCTGGATGACGGCGACCGCCGCTCCTACGGGCATCCCGGCGTGGTGGTCCTTTCGGCGCTCTTTCCCGTGGCCGAGGCCCTGCGGGCCAGCGGCAAGGATTTTTTGCTGGCCATGACCATCGGTTACGAAGCCTATGTGCGCATCGGCCAGGCGGCCAATCCCGGCATGCTCCGCCGGGGCTACCATTCCACCGGCACGGCGGGCGCTCTGGCCGCAGCCCTGGCCGTGTCCAGCGTGCGCGGCTTCGACACGGACGCCATGCTGGGGGCCCTGGGCATCGCCGGCCTCTGCGCCTCGGGGCTGTGCATCTCGCTGCGCAAGGCCTGCGAACTCAAGCCCTTCAGCGCCGGCCGCGCGGCCTATAACGGCGTTGTCGCCGCGGAGATGGTCGCCCTGGGCCTTGCGGGGGCCGATGACATCCTGGAAGGCAAGGACGGTTTCTTCCAGGCCTATTCCGGCCAGGAAGCCGATCCCGCCGTGCTGCTGGCCCCTCTAGGCTCCCCCTTTGCCGTCGAAGGCTCGTACATCAAATTCTATCCGGCCTGCCGCTACACCCACGCGCCCATCGACGCCGCCCTGGCCCTGCGCGACAAGGTGGTCCTGGACGATGTGGAAAAGATCATCATCACCACCTATCCCACCGCCATCTCGCTCACGGCCAAGGACACGCTGCCCGCCGATGCGGCCTCCACCCGCTTCAACATGGGCTTTGGCGTGGCCCTGGCCCTGGCGCAGGGAAAGGTGAGCATGTCCGACTTCTGTGCCGAAAAGGCGGCGGATCCCCTGATCGCGGCCATGTTCAGCAAGATCCGGTACCAGGAAGACCCCGCGCTGGATTCGATAAAGAACAACGTCCGCGGCGCCGAGATGGAGATCATCTGCAAGGATGGCACCAGGGCCTCCATCCGCGTGCCCCTGCCCGTGGGCGAACCGGAAAACCCCGCTCCGGCGGAACGCTACCGGCAAAAGTTCATGGATCTGTCCCGTGATGTCTGGAGCGGGCCGCGCCAGCGGGCCATCCTGGAACGCATCGCCCATCTGGAAGAACTGGAACACGTCACTGAACTGACGGACCTGCTCCGTCCCGACCGGCAGTAGCCGGCCGGCGCCGCAGCACCGTACGGGGCAGCCTGCCAGCACGTCTCACCGACAGGAATGGAACACATATGGACGGCATCTATACCATACGGGACATCTATCTCCCCTCCCCCCTGGAACGGGAGATGCTCCATGCCTTCCTGGACAGGCATCATCTGGGCTTTGAACAGGACACCGAATGCGCCGTGGGCGTTTTTGACCACGACGATACCCTGCTGGCCTGCGGCTGCTGCGCGGGCAACGTGCTGAAACAGTTCGCCGTGGATGGCGACCATCGCGGCAACAACTTTCTGGGAGCCATCCTGTCACGGTTGATGCAGCGGCAGTACGAACGTGGCGTGGAACGTCTTTTCGTCTTTACCAAGCCGGAGAACATGCCGTTTTTCCAGCAGAACGCCTTCTATCCCGTGGCGGCCACCCAGCAGGTGGCCCTGCTGGAGAACCGCCACAGCGGCCCCCTCTACTATGCCCGCAAGTGGACCGTCAAAAAGGCACGGGACAAGAAGGCCGGGGCCATCGTGATGAACGCCAACCCCTTCACCCTGGGGCACCGCTGGCTGGTGGAAAAGGCCGCCGGGCTGTGCGAGCTGCTCTATGTGTTCGTGGTGGAGGAAGACAGCTCCGACTTTCCGTTCCAGGTGCGGAAGCAGCTCGTCATCGAAGGGACCCGCGACCTGGAGAACGTCGCGGTCTGCGATTCCGGGCCCTACATGATCTCGGCGGCCACGTTCCCGACCTATTTCATCAAAGACAAGGGGATGGTGAGCGGTATCTATACGGAGCTCGACCTGAAGATATTCGCCGATGTCATCGCGCCGTATTTCCATATCAGGTCGCGTTTCGTGGGCAGCGAACCCCTGTGTGCCGTCACCCAGTTCTATAACGAGGCCATGAAAAGCCAGCTGCCCGCCAAGGGGATCATGGTCTACGAGATCTTCCGCAAAGAAGTCGGCGGCGTGCCCATCAGCGCGTCGCTGGTGCGCAAGATCATCAGGGACCAGGGCCCGGACCATCCCCTGCTGGAATCCCTGCTCCCGCAAACGACGCTGTCCTGGCTGCGCAGCGATGAAGCCGGGCCGGTCATGGAAAAGATCCGTCGCCGTTCCCCGGAAGCCCCGGCGCGCGGATGCGTTACTGGAAACGGAACCACATAACGACACCATCAAGCCATCTTCAGGAGTCCTTATGCTGAAACTCAAAAAGGCGGCCATAGCCGGGACATTGGAGTCCAGCGATGTGCAGGTATCCATTGCGCCGAACGAGGAAGGAGGACGCAAGATCGAGTTGCAGAGCGTCGTCAGGATGCAGTTCGGGGAATCGATCCTGGCGACAGTGCATCGCGTCCTGGATGAATTCGATGTGCAGGACGCCGTTGTGCGCCTCAACGACAAGGGGGCCATCGACATCGTGATCATGTCACGGATGCAGGCGGCCATCTGCCGGGCCGCCGCGATCGCCTACGACTGGGCGAAGGAGGATCCCCATGGCCAGCACTAAGCTCATCAGGACATCGCTCTATGCCAGCGGCGCGTCGCCCGTGAACATGATCCAGGCCGTTTTCTACAACCAGGACTGCATGGTCTATGACCTGGAAGATTCCGTGCCCCTGACGGAAAAGGACAGCGCGCGTTTCCTCGTCTGCAACATGGTCCGCCTGAAGCGCCCCAGGGACAAGTACGTCCTGATCCGCGTCAACGGCATCTATTCCGAATTCTTCGACGAGGACCTGGAAGCCGCCGTGCGCGCCAGGCCCGATGCCCTGCGCATCCCCAAGGTCGAGTACGCCCGGGAGGTGCACGACATCGTGGCCAGGGTGGCCCGCATCGAGCAGGCGGCCGGCATCCCCGAAGGCGAGACAAAGCTCTGGTGCAACATCGAATCCCATATCGGGGTCCTGAACGCCCGGGAAATCGCCGAAGCCGATCCGCGCGTGGTTGTCCTGGCCCTGGGGGCCGAGGACTTTACGGCGAGCATGCACGCCCGTCGCACCAAGGCCGGCTGGGAGATCTTTTATGCCCGCAACGCCGTGCTGATGGCCTGCCGCGCCGCCGGCAAGGGCTGCGTGGACGCCGTCTTCTCCGACATCAATGACGCCGAGGGCCTTCAGGCCGACGCAGAGATCACCAAGACGCTGGGCTTCGACGGCAAGACCGTGGTGCATCCGCGCCAGATCGATACGGTGAACGCCCTGTTCACCCCCACACAGAAAGAAATCAACCACGCCATCCGGGTGCTGGACGCCATCGAGGAAGGCAAAAAGCGCAACAAGGGCGCCGTGACCCTCGATGGCAGCATGCTGGACATGCCCATGGTCATCCGGGCCGAGAACGTCATTGCCCTCGCCAGGGCCGCGGGCATCAAGATCGGAGGGAAGTACGATGAGCGTTAACAGTGTTGGCCGTGAGATCCCTCAAGAAGTGAACGGGCGCGTGCTGAGACCTTTCCGGGGCGCCTTCACCACCCCGCCCGCAGACCAGCCCGTGCGCTCGGCACGCCGGCAGAAGCTGGTCGTCCCCGGCGAGTCCAAGCTGCTCTCCTCCCTGGCCGAGGCCATCAAGGCCAGCGGCCTCAAGGACGGCATGACCATTTCCTTCCACCACAGTTTCCGCGAAGGGGACATGATCATCGGCCAGGTGCTCACGGCCATCAGCGAACTGGGCATCAAGGGCCTGCGCTTCGCGCCCAGTGCTGTGGTGAACATCAAGGCCCCCTCCATCGTGGACTTCGTCCGCAAGGGCACCATCAACCGCATCGAGGCCAGCGGCATCCGCGGCGAACTGGGCGATGCCGTCATCGACGGCCTGATGGACAATCCGGTGGTGCTGCGGCCGCACGGGGCGCGGCCACGGGCCATCGAGGCCGGCGAACTGGAAATCGACGTGGCCTTCATCGGCGCGTCCTCGGCCGACGAATACGGCAACGCCACCGGCCTGACCGGTCCCAACACCTGCGGTTCGCTGGGCTATTCCTTTATCGACGCCAGGTCGGCGCGTACCGTGGTCATCATCACCGATCATCTGGTGCCCTACCCCTGCGTGCCGGCCAGCATCTCGCAGGACAACGTGGACTATGTGGTCAGGGTGGAGCAGATCGGCGACAGCGCCAAGATCGGCAAGGGCGCGGCGCGGGTCACCAAGAACCCGCGCGACCTGCTCATCGCCGAACGGGCGGCCCGGCTCATCGCCGAATCCGGCTGGTTCAGGGACGGCTATTCCTTCCAGACCGGCGCCGGGGCCATCAGCATAGCCTGCACCAACTTTCTGGCCGACCTCACGGCCGAAAAGGGCATCCGGGCGTCCTTCTCGCTGGGCGGCTCCACCGCGGCCATCGTGGAGATGTTCAAACGCGGCCTGGTGCGCACCATCCAGTGCAGCCAGTGCTTCGACTCCGTGGCCGCCCATGCCATGACCAGCGATCCCAACATCGTGGAGATCGACAACAGCCTCTATGCCAACCCCCACAACAAGGGGGCCATGGTCAACAAGCTGGACTTCGGCATCCTGGGCGCGCTGGAAGTGGACGTGGACTTCAACGTCAACATCCTCACCGGCTCCAGCGGTGAAATGATGGGCGGTCTGGGCGGCGGCCCCGACGTGGCCGCCGGCGCGGAAGTCTCCATCGTCACCCTGCCCGTGGTGCGCGGCAGGACTCCCTCCATCGTCAAGAAGGTCTTCACGGTCTGCACCCCCGGCGAAACCGTCGCTGCGGTGGTCACCGAGGCGGGCATCGCCCTCAATCCCCGGCACCGCAACTACGCCCGGCTCAGGGAAAACCTGGAAAAGAGCAACCTCAAGCTGGTCGATATCGAGGAATTGCGCCGTATCGCGGAGGACATCACCGGTGTGCCCAAGCCCATCCAGTGCACGGACAAGATCGTCTGCCTCGTGGAGTTCCGCGACGGCACGGTCATCGACGTCATCCGCCAGGTCAAGCGCGACGAGCGCTGACCCCGGCGCAGCGCGCCCCCGGCGATAACGGTCTGGTCGTGGTCACAATCCAACCAACTAGGAGGCCCAATGATTCTCATAACCCGTCAATGGTGCAAGGGCTGCGGCGTATGTGTGGCGTTTTGCCCCAAGAAGGCTCTGCACCTGGATGCCCAGGAAAAAGCGGTGTGCGATGAGGAAAAGTGCGTGCAGTGCGGTTTGTGCGAACTCTACTGCCCTGATCTGGCCATAGAAATGCCGGAGGAAGGCAAGGAAAACGAGGTGCAGCAATGAGCGGAGAAATTCGTTTTGTGCAAGGTAACGAGGCCTGCGTTCGCGGGGCGCTCTACGCTGGCGTACGTTTTTTTGCCGGCTACCCCATCACGCCGTCCACTGAGATCGCCGAACACCTGTCCGAAGAACTGCCCCGCGTGGGCGGGCGCTTCGTGCAGATGGAAGACGAGATTGCCTCCATGTGCGCCGTCTGCGGCGCCTCCCTGGCCGGCTCCAAAGCCATGACAGCCACGTCCGGCCCCGGCTTTTCCCTGAAGCAGGAGGCCCTGGGCTACGCCATCATGGCCGAGATCCCCTGCGTCATCGTCGATGTGCAGCGCGGCGGCCCCTCCACGGGCCTGCCCACGGAATGCTCCCAGGGCGACGTGATGCAGGCGCGCTGGGGGGCCCATGGCGACCACGCCATCATCGCCCTTACGGCATCCTCCATCCAGGACGTCTTCAGCATGACGGTGGAAGCCTTCAATCTGGCCGAGACCTACCGCACCCCGGTGGTCCTGCTGTTCGACGAAGTCATCGGTCACATGCGCGAAAAGCTGGAGATCCCGGCCCCCGGCGTCCTGCCCGTGGTGGAACGCCTCCATACCGACGTGCCGGAAGGGGTGAACTACCATCCCTACCTGCCCCGTGAGGACGGCCGCCTGCCCATGTCCGACTTTGGCGGCGTGCACCGCTACAACGTCACGGGCCTGCATCACGACATCTGGGGCTTCCCCACCCAGAACGCCACCCAGATCGTCAAGCTCAACTACCACCTTTACGACAAGATCGAAAACCGCGCCCACATCCTGGCCCGCTGGAAGGAATACTTCCTTGAGGATGCGGAGCAGATCCTCGTCTCCTACGGCTCGTCGGCCCGCAGTGCCCGCCATCTGGTGGAAGGCCGCCGCGCCAAGGGCGACCGCATCGGCCTGCTCGAACTGCAGACACTCTGGCCCTTCCCGGCCCAGCTGGTACGGGAAAAAACGGCCCATGCCAAGAGCGTCTTCGTCGTGGAAATGAATATGGGCCAGATATGCGCCCAGGTGAAGAACGTCGTGGCCAATCCCGATCGCGTGTTCCTTGTCAACCGTATGGACGGCAAGCTGGTAACGCCCACGGATATCGGCCAGATCATGCGCGTCATTGAAGGAAGGGGGTACTAGGATGTCTGTTCGTCACCTTATCCGCAAGCGTTTCTTCCCCCATCTCTGGTGCCCGGGATGCGGCCACGGCATCATTCTGAACGGTTTGCTGCGCGCAGTGGACGAGCTCGGTCTCGATCAGTGCAGCCTGTGCATGGTCTCGGGCATCGGCTGTTCCTCGCGCATCTCCGGCTATGTGGACTTCCACAGCATGCACACCCTGCACGGGCGCGCCCTGGCCTTCGCCACCGGCCTGAAGCTGACCCGGCCCGGGCTCAACGTCTTTGTCCCCATGGGCGACGGTGATGCCACGGCCATCGGCGGCAACCATTTCATCCATGCCTGCCGCCGCAACATCGACATGGTGGCCATCGTCATGAACAACCGCATCTACGGCATGACCGGCGGCCAGTACTCGCCGCTCTCCGGCCGCGGGATCGTGGCCACCACCGCCCCGTACAGCAACATCGACCGGGCCTTCAACACGGTGGATCTGGCCATCGGCGCGGGCGCCACCTTCGTGGCCCGCACCACGGCCTTCCATGTCAAGGAGATCTCGCAGCTCATCAAGAAGGCCTACCAGCACAAGGGCTTTTCCGTGGTGGAAGTCCTCAGCCAGTGCCCCACCTATTTCGGCCGCAAGAACAAGCTCGGTGGCGCTGTGGAGATGCTCCAGTGGTATCGCGACAATACCGCGCCCCTGGGGTCCAAGAAGCTGGAAGAAAATCCCCAGCTCATCCCCAGAGGCGTCTTTGTGGACAAGGACGCGCCCGAATACTGCGACGAATACGCCAACATCATCAAGAGGGCAAACAAGGAGTAACACGATGGAAAAGTACCGCTTTCTTCTGTCCGGTTCCGGCGGCCAGGGGGTGATCACCATGGCCATCCTGCTGGCCGGGGCCGCCGTCCTCTATGAAAAGCGTATCGCCGTGCAGTCGCAGTCCTACGGGCCCGAAGCCCGCGGCGGAGCCACCCGTTCCGACGTGATCATCTCCGACAGCGAGATCCTCTTCCCCAAGGTGACGCAGCCCAATGTGCTGGTGGCCCTGACCAATGAAGCCGCCGGCAAGTACATGCCCCTGCTGCGTCCCGGCGGTCTCTGCCTCTATGACAGCGACCTGGTCCAGCCCTCGCAACGCCTGGATGCCGACCTGAAGGGCCTGCCCATGTACCGCAAGGTCATGGAGAAAGTGGGCAAGGCCAATACCCTGAATATCTGTGTGCTGGGCGCCCTCATCACCCTGACCGGCGCCATCAGGATGGAATCCATCCAGAAGATGCTGGCCGACCGCTTCAGGCCCGCCTTCCACGCGGCCAATAACGCCGCCCTGGAACTGGGTGCCGAACTGGCCCGCCCGCTGGTCTGAACGAGCCCCGCAACCTCCTACGGAGCACGCTATGAACATTCATGAATACCAAGCCAAAGGTCTGCTGAAAGAATTCGGCGTCCCCGTGCCGCAGGGCGGCCTGGCCGTCACCCCGCAGGAAGCACGCGCCGTGGCCGAAAGCCTTCCGGGCCCCGTGTGGGTGGTGAAAGCGCAGATCCATGCCGGTGGCCGCGGCAAGGGCGGCGGCGTCAAGGTCTGCAAAAGCCCCGATGCCGTGGAAGAGGCTGCCCGGGCCATCCTGGGCATGCAGCTCGTGACCCATCAGACCGGCCCCGAGGGCAAGAAGGTGCACAAGGTCTGGGTGGAACAGGGCACCGACATCGCCCGCGAACTCTACCTGTCCGTGGTCCTGGACCGCGCCGCCGCATGCCTGACCGTCATGGCCTCGCCCGACGGCGGCATGGATATCGAGGCCGTGGCCGAAAAAACGCCGGAGCGCATCTTCACCACCCGGCTGGACGGCTGCCTGCGCGTCTGGCCCTATCAGGCCCAGAGCCTTTTCTTTGGCTGCGGGCTCACCCAGGCCCAGGTGGGCGAAGGGGTGAAGCTGCTGCAGGGGCTGGTGGAACTGGCCGCGGCCAAGGACGCCACGCTGGTGGAGATCAACCCGCTGGCCGTGACCGGTGACGGGCATCTGGTAGCCCTGGATGCCAAGATGAACTTTGACGAGAGCGGCCTGAAGCGCAACCCCGACATCGCCGCCCTGGAAGACCCCGAGGAAGGCGATCCCCTGGAGCGCAAGGGCCAGGAAATGGGCGTCAATTATGTGCGCCTCGACGGCTATGTGGGCACCATGGTCAACGGTGCCGGCCTGGCCATGGCCACCATGGACGCCATCAAGCAGGCCGGAGCGCTGCCGGCCAACTTTCTGGATGCCGGCGGCGGCGCCAGCGAGGAAACGGTGGCGGCCGGCTTTTCCATCATGCTGTCGGACCCCAGGGTCCGCGGCATCCTCATCAACATCTTCGGCGGGATCCTGCGCTGCGACATCGTGGCCCAGGGGGTGGTCAACGCCGCCAGAAAGGTCAACCTCCAGCTGCCGCTGGTAGTGCGCCTTGAGGGGACCAACGTGGAAGAAGGCAGGCGCATCCTCCGGGAAAGCGGCCTGAAGTTCGAGACCGCGGCCAGTATGGCTGAGGCCGCACAGCGTATCGCCGGGCTGACGAAGGAGGTGCGGTCATGAGCATCCTGGTAAACGCCGATTCGCGCATCCTCGTGCAGGGCCTGACCGGACGCGAGGGGCAGTTCCACGCCAGGCAGATGCTGGACTACGGGACCAACATCGTGGCGGGCTGTACCCCCGGCAAGGGCGGCATGGAAGTCCTGGGCGTGCCGGTTTTCAACACCTGCGCCGAGGCCGTCAAAGCCACGGGGGCCGATGTCAGCATCATCTTCGTGCCTTCGGCGGCGGCCGCCGACTCCGCCTGTGCCGCTGCGGCGGCGGGCATCAAGCTGGTGGTGCTGATCACCGAGCACATCCCCGTGCTGGACATGGTGCGGGCCAAGGCATTCCTCAACGCCCACGGCACCAGGCTCATCGGCCCCAACTGCCCCGGCATCATCACGCCCGGGGCCTGCAAGCTGGGCATCATGCCCGGCTACATATTCAAACCCGGCCCCATCGGTCTGGTGAGCCGTTCCGGCACCCTGACCTATGAGGCCACCTACCAGCTCACCTGCCAGGGGCTCGGACAGAGCACCTGTGTGGGCATCGGCGGCGACCCTGTTCCCGGCCTCTACTTCACGGAGATCCTCGAGCTCTTCCGGGACGATCCCCAGACGGAGGCCGTGTGCCTGATCGGCGAGATCGGAGGGGACGGGGAAGAACGCGCCGCCGCCTACATCAGGGAGAGCCGGTATCCCAAGCCCGTCTTTGGCTTCATCGCCGGGCTGACGGCCCCCAAGGGCAAACGCATGGGCCACGCCGGCGCCATTATCAGCGGCTCCAAGGGGCGCGGCGAGGACAAGATCAAGGCGCTGGAATCCGCCGGGGTCACCATCATCCATGAGTTGGGCAGGTTTGGAGAAACCGTTGCCCGAAGCCTGAAGCCATAGGCAGGCCTTCCGGCAGGGCCGGAGCGCGAGACCCCGCTCCTGCTCCGGCCCTGTCCTCTCCCCTGCCGCAACGGGACCGGCACCTCAACATCCGCACTTTCTTTCGCACTATGCCGATATCCGCATTTTAAGGAGTTTCGTCCATCGTTTTCTTTCCAGCAACGTTTACCAGGAGGAAAAAACCATGTTTGCCATGCCAGGAAAGCTGTCCGCACTTTTCACGCTGTATAATGTAGAACGATGGTTTGGCCTTCTTGGCGGCACGCTGCTCCTGCTGTTTACGGTCTTTGCAGATCCCTGGTTCGGCCTGCCGCCCACGGCCTGGCACTGTCTTGGCCTGGTGCTGCTCATGGCTGTCTGGTGGGCCACCGAAGCTGTTCCCCTGCCGGTGACCGCCCTGCTGCCCATCATCTTCCTGCCCATGCTCGGGCTCTGCAACGTCAAGGCTTCCACGGCCCCCTACGCGCACCCCACCATCTATCTTTTCTTCGGCGGCTTCCTGCTGGGCCTGGCCATGGAAAAATGCAACCTGCACAAGCGCATCGCCCTGCTCATCCTGAGCAAGGTCGGCTCCTGTCCCAGGATGCAGATCGCGGGCTTCATGTTCGCCACCGGCTTCATCAGCATGTGGGTCAGCAATACGGCCACGGCCATCATGATGCTGCCCATCGGCATCTCCGTGGCGTCCGTCGTCACCCAGGGGCAGGATGCCGGGGAAGCCAAGCGCTTTTCCTGCGCGCTGATGCTCGCCATCGCCTATTCCTCCAGCATCGGCGGCATGGGCACCCTTATCGGCACGCCGCCCAATGCGCTCTTGCGCGCCTTCCTGGCCGAGCACTACCATATCCATATCGGCTTCGGGCAGTGGATGCTGCTGGGGGTCCCCGTGGCCATTGCCCTCAGCCTGTTCACCTGGTGGTGGCTGACCCGCAAGCCCTTCAACTTTGCAGGGAACACCGTCCACGAAAAGATCCGGCAGGAACTGGAGGCCCTGGGGCCCGTCAGCCGTGAAGAAGCCATGACGGCGTGCCTCTTCGGCTGCGCCGCCCTCTGCTGGGTCCTGCAGCCGATCATCTCCAGGGCCCTGCCTTTTGTGGATGACACCTTCATCGCCATGTGCTTCGGCCTGCTGCTCTTCGTCATGCCGGTGGATATGGGCAAACGCCAGTTCCTCATGAACTGGCAGGAGGCCCGCAAGCTGCCCTGGGGCATCCTGCTGCTTTTTGGCGGGGGGCTCTCGCTGGCCGGGGCCATCAACTCCACCGGTCTGGCCTCCTGGATGGCCAATGTGCTGGGCTCCCTGCAAGGGATCCCCTTCATCCTGATGACCTTCATCCTCGTCATCACGGTCCAGATCATGACGGAGTTCACGTCCAATACGGCGACCTCGGCGGCTTTTCTCCCGCTGGTAGGCATCATGGCCGTCGCCCAGGGGATCGAGCCCGCCATCTATGCCATCCCCGCCGCCCTGGCCGCCAGCTGCGCCTTCATGCTGCCCGTGAGCACGCCGCCCAATGCCATCGTTTTCCGCAGCGGCGCCCTGACCATTCCCGACATGCTGCGTGCGGGATTCGCCCTGACGCTGGCCAGCGGCGTGATCATCACCCTGCTGGTCTGGCTGCTGGTACCGCTGGTTTTCGTTTAGGGCGCTCTGGCGCACTTTTTGATTACGCAGGACTTTGCTACAGTTTCCCCATGGCGTGGAAGGCGCCAGGATAGTTTGCATTATGGGGAAACGGCCCGCCCCCCCTGTCACCCCTGCGCACCTGCGGGGGCGGGGAACCACGCCGACCGGCGGCAGAACGCTCCCGCTGTCCGCCGGTCGGACCATCCCGCTGCGGCGCCCCCCTGCGAACACGTCCGGTCTCCTGCCGGCAGGCCGTGCCGGACAACGCCGTCACAGCGCCCCCCCACGCTCCGCATAACGACGGCAGACATGCCGCCGCCAACGCACAGGACGGGAAAGCCATGGACAACCAGCCGCCACTCGCACGCAGCAGACGCACCCTCTTCCTCCTGCCCAAGGGCGCCATGCTGAAAAGGCACATCCGGGAATACAGCCGCCAATACCCCGAGATCGTTTTCCGCTCGCTGGATCCCATCTCCAAGTACAGCGAGGCGGAAAAGATCGCCCAGGAAGGCTTCGACATCGTCGTGGCGCGCGGCAATACGGCCGACGAGCTGCGCAAGCTCCTGCCCAACATCTACGTCATCAACTTCAACATCACGGCATACGATGTCCTGCGCCTCATCATCGACAGGAAATTCTGGGGCAAGACCATCGGCCTCATCACGGTCCGCATGAACATCAGCGGCCTGGAGCTGGTCTCCAAGGTCCTGGGTGTCAAGATCCTCGACTATACCTACACGCCCCTGGAAGGCATCGAGGCCCGGATCCGGGAATGTCTGGCCCAGGGGGCCAGCGTCATCATCGGCGGGACACTCTCCAACATCGTGGGCAAAAGGATGGGCGTTCCCATCCATGTGGTGCCCATCGGCCCGGAGTGCATGCAGGCCGCCCTCGACAAGGTCCACCAGGTGCAGGATGCCATCCAGTTTGAAGAGTCGCGCCAAAATTACTGGGGCCAGCTGCTGGACAACCTCATCGAAGGCGTCATCTCCGTGGATGCCGACAATAAAGTGACGGCCATCAACAGGGCAGCGGAAAAGATCATCTGCTCCCCGCGCCGCGAGCTCCTCAACAAGAGCGTCAAGAACCTTCCCGAAGCCTTCTGGGAAGAATTCAAGATCACGCGTGAAGAATCCGTCATCAGGCTCAACCAGACGGATTACGTCTGCATCCAGACGCCCATCCTGGAAGACAGCAAGATCTGCGGCGGCATCTTCACCCTGTACGAAAAGAGCAACGTCGAACGGATGGAGCACACCGTGCGCGTGGAAAGCTACGTCAACGAGCATAATGCCCGCTACAAGTTCTCCGACGTCATCGGCGAATCGGATGCCATCCGGCGCATCATCTATACGTCCAAGAAATACGCCTCGACCAATTCCAACATCCTCATCACCGGTGAGTCCGGCACAGGCAAGGAGCTCTTCGCCCAAAGCATCCATAATGCCAGCCAGCGCAAGCGCAATCCTTTCGTGGCCATCAACTGTGCCGCCTTCCCGCGCGACATCCTGCCCAGCGAGCTTTTCGGCTATGTGGAAGGCGCGTTCACCGGCGCATCACGCAAGGGCAAGCCCGGCCTGTTCGAGATCGCCAATTACGGCACGGTCTTTCTCGATGAGATCGCCGAGATGGACTACAACACCCAGGTCAACCTGCTGCGCGTTGTCCAGGAACGTTATGTCATCCGCCTGGGCAGCCACAGGCCCATCAACATCAACTGCCGGATCATCGCGGCCACCAACAAGGATCTGCCCCAGATGGTCAGGGAAGGCAAATTCCGGGAAGACCTTTTCTTTCGCCTTAACGTCCTTTCGCTGGAAATACCGCCGCTGCGCAGCCGGAAGTGCGACATCATCCCCATCCTGCTGCATTATCTGAACAAGAACAATTTTCTGAAAAAGAACAAGGTGACCATATCCAGGGAAGCCTGCGAGCTTTTGCAGTCCTACTCCTGGCCGGGCAACATCCGCGAAGTCTGCAACATCGCGGAACGCCTTCTGGCCATCCTGAAGACCACCCATATCGAAAGCAAGGACCTGCGCCAGGTCATCCAGCCCGACTCGCCCCTGTGGCTTGAGACGCGGCATCTGAATTTCGACCCCAGACAGGCCAGGCACCTGGCGCAGAAAAAGGAAAGCGAGGAGATGCTGGCGGCCTGCGGGGGCAACGCTTCGCTTGCCGCCAGCCGCCTGGGGATCTCGCGCTCCACATTATGGCGACGGCTCCGGCGAGCCTGACAGCAGGAGGTGACCATGCAGACGCACAGCGCAGACATCCCCCAGCCCGCCCTTCTGGAAGAAATCCTCCGGGCCCGGGAAGAACGGCAACACCGGCAGCAGCGCCTGCTGCGACGGTACCGGAGGCCGCTCATCTCGCTGTCCCTCAATATTGCCGGTGCGCTCAAGCAGTTCCCCCTGGCCCAAAAGACATATGCCGAAGCAAGCAGGATGATGCACCGGCACCTGGAGCGCATGGGGGCCTGCGTCATCGGCGCCGAGGAGGTCCATGCCAGGAGCGGCAGCGAGGGCTGCTTTGCCGTCGACGGCAGGGACGCCACCAGCCTGAAGCGGGGCATGGTCGCGCTGGAGGAGAGCCGGCCCGTCGCCCGTCTGTTCGACCTGGACGTGCTGGATGCAGACGGACGCCACCTTTCCCGGAAAGACCTCGGCCTGCCCCCCCGCCGCTGCCTGCTGTGCGACGCCGCCGCAGCCGGCTGTGCCCGCAGCCGGGCCCATGCCCTGGAAGAGGTGCGGCGCCATACCCTGCGTCTCATGGAACGGCATTTTCAGGAACAGAAAGCGGACATCCTGGCCGGTTACGCCCTGCGCAGCCTGCTGTATGAAGTCTGCGTGACCCCCAAGCCCGGCCTGGTGGACCGCGTCAGCAACGGCGCCCATGACGATATGGACATCTTCACCTTCATGGACAGCAGCAGCGTGCTCTTCCCCTACTTCCGGCACTGCGCCCTGCTGGGCCTGCGGGAACACGGCCTGGCGCCGGACGCCCTGTTCGACAGGCTGCGCTGTCCGGGCATGGACGCCGAGGATGCCATGCACCGGGCCACGGGAAACGTCAATACCCACAAGGGGGCCATCTTTTCCCTCGGCATCGTCTGCGCCGCGGCGGGCAGGCTGCTGGGCCGGCAGGAAAGGCTGACCCCCGCCGCCATCAGCGCCACCTCCGCCGCCATGACCTCCGGCGTGCTGGCCGAGTGCCGGAACGTCCCGCCGAACGTGCCGCTGACCAACGGCCTGCGGCTGTACGGCAAGGGCATCCACGGTGCACGCGGCGAAGCGGCCAGCGGCTTTTCTTCCGTGCTCCGCTACGGACTGCCCAGCCTGGAGCGGGAACTGGCGGCCGGCGCGTCCATCGACAGGGCGGGGGCGCTCACCCTCATCAGGCTGATGGCCAAGGTCTTCGATACCAACATCATCTCCCGGAGCAGCCTGAGGGATCAGTATGCCCTCCAGGACAGGCTGCAGGGCATCCTGGCCGCTGACGAGGCCCCCTCCCGGGCCCGGCTGCGGGAACTCGATGCCTGGCTCGTGGCCGGCAACATCAGCCCGGGCGGTTGCGCGGATCTGCTGGGCCTTTCCTGGATGCTGTATTTCCTGCGCCGGGATACCGCGCTGGAGGAGCGGGACCAGGAGGCATGAGCGCGCTCAGGCCGCCCGGCAGGCCGAAGACGCATGAAAAGGGCCTGTGACGGCGTCACGGACCCTTTTTTCCGGTATCCTCCGGTCATTCGGCCGGGGGCCCCTTCCCGCCATCCCCCGGGAGGACGCGGGGCCGCGCCCATGCCGGGCTCTTTCCCCCGGCAACCGTCCCGGCATCAGGCCCGGCATCAGGAAAGAAGGCGCCGAAACGGGCATCCTGGGCACCCCATGCGGGCATGGAGAGCCCAGGCCGGGCCGCGCTGGCGGCTAGTCGCCGAAGGCCTTCTCCAGCGCGTCTTCCAGGGTGCCTGCGGTGTAGACATCGCGCAGCACCAGCGGGGACGATGCCTGCTCCCCTGCCGGGAACAGGGCCGTCAGCGGGATGCTCTTGCTGCCCAGGGCCTCCAGCAGGCGGATGCCATAGGCATTGACGCCCGTCAGATCCACCCGGATCAGTTCCATGCCGTAGCGTGCACGCAGCTTGCGCATCCGTTCGTCGGTCAGCACCGTGGCTTCCAGGACCTTGCAGTTGGGGCAGGAATCCGCCGTGAACTCCAGCAGCATGGCCTTGTGGCCGAGCTCGGCCTGGAACTGCCCGGGACTGAATTCCCGCCAGTGCACCAGCGGCGCGGCAGGCCGCAGGACCCAGATGAAGGAGCCCGCCAGGATCAGCACCGTCAGGGCCCCGATGATGCGGCAGCGCAGACGGGGGGACGCGGGGCCGCAGAACTGGCCCCAGAGCCAGGCCACCAGCGAAAGCACCAGCAGCACGCACAGGACCTGCATGTGCTTTTCCACCGGCAGGATGGAGAGCAGGTACAGGGCCGTGCCCAGCAGGCAGAAGCCCAGGATGCGTTCAAAGACTTTCATCCAGTTGCCCGGACGCGGCAGGATGCGGGCCAGCTGGGGCCAGATGCTGAACAGGATGTACGGCAGGGCCATGCCCAGGCCCACAGCCCAGAAGACCACCATCAGGACCAGCAGCGGCTGGGTGAAGGCCCATCCCAGCACGCCGCCCAGCAGCGGGCCGCTGCACGGCGTGGCCAGGAAGGTGGAGACCAGGCCGGTCAGGTAGGGTTGCAGCCGGGGATTCCTGCTGTTGGCGCCGGCTTTGAGGTCGATGACCGGCAGGGTGAAGACCCCCAGCATGGAAAGGCCCATAAGAAAGACCAGCATCACCAGCCCCAGCAGCAGGCTCTGCTGCTGGTAGAGCTGCCCCCAGATCATGTCCGCGGCCCCCAGCACCAGGGCCAGCACGGTGAACAGGGTCATGATGCCCGCGGAGAAAAAGAGGTTGTGCTCGCGGAAACGCCGCAGGCTTTCCCTGTCTCCCCTGCCGCCCATGAGCAGCAGGCCGCTGATCTTGAAAGTCAGCACCGGCAGCACGCAGGGCATGGCGTTGAGCAGCAGGCCCGCCAGTATGCCCACGGCAAGCGCCATGCCGAACCCCGATATCTCCACGGAGCCGTCGGCATACTGGGGCGTCAGCTCCAGGGCGAAACCGTCCGGGGGCGGCAGGGGCTTTTCGCTGCCGGCATCCTGCGGGGCGGCCAGCGGATCCTGAGCGGGGTCCGTGACGGGGCTCAGGCCGCCTGCCCCATCCTCGCCGACGGCAAAGGGCAGCCCGGGAGCGGAGGGGGCCGCCTTCGAGAGCACGGGCGGCACGCGCCGCAGCTCGTCCCAGAGGGCCTTCCAGGGCACCGCCTCCAGCCCGGGCAGGGTATCCGGCACCTGGCCGCTGATGGTCTGCGAGACCGGGAGGCAATTGCGCGAGGAACACAGCAGCATGCTCAGGACAGCGTCAAAGCCGGCATGCCGGGCCTCGTGCGGCAGAAGGACAAAGAGGGTCGTGGGACTCTCGTAGACATGGACGGTCGCATCGGGGTCGAAGAAATCCCGCTGCATGAACCCCTGGGGATACCATACGGGCAGGCCGCTGCCGTCATCCAGGCGGATGGACAGCGTGGTCGGGCGCCCGGCATCCCCCGCTTCATGGGCATAGGCATGGTAGCCCTGAGGGAAGCCCAGCTCCAGGGCCATGACGATGCCGTCAGCGCCCTCGGCGAAATGCGGCTGCACGGACACGATGTCCGCTGCGGCAGGCATCCTGGTATCAAACTGGAATATAAGCAAAAATAAAACAAGCACCCCGGTGAGGGCGGCAAAGTTCCGTGATTTTTTCATCAAATACCTCTGGGAAGGCATTATAAAATCTTTTTTTTTCTTTTAAAAGTGTTGACAGCAGGGGAGCAAAAGGGTAGGTCTCTTTTTCGCGGATGGGTCATTAGCTCAATTGGTAGAGCAGCTGACTCTTAATCAGTTGGTTCGGGGTTCGAGTCCCTGATGGCCCACCATCCTGAAAATCGCATACAGTACCACGCTTGTGGGTCATTAGCTCAATTGGTAGAGCAGCTGACTCTTAATCAGTTGGTTCGGGGTTCGAGTCCCTGATGGCCCACCAT